>Ga0209295_1000012_pt1 | contig 538025 bp, 491 predicted proteins | sample Porto_5metaG_FD_187428 | JGI IMG/M metagenome (GOLD analysis project Ga0209295, IMG submission 187428) | Marine algal microbial communities from Porto, Portugal - Porto_5 metaG (SPAdes) (version 2) | ecosystem: Host-associated > Algae > Red algae > Unclassified | place: Portugal: Porto...
AAAAAAAAAAAAAAAAAAAAAAATCAACTAGTTTAAATTTCACTCATAATAATTATTTTTTCAACAACAACTCAACTTTATTTAAATCAGATTGTGATAAATTATCACGCCATTTTATAGCTTGATCCATATCATCCAAGCCTCTAAAAGTTACATAATTTAAAAACGAAAACAAAGATTGATTTAAGTCGTTAATTGATTCAGTTTCATGTTTTTTAAGAAAACGACGCGCCTTTTTAAATTTACCTATTATTAAAAAACCTTCAATTTTCAATAACTCTTGTTTTTGAAGTAAAGCGTCTTTATCTTCTATATCGCTAAGCTTCAATAAATCTGTAGCTTCATCTATATATAAATCTGATAAAGCTATTAATTCTTCTTTAACAAAATCTTCTGCATACATTGCAAAATCAAGATATCTATTAGCTAATCTAAACGCTGAAGCATAATTTTTATGCTCAAAATATTGCTTCATTTCATTTGATAAAAATGAAATATCTAGCGCGTATTTTTGTATTAAAAGCGACATGTTAGTCATACTAAAATCATCTCTTTCAGATAGATTTAATATGTTTCCATTGGGATCCATTACTTTTAATTTGTCATCGTTAAACCTTTCAATATAACTAGCTTTCCTGTTTTTAACTCCATCATGATAAAGTTTATCATAATTAGACTCGTTAATTATAACTGGTACAAAATACTCCCAGACCAACTGTTTTATTTTATCACTTTCAAATAGCTCTACAACAATTTGAGAGCCCTCTTTAGTATCCACCAATAAAGGATAAGAATAATTAGCAGCATCCTCCCAAATAACTAACATCATTTTATTTTTAACCAATGCTAATTTTTTAGCTAACGTATAAGAAGTCAACCATTCTTGAGCTATGGTACTATTTATAGAACATAAAACAAAGGCCATAAGGACAACTATTTTTTTCATAGATATTATTTAAGCAGAATTACAATTTAATTCTAGATTTCATCTTTTCTACAATATTATAAGCAGCAGGACAAATAGCAACGTTTTTTAACGTTAAATTAGATATTTGTTGAAATTTTTTACGATCAGTATGCGGAAATTCGGCACAGGCCTTAGGTCTGACATCATAAATAGAACAGTAATTATCTGGACCTAAAAAAGTACAAGGTACAGACTTTAAGACATAATCATTTTCTTCATCCACACGTAAATATTGATCAATAAACTGTTGTGGCTTTTGTCTAAAATATTTAGCAATACGCTGCACATCTTTGTCTGTAAACAAAGGTCCAGTAGTTTTACAGCAATTAGCACATGTCAAACAGTCTGTAGTTTCAAACTCCTCTTCATGCAATTCTTGCATAATATAATCCAATTGCTTTGGTGGTTTCTTTTTTAGCTTTGTAAAAAAGGTTTTGTTTTCCTTATGCTTATCTTTGGCAAGCTTTGGTAGATTATTTAAAAATGCTTCCATAGTGCAAAAATAGTATTTTAAATGAAAGACCTTTTCGGAAAAGCATTATTAGATTATCAAAATGGTAATTATACAGTAGATCTTATAACATCTACCAACATATCTGATGACGATGCATTACCACTTCCCTACTTATTTAGAAGTTTTAAAGACATGCCTAAATTAGAGCAGCATGCATTAAAACTATCTAAAGGTAATATCTTGGATGTTGGTTGTGGCTCAGGAAGCCACTCTTTATACCTTCAAGACAAAGGATTACAAGTTAAAGCAATTGACATTTCTGAAGGCGCTATTACCGTTTGTAAACAAAGAGGTGTTTTAAACGCTGAGTTAAAAGGTTTGCTAGAAGAAACCGAAACTTTTGATACCATATTATTATTAATGAATGGTACTGGTATTTTTCAAACTGTAAAACAAGTCTCTACATATTTAACACATCTTAAGTCTTTATTAAATACTAATGGTCAGATACTAATAGACTCTAGTGACATACAATATATGTATTTAGATGAAGATGGTGGTTTTTGGCAGGATATGAATGCCAATTATTATGGTGAATTGGATTACTTTTTAAGCTATAAAAATAAAAAAGAAGACCCTATGAAATGGTTATACTTAGATTTTAATTTACTGCTTACTGCTTGTCAAGCTGCTGGTTTAAAATGCGAAATGCTCGCGGAAGGCGAGCATTATGATTATTTAGCAAAGATATCTGTTTAAAGATCGTATCCTTTTTCTGATAATTTTGAAATAACGCTTTTATATAAATTACCACTCCACATTACAGAAATATCACTCATAGATGAGTTCATAGATTCTTGAGAGCTAACGATTTTTTGTCCTGTTTCACTTTGATAAAATTCTTTTAAAAAAACTTTATCACCTTCGGTTAAAGCATCTGTTTTAAACATGTTTTTACCAGCTTTGGTTGCATATAATTTATTCATGTTTTTAACATCTTCATGTGTAAAATGCGCTTTGTAAGCACTAACAATCATTAGAGACAACTCGTCCATTGCTTCTGAGTTACCTTTTTTTAAGTCTGCCCAAACAGTTGCTGGCACTTTTTGAGCCACAAACTGCTCTTCTAGCATCGTATACATTTGTTCTATAACACCTTCATAATAACTATATGTTCCGTTACTTTTAATACACTTTTTAACATCTTTACTGTATTGATCTACTTGAGCAAAGGCTGATGTACCAATGACTAAAAAGCAAAATATTGTGATTATTTTTTTCATTTTAATTAGTTTGTATAATTAGTTATTTACAAAATAGCAACTACTGTGCCACTCCGTTAATGTAAGTTTCTTTAACTGTTATATTTGGGATTTCATTTTGATCTACAGTCATTATATCTTTATCTAAGATAATAAAATCGGCAAACTTACCTGTTTCTATACTTCCTTTTTCTTGTTCTTCAAAGTTAGCATAAGCAGCCCAAATGGTCATTCCGCGTAATGTTTCTTCTCTTGACAACCCATTTTCTATATTAAAACCACCTTTAGGAAATTGTTTTAAATCCTGTCTAGAAACCGAAGCATAAAAGGTTAAAAATGGACTTACTTTTTCTACTGGAAAATCTGTACCTAAGGCCACTCTTCCACTTTTTTCTAATAAGGTTTTATAAGCATAAGCGCCTTTAATACGCTTACTTCCTAATCGGTCTGCTGCCCAATACATATCACTTGTAGCGTGTGTAGGTTGGATAGAAGGAATAATATTTTCATTTTTAAAATAATCAAAATCATGATCAGTAATTACCTGAGCATGTTCTACTCTCCAACGTCTATTTGCTTCATTTTTTAAAGTCTTTTCATAGGTTTGTAATACAAATCTATTGGCAGAATCTCCAATAGCATGCGTATTCATTTGATAATCTGCTTTTGCTATTCTTTCGGCTAAATCCTTATAAGCGTCAGTACCAATAACTAGAGCTCCAAAATGATCATGTTGATCTGTGTATTCTTGTTTTAAAGCTGCACCACGTGACCCTAATGCTCCATCTGCATAAACCTTTACAGATTGGACGTTTAAACGATCTGTTTTTACTTTTCCTTTAGTTAAATAATAATCTAAATTTTCTTTTTTATTACTAATCATAGCATACACACGCATATCCAATTTACCTGCTTTTTGTAAGCTATCAATTAACTGAATAACTTGCTTATCTAATCCTGCATCTGACACTGTTGTTAAACCTAAATCTGTACATATTTTTTGAGCAGATAATAAGGCGTCAATTTGTTGCTGAACTGTTTGCTCAGGAAAAACAGCCTCTACCAACTCCATTGGATTGTCAATTAATACACCTGTTAATTTTCCATTTTCTTTTAAAATCTCACCACCATCGATTTTAGAATCTACTGTTATTCCTGCTAAATCTAAAGCTGCTTGATTACATAACATAGCATGACCATCTACTCTAGTTAAAGCGACTGGTGTGCTTGGATATAGTTTATCCAGCAACAATTTATTAGGATACTTTTTGTCTTCCCAATCGTTTTGATCCCAACCTCTACCTATTATAAAGTTAGTTGGTTTATTATTATAAAAGTCAATAGTTTTTTTCATGACATCATCAAAACTAGTCGTCCCTCTTAAATCCACATTTAATTGGTTTAATCCTAGTCCATAAAAATGACAATGTGCATCTATAAATCCTGGTACAATTGTCTTACCATTTGCATCAATAATATTAGTTGACAAGTACTTATTTGTAATTTCTTTTGTTGTTCCTGTAGCTACAAATTTTCCGTCTTTAATTGCAAACGCTTCTGCTTTAGCAAACGCTGCATCAACAGTATAAACATTAGCGTTAGTTACTATGGTGTCGACATCGGTTTTGTTAGGTGAGCATGAGGCTACTATACAAAGTAACAATGCTATTTTTAATAATTTCATGGTTAGATATTTTTAAACAAATATAAGAATAAAAAAAACCTCTAAACAGAGGCTTTTTATTGTTATATCTTAAGATGAAATTATTTAGTATAGACTAAAAATCAAATTTGTAAGTAGCTCCTGCTAAAAATTGAATACCCTGAACAGGTGTGTTTTGCCATTTGTTATATTCTTCTCCAGCAATATTATTAGCTTTTGCAAAAACTGAAAAACGATCGTTTATATGATATCCTACATGTGCATTGGCATCAAAATAGCTATCCAATGTAACTTCTCCAGACGTTGGTGTTATTAAGCTTGGCACATTAAATTGGTCCATACGCTCACCTACAAAATATAAATTAGCACCTGCAAACCACTGCTCTGTAATTTGATAATCTAAAAAGACAGAAGCTTTTAAATTTGGTAAATTCCAAGCTTCAGTTTCGTTATTAGTGTCATAATTAAAATATTCTCCTTTGATACCTAAAGTGATGTTACGGTTTACGTCTACATTAAGCTCTGCAGCCACACTTAAAGTTGTAATATCGTCATATATTATTCCAAATGAATTTCCGAAGGTATAAGATTCTGTTGTTTGAGTAATATCGTTATTTACAAATAAAGCTTTATTTTTTTCTGAACTATAATTACCACTTACCGAATAACTCATTGTATTTGTTAACTTCCCTTTTAATCCAGCAAATGCTTTATATTGCTGATCTGTTGGAGTTATAAATAAGTTAGGCGAAACAAACGGATTTTCTTGTGCATAATCGTAATACGAATTTTGATTTAATCCACCACTAACACCTCCAAAAACAATTAAAACTTCGTCTACCAATCTATAACTTGCTGCAATATTTGGATAAATAAAGAATTTGCTTTTACCAACTTCTGTATCATTAAAATAGACAGCTTTTACACCTAAATCTACAGTTAAGTCATCTTCTTTTATCTGAAATTTTGGAGAAACACCAAATAAGAAATTACCATAATCTAAAGCTTGATCTGAGTAATATCCTTTTTCAAAACTACCTCCTAAATAGTCTGCAAAAACTTCTATATCCACATCATTATCTTGAATATTTATTGTTCCTGTAGCAACAGCTTTTAACCTATTTTCTCCAGATCCATAATCGTCACCAAAATGTCTAAACAAGATATTAGCTGATGTTATTGTGGCATCTTCAAACATAATATCTCCTCCAACATATCCGTTTATAAAGCTATGTCCAACATCCAAAGCATCTGCTATTTCTTGATCAAACAGAGGCTGTTGTAAACCATACCAATTAAACGTTTGGTACTGAAATCCGCCTAATGCTGACCAAGTATAATCACGATCTGTTTTTGTATAGTTTAAATTAATTTTTGAATCTGAAAATCCACTATCTGTTAAAGCATCTTCTACATCTCCAATAGATGAATGATGTCCTAAATAAGCACTTACAACCTCATCACGACCTAATTGCTGATTTAAATATGCTTCGCCTAAAATAGTGGTATAAGTACCAAAACCAAGAGTCGCATAATTATTATACAATTTTACTTTCTTTGCTTTATCTACAACTGCTGCTTTACCTTTTGCAGGTGTAAAGGTTGAAGCAACTGGAAATGAAAAAATATTATATTTTACTTCTTTTTTCACAGAAGTTTCATTGTCATCTAAAGATGGCGTTTCTTTTACTTTAAACGCATCTGAAATGGTTGGTGTATATGGTTTAACAACGTCTATCACTCCTGTTTGAATAGTATCTCCTTCACGCTCTTGAGCAAATGTAATTAGGGTTACTACTAATGATATTACTGTTAATATGATTTGTTTTTTTGTTCTAAACATAATTTATATTTATGAATTACGACGTCTGGATTGATGTATTTTAGTCTTCAGTGATTACTGAAGAGTTTGTTTTAGCTTCTTCTGCTTTGATTAAGTTTAATTGGGTTTGTGCTTCTGTTTTAACGTCTTCAAAATTGCTGAAGTTTTTAATTACACTTTCTAAAATATAGGTCGCCTGAAAGGCATCACCAAGAGCATAAAAATTCTTAGCCATAATTACCAATCCTTTGGCTCCATAGTATTTGTAACCTGAATAATCTTTAGCCAAACGTTGTGTTACTGTGTTTGACTCGGCATACAAACCGTCTTTATTTTTAAAATAAGCATTGTAATATAAAGCTTCGGCTGCTGTTTCGCCTGTCGCAAAAGTTTCTACTTGTGTGTAGGCAGTTCTAGCTTTAGTCATATCATTAGTTTTAATTGCTGATCTTGCAATAATCACATAGGCATCACTTCTAACTTTATTGTCTAAATTATTCTTAGCAAGCACTTTTTCCGCGTAAGCGACTGCTTGATCATAATTATCTAATTGGTAATTGGCTTGCATTAAATTGGACTGTGCAAACAAGCTGTTTTGTGGAAAATTAGCTTCGGTTTCTAAACGTTGTAAAGTCGGAATAGCTTCTGTCCAATTATTGTTATCTAACTGAATTTGTGATAGACGCAGTAATGCTTCTTCTGAAAACTCGCTTTGTGTTTGTGTTACGACATAAGCATAATGAGGTTTTGCATTAGATTTTAAATCCTTTTTAAAATACAACTGAGCTAAATAAAAATGCGCTTGTGTTGCGTGTAAGCCACTTGGAAATTGATTTAAATAGCCATTAAATTGTTTGATTGCAGAATTAACGTTTTCATCTAAATACTGTATTTCTGCTGCTTGATAAGTTGCATTGTCTAAGTCGGCATTTGTAACTTCAACAAAATCTAATGTTTTTACCCAATTAGCATATTGATCTACTTGACCTAAATCTATATATATTAATCGTGCTGTAGATACTGCCTGATTGGCTTCTGGTGTGTTTGGATAGTCTTTTGCTACTGCTTTAAAAACGGTTAAAGCTTGTTGGTTTTGATTTGCGTTATAATATACCAGACCTTGACGCAATTGACCTTTGCTTGTAAATGGACTTGTACGATATTCTTTTTTTAATTGTGTATAAACACCAATTGCTTTATCATCAAGACCTGCTTTTACATAGCTATTACCTAAAGCATACATAGCGTCATCACGTAATTTAGATTTTGGATATTTAGCAATAAATTGTTCTAATTTACTGGTTTGTGTGTCTTGCTTACCAATGTAACCATAACTCATGGCTTTTTGGAAATAGGCATAATCACTCTCTATAGTTCCTACTTGCATGGCTTGGTCATAAGCTGCAATAGCTTCGGTGTAACTACTTGACACAAAGTAACCATCAGCTAATCTTAAATACGCATCGTTTAATCTAACTTTATCTGTTGTGTTTTTTTGAATAAACTGATTGAAATACGTGGTTGACTGATCGTAGTTTTTTTGCTTAAAATAGGTATATGCGATGTTGTAGTCAAGGTTTTGAAATTCGGTAGTCACATTAGCTTCACTGTGTTGTGCAAATTGTTTAAAACCAATTAAAGCGTCGTCATAATTTGTTAGGTTGTAATCCGTTTCGGCTTTCCAGAATATTGCTCTTGCTGTAAACTTTTGATCTTGTTGTTCTTTTAAAGAATTATCAAACATTGCTTCTGCATCTTGATATTTACTTTCATTAAACAATTCTAAACCTCTGTAAAACGCTACTTTTTGATAAGCTACTTTACTTTCAAAACTATTTTTATTTTTTAGTAGCACTAAAGCTTCTTTATAGTTTTTTGATGTTATGTAAGAGTCAATTAATAGTGTTTCTATTTCATCTTTATACTCGGTTTCAGGGTATTTTTCTAAATAAGTATTTAAAACCTGAGGTACAGATTGATATGCGTTACCAATTTGGTAACTAATTTTAGCGTAGTTTAACCATGCATCTTCCTGAATTTTTAAATCATAATCCATTTGTGATGCATTTCTGAAGGCATTTAATGCTTCTTGTTTTTTACCTACATTTACATAACTTTCTCCTAAATGGTAATAAGCATTTTGGGCTACACTATTATCTGCGCTTACAATTTTATTAAACTCTGATATTGCTTTATCGTACTCTTTTTGTTTGTAATAAGCATAACCAATTTGGTAGTAATCTGTGTTACTCCATTTTCCTTTTTTACCTTTATATTCCGTTAAATACGGAATAGCTTTATCATACTGTTCTAAATTAAAATAACTTTCTCCTATTATTTTGTTAAGTTCTGAAACTTCATTACGATCACTGGTTTCTAATTTAGGTTCTGCTAATTGAATAGCTTTTTCAAACTTACCTAGTTTGAAGTTTAAGTCTGCTTGAAAATAACTTAGTTTTTCTTTGTACTTTTCTTGATCACTAACTTGCTCAAAATACTTATTAGCACCATCATAGTCATCGCCTTGATAAGACATAAATCCTAAATAATACTTGGCTTGAGACCCATATTTTTGAGACGTCTCTACACGTGTTAAATATTTTTTAGCGTCTTTATAGTTTTTAGTAACAAATGATGCGTAACCATTATTAAAATTATAGCCTTCACGATCTGTTCTTGATAAAGAAGACTCGTCAACCTTAGCATACCATTTTTGAGCATAAGCATATTTACCATTTACAAAGTAATACTCTGCAACATCTACAAAGGCAGTATTTTTTTTTGTGCTTGTTGGATAATCTTCCACAAATCGCTCCATTAACACATCTGCATTTTGCTGGTTTAATCTTATAGCTGCATTAGCAATATAAAACGCACAATTACTTTGTATGTTAGGATCTTGAGATTCTTTTTTAATTTGTGTAAACAAATTTTGAGAAGCCAAATATTGTTGGCTATTATAAAGCTGAAGAGCTTTTTGGTAATTTGCTAAATCACTTGTATAAACAGCGGTTTGCTGTGCAAATAATTGTAGACAAAAGGCTAATGTAATAAAAAATGTAAACTGTTTTTTTAATGACATTGATACTATTTTTAAATTCAAAATCAAATATAAATTAATCTATAAGTCTAACGTTAGATTTAACTAATAATTATAAATGGACCTACTAAATATGATGTTAGTAATTAAATTAACTATGCTAATTAAGTCATAAATGATGCTAATTATTTTCCTTATTATTTATTAATTGTTTACTTTGGCAGATACAATTTTTTGCTTCAAAAAAGCGTTACCAAACAATAACTCACTTTATGTCAAACACAGTTTTAGAATTAAAAAATGCCTCAATATTTCAAGGTAAAAGTCTTGTATTATCTGATGTTAACTTAGAAGTTAAAAAAGGAGAATTTGTATATTTAATTGGTAAAACTGGTTCTGGAAAAAGTAGTTTTATGAAAACACTTTATGGTGATTTAAAACTAACACAAGGTAAAGGGTATATTGTAGACTTTGATTTACCGACCTTAAAGGAAAAAGAAATTCCGTTTTTAAGACGAAAACTTGGTATTGTATTTCAGGATTTTAAACTTCTATCAGATCGTACAATAAACGATAATTTATTATTTGTATTAAAAGCTACTGGTTGGAAAGATAAAACTAAAATGAATGAACGTGTTACTTCTGTATTGGATAAAGTAGATATGAAAACCAAAGGTTTTAAATTTCCGCATGAATTATCTGGTGGAGAACAACAGCGTGTTGCTATTGCACGTGCTTTGTTAAATGATCCTGAGCTTATTTTGGCTGATGAGCCAACTGGTAATCTTGATCCACAAACTAGTATTGAAGTTATGGAAGTACTACAAGACATTAATAAAAATGGTAATACCATTTTAATGGCGACTCATGATTATGCATTATTGTTAAAATACCCAAGTAAGACTTTAAAATGTGATGACAATAAGGTTTTTGAGGTTGTGCAACGTAAATCTTAGTTTTTCTCTACCAAATCTTTAACACACTCTTTAATTACCTTAGCATTATTAGAATCACTTAACTTGCTATTTAAGACTATCTGTTTAGAATTAATAATAATATCATTATAAGGTTTAGTCATTAGCTCTAACACTTTATTAACCAATTCTGCTTTAGTATTAACTACATTACAAATAGATAATATTGAAACATCATCTACAACATTTTTATTTACGACATTAAAACGACTATTAAATAATGCGTTAATTAGTTTTAACTTAGTTCCTGATTGTTGAAAAGACCATGACACACATACATGAGACTTCTTAAAAAGCTGTTTTAAATGATTAAAATCTTTAATTTTCTCAAACTTAATATGATTATAGCCTTTAATTTTTTTAGTTATTAAAGCTTCATTACTGCCTGATGCTATTACAAACTTTATAGTTTGTATTCTTTTAAAAGCATCTATTAAAAACAAAACAGATTTAATATTATCAGAAATACTTAAATCTCCGTGATATAAAACGTACTCACCATACTCTGATAATTCTTGAAGTTGTTTATTACCATGAAAAGCAGGTATGTATTTTGCGTTTCCAAATTTTAAATCGACATGATTAGTTTCAAATATTGAAAGAGTAAACACCTTATCAAACTTTGGTAAAATATTTTCATACTTTTTATATTTTGAAGCTTCTAAACTATAAATTTTTTTTTTAAGTAAATTACTTTCACTTTTACTTATCCCATTATAATAATCGTGTTCTATATTATGATAACGTAATAATTTCACCCTACCATCTAATTGCTCATCTTGACAACAATAAGTACTTTTTAACCCCTCAAATAAAATCGGGCTATTATTTAATTTTAAATTTTGCAGTAAGTCTTTATGGTTTCTAGTTAAAACAGAAAATGGTTTATTATAAAAAAAGTAATACCATTTTTTATTGATATCATAATAAAAAATTTGAGAGGAAACTTCCTTTAACTGTGGATGATCTACATCTACTCTATCTGTAAACACATGTAAAACTATTGACACACCTAGTTTATTTAATTTTTTAACTTTAAAAAAAACATCAATAATTCCACCGTAATTAGGAGGGTAAGGATAGTCAAAACAGACTACATTAAGTTCCATAAATTAAATTTTATTGTAATTTAGCATATTTGACACATTAAAAAATTATAAATGCCTTTTTTTTCAGTTGTTATCCCTCTCTATAATAAAGAATCGTATATTCAAGACACCCTTGATAGCGTATTAAATCAATACTTCAACGATTTTGAAGTTATAATTGTAAACGATGGGTCCACTGACAACAGTATAAAACAACTTGAAAAATATAACGATAAACGTATTAGAATAATACATCAGAAAAACCAAGGTGCTTCTACTACTAGAAACAATGCAATTAATGCTTCTACCGGAAAATATATAGCAACTTTAGATGCTGATGACCTATGGAAAAAAGACCATTTAACAGAACTAAAAAAATGTATTGACTTTAATCATCAGGCTGTGTTATATTGCAACAATTATAAAATTAAAAGACATAATGGTCTTATAAGTGATACAACGTTTAATTTTAATTATGGTTCTAAATGTATAATTGTAAATGATTTTTTTAAAGCCAATATTATAAATTTTATACCATCATCATCATCTGTTGCCTTTAAAAAAAGTGATTTCTTAAAACTTAATGGCTACAATAAAAAACTTAGATCTGGACAAGATATAGACTTATGGATTAAATTTGGTTTATTAGGCCCAATAGTTTTTAATCCAAAACCTACCATGCTGTATAATTACTATGATGAAACTAGCTTATCACAAAGCAATTACAATTCTGACAGGTACCTATTAATTGAAAGCTATAAAAATGAAGAGTTAAATAATGACTCTTTAAAACTATATATGGATGTCAATAGGTATGCGTTAGCGATTCGTCATAAACTATTAAATGAAAAAGACATTTCAAGAAAAATAATAGAAGAGATAGACACTAGTAATCTAAATTTAAAACAAAAAATATTATTAAAACTTCCTTGTAACTTTTTAGTAACTTTAAAGAAAATACAGAAAACCTTAATTAAAAACAAGATCTATTTATCGGCTTTTAAGTAACTTAAAATCTTGGTAATCTCTTATATAATCTAACTCATCATAATCTTCTGAAGCTAAAACCAAACAAACTGCTCCTGACGAAAAATTTTCCAACTCACGCCAAATACCTGGAACAATAATTAAACCTTTGTTAGGTTTATTTAAAGTCACTTTTTTTTTAGTCTTTGAATCTTTTAAAATCACATCAAAACTACCACTTAAAGGTATTAAAAACTGATATAGCTCTTTATGAGCATGACCACCTCTGTAGGCGTCACTAGGTACATCGTATAAATAATAAACACGTTTAATTTTAAAAGGAATAATATCTTTTTCTATAACTGCTAAACTACCTCTATCGTCATGCACTTTAGGTAACTCGATTATATTTACATCTAAAACACTACTATCTCTCATAAATTTGTTTTAATAACTTTAACCAAACTTTACCTATATTTTCCTCGGACAAGTGATCAATGCTTTTTTTTGCGTTTAATTTATAAAGATCAAAACAATCAGGTTCAAATATAAAAGAGTTAAAAGCATTTGCTAAGGCTTTAACATTAAAGTTTTCAACTAACAAACCATTTATTTTGTCTTTTATTATTTCTTTTGGCCCAGAATTACAATCCACAGACACCACTGGAACTCCTAAAGACAGAGATTCTAAAATAACCATTGGAAACCCCTCATAACGACTAGTCAATACTGTAAAATTAGCTTTATTTATAAATAAAGATGGTGTACTTGTATAATTATAAAACTTTATATTTTCACTTTGCTTAAGATTCTTTACTTGCTTCTTAAGTTTAGCTTTATCTATACCATCTCCCAGAATAACCAACTTAACATTGTGTTTTGCTAAAATTGATAAATTATAAGCCTCAATTAATAAGGTTATATTTTTACTTTTATTAACAAGTCTTCCAAAATACAATATGTAATTGTTTGGTAATTTTTGATTTATAGAATTGGAAAGTTGATTAGAAAAAGTACTATCGATTGCATTATAAATTGTAGTCACATTTTTAAACTTATATTTTGTTTCAATTTTATTTTTAATAGCCTCACTAACTGTAACAAAATTAGTGGTAGATTTATAAATTAATCGTGTCAAAAACCTTGAATTTGGAATATAAGTTTCTGTATTATAATTATGTACCCAATAAATTATTTTTTGTTTTTTGTACAAAAACTTATTTATAAAAAATTCTTTCAAAAAAACTGGCCTTGACCTTGAATCTATAATGAATGAGAATTGATGTTTCTTTAAATATTTTTTAAACAACAACAATCTATTTAATCTACTAAAAGCATTTGTTTTATGTGAGCCTAAATCAAAATAATAACCTGAATACTGGTAATCAACTCCTGATAAAACTGTAATAACGTGTACTTCATACCCCAAATTATCTAAAATCCTAGACAAAACAGCACTAACGCGTTCTGCTCCACCACCTGACAAAGATGATGCTACTATAGCTATTTTAATTTTATTATTAGTTTGCAATTGATTAGTTTTGAAGTATCAAATATAATGAATGAAAATCTTATTATTAGGTGAATACAGTAGATTACACAATTCTTTAAAAGAAGGCCTTATAGCACTAAATCATGAGGTAGAAATACTTGGTTTTGGTGATGGTTTTAAAAACTATCCAGTAGACTACAAAATAAAATCACTTTTTAAAGACCATCGAATATTATTCAATTTAAGTAAACTGTTTTCAAAATTTTTTTTTATCAATTTGATTAAAATAGAACATGCAGTAAGAGCATATTTCATTTTAAAAAAATTAGATAATTATGATTTAGTCCAACTAATTAATGAATCTTCTTTTCAAACGTATCCTTATCTAGAAATAAAATTAATTAAGTTTCTTTTAAAAAAAACAAACAAACTATTCTTATTATCCTGTGGAGAGGACTATTACAGTATTAATTATGGTTTAACAAATAGTGATAAAAACACAATAATGACTCCATATCTTAATGATAAATCATTATTTAATCATTATAAATTTACATTAGAAAAAATATCTAACAAACATTATAAATTACATCAATTTATAAATCAAAAATGTAATGGAATTATAGCTTCTGATATTGACTACCATTTACCATTAATTAATAATTCTAAATATTTAGGAATGATTCCTAATCCTATAAATCCTGACAAGATTAACTATCAATCAATAAAAAGTAATGATAAAATTAATATTTTTTTAGGAGTAAACACCCAAAATCAAATCAAGAAAGGTATTACTTATTTTGAATTGGCTTTAAACATAATAAGCTCTAAACATCCTGATAAAATAATCCTAACAAAAACAGAAGACTTACCCTACAAAACTTATATTAACACTTACAATAGTGCACACATTATTTTAGATCAAGTGTTTGGTTTTGATCAAGGCTACAACGCATTAGAAGCTATGGCTAAAGGTAAAGTTGTCTTTACAGGTGCAGAAAAAGAATGGTTAGATTATTATAATATTGAAGCTAACACAATTGCGATTAATGCACTTCCTGATGTAGATTATTTAGTACAAAAATTAGAATGGTTAATACTAAACCCTAATCAAATTGAAACTATTTCAAAAAACGCACGTGCTTTTGTACTTAAAAATCATGATTATAAAACTATAGCTAAGCAATACGTACAGACTTGGAAAAATGCTTAACGTATTATAATTCATTTTTTTCTGGTATAACACCAAATAACGACGAGTAAAATATTAATAATATGATTGCATAATACAAGACATAAGTTACAAAATGTGCCATATTAGCACCAACTAATCCAAACTCGTCTATTAAAATTTTACTTGTAAAATAAAGCACTACTACTGAAAATGCTTCAGTTATTATATAATGCCAAAACATACGTTTTGCTAAAAACTGATAGGCTATAACAATAGACAAAACCTTGATAAAGTCGCCTAACAATTGCCAAAAAAACAAGTCCTCAACAGGCTGAAATTCTTCAGTTAAAACAAATCTTACAATAAAATGCCTTAAAAAATATATAACAATTAATCCCAATGTAAATATTGGAATGATTGTTTTATAAAAACTAAAAACTTCCTTTCTAAATTCCTTTATACTATCAATTTCAGAAAATCTTGGTAAAATATATAAAGTCAATAACGAACTGATAAACAATAAATAATACTTAGAGATACGGTTCATTGCTTCCCAAAATCCAGCTTCTTTCAAACCAATATTATCTATAATATAAGTTCTAATTAAAATAGCTACAACTGGCAATATTATTGCAGAAAACAAAGCCATACCAGAATAAGACCCTAATTTTTTAGCAAAACTAAAACTAAAATTACTAGCCTTAATTAATGTACCTACATTACGTCGATTTAAAATACCGACTACAGTTATCAAAAATATTAATGACTCGGTTGTAACAACAGCTATTAACGCTCCATCAATCTGCTCTAACCAAATCAATAATATTGTAACTATTGCTCCTAAAACTTGACCGAAAATATTGAATATTATTAAATATTTATATTTAGAAAACCCGTTTAGTATTGAAAAAGAAAACATATTTAACGCATAAAACGGTAATGCTACCGCAAAAATCTTAATGACATAAGCATAATTGTTATCCTCTGTAAATATTAACTCATTTATATAGTCTGCCTTAAAATACACAACAAAACAAGTTAACAGCGACATTATAAATCCTAAGTAAAAAACAGTCGATAAGGTTTTACTAAGTTGTACAACATCTTTTTTAAACTCTGCTATATATTTTACAACCCCTTTGTACAAACCCAAAATAGATAATGATTGTACAGATCCAACAAAGTTTCTTAAGTTACCTACCAAAGCCATACCCTCTGACCCAACATAAATTGCAATAAACTTAGAAGTTAAAAATCCAGCTATTATTTTTATAATAACAGATACTGAGTTAAGTGAAGCAACTTTAACCAGAACATTATTACTTATGTATTCTAGGATTTTTTTCAATTAATAATTATTAATTATTGTTATTACTTTTGTGACTTGATCTTCACTCATTACTGGACTAATTGGTAAACTAACACAAGTGTCGTGAATTTTTTCTGTTATTGGAAGTTTTAAATCATTAAATCGACCAAGTGCTTTTTGCTTGTGTGGTGGCACTGGATAATGTATTGCTGCCTGTACTAAATTAGCTTCAAGATAGTCCATAAACTCTTTTCTGTTTTCTACTAAAACGACAAACAAATGAAATACATGATTATTTGTACCATCATAATAAGGCAACGTTATTTTACTGTTTTTGATATTAGATAAATAACGCTTTGCTATTGCTTTTCTATTTTGATTGTCTTGGTCTAAGGCTTGTAATTTAACAGATAAAAATCGTGCTTGTATATCATCTAATCTGTTATTTACACCTAATCTTTCATTATTATATTTAGATATTGTGCCATAATTACGAAGTTGCTTAACTACAGTAGCTAATGTGTTATCATTTGTAGTTATTGCTCCTGCTTCACCTAAAGCCCCTAAGTTTTTACTTGGGTAAAAACTAAATGCTGCAGCATGACTTAAGCTACCTGCTAAACCTCCTTTACTATCTTTTGCTCCATGTGCTTGTGCTGCATCTTCAATTAATAATAAATTATTATTTTCTGCTAATTCTAAAATAGCTTTAGCATTTGCTAATTGTCCATACAAATGAACCATCAAAATAGCTTTTGTCTTTTTGGTGATGTGTTGTTTATATTGATTAGCAATACAGTTAAACGTTGCTAATTCTGGCTCAACAAAAACAGGAGTTAATCCAACTTCTAAAATTGAAATTATTGATGCTATATACGTATTGGCTGGTACCAAAACCTGATCTCCTACTTGTAATTTCCCTAATTGAATATAGGCTTTGAAAATTAATATTAAAGCATCTAAACCACTACTAACACCTACACAGTGTTTAGTGTTACAATACGTTGCAAACTGAGATTCAAAATTTGAAACACCTTCACCTAAAACGTAATGACCAGAATTTAAGAAGGATGTAAATTGTTTTTTTAAATCGGTTTCAAATCGATGATTAATTTTATGTAAGTCTAAAAATTTAATCATTACAATTCATCTTAAAAGTATCCTGAAAATATATCTGACAACCTAACTCTTCCTTTTGTTTTAAAAGTCCTTCATTTACACCAAGTATACTATTATCCATTACAGTTCCCATTGAGAAGTATTGCTTTCCTTCGACTTTATATTTTTTAATTAAATACAAAAAAAGATAATCTAACGCTCTATATTTTTCACCTAAAACTGTAGTTGCTCCATATTGAGATTTAACCACAGTTTGTGTTTCAAAAATTGTTATTCCTGCTAATAATTCTCCGTCTTTAATTATATTAAACTGCTTGATATTATCAGGAAATTTATTACTTAAATTTTCAATTTCTTTTAATGTATGAACAGGTTTTACATTATGTTTTTCTATTAATCTTGGCGACAAAACTGTATTCCAAAACGAGGTGTATGATTTTGTTTCTACAATATCAAAGTTATAAATTTCACCTTTTCTATAATGTTTAAGTTTAGTTTTATGTATTTGTAATGGTTGAGAATAGTCTATTGCCAATACTAACGCTCTATTTTTTAACATCGCTTTTTTAGACAATACATAGTCTAAATATTTAGCTGAAACTTTATAATATATTTGAGGAATTAATTTACAATAAAACCAATTAATTTGTTGTGATGTAAAATACGTTTTTAATAACTCTGTAACCTCATAAACAAAATTCATCTCGGTTTTATTTCCAAACACTAAGCCTCCATAAGTTAGACCTTGATGAGAATAAATACTATCATTACTTTTATTAGCAGGAAGTAATGCTACTAGTGTTTCGTTTTTATAAATCATCAACGAAAAATCTGTAAACCTATCTTTATGATATTCCATAAAGTCACGATTAAAAAGAAATGTTCCGTTTATTGACTTTGAAACAAACCTATTCCAAACTGCATAGTGCTCTTGATTATATGGTTTTATATTGTAAATAATAGCTGTTTTTTTAAGTAATCGAAAATACTAATTAATCTTCATTTAAATCACTTTTAGTTAGATAATGGATTAAACACGGTATTTCCTTCTGCATCAATATATTGATAGACTCCAAATGGAGCACCTTTATCAATAATAATATAACTACTGTCTTCCTCTAGATAATTAAGGTATTTTTTATCTTGACTTAAATGAGAAAATAATATTCTAAAAAAATTAACTGGTGTTTTAAATTTATAATCAAAATCAGGCTTCAATCCATTCCATTTAACTGCTAATAAAGAAGTGTAAATAGAGTGTACCAATCTTGAATCTGATTGTTTTATTCTAGACTCTATTGTAGAATTAAAACCTACGAATCCTCCATGATCAGCAGTTAATATTATTAATGCATTGTCATCATTATTATTTATAATATTTACAATTTGTTTTAACCAAATATTGGCTTGATTTAGCTTATTTAAATACTTTTCTCTTTCTGAAACAACTGTATTAATTTGACCTGAAGCATTAGTAATATGTGATGGCAATAATTTTTGAATAAAATAAAAGTTAGGTTTTAAATTGTTTTTAACTATGACTTTTTTTAAATCTGAAATTAAATCTCTATTCTCACCCAAACCTCTATATCTAAACGGAACCTCATTGTATGAAATATTGCAGTAATCATATCCCATATTTGGTCTGTTTAGTAAAAAATAATACTTATCTAGTAACAAATTAGTTTTATAGTTATTATTTTTTAAGATATCTAACACACTATTTTTTGATACAATCTGACTTCTTGAATTTGTAATCTCTGAAAATGACTTATCGGGATTACAATAATAGTGATGCTTCATTGCAAAAAGCGAACTATTGGAACTTAAAGTAGAATAATAATTACTTCTGTAATCTTTATAATTTATAAATCCTTCTTCAGCCAAGTAGTTATTAAATAAAGTATTATCAAAACTATAAAGCCCCTTATCTAAATGATCACTATTTGCATATCCATCAACTTGTATAAAATAAATATTAGGTTTTTTAACAAAATTAACTTGTAAAATATCATCAGGCTGCTTTAACCAATCATCAGAATAATTAATTTGCTTAACAAGCTTAGGTGTTATTACAAACAAACTTGTCATAGCTAAAATAAACTGAAAAACTACAATTTTTTTTATATGCTTACTTAAAACCAAAGCACAAATTAAAGCTAAGGCTAATAAGACAATTAAAAATTTTATTTTAAAATTTAAAGTACTTACTAAAAGTAAACCTCCAAACAAACTAATATTTACGAATGTAATTATTCTGTATTTGTAAGTATTTAAAGTTTTAATTGTATTTAAAACCAAATTAAAACTCCATAATGTAATAATTGGAATAAGAATATAAAAAAGAATATAAAATGCTAATTGTTTCCAAGAATTTAATTGTGAATAGTTTATCCCAAAAGTGTACAACATTGGATACAATCCTGAAGCTAAACCTGTAATAACAGGGTAATCTGCTTCACTATTTACAAATTTCAGAATACGTTTTTTCATTTAACTTTCATTAAATACAGTACACGATGTGTGCCTGTGATGTGTTGTTTTTCAATAATTTGAAAATACTTTTTGTAACTATTTTCAAAATTATCTTCATTATAAAAATCAAAATAGGCTTTAAAATCGGTTTTGCTGTTTAATAAACGTTGTACCCAAGAATCTTCTCGTTTAGGAAATTCAATAATAAGATCTTTTGAAAACGAAGCAAAAAACCTAGCAGACATGTCAAAACTAACATTTCCGCTTAATGACATATGATGTATTACAGCTAAAGCCAATGCTGTATCAGGAGCAAAGTCTTTGATTCTTTTTAAAAACGAAAATCGTTCTAAATTATTAAAACCTATACTTGCTGAAGGGTTTAAAACATCTAAAACAAAAGGCGTGATGTAACTATTTTTATTTGTATTTATAAGTTTAAAATTGTGGTCTACAGCATTATTATCTATATCACAAACTAAAGCATGTTGCAATGATGCCTTTATTTTTCTAACAAAAGTGCCATCATTACCACCAATATCTATAAGTGTTTTAGTGTTTAAATTATCAACCCATTGGTTAATTATTTTTGACTTAAAGTCGAATGAACTATCACTATAATTAATCTTGTTATAGTAATTACCCCATTCGCTACTTTCTTTTAAATTCAGCTTTTTTATATAATCATACAGGCTTTGTACAATATTTAACTGTGCTTTTTTACTTAATGTGCTTGCTTTTGTTTCTCCTTTATAATCTTGGTTATGCTTATCTTCAAACTTGGCTAAAAGATGAATATTTGAATACAAAAAAGGATTCAATTTAGTCTTAAACGGAAGCATAGAAGCTAACATTTTAAGAGGAATGCCATCCATAAAACTATTAAGAAGTTTTAAAGACTGTGAGCCATGATAATGTGCTAAAACTAATGGTCCTAAAAAATGAGTTACAAATTGCTTGTAAGCTCTCCAAGGTGAGTTTTCTATATAAAAATCAAAAGACAACGTGTCTATAAAAACAGCTTTACCCTTATTAAAAGTAACATTAAATGCAGAAGCGTCTTTTAAAGTAAATCCATGCTCAATAGCAAATTTTTGAATCTTTAAAGTTAATAATGCTGCAGCTTTGTATTGATTAAAACTCCACTCATAAGGGTAGGTAATAAAAGAGATGTGCTCTGGCTGTAAAACTATCTTTTCTGAAGACGAAAAAACTTCGTCATGTTTAACTAGTAATTGATTATCAAATAACTGTTTAAAAAAACCAGATTCTTTTAAGGCTTGATATTGCTTAAAGTAAATAGGATTAATTTGTCTTTTAACAATTCCATTTTCAACAAAAACAAAACCAGAAGGATCTTTATAGGACGCAGTATGATTAGTTATATTGGTCACTAGTTACTTGTGTTATCTGTATCAGATTCTTTAACATTTATATCGTCAAACAAATCATCATTATCTTTTTTAGCTAATCCAAAAAAGGCTTTAACTTTATACAAAATATTTTTTGAAAATAGCAGGATTGCTGCTACTGCTGCTACAATAGACTGAATAATCATTGCACCTAAACCTGGATCAAAATAAAGACTATACATTGTTTGTTTTTTGTAAATATAAACAATGTAATAATGCTTTTAAAAAATAGATACTATTTAACGTTTGGATTTTGTTTTATATCTCCATTTAAACGCCAATCAAAAAAAGTAAGGGTTGAGTTTATAATGTAAAATACATATTTTACAATATTTGCAATATTACCTTGAATTACATTTTTTATAATTTGTGCTAAATTATAAAAGGACCAAGTTAAAAAGGTTTGCTCATATTTAAAGGCTGTACTTATATTTCCAACCAATGATATACCAAATATTATAGCTACTGTATGCTTAAAAAACTGATTTTTAATATTAGTTCCAAACCAATAAAACCCTAAAAACACAAGTGTATAAGACACTATAAAAGCCAAAGCAATTAGCAGCCAATACTTAGCATCTGCTTTTTTTACTTGCTCACCTTCGCTCCATTTTTTTGTAGCTAAAATAGCTATAATAAAAGTTAATGGATAGGTAATAATAGCAGAGTGATTACCAAACAAATAATCTATTATTCCGGAATTAACGGTTGTAAAAACACCTATTAAATTACCTAGATTTTGTTGTTTAACAATCATTCTTGCTGCTAGTAAAGACACTACAGCACCTAATGTAGACAATAAACCAATTGGAAAAGCGCCTTTAGATATGTAGTCACTAAAACTAGAAAGAGGTACCCCAAATTGGATACCTCCTTGATAATATATAGTTTCATGAAAACCTCTGTAAAAACAGATAACAGTTACCAAAACCACACCAACAATATCAATATATTTAGAGTGTACTACACGTCTAAGTGTTGGATTTGGTAACTGTATTGGTTTCAAATGTTATGCAATCTTGTTTCTTTTACGATCGTTTTCTGTTAACCAGATTTTACGTAAACGTAAGTGATTTGGTGTAACTTCAACATATTCATCTTTTTGTATGTATTCTAAAGCTTCCTCTAAACTAAACTTGATAGCTGGTACAATTTTAGCCTTATCATCTGCTCCAGAACTACGTACGTTACTTTGCTTTTTAGCTTTAGTAATGTTTACAGCCATATCATCTTGACGAGAATTTTCTCCGATAACTTGACCTTCGTAAATATCTTCTCCTGGTTCAACAAAAAACTTACCTCTATCTTGTAATTTATCAATAGAATAAGGAATTGCTTTACCGTTTTCCATAGATATTAATGATCCTGATATACGTCCAGGAATATCACCTCTTAATGGTTGGTACTCTTTAAAACGGTGTGCCATAATAGCTTCACCTGCAGTTGCTGTTAATAATTGGTTACGTAAACCTATAATACCACGAGAAGGAATTAAAAACTCACAGATCATACGATCTCCTTTAGTTTCCATACTTAATAATTCTCCTTTACGTAATGTTACAAATTCTACAGCTTTTCCAGATACTGTTTCTGGTAAGTCAATAGTTAATTCTTCAACTGGTTCACATTTAACACCATCAATTTCTTTAATGATTACTTGTGGTTGTCCAATTTGTAACTCATAACCTTCACGACGCATTGTTTCGATTAAAACAGATAAGTGTAATACACCACGTCCAAAAACCATAAACTTATCAGCAGTATCAGTTTCTCCTACTCTAAGCGCTAAGTTTTTCTCTAATTCTTTTTCTAAACGATCTTTAATGTGTCTAGAGGTTACATATTTACCATCTTTTCCAAAGAATGGAGAATCGTTAATAGTAAATAACATACTCATTGTAGGCTCATCAATTGCAATAGATTTTAAACCTTCTGGGTTTTCAATATCTGCAATAGTATCTCCAATTTCAAAACCTTCAATACCTACAACTGCACAAATATCTCCTACTTGTACGCTTTCTACACGTTTACGTCCTAAACCTTCAAATATAAAAAGTTCTTTAACTCTACTTTTAGCAACAGTTCCATCTCTTTTTACTAACGAGATTTGTTGCCCTTCTTTTAATTCACCTCTTTGTAATCTACCAATCGCAATACGACCTGTAAAAGAAGAAAAATCTAAAGATGTAATTAACATTTGTGTTGTTCCTTCATCAAACTTAGGTGTAGGTACATGCTCTACAACCATGTCTAATAATGGCTCAACGTTATCAGTTTCAACTTTCCAATCTTCACTCATCCAGTTATTTTTAGCCGAACCGTAAACTGTTGGAAAATCCAACTGCCACTCTTCTGCTCCTAACTCGAACATTAAGTCAAATACTTTTTCATGTACTTCGTCTGGAGTACAGTTTTCTTTATCTACTTTATTTACAACCACACATGGTTTTAAACCTAAGTCAATCGCTTTTTGTAATACAAAACGCGTTTGAGGCATTGGTCCTTCAAAAGCATCAACTAATAACACAACACCATCTGCCATGTTTAATACACGCTCTACTTCTCCTCCAAAATCGGCGTGACCAGGTGTGTCAATAATATTAATTTTAGTGTCTTTGTATATAACAGAAACGTTTTTAGAAGTAATTGTAATTCCTCTTTCACGCTCTAAATCGTTATTATCTAAAATTAAGTCTCCTGTATTTTCGTTTTCACGAAACAATTGACAGTGGTACATAATTTTATCAACCAACGTTGTTTTTCCGTGGTCAACGTGTGCAATAATTGCAATGTTTTTGATATTAGCCATAATTGTGCCTTATTTTAAGCGTGCAAATGTACTTAATTTTTATCGAAAAAACAGCTTAATTTTTTTTTTGATAAATTTTTAAAAATAAATGTAACATTTTTATAAGAAGACACACAGATAGTTATGTTAACTTAAGGTAATGGTTTGATATTTATTTTGTTAAAAATATTATATCATTAGCTTTGTTGACACATTAATTAATATCCAAATTTTATTCTTAAAAAATGAAAAAACTATTATCCCTTCTTACCATCACCTTTTTATTTGCAAGTTGTAGCAAAACCATTGACGAAGCTTACCTTGTACCTAAAGACGCTATTGGTGTAATGTATATTAACTTAGAGTCTTTATCTAAAAAAAGTCAAGATTTAGACTTTAGCAAACTAAGTATAAACACAATAATTGAAGACAAAGCACCTGAAGAAATCAAAGACTTTGTAAATCAGTTAATGACACAAGACAATATTGACAACACTTTTAGAAAAGAATACATCTTAGGTTTTGGGTCTTTTAAAAGAATGTCTGGAGTTGGTGGTTTAATACTACCTATCAAAGATGCTGCATCATTTGAAGCCTTTATTAAGCCAATGATAGACAAATTAGGTAATCTAGAAAAAGAAGACAATGTTGGTAAAGACAATGCTTACACAGTGTATTCTGACAGAGAGTTTGCTATTGGTTATAATGATAAAACTGCTTTAATTATTGGAGCTAATAATTATGCTGCAGCAGAATTAAAAGATTTAACAGACCTAGAAAGACAAGAGTCTATTTTGGCAACCAACTATTTTGATGACTTTTTTGATACTAAGCAAGACATTGGAGTGCATGTAACATCTACACCTTTAGGAGATACTTTTGATGGTATACTAAATGCTTTTTCTGGATTTGATATTGATTTAGAAAACAATAATATTACTTACTACGGAAGTTTTGAAAACGACCACTTACATACAGACACTAAGCTAAAATTAAATAATGACATTAAATCTTTAATAGCTTATGACAAGTGGATGACTACATCATATAGCAAATCTATGTTAAATGCATTACCTAACGACCCATTGGTTGTAACAAAAATGTCAATAGATTTTGAAGCGTTTTATGAGCATATTGTTAGCCTTCAAGACAATAAATTATTACCAGTTCAAATTAGAGAAGAACTTAAAAAAAACATGGAAAGATCAGATCGTGAAGCGTCCAAAGAAATTGGTATGACTACTTCTGACTTTACTGCGTTATTTGACGAAACAATAATGTTTGCCTTAACAGAAGGTAAAACAGTAAAAGATTCGGTTTACAGTTATGATTATTATTCAGGAGAAGAGTCTTATAAATTAATAGAAAAAAAAGTACCAAATATGTATGGTGCAATTGCTATTAAAGATAAATCTAAAGTTTCAAACTTTTTAAGCCTTATTAAAGAAAAAGGAGCGCCTTTACAAGAAATTAGTAAAGATTATTACAAAGTAGACAACGAAGCTTTTGTGGTAATTACTGACGATTTAATTTTGATTACTAATGATGAAGAACGTGCTAGCCAAATGAAAAACAATGGTCAGTTAACTAATAACTTGTCAGATTTTAAACATAAAGACAAATTATCACACTCAATGTATGTGTATTCTAAAGGAAACATTGGAGCAATTACTAATGACTTTTCAAGTTCATTAACTAACATGTTCAATCCTTATGGTCGCTATAACGCCTATGATAGTAATAATGCTATGAGTAAATTATCAGAAACAAGCAATGAACTATATGAAAAATATTATGGTGAAATTCATTATTTTGTTGATGTTGATGGTAGTGAATCTTTCTTATACACCAAAGGTGGTAAAAACTCGTTAATACAATCTATCAAATATGGTGACGAATTAGCTAAAACTATGAGTACATTTGAAGATGACCTAAAAGAAGAAGAAGAAGAAGAAGAAGAAGAAGAGGTTATTGAAGAGATAATTGAGATAGAAGAAGTTGAAGAAACAATTAACTAATACAAGCCTAAGTGCATATAAACATACAATCTATAACTCCAGATTTTTTTACTCCAGCTTCGTCAGAAGTCTGGAGTAAAAATTTTGAATTACTTCCAAATTCAAAATATCTAGTTAAAGCAGTTTCAGGAAGCGGGAAAAGTTCTTTTTTTAACTTCCTTTATGGATTAAATAATCGATTTTCTGGTACCATACAATTTGATAATTCGGCTATAGCTTCATTATCAGAAAACGACTGGACGTCTTTAAGACGAAACAAAATAGCAATTGTGTTTCAAGGTTTACGTTTGTTTCCAGAATTAACAGCTATGGAGAATATTCAACTTAAAAACACTTTAACTAATCATAAAACTGAAACCGAAATCTTAGCAATGTTAGCACAATTAGACATCAATCAATTAGCTAATAAAAAAGCAGATACGCTATCTTATGGACAGCAACAACGTGTAGCAATTGTTAGGGCTTTATGCCAACCTTTTGAGCTATTACTACTTGATGAGCCTTTTAGTCATATTGATAAAGCACAAATTACAAATGCAGTTAATTTGGTCAACCAACAAGTAGAAGCCAATCAAGCAACCCTTATTGTAGCTAGTTTAGGAGACACTTATAACATCAATTATACTAAAACTTTATTATTATGATTGATACATTATTAAAAAAACAAGTTGATAAATCTCAACTTATCTTTTTTGCTTTAAGCTCTAGCTTAGGCTTAGCAATTTTATTAATCGTTATTCAATTATTTATTGATACACGTTCAGTTTTTAACTCTGAAAACGATTTGTTAGGCAATCAAAACCTAATAATTTATAAAGATTTAGGTCGTAATAATGCATTTACAGATCAAGAAATAAAAGAATTACAACAACAACCTTTTATTAATAAAACTGGTGGCTTTACACATGGTACTTACCATGTTTTAGCAAGTGTAACACTGCCTAATTACACTGGTATTTCAACCGAAATGTTTTTAGAAGCAGTTGGCGACCAATTTATTGATATCAAAAGTACTGATTGGTCGTGGCAACCAGGAGACAGAGAAGTCCCAATTATAATTCCTAAAAATTATATAAACTTATACAATTTTGGATACGCAGCAAGTACTGGAATGCCTCAGATTAATGAAAAAATTATAAGACAAATCCCAATCGAACTTAAGCTTACAGGAACAAGTCAAACCAAAATGTATCCAGCTTACATTTTAGATGCTTCAGAAAAAATAAATTCGATATTAGTACCAGAATCGTTTTTAAATCATACTAATAAAACGCTAAGTCCAAATAAAGCTAGCAAAATTTCTAGAATAATATTAGATGTCATCAACCCATCAGATCCAAAATTACTAGAGTTTTTAGCATCAAAAAACTACAATTATTTATCAAACGATGTACAAAACTCAAAATTAAGCTATGTATTAAAATTAATATTAAGCGTGGTTTTAGCAATTGGATTGTTAATCACATTTTTATCCATTTATTTAGTAGTTACTAACATTAACCTACTGATATTAAAAAACAAACAGACCATAACACAGCTTCATTTTTTAGGATATTCTAAAGTTCAGATAGCTAAAGTATATCATAAAATAGCTTTTAAAATCTTAGGTGTTTCAATTATCATTGCTTTACTAATCAGTATTGGATGTAAGTTTTGGATTGCTCCTTATTTAGAAATTTTACAAGTTGACAGTACATTAATTACCATTGCTTACCTTATTATTATAAGTATTATAATTTTTATTGGTTTGGCTGTATATTATCGTAAACACACCAATAGCAAGATACAGCAAATGTTAAGACCAAACACTAGTCTACTAACTACTGAAAATTAACGTATCTTTGTTGCCTAATTTATTTAAAATAATGACACTTCAAGATATACCAAAAATAAAACATACTGATAGTAAAAACTTTTTTTTGCTATGTGGACCTTGCGCTATTGAAGGCGAAGACATGGCTTTTAGAATTGCTGAAAAAGTAGTTACAATTACCAATAAGCTAGAAATCCCTTATGTATTTAAAGGTAGTTTTAAAAAAGCAAACCGAAGTAGAATTGATAGTTTTACAGGAATTGGTGATGAAAAAGCTTTAGAAATATTAGCTAAAGTTTCAGAAAAATTTAATGTACCAACGGTTACAGACATACACGAAGCTAGTGATGCTGATAAAGCTGCACAATATGTAGATGTATTACAAATACCAGCTTTTTTAGTTAGACAAACAGATCTTGTTGTTGCTGCTGCAAAAACAGGAAAAGTTGTTAACCTTAAAAAAGGTCAATTTATGAGTCCTGAAGCTATGAAGCATGCAGTACAAAAAGTAAAAGATGCTGGAAGTGACAAAGCCTGGATTACTGATAGAGGTACAATGTTTGGTTATCAAGATATGATTGTAGACTTTAGAGGTATACCTACAATGCGTCAATTTGCTCCTACTGTTTTAGATGTAACACACTCTTTACAACAACCAAATCAAAGTGCTGGTGTTACTGGTGGACGTCCAGACATGATTGAAACTATTGCACGTGCTGGAATTGTAAATAATGTAGATGGTTTGTTTATAGAAACACATTTTGATCCTGCTAATGCTAAAAGTGACGGAGCAAATATGTTACACTTAGATAATCTTGAAAATTTACTAAGCAATCTAGTAGCTATCAGAAAAACTATTAATAGTTTATAATTACCAAAATTTCTTTTTTAAATAATGAAAAATTTAACGCTAAAACATTTAGCATTACTAAGTCTTACGCTATTTTCAACACTAGCGTTTGCCCAAAATAACAACGACACGCAGAGATACACTGCTAATAATAAAGGAAAATTTTATATCAGTTGGGGAGGAAACAGAGAGACGTTTTCTGAATCTGACATCAGGTTTCAAGGTGATGGTTACGACTTTACTATTAAAAACGCTACTGCAGAAGACAAACCTAAAGGTTGGCATGTAGACTATATTAATCCAACTAGAATGACCATACCACAAACCAATTTTAAAGCTGGGTATTTTATTTCTGACAAATACAATATATCACTTGGTGTAGATCACATGAAATATGTAATGAACAGAAACCGAAACCAAAAGGTAACCGGTTATGTTAACCTTCCTGCAGATGAAGAAGGGAGTGTATTTAACCAAGAATTTGATGGCAGTGAATATGTTGTATCTGAGGACTTCTTAAAGTTTGAACACACCAATGGATTAAATTATGTGTATGTAGAAGTTAATAGATTTGATGATATATCGTCTATATTTAAAATAAATAATACAGACAAGTTTCAATTAAATATAACAGAAGGTCTTGGTGCAGGTGCTTTGTATCCAAAAACCAATACGACGCTTTTAGGTAAAGAAACTTATGATGAATTTCATTTATCTGGTTACGGAGTTTCAGCAAGTGTAGGGCTAAACTTCACCTTTTTTAAATACTTTTTTATTCAAACCGATTTAAGAGGTGGCTATATAAACATGCCAGATATTAGAACAACTAGTAATGCTAATGAAAGTGCTTCACAACACTTTTGGTTTTTACAACGTGTATTTTCAATTGGTGGACGTTTTAGATTATAAAAACTAATACAAAGTTAACGCGTCTTTTAAAATAGCAATAATTACAGTATTTTGTATTTCATCTACAGATTGATACCTTAAGGACATCATTTTCTTTCTGTTTTCAGTAACATGATGAGACTTATATGCAGTAATTTGTGTTCCTTTTACAAAAGCTAAATCTACAAATTGCTTTTTATGACTAGCGTTTAAATAACAAAAAGGCATTCCGTTTACATAGTAAAACGGAATGCTCCATTTGTATTTTAATTCAAAATCTGTTATTGTGTATTCTATAATAACCTGCAAATGCAACAAAATAGAACGATACGGTTCTGGTTGTTTTATTATATAATCTTCAGCAGGATTCAATAGCTATACTATAAAATATGTAGTAAACTTAACACACCAATAGCTAATAAAGCAATTCCAATAATAGCTTTAAAAGGCATTAGTTTTCCAGATACTTTTTTTAAGGTTTCTTCTAAAGCTGGTATTTTTCCAAACACGTGAGTTAACAATAATAATCCACCAATAATACTTACAATCCCGTAAATACTAAAACCGCCAGATAAAAGCCCAAGTATTGGTAGCACTATTAATGCGCCTCCAATTACCGTCTGAAAAGGAGCTAAAACACCTGCAATTTTATTAAAAAAGTTAGCGTCACCATCCCATTTATCAAGTGTTGCTAATCCTAATAACACACCTCCTGAGATGTTTGCGATGTCTAAAAGTAATCCTGTTAATGCCATAATAATTTATTTTTTTAATTGGTTAAAGGATAAATTTATGAAAATAAACCGCACAAAAGCACAAATGTTAAAATGAATATTAAGAAACTTTTAACTTGTGTATTAAAACAAATTAAATTTACTTTGTAATTCAAAGTACTTTTACCATGAGCGATAAAGATTATTTAAAAGACATTAGTGAGATTAAAAATTTAATGACTAAATCTTCAAGATTTATTTCATTAAGTGGTCTTTCTGGGATTCTAGCAGGTATATATGCATTAATTGGTGCTGCAACTACTTACTATTTGGTTTCAAAATATAGCTACGGAACGTTAATATTAGATGGTTGGGTATTTAGAAGTGTATTTTTAATTTTAATAATGGTAGCTGTTTTAAGCTTTATAACTGGAGTGTATCTAACTACAAAAAAGGCAAAACAAAACGGAGAAAGTATTTGGGATAGCTCCTCAAAACGGTTAATCTTTAATTTTTTAATTCCGTTAATAGCTGGAGGATTATATATTTTAATAATACTTAGTCAAGGACGCTATGGACAAACTGGTGGTTTAATGCTTATTTTTTATGGCTTAGCATTAGTTAGCGCATCAAAATATAGCATTGGTACAATAAAGTATTTGGGCTTTGCCGAAATTATTTTAGGACTAATCGCAACCCTTTATCCTGGTTATGGGTTTTGGTTATGGGTTATTGGTTTTGGAATAATGCATATTGTTTACGGTACATATATGCACTTTAAATATGATGTAAAAAATAAGTAATATTTTAGCGGAGCCAGAAATTAAATAAATGAGCATAATTACTAACATCAATAAAGTATTTGACCACAGAATTAGACTTGGTATCATGTCTGTTTTAATGGTTAACGAGTATGCAGATTTTAAAACACTAAAAGAACTACTTGGCGCAACAGATGGAAATTTAGCAAGTCATACTAAAGCTTTAGAAAAAGCAGAATATATAATTGTTGAAAAACAATTTATAGATCGAAAACCTAATACAAGATATAGTGTAACCCAATTAGGTCAAGCCGAATTTAAAAAGCATATTAATGCGCTTGAAAAACTAATTAAAAAACAATAATCCTTTTTTTTAACTTTTAACTTTGAAAAACAAAGTACTTTAAAATGATAAAACAACGTAAACAAATCATCGCTTGGCTATTTAAAGTCACTCAATATGTATATACAAAATACTTTAAACGCAATGCACCATGGAATATCAAAAAACAGCAATTATTACAATTACCTCAACATAGCTTTGGTTACCATTTGGGTGCATTTTTAGATACAAATGGATTTGAATTAATCCCAAAAGCAGAACGTCATGATGCCTATCACGTGTTAACTGGCTACAATAGTAATGAACAAGATGAAATTGCTTTACAATACCTGTGCTTTGGCAATGGTAAACGCAGTTTGTATTTGTTTGGTGTAATAATTATAGGAACAATAATATTACCAGATTACTGGACGTATTATAAGCAATCTTATAGTATTGGCAAAAAGGCTAATTCCTTTTACAACTTAGACTATAAAGGTTTATTAAACATCTCTTTAACAACATTAAAAAGTACCATATTTAAAAACCCTAATAACATAACAGAATGAAAACTTACATCAAACGTTTTTTAACCTTAACCATTTTAATGATACTTGCTGTAATATTGGCAAACTTTCATATTGAATATAGCGCACAAGGAAAACTGTTTAATAATATTGAAGATATCCCTAAAAACCGAGTGGGCTTAGTCTTAGGTGCTGGCAAATATGTTGGAGAAAGTAGTCGTGTTAATTTATATTACAAATACCGTTTAGAGGCTGCTTTTTCACTCTTTAAAAACAAGAAAATAGATCTTATTTTAATTAGTGGAGACAATAGTAGCATTGATTACGACGAGCCTTCAACCTTCAAACAGGACTTAATACATTTAGGAGTTCCGGAAGACAAAATAGTATTAGATTATGCAGGTTTTAGAACTTTAGATTCTATTGTCAGAGCTCATAAAATATTTGGTTTAACCAATTTTACAATCATATCACAACAATTTCATAATGAACGTGCCATTTACTTAGCCAACAATAACCAACTAAATGTTATTGCTTTTAACGCAAAAGACATAAAAGGTAAATATGGATTGCGCACTAAAGCAAGAGAATATTTAGCCAGAACAAAAGCCATTATAGATGTTATTATAAACAAACAGCCTAAATTTTTAGGCCCTAAAATAAAACTATAATGTCTTTAAAATTTAACCCTATATTTTTTGCCCTAACAATAACTTTATTAGTTACAGAAATTAGTATTGCTTACTTTTTAAACAGTGGATTTATCCGTTTTACACTAGGTGATTTTCTAGCATCAATACTTGTGTATTGCGCTATAAAAACAATCTTTAAAACGTCCACAATAACTGTAGCTATTATTGCTTTAATTATTTCATTTAGTATCGAGTTTGCCCAATTAGCAAATCTACTAGATTATTTAAACTTAAGACATAACACACTAACTTCCATAATACTTGGTCGTCATTTTAGTGTTCAAGATTTAATTGCTTATGCACTTGGTATAATAACTATATATTTTGTTGACATTAATTACATCACGACTCATGAAAACTATTAGACACATTTTACTTACCCAATACAAAACAATACAATCAGTAATTATACTAACAACATTTAGCATACTATTACTACTACTTAGGATAAAGTTAACCAACACATATTATTTCATATTTTTAATTTGGAATTTATTTTTAGCAGGAATCCCTTATTTAATAAGCAGTTATTTGTCAACTTATAACACTATAAATAAAATGTCGCTTTTGACTATTAGTTTTGTTTGGCTGCTATTTTTACCTAATGCTCCATATATAGTTACAGATTTATTTCATTTAAAATATAGCCATCAAGATTTACTTTGGATAGACACACTTATCATTATAGTATTTGCGATAACAGGACTAATTTTGTTTTACAAATCGATAAAAACAATGTGTTTAATTTTTGAGACTTACGTCGAAAAGAGAGTTGTTACATTCAGTCTACCAATACTATTCATGTTAGTTGGTTTTGGAGTATACTTAGGTAGATTTTTACGATTTAATTCATGGGAAATAATAAATAAACCTTGGATTATAATTGAAACCATTATGTCCATAATTTTACATCCAATAACATATAATTATGCCTGGATATTTTCGATTGTATTTGGAGCAACTTTGTATGTTGGTTATTACATTTCAGACTCATCAGCTTATAAGACAAAAAAAGCGTCCTAAATTAGGACGCTTTTTTATTCTTATTTAACCTTTAAAAATCTAAGGGATCGTTAGGATCGGTTCCATTAATTGCCTCTTGACAATCATCAACTCCGTCTCCATCACTATCTGCTGCATTAGGATCTGTAATATTACCATTTGGATCACAATTAGAATTAACATTGTTAACTCCTGTCAACTCCTCACAATCTGATAAACCATCTTGATCACTATCTATAGTATTTATTCCTAATAAATCAATTTGTCCAATATAAGATTGATCAGAAATAGTATTTGTAGATACTACAAACACCACATCAAGCATATTTAAATCATTGTAATAACTAGGATTTATTATAGAGTTTGCACCTGTTTCTGCATCTGCTTCAGTTTCAAAATAAGTAAATACTGTATTTGGATACGTCGCTCCATAAGTTTCAGTTAAATCATATTGTAAATTAGAGCTATCACAATTATTAGCCCAAATCTCTGTACCAAAAACAACCACATCTACAGGATCTAAATAGTCTGGTATTTGATCTGCATCACTGTCTTCATTCATTGGGTTTCCGTCGTTATCATAATCTTCATCAATAGTATTTACACCATCATTATCATCATCTTCATCTAGATAATCTGCAATACCATCTAGATCTGTATCGTCATCATCTAGATTATTATTTCCGTTTAAATCTTCATTAAAATCTAATACACCATCAGCATCGCTATCTGTTAGATCTGTACATGACATTTCTGTACCTAAGTCCGTTAATGGATCAGTAAATGTACCTGTAACCACATCAGAACTTTGACCGTTTTCTAGATCAAAAAACTGTGCACTAAAACCAGGATCTGTATCACAATAATCAATAACTAAATTTAAATTCCCGTCAGTGACAGGTATAATACTTGATGAATTATTATAAAACAATTGCACATAACCATTGGTAGCTACTTCCCCTGAACAATTATTAAAAACACCTGTTACGTTTGTAGTCATAACATTGGTATCTTCAACAGTAACTGTAATTGTAGTATCTTCAGAAAAAGGTCCAATGTTTTGTGTATAATCATATCCAATACAACCAAAATCTGGTAGTACTAACGTTAAGGTTTCATCACTTGGTATTAATCCACAAACACTACCATTTTGATTAGTTATACCAGAGGAAGAAGAATTCCAGTCTGTTGACTCACGTTGTAATTGCACATAAGTATTTTGTAATGGGTCTCCATTTTGGGTTACTAAATTAACACACAATTCTGACGAAGCAAAAGGATCATCACAATTCCAGAAACTAAAATGAGTGACTTGACCAACATATTTATCACCTTCTAAAGTTGCAAAACCTTCTTCTACCCAATAACCATAGACCTCATCAAAATACCATAATGGTATTGTTGAAGGAGGATTTACAGCATTAGCAGGAACAGGTATAGTTATTGTTGCTTCTGTACCATCAGCAATGTTAAGACTTTCTCCATCACTTGCAATTAACTCTACAGCAATCATTCCGTAGGTTTCTAAAACGCGTAAATCTCCACTTTCATTTTCAGCAATTAATGTTCCTGGCATTTGTAAATCCATAGTATCATCATCTGGATTAAGATGTTTTAATACAACCGAAACCTCTCCTTGATAGGCAAACCCATTTTGGTATTCATACGTACTTGGTAAATCTATTGATGTTCCATCAGGTAACCCAATATTAAATTCTTGTCCAGAGTATATAGTCGTTAAAGGCTCTGCATCAAGCATCATAATTTTTACTTGGTTAACTCCATCTGAAGGTACTAAAGACCTTGATCCCTCTATAAATCCAGACTTACTAGCTTTGATGTAGGCAAACTTTTCATAAACTGTAGCTTCTTCAATCGAAAACACTCCATTAGCATCTGTAAATGTTATTGAATTTCCTATTGAAATTTGTACTCCCGAAATTGGATTTCCAGTTTCATTTATAACATTACCCATAAAACGAGCAGATATTGATCCTCCAAAATTGTCTAAAAAGGGATTACCAGTTGCACCATCAACTTGTTGTTGATTTAAGGGTGCGTTATTATCTTTTTCGCAAGCAAAAACAAATACTAACAATAGTATTGGTAGTAAACATCTAAGATTTTTCATTTATATCGTTTTGGTTATTGTAGTAATAGAACATCTCAAGTATTAAAACTCCTATCTTAAAATTTTATTCTTTACCATCCACATAATCTTGTAAATAACTAAAACGTTTAGTTAATTTACCAGCTTCTGTCATTTTAGCACGTTTTAAAACGCCGTGTTCATCGTTGTTAAAAAATGCAGGTATAACGTGTTTTAAAAACATATCTCCAAAACCTTCACTTGCATCCTTAGGTAACTCACATGGTAAATTATCTACTGCCATAACAGTTATTGCGTTTTCAGCATCATAAGCAACTTCTGTTTCGCTAATTGGGTCATAACCATAAAATGGGTCTGCAATTGTAGAAGCTCTTAATGTTGACGCTACAGGACCATCAATATCACAAGAAATATCTGCAACTAAATTTATTTTAAATTCAGGATGCTTTGCATCTTCACGCGTAAATAAATAAGGAGCTCCATCACCATAAAAATGACCTGCAATAAAAAATTCTGTCTCTTTTGCATAAGGCATAAAATTACTTTCATAACCAGATGCATCTTTATAAAAAGCCCACTTATCTCCTACTTTACCGTCTTTACGTTTAGTATATTCCATAACATCTATCATGCAATACACAGGCTCAGTAAATTGAGACGTCAAATACAATGCATCACTAACCTGCTTAATCTTTAAATGGTCCAAAATTTCTTTAGCTCCTTTAGCTACTTTTCCGGATCCTGTTAATAGTATTTTTATGTTAGGTAACTTTATTTTATCTAATTCTGACTTTACCTCATCTAAATCTTTTAAAGTTTCAACTTTAGGTAATTTAAATAATCCATCACGTAAACCTAATGCTCTAAATCCATTGTAAGCACCTACTAAACCTGCGTAACGTCCAAAACCTATTAAACGTGCTCCATTCTCTTTAACTATAGTTTCATGGTCATAAAGCTCAATGTTTTTTTTCAAAACAGCCTGTAACAATGTTCTGTTATATGGTTGTTTTTTTATTGTATGACTAAAGAAAAAGTATTTTTTATTAGCAATCAGTGCCTCTATTGGCACTTCTTTTACACCAAACATAACATCTGCATCCGAAACGTCTTCAGAAACAGTAATATTTTCTTGTTTATATTGGTCATTATTAAACACTCTTATATCTGAAGTCTCTACAACCAACTCAGCCTCAGGGTAACTCGTTTTTAATTGCTTTAAATAATTAGGAGAAAATACCACACGTCTATCTGGTGGATTTTTACGTTCTTTTATAATTGCGAATTTCATTTAAATATAATTGGTATAAAGTTTGCACTAAATTAAGAGTTAATGCATGGTTAAACAAACTTTTTAGTAATTTTGCATTCTTATAATTTAATTAAAAATGGGGTCGACTGGTTTTGACAGCGAGATTAATTAAACGGTAAGCACGTCGAGTAATGATTTTGAACTCGTTAAACGCTAAGTCAACTTTTTAATCGGCGAGAATAACTACGCTTTAGCTGCCTAATCTGAATTATAGTAGGATTAAGCCTCGGCTCACAAGGTGAGCAAGCTTTATGTCTCCGGAAAGCCTTGATTGACGGCGTTCCATTTTGAGGCATCGAAAATGTCAATATAGATTAAGTAGCGCTTTGATGCTTTTTCGAAACTAAAAAAGATAAGTTAAAAGTGGGTTGTCTTTAACCAGCTTTTAATCGAAAACCTAAGAAAAGAATAAACGTGTAGAAAGCCCTTTGGTTACTTGTTTGGACGAGAGTTCGATTCTCTCCGACTCCACAAAAAAAAACGCTATAAATAAAACATTTATAGCGTTTTTTAGTGAAAAATAATGATATTTACACCACAACTTTAACAAATGATTTTTTAAATCAATAAATCTAATATGAAATTATATCCCTTAACTTTTAATCCTGTCTATAGTTATCGTATTTGGGGAGGAGATAAACTAAAAACAGTTTTAAATAAATCCTACACACAAGATAGTATTGGTGAATCTTGGGAAATATCAGACGTTAAAGACAACCAAACGGTTGTAAAAAGTGGTGACTTAGAAGGTCAAACTCTAAAAGATTTAATTAAAACTTATAAAGCTGATTTTGTTGGACAAAAGGTTTACGATGCTTTTGGTAACGATTTTCCTTTATTAATAAAATTTATAGATGCAAAGACACCATTATCCATTCAGGTACATCCAAGTAATGAGCTAGCTAAAGAAAGACATAACTCATTTGGAAAAAATGAAATGTGGTATGTCATGCAAGCTGAAAAAGATGCTGAATTAATTGTTGGTTTTAATCAAGATGTAGAAAAAGATCAATACATCAATAATCTTGAAAACAATACTTTAAACAATATTTTAAATATTGAAACCGTAACTTCTGGAGACACCTTTTATATTCCTACGGGACGTGTACATGCTATTGGAGCTGGTGTTTTATTAGCAGAAATTCAACAAACTTCTAATATTACCTATCGTATTTATGATTATGATAGAGTTGATAAAAAAACAGGAGAAAAAAGAGAATTGCATACAGACTTAGCATTAGATGCTATAGATTATAATGTATACGACAATTATAAAACTAATTATAATATTACAACTAATGCACCAAGTCCTTTAGTTAAATCTCCATATTTTGAAACCAATATTATTGAGCTTAATAAAACTATAACTAGAGACCTAACAACTTTGGACTCGTTTGTTATTTATATGTGTGTTGAAGGTCAGGTTATAATTAGAGCCAAAAATGACACAATGGATTACAGCCTTAAAATGGGACAAACTATTATTATTCCTGCTTGTATTAACCATATCACTATACAAGCAAAAGCAGCTAAACTAATAGAAGTCTATTTATAGTATCACTAAAAAAAATCCCAATCTAAATTAGATTGGGATTTTTTTTATTTTTTATATGGCAAACCTTCATGTTGCCATTTGGAAAATCCACCTTGCATATCATATATTTTTTTAAAACCTAAGTCAATCATTTTTTTTGCGCATTTAGCACTTCTACCGCCTTTTTCACAATATAATAACACAGGTTTTTCTTTATCCAATATCATGATATCGCTTTCAAAAGTTGGAGACATAAAGTCTATATTTTGGGCTTCAGCTATATATCCTTCTTTAAACTCGGCATCAGTTCTGACATCTACTAATTGGACCGTATCCAATTGTAATAAAGTTTGCATCTCTTCTGGAGACACCATTTTTATTTCGCCTTCAATCTCTTCTTTACAACTAAAAACTAATAAAACCATCAGGCTTAATAATAGTGATACTTTTTTCATAATTAAAAAATTTATTCGACGTCTCCTGTCCACTCATTAAACCCTCCTAAAAGGTTATAAGTTTTCTCAAAACCTAATTGATTCATAATATTGCATGCCTGTGCACTTCTACCTCCTGATCTACAATATACATAAAAGCTTTTGGACTTATCCAAAGCATCTACCTCATACACAAATCCTTGACCTTTATAAATATCTATATGTAGCGTGTTTGGTATTTTACCTTCGGCTACTTCTGCTGCTGTTCTAACATCTAGAATTACTGCATTTTCGTCTTCTTTTAATTGGTTTACCCAATCCGATTGTGTTAAATCTGCCATTTCAATATACGGTTAATTTGGTGTCAAAATTAAGGTTTCTTTAATAGATAGACGTAAAAAAATCCGAAATGTTACATTTCGGATTTCATTTAAATATCAATCTTTATTATACCTTAATAGAGCATCCAATAGCCTTAGTTTCTTTAACTTTAATTTCTCTACCTGTTAAAAGTGCATCAACAGCATCTTCTACATATTTGTTTTTTACCTGACTTGCATCTTGGTAATTGTCATCAATAGCTCCAATATATTTAACAATATTACCTGTTTTAGTTTTTTCTAAGATATATATATGTGGTGTTTTTGTTGCACCATATTGTGGATAAATATCTTGTCCTTCATCTAATAAATAAGGAAATGTAAACCCCTTTTGATCTGCTCTTTTTTGCATAGCCTCTAAATTATCTCCAGGTTTTACATCTGTATTATTAGGCATTATAGCTATTACAGGATAACCTTTTGAAACATATTTTTTATTTAACGCCTCTATTCTATCTTCATAAGCCACAGCATATGGACAAGTATTGCATGTAAAAGTAACTATAAACCCTTTAGCGTCTTCAAAATCTGACAAAGACACCATTTTTCCGTCTATATTTTCTAGCTTAAAATCGGTTGCTACATCTCCAATTTTGTAACCTGATTTTTCTTTTTCTGTTTTGTTAGTAAATGCGCTAACAACTACTAATAATAGTAATGCTGTTGTAATTTGGATTACTTTTTTCATTGTAAGAAATTATTTTAAGAATGTTTTTAATGTATTTTCTAAATCATTGTAATCAAAAGATTGTTCGTAAAACTCAGATTTTTCACTATTGTAAATTAAAGTTGCAGGTATTGCTCCTGACCAATCTTTATTAACTTTTGGTATCCATGTATTAGTATCAACATCATTTAATAAAACAACTTCACTTTGTAGTTTATTGTCTTTTAAAAATGGTTTTAACCTAGTATCAATTTGTTTAGGAAAATCTAGACTAACTAGAATGACTTCTACATTTTCTGAAGCATAGTCAGTATTGATTTTCTCAAAATAAGGTAACTCTTTTACACATGGAGCACACCAAGTCGCCCAAAAATTAATGACATAAGTTTTGCTTTTATCTTTAGTTTTTAGATAATCTTCAAACTGTTTGTAATTAAAAATTTTAAACTGCTTACTAATAGACTTATTCTCAATTGGCTCAACACTAATATATTCTCCTTTAGTTGATTGAGTAATTTTTACAGATTGTGCTTTACTAACAAAAGACAACGTAGCTAATAAAATTATAATAAAATATCTCATACAGTAAATTTAATAAATAATTAAATACAAAAAACATTTGAAAACTAAAATTTGATTTATATCTTTGAACTTTAAAATAATTATGAACACAATTTTAAATCATACTTGGTGGTGGAACTCTCGAAACTCAACATTCGTGAACTAACGCTATTCGTATTATTTAAATAACTATACAAAAAAAGCTTGTCAGTCACGACAAGCTTTTTTTTTGTTATATTCTGAACATAATAAAAATATATCAACCAACAATTAACGTCTCTATAAAGTGACAATAAAGGAATAAATAAGACCTAAAAAATGAAAACATTTAGTCTATACACACATTATAAAAAAATATTAGCCGATACCATTACACCAGTAAGTATCTACCTGAAGATTCGGGATAAATTTCCTAACAGTATATTGCTTGAGAGTAGTGATTATCATGCTAACGATAACAGTTTTTCATACATCTGTTTTAATCCAATAGCTTCAATTAAGGTTGATGACACCTCAATTACTCAAAAATTCCCTGATGGAAGCGAAATGAAAAATAAAGTCCGTAATGTGACTGAAATGATTCATAAATTCACAAAAAGATTTAAAGTTAAATCTGAAAAAGAATTTAAATTTATTAATAACGGAATCTTTGGTTATACAGCTTATGATGCGGTTAAACATTTTGAAGATGTCGAAATCACAAAAAAACCAGATTCGTTAGACATACCTGATGTATATTATGCAGTTTATCAGAATATTATTGCTATAAATCATTTTAAAAACGAAGCTTATATTTTTGCGCATTGTTTTGAAACAGAAAATAATATTGACGAAATATTACAACTTATAAAGTCTAAAAACTTTGCGTCTTATAATTTTAAAACAGACTCTGATATTACCTCTAATTTGACAGATGACGAATATAAGTCACATGTTGAATTAGCAAAAAAACACTGTGCAAGAGGAGATGTCTTTCAATTAGTATTATCTAAAAAATTCTCGCAAGGTTTTAAAGGTGACGAATTTAACGTGTATCGTGCTTTACGTAGTATTAATCCATCTCCTTACTTATTTTATTTTGACTACGGTAATTTTAAAATCTTTGGTAGTAGCCCTGAAGCACAATTAGTAGTTAATAAAGGTCAAGCCGAAATACATCCCATTGCAGGAACTTTTAGAAGAACTGGTAATGATGAAGAGGATCAAATTTTAGCTAAAAAACTTGCTGAAGATGTTAAAGAAAATGCGGAGCATGTTATGTTAGTTGACTTAGCTCGTAACGACTTAAGTAGACATGGTAGTCAAGTTAAAGTAGTTACATATCGTGAAGCTCAGTTTTTCTCTCATGTTATACATTTAGTTAGTAAAGTTACTGGTAAAGTGCATAAAAATACACCAACAATGCAAGTAGTTGCAGATACATTTCCTGCAGGAACGCTAAGTGGTGCACCAAAGCACAAAGCCATGCAACTTATTGAAAAATACGAAAAAACAAGTCGTACCTTTTATGGAGGAGCTATAGGATTTATGGATTTTGATGGTAATTATAATCATGCGATAATGATTAGGACATTTATGAGTAAAAACCACCAACTACATTGGCAAGCTGGTGCAGGATTAGTATCTAAATCTGTTCCAGAAAACGAGCTTCAAGAAGTGTACAATAAACTTGGAGCTTTAACTAATGCTATACAATTAGCCGAACAGATTTAGGTTTCCACAACATAAATTGACAAAAAAAATAAATCGTAAAAAACCCTAAGTTTCCGTTAAACGGAAATTAAAAAAAAGAAAAATGAAAGTATTAGTAATAGACAACTACGATAGTTTTACATACAATTTAGTTCATTATCTTGAAGATTTAAATTGCGAAGTTACTGTCAAACGTAATGACAAATTAACTTTAGATGAAGTGGATGCTTTTCAAAAAATAGTATTATCACCTGGTCCTGGTATACCTGATGAAGCAGGTTTACTAAAACAAATAATAAAAACCTATGCTCCTACTAAAAGTATTTTAGGGGTTTGTTTAGGTCAACAAGCAATTGGAGAAGTATTTGGAGGTTCGCTTATAAACCTACAGCAGGTTTATCATGGTATTGCAACAGACGTTAACATAACTGTAGATGATGAAGTGCTATTTAAAAACATGAACAAAACCATTGAGGTTGGTCGTTATCATTCTTGGGTTGTTGATGCCAATTTACCAGACCAATTAGAAGCAACTTCCTTTGACAACAACGGTCAAGTCATGTCGTTAAGACATAAAGTTTATGATGTTAGAGGTGTACAGTACCATCCTGAAAGTGTACTAACACCTAACGGAAAGCAAATTTTAAAAAACTGGATTAATAGTTAATATGAAACAAATACTAAATAGATTAATAAATCAAGAAAGCATCTCTACAGAAGAAGCTAAGTTATTATTAGTTAATATTTCTGAAGGTGCTTACAACCAAAGTCAAATTGCATCCTTTTTAACTGTTTACATGATGCGAAGCATTACCATTGAAGAACTTCAAGGGTTTAGAGACGCCTTATTAGAACTTTGTATATCAGTAAATTTATCAGATTTTAATGCTATTGATTTATGTGGTACAGGAGGTGATGGTAAAGACACATTTAACATTTCTACATTATCTTCATTTATTACCGCAGGAGCTGGTGTTAAAGTAGCTAAACATGGTAACTACGGAGTTTCATCTGCATCAGGGTCTTCAAATGTTATGGAAGAACTAGGAGTTAATTTTACTAATAACATAGACACGTTAAAACAAAGCATAGACCAAGCAGGTATTTGTGTAATGCATGCGCCTTTGTTTCATCCAGCTATGAAAAACGTAGCTCCTATCCGAAGAGAACTTGGCGTCAAAACCTTTTTTAACATGCTAGGACCAATGGTAAATCCTGCATTTCCAAAAAATCAAATGGTAGGTGTTTTCAATCTAGAATTACAACGTATTTACGGGTATTTATACCAAAATACTGATCGCAATTATAGTATCGTTCATGCGTTGGATGGTTATGATGAAATTTCATTAACCGGAAAAACAAAAATCATTACTAATAATTCAGAAACTATGTTAAGTCCTTCAGATCTTGGCATAGAACAAATAGAACAATCTGAAATTTTTGGAGGCTCAACGGTTAACGAAGCTGCTAAAATTTTCAAAAAAATAATCACAGGTAAAGGTACTGAAGCACAAAACAATGTAGTTTGCGCAAATGCTGGTTTAGCAATTGCAACAGTAAATAAAATTTCGCATCAAGAAGGATTTCAACTAGCAAAACAAAGCTTAGAAAGCGGAAAAGCAAAAGCAAGTTTACAAAAACTGATAGATTTAAGTAAATAATGGATATACTAACCCAAATAGTTAACGACAAACGCATTGAGGTTAACTTGCGTAAGCAACTAATACCAATCAAACAATTAGAACAATCAATATTGTTTGAACGAGAAACAGTTTCACTTGCAAAAAAATTAAAAAACAGTACCTCAGGTATCATTGCAGAACACAAAAGGCGTTCACCTTCAAAACAAGTCATAAATCACGATTTAAACGTTTTTGATGTTGCCAAAGGTTATCAAGATGCTGGCGTTTGTGGTATGTCTGTACTTACCGATGGAAAATATTTTGGAGGAAGCCTAGACGATTTACTAACCGCAAGAGCTAGTAGTAATTTACCTTTATTAAGAAAGGAATTTATCATAGATATCTACCAAATCATTGAAGCTAAAGCTTATGGAGCTGACGTTATTTTACTGATTGCAGCTATTTTAACTAAAGAAGAAATAAAGACATTTTCAGAACTAGCAAAAAGTCTAAATATGGATGTACTTTTAGAAGTCCACAACCAAACGGAATTACATAAATCAATAATGCCAAGTCTTGATATGCTTGGTGTTAATAATCGTAATCTAAAAACCTTTGAGGTTAGTTTAGAGACCAGTAAGCAATTAAGCGATTTAATACCTAACGATTTTGTTAAAGTATCAGAAAGCGGAATTAGCAGCATTCAAGCCATAAAAACATTACAACCTTTTGGTTATAAAGGCTTTTTAATTGGCGAAAATTTTATGAAAACCAACAATGCTGGTGAAAGTGCCAATCAATTTATCCAAACATTAAACAACTAAGACTATGAAATTAAAAATATGCGGAATGAAAAATGAGAACAACATCTTGGATGTTGCAGATCTAAATCCAAATTATATGGGTTTCATTTTTTACGAAAAATCATCACGTTATTTTAATGGTATTATTCCAGAATTACCAGATAGCATAAAAAAAATTGGAGTCTTTGTTAATGCGACTTTTGACTATATAAAAGGGAAGGTAGACAAACATGATTTACAAGGTGTACAACTTCATGGACAGGAATCACCAGAACTATGTCAACGTTTAAAAGATTTAGACATCACTGTAATAAAGGTGTTTTCTATTAAAAACCAATTTGATTTTTCGGTTTTAGAACCTTATGAAGAGGTTTGTGACCATTATTTATTTGATACCAAAGGAAAAGAACCAGGTGGTAATGGTTACACCTTTAATTGGAATGTATTAAAAAACTATCCATCTTCTAAACCCTATTTTTTAAGTGGCGGAATTGGTTTAAAAGAAATGGATGCTATACTGTTATTTTTAAAAAGACCAGAATCTTACTTATGTTTTGGATTTGATGTTAACAGTAAATTCGAAACTGCAGCAGGATTAAAAGACACTACAAAATTAAACGACTTTAAACAAAAATTGATAGCACACAATTATGAGTTTTAATATTAACGACAAAGGATATTACGGAGACTTTGGAGGTGCATACATCCCAGAAATGCTATATCCAAACGTAGAAGAGCTACGTCAAAATTATTTAAAAATAATGGCAGAGCCTTCTTTTAAAGAAGAATTTGACCAATTATTAAAAGATTACGTAGGACGTCCTTCTCCACTCTATTTTGCAAAACGCTTAAGCGAAAAATATAATACTAAAATCTATCTTAAACGCGAAGATTTAAACCATACAGGTGCACATAAAGTAAACAACACCATTGGTCAGATTTTAATGGCACAACGTTTAGGTAAAACACGTATTATTGCCGAAACTGGAGCTGGTCAACATGGTGTAGCAACAGCAACTGTATGTGCTTTAATGGGAATGGAATGTATCGTGTATATGGGAGAAATTGACATAGCACGTCAAGCACCAAATGTTGCCAGAATGAAAATGCTAGGTGCAGAAGTCCGTCCAGCATTATCTGGAAGTCGCACCTTAAAAGATGCAACAAATGAAGCCATTAGAGATTGGATTAATAATCCTGTAGACACACATTACATTATTGGTAGTGTGGTTGGACCACATCCTTATCCAGATATGGTGGCACGTTTTCAAGCAGTCGTATCAGAAGAAATCAAATGGCAATTAAAAGATAAAGAAGGTCGTGAAAAACCAGACCATGTTATAGCCTGTGTTGGAGGTGGTAGTAATGCAGCAGGAGCTTTTTATCACTATTTAGACGATACAGATGTTAACCTTATAGCTGTTGAAGCAGCAGGAAAAGGGATTCATTCCGGAGAAAGTGCTGCAACTTCCGTCCTTGGTAAAGAAGGTATCATTCACGGAAGCAAAACCCTATTAATGCAAACTCACGATGGACAAATCACAGAGCCCTATTCCATTTCAGCAGGATTAGATTATCCAGGTGTTGGACCAATGCATGCACATTTATATAAAACTGGTCGTGCAGAGTTTATATCTATCACAGATGATCAAGCCATGACAGCAGGATTGGAATTAAGTCAATTAGAAGGTATAATTCCAGCAATAGAAAGCTCGCATGCATTTGCAGTATTTGATCACAAAAAGTTTAATCCAGACGACGTAGTTGTTATTAATTTATCAGGACGTGGAGATAAGGATTTACAAAATTATATAGATTATTTTAAACTGTAATTTTGGGCGTTACCACAAGGGTCAGGCTTTCAAGGCTCGCTCTCTGCGAGGAGCTCAGACAGACCTTTCAATCCTTAACGCGAAACAATTAGCAAAACTAATGTTAATCTGAAACAAGTTCAGATTGACGTAACTTAATAACAAAGCAAATTACAAACACAACGTCATGCTGAACTCGTTTCAGTATCACACTAGAAAATATAACATCATGAAGAACAAAAAAACAGAAACACCAAATAATGTGAATCTGAAACAAGTTCAGATTGACGCAACTTAATAACAAAGTAAACCACAAACCACAACGTCATACTGAACTTGTTTCAGTATCTCACTAGAAAATATAACATCATGAAGAACAAAAAAAACAGAAATACCAAATAATGTGAATCTGAAACAAGTTCAGATTGACGTAACTTAATAACATAGTAAACCACAAACACAACGTCATACTGAACTTGTTTCAGTATCTCACTAGAAGAGTCAAAAAATAACAAAACTAGTTCCTGTATCTCATAACAATGAAAACAAGCTACACTTACATAATCACTAATAAGTACAGAACAACATTTTATGTAGGCGTAACAACAGATTTAAACAAGAGAATTACTGAACATCAAAACGGAATTGGTTCGGTGTTTACAAAAAAATATAATTTAAAAGATTTGATTTACTACGAAATATTCACCGATATTAATCAAGCTATATTGAGAGAAAAACAAATTAAAAATTGGAAAAAAGGAATGGAAACTAAATTTAATTAAAGAACAGAATCCAACCCTAAAAACACTAACAATGTCAATCTGAAACAAGTTCAGATTGACGCAACTTAATAACAAAACAAATCACAAACACAACGTCATACTGAACTCGTTTCAACATCTCACAAGAAAATAAAAAATTCATTTAAAAATGAACAGAATAAATCAAAAACTAAAAGAAGACAAAAAGCTATTAAGCATATACTTCTCAGCTGGATATCCAACACTAAACGACACTGTTTCGATTATAGAAGACCTTGAAAAAAACGGAGTAGACATGATAGAAATTGGACTTCCGTTTAGCGATCCATTGGCAGATGGACCTACAATACAAGCTAGTTCTACACAAGCTTTAAAAAACGGAATGACAACAGACACGTTATTCAATCAACTTAAAGACATCAGAAAAACGGTCTCTATTCCTTTAATAATAATGGGCTATTTTAACCCTATGTTACAATATGGTGTTGAAGCTTTTTGTAAAAAATGTCAAGACATCGGTATTGATGGTTTAATCATTCCGGATTTACCTGTAGATGTTTATAATGAACAATACAAAACTATTTTTGAAAAATATGGCTTAATAAATGTCTTTTTAATCACTCCACAAACTAGTGTAGAGCGTATTAACTTTATTGATTCGATCTCTAACGGTTTTATTTATATGGTAAGTAGCGCAAGCGTTACGGGAAGTAGCTCTGGTTTTGGAACAGAACAGACCGACTACTTTAAACGTATTGCAGACATGAAACTAAAAAATCCACAAATAGTAGGTTTTGGTATCTCTGACAATAAAACATTTACTCAAGCCACAACATACGCTAAAGGAGCAATTATTGGTAGTGCATTTATAAAACACTTAACAAAACATGGCAATACCAATATTGACAATTTTACAGATTCTATTTTAAAATAAAATTCAAGTATGGCTGCAATTACGTTTAGAGAAGCAACTTTGGAAGATAAACCAAAATTATTACAATTTGAACAACAATTAATTGCCTATGAACGTCCATTTGATTCCGTTTTAAAAGAAAATTGTACTTACTATGACTTAGATTATTTAATACAGTCTAATGACACTAAATTAATTGTTGCGACAACAAACAACCATTTAATAGCCTGTGGATATGCCAAAGTTGTTAAAGCTAAACCGTATCATAACATTGACAAATATACTTATATGGGTTTTATGTATGTAAATCCAAAATTTAGAGGTCAAGGTATAATTCATGATATAATCGAGCAACTAAAACAATGGTCTATTAGTTTAAATATTTTTGAAACTAGACTTGAAGTTTATAGTGATAACGAGTCTGCAATAAAAGCGTATCAAAAAAAAGGGTTTAAAAACAGGATGATTGAAATGAAAATGCCACTTAAGTAACCTTTTAAGAGAGTTTAACACTTAGGCTAAAGACTTTAACTAAGCCTTGTGAGACAATAGCTTAAGTAAACAGTATCTTTATTACGAACCAAAAAAAAATAAATTATGGGAATGATAAAAGATAGAAAGAAATTTAAAACTACTGTTAGACAAACTAATCCGACAAATCCAACAGCGAACACAAAAATGGATACAAACGATTTTGATATTGATAAAGCAACTATCAAAAAACAACAAAATAAAACGATTAGCTAATTTAAAATTAGCTTTATATTTAATGCCTATTCAGTATATTTGAATAGGCATTTTTTTATGAAACTACTTAACGATTTTAGATTAATAATATTATTGTGTTTAACTCTTGGATTAGCTCCTTTTTTTCCGGAACCACACATTTGGGGCAAAATTAAATGGATTGCTGGAGGAGCCAATGGTATGCAACTAAAAGATTGGTTTGACGTGATCTTGCATGGACTTCCTTGGGTGTTACTTTTACGTTTGACTATTCAAAAACTATCATCTAAAAAGATAAACTAAATTGAAAAAGGATAAAGATGCATTAATATTCGGGATTTTATATCTTTTAGTTTTTACGCTAATTTATGCATCAATTTACTATAGTTCAGAAGACACTATATTCATTTTCACAGTATTACTAGTATATAATCATCCTTCATTGTTTAGTGTTTTAATACTTTTATTTATTGAAAGAATGAAAAAGAAAACTATATCACAATACCTCTATTTAGCAGTTTCTATAGTCTTCTTTTATCTATCATTCTTATTTTGGAATTCTGGAAGTAGAGTAGATAGTAAAAATATTTATCCAATTTTTAATCAAGGAATTTATATTATCATTTTACACAGTATACTTTCTCATTTTATAGCCTTTTTTCTTTATAACAGAATAACTAAACTCAAATATTACCAAGATGCTTAACATTGTTTTAATAGAACCCGAAATACCAAACAATACAGGAAACATAGGCAGACTAGCCTTAGCGTCTGGAAGCACATTACACTTAGTTAAACCTTTTGGTTTTGAATTAAGTGACAAACGTTTAAAACGCGCTGGATTGGATTACTGGAAACATTTAAATGTTGTAATGTATGAATCAAAAGAAGATTTTTTTGAAACTAATAAAAACGAAAAATTTGCTTTCTTCTCTAGTCACGGAACAAAATCTCATTGGGAAATTCCATTTGAAGACAATCAGTTTTTAGTTTTTGGAAAAGAATCTGTTGGATTAGATAAAAATATCATTAAAACACATTCTGATTCACTTTACAAAATACCACTTTACAGCAAACATATTAGAAGTTTAAACCTAGCCAATGCTGTAAGTATAGTTATTTATGAAGGTTTGAGACAGTTACAATAACCTATTGCCTATTTTTTGTTTAATAATACCTTTTCAGTAAAAGGCTTAACTAACACAAAAAAAACAAATACCTGATATTAGTAATTAAATATTGTAAGCTATTACAAATCATAAAAATGAAAGTAAAAATACCACCATATCCAAATTACAAGATAACTAAAAAAGCTATCTCAGATGTAACTAATCAGTCGGTTAAGAAAACGGATTCTAGTAATCTTTCAAATAAGTTGATTATGGTAGTTAAATTTAAAAATGGAGAAGAAAGAGTAATTCGTTCTAGACCTGTAAAACATTTAAATAATCTTTATGTTTCTGCCTTTCCTAACCCTGTAGATCTGTTCTTAAGTGTCGCTATTGAACATTTTAATCAATCTGAAGAAATAAAAAAGACAAACTTTCCTAAATGCGGAAAACAAATTGGTGAGGACATTTACATTTTAGATATTGAAGAAAGCGGGACTCATGAATGCTACAATCACTATATAAAATACCGTTCTAGTAGTATCGTAATGCTTGTTGCGTCAATCGAAGCATTTTTAAATCATATTATTCCGAATGATTATAAATACAAAACACAAAGAACAAGAAACGGGACTACCAAAGACGTCGTGTTTTCAAAAAAGAAAATAGAAAGTGGTACTGTATCTTTCAATGAAAAACTAGAAACTTTAATTCCTAATATGCTAGGCAACGAATCTTTTTGGAACAAATTAGAACCAGAGAAAATTAGCATTAAAACACTTTACAAGAATAGAAAAAACATTATTCATCTTAAAACTAATGCTGTAGACGATTTAACAGCATACTTTGATGTAATTGATGAGATGCTAGACCTAAATATTCTTGACTGTATAATGGCAACTACAATTTTTATGAATAATGTAGAAAAGGATTTTATCGAATTTGAAAAATAATCTAACTATAATTCACATAAACTATTAAAAACGACACATGGAACAAAAAAACAAATGAATATATTATATAAAATAATATTAAAAACAGAAAAAACATCATCAAAGGTCATAATAACCTTATTTGCAATTTTTCTTAGCATAATATGCTTTTGTTTAGCAGTCCATTTCTTAGATGAATTTAAAAAAGCAAACAAATATTATTATCTAATTATTCATATTTTTTTCGTTTTATGTTCCTATTATTTGTTTAAAGTATTTGCTATCGTAATGTATAGTAAAACATATAACGTAAAAGAAAAAATATTATCAGAAATTGATAATGGAGAAATTTTTACAAAATGGTGTTACACTAAAGATGAATCTTTATCTCTTAAAAAAGATTACGCTTTACAAAACAAAGAAAATAAAAAAGCTTTGTACTTTTTGTTTCTTATTACAGCAGGTCTACCATGTTTAATAATTATTATGAGTATAAAATCTGCGAGTTTGTTGGCGAGTTTAGAAATGATTTATACAATAATAACTGCTTTTGGGATTATTTTACTCTCATCAACAGATTTGAATAATTATAAACGCGTATTAAAAGAAGAAAATATTTCTGTGATTTTTACTAAAACAGGATATTTAATTTCTAATTCTTATGTTGGTGCATTTTATACGATTCACAGGAGATTAATTAATATAAAATATGATACAATTTCAGAAAAAATAATATTCACCTTTAGTATATTCTCTCCAGGTGTTGATGGAGGTTTGGATACAAAACATACAACATTTGAAACTTTTCCTGTTCCTAAACGCTATGAAAACGATGTTCATTTACTAAAAAAGAAAACACCAAAACACAACTCTTTTTAAGAATAAAACAAGCAACTAAACGTTGACTTTAATTAAATTTACTAAAACTATTTTTGATTAAAAAAACTCATAAAACCTCCAAAAACTACTTAGTATTTTTCTTCAAGTAATTTAAATACATGTTTTCTACTTTAGTTCTAGCCCAAGGTGTACGACGTAAAAATTTAAGACTAGATTTTACAGACGGATTATCGTTAAAACATTTTATATTAATAACGTGTCCCATATATTCCCAACCGTAATGTGCTTGTAAGTCAGTTACAATTTGTTCTAACTTAACACCATGTAAAGGGTTGTTTTTTTGAGTTTCCATTTAACTGTTTTCTATTAAACGTTTAATCTTGACTGCTTTTTCAAAATGATCTAATTGGTGTGTTTGTATCCACCAAGTTGCAGCTTCCATTAACAACTCTGGGTTGTCGTTTTTATTTTTAAAAAACGCATAAAAGGAGACACCAACAGTATCTCCTTTTTGAGCTATTTTTTTATCACAAACTTCAATAATTTTATTTTTTAAATTTTGTGTCATCTTTTATTTAGCTATTAGATCGTCTATCGTTACTTCTATTTCTAGTTTTATTTCGGCTTCTGTTGCGACCACCAGAATTTGAAGTAGTATTAGATTTAGATTTATTTTTTTCGCCTTTAGGCTTATTACTTCTTGATTGATTACGTCTGTTTTGTCCTGGTTTAATAGGTGCAGTTGACGCATTTGGATCTGGTTCAAACCCTTCTAAAATCTCAACAGGTAATTTCATACCTATTAACTTTTGGATATCACGTAAAAAAGTTGTTTCGTCTGCACTAACTAAACTTATAGCTTCACCATTGGCTCCTGCACGACCTGTACGACCAATTCTATGAACGTAGTCTTCTGATATATTAGGAATTTCGTAATTAATAACATGAGGTAATAACGGAATATCCAAACCACGTGCAGCAATATCTGTTGCTACTAAAACACTAATGCTTCCACTTTTAAAACCAGCCAAAGCTTTAGTACGTGCACCTTGACTTTTATTTCCATGGATTGCTGCTGCTTTAATACCATCACTAATCATTTTTTTGACCAGTTTATTGGCTCCATGTTTTGTACGTGTAAAAACTAAAACTTGCTTCCAATTACCATCTGTTATTAGCTTGATAATTAGATCTGTTTTTTTAGCTTTTGCTACACGATAAATTTTTTGCTTAATTGCATCAACTGTTGAGTTTTCTGGAGTAGCTTCAACTTGTACAGGACGATTTAAAATACCTTGTGCTAATTTTTTAATGTCTTTAGAGAATGTTGCCGAAAACATTAAGTTTTGACGTTTGTCTGGCATTAGCTTCATGACACGTTCAATATCACGTAAAAATCCCATATCTAACATACGGTCTGCTTCATCTAAAACAAAAATCTCGACACGTTTTAACGATAGTAAACCTTGACTTTCTAAATCAATTAAACGACCAGGTGTTGCTACTAAAACATCCACACCTTGGCGGATTGTTGCTGCTTGCGGTTTTTGATTAACGCCTCCAAAAATTACAGCACTACGCAAGTTTAAAAACTCGCTATACTCTTTTACATTAGCATAGACTTGTGCTGCTAACTCACGTGTTGGCGTTAATATTAACGCACGAATTGGTCTAAACTTTTGTTTAGGATTTTCTGATAATATATGTAATAATGGTAATGTAAAACCAGCTGTTTTACCAGTTCCGGTTTGTGCAGACGCTAAAACATCATGACCTTCTAAAACTGGAGGTATTGCTTTTGCTTGAATTGGACTTGGTGTAGTGTATCCTTTTTTACTAATTGCTTTTAGTAAGGCTTCAGATAGGCCTAAAGATTGAAATGACATAAATACTGTTTATTGAGATAAACACTATGTATTAGGTTACCTCTTTTATTTAATGCAAAGGTAGCGCTAATTAATGGTATTATTATTTTAATTGACTATTGTTTAATTATTAACCGAATGATATTCGATATAACACTCTTTTTTTGTACATTTATTTAAAAGTTTTAAATATGAGTTTTCTTGCCAAACTATTTATAGATAATCAAGTTAGGAATATACTTAACGTAAACCAAGTATACAGTAAGCTAGCAGATATTAATGGACGTCCTGTATCCAGAAGTATTGGTCATAAACTTGAATTTGCTATCGAATCTACATCAGATGACACCTTTTTTTACGAAAGTATGTTTTCTCCTACAAGCAAATGTCAAGGCGAAATTGTCTTTTACAAACGTGATGGTGTAAGCACCATGTTTAAAATGGAATTTGCAAACGCACAAATATTGGACTTACAAGAGTCCTTTAATGCTGTAAACAACCTACCATTGCACATGAATATTTCTATTGGATGGGGAATAATGAAAATGAGAGGTGTTATACACGAAGAACCTTGGAATCCTGATAATCCTTTTGTAGAAATTGAAACAACAACTAGACAAGAGGAAGAAAAAGAAGTAACACGTTATTTTGTTACTGATGTTGAAGGTAATGAACTTGATGAATACAAAACAGGAGAAAAAATCATTTTAAATATTGAAACAAAAAACCGAATTGGAGACAGTATTACCATTCATTTAAATGATAAATCTCACGATTTTAAATATGGTGGACAAATACTTGATAATGATAAATTAAGCAATTATGTTATCAATAATGATTTAGAACAAATAGAATTAGACGTTATCAACATACAATAAATGGCAGTAAATACTTTTAAATTAGAATTTGAAGATGGCGTAACTAAAACTTTAGACGTTGTAGTTGTTAGCCCTACAGATATTATCATGTTTGTAGCAGGAACACAAGATCCAGTTAATATTTCGGCTTTAAACCATCAAGCAAACCATAATTATTGGAAAGCTAGTAAAGACAATCTTTGGGGAAAAGTTTTAGAACTAAAACCACAATTTCATGACTTAAATATTGAAGCCAATTTTTTTAGTTGGAGTGGAGATAATAGTCAAGATGAAAGAAATAAAGCTGCCGAAAGGTTGCTAGATTTAATGACAAGAGAGTATCCTAAATTTAAAAACAAAGAAACACATTTGCATTTAATTGGACATTCTCATGGAGGAAATGTTATCAATCAATTTACCGAATTAATAACAACCGACAGTCGTTTTCCTAAACTATGGGAAGTAAAAAGCATAACCTATTTATCAACTCCGTTTTTTAAAGAAAAACACCAGCTTAACCATGCCAAATTACATGAAGATTGCCAAATTATTAATGTTCATAACGATTACGACATCACACAAAGGTTTGTAGCAGATTTCTCTTTAAATAATTTAGAAAAATTAATACATGGCTTTGATGCTTACGAGTTTTATAAATCCAAACAAAGAATAGACTTAATTATGTCTTCTGGTGTTTTTGCTCCTTTAACTTCAATATCTATTGTTAGCGACTCCAAACATGGTGTATTAATATGGCAAAGAGTATCATTGTTACTAGATAGCGTAAATGATATTTTAGATCTAATCATTGCAATGATTAATAATCCTGAATTAAAAAATTTAAGTGCAGAAAAAGGTGAAATAACCAAACTTCTAACAGACTTAAAATCCTGGATTCCAACAGCAAAAACAAGACTAAACAACAGAGTTACTCAATACCAACAAAAAATAGAAAACATTAATAGTAGTAGTGAAGAGGAAGGTTTTTGGGGACAACTTAAAGATAACTTAGGAAAAGCTGGTGACAGCATAAGTAATAGTTTTAGTGACACGTTTGAGACTACAGATTTGATAACTGATTTAAATATGGAAAGGCCTTTAAAGGTGATCAATAAAATACTTTTTATTGACAAAGGTCTTGAAGATGCTTATTTATTAGGGTTATTAGAAAGAATATTTACAGAACAAGCAGGAGTTACAGACACTATTGATAATACGTCTTGGGATCCAAAAGACCAAATTAACGGAAAGTTTGATGTCATTGACGTACCTATAACTGAAGAGGATGTATATCACTCAAGAGGATTAAAATCTAAGTTTGAAAAATTTGTATCAAGTGCCGAAAAAAGTATTGAAGACGGAAACCTTAAAGAGTTTTTAATCATATTAGTCAGTCAAATAATATCTAGCGAATCTATTGAAGATAAAGGTACTGCACTATGGTGGGCAGATTTATTATTTAAAGATGAAGCTGACGACGAATTTAAAAAATTGAGAAGAGATTATCTTCCTAACTATACCAAATTAATAAAAAAATATGAAGCACATTTAATAGCTCCACAAGATAAACCTAAAGAAAAAAAATCTAAAAAAGATAAAAATAAGACTCCAGATGCATTTACTGAAGCTGCTAAACTAAAATTTAACTCTGATCTAATTGCTATAAACAACATCTCTAAACAACAATGGGAAACCATAGTCAAAGAAGAGAAAGAAAAAAACAGAGAAGATGAAGAAAAAAACCCACCATTACCACCAGTGATAGGAAGTTTAGCTCACTTTGCAACAGTCTCTCATGGTTTAAGTCATACAAGATTATGGGACAAAGTAGAAGAAGGATTAAAAAGTAGTTTTAGTTCTGGTAAAAATCCAGGCTATAAAGGATAAGCATGAAAAAAGCACTCAAGTACCTACTGTTTATTCTTTTATCAGTAGCATTTTCTATTTTTATATTCTATTTGTATGTCGAAGATAATACTGTAGAGGTTTTTGGATTATATTACATTGCGCCTCCTACTGGTTTATTAACTGGAATTATTTTTTTGCTGATCAATCATTTCTTCCTTAAAAAACAGACTAATAAAACAACTTATTACCTTACAAGAGCGTTACTATATGTGTTACTTTATGTAATAATTTGCTCTATCTTATTATTTGGAGGAGATATTATTTATGAGCTTTCCAATTAATTTAAATGTAATAAGACTTAAAACAATAACTTTATGAAACAGTTTTTTACCATAATAGCATTATTAATTGTTTCATTAGTTAATGCACAATCTACAAGAAAAATCATCAAGGATTTTGATGGAGATAAATGGATTGACACAGTATTTATAGATTCTGAAGCCAAAAAACTATTTAGTGTACTGTCATCAAATAACTACCAAAGGGTATCAAGCTTTAAAATTAGAAGCTTAAATTTTGGAAACACACTAGTAGACACTAAAGATGGTTTTGAGTTTTGGAATGATTATGATCGTTCTGGTTGGATAAACACATTTACCTACAATCCTAAAGAAAAGAAAATGCAGCTAATAAAAATAAGTCGCACTGACTACGATTTAAGTAGTACAACTTATGGCGAAGCTGTGCGTGATGGTAGCGGAAAATCAAGCATTAATCTACTTACCAACACATACATTGGTGATTTTTATTATGTCAAAAATGATAAACTAAACAAACTACCTACTATAAAAGCTACTATGGTTTTTACGGACACATACCTTTACTGTTTTAGTGATCAAATTAATTTTGATTTTGAAAAACAATGTGTTGAACTGTATGAAAAAGCTAAAAAAGAACAATAATTATAATACAGTAAAATTACTGTATCAAGTCTTTTACCTCATCAAAATTTAAACCTCCATAATTACCACTACTCATTAATAATAATGATTTGTTATTAAAATTTTGAGAGAATAAATAGTCTTTAAAATCGTCTGGATTAGTATATATAATTAAATCGTCACGCTTAAAGGCGTCTGCTATTTGTGTTTCTGTGACGTGATCTAATTTTTTAATTTCTACAGCATGAGGACTGTAAAATACAACTGCAACATCTGCAGCATCTAAAGCACCTTTATATTCGTTTAAAAACTCTGCATTTAAACTACTATAAGTATGTAGCTCTAGACAAGCGACCAAAGTTCTGTTATTATACTGTTCTTTAACAGCGTTAGTTGTTGCTTTTACTTTACTTGGCGAGTGTGCAAAATCTTTGTATGCAACACTAGTATTACTTTCTGCTATTTTCTCTAAACGTTTACTGGCTCCTTTAAAGGTTGAAATCGCTTCATAAAAATCATCTTCGTCAATTCCCATATGTTGACAAATCCATTTTGCTCCTGCTAAATTATTTAAATTATGCTGTCCAAAAATTTCTATTGGCATTGGTCCTTCAGGAGTTTCCAGCAAAGTTTCGCCATTTTCTACAGTATACTCAGGTGTGTGATAAGCAATTTTACGTATAGGATTTTCAGAGGCTTCAACAACACGTTTTACTTCAGCGTCTTCTTCGTTATAATTAATACTTCCTCCTTTTACAATGCTATCTACAAAAATACTGAATTGCTCAACATAATTATCGTACGTAGGAAACACATTAATATGGTCCCAAGCAATTCCGCTTAACAATGCAATGTTAGGTTTGTATAAATGAAACTTTGGACGTCTATCAATTGGGCTACTTAAATACTCATCACCTTCTAAAACAATAAAATCGTTATCCTCTGTTAACTTTACCATCACATCAAACCCTTCTAGTTGTGCACCAACCATATAATCTACATCACGATCATGGTAATGCATCACGTGTAAAATCATTGAAGTGATAGTGGTTTTACCATGACTACCACCAATTACAACTCTTGTTTTATGTTTAGATTGCTCATACAAAAACTCAGGATAACTGTATATTTTTAAACCTAAATCTTGTGCTTTTAAAAGCTCAGGATTATCAGCTTTAGCATGCATACCAAGTACAATCGCATCTAAATTAGCAGTTACTTTTTCTGGGAACCATCCAAAGGCTTCAGGCAATAATCCTTTAGCGTCTAATCTAGATTTAGAAGGTTCAAAAATAGTATCATCACTTCCTGTAACTTGGTAACCTTTATTGTGTAATGCTAGTGCTAAATTGTGCATCGCACTTCCACCAATAGCTATAAAATGTACATTCATTATCCTTGTTTTGTAGAGTATTCAAAGATAATAATTACTTGAACAAGTAAAACCTTTTTTGTGATATACTATAAATCTTCTTTAAAATCCTGAAACACTTCTATTTTAGGTAATTCGGCAATAGCCAAATTAATGTATTTTAAAGCATTTGTAGTATCGCTTTTATGTTTATAAATCTGTGCCAATCTGTAATTAGCCCAAGCTTTAGGAACACCATCTTTTGCCGAGTGGTTTTGCAAATACACCACTAAACATTGTTTACCTTTATCTAATTGCACATTGTAATCTGCACACACTTTTCCTATTTGATAATGTAAACTATTACGTTGATGTTTAATTTGTGAAGCTTCAATATTGGTTATTGCTTTTTCTGGTTGTTTTTCTTTTTCATATAAAGCAGTTAATTTTTCATAACAGGTTAAAGAGCCTCCAACTTTAATAGCCTTTAAATAATATTTTTCGGCTAATTCTGGCTCATCATCATATTCATAAATATAACCTTTTGCTAAATAACCATCTACTTTTGACAAAGCCTCTAATTGGTTAGCGTATTTTAAAGATTTACTTTTGCTTCCTCCTATTATTCCTGGTAATTGCATATACAATTCCACTAAAGCCCAACGCGTTTCAATATGATTTGAATCTAATTCGGCTGCTTTTAAAAAAGACGATTTAACATCTCCTATAATACCCAAAGCAGAAACTTTGCTAACAGATAAAGCTTTCATCCCTAAGGCACCTCCATATTTATAATGGTAATTAGCAGTTTTTGGCTTGGCTTTGATTAACTTTTTATATTCTGCAGCTGCTTCGTCCCATTTTTTTTGATGTCCATAAGCATCGCCTAGCAACTCAATTGCTTTTAAATTATCGGAATTAGACTTTACAAAAGCGTTTAAAACCTTTTCAGCTTTACTAAATTGTTTTTTATTGATGTAGCCTTCTCCTAAATCTACTGTACTTTGAGCAAAAATAGCAATAGGTAATAATAAGGCAATTAATAGTGATTTCATATTGAATATTAAAGGTTTACAAAAATAGTATTCTATTGGTATTGTTTTTGATTTAATTGAAAAAATATTAACTAACTTTAAATCCGTAACACGTTACTCATTCAAACGTACACTTTACGCAATTGTACTTTAACAACATAAAATGCTAAAGTATATTGCTTAAAAATTAACAAAATGAAGCATATATCCACACTTTTAATGATTTTACTTTTTGCTACGTCACATGCTCAAAACAACAACTATTCCAATTTATGGCATCAGGTAGAAACGCATGAAATTAATGGTTTACCAAAAAGCGCTCTTAAAATAGTTGATAATATATATAATAAGGCTGTAGCCGAAAACAATACAGACCAACGCATTAAAGCACTACTTTTTAAAAGCAAATTTGCTTTATTACTTGAAGAAGATGCGCAACTTAGTGTTGTTAATAATTTTAAAACCGAAATAAATAACAGTCAAGCACCAACAAAAAATGTACTTCAAAACATGTTGGCTACATTATACTGGCAGTATTTTAACCAAAATAGGTATAAATTTTATAGACGTACAAAAACCGAAAATAAAGCAGACCAAATTGATTTTAGAACATGGGATTTAAACACTTTATTTTTTGAAATAAAAACGTTGTATGACCAATCTTTACAAAACGGATTAATATTACAACAAACACCAACATCCAAATTTGATGCTATTATTACAAAAGGAAAAGATAGTCAAGTATACAGACCAACCCTTTTTGATTTTTTAAGTCATAATGCGTTAACCTTTTATGGCACTTCAGAGACTCAAATCACTCAGCCTGCTTATAAATTTTCAATTGATAATCCAGAATTATTGGGCAATGCTAATGCTTTTGCCAAGTTAAAAATAACCTCTAAAGACACTACATCTTTACAAATACAAGGTCTAAAAGTCTACCAAAAATTGATTAAATTTCATTTAAAAGACAAGACTCCTTTTGCCTTAACCGAAGTTAATATAAGCCGACTAGATTACGTTTACAATAATGCTGTTTTAGACAATAAAGACGACCTATACCTACAAGCCCTTAAAACCGAAGTCAACCAATACAAAACACACCAAGTCTCTGCTTTATACAATTTTAAAATAGCTTCATTATTTGCTCAGCAAGGTTTTGCTTATAATAAAGACAGTAATCTTGAAGTTAGATTTAAAATTAAAGAGGCTATTAATTTATGTCAACAAGTAATAAACGACTTTCCTGATAGTAAAGGTGAGCAATTATGTGAAACACTAAAAACGCAATTACTTTATCCTTCTTTAAATATTACAGCAGAACAATTTGTACCAAACAACACACATTCTAGATTTTTAATAAATTATAAAAACGTTGAGAATATAACGTTTGATGCTTATAAATTAACAAGAAAACAACGAGATGAATTTTCGGATATATATAAAGAAGATGAAAAGAAAGCCTTTATAAAAAAGCTTAAAATTGAAACCACTTGGGATTCTGATTTAAAAAACGAAAACGATTACCAACAACACACTACCGAAGTTTTAGTACCAAAATTAAATAACGGTCTTTATCTAATTGTTGGACAATCTACAGACTTAGAAAATAACTTTTTTGCAACTACATTAACACAAGCTACCAACATAGCTATTGTAAATTATGAGGATCAAAATCAAGAATTTTACCAAGTAATCAATCGTAATAACGGGAAGCCTTTAGCTAATGCAAAAGTTAGTATTGATTATAAATATCGTGATGAATTTTTAAAAAAAATCCAAACAACAACTAGCTCTAAAGGAATTATCTTTATTAATAAAACTACTGAATATAATAGAAATCAAATAGCTCTTACAGTACACACAAAATCAGATACTGGATATTTTGGCGATTATTATCTAAACAGATATTACAAAAAAGACAAAAACAACGACACTAATTATCGTGCTTTTATTTTTACAGATCGCAGTATTTATAGACCTTCACAAACCGTTTATTTTAAAGCGATAGCTTTAAAAAACAAAAACGATAAAACTGAGGTAATGACTAACAAAAAAGTGGACGTTACTTTATATAATACTAATAACGAAAAAGTAAGTACATTAAATTTAACAACCAATGATTTTGGATCTGTTTCTGGCGAGTTTATTTTACCTAACGATGGTTTAACAGGTAATTATAGTATTAAAATTAGTAATAATAACGTGTATGGAAACACATCTATTGCTGTAGAAGAATATAAACGTCCAAAATTTGAGACTAACTTTAAACCCATTACCGAAACTATAAAAGTCAACGATAGTGTTACTGTAACTGGTGAAGCTATTGCATTTGCAGGCTCAAAAATTACTGATGCAAAAGTAATATATCGTGTGGTTAGGAATGTACAATATCCTACTTGGTACAGATGGTCTAGACCTAATTATACAACTATTGAGTCACAAGAAATCACTCATGGTGAAACTACTACAGACGCAAATGGAAATTATAATATTGTATTTAAAGCCATACCTGACTTAAAATCTAACAAAGCAAATTTACCAATTTTTAGCTATCAAGTTTTTGCAGATGTTACAGATATTAATGGAGAAACTAGAAGTACAGAAACGACAGTTAGAGTTGGTTACCATGCACTAACAGCAAACATTATTGTTAATTCAAGTATTGATAAATCTAAAAAAGACAATCAAATTACCATTACAACACAAAACCTAAATGGTCAGTTTGTAGCAGCAAAAGGAACCTTGAAAACATACAAATTAGAGGCTCCTGACAACGTACTAAGAGACAGACCTTGGACAGCACCAGATTATCCTGGATTTACAAAACAGACTTTTAAAGATTATTTTCCGCATGATGCATTTACCAATGAAGACCAATCAGACCAATGGATAAAAGGAAATCTAGTTTTTGAGACTGACTTTAACACAGAAAAATCAACAACTATTGATTTAAAAAATATTAAAAAATGGTTATCTGGAGCTTATATTATAGAGCTTGAAACTAAAGACAAGTTTGGACAAGTTGTTAAAAATAAAGCTAAAACCACATTATTTTCAGACAAAGATAAAGCACTAGCAGATCAACAATTAATTACTGTAACTACTGATAAAAACAGTTATAAAGTTGGTGACAATGTCACGTTAACTTTAGCAACTGCAGCTAAAAACATAACGGTTACTGTAAGCATTGAACGTGATTATCAAATAAAAGAAAACCATATTATAAACCTAAATCAAAACAAAAAAAGCATTACAATACCTGTTGACAAAAACGATTTAGGTGGATTTGGCATCCATTATAGTTTAGCTGCTTTTAATAGTTACAAAGCAGGAAGCATGACTATTAATGTACCTTATCCAAAAACCGATTTAGAAATAGAAACTTTAACCTTTAGAGACAAATTACAACCAGGAGCAGACGAGACTTGGAGTTTTAAAATTAAAGGTGCAAAAGGCGAAAAAATAGCATCTGAGTTTTTAGCAAGTATGTACGATGCCTCTTTAGACGAGTTTAAATCTCACTATTGGAATTATTCCAACTTTACACCAAGTAGTTATTACACGTCTTATAATCGTAATAATGGTAATAGTTTTGGCAACACCTATTTTAGAGTTGACAGACAATATAATTACCCACAATTTAATAATACTAAAAACTTTGATCAGTATAATTGGTTTGGGTTTACCATGAATAATAATAGTTGGGCTTACAGACAATATGTAAATAGATTAAGAATAAACAGAATTAAAACCTCTTTTGATAATACAGTAAAAAAGGGATTTGTTACTGGAACTATTACTGATGAAAATGGATTACCTCTTCCAGGTGCAAATGTAATAGTTAAAGGAACGTCTATTGGAACTACTACAGATTTTGATGGTGATTTTATTATTAAAGCTATAACAGGAGATATATTAGTTTTTAATTATGTTGGTTATCAAACTATTGAAAAAACAGTTGGAACAGATAATATTATTAATATTAGTATGAATACCGATGACAATACTTTAGATGAAGTGGTTGTAAGTGGATATGCTAATGACAAAAAAATAGCATACGCTGGAGCAGTAAGTAAAAAAATGGCTTCACCAAATGCCGAAATGGATATGATACTTGAAGGTAAAGTTTCAGGTTTATCTATATCTTCAGGTAGCGGACAACCTGGTAATGCAGCGTCCGTTAGAATAAGAGGTAATTCTAGTATTAACAATTTGGACGACACGTTAATTATTGTTGATGGAAAACCTATATCAATAATTGATTTCAAAAAATTAAATGAAAAGGACATATTAGAAATGTCAGTCTTAAAAGGTGATGAAGCTACTTCTTTATATGGTAGTAAAGGTGCTAATGGAGTTGTAATAATTACTACAAAAAACGGAGACAAAGAAGACTTTTCTAACGTTAAAGCTAGAACCAACTTACAGGAAACTGCTTTTTTCTTTCCGCAATTAGCAACCGATAAAGATGGAAATGTCTCTTTTAATTTTACAACTCCAGAAGCTTTAACAAAATGGAACCTTAATTTATTTGCTCATGACAAACAAGGTAATTATGCTAAAAGCACATTACAAACAGTGACGCAAAAGGATTTAATGGTAATACCAAATGTGCCACGTTTTTTACGTCAAGGTGACCAAATACAAATTAGCACAAAAATTTCTAATCTTAGTAAAAAGGATGTGTTAGGTACTGCTGCGCTTCAATTGTTTGATGCTTTGACTGGCAAATCTATAGATGCTGACTTATCAAACTCTGTAAATCAGCAATCGTTTTCCGCGAAAGCGAAAGGAAATACACAAGTCACGTGGACATTAAACATTCCTGATAACATTAGTGCAATTCAATATAAAATATTAGCAAAAGCAGGTAATTTTAGTGATGGCGAACAAAATGCACTTCCTGTTTTAAACAACAGAATGCTAGTCACAGAAACGCTTCCTATGTGGATTAAAAGTAACGAGAGTAAAACTTTTACATTAGATAAGTTAAAGACCTCAACTTCTCCAACTTTAAAACACCATAATTTAACGTTAGAAATGACTAGTAATCCGGCTTGGTATGCTGTACAAGCTTTACCATACCTAATGGAATATCCTTACGAGTGTAATGAGCAAACCTTTAGCCGATTTTATGCTAATGCATTAGCTAGTCACATTGTTAATAGCAACCCAAGAATTAAAGCGGTATTTAACCAATGGAAAAACACGGATGCTTTACTTAGTAATTTAGAAAAAAATCAAGAGTTAAAGTCCATTTTAATTCAAGAAACACCTTGGCTACGTGATGCACAAAGTGAAACGGAACAGAAAAAACGAATGGCTTTATTATTTGATTTAAATAAAATGACCAATGAGTTAAATCGTGCTAGAAAAAAACTACAAAACAACCAAATGGATAATGGTGGCTGGTCTTGGTTTGGAAACTACCATGCTAATCGCTTCATTACACAACACATTATAACTGGTTTTGGTCACCTTAAAAAACTTAATGTGGTTAGTAATAAAGAGGCAGACATCACTGATATGGTAAAAAAAGCATTATACTTTTTAGATAATAAATTTGAAAAAGAATATAATGATTTAACAAAATTTACCAATGATGTAGATTATACCAAAGACCATTTAAGCTATACGCAATTACATTATTTATATATGCGAAGTTTTTTTCCTGAGTATAAATTATCAAAAAAGCATCAAGATATACACAAGTATTATTTATCACAAATTAGAAACTATTGGTTAAAACGTCCTTTATATGCTAAGGGAATGATGGCGTTGATTATGAATAGACATGACGATAAAGAGACAGCAAAATCAATTTTAAAATCGTTAAAAGAAAATAGTATTACCTCTGAAGAGTTAGGAATGTATTGGAAAGAAAACACCAATTCTTACTACTGGTACCAAGCCTCTATCGAGACACAAGCCTTAATGATTGAAGCTTTTACCGAAGCTGGTCCAACACTACAAAATGAAGTAAAAAACCTTGAAGACATCAATAATCTTAAAATATGGTTACTTAAAAACAAACAAACCAATAAGTGGAAAACAACAAAAGCAACTACTGAAGCAGTCTATGCATTACTACTTCAAGGAAGTGATTGGTTAAGCGTCACAGAAATGGTTGATGTAGTTTTAGGTGGCGAAAAAATAACACCAGAAACCTTAGAAAACGTTAAGATTGAAGCTGGAACTGGTTATTACAAAACCTCTTGGTCAGGAAAAGACATTACTCCTAAAATGGCTGAAGTTAAGCTGACTAAAAAAGGTAACGGTATTGCTTGGGGAAGTTTATATTGGCAATATTTTGAGGATTTAGATAAAATAACTTCTGCTGAAACACCGTTAAAACTTAAGAAACGATTGTATTTAAAAACCAATACAAATACAGGTGAAATTATTACTGCCATAACAAATAATACTAAACTAAAAGTTGGGGATTTAGTAAGAGTTCGTATAGAGTTACGAAGTGATCGTGCAATGGAATTTGTACACATGAAAGATATGCGAGCTGCAGGTTTAGAACCTATTAATGTGCTTAGTAAATACAAGTACCAAGATGGATTAGGCTATTATGAAGCCACTAAAGATGCGTCAACCAACTTCTTTTTTGATTATTTACCAAAAGGAATTTATGTGTTTGAATATGATTTACGCGTCAACAATGCAGGAAATATGAGTAATGGAATAACAACCATACAGAGTATGTATGCTCCAGAATTTAGTAGTCACAGTGAAGGTGTGCGTATTGAGGTGGAATAACTTGACACAAATAATGACAAAAAAAACTTCCTTATTAGGAAGTTTTTTTTGTTATTAAAAATAATATTTAGATATTTGACTAAACACCTAATTAGTGAATTTATTATTTAAAGCATTAAACGACGACACAAGACGTCAAATTTTAGAACTTTTAAAAGAAGATAATCTTACAGCAGGACAAATTGCTGACGCCTTTAATATTAGTAAGCCCAGTATATCACATCATTTAGACATTTTAAAACGTGCAGATTTAGTAACCAGTGAAAAAAAAGGTCAGTATGTAGAATATGCTATTAATACAACCATCCTAGAAGATGTACTACAATGGATTATTACCTTAAAAAATTAGAATTATGAATCTCAAAAAAGAATTACCATTACTAATACTGATAGCATTACCATTTGTATATTTAACTTATATCTGGAATACTTTACCAGAAATGGTACCAACCCATTGGAATGCTAATGGAGAAATTGATGGTTATAATAGTAAAAAAACGCTATTATTAATTCCGTTTATGTTACCGGTTTTAATTTATATAATTATGACCGTTGCTCCAAAAATTGATCCGAAAAATAAGATTGCTACAATGGGAAAAAAGTATGAGCAACTAAAACGTTTCTTAGTCTTATTTATGTCTGTTCTAGCTCTATTTATAATTTATAGTTCAAAAACACAGAGCTTTTCTAGCCCAAACATTATATACATATTATTAGGTTTATTATTTGCTGGTCTTGGTAATTTTATGAAGACACTAAAACCGAATTACTTTATAGGCATAAAAACACCTTGGACTTTAGAAAACGAAACAGTCTGGAAAAAAACGCATCTTTTAGGTGGTAAGATTTGGTTTATTGGTGGTTTACTAATTGTTTGCATGAGCTTAATCTTTAAAGTACAAACAGCAGCTAAGTTATTTGTCATAATTACAATATTAATTGCCATAGTACCATTAGTGCATTCTTATATTGAATTTAAAAAAATTAAATAGTTGTTATGAAGTATTTAAACAACCTATCGCTTACATTGTTTTTATTATTTACAAGTTTGACTGTTGCACAAACCCAAAAACCACAAACACCACAACCACCTTTTGATTATATAATTGAAGAGGTCACATTTATAAATAAAGAAGCAGATAGCATAACATTAGCTGGTACGCTGACACTGCCAAAAAATATTAAAAATCCTGCAACAGCCATTTTAATAAATGGCTCTGGTGGACATGACAGAGACTGTACAATGATGAATCATAAGTCTTTTTGGGTTATAGCAGATTACCTAACTAATAACGGTATTGCGGTATTACGTTTTGACGAACGTGGTATTGCTAAATCTGAAGGTGATTTTAGTAAAGCAACCACTTTTGATTTAGCAAATGATATAGAATCTGGTATAAAATACTTAAAATCTAGAACAGATATTGATACATCAAAAATTGGATTAATTGGTCATAGTGAAGGTGGATTAATTGCTCCAATTGTAGCCTCAACTAATACAGATGTTGCTTTTATAATCATGCTTGCAGGACCAGGTGTTAATGGTCAACATATATTACAGTCTCAAAGTAAAAAAATAGCAAAACTACAAGGTGCAACAGATGAAGGTATTGCATTTAATAACACTTTAACCTCAATTGCGTATAAAGCAATGTTCTCTGAAATAGAAGTTGAAAAACAAAAGACTGCTATTGAAACTGCTTTACAAAATTTTAAAAATAAATTAGACACTGAAGATAGTCCTTTTAAAGTCTATATAAATGACTACACTATTAACCAATTAAAAACACAGCTATCTAACCCTTGGTTACAAGCTTTTATTAAAACAGACCCAAAACCGTATCTTGAAAAAACGACTTGTCCAATTCTAGTTTTAAACGGATCAAAAGATGTACAAGTTTTACCAGAAATTAATTTACCTGAAATTGAAAATCATCTTAAAACAGCTAAAAATAAAGATGTAACAATTAAATTATTAGAAGGCTATAACCATTTATTTCAAACTGCTAAAACTGGCCTTATGGATGAATATTTTACTAATAAAGAGACCTTTTCTCCTATTGTTTTAAAGATAATGACTGATTGGATTAATGCTAGGTTTTAGAATAATTCTTGATATTATATAAAATACGTTATATGTTACAAAGCTGAAACAAAAACGATATACATAAAAAAAAGCTTCCATATGGAAGCTTTTTTTATGTAATATAGTTCAATCTCTAGTTAAGCATTTGCCAAAGTGTATCCTTCAATTCGGTCAATCCTTGTTGTGCTACACTTGAAATAAACTGGTAAGGTATTGGTAATGCTTTATCTAATTCTGCTTTCATTTCAGCTTTAAGTTCATCATCCAACATATCTGATTTTGAAATTGCAATCATGCGATCTTTATCTAACATTTCTGGATTATAACGTCTAAGCTCGTCTAACAAAATTTCGTATTGTGCATTAATATCTGGCGCATCTGCAGGTATTAAAAATAGTAATATCGAGTTTCGCTCTATATGACGTAAAAAGTAATATCCCAATCCTTTACCCTCTGCTGCTCCTTCTATAATACCTGGTATATCAGCCATTACAAAGGTCTGGTAATCACGATATTTTACAATACCTAAATTAGGTTTTAATGTTGTAAACTCATAATCAGCAATTTTTGGTTTTGCAGAAGTTACTACAGATAACAATGTTGATTTTCCTGCATTTGGAAAACCTACTAATCCTACATCTGCTAAAACTTTTAACTCTAAGGTTATAAAGTTTTCTTCAAGTGGCATACCTGGTTGTGCATATCGTGGTGTTTGATTGGTTGGCGTTTTAAAGTGCCAGTTTCCTAATCCTCCTTTTCCTCCTTCTGCAACAATACGCTCTTCTCCTTCTTCTGTAATTTCAAAAAGAATTTGATCCGTTTCTGTATCTCTAACAACTGTACCTAATGGTACATCCATATAGATATCTTCTCCATCTGCTCCAGAGCTTCGGCTTTTACTACCATGTCCACCATGTCCAGCTCTGACGTGACGTTTAAATTTTAAGTGTAATAGTGTCCAAAGGTTTGGATTACCTCTTAATATAACGTGTCCACCACGTCCACCATCTCCTCCATCTGGTCCTCCTTTTGTAATAAATTTTTCGCGATGTAAATGCACAGATCCTTTTCCTCCGTTTCCAGAAGTGACATGCATTTTTACGTAGTCTACAAAATTTCCTTCAGTCATAATTTAGTTAAAAAGTTAAAAACGTTAACAGCTAAAAGTTTTCACTAATACTTATTAACTCAAACAAGATTGTTTGTATTACAGTTTGTCTATTACTGTGTTTAGACGTACTGTTATGTCTTCAATACTACCTATTCCGTTAACACCAAAATATTTATTTTGTGCTGCGTAATAGTCTTTTAATATTGCAGTTTCGTTGTAATATACTTTAATACGATTACGGATGATAGCCTCATCAGAGTCGTCTTTTCTTCCACTAGTTTTACCACGCTCTAATAAGCGTTGTACTAAAACCTCATCTTCAACTTCTAAAGCTACCATTGCGCTAACTTCAGAATCTTTTTCTTCCATGATTTGATCTAAGGCTTTGGCCTGAGCTTCATTTCTAGGAAAACCATCAAATATAAACCCTTTAGCATCTGCGTTACGCTCTACTTCTGCTTTAAGCATATCAATAGTTACTTGATCAGGCACTAAGTGTCCTTTATCCATGTATGATTTTGCTAAAGTCCCTAAAGCTGTTTCGTTTTTAATATTATACCTAAACACATCTCCTGTAGATATGTGTATTAAATCATATTTTTCTTTTAAAAAATTAGCTTGTGTTCCCTTTCCTGCTCCTGGAGGTCCAAATAGCACTAAATTAGTCATGTGTTGTGTTGTTTTTAATTGGTATACTGCTGGTAAATCACGTCCTAATCCATCATAATCTAATCCATAGCCTACAATAAATTTATTTGGTATTTCTAGTCCAACATAGTGCAACTTAAAATCTTTTTTATAGGCTTCTGGCTTATAAAATAAGGTTGCTATTAATAATTGTTTTACGTTTTCGTTTTTAAATATACGATGTACTTCATGAAGGGTATTACCTGTGTCAATAATATCTTCTAAAATCACAACTGTACGACCTGTTAGATCTTGAGTCAAGCCTATTAAGCGCTGGATGTCTTCTGTTGATTTTACACCTTCATAAGATGCTAACTTAATAAAAGTCACCTCACATGGCTTTGGATATTTTTTTACAAAATCACTTACTAACATAAATGACCCATTTAAAATACCAATAAAAACAGGCACTTCGTCACCTAAATCTTCTGCTACTTGAGCTGCCATTTTTGTGACTACATCATTTATTTCTTGTTCAGAAATAAATGGTTTAAACTGTTTGTCGTGAAGTGTTATTGTTTGCATTTTATAAATTTAAACCGCAAATATACGTAATTGTGACTGCTTTACAGATATTTGAATTCGATTTTTAGGTGGTGTTTTGGTTTTAAAATGTATTTTTGTTGCTAACACGATTTAGCACCAATGAATTATTTTTCTTCAGACTTTAAATTAGGTATTTTAGGAGGTGGCCAATTAGGTAAAATGCTACTTTATAATACCCGAAAATTTGATATTCAAACTTACGTTTTAGATCCAAGTAACGAGGCACCAAGTCGTATGGCTTGTAATACTTTTATCCAAGGTGACTTAATGGATTATGATACAGTTTACAATTTTGGAAAACAGGTTGATGTTTTAACTATTGAAATTGAAAATGTTAATGTTAATGCTTTAGAAACTTTAGAAGAGGAAGGTATAAAAGTCTTTCCATCTGCTAAAACATTAAAGCAAATACAAAATAAAGCGACTCAAAAATTATTTTATCAGGATCATAATTTACCGACTGCTCCTTTTAGCAGATATGCTTATTTATCTGAAATTGAAGACGCTATTAGTAATGACGCATTAAGCTTTCCGTTTGTATGGAAAGCTGCACAATTTGGTTATGATGGTAATGGTGTAAAAATTGTACGTCAACTTTCTGATTTAAATGATTTGCCTAAAGGCGAATGTATTGCCGAACAATTAGTCCCTTTTAAAAATGAATTGGCTGTTATTGTTGCTAGAAGCGCAAATGGAGAAACTAAAACGTATCCTGTTGTAGAAATGGAGTTTCATCCAGAAGCTAATCAAGTGGAATACGTTATTTGTCCTGCTAGAGTCAGTCCAGAAGTAGCCCAAAAGGCACAAGATGTTGCGTTAAAAACCTCTAAAGCTTATAATCATGTTGGTTTATTAGCTGTAGAATTATTTTTAACCAATGATGACACGATTTTAATTAATGAAGTTGCACCTAGACCTCATAATTCTGGTCACCAAACTATTGAAGCTAGCTACACCTCTCAATTTGAACAACATATTAGAGCCATTCTAGGCTTACCATTAGGCTCAACAGATAATACTGTTGCTGGTGTTATGGTTAATTTAGTTGGAGCTGAAGGACATACTGGACAAGTCAAATACCAAAACATTGAAACCATAATGGCTATGAATGGTGTTACACCACATATTTATGGTAAAAAACAAACACGTCCTTTTAGAAAAATGGGACATGTTACAATAACCAATAAAGACTTGAATACAGCGCGTCAAATTGCTGAAGAGGTAAAAAGCAGTATTAAAGTTATCAGCATTTAAAATTTAAATCCACGAGATAACGGAATATGCTGACCGTTAGTCATGATAACCTCTAAACTATTATATTGCTTAATATAATTTTTATTAATAATATTTGAGCGATGACACTTAACAAAGTTTGGAGGTAATTGCTTTTCGATTTCCGATATTTTACCTCTTACAAACTCTTTTCCTGATGTGGTAAACAGATTAAGATAATGTCCATCAGACTTTACACAAATTAACGCTTCTAAATACACTTTAGATTTGTTTTTAAGTACAATGTAATCGTTTATAACTAATGCCTTTACTGTTTCTAACTCGGTTTTAGTTTTTTGATTTTCTAAATTTAAAGACTGATTTTCTTTATCCAACTGAGACTTTATTCTGTCTGTTTTTTTCCATCGCACAAAAGAGTATAACGCTAATAAGAAAACTAAAAACAATAAAACACTGTATACGATCTTATTATTATTAAATGTCCTTTTGAATGAAGATAATTCTTCTATTTTTTTATCTTTTTCTTTTGTTTGATGCACAACATCAATTTCATAAAAATTACTGTTTTTACGAAAGTCATCAACTAAGCTGTCATATTTAGCTAAGTATAGCTTTTGGATTTCAGAATTTTTAAAATCTGCAAGACTATCGTAAGCTCGTTTTTTTAGGCTGTGAACAATTCTATTTATTTTAATTAAATACTTTTGATTGGGTATTTTAGAAGCTTCATCAAGGTGATTTATGGCTAAAAAATAATTGTTTTTGTATATTTCATTGACACCTAGATTAATTTTAGCGTAAGATTGGTTTAGATAATCATTATTTTGTTTTGCAATAAAATAAGATTCGTTTAAAAATCTAGAAGCTTCTTTATAATTATTTAATTGAATATTAAAACTACCTAAATTTAACAACACACCTGTTTTAAAGTTTTGATTTTCTTTATAATAACTAGACTTTTGAAGCCTTAACATTTTACTGTAACCCAAATTATATTTCATAGAATCTATAAAATTTACAGTGGCTAATTCTTTATTTACAATGGATGACCATTTATCGTTTTTATCTTGATTTGACAATTCCTGCAATTCATTTAAAAAACGGTTAGTTTCCTTAAAATAATTATGTTTATTAGTTTCAGTTTTATGAACTTGCAATAAAAGCTCTTTAAACTCATCTTCATTTAGTGTTCTAGAAGATTTTTCTTGCTCATATATTTTATAATATCTTGAATATGCAGAATCTTCACAATTGATTCTTTGGTAAATTTCAGCTATTTCAAATTGTGCTTTAGAGCTAAAAGGTTTGTCTTTTTGTAGTTGTTTTAAAGACACAATTTGTTGTAGCTCTTTCTCATAAAAATATTCATAAGAGATAGAGTCTAATGGAATTTGCTGAGCAACAACAAATTGTGTAAATAATATAAAGATTATTTTTTTCAATTAACCACCACAAGTTATTAGTCCTACAACTCCACCTGTTCCGGTTTGTTTAGGTGTTACGACTTCTTCAAGAGATGGGTCGTCATTAATAAAAAAAGCATACAAACCTTCTATATCAGAATCTTTAAAACTGGTGTAAATGACAGCTTCTTCTTTACCTTCTAAAACAGCACCTCCTTTACCATCAGATATTTGAAAAATAACATGATCTGGATTAGAATGTACTTTAACATTATTTACTTTAAATTGTCTAGAATTAACATCTTTAGAGTCTACATTAAGAAAGGTTATTTTTATTTTCCCTTCTACCTCTCTACAAATTTCTACTTTAGCATCAAATGGTTTCATTTTTTTTGATTTTTAATTGGTTAAGTGTTAGTTTTTTAAAAAATTGAATCAAATATATTAAGTTATATTCTAAATTATTATAGACCTGTATATTATTGTTAAATTAATCTTAATAATTATCAATTCAACAATATATTAATTACAGGATAAATTTGAGTCAAAATCTAAGCGACTTATTGTAATTATTGTTAAACTCTGCTACTATTTACTTTTTGATTTTGAATATATTTTAAAAGGAATACCAACACGTAATCTAGCAGTAAAGTCCTTATTTATTTTTGTATTGTAAATAGAATTATCAAAACCAATATCAATACCAAGTACAACACCTTTGTCTTCTTTTCCTGTTGCTTTAAAAATTGGACCAATTAAAGCAGTGAAATTGTTTTTATAAAACACTTCGTCAGGCTTTTGTATTAAATAATTATGTCTAAGATTTAAGTTTACTCCAAATTTTTGAGTTTTACCAAAAAACAATGCTCCATAAGCACTAAAACTACCATAACTCATAGTGTTGTCTATAGTATTAAAACTTCCTTTTAATGTATTATCTTCAATATTACTTTCGTCAATTATATTTTGGTTTTCATCTATTTTTGGTGTTCCATTTAGTAAATTAGAACTTAAAAATGATCCATTATGAAATGCTGTACCTGCTTTAAAAAACAATAATCTTTTATTATTTTTAGTAGTGTAATTATAATTAATCTGAGCAGTGATTTTTAGTTTGTTTTTAGATTTATCAAACTTTAAACTATCGTTTAAAGACACATATAATCCATTATCTATATTAGCTTCTTCAAACTTGTAGCTTTCATTAGTTATTGAGAAATCTCCATCAAACCAATGTAAAGAATACCCATAAGTGATGTCGTTTTTTTTATCGAAGCTTGTTAATTCTTCCACAATGTAATTTATAGCTTTAACAAACTCTTCACCTCCAGATTTTTCTAACTCGTTTAAAGACCTACCATTTTTCAACACAAAAGCTGTGTCAGATAAAAAATTGGAATTATAAAGTAACTTATTATGATAATTGGTTGATGTTAGATTTGTATTTACATTTTTGAAAATAGAATTAAATGTCTCTATCTCTTTTTTTATAGCAACTAAACTATCTTTTTTATGATAATAAGTTGCTTTGCTTGTATCCAGTTTACTTAGTAAAGTATTTATTGTTTTTAATTTTTTGGCATAAGAAAGTTTAATCTTTATTAACGAATCAACAAATTTTAATCGTTTCATGCTTAGTTTTTCAGCTTCGTTATCGTTGTAAGAAGTTGAAGAGTTATTAGGTTTATAGATATAACCCAATGTCGCGCCAACACCACTACTCCAAGTATTGTTATTATACAAATTAAATGGAGATGAGGATCCTTTGGCGTGAATACCAATTTTAAAAAAATGGCTGTTTGACGAACTTAGTTTAGTAACACTATTAACAGATACAGTTTCTTTAGAGTCATTTTTTTGATAACCAATAGAAGATCCATTTGAAGCTAAATCCGAGTTAGCAAATACAACAGTATTAAATATTTTATTAATATTATCGTCTAATAATTGAGGCTGTATAACAATACCATTGGAATTTTCGCCAAAATCATATTCTGAAACCTTGTATAATAACAGTTTTTCATAGGTAGACACAACTGTATCATTTGCTAAAACCTTATATAACTTTTTGCTTTCGATGTGATCATATTTATTGCCCTGTGCTAAACTCAAAACACTATGTAAGAGAATGAAGAATATGATACTTATTTTTTTTTGCGTTTTCATTTTATCTTTAAATTTAATATTATCAAAGGTTATATCTCTATTAGCATTTAAGCAATCATCTGTTTATATCTTTCTAGACTTATGACTGATTGTTTCTATTATAGAAAAAGCATCAATCCAATTAAAATTATTATTTTCTATTTGTTTCCAAAAAAACCTTCTATTGATCTAGAAAACCCAACCTGTAAAAACATACTTCCGTCATTAGATACACCTCCAATCTCTCCTGTAGAAGGATAATTTGAAAACACTTCTAAATATAATCTATGAGTATGATCTCTTTTCCACTCGAAGAAAAAACCTGATGCAACATAATTTGGTATATTACCATTTAGATTAATAAGTGGCTCTCCAGGTTCTTCTCTAAAAGAAAACACTTCTGCTGAGTTCTCATCAAAATAGTTTTCCATTATACCTAAGATTATATGATCCCTTTTTGCAGTTCTTGTATTACGGTAATACGAAAATTTTAAACCTGCTCTCAATTGTGTATAAGATGTAGAGGACTTCCCACCTTCACCAATTTCCTCAGGATCAATCCAGTTGTTTGAAGAAAAACTATGAGTTCCCATTTCATACCTACCATATAACTTAATATTTTTATGACCACCAAATATTTCTGCTCCATAGCCATGACTAGTGTTAAAATCAGTGAAAATAGGTGAAAAACCTGGTTCAAATCTTCCATATATATTACCTCCTCCATTTTCTACTTCATATCCAACTTTAAAAGCTAATCTTAAATCAACTGTTATTGCAGAAACAGTAGTCTCTTCTTCTGTAGTTTGTTCATCTCCATTATAATCCACAGCGGTTCTAACACTATTATAGGATAGTGGAAAAGCTGAAACACCGTAACCAAAATCAAAATTTATATGAAAATTATTACCTGTATATAAGTCTTTACCAGGTAATCCCATTTTGTTATAAATAACACCACCTAGTAGATATAAAATACTAGCCGAAGATGCAGCAGAAGCAGCTGCTATTGCATTATTTTCTTTTTTCTGGTTAGCAATTCTATTGTTATAAGCGTTAATCTTTTCTTGTCTAATTCGTTCTTGCTCTTCTCTTCGTTTTCTTTCTGCTTCAGCTGCTGCTGCTTTTTCTCTTTCTTCTTCTTTAGCACGTTCTAAATCTTCTTCCTCTTGTTTTTTATTTTCTTCTATAAGTTTTTCGGCTTCTTCTTCCTCTTTTAACTGTTGTTCTTGATCCGCTTTTTCTTGTTCTTCTTTCTCCTTTTCTTCTGCTTTCTTTTTATCTTCAATTTCTTTTGCTTTATCGCTTTCTATTTTGTTTAAATAGTTTTGTAAAGCACTAAAACCTGTAAACTTGACATTGTAAAGCTTAGCATTTTTTATTGTATAACCTTCCTTCCATATTTTTTTCACATTCTCCTCGCTTACTCCTGGCCATAATTGGTCCCAATCTGGACTTCCAGGTATAAAAGACACAGAAATTTCGTTTTCAAGTTTTACAGTTGTAATTTTTCTAGAGCCTTGATAAATGTCAAACGAGACATTAATTAATCCTACCTCTACCTGATTAAATATTTTGTCTCCAATATCTTTTCTATAGTATTTTTGGTTATTGTATACAATAAAATCTCCTTCAGATATTTTTTTTGTTCTTGAGCTAAAAAGTGGTTCACCAAGAAAGGCATCATACTTACAAGCAAAATTTAAGTTTAAATCTTTCCCATTGTTGTTATTGGTTTTATAATTAATATTTTGTTGGTATGACTTTTCGTATTTCTGAGCAAATAAAAAGGAAAACATTAGCTGAAATATGCTAACAATTAAAATAGACTGTAACTTCATTGGATAGTAATTTTAGTTTTTTGGATATTTTACATTATGCTGATCAACACTTCAAAACTCCAACAAAATCAAGGGTTATAAAAATAAATGTCGTGAAATGCAGTAGATATATCACGAAATGCAATCCAACTTTCAGAAAAAATCAAGACAAAAAAATTATGATAAGACAGAAATTAATTAAACGTTATAAAAACGTATTTTTGAAATAATTTTAAAATCAAACACAACTAACAAACACACAAGATGAATAAAGTAGCTGTAATTATGGGAAGCAATAGTGACATGCCAGTCATGCAAGATGCTATTGATATTTTAAATCATTTTAATATTGAGATTGAAGTAGATATAGTATCTGCACATCGTACTCCCGAAAAATTATTTAACTTTAGTAAAAACGCACATAAAAATGGTATTAAAGTCATTATTGCTGGTGCTGGAGGTGCAGCACATTTACCAGGTATGGTTGCTTCGCTTAGTCCATTACCTATTATAGGTGTACCAGTTAAGAGTAGCAACTCCATAGATGGTTGGGACTCTGTATTATCAATATTACAAATGCCAGGTGGTGTACCTGTTGCAACTGTAGCTTTAAACGGAGCAAAAAACGCTGGTATATTAGCAGCTCAAATAATTGGAGCTTCAGATCCTTCTGTATTAGAAAAAATAATAGACTATAAAGAAGCCTTAAAAGCAAAAGTAGAGCAAGCTGCAAAAGACATAAAATAGTAAAAACAGAAAACCCCAACACTTAGTTGGGGTTTTCAATCGCTATTAATCTTTTCTAAATGAGGAAATTTATACTCACATCAAAAAAACTATTTACAAAGTTGCTTCATATCCTTGTATTTGAATAATTGTTAAGTAGAGAAATAAGCGAATTCGATTAAACACAAATAAAACTGTTGAATTGCGATCTGAAATCCACAAAAAAAGCCCCAAACTAAGTTTGAGGCCTCCATCGCTATTATTTTCTATATTATGAGTAATAAACACTCACATTTAAAAAACAGTTGCAAAAACGTCACTTTTCATTTAAATGAAGAAAAATGTTAAAGTTTTTTCATTTTATTAGTTAAAACGCAATATTTATACGTTAAAATACAGATTTGACAAAAAAAAAGCCTCAGAAGTATCTGAGGCTTTTTATCGCTATTAATCAATAATTTTTAAGTGAGTAACCAACTCACGGGAAAAAATCTTTGCAAAAATACACATTTAAATCATTAGTAAACAATAAAAAACTTAATTTTAACATCAAAAAATTTATTTTTAAGAAAAATGAACATATTAATAGACCATTTTACAACAAATTATAACTCAGCGCCTTTTGATTTAATTCAAAATAAGAATTTCAAACCAGCCATATTAAAACTTATAGAAGACACAAAAAAAGAGATTGATGCAATTGTCACAAATACTACTCAACCAACTTTTGAAAATACTATTGAAACACTAGAGTTTTCTGGACAGCAATTAGATCGCGTTACTAGTATCTTTTTTAATTTAAATTCGGCTGAAACTAATGATGAAATTCAAAAAATAGCTCAAGACATCTCTCCTATTTTATCAGAGTTTGGTAATGACATTACTTTAAACAACGACTTATTTAAAAAAGTCAAGCATGTTTTTGATAATAAAGACCAATTAAATCTTACTACAGAACAAAGTACTTTACTAGATAAAAAGTATAAAAGTTTTTCCAGAAATGGAGCTAATTTACCTGAAGACAAAAAACTAGAATTAAGAGCAATTGACAAGCAATTAGCAAGTTTAAAATTAAAGTTTGGCGAAAATATTCTTGCCGAAACAAATGCTTTTGAAATGTTAATTACAAATCAAGAGGACTTATCTGGTTTACCCGAAGGTGCTATTGAAGCTGCAAAACAATTAGCCGAAAGTAAAAACAAAGAGGGTTGGCTAATCACTTTAGATTACCCAAGTTATATACCTTTTATGACTTATGCTGATAATAGAGCATTACGTAAAAAACTATCTTTAGCTTTTGGTGCTAAAGGCTTTAATAATAACGATTACGACAATCAAGAACATGTTTTAAAAATTGCTAAGTTAAGACACCAACGCGCTAACCTGTTGGGATATAAAACACATGCAGATTTTGTACTTGAAGAGCGTATGGCACAAACACCAGAAAAAGTAACTTCGTTTTTAAATGAGTTATTAGAAAAAGCTAAACCTGCAGCTGAACGTGAGTTTACTAATCTTCAAAATTTTGCTAAAGAATTAGATGGTATTGACGTATTAGAGAAATGGGACTCAGCTTACTACTCTGAAAAATTGAAACAAAAATTATTCAATTTAGATGATGAACAATTAAAACCTTATTTCAAACTTGAAAATGTTATTGAAGGCGCTTTCCTTGTGGCAAATAAATTGTTTGGACTTCAGTTTAAAAAAATTGAAACCATAGACAAATATCATGAAGATGTGATGACTTTTGAGGTTTTAGACGATAACAATAATCTTGTGTCATTATTTTATGCAGATTTTTTTCCAAGACCTGGAAAACGTAATGGAGCTTGGATGACTTCATTTAAACCTCAATATATTAAAGATGGTGTCAACCAAAGACCACACATATCTAATGTATGTAATTTTACTAAACCAACAAAAAGCAAACCTTCTTTATTAACCTTTAATGAGGTAACAACATTGTTTCATGAGTTTGGTCATGGCTTACATGGTATGCTAGCCAATACGACTTATCCAAGTTTATCTGGTACAAGTGTCTATTGGGATTTTGTTGAATTACCTAGTCAAATTCTTGAAAATTGGTGTTATGAGAAAGACGCTTTAGAGCTGTTTGCTAAACATTACCAAACTAACGAGGTCATACCAATGGATTTAGTTAATAAAATTAAAGAAAGTGCAACGTTTCATGAAGGTATGCAAACCTTACGTCAGATTAGTTTTGGATTATTAGATATGAGCTGGCATGGTACAGATCCATCATTAATTGAAGATGTTAAAGCCTATGAAACTAAAGCTTTTGAAAACACTAATTTATATCCTGAGGTAAAAAGTAATTGCATGAGTACTGCTTTTGCACATATTTTTCAAGGAGGCTACTCTTCTGGATATTATAGTTATAAATGGGCAGAAGTATTAGATGCAGATGCTTTTGAATATTTTAAAGAAGAAGGGATTTTTAATAAAGAAGTGGCTGCTAAATTTAAAGATCACGTCCTATCTCAAGGAGGAACAGAAAACCCAATGACACTTTACAAACGTTTTAGAGGTCAAGAACCTAAACCTGAAGCACTTTTAAAGCGTGCTGGTTTAATAAAATAATAGATTTAAAAAGAAGGTTATTAACTTAGCCTTCTTTTTATTTCAAATAAACTTTCAATAATTATTGAAAGTTTAAAATTAATTGATATATTTGTGACATGGAATATTTAGAGGCAAAAAATAAATTTATTAGTACTTGGGGAAGTTTAGGTTCACTTTGGGGAATCAATAAAGCTATGGCTCAAATACAAGCGCTTTTATTTATTTCAACCAAACCATTATCTATGGAAGAGATTATGGAAGATCTTAAAATATCTAGAGGAAACACTAGCATGAATTTAAGACAATTAATGGATTGGGGAATTGTAACTAAAACATTAGTAGCAGGTGAGCGTAAAGAGTTTTTTACAACCGAAAAAGATGTTCAAGAATTAGCTAGGATTGTTGCTGTTGAACGTAGTCGAAGAGAAATTAAACCTGTTGTTAAAGTTTTAGAAGAGGTGTCGACCATTAAAGATGATGGAACTGCTAAAACAAAAGAGCTTATTAAACAAACCAAAGCACTTCATGAACTAACCGAAACTATGGACATTATGATTAATAAATTAGTAAATCAAAAACAAAATTGGATTACAAAATCTTTATTAAAACTATTTAAATAAAAAAATTTAATATAAACTTTCAATATTTTCTGAAAGTTTCAAATAAACAAAAATTATGAAAAATCTATTTAAAGTAAACAGAGTATTAATAATAACAAATATTGTTCTTGGATTAACAATTTATTTAGGGCTACTATTTTTAATTCCTCTTGGCATTGCTCAGGTTATTATGAGCGTAATCATCTATAATAATTTAAAACAATATAATCAACAGATTAAAAATCAATTTATTATTTATGTTTCCATTACGTCTATAATATTAATTGGTATAGTATTATCTTCTTTAGATGTAATAGATATCAAATACTTTTTTATTCATGGAATGACTATATCAATAATCATGGCTTTTCTTCATCTTAACATTACATATTTAATTTTTAAGACTAGTACTAACCAAAATCACTCTATTAATTAATCATAACAAAATTATTATACTATGAAAAGCACATTATTAACATCAGTAAATCACTCTGAAAAAAACAAAATAGAAATGGTAGATTTCTATAACGAAGCTACAGAAGATTACGAATTTTGGAGTAAAGATTTTAATATGCATTTTGGGTATTTTATTCCTTTTAAAACCAATATTTTTAAAAGAGACTCAATGTTAAACCAGATGAATAATCAAGTAATTAGTCGTTTTGATTATAAAGACAAAAATTCTACTTTAATAGATTTAGGTTGTGGTATGGGTGGATCTATGCGTTACGCTATTAAAAAACACAAAAACCTAAGTGCTTTTGGTGTAACACTGTCTGATTTTCAAGTTAAAAAAGGCAATCAATTATTAAAAGATTTAAACGGAACAATTATTAAAGAAAACTATAATAATACCTCTTTTAAAAACAATAGTTTTGATTCTGCTTTAGCTATTGAAAGTTTTTGTCATTCTGGTCATAGCAAGACGTCTCTTCAAGAAGCTTACCGAATATTAAAACCAAATGGTAAGTTAGTTATTGCAGATGCATTCCTTAAAAAGGAAAAATCAGAACTTTGTTATGGAAGCAACTATGCATATCATAAACTTTGCAATCATTGGAGTTTAGAGCAACTAGAAACCAAAAGCAAAATGATTAAGAAATTAAAAAGCGTAGGTTTTAAAGATATTACAATTGAAGATGCATCATTTAAAGTTGCGCCTTCAGTATTACATGTTCCGTTTACAATTTTAGGTTTCTTTTTAAAAAACATCTTTACTTTAAAAGGTCTTAAAAAAGAAAGTTTACACAATTTAAAAGGGTCATTTTACGCCTTACTTTCAGGTTTACATATCAAAAGTTTTGGATATTATATTATTAGCTGTAAAAAATAAATCATGAAAACATTAATCATTGCAGGTGGTTCAGGCTTTTTAGGTCAAACACTAAACAACCACTTTACAAAACAAAATTATAAGGTTTTAATTTTAAGCAGAAATCCAAAATCTGAAAATGAAATATTTTGGGATGGCACAACATTAGGTCCTTGGACTAAACATTTAGAAAACGCTGAAGCATTAATTAATTTGGCAGGTAAATCTGTTGATTGTCGCTACACAGATAAAAACAAAAAAGCAATCTACAATTCTAGAATAGACACAACAAATTTATTAGGATTAGCTGTAAACCTATGTAATAATCCTCCAAAATATTGGTTTAATTCTTCTACTGCAACAATCTACAAAGGGTCTTACAACAAACCAAATACAGAACAAAACGGAATTATTGGTGACGATTTCTCTATGAATATCGCAAAGTCCTGGGAAGCGACTTTTAATAACATAATCACACCAAAAACAAAAAAAGTAATATTACGCACTTCAATTGTTTTAGGCAAAAATGGAGGTGCAATCATACCATTAAAACAATTGACAAAATTTGGTTTAGGTGGTAAACAAGCTTCAGGAAAACAAAAAGTAAGTTGGATACATGAAGACGATTTTACAAATGCAATTCAATTTTTAATGGACCAAAATTTAGAAGGTGTATTTAACCTTTGCGTACCAGAACCAACAGATAATAAAACATTAATGTATAGCTTAAGACAAATATTAAATATTCCTTTTGGTGTATCTCATCCAATTTGGTTATTAAAACTAGGAGCATTTTTTTTAAGAACTGAAACAGAACTTGTCACTAAAAGCAGAAACGTAATACCAGAAAAACTTCTTAAAAATGGTTATACTTTTAAATATAAAAACATACAAACGGCATTGAAAGATTTATTGTAGAATATGAATTAAAAAGAATAATTATATGCATTATTGTAGGTTTAACATTTAAACAATTATAGGTGTTAAATTATTACCTGTAAAAAATAGTAATTATTTTGTTCTAATTTTACTACATTTAGCCTGAAAAAGAAAAACAAAAATGATATGCCTAACCATAAAATAGATCCTAATAAATGGATTGATTTATACAGTGACTATCTGTTTAATTACACTATAACACGTGTAAATGACCGAGTTATTGCTCAAGATTTAGTCTCTGAAACTTTTTTAGCAGGTCTAAAAAGTATGAAAAATTTTAAAGGAGAAGCAAGTGAACGCACTTGGTTAGTTTCAATTTTAAAAAGAAAAGTTATTGATTATTATCGTAAAATAAACTCAAACAAAGGTAAAGCTGAAGTTAGAATGTCATACAATAGTGATAATGAAACTGAAGGTGATTGGCTAGAAGAACGTGTTGCAGATCCATTTGACAAAACTGCAGAAGACCAAATAGAAAACACAGAACTAGCAGACGCTATTGACAGTTGTCTATCTAAACTTCCCAAAAAACAAGCTAAAATATTTGAAATGAAAACCATTTTAAATTATGAAACAGAAACAATTTGTAATGAATTGGAAATCACTTCGTCTAATCTATGGGTCATAATACACAGAGCACGAGTATCTATGGCAGATTGTTTACAAAATAATTGGTTTTAAAAAATGATGAAAAAATTTATGATTTCTTGTGAGGAATCCGGACACATTTGTGACAAATCACAATACCATGAAGCAACGTTATGGGAAAAAGTGAAATTTAAATTTCACACCCTATTTTGTGCTATGTGCAAACAACACTCTAAAAACAACACAAAACTTACAGCTTTAATTGATAAAGTAAAGGCTAAAAACTTAACCTCTTCAGAAAAAAACTCTATAAAATCTGCTTTCAATAAAGAATTAGACAAGCATCAATAACATCCAAATTATTGGCAAGGCTTCGACCCAAAATGAGGCATAATATTTATTTCTATTATTACCAGAAAAATAAATAAACATAGCTAACATAAGACTTATTACAAACGTAATAAGCAAATAGTTACTTTGGATGTTATCTTTAAAATATTCTAAAAAGTAAAATAGTAAGACCAATCCAAAACCTACAACTTTGGTACGTTTTATTCCTATTTTTTGTGGTATGGTAGCTAACTTAATACTATCATATCTTAAATCTCTGATCTCAAAAGGCAACATTAAAGCCATCACAAAAACAAAATGTTGTGCAACTGTAATAATAACCGTTTCACTAAAAGCAACTTTATTATTTACTAAAGGCAATACAACTGTTACACCACTCCAGACTAAGGCAATTACGTAAACTTTTAAACCACTAATATCTCTTAAATTTTGTTGTGTATCTAAATACCAAGTTTTAGGTAAAAAAGGTATGGCATATAAAAAAGTTATTATAGCAAAAATTACAATGGTAATTAATGTTTCTTCCTGTAATTTTAAAGTAAAAAAGCACATTAAAAGAAAACACAGCAAGCTAAAAACCTGTATCACTTTTAACCACTTAGCAAGACTTCTGTGATGCCATTTGGCTATACCAAAATACTTTACAAAATTATAACCTGTAATAGTAGCAAAAAAGTTAAAAAACAACACGTTAACATCATAAATAACACCAAATCTTTTTAAAGTCACTACACTTAAAGCGTACACTGCAAAAGCAACATGTATACTGCTGTTTAAGTAAAAATCTAAGAATTGTTTTAACCACTTCACAGCACAAAAATAATTAATCTGTTAATAAAGGTGTGGATTAGTTGAAAACTTTCAATTTTTAACAAAATTTTACTGTTAGTTTTCGTTAATTTTGCAAACATTAAAAAAGCAACTATAATTTTTTGTCAGTCCTATTAAATTAGGACATTAACAACACAACTCACAATGAATACAAACGCTTTCGCATTACGACACATTGGTCCTAGAGAAAATGATCAAAAACTAATGCTTAAAACAGTAAACGCAGATTCAATTGAACAATTAATTTCTCAAACTGTACCTGCTCCAATTCGTCTTGAAAAAGATTTAGATTTAGACGAAGCAATGACAGAATACGAGTACACTAACCACATCAACAATCTGTCAAAACTTAACAAAACATACAAAACTTATATTGGTTTAGGGTATCACCCAACAATTTTACCTGCTGTTATACAACGTAACATTTTAGAAAATCCAGGTTGGTATACTGCCTACACACCTTATCAAGCAGAGATTGCTCAAGGTCGTCTAGAAGCATTACTAAACTTCCAAACCATGATTACGGACTTAACAGGAATGGAGCTAGCAAATGCCTCTCTTTTAGATGAGAGTACTGCTGCTGCAGAAGCCATGAGTTTATTATTTTCGGTTAGAGCACGTGACCAGAAAAAAGCAGGTATTAACAAGTTTTTTGTTAGTGATGCTATTTTACCACAAACTTTATCTTTATTACAAACACGTGCGACACCAATTGGTATTGAGCTTGTCATTGGTAGCGAAGCAGACTTTGACTTCACATCAGACTTTTTTGGAGCCTTATTACAATATCCAGGAAAAGATGGTCAAATTACTGATATCAAAAGTTTTATTGAAAACGCAAATGCCAATAATATAAAAGTAGCTGTTGCTGCAGATATTTTAAGTTTAGTTAAACTGGAAGCTCCTGGTAAATTTGGAGCTGATGTTGTCGTTGGTACTACACAACGCTTTGGTATTCCAATGGGTTATGGAGGACCACACGCAGCTTATTTTGCAACTAAAGAAGCTTACAAACGTGATATTCCTGGACGTATTATTGGTGTAACTAAAGATGCTAATGGTAACAGAGCCTTACGTATGGCTTTACAAACCAGAGAACAACACATCAAACGAGACAAAGCAACCTCTAACATTTGTACAGCGCAAGTATTATTAGCAGTTATGGCTGGTATGTATGCAGTTTATCATGGACCTAAAGGGTTAACTTTTATTGCAAATCAAGTACATAATGCAACGTCAACATTAGCCAATGCCTTAACTAAAATGGGTATTGAACAATTAAACACTTCATTTTTTGATACGCTTCAGGTTAAAGCTAATGCTTCAACTGTAAAAACAATTGCAGAAAAGCACGAGGTTAACTTCTATTATCCTAATGACAATACGGTTACAATCTCAATCAACGAGACAACTTCTGTAAAAGATATCAATCAAATTATAGCAATTTTCGCTGAAGCGGAAACAAAGCCGACTGTAACAATCGATAGTTTTACAGAGGCAAACAATATACAAGACAGCATACAACGTCAATCTGAATTTTTAACTTTAGACGTATTCAATACGCATCATTCTGAAACCGAATTAATGCGTTACATAAAAGGTTTAGAACGTAAAGATTTAGCCTTAAATCACTCCATGATTTCTCTTGGATCTTGTACAATGAAGCTTAATGCTGCTTCAGAAATGCTACCATTAAGTTCTCCAAATTGGGGAAGCATCCATCCATTTGTTCCTTTAGATCAAGCTGAAGGTTACCAACAAATGCTAAAAGCATTAGAAGATCAATTAACTGAAATTACTGGTTTTGCAGGTACCTCTTTACAACCTAACTCTGGAGCTCAAGGTGAGTATGCTGGATTAATGGTTATTAGAGCGTATCACGAATCTAGAAACGATCATCATAGAAACATCTGTTTAATACCTAGTTCTGCTCATGGAACTAATCCTGCAAGTGCAGTAATGGCAGGAATGAAAGTTGTGGTTACTAAAGCTGATGAAGACGGTAATATTGATGTAGAGGATTTACGCGAAAAAGCCGAATTACATAAAGATAATCTAGCTGCTTTAATGGTTACATATCCATCCACTCATGGTGTTTATGAGTCTGGAATTAAAACTATCACACAATTAATACATGATAATGGTGGTCAAGTCTATATGGATGGAGCCAACATGAATGCTCAAGTTGGATTAACAAATCCTGGAAATATTGGCGCAGACGTTTGTCACTTAAACTTACACAAAACATTTGCTATACCTCATGGTGGTGGTGGACCAGGTGTTGGACCAATTTGTGTTGCAAAACAATTAGTGCCATTTTTACCTGGAAATCCAGTTGTAAAAACTGGTGGAAACCAAGCTATAACAGCTATTTCTGCAGCTCCTTTTGGATCTGCTTTAGCATGCTTAATATCTTATGGTTATATAAAGATGTTAGGTGCTGAAGGATTAAAAAAATCAACCGAAATAGCTATACTAAACGCTAATTATATCAAACACAGATTACAAGGTGCTTTTGAAACTTTATACTCTGGAGAACAAGGTCGTGCAGCGCATGAGATGATTATAGATTGTCGTCCATTTAAAGAGCATGGTATTGAGGTTGTTGATATTGCAAAACGTTTAATGGACTATGGTTTTCATGCTCCAACGGTTTCTTTTCCAGTTGCAGGAACTATGATGATTGAACCAACAGAAAGCGAAAGTAAAGCTGAAATGGATCGTTTTTGCGATGCAATGATTTCTATTAGAAAAGAAATTGATGCAGCAACTAAAGATGACAATAATAATCCGTTAAAAAATGCACCACACACTTTAGCTATGTTAACTAACGATGAATGGCTATTACCATACTCGCGTCAAACCGCAGCTTACCCACTTGATTACGTGATAGACAGTAAGTTCTGGCCTTCAGTACGTCGTGTGGATGATGCTTATGGTGACCGTAACCTATTTTGCACATGTGCTCCAATAGAAGAATATGCAGACGCTAATTAAGCGTTGGACATCGTAAAAAAATAACCAATTAAAATTGCCTTTAATTATTACTGCTTATCTTAGCAGTTAAATTATTAAAGGCAATTTCTTTTTATGAATATTAAGATTACAGGTACTGGAAGTTTTATTCCAAGTACTATAGAAAAAAATGAAGATTTTTACAATCACGAATTTTTAAATGCAGATGGTTCAAAAATAAATAGCCCTAACGAAGTTATTGTCAAAAAATTTAAAGCAATAACAGGTATTGAAGAAAGACGCTATATAAAACCAGAATTACTAAATTCTGACATCGCTTTTTATGCTGCTGAAAAAGCAATTACTAATGCTAACATAGATAAAGAAAGTATTGACTATATTATTGTAGCACATAATTATGGAGATGTAAAAAATGACTCTGACCAAAGTGACACAGTGCCTAGTTTAGCCTCTCGTGTTAAGCATTTACTTCAAATTAAAAATCCAAAATGTGTAGGTTACGACCTACTTTTTGGTTGTCCTGGTTGGATTGAAGGTGTTATTCAAGCCAATGCTTTTATTAAGTCTGGTATAGCCAAACGCTGTTTAGTTATTGGTACAGAAACATTATCTAGAGTTATAGACAAACACGATCGTGACTCTATGATTTATAGTGATGGTGCAGGAGCTGTCATTGTAGAACAATCTGATGAAGAAGGAGGAATTATTGCGCATGAGTCAGCAACATTTGCATTAGACGAAGCCCATTTCATATATTTTGGAGAAACTAATAAACCAGAATCTACAAGTCGACGTCGATATATAAAAATGTATGGTCGTAAAATATACGAGTTTGCTCTAACAAACGTCCCTTTAGCCATAAAATCATGCTTAGAAAACAGTGGTTATGGCATCAAAGATGTAAAAAAGATATTGATACATCAAGCTAACGAAAAAATGGACGAAGCGATTGTTAAACGTTTTTACAAATTACATGACATGGACATGCCAGAAGGTATCATGCCAATGAGTATTAACACACTTGGTAACTCAAGCGTTGCAACTGTCCCAACATTATATGATTTAATTTTAAAAGGAAAACTAGACAATCAAAACATTAATAAAGGTGATATTATTATTTTTGCAAGTGTAGGTGCTGGTATGAATATTAATGCTATCGTTTACAAATATTAATGATCACTAATTTCAATAGGTTTTCGCTGTAGCGGAAATTAAAATGAAACATATTAATGTACGAACAAACTTTTCCGCATAAGCGTTATAAATTAACGTATCAATTTTTAGAAAAACATATATCAAAATCTGAATCACTTTTAGATTTAGGTGTCAAAAATCCGTTTACTAAAATATTAAAAGCCAATAATTACAATGTCGAAAACACTAAAGGTGAAGATTTAGATTTTGATGTTTCAAGCATCAAGAATTCTGAAGCCACAGTCGTTACAGCTTTTGAAATTTTTGAACACTTACTTAATCCCTTTACTGTTTTACAAAATATTAAGGCAAATAAATTAGTCATAAGTGTACCTCTTAGATTATGGTTTGCTTCTGCTTATAGAAGTAAAACAGACCAATGGGACAGACATTACCATGAGTTTGAAGATTGGCAATTAGACTGGTTACTAGAAAAAACGGGATGGAAAATTATTGATAGAAAACAATGGACTAATCCAACTAAAAAACTTGGAATTAGACCAATTCTAAGATGGTTTACACCAAGATATTATATTATTTATGCCGAAAGAATTTCCAAATAAATAATATGAAGTTTTCAATTATCATTCCTGCACATAACGAAGAAACATCTATTGGATTAACACTTCAATCATTGGTTGATCAAACATTAGCTCCACATGAAATTGTGGTCGTTAATGACAATTCAACTGACAAAACCAGGAGTATTGTTGAAGAGTTCCAAAAGCGTTTTAATTTTATAAAATTGGTAAATGCCACCTCGTCAAACAAACATTTACCAGGTACAAAAATCATTAATGCATTTTATAAAGGCTTCGCTGAAGCCAATAAAGACTATGATGTTATTTGTAAGTTTGATGCCGACTTGATATTTCCTTTAAATTATCTTGAAACTTTAGCATTTCATTTTAATAAAGATAAAACTATCGGTATGGTTGCTGGCTATTGCTACATTAAAAAAAATGATGATTGGATTTTAGAATCTATTACAAGCAAAGACCACATTAGAGGTGCTTTAAAAGCATACAAAAAAGAATGTTTTGAAGACATAGGACAGCTTAAAACAGCAATGGGTTGGGACACCATAGATGAGCTTTTAGCGAAATACAACAACTGGAATATAGTATTAGATGACTCTTTACACGTTAAGCACTTAAAACCAACAGGAGCTAATTATAATAAAAGTGCTAAATACCTTCAAGGTGAAGCAATGTACAAAATGCGCTATGGATTTATATTAACTTTAATTACTGCTTTAAAAATGGGTTTTAAAAAGAAAAGTTTCCGATATTTTAAAGATTATATTATTGGATATTTAAAAGCTAAAATTAATAAACCTGATTATTTAGTAACTAAAACCGAAGGAGAATACATTAGAAAATTACGCTGGAATGGAGTAAAACAAAAGCTTAAAGCTTAGTATAAAATTTAAAAGCTCCAACCTTTATAACTGCTTGAAGCTTCTAATTTATTTTCTTTAACGTCATCTAATTCCGCAAAGAAATCAATACCTGTCAGTTGCTCTATCTCATCAACAGAAGTAACAAATTTATACAATGGTAAATCAGACTCTTGATGATCCATTAAAAAAGCAATAACTTTAGTTTGACCTGAATTATTATCTATCAATACTTTATAAAACTGATTAGGAACAGCAATTTTTTCTGTACCAATAGTTTTCATTTTCCCTTTTAAAATCCCTCCAGTAACTACAAAAACACCATCATATTTTTTAGCCCAATATCTTGTTTTTTGCTCCAATCTATTCCAAACTCCAGCATTAAAATCATGTATTTGGGGCGAAATATTACTAGTCAAAAACGTTTCGTCATGTGCAGCTTTAGTATACTTCCTATCTCCTGCAGGACACAAATGACCACGATCATATCCTGATTTTTTATAATTACGCCAATGTGCTGCTCCTGTTTTTACAGCATCATCAATTTCAAAATAAGGACGTTTAAAATCAGCATTACTTAAATGCGTTTTTTTAAGCTCATAAGCAACCCATTCAGCTTGTTCATGTGGCTCGCTATAGCTTAAACTATAACCATCATGATGTACAATTTGACCAGTTGTACTAGTTGGTAAAAAATACTCATTAGTATCAGATTTAACTGCTTCTCCATGTGAAACAACTTCTGCTTTGTCTTTAATATCAAGATATTCTTTAATACCATAAGTTGCAATGACAACTAAAGCAGTCAATAAAGAATATATAGTTTTGTTAGTCATTTATTGCTTCACAAATTTAAGCGTCGTTTTTACTCCTGAGATTTCTATTATTTCTGCAATATAAATTCCAGAAGATAATACTGACATAGACACTTCTTGAGTTGTAACAGAATCAAACGACTGTATAGCTTGTCCTAAAATGTTATATATTTTCAGGCTTTTTATTGCTTGTAAATCCTCTATTCCGTCTAACACTAAATGGTCATTACTGATATTGTAATACACAGCAATATCATTCTGATTAAAATCTGCGTTTGATAAGGTTTCTGAAGTTTGATACACTATAGAGAATTTTGCTTGATCAGTAGCATCGGTAAGATACAACGTTACTGGTGTTGTCGTGATATCATAAAATGTATTATTCTGATTGTCTTTTAAATAAATAGATTCGTTTGCTGGAAAGTTTAAAGTTTCGCTTATTTTAAACGTATAATCTCCTGTGTTACTAATGTTTATTCCTAACGGAATTTCTTCTGAAACATCAAAATTATTTAACCCTTGAATACACAATTCTTTATCTGGAATAGTCCAGTATATTTGATTGGATAGCGTATTAAACCTTTCGCTATCATAACCTCTGTCATAAGCTGGACTTGCATTTTGGTCATATCCTAATGCAATAGTCATTGTATTGTCTGAAGCGTCTTTAAACTGAAGCTTGTACTTTATACGACTGTCCGTTGTTGTTGCTTGTGCAGAACGGTAAAATGTAGACTCGCTTAACGATTCTCTTGCAAATTCACGCTGACTATTTGTAAACTGAATGTTTCCACTATTAGCAATTTTAACAAAGAAACCTTGTCCTACTGCTACTGAATCTTTTGGTGCACCTTTGGAAGACGTTCCGCCTGCTGCTGGTGTTGGCGCCTCTACTGAGGTTAACAAATTATATGTCGCATAACCGCCTTGATAATCTGCTAATACGTGAGAACTATTTGTTTCAAAATGCTCATAAAAATATAAGGAACCATCTGTAATTGGATCATTATCAATTATAAATTGTGTAGCTCCAATTGCTGATGGATATGGATTACCTACTAAAATTTGGTTTCCTGCTAAAGCGGGAATCGTTATATCTCCATCGTTTGCTGTACCGTTAAACCAATAAGATTCGCCTGATGGAGCTCCACTTCCTGAACCTTTCATTGTATAGCCAATACCTGGTATTAATCCTGTGGTTGGTGTTATTTGTTGCCATCCAGCATAATTATCTAGTAAATCATTAAAAGTATACAACCAATAACTACTAAGTTCTATTGGAGTAGCTGATGGGTTGGCATCATAGCCTGTTGTAAATCCAACTGCACCTGAAGCCGTTTCTAGATAACTAACTTGCCAATCTCCTGATCTATTTACTGGTGAAGACCAAAAATTATAATTATATAAATTTGAAGTCCCTTCTTGAGTCATTTTTAAAATTCCGCTTCCTGTATTTAAGCTTGGTCCTGTGTGGTTTTGTATTAATTGCGCTTCACCTGAAAACTGAATAGTTCCGTTGTTATTAACGCCATTTTCTACTTCTAATAATAATCCATCTACAACTTCAAATAAAGCACCTGTTTCTACTTCTACTTCTCTTACAAAAGCATCTGCATTTAAAAGTGCTAAACTACCTGCTTTTACCGTTAGTTTTAAACAAGAATCTGAAGTATCTGGTGCATTTAAGGTTCCTGAACCGTTAAAATATGCTGAACCATCCCAAACGATTTGATCTAAGTAACGTAATGTAAAATAATCTCCATCTGAAAAAGCAACATTTGATGCTGAAGCTGATGTCCCTGAAACTGTTAAGTCGTAAGTGGTTGATGATGTAAAATTACTATCATTACTAACGACTAATTGTAGTGGTTGGCAACTTTGTTTGCCTGTTAAATCTATTGCTGAAATATCAAAATTAACAGATACTGTACCTAAATCACCGACTTTGCTAACTCGCCATTTTGAATTTAATTGTTCTCTGTAATTAGTTGTTTCTGTTGAAAAATTATAGGTTGGATCTTTAGTCTCTTCACCCCAAAATAAATAATCTCCATTAGATAATGTTGATGGTGTATTTATTCTAACTATTCCTGTTCCTTGCGAGTCTGTATGACTTGAACCGTCTGAAGCTTGACCGATTCCTGCAACGTCATGATCAAAATTTCCGTTGGCAGCATTGTCTTGTTGGTAGAAGTCAACTGCATTGTTTAATGTTAACCCATATTTAGCTGTAAGATAATTTTGAATAATTATTCTTTCAGCAGTATTGATTACTTGGTTAAAAATTATCACTTCAGTAAAATCTCCTTCATGAGATTGATTTGCAGCATAACTACCATCTACTGCATCCTGCTCAGCACCTAAAGCTAAGCTTCCTCCTTGGGTAATACTTGTTCCATTTCTGTGACTGACGTTACGTCTTAAAAAACCATCTAAATAAGAAAACACTCCATTACCTGTATTAACCCAGCTCATGTTTACCATATGCCAGTTACCATCATTTGCATCGATACTCAAACCTGTATTACCAGCACGATAATATTGTAAATTTCCACTATTGAACAGTAGATAATCATTATCGGTTCCTGTTGAATTGTAAGACAAAATTCCATCTCCAGAATCAAGAGTTTTATTAATGTAAAAAGTTGTTATTTGAGTTGTCGGGAAATTTGTGAAATTAGTTTTTCTAAGCCTTCTATTTCCTATATCAAACCTAACCGCATCATAACCATTTACATAATCATTAACAATATTAGGTCGTATTGTTGCATCAGGTTGACGTAAAGCATTTCCATTACCTGAGGTATCATTCCATATATCTATACTTGAACCGTCAGTCAAGCTAAAATTATCAGGTTGCAACCATAATACTTGATTTGAAGAATTACCGACACCACCTGGTCCTGTTTGAGCAAATAAATAAGTAGGTAATATTAATGCACAAAGCATTAATAATAATTGAGATTTAGCGAGCATACTAATTAGTTTATGTTTAGGGAACCACGAAAATAACAAAATTGTAAGCTCGCTTAAAAGCTTTGAGTGTTAGTATTTTACATCATTCGACAAATAACTAAAAATTACGATTAAAGACGTATTTGTTTTTAATAAACGTGTTCAAAAGCAAAAAAAACACCATAAAAAAGGAATTTACCTCAACAAATCAGAGGGATTTCTTACAAAAACCATTAGTTTCATTTTAATTTACTATAGATTTTAATTGCCTCTTCATACTTGTAATGATTTTTATCTTTTAAGATAATTTTAAGCTGCTTTTTTACTTCAACTATATTTTCTAATTTCAAGTACACCAAAGCCTTATACCAATACCCTTTAGAGAAGTCTATACTATCACTTTCAACTATTTTATCGAAAGTTGCTATAGCCTCTTCATGTTTACCTAATTCAAGCTGAGTAATCCCTAAATACAAATAAACATTTACATTATTTAAACTTGGGTTTTCAAGCGCTTTAAGATACAAACTATTTGCTGTTTTGTAATCCTTACTAATAAACGCGTTTTCAGCGTTTTGTAATACATCACTTTGTACATCACCTCTTTCTATTAAAGATGGTAATTCTTCCCAAGAGTTGTAATTATTATACAAATTTGTATCTCGATTTAAAATTAAGAGACCAATAATCAAAACAATAGAAGCCGCAATAGCAAAAAAGGAATAAACTTTAGCCTTATTTGTTTTTGATGCCTGAGCATTATTATCCTTATTATACGCAGAGGAGACCTTTGTTAAAGTGTTTTTCAACAACTTAGTATCATCACTATTAAGATAACTAGTTAAATCGTCAAACTGATCTGAAGATGGTTTTTCTAAAAATTGCCAATCCTCATCATTATACTGAATTCGCATTTCTTTATTAATTGCTACATAATCTTGCAATTCTAAATTAGAAGATAATTCTTCTGTAAATTTAGACAACTCAGAATCAGTCATAACATTATCCAAATAATCATCCACCTGTATTTTTAATTTCTCAGAAATACTCATAATGTTTTTAATTGATTAAAACGACTATCATTTTTAATCATTTCTGTTAATTTACTTTTACACTTAAACACACGCTGTCTAACCACATTTTCATCACTATAATCTAACTCTTTAGCTATAATTTTATAAGGCATTTTTTTAAAAAAACGCTGTAATATCTGCTTACAATTACCAGAAATCAACTCTAACTTTTCTTGAAAAAACTCCCACCTTTCTTGTTCTAATATTGACTGCGCCAAATCGTTAATATCATGATCAGGTTCAATGGGTTGATCAATTGTTACCACATTTTTTGTTTTATTTAACTCACGACGCCATAAATTTTTACATGCTGTAAACAAATAACCATCAAATGTAGATTTAATTTCTATGTTTTGAACCTGTAATCGAGCCATAATTTGCAGTATAGCTTTTTGAAAAACATCCTCAGCATCTGGCTCTTGACCTGAGTTTTGTAATACAAACCGTTTAACATTTGGGTAAATAGTTTTATATATTTCTAGTATTACTTTTTCATTTTTGGTCTGTAAACCAGTAATAAAGTAATGATTTTTATTCATTAAAAACATTTATTGATTAGCACGAGGTTAGCCACAAAAATTAGACCTAAATATTAATATGCGTTTTAAATGGCTAAAAAAACATTTGGACTTGGGTAACAAATATATATATTTATGAACGTTTTTATATTAACACAATAACTAAACGAAATAAAAATGATTAGAACAACAAAGAAGTTTGTAACAGTAATTTTAAATGCAATAATACTTATTAGTTGTACTATGGAGGATACACCAACAAATATTACTGACATTACCAAGTCAAAGATATCCAACATAGAAAAAAATGAAAACAATACTCAATCCAACAAATCCATTGAAGCGACATATAAATATCTAAAAGTAAACTATGGAATCTTAGGATTAAAAAACACAATTAGAGATAGCTTTGAAAATGCAACCTCTACTGGACATACTATCATAGAGATTGATAATAATAATGATATATGGGTATTTAACGAGATTGACCAAACAAATGTAGATGCTATTTTCCCACAATACACTAGTAGCCCAACAAGTAACCCATTATGCCAATCATGTTATAGTGTTCAAGCTACATATACCACGATTTTAGAAATAGAATTTGGAAGTTTTGTTACTGAAGCAACAAAAGCAAATATTAGAATGGATTTTGAAAATGACTTAGGTAATTTAGATACAGAATTAATATACTACGAAAACATAGATATAAATACTGAAATATGGATATTTAAGGACTGCTGTAAACTTGATCCTGTAGACGATAGAATCTCCACTCTATTTAACTTAGAAATAATTGATGTTAAATTACATCAGAATTAAATTTTAATTGAGATTTAGCTTACCACTTATAATTATATTTTATTTCACTTCCTATGCGTGTTCTGCAAATAAAGAACTAATAGGAGGTGATAAAAATCACACCTTCATATCTATAGTAGATATTATCAGAGCAAAATCGCTTTATAACAACAATGAGTACAATAGATGTATTAACTACAGCATTAATGCTCTAAAAAATAAAAACACAAATACAAGTGAATACATTGAACTCATTGCAAAATCCTACGAAGCACTAGAAGATTATCATAATTCCATCAACTACTATGAAAAACTTATAATCGAAACAAGACATAAAACCTATTCCTTCAAAATAAAAAATTATATAAAAATTGCAAGAATTTACCGTAAACTAGAAAGTGAATTTAACTTAAAAAAAGGTATTGAATATTTACAAAAAGCAGAAAACCTAACAAGAGCTTATCAAAATAACATTAATGATTTATATACTATAAATAATAATTTAGGCAATTTCTACAAATTACTTAACCAAAAAGACAAAGCCTTAAAACATTACCTAAAAGCATTATCTATATTAAACAAAACAAACAATAAATCAAAACTTCAACTCCACCTGATAAACTTAGGCGTCTTCAATTATAATGGAGTAGAATCATCTAATTCAGAATTAGAACTTTCAAAAAAATACTTAAAAAAAGCATTAAAAATTAACATCAAAAAACATCATAGTGTAATTCATAAATTTCTCGGTATCGTAAATTATCTCCAAAACGATACACATAACTCATTAAAACATCTAAATAAGTCAATAGAGACTTTATTGAATATTAATTTGAAATCTATTTACGAATTACCTAGAGGTTTTAACATTAAACAACAAGACAAAAAAAAACTAGTTTTTATTCTTTATGAAAAATACTATTCTTGGATAAAACATTACACACAGACTAAAAACAAAATAATTTTAGAATACGCCTCTCAAACCCTAATCCTAGCAGAAAAATTAATCGACGATATTTTTATAAATATAAAAGATGAAAAATCTCAAGTTTTCTGGAGACAACAAGCTTCATACTTTTACTACTTAGGAGCTCATTTATCTTATTTAAATAAAAATCCAGAAAAAACATTTTATTATACTGAAAAAAACAAAGCCTTACTTTTATTATTAAATACAATAAGAACTCAAAATCATTCTAAAATACCTTCACCAATTCTAAAAACAAAAAAAACTATCACAAATCAAATTGCTAACTTACAGAACATTAAAAAACCAAAGTCAAGTGATAGTATAGATCTTTTAATTTTAAATAAAAAAGAAAAACTCAGAGAAATAAACACCTACATCGAAACTAATTTTATAAACAAAGAGAACTATAAAAAAAGCTTAGTAATAAGTTCTCTAAAAAAAAATCAAAAGCAAATTGCTGACGGAACTATTTATTTCTCCTTCATATGGGACAAAACTGAAAACCAATTTAACACATTATACGGAATAGCTTTCACAAACAAATATGCTGAAGTGTTTAAAATAAATGATATAAAAAAATTTGAAAAAATTGTTAATGACTATAAAAAATCCCTTTCAAACCCACATAAAAAAAATGAAGACAAAAACAAATACATATCCAACGCCTTTAATTTATATAATAAACTTTTCCCTACTGAATCCATTAAAAAACTATTAAAAAAACAAAAAAAAGTCATTATTATACCCGATAACGACCTTTCCACAATACCCTTTGAAGCTCTAATAACCGACCTAACCACAGAAAAATTATTTATTGAAAACTATGAAGTAAACTATGCTCTATCACTTTCGTACCATAAAAAAAATAATGATTTAAAAAGAAATGCAAATAAAGACTTTATAAGCTTTGCTCCATTAAATTTCAAATATGACAATCTAAAACCTCTAAAAGAAAGCCAAAAAGAGGTAGACGAAATACAAAAAACACTTAGAGGAAATATAATGATGGAAGATAAAGCTACCAAACAATCATTTCTATCCGAAATAAACAACTACAAAATCATCCATTTATCAACTCATGCCAATGCAAACGATAGCATCTCTCCGTGGATTGCATTTAAAAACAAAAAACTATATTTAAACGAATTATACACCGCGAAAAATCAGGCTGAATTAGTTGTTATAAATGCATGCAATAGCTCATTAGGTAAAATAAACTCTGGAGAAGGTGTTTTTAGCCTAGCTCGTGGTTTCTTTTATTCAGGTGCTAAAAGCGTCATCTCTTCTTTATGGAATGTGAATGACAAATCTAACTCTGAAATTACAATTAATTTTTACAAGTACTTAAAAAAAGACTTCACAAAAAGCGCTGCTTTAAGACAAGCAAAATTAGATTATTTAAAAACACATAGCTTAAGCGAAGCATCTCCATATTACTGGTCATCTTTAATTTTAATTGGAGATGACTCTGCAATACAACTAAAAAAAAACCACAACCAGCTAATTTACAGAGCTATAGTTTTAATTTTAGCTATTTTCCTTATTTTATTTATTTTATTTATAAAAAAATCAAAAATATTGGGTAACAAATTTTAGTATTCAGGAACAATTAAGAAAACAACAAATTCTTAATTATTTTGAAAAATACAACTTTCTTTTCACAACGTATAGTTCTTCAACTAAACTGCTCAAAAAACAAAGAATTAAAGGACTTCCACACAAAATCACATTTTATTTTTTTTTAATTCAACTACAATAGGTAATCAAGAACACAATTTCATTGCTGTTTTTGTTCACAGAACATTAACATCAATTAACAATATTTTTTTACTTGAAATTAAATTTTATACACAAATACCATAAACATTATGCAAGACAAAACTAAAAAATCACTAAAACACACAATTCTTTTTTTCATAATTTCATTGATATTAGTAAATTGTGAACAAGAAACAATTGAAGTAGACTCAATAAACACAACAAACTCACCACCAAAATTAACTTCTACAGTTTTTAAAGGAGGCGAACTACTACAAGATAATAAACTACAAAATCACTTCAAAAATTTTACAACAGATATAACTAGAGCTAACTTATTCTCAAAATTACTTTATTCAAAAACATATAACCTTACAATTGACACAACTTTAGTTCAAAAAATCGAAACTAAAACTTACACAAGCTATACTTTTGTTATCAACAATAAAAAAAACAATCCTAAAAGTTTAGAAAACTATGTTTATACTTATTTCAATGATAAGACTTTTTCAAAACATATAATTTCATATCCAATCCTGATAGACAATTCCATAGACATAAAAAATGCTAACATTCAAAATATTGATAGTTCCTACCTTATAAACAATAGAGGGTGCTACGAATATATAATGGAATACCAAGAACCAATTTGCACAAACTATAATTGCACTGCAGGTGGCGACCACCAAGTAGGTCAAATTTGCCAAGGTTCTCAAGCCCAACAACCAAGAAGAGAATGTACAGAAGGAGGTTGGATACAAAATTGCCAACAAGGTGGAGATGGTAATGATAATTCCGGAAATGACGAATACAATCCTGACGACAGCAATTCTGGTAGTAACCCAAATCAAGACCCTACTGAAGAAGAGGAAGACGTTGTAATTATACCTTTAGAGCCAAATTATGCTCTTCCAATAATTAATTGCATAAACAGTATTTCTCTTACATCTGACGGTGTCATACTATCTGATGAGATGATACAATGGTTGCAATCTCAACCTAAATCTGTTGTAAAACCAATAACAGATTATTTAGAAAACAATACTTGTAATGTTGGTGCTCAAAGCTTTGTCGTGGATGCAATTGAAACACTATCTTTAGGTGGAGTAGTAGATTTTGAGGAATTATTTATCGAAACACCAACTCCTGATGATCAGTATATTTATAACGGACCTAAATCACATATATCAAATCCTTTAATACTAGAAAACGGAAATGAAATAATAATTAATTTTGGAACTACATCTTCTGACAACCAAAATGCCAACCAAGAAATATCTACAATTCTAATTTCAGCTCTCAAACAAGCTTTACAGGCTGCAAATAACAATCTAAATCAAAACGAAAAAATTGAGAGCATATATATAATGGCAACATCTAATGGAACGCATGGACCTGGAAGCAACCACGGAAATGGTACAGCACTAGATATAAGCAGAATTAACGGAGTGAAAATGGCTGTTTCAGGTGTCACAAATCAGATCTCTGAACTTCAAATAGCTTTTGATAATTACATATATATAAGAGAAAATTTTGGACCATATTTCAAACACAAATTTTATAGTAGCAATGGCACATGGAACTACAACTATCCTGTTGCTGGACACAATGACCACATACATGTATCTGTAAGATAATCATCTTAAATAAACAAAAGAAATCAAATTAACTATAAATCATTCACAACCCAAAAAAAGCCTTTCCAAAATTGGAAAGGCTTTTCATTTCAATCTAAAATCAACAATAAAATTATTTCTTATCGTCTGCTACTTTATTTAGTTTTTTAATCTCTTCGTTATATTCTTCTCTGGCATCATCAATATCTCCATCATCTTCCATCTCTTCTCTAAACTCTTCATTTGCTTTACGATTAATGGTAACGTACTCATCAAAAGTTTCATTAATTTCTTCAACTAAATCGTCATAAGCTTCATTTAGTTCTTCAAGGTTTCTAACATTACGTTTGTCTTTACCGTTTTGTTCTTCAATATATTCCTTATATTCTTTCTGAACATCTTCTATATCTTCGGTTATTTCTTCAGTTTTCATCCAATCTGGACGTGTACTTTGTAATGTTGCTATAGTTGCTTCTAAATTAGGAATCGCTGCAGATTTTGTTGCAAAATCAGTTCCTTCTAACTTTTTCATCTCTACCGACAACGTATTAAAGGCATCCCAACCACTAATTTGCATAGCATTAACTTTAGTGTTTAGTGTTCTACTTACAACAGCTCCTGAGGTAGTGGTCATAGTATTAGATTTTGACTTTAAATCATTACTATTTGTAGCTAACATTTTATCAGTACTTGAAGTCTTTGATTGTAATTCTTGCTCTACATTAGCGTTTTGATTCATTTCAGAATCTGTTATTTCTTCAGAATTATTACTTTTTTTCTCATCAATACAAGATGTAAATAATACTCCTGTTAATGTCAATAGTCCGATTGTCTTTTTTAAATTTTTCATAGTTTCAATTTTGGTTTGATACAAAGGTATCGGACAGATAGAGTAACATAGAAAGATTTATTATAAAATAGTCACAAAAAACAAACCTGTTTTAACATAAAAATCAATATTTTAACATTTCCACCTCTAAATTCACTAAAAACTGTTAATTAAACGACTTAAAATTATTGATATTTTAAATTGTTAACAAATAAAAAAAGCCTCTCCAAATGGAGAGGCTTAGTATATATTAGTCCAACACTTATTTCAAATTGGACAAACTAGATTTTAATGTTTCAATTTTAGCTAAAGCGTCTGCTTCTTTATTTTTTTCTGCTGCAACGACTTGTTCTGGTGCTCCTGCTACAAAACGCTCGTTAGAGAGTTTCTTTTGAACAGATTTTAAGAAACCTTCCGTATAATTTAATTCTTCGGTTAATTTTTTAATTTCTGCTTCAATATCTATTGCGCCTTCCATAGGTATAAAATACTCGTTAGATTTCACTCTAAACGTCAATGCACCTTCTACAGCCTCACTTACATAATCGATAGACTCTAAATTACCTAACTTTGCTATAACTGCATCAAAATCTGTATTAGAATTTTCGTTATTAATTACCGAAAAACCTATAGCGTCTTTAAAGGCTATATTTTTTTCTTTTCTTACGGTTCTAATTCCCGAAATAACTTCTGATGCAAATTCAAATTGAGAAATAATCTCTTTATTTACTGCTTTTGCTTCTGGCCATTTTGCAACAATTAATGCTTCCTCTGGAGTTCTTTCAGCAATATATTGCCAGATCTCTTCGGTTAAGAAAGGCATAAATGGATGTAATACCTTAAGATTATCTTCAAATATTGCCATTACTTTATTATAAGTTATAGCGTCTATTGGTTGTTGGTAAGCTGGTTTTACAATCTCTAGTAACCATCCACAAAAATCGTCGTAAATTAATTTATAAATAGCCATTAAAGCGTCACTTAATCTGTATTTACTAAAGTGATCTTCAATCTCAACTAATGCTTCACTAAATTTAGACTCATACCAATCTAAAGCTATTTTACTTGATTCTGGCTGCGAAATACTATCGCTAACTTCCCATAAATTAGTAAGGTTAAAGGCATTCCAAATTTTATTTCCAAAACCTTTACCTTGTTGACACAACGCTTCGTCAAACATCAAGTCGTTTCCTGCTGCACTACTTAAAAGTAATCCTACACGAACACCATCTGCACTATAATCTTCAATTAATTTTAAAGCGTCTGGTGAGTTACCTAAAGATTTAGACATTTTACGACGTTGCTTATCACGTACTAAACCTGTTAAATATACGTTGTTAAATGGTTTTTGGTCTTTATACTCGTAACCAGCAATTATCATACGTGCTACCCAAAAGAATAAAATATCTGGTCCAGTTACTAAATCGTTAGTTGGATAGTAATACTTTATTTCTTCGTTTTCTGGATTACGTATACCATCAAAAACAGACATTGGCCACAACCATGAGCTAAACCAAGTGTCTAAAGCATCTGTATCTTGTTTTAAATCTTCAACTTTTAAATCTGAATTATTAGTTTTGATTTTAGCTTTCTCAAGCGCTTCCTCTATCGTTTCTGCAACTACAAAATCTTCTTTTCCGTTTCCATAGAAATACGCAGGAATTTGTTGTCCCCAAAGTAATTGTCTAGAAATATTCCAATCGCGAATATTCTCCATCCAGTGACGGTAGGTATTTTCAAATTTCTTCGGGAATAACTTAATTTCTGCATCTTCACCTAAAACCGCCTCAATTGCTGGCTTAACCAACTCTTCCATTTTTAAGAACCATTGGTCGCTTAATCTTGGCTCTATAACTGCTTTAGTACGTTCAGAGGTTCCTACTTTATTTAAATGTGTTTCAGTTTTTACTAAAACACCTATGTTTTCTAATTCTTTTGCAACATTTTTTCTTGCTACAAATCTATCTTGACCTTCAAATTGTAAACCGTAACTATTTAATGTCGCGTCTTCATGAAAAATATCTATTACCTCAAGTTTATGTTTATCTCCAAGGTTTTTATCGTTTTCATCGTGCGCAGGAGTTACTTTTAGACAACCTGTACCAAACTCAAGATCCACATATTCGTCTTGAATAATTGGTATTACGCGATTACTAATTGGCACTATGGCTTTTTTTCCACGTAAGTGCACAAAACGCTCATCTTCTGGATTAATACAGATTGCTGTGTCTCCAAATATTGTTTCTGGACGTGTTGTTGCAATAGTCAGTGTATCGTCACTTCCTTCAATCTTATAGTTAATATAGTAAAGATTTCCTTGACGTTCTTCATGGATAACTTCTTCATCAGACAAAGTCGTCTTTGCTTCAGGATCCCAGTTAACCATACGGTAACCTCTATAAATTAAACCTTTTTCGTGTAAATCTACAAACACTTTTATGACAGCTTCAGACATATCGTCATCCATCGTGAATTTGGTTCGGTCCCAATCGCAAGAACAACCTAATTTTTTAAGCTGTTCAAGAATAACGCCTCCATATTCTTCCGTCCATTCCCAAGCATGTGCTAAAAATTGGTCACGTGTCAGGTCATTTTTGTCTATACCTTGTTCTTTTAATTTAGCGACAACTTTAGCTTCGGTTGCAATTGAAGCATGGTCTGTACCAGGAACCCAACACGCATTTTTACCTTGTAAACGAGCACGTCTAATTAAAACATCTTGTATAGTATTATTAAGCATGTGTCCCATATGTAAGATTCCTGTTACGTTTGGCGGAGGAATTACGATGGTATATGGTTCTCTTTCGTCTGGAGTAGAATGAAAATAGTTATTCTTCATCCAGTAATCGTACCACTTGTTTTCTGCTTCAATAGCATTATATTTTGATGGAATTTGCATACTTTGGAATAGTTTTTGAAATATATCTTACAAAAGTACTTATATTTCTGTTTTTGGAAAATTTTAATGATGAATAATGTATCGATAAATACGCTATAAGCATTTGCAAGTGTGCATTACATCTAAAAATTTTGCAAGAGGAATAAAAAGTGATTAAATTTACGAACCTAAAATCTTAATATAATGAAAAAATTATTTACAATATTATTTATCGGACTAGTTAGTTTGTCAATGAATGCCCAAGAAAAAATAGCGAAAATTGAGTTTAAAGAAACGACTATAGATTACGGAACAATTGAAAAAGGCGCTAACGGACTTAGAACTTTTGAATTTACTAACACTGGTGATGCACCTTTAATTGTATCTAAAGTTAGTTCTAGTTGCGGATGTACAGTACCCAAAAAACCGAAAGATCCAATTATGCCTGGTCAAACTGGTGAAATTGAAGTAAAATATGATACTAATAGAGTAATGCCAATTAGAAAAACGATTACTGTTTTATCTAATGCTGAAACACCAACAGTATCTTTAAAAATAAAAGGAACAGTTATTGATCCTTCTAAAACTAGTGTTTTAGAGAAAAAAGGAAAAAGTGTGATGGAAAAATAACCCTCACTAATATTATTTAAAAAGCCGAAAACCATATGTTTTCGGCTTTTTTTATTTACTCTATTGGAGATTTTAATTTAAAATCAAAAACACGTTCAACGCCAAACCTTAAAACTTTTATTTCTAGTTTAACTCCTGCTTTCCTATAAAAATAGCTTACTAATTCTTTTAAAGTCATATCGTGTGTACTCCTTCCGTTTATATAAATAATAACGTCATTAACTTTTAAACCTGCTAAATCACCAGGAGAACCTTCTCTAATAATTTTAATAGCATAAGAGGGTTTGACCACATATTTATTTGGTCCAACAACCGCTTTTACTTTAACTGTATTATCATCAATTACAGATATACTACCTCCACTTGAATTGATATCTATCTCTTTAACCAATCTAACACCATCATTTTCCACTTGGAGACCACTTTTATTATAGCTAAATGGCAATTTATAAAAGCTGTTTTTTTTAAGTGTAATCTTAGCATTTTGATAATCAATAATACAATTAAATCTCCTCAAAATCTCACCACCTATAGATCCATCTCTATCATGTTTACTTATTAAAGTTTCGACAATTACAGAATCAGGATATGCAACTACAGGATTCTTAAATATAAACTTTCCAATATTTAATTTTTTAATTTTAGATCGTTTACCATAAATATCTCCACTTAAACCAGCCCCAAGAAAATCGTTAAAATATGAATTATTTACATATAAATTTTTATCTTCATTTTCAAACAACCACAAAGCATCACTACTACCTGAATCTATTAATAATTTTACTGGTAATTCTTTGGAGTCTTGCTCGACCTTTCCTTGTATGTAAGGTTTGTTTCCAAAAAGACTCATATTAATCACATCACATTTAGCACATCTCTTATATTTATATTTAAATGGATCAAACAACCTGATATATTGGCTTGAGTAATTAACTTCGACTATAAAATCTTTAAAAAGATCATAACCAATTATACCATCAATTGGCAATCCCAATTTAGGCCCAAAATTTAAATTTGAATCGTAAATTGTAAAAAATGCTTGGTTTTTATTTATTGCATTTCCAATAGTAAATATATTATGACTTGACCTTATAGCCTCTACATATTCACCATCACCTAGACCTTTAAGTTTTATTTTTTTTGCGTTCAAAATTTTCAATGAATCCGAATCTTTCAAAAAATTAAAAATTATTGGCTTATTAACTCCTGTATCTAAAAGGAATTTTAAATCAATTCCATTAACATTAACAGGAATAATTATAACGTTATTAATAAGTTGAAACCTTATTTTATCAGATTTAACACCTTCTAATAACTTATATTGACTTTGAGAAAAAGCGGTTAAAGAAAACAGTAAAAACAATTGTATAAATATTCGATTCAAAAGCATTTATTATTGAGAAAATTATGTAAAACTGAAATTTACTAATCTTTTACATTAAAACCATTTTAAAACCATTTTTTTAAAGAATACTTACAATTATTTTTTGCAAATTTGCAATCTAAACAATTTTGAAAATGCCAAAAATTTCTCAAAAAGGGCAATTAATGCCTCAATCACCTATTAGAAAATTGGTTCCTTTTGCTGAAAAAGCATACCAACAAGGAAAAACTGTATATCACCTAAATATTGGTCAACCTGATATTAAGACTCCTCAAGTAGCTCTTGATGCTGTTAAAGTTCACTCTTTAGACATTTTAGCTTACACAAGATCTGAAGGATCTGAAGGTTATAGAAATAAAATCGCTGACTACTATTCAAAAAATGACATCCATGTAAAACATGATGACATTATAGTTACAACAGGTGGTAGTGAAGCTTTACTTTTTGCTTTTGGAAGTATTATGGATGTTGATGACGAGGTAATTATACCAGAACCATTTTACGCAAATTACAATGGTTTTTCTACTGCTTCTGGCGTGACGGTTGTTCCAGTAATTTCAAAAATAGAAGACAATTTTGCTTTACCTGCTATTGAGGAGTTTGAAAAACTTATTACACCTAAAACAAAAGCTATTTTAATTTGTAATCCTGGTAACCCTACAGGATACCTATATTCAAAAGAAGAAATAAAAAAACTAGCAGACATTGTTAAAAAACATGATTTGTTTTTAATTGCAGATGAAGTCTATCGCGAGTTTGCTTATGATGGAGCAAAACACTATTCAATACTACAAGAAAATGGACTAGACGATTACGCAATTGTAATAGATTCGGTTTCTAAACGTTATAGCATGTGTGGAGCAAGAATTGGATGTTTAGTTTCTAAAAATAAAGAGGTCATTGCTACAGCATTAAAATTTGCTCAAGCAAGATTAAGTCCTCCTACTCTAGCTCAAATTGCTAGTGAAGCTGCTTTAAGCACACCTCAAAGTTACTTTGATGATGTTATTGAAGAATATGTAGAACGAAGAAACGTTTTAATTGAAGAATTAAATAAAATTGAAGGTGTACAAGTGGCTAACCCAAAAGGTGCTTTTTATTGCATAGCACAACTACCTGTTAAAAACAGTGATAAGTTTGCGCAATGGTTATTAGAGTCTTTTGATGTTGACGGAGAAACTGTTATGGTTGCTCCTGCTGCTGGATTTTACAGCACACCTGGAGTTGGATTAAACCAAATCCGTATAGCTTACGTTTTAAACACCGAAAGCTTAAAAAAAGCTGTAAATATTATTAAACAAGCTTTAAAAGTATATAAAGATTAGTGCAAATATTAGATAACATATCCTTAAAACCATACAATACTTTTGGTATTGATGTCAAGGCCAAACAATTTGTTTCGGTTAAAACTATTGATGACTTAATCGCTGTTTATTCTTCTGAAAAAGACATAGAAAAATTTATTCTTGGAGGTGGAAGTAACATGCTTTTGACTAAGGATATGGACAAGCTAGTGATTCATTTAGATTTAAAAGGAAAATCAATTGTATCCCAAACAGAAAATCATGTTTTTATTGAAGCTAAAGCAGGCGAGAATTGGCATGACTTTGTATTGTGGACTTTGCAGCAAAATTTTGGAGGCTTAGAAAACCTTTCTTTAATACCTGGCAACGTTGGATCTAGTCCAATACAAAACATAGGCGCTTATGGTGTAGAGCTTAAGGACAATTTTTACACTTGTGAAGTACTAAACTTAGAAACGTTAAAAACTGAAATTTTCACCAATCAAGATTGCAATTTTGGTTACCGTAATTCCATATTTAAACAAAGTGTAAAAGGCAAATACATCATAATTAATGTTACGTTTAAACTAACAACTAAAAATCACGTATTACACACTAATTACGGAGCTATTAGTTCTCAATTAGAAGTAATGAATGTTTCAAAGCCAACTATTCAGGAGGTCTCAAAAGCTGTAATAGCGATACGCAATAGCAAATTACCTAATCCAAAAGAAATTGGTAATAGTGGAAGTTTTTTTAAAAACCCAATCATTAGTAAAGTGGCGTTTATACAGTTACAACAAAATTTTCCTGATGCACCACATTATATTATTTCTGAAACCGAAGTAAAAGTTCCTGCTGGTTGGTTAATTGAAACTGCTGGTTTTAAAGGAAAAACTTTTGACAATTACGGAGTCCATAAAAAACAAGCTTTAGTTTTAGTAAATTATGATAATGCCAAAGGAAAGGATATATTAGAGCTTTCAAAATTGATACAACATACTATTTATCGTATATTTAATATTTCAATTGAAACCGAAGTCAATATTTTTTAATAAACGGACTTCAATTTAAAACTTTAGACTAACAAACCCTAAATAATAGCTTGAATTTCTCTATAGAAGAACATATAATAGCACATCTTAAAAATGGTGACAAACAAGCCATAACATTATTATACGAAAACTATGCTGACGCATTGTTTGGTGTTATAAAAAAGGTAATCTCGGATGATGATTTAGCCCAAGACGTGCTTCAAGAAACCCTTATAAAAGTTTGGAAAAAAGGTAAAAGTTATAATCCTGATAAGGCTAAATTATTTACCTGGTTATATCGTATTGCATACAATTCTGCAATAGATAAAATTAGATCTGTAAATAATAAATCAAACAAAGAAGTCCAAATTGAAAACTCTAACGTATATAAACTAACAACTAATAGTTTAAACGAGGATGTTTTAGACATAAAAAAACACTTAAACACCCTTGACCAAAAATATCAGATTGTCGTGAATGCACTGTTTTTTGAAGGTATGACCCAACAAGAAGCAAGTGATGAGTTGAATATTCCGTTAGGAACTATCAAATCAAGATTAAAAATTGCATTACGTGAATTAAAAAAAATTTACAACCCTCAATTGTAGAATGATGAATGAGAAAATAAATACATTTTTAAAGTCTGACTTATTAAACAAATACTTAATAGGACAAACTACTGCTAGCGAAACTTTAGAGGTTGAACATTATATCTCAGAATTTCCGGAAGTTAAAAAAGCTTACAACAGGTTGCAAGACCAATTAGAATTTACAACTCAATTAAATGCTGTAAAAGCACCTAAATTAGTATTAGATAATATTTTTGAAGCTTTAGATGACAAACCTGTAGTTACTTTACAACCTAAACGTACTAAAAAATGGTACAGTTTAGCAATTGCTGCATGTGTTGCTGCATTACTATTTGCTGGAAGCTCTGTATATCTTTATAACCAAAACAAAGAATTATCAAGCGAAAACCAAACCATTGCAGATGAGATTTTTGATCTTAGAAGTGATATTGCAAATAACAACAGTACATTACAACAATTACTAGATCAGTTTAAGCAATTAAACAATCCTGAAACTGAAAAATACGTTTTAAAAGGAAACACTAGAGCTAAAAACTTAAAAACGGTAGCCTACATTAATCCAGAAGAAAAAAAATCTATGATTGATGTTGTATCCTTGCCACAATTACCTGATGATAAAGTATATCAAATTTGGGCAGAATTACAAGGTAAAATGGTAAACTTAGGTGTTTTGAGTGAAGCTGATAGACGACTTCAAGAAATTCCATATACAGAAGATGCGTTAGGACTAAGCATTTCTATAGAGCCTAAAGGAGGAAGTCCAGTCCGCTCAAACGATACTCCTGTTGCAGAGATATCTTTAAAACTTAATGAGTAAGTAGAATCAAAATAAAATAACAATAAAAAAAGCCTCACTAATTTTAAGTGAGGCTTTTTTGTGTATACTATTTTATTCTAATTAGTCTTTACTAAAAAAGGTTTTGTGTATTAAACCTGCAACAATAGCACCTGCAATTGGAGCTAACCAAAACAACCATAATTGCCCAAGATAGTCTCCACCTTCAGCGAATAATGCTTGGCTAGTAGACCTTGCTGGATTAACAGAAGTATTAGTAATAGGAATACTAATTAAGTGTATTAAAGCTAAAGCCAAACCAATTGCAATTCCTGCAAAGCCTTTTGGCGCTTTAGGATATGTACTACCTAAAATAATTAATAAAAAAAACATAGTCAATAAAAACTCGGCTACTAAAGCAGACATCATGGAATATCCTCCAGGTGATAATGCATCATAACCATTGGCAGCAAAACCACCAACATCAGTAAAACCAGCTTTACCAGATACAATATATAACAAAGCAACAGCAGCAACAATTGCACCAACTAATTGTGCAATGATATAACCAGGCAGCTCTTTAGCAGGAAACTTTCCTCCAGCCCAAAGCCCTATTGAAACAGCAGGATTAAAATGCGCACCAGAAACATGACCAACTGCATAAGCCATAGTTAATACTGTTAAACCAAAAGCTAATGACACACCAACAAAGCCGATACCTAAATCCGGAAAGCCAGCAGCAAAAATGGCACTACCACAACCTCCAAAAACCAACCAAAAAGTTCCAAAAAACTCTGCAAATAATTTTTTCATAATTTAAATTGTTAAAAAGTTAGAGCATTAAATTATAAAAAAAATAAAGAATTAACCACTTTAGATTTATCTAAATAACTTTTTCGTTAAAAAACTGATTTTAATGTTCAAATTAACCTAACAAAAACTATTGAAACGTTAAACATTAACTTATTTTCGAAAAAACCGTATCTTTGTAATTCTAAAAAAAGCAACTATTTTGAAACTTTTATTACTTACTTTAGGCCTTTTAGGTTTAGGTTTTGCAGGTATTGCAATTAAAATTTGGGCAAAAAAAGACGGTAAATTTGCAGGTACATGCGCAAGTCAAAACCCTATGTTAAATACAGAAGGTGAAGCTTGTGGTTTTTGCGGTAAATCACCAGACCAATTTGAAAATTGTAGCGAACCTCAACACTCGTAATCTATGCTAATACTTGAGGTATTATTCTACAGTTTTGCAACTGTGGTAGTTATTCAAGTATTGTATTATACTGTGATTTTTGGAAATTTTGCATTTTCAAAACACAGTAAAACCACACCTGAAACACCTCCCGTTTCAGTAATTATTTGTGCTAAAAACGAAGCAGAAAATATTAAAAATTTTCTTCCAAGTGTTTTAAATCAAGACTATCATAACTTTGAAGTTGTACTTATCAACGACTCGTCTAAAGACGACACTTTAGAGGTTTTTGAAGACTTCAAATCTAAATATGATAATATAAAAATTGTCAATGTTAAAAACATTGAAGCCTTTTGGGGAAATAAAAAATACGCACTATCATTAGGTATTAAAGCTGCTACAAACAATCATTTACTATTCACTGATGCCGATTGCAAACCTTTATCTAAACATTGGATAAAAGAAATGAGTTCTAGTTTTACCGAAACAAACACTATTGTTTTAGGTTACGGAGGTTATAATAAAATTAAACACTCTTTTCTAAACAAACTTATCAGGTTTGAAACCTTATTGACAGCTACTCAATATTTTTCTTATGCTAAAATAGGATTACCATATATGGGAGTTGGACGTAATTTAGCCTATCACAGAGATGAGTTTTTTAATGTTAATGGTTTTATCAAACACATGAAAGTAAGATCTGGTGATGATGATTTATTTATAAATGAAGTCGCTACATCAAAAAACACAGTCATCCAATACAAAAAAAACAGTTTTACAGTATCTGTTGCCAAAACCAATTTTAAAGATTGGTTTAAACAAAAACGAAGGCATGTATCTACAGCTAAATACTATAAAACAAAACATCAATTATTGTTAGGCTTGTTTTATATTACCCAAGTTTTATTCTGGACTTTGGGTATTACATTACTTTACACGACTTATTTGTGGCCTTTTGCTTTAGGATTAGTTATTTTAAGATTTATATGCCAGTATTTAAGTTTAGGGTTTTCAGCAAAAAAACTAAACGAAATAGACACAATATTCTTGCTTCCTATACTAGAAATCACCTTAATTATAATGCAATTTAGTATCTTTATAACTAATAAAATTTCAAAACCTAATTATTGGAAATAAACGACATCATAGACAAAGCTAAACAAAACGATCAAAAAGCGTTTAACTATCTACTACACACTTTTTGGGACCAAGTATATGGTTTTCAATTAAAAAGAATTCAGAATGAAAACGATGCCGAAGATGTCACCATTCAAACCTTTTCTAAGGCTTTTGACAAAATTAAATCTTATAACAACAACTATTCGTTTAGTACTTGGTTAATAACCATTTCAAAAAACATTCATATAGATATTATTAGAAAAGAAAAGCACTCCATTAAACAAGCTATTTCCAGAACTGATAATAATGAAGTTTACAACGTTTTAGACGAAACACCTTCAGTTGAAGATAAATTAATAACGGAACAAAATTTAGCCAACTTATTAAGAGATATTAAAAAGCTAAAACCTCATTACCAAGAAGTTATTCATTTAAGATATTTTCAAGAATTAAGTTATAAAGAAATTTCAGCTCAATTAAAAGAACCTATAAATAACATAAAAGTAAAGTTACTTCGTGCTAAAAAATTGCTTTCTGAAATCATTCAAAAAAGCTAGTTTCACTTATAGTTTTACTTAACAATTACTTCCTGAATTTTAAACAAAATACTTCGTATCTTTGCTTATAGAAAATTGCAATTATGAATACAGAAACTGCATCAAATATATTACCAAAAAGAGAACCTAAACCAAAATGGCTGCGTGTTAAATTACCTACTGGTAAAAAATACACAGAACTAAGAGGATTAGTAGACAAATATAGCTTAAACACTATTTGTACTTCTGGAAGTTGCCCAAATATGGGAGAATGTTGGGGAGAGGGTACTGCTACATTCATGATTTTAGGAAACGTTTGTACTAGATCTTGTGGATTTTGTGGTGTAAAAACTGGTCGTCCAGAGGATGTAGATTGGGATGAACCCGAAAAAGTTGCTAGATCTATTAAAATTATGGGTATTAAACACGCTGTTTTAACAAGTGTTGATAGAGATGATTTAAAAGATATGGGAAGCATTATGTGGGCAGAAACAGTTAATGCTGTTAGAAGAATGAATCCCAAAACAACTCTAGAAACCTTAATACCTGATTTTCAAGGTGAAGAAATGCATATTGACCGTATTATTGATGTGGCTCCAGAAGTAGTATCTCATAATATCGAAACCGTAAAACGACTAACTAGAGAAGTACGTATACAAGCAAAGTACGAAAGAAGTTTAGGTGTACTTAAATACCTTAAGCAACAAGGTCAACGTCGTACAAAATCTGGTATTATGTTAGGTCTTGGTGAAGAGCGTGAAGAAGTCATAAAAACGCTACATGATTTACGCGATAACGACGTAGATGTTGTAACTATTGGACAATACCTTCAACCTAGTAAAAAACATTTACCTGTTAAGCGTTTTGTTTTACCAGACGAATTTAAAGAATACGAAGAAATTGGATTAAAACTAGGCTTTAGACATGTTGAAAGTAGCGCATTAGTGCGATCGTCATATAAGGCTCAAAAACACATTAATTAATATGATTACGGTTGCCATAAATGGTTTTGGTCGTATAGGTAGACGCGTCTTTAGATTGCTACATAACAACCCAGAAATAAAGGTGGTTGCTATTAATGATTTAGCTGATGCCAAAACACTAAGTCATTTATTAAAATACGACAGTATTCATGGTGTTTTCCCTGCAAAGATATCTGCTAAAGACAATATGATTGTTGTTGACAATCAAGAAGTACCACTGCTAAATCAAACACATCCAAAAACAATTGATTGGTCCAACTTTACGCCTGATTTTGTAATAGAATCTACAGGAAAATTTAAAACCTCAGAAGATTTACAACACCATATAAATAATGGTGCTAAACGTGTTATTTTAAGTGTTCCTGCTATTGAAGATGATATTAAAACTATTGTCCTTGGTGTTAACCAACAAGAATTGGATGGTGATGAAACCATAATTTCTAACGCATCCTGTACCACAAACAATGCAGCACCTATGATTGATATTATCAATCAGTTATGTGGTATTAATCAAGCTTACATAACGACTATCCACTCTTACACAACAGACCAAAGTCTACATGATCAACCTCACAGAGATTTACGTCGTGCAAGAGCTGCAGGTCAGAGCATAGTTCCTACTACTACAGGAGCAGCCAAAGCATTAACCAAAATTTTCCCTGATTTATCAGAGGTTATTGGTGGCTGTGGTATTAGAGTTCCTGTTGCTAATGGCTCTTTAACAGACATCACTTTTAATGTTAAAAAAACAGTTAGTATTGATGCCATAAACAAAGCTTTTAATAATGCCTCTCACACAAAATATAAAGGCATCTTAGAGTATACTGAAGACCCAATAGTTTCAATTGATATTGTAGGTAATACACACTCTTGTATTTTTGATTCTCAAATGACATCTGTTATAGGTAATATGGTCAAAATTATAGGATGGTATGACAATGAAACAGGGTATTCAAGCCGAATTATTGATCTGATTTTCAATTTATCAGAATAAAAAAAACATTTATCGGATAAATATTTATATTTGTTACATAAATCTAATGAATGAAATTTCAAATTACAAATATTTTAATCTGCTTGATTTTCAGTCTTGTAAGTATTAACATACACGCGCAAGATATCAGTGAAAAACAAAAGGAAAATATTCAAAGTAAAATTAATTTCAATATTAGCTTTGCGCAGACTAACATTGATAATAACGAGTTTTACAAGGCGCAAAAAGATCTTGATGATGCCTTACAACTAGCTAAACAGATAAACGATAACAGAAGCATAGGTTTAATATATTCTAAAATTGGTAAAATTCAATACATTATTGAAGAGCCAATGGAAGCTATGCAATCTTTATCAAAAGCAGTTGAAAAACAACGTTTTGCTCAGGACGATATTAATATTGCCGAAACTTACAAAACCATTGGTAATATTTATTTATCAAGAAAGGAGTATGAAAAAGCAATAGACTATTTTAATTCTGCAGAACAAATTTTTGAAAAACATGATCTTTCTGAATTTGAAGCAGAAAGCAAGCTATACATAGGAGAAGCTTTATTTAATTTAGGAAATTACACTGAAGCTAAAACCCAATTTGAAGACGCTAAAGATTTAGCTAAACGCTACAAAAACAAAAAAATATTAAGTAGTGCCTATTTAAGCTTAGGAGAGACGGAAGCTAAATTACAGGACTTTGCAAACTCTGAAATTGATATAAATGAAGGTTTTGAAATTGCAAAACTTGAAAATTTCCCAAACTTAATTAATAAGGCTTACAAAATACTTAGTGACATTCACACCAATAGAGGAGATTACAAAAAAGCTAACACCTACTTATTAAAGCACATTAAGTTAAACGATTCTATTTTAAAAATTAAAAGAAGTTATTTATCTGCAGACAAAAGGTTAGACAAACAGTATAGCAGCCCAATTGAGTACCAAAAAGAAAAAGAAGCCGATTTAGAAAAAGAAGCCAGTTCTACTTGGTTAGAAAAATTAACCACCATTTTAAGTATTGCCTTAATTACTATTTTATCTCTGCTTACACTATCACTGTACAAAAACAATAATATTAGATTAAAATCTAATAATATTTTGCATAAAAAAAATGCAGAATTAACTATAGCAATGGAAAAAGCTGAGCTTGCAACAAAAACTAAAGCTAACTTTTTATCTACAGTAACTCATGAGTTAAGAACACCTTTATATGCAGTTACAGGTTTAACAAACATGCTATTAGAAGAAAACCCAAAACAAGCTCAAATTCAACATTTAAAATCATTAAAATTTTCAGGGGACTACTTATTAACCTTCATTAATGACATACTTCAAATTAATAAAATTGAAGCTAATAAAGTTGATATAGAACCTGAGGTTTTTAATCTAAAAAAGAAAGCTGAAAATGTAATTTCAGCTTTAAACAATTCTGCATTAGATAATAACATCAAACTACATTTAGAATATGATGAAACCTTACCAACTAACTTTAATGCTGATCAATTAAAAATTTCTCAAATACTAATAAATCTAATCGGTAACTCCATTAAATTTACTAAAAATGGAGATATATGGATTAGGATTATTAAACACCAACAAGATGGAGATGACTATGTTGTACGTTATGAAGTTGAGGATAACGGAATAGGGATAAGTCAAGAAAAACAAAAAAACATGTTTGAAAGCTTTTCTCAAGGCTCAATTCAAATCAACCGAAAATATGGAGGAACAGGACTTGGACTTTCTATTGTTAAGGGACTAATTGATATTTTAAAAGGAAAAATTTATATGAAAAGTGAACTGGGATCTGGTACCACGTTTTACTTTGAAATACCTATGAAGAAGAGTAACGAAATAATTGTCGAGCAAAAAGCAAATTATTTTAATGAAATTGACGAAATAGAACTTAACAATATCAAAATATTAGTAGTAGAGGATAATAAGATTAATCAAATGATTACAAAAAAAATCCTTAACAAAATGAAACTATATTGTGATGTAGTTGATAATGGTGAAGATGCAGTAGAAAAAGTTAAAAACACTAAATATGATGTGGTTTTAATGGATATACACATGCCAGGAATTAGCGGTATGGAAGCCACAAAAATCATCCGAACTTTTGATACCGATTTAACTATTTTTGCATTGACTGCTGTTACGATTGAAGACAAGATGCAAGAATTTGATGATGCTGGATTTACAGACATAATCTCTAAACCTTTCAAACAAGAAGATTTTGAGAAAAAACTTTACAATGCCTTAAATTTATCTGATAGCACTGCTACTTAATTGCAAAACTTTTTACTGCATCATCAAATTGCTGTTGCTTATCTAAGGTTAAATGTATTGGCAAGTACCACAATTTATCATTTAACATAAATTCATCTTTTAGACGCATATAATCTTTTTCAGTAGTTAATATACATTCTAATTTTGATAAATCTGTAAGATCCTTTTCGGTAAACGTATGATGATCTTTATACTCTAAGTGTTCAAAGTTAAAACCTTCATTATTTAAAAACTTCACTAAAGGCTTAGCATTAGCAATTCCGGTTACTAAAGTAAAAGGCAACATTGCACTAAGTGCTTTATTACCATTTTTACTAAAAACAGTAGTACTATAATTTATATTACTAAAAAATATTTGTTGATGTTGTTGTGGTTTAATTTTAGATTTTATTTTTTCTTTAACTTCATTATCTAAATTATTGGGACATTTTGTAACTACAATTAAATCTGCGCGTTTAACTCCTGCTCTGGGTTCGCGTAAATTACCAGTTGGTAAAACAATATCTTTATAATACAAGTTATTAAATGTAGTTAATAAAATAGTAAAACCTGCTGTTACTTTTCTGTGTTGGTAGGCATCATCTAAAACAATAACATCAGGTTTAATATTATGCTGTAATAGCTTATCTATACCTTCTCTTCTATTTGCATCAACTGCAACTAAAACAGTTTGTTTAAACTTATTGTAAAACTGAAAAGGCTCATCACCTAAATCTAATGCAGAGGACTTTGGATTACCAAGAACAAAACCTTCACTTTTCCTACCGTAACCTCTACTTAAAGTTGCTAATTTTACGTCGTCTTTTAATAAGCGAATTAAATATTCAACCATAGGTGTTTTTCCAGTACCTCCAGTACTTAAATTACCAACACATATAACAGGAAAATCGTAAGATTTTGTAGACTTCCAACCTTTATCATACATCAAATTTCTAAACCAAGTCACCAAATAATAAATTGGAACAATAGGTAATAAAATAGAGCGTAAAAATTTCATTTAAACGATTTAAAAATTAAAACATATGACTACTACAGTTAACATAATGTAGCTTATAATAATAGTAACGAAAGTAAATATTTTATATTTGTTTTAAATAATAAAGACAAAAAAGTATGTTGATTAAAGACCTTATTAATCATATTGAAGACATCGCTCCTTTAAATTATGCCGAAGATTTTGATAACGTTGGGCTATTAGTAGGTGATAAAAACACTAAAATTACTAATGTACTTGTAACATTGGATACTCTAGAAGCTGTAGTTGATGAGGCTATAGCCAAAAACTGTAATTTCATACTAAGCTTTCATCCTATAATATTTAAAGGATTAAAAAGTTTAACAGGAAAAAATTACGTCGAACGCACAGTACTTAAAGCCATAAAAAACAATATTGCAATTTTTGCTATTCATACTGCCCTAGACAACGATAAAAACGGAGTAAACGCTATGCTTTGTAACCAATTACAATTAATTAATCAAAACATACTAATTCCGCAAAAGCAAACCATAAAAAAGCTTATAACTTACGCTCCAAAAAATGAAGCTGATACTTTAAGACAAGCTTTATTTAAAGCTGGAGCTGGACAAATAGGTAATTATAGTAATTGTAGTTTTAACGTTAATGGTGTTGGTACATATAATGCAAACTCCAATGCAAATCCATCTAAAGGAAGCATTGGAACCGATCATAACGAAAGTGAAACACAAATTACAATAACTTTTGAAAGACATTTAGAAAGTAAAATACTAGCCACATTATTTAAAAATCACACGTATGAAGAAGTTGCATACGAGATTACAACTATTGAAAATACAAATCAAAATATAGGAATGGGAATGGTTGCCGAACTAGAAACGCAACAATCTGAAACAGAATTTCTAAACTATTTAAAAGATAAAATGAAAGTTTCTCACATTAGACATTCACAATTACTAAATAAACCAATAAAAAAAGTAGCAGTACTTGGTGGTTCTGGCAGTTTTGCTATACAAGCAGCAAAAGCAGCAGGAGCGGACGTTTTTGTAACTTCAGATTTAAAATACCATGATTTTTTTCAAGCAGAAAACAACATTTTATTAGTAGATATTGGACATTATGAAAGCGAACAGTACACAAAAAACGGTTTAGTAGCAATACTTACAAAAAAAATTCCTAATTTTGCATTCATTTTATCGAAAACAAATACCAATCCTGTTAAGTATTTTTAAAATATGGCAAAGACAAAAGAAGTAACCGTAGAAGAACGTCTAAGAGCGTTATACGATTTACAATTAATAGACTCTAGAATTGACGAAATAAGAAACGTACGTGGAGAATTACCTTTAGAGGTTAGTGATTTAGAAGACGAGGTTACAGGATTAAAAACTAGACTAGAAAAATTAGAAGATAGTTTAAGCTCTGTTGACGCTGAAATAATTGCCAAGAAAAACTTAATTGAAGAATCTAAAGCTTTAATTAAAAAATACTCTGAACAACAACAAAACGTTAGAAACAACAGAGAGTTTAACTCTTTATCTAAAGAAGTTGAGTTTCAGGAACTAGAAATTGAATTGGCTGAAAAGCATATCAGAGAATTTAAAGCTCAAATAGAGCAAAAAAAGGAAGTTATCGCTAAAACTAAAGAGCATAACAAAGAGCGTGAAACACACTTAAAACATAAAAAGAGTGAGTTAGATGCTATCCTAAAAGAAACTGAAAAAGAAGAAAAAGCTTTAATAGAAAAGTCTGAAGACTATAAGAAAAAAATTGAAGCTAGATTAGTTAAAGCATACAACCGTATCAGAGCTAACGTAAAAAATGGTTTAGCTGTAGTACCAATCGAAAGAGGTGCTTCAGGAGGATCATACTTTACAATTCCACCACAAGTACAAATGGAAATTGCTGGACGTAAAAAAATCATTACGGATGAGCATAGTGGACGTATCTTAGTTGATGCAGCTTTAGCTGATGAGCAAAAAATTAAAATGGAAAAAATGTTTTCTAAATTAGTATAACATTTTTAAATTATAAAAAAAGCCTTTACACTGTAAAGGCTTTTTTTATGCTTAATTCTTTTATTTAAGAAACATTTACGATAATCTAACTTAATGTTTTCATATTTTAAACGACAAAAAGAAAAATGAAAAAGAAAAACATGAAAAAATTAATCACATTATTATTCTTAGCCTTAGTTTTTAGCTGTCATAATCAAGCACAAACTAACCCAAAACAAGATGCTATTAAAAATGCTAAACCCGTAACTGTAAAATTAGAAAACGGTAAAGCAAAAGCCTATTTTGCAAGTGGCTGTTTTTGGTGTGTAGAAGCTGTTTATGAAAGCGTAAAAGGTGTAGACGAAGTCATTAATGGTTACGCTGGAGGACACACTAAAAACCCAACATACGAAAAAAGCAATACAGGTAAAACTGGTCATGCAGAAGCTGTAGAAGTTATTTACGACCCAAAAGTGGTAAGCTTCAAAACATTAGTAGACGTGTATTTTGCATCACAAAACCCATTACAAGTTAATGGACAAGGTCCAGATAAAGGTAGTCAGTATCGTTCAATACTATTTTACCAAGACCAAACACAAAAACAAATCATAGACAATAAAAAAGCAACTTTAGGTAAACAATTAAATGCTAAAATTGCTGCAGAAGTTTATCCGTTCCAAAAATTTTGGATTGCTGAAGACTATCATCAAAATTACGAAAAACTACATCCAGAAAACAGATATATTCAAGGTGTCTCTATACCAAGACTTAAAAAATTTCAAGCTAAGATGCCTGAAGTTTTAAAAGAAAAACACTAAAGCTTAGTCGCTTTAATTTCAAAAATCAAAGGATACAATTTATCTTTTGTAACATAATTACCCGATTTAGTTTCAACTAAATCGGGTAATACATTATATGGGCTTTCGTCGTATTCATTTAAATACTCAATTTTTAATCCTGCTTCTGTTAAAGCATTAATAACTTCACTTAATCCATGGTTCCAACCATATTCTTTGGTAATCATTTTAGAATCAGTATCAGCATAAGTCCCTTCATATTCTTCATAAATCACCTCATCTTGCATATAGCCATATTTCATTTTTGGCTTTTTTTCTAAATAATCAAACATCCATACAATAGGATGAAATTCTACCATATAAAACTCGCCTCCAGTTGTTAATCTTTCTGCTATCATTTTTCCCCAAGGTTTTAAATCAGGTAACCAACCAATCACTCCATAACTTGTAAATACTATATCAAAAACTTCTTTTACATGTGCTGATGTATCCAAAACATTACAACACAAAAATTTAGCATCTAAATGCAATTCTTCATTTAAGCTTTTTGCTAGCTTAATACCTTCGTCACTTAAGTCAACTCCAGTACACTTGGCACCTAAACGAGCCCAACTTAAAGTATCTTGTCCAAAATGACATTGTAAATGCAATAAACGTTTCCCTTCAATATTTGGCAAAGCTGCTAATTCATACTGCATTAAAGTGTTTTTTCCTTTTTTAAAAGAATTGATATTATACATATCACTTTCAGAATGCACTTTAACCTTAGTATTCCATGTTAATTTATTAGCTTCAAAATATTGATTATATTTACTCATGACATAATATTTTCTTCTAATATAAAACTTTATTTTAATGTGATTATCTTTGAAAACAAACAGCTACTAATGAAACTATATTTTCTATACTTTATTTTTTTCATTTTTATTACTTCATGTAAAAATGATACTGAAAAACAACCCATTAAAAAAACACTATCCATTGCTGAAAAAATTGCAAATGCACACGGAATTAGCAAATGGAACACAGTAAATCAAATAGATTTCACCTTTAATGTAGACAAAGACAGCACTCATTTTGAGCGTCATTGGTCATGGCAACCTAAAACAAACAACGTTACTTTAATTACCGGAAAAGACACTATAAATTATAATAGATCTAAAATAGACAGCTTATCTTTAAGAGCTGATCAAGGTTTTATAAATGATAAATTTTGGCTTTTAGCTCCTTTTCAATTAGTTTGGGATAGCGGAACAACTATTTCTGAAGCTACAGAAGAAAAAGCACCAATTAGAGATACCGTTTTAAATAAAATAACTCTTACTTATTCCAATAAAGGTGGTTACACTCCTGGTGATGCCTATGATTTTTATTACGATAAAAACTATACTATCAAAGAGTGGGTTTTCAGAAAAGGAAATACAGAAAAGCCATCTATGATAACAACTTTTGAAAACCACAAAGACTTTAACGGAATAACAATTGCCAAAGACCATAAAAAGGCTGAAGGAAATTGGAATTTATCTTTTAGTAATATTATTATAAAAACACAGAATTAAAACATCCAAAATATAAATCGCAATCGTATATAACACAATTCCGCTTTATTGCGTCACTATAAACTTAAAAGGCTTTATAAATTATTTATAAAGCCTTTTTTCATGACCAAAATACAACTTCATTTCTAAATTAATAATTCTTATTTTTGTGTAAACCCGAAAAACTACACATCGTGTCCAACTATAAACAAGGTCTAGACTTTGCTAAATCTCAAGACCAAAACGATCCCATTTCTTCTTACAGAAATCAATTTCATATTCCTAAAGACAAACACGGAAACGATTGGTTATACTTTACAGGAAACTCCCTTGGTTTACAACCAAAAGCTACCAAAGAATATATAAATCAAGAGCTAGAAGATTGGGCAAATTTGGGTGTAGAAGGTCATTTTGAAGCTAAAAATCCTTGGATGCCTTACCATGAATTCTTAACAGAATCTATGGCGAAAATTGTAGGTGCAAAACCTATTGAAGTGGTTATTATGAACACCTTAACAACCAATTTACATTTGTTAATGGTTAGTTTTTACCAACCAACAAAAACCAAATATAAAATTGTAATTGAAAGTGACGCTTTTCCTAGTGATAGGTACGCAGTACAAACACAATTAGAGTTTCATGGTTTTGATGCTAGTGAAGGTGTGATAGAATGGAAACCTCGTAAAGGCGAAGAGCTTTTAAACATAGACGATTTAGAAGCTATTTTAGAAGAACAAGGTGATGAAATAGCTTTACTACTTATTGGAGGCGTAAATTATTACACAGGACAATATTTAGATTTAAAAAAAATAGCAGAGCTTGGTCATACAAAAGATTGTATGGTTGGTATCGATTTGGCACATGGAGTAGGAAACATAAAACCAGATTTTCATAATTCTGGAGTAGACTTTGCTGCTTGGTGTACTTACAAATATTTAAATGCTGGACCAGGAAGTTTAGGCGGACTTTTTGTACACGAAAAACATGCACATAATAAAGATTTAAAACGTTTTGCTGGATGGTGGAGCCATAACAAAACAACTAGATTTAACATGCGTCAACCGTTAGATGTCATTCCAGGAGCTGAAGGTTGGCAACTTAGTAATCCGCCAATTTTATCTATGGCAGCAATTAAAGCTTCTCTAGATATGTTTAATGAGGTTGGTATGGATGCACTTCGAGCGAAATCTGAAAAACTAACAGGATATTTCGAGTTTTTAATTAATGAATTAAATAACGAGAAAATTAAAATCATTACACCAACCAACCCTAAAGAGCGTGGTTGTCAATTATCCATTCAAGTAAAAGATGCAGACAAAAACCTGCACAAACAATTAACCGAAGCAAATATCATTACAGATTGGCGAGAACCAGATGTTATACGCTGTGCTCCTGTACCATTATACAACACTTTTGTAGATGTCTATAAAATGGTAGAAAAATTGAAAGAGATACTAAACAGATAACTCTTAAAGAATAAATAATGAGATCCTGAATCAAGTTCAGGATGACAAAACCTAACACTAAGTCAAAGTTGAGACTAGCAATATGAGTAAAAAAGATAATATACTAATCATTGGAGCAGGACTTTGTGGCTCACTCCTAGCCTTACGTCTAGCACAACGTGGTTACAACGTAAATGTTTACGAAAGCAGACCTGATTTACGCACTACAGATATTTCTGCTGGACGCTCTATCAATTTAGCATTATCAGATAGAGGTTTAAAAGCCATGCGACTTGCAGGTGTTGAAGACAAAGTGAAACCATTGTGTATTCCTATGTACGGAAGATTGGTTCATGACACAGAAGGAAACACCTTTCCATCTAATTATTCTGGAAGAGATAACGAATTTATCAACTCCATTTCTAGAGGAGATTTAAATGGATTATTATTGACAGAAGCTGATTTATACAATAATCTAACCATTCATTTCAATAAAAAATGTACTGGAGTAGACATTGAAAATAACACAGCAACTTTTTACGATTATAAAACCAAAGAAGAATTCACAGCCAAAGGAGATGTACTTTTGGGTACAGATGGAGCAGGTTCTTCGCTTAGAAAAAGCTATTATTTAGAGCGTAAATTTTTGTTTAGCTATTCGCAAAACTATTTAACACATGGTTATAAAGAGTTAGAGATTCCCGCTTCCGCAGAAGGACAACACCTTATAAGTAAAGATTATCTTCACATTTGGCCTCGAGGCGATTACATGTTAATTGCGCTTCCTAATTTAGACGGAAGCTTTACAGTAACCCTCTTTTTAAGTTATGAAGAAGGTGAATATAACTTCCATAATTTAACTACAGAAGAAACCATTAAAAACTTCTTTGAAACGCAATTCCCAGATGCATTAGCATTAATACCAAATATAGCAGACGAGTTTTTTAACAATCCAACAGGAGCACTAGGAACCATAAAATGCTCACCTTGGCATTATAAAAACAAAAATGTTATTCTTGGAGATGCTGCACATGCTATTGTTCCTTTTTACGGACAAGGAATGAATGCTTCTTTTGAAGATGTTACCGTTTTTGATGCAATTTTAGAACAGCACGAAGGAGATTGGGAAACTATTTTTAAAGTCTACGAAAAAACCAGAAAAGTAGATACAGACGCTATAGCAGATTTGGCAATCGATAATTATTATGAAATGCGAGATCATGTTGCAAACCCTATTTTTAAAGAAAAACGTGCTATTGAAATGGCTTTAGAAAAAGAATTTCCTAAGCATTATTTTTCAAAATATTCAATGGTAACTTTTAAAGAAGACATTCCTTATCACACAGCAATGACAAAAGGAAGAGCACAAGACAAAGCCATTTTAAATCTATTAGTAGATAAAAAAATCACAACAACTGAGGATTTAAATAGTATCTTAAAAAAGGTACAAGAAGAAACAGAAGCTATTTTAGAAGAAGATAAAATTGCTGGATTAAAATAGAAAATAATTACATTATTTAATGTCTCCTCGAGCGCAGTCGAGAGGTCACTAAAAACAGGTCTCGACTGCGCTCGACCAGACAAATAAAAATATGGAAGGAACTAAAGTTACACCAAGAGGAGCATATCCACACGTAAAACAAGTTGGAGATTTCATTTTCGTTTCAGGAACAAGTTCGCGTAGAGCAGACAACAGCATTGCTGGAGTTGACATTATCGATGAGATGGGAACCAAAAAACTAAATGCTTATACACAAACTCAAGAAGTATTAAAAAACATAGATACCAATCTTAAAAAAGTTGGAGCAAGTTTAAAAGACATAGTTGATGTGACTTCGTTTTTAGTAAACATGAATGACTTTGCAGATTACAACAAAGCCTACGCTGAGTTTTTTGAAAAAGAAACAGGACCAACAAGAACCACAGTGGCTGTACACCAATTACCTCATCCAGATTTGGTGGTGGAGATTAAGGTTATGGCTTATAAGAAAATATAAATATGGATTTAAAAGATTTTATTAAAAACACAATTTCTTCTATTAGTGAAGCTATAATTGAAAGTCAGGAAGAGTTAAAAGACAAAGGAGTAATAATTAATCCTGAAAAAACTGAGATTGGTAAAACAGGTGATAGATTATTAAGAAGTGATGGTTGGAGATATGTTCAAAACTTAGACTTTGATGTTTTAATTTCAGTTGAAGATAAGCAAGGTGATGATATAGGAGGTGGTTTAAAAGTTGCTGGCTTATTAAACATTGGAGGAGGAATATCTGACGAAAGTATTAGTAAAAATCATAATAGAATTAAATTTTCTTTACCAGTGGCATTTAGCACTTCAACTACTCCTACAGAATACAAACCCGAAAAGAATAATAGGGCATTACGTTAGTCTAAAATGGAAAACATTAAAAACTACATAAACGGAACATTCCACAATCCAATTCAAAACCATTGGATAGATAACTACAATCCTAGTAATGGAGAAGTTTACGGACAAATTCCAAACTCATCAAAAGAAGATGTTGAGCAAGCCTATAAAAGTGCCAAATCTGCTTTTCCAAGCTGGTCAGAAACAAGCATAGAAGAACGTAGTAGGATTTTAATTAAAATTTCAGAATTATTAGAAGCTAATTTAGACCGTTTTGCTGCAGCAGAAAGTAAAGACAATGGAAAACCAATTAGCTTAGCAAAAGCAGTAGATATACCAAGAGCAGCAAGTAATTTCAGATTCTTTGGTAATGCCATAACACAATTTGCTAGTGAAAGTCACGAAAGCATTAATCAAGCAATAAACTACACACTACGTCAAGCCATTGGTGTTGTAGGTTGTATTTCTCCTTGGAATCTTCCTCTTTATTTATTTACATGGAAAATCGCTCCAGCAATTGCAGCAGGAAACTGCGTCGTTGCCAAACCAAGTGAAGTCACACCTATGACAGCTTATTTGTTAGGTGAAATTTGTAACGAAGCAGGACTTCCAAAAGGTGTTTTAAATATTGTACATGGTTTAGGAGGTTCAACAGGACAAGCCATTATAGAGCATGAAAATATAAAAGCGATTAGTTTTACAGGAGGAACAACAACAGGAGCACATATTGCAAAAGTAGCAGCTCCTATGTTTAAAAAACTATCGTTAGAATTAGGCGGAAAAAACCCGAACATCATTTTTGCAGATTGCGATTATGACGATATGTTAAATACAACGGTTCGCTCCTCTTTTTCAAATCAAGGTCAGATTTGTTTATGTGGAAGTAGAATTTTTGTAGAAGCTTCCATTTACGAGAAATTTAAAAAAGATTTTGTTACCAAAGTGAAAGCTTTAAAAGTTGGTCATCCATCGGAAGTATCTACTAATATTGGAGCATTAGTATCCAAACCACATTTAGAAAAAGTAAAAGAATATATAAATATCGCTAAAGCGGAAAATGGAATAATCCTTTGCGGAGGAAATGAAGTGACTGTAAAAGGTTATGAAAACGGTTATTATTTAGAACCAACAGTTATTGAAGTCCCAACAGATGATTGCAGAGTCAACCAAGAAGAAATTTTTGGACCAGTGGTTACCATTATGCCTTTTCATAATGAAGATGAAGTTTTACAAATGGCTAATAAAGTAAAGTATGGTTTGTCTGCAACATTATGGACTAATAACTTAAAACGCACCATGAAAATGAGTAACCAATTACAAGCAGGAATAGTTTGGGTGAACACTTGGATGATGCGTGATTTACGTACACCATTTGGTGGCGTAAAAGCTTCTGGTGTTGGACGTGAAGGTGGTTTTGAAGCCTTACGCTTTTTTACTGAAGCTAAGAATGTTTGTATAAAATACTAGTTCATATAAAAGTGGGAATTTTATAATTTAAAACGAAATATCTCCTAGAGCGCAGTCGAGAGGTCTACTATGAAAACTTATTATGTTTACATATTACAATGTTCAGATAACTTAACCTATACAGGAGTTACAAATAACATTTCCAGAAGATTTGAAGAGCACCAAAATGGATTAAACAAAAATTGTTTTACTTTTAAGAGAAGACCATTAAAGTTAATTTTTTATCAAGAATTTAACGATATTGAACAAGCAATATTTTTTGAAAAGAAAATAAAAAAGTGGAGTTCAAAAAAGAAATATGCCTTAGCAAATGATGAATATGATTTATTACAAATTTTATCTGAATGTAGAAATGCTAGTCATTCAAAATATAATCCAGATAGCGAGTAAGGTCTCGACTGCGCTCGACCAGACATTAAAACTATAAACTTGTACGAATTGTCTCCTCGAGTGCAGTCGAGAGGTGAATTAAAAAGTATAATTTAAATTAGGTCTCAAATGAATTCGACCAGACATAAAACTAAAAATATAATTTACACGAATAATCTCCTCGAGCAGACAAATAAACATTAATTAAAACTAAATGTCTCCTCGAGCGCAGTCGAGAGGTTACAAAAGAACTTAGAATATGAACTTAAACTTAAACAACAAATACGCATTAGTTTGCGGAAGCACAGCAGGAATAGGAAAAGCAACCGCTTTAGCATTAGCTGAAGAAGGCGTACAAGTAACACTTATTGCTAGAAACGAAGACAAGTTAAAAGCAACGTTAACAGAACTACCACAACATAGAAATCACGATTATATAGTTGCCGATTTTTCTAACCCGAATGATTTAAAAGAAAAAGTAGAAGCTTATATAAACGAAAATCACGGATTTCATGTGTTAGTAAATAATACAGGTGGACCAAAAGGAGGACCTGTTTTTTCGGCAGATGTAGATGAGTTTGAAGCTGCTTTTACTCAGCATTTAAAATGTAATCACGTGTTAGCACAAGCAGTGGTTCCATTTATGAAAAAGGAAAACTATGGTCGTATTGTAAATGTAATTTCTACATCAGTAAAACAACCTTTAGATGGTTTAGGTGTGAGTAATACCATTCGTGGTGCTGTAGCTAACTGGAGTAAAACATTGGCTAACGAGCTTGGTCAATTTGGTATTACTGTAAACAATGTATTACCTGGAGCAACAGGAACCGATCGTTTGGCTGAAATTATTAAAAACAAATCTGCTAAATCAGGAAATACAAAAGAAGAATCTGCAAATGCCATGAAAAGTGCAGTGCCTGCTAAACGTTTTGCAAAACCAGAAGAACTAGCTGATGCAATTACCTTTTTAGCAAGCGAACGTGCGAGTTATATTAACGGAATTAATCTTCCGGTTGATGGCGGAAGAACAAAGAGTTTATAATTCTTTATTTCGTTTATTATTACTAATTTTATTGAATTGATGAATCTGCGTTAAGGATTGCAGCGACATCCTTTTTTTGCTGCCATAAATGGCAAAAAAAGATATAGCGTAAAGCCTGACCCTTTTTAGGGTAACGCCCAAAATATATTAATATCCTGAATTTTGTTTAGGATGATAAAAATTAAAAATTTGTATCATGAGTAAATTATTTCCACCTATAAATTTTAAAGCTTGGATCGAAGAAAACAGACACCTTTTAAAGCCACCAGTTGGTAACAAAGTGGTTTGGAAGGATGGTGATTTTATTGTTATGGTTGTTGGTGGACCAAATAATAGAAAGGATTACCATTATAACGAAACACCTGAGTTTTTTCATCAAATTGAAGGTGACATTGTCTTAAAAGTGATTGATGAAGGTGTGCCAAAAGACATACACATTAAAGAAGGTGAAATATTTTTGTTGCCTCCAAAAGTACCACACTCGCCTCAACGTGGAGCTAACACTGTTGGTTTAGTTATTGAATATCCAAGAGAAAAAGGAGTACAAGATGCCTTACTTTGGTTTTGCGAAAACTGTACTACTAAATTATATGAAGAAGATTTTACAGTAAAAAATATTGAAACTGATATGCCAAAAATATTCGATAAATACTATGGAGATTTGGACAAACGTACTTGCCCTAATTGTGGTGAAATTATGCAACCACCACAAAAGGTTAAGTTAGAAAACTAATTAGCAGTTAGCAAAAGCAACAAAGTTGGGATTAAAAATAACATTAGCTTAATTGAAAGTCCCAAATCAATTTGTAAAATTGAACATTGAAATGCAGAAATAATGAGTGAAGGAAAGAAACTGCAAAGCAAAGCTTTAAGCACGTAATTCCGAGAATGAATGTTCCGCAGGAATTTTATCATTACAATTTGATTTTTTTGTTTTGATCCGCAATGTACTTTCATCAAAGCAAAATGAATAGAATAGAATAAATAATTTAAGACAACGATTGCTACATCTAAAGATTCGCAATGACAAAACTTATGGAAAAACGCAAACTTAGAATTAACGGTCACTCACACTTATTGCCATATCCAGAGGAAATTCCTCAGTTTATGCAAGACAAAGGTATTTTTTGGGTTGATAAAGACCGAAAATTCATGCTTCAAAAAGATTGGAACAGACCTATAACCGATTCTAGTTTTTTCTTAAACGAAAAGTTAGAATGGATGCAACGTAATAAAATTGATCACGCTGTTGTTTTAAACTTATCTCAATTATATGGAAATGGCTTACGTGTTGAAGAGATGAAACAAGCCTTGCGTTTTCAAAACGATTTTAACGCAAAAGTACAACGCGAAAACCCTAGTAAATTTACTTGTGGATTTGTTGTACATCCTGGTTTTGTTAGAGGTGCATGTTGGGAAATTGAACGTTGCGTCGAGGAACTAGGTATGAGGTTACTATGTCTTCCAACACATTATATGGACACTATTGGAACTTGGCGTTGTATTTTTGATGAAGAAAACGAACCTATTTTTGAACTAGCAAACAAATATAATTTAGCAGTAGAAATTCATCCTTATGATGGCGAAAAGTTTATAAAATTAGAAAACACTTCTTGGCGTTTTCACTTAATTTGGATGTTGGCGCAATGTGCAGATGCTTATCATTTTTTAACTCTAAATGGTTATCAAGATAAATACCCTAATATGCGTACTTGCTTTGCTCATGGAGGACAGTTAGCTCAGATTAACTTAGGACGACGTATTCAAGGCTTTGATGGAAGACCGGATTTATTTGAAGGTAAAAGTCATCCAAGAAAAGCAGTTGGACATAAAAACATCTTTTTTGACACTTTAGTGCATGATACTGGAGGTCTAGAACTATTATTGCGTAATCAAGGTTCTAAACAAGTTTTAATGGGACTTGATGATCCATATCCTTTAGGCGAAATGGAAAGTGAGAAACAAAGTTCTTATCCTGGAAAAATATTAGATTTAGCTATGGAAAGACAAATTATTACCGAAACCGAACGTGATGCTATTTGGGAAGATAACGTGATCCAATGGTTATGTGGTGATGACCAAGATGCTAAGGACAAATTAGTAAAACGAATTTTAGGATAATAAAAAAGTCTCCTCGAGCGCAGTCGAGAGTGTTTTTATTTTTAATGATATATTTAGAAAGGTCTCGACTGCGCTCGACCAGACAATACCATGCATTTTTTACCCGAAAAATTAGACGACTACGTTGTAGCTCACAGTCAGGATGAGCCAGAATTATTACAACAACTGACTAGAGAAACTTACCAAAAAATATTACAACCTATTATGCTTAGTGGACCGTATCAAGGTCGTGTTTTAAGCATGATTTCTAAATTAATTAGGCCAAAATCTGTTTTAGAACTTGGCACTTTTACGGGTTATGCGACACTTTGTTTAGCGGAAGGTTTACATCCTGAAGGTCAAATACACACCATTGATGTTAATGAAGAGCTGGAAGATTTTCAGCGTAAGTACTTTAATAAATCTGACTATGGAAAACAAATACATCAGTATTTGGGAAGTGCAATGGACATACTTACTGATATGAATAAAACCTTTGATTTAGTTTTTATTGATGCTGATAAGCCTAATTATGTCAATTATTTTCATTTAATAATTGACAAATTAAATCCAGGCGGAATCATATTATCAGACAATGTTTTATGGCATGGAAAAGTTGTAGAACCCTTAAACGACAAAGATGTATCTACAAAAGCTGTTTTAGATTTCAATACACTTTTAAAAGAGGATCCAAGAATTGAAACCGTTTTACTACCTATAAGAGATGGTTTAACCATTAGCCGAAAAATATAAAAACACCAATGAATAAATTAGAAATAAGAACCGTTGATGTTACACAATACATCACACCTTTAAGAGAAGGTGGTTCTTTACCTGCAATTGTAAAAGCAGATGACGATTTTTTATACGTTTTAAAATTTAGAGGTGCTGGTCAAGGAAAAAAAGCTTTAATTGCTGAATTTATTGGTGGCGAATTAGCAAGAGCTATTGGACTAAAAGTTCCAGAATTGGTGTTTATGAATTTAGATGATTCGTTTAGTAAAACCGAACCTGATGAAGAAATACAAGATTTATTAAAATTTAGCGTCGGTTTAAATCTAGGTTTACATTACTTAAGTGGCTCTATTACTTTTGACCCCTTAGCATCTGTTGCAGACCCTTTAACTGCCTCTAAAGTGGTATTACTAGATAGTATTATTAGTAATATTGACAGAACTGTTAAAAACCCAAATGTACTTAATTGGAATAAAGAATTATGGGTAATTGACAATGGTGCAAGTTTTTATTTTCATCATAATTGGGATACTTGGGAGAATCATTTAACACGTACATTTCCTTTAATTAAAGATCATGTTTTACTAGATCGTGCGACAAAATTAGACGAAGCATCACAACATATTACCTCAACACTAACAAGTAATACTATCAATACAATTATAAACACCATTCCTGAAGATTGGCTAATAAACGAATCTGACACGTTTACACCAGATCAAATAAGAGAAGCTTATAAAACGTATTTAAACTCTAGACTTGAAAAGATAAACTCACTAGTTAAAGAAGCGGAAGATGCAAGATAAAGTTACTTTTGAATACGCGATTATTAGACTTGTCCCTAAAGTAGAACGTGAAGAGTTTTTTAACATTGGTGTTATATTGTTTTCTAAAAGAAAAAAATATCTAAACGTTAAATTTAAAATAGACAAGGCTAAATTAGCTGCATTTGCATGCGAATTAAATATGGAAGACTTAAATACCTATTTAAAGTCTTGGGACTTAATTTGTAAAGGAGATAAATCAAGCGGAAAGATTGGACAGTTTGAATTATCAGACAGATTTAGATGGTTAGCAGCATCACGCAGTACTGTAATACAAAGCTCTAAAACTCATTCTGGATTAACTAATAATCCCGAAAAAGAATTAGAACATATTTTTAAGAACTATGTGCTGTGTAAATAACTTAAACAATTACTCATATTTTAATGACTAAAATTCAATCAAAAAAGAAAGCTAATATTCTAGGAATCTTAGTTGGTATTATTGCATTTTTAATCTCCTTTTATGGTGTTAAGCAACTATTTAAAAAAGACATTGCTGCAGAATTAAAAAAAGTTGCAATAGAAATGAACAAGCAAACACCTATAGCAATTGACCAATACACTAGACTAGACAGTACGTCCTCTAAAGGAAAAACTAATTTTATTTATCACTATACACTTTTAGACACCAAAAAATCTGAAGTTGTTATGGATACCGTAAATAAGTACATAAGACCTAATATTATTGAAAATGTAAAAAACAGTCCGGATTTAAAAACGTATCGTGATAATAATATAACCTTAGATTATAAGTATTACGATAAAAATGGCGTTTTTACTATGGAAATTTCTGTAACACCAGAGCTTTATAACAAATAAAGGCTCTCTTAAATTTTGAATTTGCTTAAATAAACTAATACTTAAGATTTAATTTTCACCATTTATAACATTTGCTAAATAACTAGCGTCTTTACTGACACCTCCTAAAGTTGCAGAACCTCGAGTAAACATCCAAGGTAAACCAATAAAATATAAACCGTCCATATTACTTACACCTCTGTAATTTTTAGGGTAACCGTCTGCATCCAACTCTAAACCATGTATCCATTTAAAGTTTGGACGATAACCTGTTGCCCAAACTACATTTTTAATAGATGATTTTTTAGTAGATTCAAAAATAATTTGATCATTCAAAGCATCCTTAGTTCTTCCAACAGGTATCACATTATCTCTAGACAATATACCCTTAACATCTGTACCAATAACAGGCTGTGTAGATCTATTTATTTTTTTTCCAATCCAGCTGTATTTATTATAACTTAAAAAACCAACTTTAGTAAACCACCACCATAATGTTTTACCTAAAAACTGCTGTGGCAAAGATTTGACTTTAGTATCTCCAGAAAAATATACTGTTCTGGATTGGTCTTTAGAAATCTCATTTAATATTTGATAACCACTATCTCCTCCTCCAACAACCAAAGCGTCACCAGATTGCAATTGGTGTGTTCCTTTATAATAATTACTATGCATTTGCAAAGTTGAATCTGCAATTTTTGTATGACAAGGTGGTGTATATGGTATATGAAATGGTCCAGTTGCAACTATAACATTATTAGCCTTAATACTTCCGTTTTTGTGTATAACTTCAAATCCGTTCTCGGTTTTATTAACTGCTGTTACATGTGTATTAAGTTGCATAGGAATGCTAAATTTTTCGACGTAAGTCTTAAAATAATTAGCGACTTCAATTTTAGAAGGATAATGACCTTTAGGTGCATCAAATTTTAAACCTGGTAAATGATTATACTCTGTTGGAGTAAATAATTTTAAAGAGTCCCAACGATTTAACCAAGAGGCACCAACTTGAGACTGACCATCAAGCACTATAAATTGTTTATTCATTTTTTGCAAATGATAAGCCATAGCTAATCCTGCTTGTGCACCTCCAATAATCACATAATCCATCCTTAAACTTATTGTTTTTTTTTTGCAAAAGTAAAAACATATATACAACTGACTAATTATTGCTAATTAAATACCTATGGATTACTTTAAAATTGAAACTTCATTATTTTATCTAATATTAATGTTTTCTTAAATTCAGAAAAAACGTCTTTAAACAATTAATAAATTGATATTTTAAAGGAAAACTAATGTATTAACTACTAAAACATATTAAATTTTAATTTATGAAATGGATATACTCGGTCAACGACCCACTAATAGAAACACTTGCAGGAAGCTTAATTTTATTTATTGTAATTATCGTAATTACACGTATTATTGGACTTAGGTCTTTTGCTAAATTTACAGCTTATGACTTTGCATTTACAATTGCTATTGGTAGTATTATCTCTTCGACTTTAACATCAAGTACATCATTAACTCATGGAGCTGTTGCAATTGCTAGTTTATTAGTGTTGACTTATATTTTTTCTTTTTTACAGAAAAAATTCTCGTTTATTTCTTCAATTATATCTAACAAACCTTTATTATTAATGAAAGGCAAAATTATTTTGTATGACAATTTAAAACATGCTAGGATTGAAAAGTCACAATTAATTGCCAAATTAAGGGAAGCCAATGCATTAGATTTTAATCAAATTGAAGCAGTTGTTTTAGAATCAACAGGAGACCTATCTGTATTGCATAAATCTTCTGGCAGTGACGATACTAACATAAATGACACTTTATTAGAAGACGTTAGAGAATATCCTTAAAGAGACACCTTTTAATACTCTTTGTAAAAAGATTAACATTTCGACACTCAAAGTTTATGTAAATTTGAATGGTGAAAGAAAATTTAAATATAAAAACTAAACGTGCTTTACTTCCTTTATTGGGATTAGTTTTACTATTAATACTTTCACCATGTAAGGTTAGAAACTTTATTCAGGTAAAACTTGACATAACACAAACTGAAGTTTCTAACAAAAGTCAATCTACTGTAAATTATTCTGACTGTAATGACTTTGAGATTATCAACAGTAGTATTGAGAAAAAAACATCATCTTTAAATACTATTGCAATATTACTTGATTTTGATACTAAATTAGTTGTATCAGATATTTCAAAAAGTTATATACAACCCAATCAAAAAAGAAACGACTCGGTTTCTAAAATTCCACTTTATATTTTATATCAAAACTTTAAAGACTATCTATAATTAAACATTTTCTAGTTTAATGTATCAGTATACAACGTTAACTGATATTAATTTATTGATAATCAAAACAGAGGTCACAAGAAAGTAATCGTGCTAATTTTAACCATGACAACTTATGTCATTTTATTACCTCTTGCTGTTCTCAAAATTAAAATATAAAACCCATGAAAAATTCAATATTAATTTTTACAACATTATTTAGCTTCCTTTTTGGAGCGCAACAATTACAAGCACAAGAATTTAATCCTACAAAAAACAATTATTTAATTATTTCTAAAAACATACAACAACTTAATCCTGTACTAATAACCGCCAAATCTTTAATAACTGAAGACAAAGAGGATTATGGTGATTTTTATGTTATTATATGTGGAAAGACAGTAAAAGACATTTCCAATAACACTAATTTTAAAATTCTTCTAGAAGAAGCAAAAACTTTAAATATAAAAGTATTTGCGTGTGGTATTTCTCTTAAAAAATTTAATATAACACCTAAACAATTACCTGAAAACATATCGGTTACAGAAAATGGTATTCTATATGGTCTTCAACTTACAAAAAAGGGGTTTATTTCAATAACTATATAATTGCCTGAAAATGAAAACTATAAACATAAACATAAAAAACGATACTGGTTTATTAACACTAGCTTTAAGATTGGTAGTTGGATGGACCTATTTTTCGGCATTTTGGAGAAGAACCATTTTAGCTGATAAGTTAGATCCAGAAATAGCAGGTTATATTGGCGAAAAATTCAACCATTTTTTACCTAATGCTTTAGGTATAAAACCAATTATTCAATACTTAGTAGAAAATCCAGATATACTTTGGATAAACATGGTCATATTTACAATAATTGAAGGCATTGTAGGATTATTTATCCTCTTTGGCTTATTTACTAGACTCATGAGTATTGGTGTTTTTGGATTAGCAATGGGAATACTTTTAGGTTCAGGATGGATTGGAACAACCTGTCTTGACGAATGGCAGATTGGTGTATTAGGACTTTCCACAGGATTTGTTTTGTTTTTAACTGGAAGCGGAAAATACTCGTTTGACAACTATTTAATAAGGCGCAATAATGGTTTTACTAAAAAGAAATGGTTTGCTTGGTTAGGTTCTGGAACCTTACCAATTAAAGACAGTGTATTTCCAAAGGTTGTGCTTATTGGATCGTTATTTATTTTAGGAATAACCTTAATGACCAATCAAGTTTTTCATGGTGGTTTATGGGGAACACTTCATAATAAATCTGTAAAACCAAAATTAGAAATTACTAATGGGTTAATTAAAGACAATACATTATCTTTTGATATTTTTAGAACGGAAGGTGTAGATGTTTATGGCTCCTGGGTTATTAATATCCAATTATTGGATACTGACAACAACCTAATTATGACCTATAATCAAAAAGATTTATCAAAATTAGAACCTAAAAACATTTCAAACTTTTATGTCGCCAAAATAAAACCTGGTAAGCATAGTTTAGTTGTACCTTTAGGAGCAAAAGCAACATTGAACTTAAAAAATGACAAACTAAAAGAGTTAACCAATAGAGAGTATATTATCAAGATTACCGATATTAGTGGTCTTAACTGGCAGCATAACTTTACTTTGACTAATAATTTTTAAACAAAAAAAGCCTCTCAAGATTTTGAGAGGCTTTTTAAATTAATACTTACTATTTTTATTGAACTGCTTGTAAAGCATCTATATTACCATAACCAAAACTGCTGTTTTTGTTAGGATAAAATTCTGCAGATTGTTTTAGTTTGTTTAAAACTTGTGTTCTTGACCAGCTTGGATATCTAGACCAAACTAAGGCTGCAATACCAGCTGTTGTTGCTGTTGCAACAGAAGACCCTCCAGTATAACGTCTGTCTCCATCATAAAACCCTAATGTTGGTGGAGCTTTACTTGTATTATTGTTTCCTTCCATAATGATAGTAAAATCTATTTTACTACCGCTATGACATACTTCACATCTCTCATAGTTCGGTCCATCATCTACTCCTGTTACAGCAACAGTCTCACTCATAGTAGCTGGAAAAATCACTCCATATCCATTGGTAAAACTTGTCGAAGTTCCACCTGCTGCAAAAATTAATTTTCCTTTGCTGTAAGCATACTTAACAGCATCCTCTATATTACCTATAGACCACAAGTAACCAATAGACATAGATATTATTTTAACATCACTTCTATTACCTAATTGGGTTAACGCTTCAGAGACACCTTTACGTTCATGATAGTCATTTAATAAAACATCTTCTGTTGCTCTATAAGCCACCAAATTAGCATCGTAAGCTACACCAACAGGCATACCATTGTCATTACGTGGAGCTGCCATAGTGGATGCCATAGCTGTACCATGTCCACACTTATCATGTGGTCCATCATAATTATCTGACCACCACCAATTTGAATCTATAAAAGTTCCGTATTTTTGAATGTATCGACTATTAGATGAATAGCCATCTTTAAATCCGTTTCCGTTTAATAGTGATTGAGAAGCAGACACACCTGTATCTATTAATCCAATAGTAACTCCGTTTCCTGTACTATAATTCCAAGCAGACGGAATATTAGTCGCATTAAAATGCCAAGATACTTGTGCGTTATTAGGACTTATTGTTGTGTAATGTGCCGAATTAATACTGTCTGCATTTTTATCACATCCAGAACTTGATCTTCCATTACTTACAGTTTCATATTGATTGTAACCGTTAGGTTCTAAATACCTAACACCATCAGATTGTAATAAAGCTTTAATGGTTTGATAATTTTCTACCTTTACATCTATGACATTAATAATATCATGTTCTACCAAAGTTTCTTGACTACTTTTATAGTCTTCGTTTGCTTCTACTACTTGAACAAGATTGGACAAAGTAGCTTTTAATTCTGAGGTTTTTATTTCGGAAAAACTTTGACCTTCCTCTCCGTAACCTATAGTTAAGATATTATTACCTCTAACAACTGCACTCCATAAAGTGTGTGAGTGTACATCTTTCCAGTTAAAAGTCCCAGTGGTATTTAAACTTTGATTGATAATGGCATTAATTTCTGAAACGGATAAAGCTTCTTTTTGGTCGTAATCAATAGTTTGCTCTTGAGGTAGTTCTTGATAATCCTCTTTCTGACATGCGTTAAACATTGTAAAAACTACCATAAGTACAGATAGTTTAAGTAATGGTTTTTTCATTTTATTAATAATTTTAGGTTGAAATCTAAATATATAAATTTTTCCTAAAAAAAGACTAATAATTTTATCAAATTAACAACTTTAAAGTAAAGTTAATAATAATTTGACACTACCTTAAAGACCATGGTAATGCGTTAGCGGTAGAAATGGCATCCTTTTTTTGCTGCCATAAATGGCAAAAAAAGATATAATGGATGACGCGACCCTTGTGGTAACGCCAAAACAATTAAGATTAAATTATAATTTACGACGTACAGATCCTGTAAACTCTTCTAGATCGTCTTTAACTTTTTTAAGTTCTTCGTTAACGCCATCAGTGATACTAGTATCCAAACCGTTACGTTCTGCAGATTTTGTGATTTCGGTTTTAATATCATTAGTTGCATCTTTTATTTGACGCATACCTTTACCTAAACCACGTGCAATTTCAGGAACATTTTTAGCTCCAAAAACCATAACAACGATAAGCAGGATAAAAAATATTTCTCCTCCACTTATAAATAAAAATGTTGCTGCTGTAATCATAGTACAAATATACTAAGTTGTTTTGATTGTTTAGTTAAACTACTGTTTTTTTTAAGAGTCTTTTAGTACGTTTTTTGTATTTTTACAACACTTGAAATTTATACCAATGGAGTTTAAAAATATTGAATCTAATCCTATACTGGATCGTTTACCTAAGCATTTAAGACAGTTTATAAAGCCTCAAAATTATGAAGACTACACTGCTATTGATCAAGCAGTTTGGCGTTACGCTATGCGTAAAAATGTAGATTATTTAAGCCAAGTAGCACATAGTACGTATTTGGACGGTTTACAGCAAACTGGTATAAATGTAGATGCGATACCAAATATGTATGGAATGAACCGTATTTTAAAAGCTATTGGTTGGGCTGCTGTTGCTGTGGATGGTTTTATACCTCCAAATGCATTCATGGAATTTCAGGCTTATAATGTGTTGGTTATTGCTAGTGATATTAGACAATTAGAACATATTGAGTACACTCCTGCTCCTGATATTATACATGAAGGTGCTGGCCACGCACCAATTATTGCTAATCCTGAGTATGCTGAATATTTAAGACGTTTTGGTGAGATTGGTTGTAAGGCAATTAGTAGTGCTAAAGATTATGAATTATATGAGGCTGTACGACATTTATCTATTATAAAAGAAGCCCCAAACACACCTCAAGATGCTATTGATTTAGCAGAAAAAAAGGTGGAAGATTTGCAAAACAATATGGGTGAACCTAGTGAAATGGCTTTGATAAGAAATTTACATTGGTGGACGGTTGAGTATGGACTGATTGGTACAGTTGAAAATCCTAAAATTTATGGTGCTGGTTTGCTATCTTCTATTGGTGAAAGCGCTTGGTGCATGACTGATAAAGTTAAAAAATTGCCTTATACTATAGCTTCTACTTTTCAGAATTTTGACATTACAAAACCACAACCTCAGCTTTATGTCACTCCTGATTTTGCGCACCTTAGTTTAGTGTTAGAGTCATTTGCTAACACTATGGCTTTACGTACTGGTGGACCTAGTGCTATTAATAAATTGATACAAAGTCAGGCTTTAGGAACCATTGAGCTGAGTACAGGCTTACAAATATCTGGTGTGTTTACTAATATGATTGAGCATAACGGAAAGGTTAGCTACATACAAACTACAGGACAAACTGCATTGGCTAACAGAGATAAAGAATTGGTAGGACACAGTGTTTTAGAGCATGCTGATGGTTTTGGTTCGCCTGTTGGAAAACTTAAAGGTATTAATCTTGCTATTGAAGACATGTCGCCTAGAGATTTACGCGCTTATGATATTTATGAAGGCGAAACGGTTACTTTAGAGTTTGAAGGTGATATTATTGTTACTGGAGACATTATAACTGGTACACGAAACCTACAGGGTAAAATTATATTAATAAGTTTTAAAAACTGTACTGTAACACATAAAGACACTGTATTATTTGAACCTTCTTGGGGACAATATGATATGGCTGTTGGTAAAGAGGTTATTTCTGGTTACTCTGGTCCTGCAGATCTACATAGTTTTGATTTAATTACACATAAAATTAGTAGTACAACAATACAAGAAGAAAAATCTCCTGAAAAATTAGAGCTTATTGAATTGTATAAACAAATCCGCGAGTATCGTGAAGGCTCCAATCAAACAATCTCTAGAACTAAAGTTTTAGAACAATTAATAAATCGTTTTTCTATGGATTGGTTATTACCTGTTGAGCTGTTTGAACTTGCTAAAAAAGGGAATGAAAACGAATTATGTGATAGTATTTTAGTTCACCTTGAAACCATCAAACAAAACCGTCCAGAAGTTGGACATTTAATTGATGATGGTATTAAAATTGCTAGTCAGGAAATAGCGGTTTAGTTAACTATAACTATCCAGCTTTTGCTTTGTAAAATTACTTAGCACTAATGCTCCACTAATTTGAGCACGCTCGATTAGTAACGTATCCCAATGACTGGTACCTTGCCAAAGCACTTTTTTAAGTTCTAAAAGTGCTTCTGGATTATATGAGGCTAGTTTTAATGCCAATGTTTGTACTGCTATATCCAAAGCTTCTACAGTTTCAAAAACGACAGCATACAGTCCTTTTGCTTTTGCATAATTTGCATCATAAAATGCTTCTGCATTAATGGTCATTTCTGCAAAAGCGGTTTGACCAATTTTTCGGCTTACAGCAGGCTCTATAACAAATGGCCCAATACCAATACTTATTTCTGATAATTTTATTGCAGCATATTTAGTTGCCAAACAATAGTCTGTAGCACTTGCTAAACCTACTCCGCCTCCAACAGCTTTACCTTGCACACGTCCAATAATTAACTTTGGGCAATTACGCATTGCATTAATAACATTAGCAAAGCCTGAGAAAAAAAGTTTTCCATCCTCAAGAGTATTAATAGCGACTAACTCGGTAAAACTTGCTCCTGCACAAAACGTACGCTCTCCTCCACTTTTTAAAACAATAACTTTAATGTCATTATTTTGACCAGCATTGATGATAGTTTGTTCCAATTGTTTTAAAATTGTACTTGGCATGGCATTATGCTCTGGTGTAAAAAAAGTGATGTAACCAATATTATTTTCAATGGTTTGCTTAACGTATGCTTGAGACATTTACTGCTTATTTTAAGTTGAAGTTACACAAATTTAAGGATTTTTAAGTTTCAAATTAGTAGCTTTGTAGTAAACAATTATACTATGGGAATTTTTAGTTTTCTTTTTGGAAATAAAGCCAATAAAATCAAAGACTTTACTGATCGTGATGCCATTATTTTAGATGTACGCTCAAAAGCAGAATATGATTCTGGTGCCATACCAGGATCAAAACACATACCTTTACAACAAGTTCAAGCAAAAATCAATCAAATTAAAGCTTGGAAAAAACCTGTAATTACTTGTTGCGCTAGCGGAATGCGATCTGGTAGTGCTGCTTCTATTTTACGTAGTAATGGTATAGAAGTAACTAATGGTGGTGGATGGCAAAGTTTGTATAAAAAGCTATAGTTTAAAACGCTCTAGCTTATCTTGTGTATCTATAGTACTGTCATTATACTGTAATGTCCAACCCAAACTATTGGTTAAAATATAAAATTTAGACAACTCACTAATCAACCTGTTTTTGGCATTTAAACGTAAGTTTGAAGCTTCAATTTTTTTTCTAATTCTTATAGTCACTGTTTCTTTTATCTTATTGTAATCATCTTGATTAAAAGCATTAAGATAACCACTTTCTACATCATAATATTCCAAATCAGGATAGATCTTTAATTCTTCCTGAGGGATTTTTACAATCTTTAAAACTTTATTAATACTATCTATTTGGTATTCAATTTTACTTAAATCATAACTTACAGTAACTTCTGCATTTACAATTACTAAAGCTTGCTTATCTGAAGTCAAGTTTGCAAATAATGCTTTTGAACTTTTATAACTATAAGCATCACTAAAATAGCCTTCTGTTACAACTAGTTTACCAACGTTATTTATTTGTTTTTCAATTAATGCAGAGTGCTCTCTAATAACTGTTTTGTCTGCACTACCTTCTGTACATTTTTTTAAAATGAAAGACACCACAAATGCAATGACAATTCCTATAATAATTTTTCGCATGATATAAATGTACTATTAGATTACTAATTTATCTAATAAAGTGAAGTTAAAATACAATTAAGAAAAAAACACCAAGAAGTAACTACAAAAGCAGTTAAATAGTTGGTGTTAATTTGAATATATTGATTAATAGCATGACCAAATTAGTAATAATATAATATTAACACCTTTTTTTTCGATAAAATGAATATTAATTAGCTGTAAATTAAAATAACCTACCGTCACCAACAAACATAACTATTTGATATCTAAAACTTTATAAAAGGAAATTGTTTTTGCAATTGCTCTTGTTTAGCAACTAGCTGCTCTAAAAACTTGATATGCGCTTCAGACGAAGCATTAAATGGCTTGTGTTGTAATCCTTTTTGAATAAGCGCTACAGTTTGCATTGTTTTTTCAGTAGTATCATCAAACCACACCTCTTTAAAACTATCCCAAATATATTGTACTGCTTTATTACTTGGATGTATCATATCGTCATTATAAAAACGATAATCACGTAACTGATCCATCATGATTTCATAAGACGGAAAGTAGTGTGATTGATTATCTAACACCTGATGGATTGCTGTAATTAAATGGGATTTACTTTGTGTGTTTTCAACAAAACCATCTTTAATATGTCTTACTGGTGAGACGGTAAAAATAAAATTAACATTTGGATTTACTTGCTTAACTTGACTTATAATAGATTGTAAAGCATGGACTATATCCTGAACACTTAATATATGTTTTTTAAATTGCTGTTGCGGAATTTTATGACAATTTGCAACCACTTTATTAGTTTCTAAATATTTATAAACCCATGCAGTACCTAAAGTTATAATAACATGTGAACTTTGTTTTAAATAGTGCCCTGTTTTTTGTGATGCTGCATTAAGCTGATGTAACATTAAACTTTTGGTAGACTGACTTAACTTGGAGTGTGCATCAAAACTATGAAACTGCTCATTGTTTAAAAACACGTCTTCATCTGTATACTTTTTACCTTGTAAAGCTTTAGCTACAAGGTTATGAATAGCTACAGGATGAAATAAAATACCAAAAGGATTGACATAATTTTGAAACTTGTAATACTCAAATTTATCACCAATATTTTCAGCAAAACAAGACCCTAAAAGAAACACCTTTGTGTTATAACTTATTAGGTTCTTGTCTTGTTTTTTTAGTGGTACTTTGGTGTGTAGATTCATAATCAAATCTAATATATGCTTTAATTAGGTTAAGCAATATACCCTTTAGCTGCTTCTAAAGCATCTTTGATTCCTGCTGGATTCTTTCCTCCTGCTGTTGCAAAAAATGGTTGTCCACCTCCTCCTCCTTGGATGTGTTTGCCTAATTCCCTAACAATTGTTCCTGCATTTAAATCTTTTGTTTCAACTAGACTTTTAGACACATAACATGACAGTATGGCTTTACCGTTATTTTCTGCTCCAAATAATAAAAATAAATTATCAAACTGACTACCTAGTTCAAAACATAAATCTTTTATACCAGACGCATCAAGATCTAATTGTTTAGCTAAAAAATTAACTCCGTTAATTTCAGTAATCTCATTTTTAAGCTCTCTTTTTATATTCTTTGCTTTCTCTTTTAACAATTGTTCTATTTGCTTTTTAAGACTAGAATTTTCATCTTGAAGATTTTGCAATGCCTTAATAGGCTCTTTTGCATTATTAAGCAAGTCTTTCATTTCAAAAAACGCTCTGTTGTTTTCATGATAATAAGACTTAACAGCATCATTAGTAATTGCTTCTATACGACGTATACCTGAAGCAACAGCACCTTCTGATACTATTTTAAAATGCCAAATTTCGGCTGTATTTTTAACATGCGTACCACCACATAATTCTATTGACTGACCAAATCGTACTGTACGTACTGCATCTCCATATTTTTCTCCAAATAAAGCCATAGCACCTTCTGCTACTGCTTTTTCCATTGGTACATTACGTCCTTCTTGCAATGGTAATTTACTTTCGATACGTGCATTAACAAAGTTTTCTACATCACGTAACTCATCTACAGTTAGTTTAGAGAAATGAGAAAAATCAAAACGTAAATACTTTGAGTGTACTGCACTACCTTTTTGCTCTACATGATCACCTAAAACCTCTCTTAATGCTTGGTGTAATAAGTGAGTTGCTGTGTGATTACACTCCGTTCTGTAACGTTGTTTTTCATCTACTTTAGCCTCAAAGGTTTGATTAACATCACTTGGAAGCTCTTTGGTTAAATGTATTATTACGTTATTTTCTTTTTTAGTATCTACAATGTATGACACGTCACCATTGCTAGATTGTATGTATCCTTTATCACCAACTTGACCTCCACCTTCAGCATAAAAAGGTGTTAAATTAAATACCAATTGGTACATTGTCCCTTCCTTTTTAGAAACAACTTTACGGTATTTTGTAATCTTAACTTTAGCATCTAGCTGATCATAGCCTATAAATTCTTGTTCTTCATCTTCGATTAAAATAGTCCAGTCATCAGATTTTAATTCTGAGGCTTCACGACCACGACCTTGCTGTTCTTTTAAACGCTTATTAAACTCTCCCTTATTATAAGAAAATCCCTTTTCGCGTAAAATTAGATCTGTTAAATCTTCAGGAAAACCATAGGTATCCTTAAGTTCAAACACCTTTGATCCTGACACTTGCTTATCTGTAGCATTATCCACAATACGATCTAATATAGCTAAACCTTGATCTAGGGTACGTAAAAAAGAGGCTTCTTCTTCTTTAATTACGTTTTCTATTAATTGTTTTTGAGCTTTTAACTCTGGAAAAGCTTGACCCATTTTTTCAGTCAAGACATTTACCAATCTGTAAATAAAAGGTTCTTTTTTATCTAAAAAGGTAAACCCATAACGTACTGCACGTCGTAAAATTCTTCTAATAACATATCCAGCTCCAGTATTACTTGGCAATTGTCCATCTGCAATCGAGAAAGCTACAGCACGAACATGATCCGAAATAACACGTATAGCAACATCTGCTTTTTCATCTTTACCATAATCTTTACCAGTAATGGTTTCAATTTCTCTAATTATAGGCGTAAAAACATCTGTATCGTAATTAGACTGTACGTTTTGTAATACCATACATAAACGCTCAAACCCCATTCCTGTGTCAATGTGTTTGTTTGGTAGCCCTTCTAAAGTTCCGTTTGCTTTACGGTTGTATTGCATGAAAACTAAATTCCATATTTCAACCACTTGAGGATGATCTTCGTTTATTAAAGTTTTACCATCTACTTTAGCTTTTTCTTCAGCAGATCTAATATCAACATGTATTTCGCTACAAGGTCCACATGGTCCTTGCTCACCCATTTCCCAAAAGTTATCTTTTTTGTTTCCTTTTAAAATACGGTCTTCGCTAATATATTGTTTCCAAATATCATAAGCTTCAGTATCCATATCAAGATTATCTGCATCTTCACTACCTTCAAAAACAGTAACATATAAAATATCTTTATCTATTTTATAAACTTCGGTTAACAACTCCCAAGCCCAAGCAATTGCTTCTTTTTTAAAATAATCACCAAAAGACCAGTTTCCTAACATTTCAAACAAAGTATGGTGATAAGTATCATAACCAACCTCTTCTAAATCGTTATGTTTACCAGAAACACGTAAACATTTTTGACTATCTGTTAGTCTATTATTTTTTGGTTGTGCATTACCTAAAAAATATTCTTTAAAAGGTGCCATACCAGAATTAACAAACATTAATGTTGGGTCATCCTTTAACACCATTGGTGCAGATGGTACAATACTGTGTTTTTTATCTTCAAAAAACTTTAAAAATGTGGTACGTATGTCTTGAGAATTCATAGGACTATGTTGATAATCTTGTTTACCTAAGCCTACCGCTTATTAAAACAATTTATATATTTGTTATTCGTTAACTATTTTAATGCGCTGAAAATTCAGCTTTAACAATTGCAAAAATAGTATAAAGTTAGATAATGAGTAAGGTAAAATATTATTATGATTCTGAAACGCTCTCTTATAAAAAAATTGAGCGCAAAAAAAGACGCACATTTAAGTACATAACGCTGTTATTAATTGCTGCTTCTTTATTTGCTTTTTTGTTTGTTTTTATAGGTGGACAATACTTTGAATCTCCGAAAGAAAAAGCTTTGAAGCGCGAATTAACTAACCTAGAGTTACAGTTTGATTTATTAAACAAAAAAATGGCTGAAGCCGAAACGGTGTTAGCAAACATTGAAGATCGCGATAATGCTATTTACCGTTTATATTTTGAAGCTAATCCAATTCCGGAAGAACAACGAAAAGCAGGTTTTGGAGGTGTTAATAGATATAAAAAACTGGATGGTTATGATAATTCTGAACTAATTATTAGTAGTAACAAGCGTATTGACAACCTTTTGAAACGTATTGTAGTACAATCTAAATCTTTAGATGAAATTGCAATTTTAGCCGAAGAAAAAGAAAAACTCTTAAGAGCAATACCTGCTATACAACCAGTAAGCAACGAAGATTTAACACGTATGGCTTCTGGATACGGAATGCGATCTGACCCTTTTACCAAATTAAGAAAAATGCATTGGGGAATGGATTTTACTGCACCAAGAGGTACACCAATTTACGCTTCAGGTGATGGTATTGTGGAGCGTGCTGACAGCAACTCGGCTGGTTATGGTAATCATATTAGAATAAATCATGGTTATGGCTATATTTCATTATACGCTCATATGTACAAATATAATGTGCAAAAAAACCAAAAAGTAAAACGTGGAGATTTAATAGGTTTTGTAGGAAGCACAGGACGATCTGAAGCACCACACTTACATTACGAAATTTTTAAAGATGGACAACGTATTAATCCTATTAACTTTTACTACGGAAGTTTAACTCCTGAAGAGTTTAATAAATTGTTAGAACGAGCTTCTTTAGAAAACCAATCTTTAGATTAATGATAATTGATCTACCTGAAAAAAGATATTATACCATTGGTGAAGTTGCAAAAGCTTTTGATGTTAATACGTCTTTAATTAGATTTTGGGAAAAAGAGTTTGATGTTTTAAAACCTAAAAAAACAGCAAAAGGTAACCGAAAATTTACACCAGACGATATTAAAAACCTGCAGTTAATTTATCATTTAGTAAAAGAAAGAGGCTTTACTTTAGAAGGCGCCAAAATTCATTTAAAAGAAGAAAAGAAAAAAACACTTGATAATTTTGAAATTATAGCTAAATTGGAAAGTGTTAAAGCACAGCTAATAAAATTAAAAAATGAACTATAAACAATTACCAGAAAACACAAATAAAAAATCATCTACCATGAAAAAGTTACTTATACCAATTATTATTATAGCAATTATAGCCTTTAGTTTATACAAATGGGCTGTTGGTATAAATAACACTGCTGTAACACTAGAAGCTAATGCAAAAACGTCTTGGTCTAATGTAGAGAGCACTTACCAAAGACGTAATGATTTATATAATACTGTTATAAAAACGGTACAAGGATCTGCAGATTTTGAAAGAAAAACATTAAAAGAAGTTATTGAAGCTAGATCTAAAGCAACCTCTGTAAATGTAAATGTTGACGATTTAACACCTGAAAACTTAGAAAAATTTCAGAAAGCACAATCTCAGCTTAGTGGATCTTTTAGTCGTTTAATTGCTAGTTTTGAACGTTACCCAGAATTAAAAACGACGAATCAGTTTAGAGATTTTATAAAACAACAAGAAGGTACAGAAAACCGTATTAATGTTGCCAGAGACAGATATAATCAAGATGTAAATCAATACGATATTTATACGTCCAAATTTCCAAACAGTGTTTTAACAGGATGGTTTGGCTTTGAAGAAATGGCTAGATACAAAGCAGATCCAGGATCAGAAAATGCACCTGAGGTAGAATTTAATTTTGACTAAAAAAACATGGCATCAGACAACGTAGAATCTTTTTTATCGACTATTGAAGAACAAGAAATTGTAGCTGCAATACGCACTGCTGAAGACACAACGTCTGGCGAAATACGTGTACATATAGAAAACACTTGTAATGACATGTTAGAACAACGTGCATTAGAAGTGTTTTTTGTTTTAAAAATGGATAACACAGTAGACCGTAATGGTGTATTAATATATGTAGCTGTAAACGATCATAAATTTAGTATTTATGGAGATCAAGGCATTAATAACTTGGTTCCTGATCATTTTTGGGATGATACTAAAACAGTTATCCAAAACCATTTTAAAAATGGACATTTTAAACAAGGTTTAGTAGATGGCATTTTACATGCTGGAGAACAGTTAAAAACTCACTTCCCTATTAAAGCCAATGATATTAATGAGTTACCAAATACGATATCTAAAGGATGATTATAAATTTTTATCAATCCTCATTTCATAATAAAACAAAAAAAACAGCATGTAAAAAACATACTTTTTTAATGCTAATTGGATTGTTATTTTTAGGGACTCAGTTATCTTTCGCACAATATAATATACCTGACAAACCAACTAAAGCAAATCCAGATGCTGTTTATGACTACGTAGGACTACTAACACAAGGTCAAAAGCAGACGTTAGAAAAAAAACTAATAAAATACTCTGACACAACATCAACACAAATTGTTGTTGCAATTATACCATCTACTCAAGGTGAGTATATTAATTATCTAGCCACACAATGGGCTCAAAAATGGGGTATTGGTCAAGCTAAAGAAGATAATGGTGTTTTTATACTATTAGCTAGAGACGATCGAAAAATAATGATTACTACTGGTTATGGTGTTGAGCATTTATTAACCGATGTTATCTCTTCTAGAATTATTGAATATGATATTATACCATACTTTAAACGTAACGATTATTATGGTGGCTTAAATAATGGTGTTGACGCCATTTTTGACACTTTAAAAGGCGAATATCAAGGCACAAGACAAGGTCAAAAGAAAAGTACTCCAGTTGGTTTTATATTTATTTTAATACTAATATTTATTATCATTCTTATATCCATATCCAAAAAACGTGGTGATGGTAATGGAACCGATAATTTTGGTGGAGGAAGCAATACAACTAGAGATATTTTAGAAGCCTTAATTTTAAGCAATTCTGGTCGTGGAAGCTACAGACGTCATTCTGGAGGTTTTGGAGGCGGATTTGGAGGATCCTCAGGAGGCGGAAGCTTTGGAGGTGGTTTTGGTGGAGGCTTTGGAGGTGGAGGCTTTGGAGGTGGAGGAGCTTCTGGAGGCTGGTAACTATAATTAAAACTTATTTTTAAAAATGAAACAATTTACTCTACTTCTATTTTTTTTAACACTTCTATCATGTAACTCACAAACCCAAAATTCTAGTCAACAACATGCTTTAGTCGTTATTGATGAGGCTAATTTTTTTACTCGATCACAAACAGACTCGATTTCAAAAATTATTTTAGACTTTGAAAAACAAACTACCAATCAAATTTGTGTTTATATAAAGGACTCTATACCAAACCAAGAAAACACACTAACTTATGCTACTAAATTAGCTAATAATTTAGGTGTCGGTCAAGCCGAAAAAAACAATGGTCTGCTTTTACTAATATCTAAACACGATCGTCAAGTAGCGATAGCAACAGGTACTGAAACTGAAAAAGTCATAACAGATATTATCTGCTATGACTTGATTGAAAATATTCTTGTGCCTTCTTTTAAAGAAGAACGTTATTTTGAAGGTGTATTACAAGTTTTAGATTCGGTTAAAGTTAAATGGGTTAATCCGTAAAATACATTCCGTTTCCTCTGGTTTCACCTTTAGATCCTAGACTATTAAACTTCCAACTAAAGTTAAGCATAAAGTATTGACGTAATACTGTACTTTGTGTATCTTGAATATAATCTTGCGTAGCAGTACGCCTAGCATTGGTATTTTGATCAAGTAAATCATAGACCTTTAATGTCAATAAACCTTTATCTTTTAAAACAGAATACGCGACACTTGCATTCCAAAACCATGCATCTTTTTGAAAACCATCTGCGATATTTGGATTGTAATTATAGGTGATATCATTACGCCATTCCAATCCTTTTGTTAAGAAAAAAGCAGTGTTTAAATCCAAGTTGTGAGATGTAAAATTAATATCTTCAAACGCATCAATATCATAAGTATTATTAGTAATTGTTAATCGGTAACGTGGTTTAAACTCAAACACATCGTTATAAATATAGTCAATACCAACATTAGGATTGTAAGCAAAAACATTACTAGCATATTGCACATTATTATTATAATTAATGTTTTTTGAGAAATTTGACCAGTTACCTATTTTAAATCTCACAGATTGTACAGAGTCTATTTTAAACTTCTTACTGTAATCAATTCCAAAATAACCATTGTGGTTACCATTAACATTATCATAGGTCGTTGTGCGTTTTAAAGTTTCAGAATCTATTGTTGTTCTAGACACTACTGCATTTTGATTTTTTGACACATTTGCATAAATATAAAAACCTGTACGCTCTTTCCAATTATAAGCATTGAAACCCATATATAATCTATGCTCATTAGTTGGTTCTAAATTTGGATTACCAACAACTGTATTTAAAGGGTTTGACACATCCTCAAAAGCTTGTAATTGTCTTAAAGCTGGTGGTCTGTTTGATAACCTATAACTTGCATAAATAGATGCTTTTTTACTAAATCTATAATTAAAATTAGAATTCAATTCGATTGCATTAAAGTCTCTTTCAACATTAAATTGTGGTCTTAAACCATCTTCATTTTTAAGTGTACGTAACACATAGTCTGCACCAACTCTAGCAGACCATTTTTCTTTTCGGTAACTTAAACTAACTCCAGGCACACTTTTAGTATCTGTATATTCAAAATCAGTACTCAAAGCTTCATTAAACACGTCATATTGATTTGATGTATTATTATAATCAAAGGTACTTTGCTTGTTTTGGTCATTATTACGTTGGTATTCGTATTCAAAATTTACAAAAAACTCTTTTTCTTTAATTGGTAATCTGTAGGTAACATTACTTCTTAAATTGTCACTGTTATTATCGCCATCTGTAAATTGATTACGATTAATAGTTTCGGCTGAGTCACCAAAAACTTCAGTATTAGAATTAATAAAGTCATCACTTTCTGAAGCATTAAAACTATTATTAATTCCAAATCTTATAAAAGCACCTTTAGACCCAAACTTTTTAGTTGCACTAATTTGATTAGAAAAATTATTGCTTTTATTTTCTACAAACGAATTTAAAGTAGATTGATTGGTTAATGTTAGATCTTCATTTAAGGTTTCGTCATTACTATTATAAGTTGTTGTACTTGTAGAACTTGAAAAAGATGGTTTTATATTAATAAAAAATGTCGAATCTATCTTAATTTCAAAATCTGAATTAATGGAGTGACTTTGTGTATCACTATCTGATTTAGAATTTGAATTGGAAAAATATCTTGAATCTGATAAAATAGTTTCACGTTGTGAAGCGGTTTCGTTTTCAGAATTACTATTAGAGTAAAAATAATCTGCAGAAACCTCTGTTTTTTCGCCAAAAGCATCAGCATAATTAGCACCTACTAAATTAGACGTTGTAATCCCTTGACCTCCTCCAAATTGTCGTCCATTAATACTAAATGAGCCATTGCTATTAAACCAAGTACTTCCGCCATTACCAAACATTTTTTCGATTTCTCCGAAGCTAAATCCAGGAGAGTTTATATTATTTCCTCCAACCAAAACACTAATACGTTGGTCGTTATCAAACCTATTAAACATACCTGCAAATTCATACCTATCATCAGTACCAACTCCTCCTGCAACACGACCAAAAACCCCTTTGTTGTTTTCTTCTTTAATAGTCAGGTTTATAGTTTTGTTTTCTGTATCACCTTCTTCACCTGTAAAAGCTTCACTTTTAGTCTTAGTATCTACAACTTGAATTTTTTCTATAATTTCTTTAGTAAGATTTTTAATTGTTATTGAAGGATCATTACCAAAAAAGGGTTTACCATTTACTAATATTTTATTGACCTCTTTACCATTAACTTTAATTTTGCCTTCTTCGTCAATTTCTACTCCTGGTAATTGCTTAAGTAAATCTTCAACAGTGGCATCTTTTTTTGTTTTAAAAGAATTGACATTAAACTCTAAAGTATCTTTTTTGATAGTAACAGGAGCTGATGATTGTATTAAAACTTCATCTAACGAATTACTAATTTGTAGTTTAATAGCTCCTAAATCTATAACCGATTTATTGATTGTTACTTTTTGTTTGTAAGATTGATATCCAACATAAGACACCAATAAATTTAGGTTTTCTAGACTGGTTTGGTCCTCTAGCTCAAAGCTTCCATCTTTATTAGTTATAGTATAAGTTACCAGGCTGCTATCTTTAGCTCTTTCTAGATAAACTGTAGCAGCTTCTAGAGGTGATTGGTCTAAACCGTCTAAAACTTGACCTTTAATACTAAATTCTTTGGATTGACTAAATGAAAATACTGTACATAATAGAGTACAAACAATAATTAAGTTACGCATTGTTTTTTGGTTGATGTTAAAGCTTGATTAATAGCTATTTATTTTCAACGAAAATAACTTTGTAATCCAATTATCTATCTTAAAAAAAAGCTAAAAGTAATTTAGAATGATTATTTTTTACGCATGTAAACGCTAATAGGCACACCTTTAAAGTCATAAATTTCACGTAATTTATTCTCTAAATAACGCTTATAACCTTCACGAACATATTGAGGTAAATTACAGAAAAAAGCAAACTGAGGCTGTGGTGTAGGCAGTTGCATAATATACTTAATCTTAACAAACTTACCTTTGTAAGCTGGTGGTGGATAGTTATCTATAATAGGCAACAACGTCTCATTTAATTCACTAGTTTTAATACGTTTTGTACGGTTATTATAAACCTCAACAGCAGTTTCAATAGCTTTGTAAATACGTTGTTTTGTTAAAGCAGAAATAAATACAATTGGCACGTCTGTAAAAGGCTCTAATTGTTTTTTGATATACTTTTCAAACTCCGTAGTAGATTTATGATCCTTTTCTACTAAATCCCATTTGTTAATTAACACCACAATACCTTTACGGTTACGTTGCGCTAACCAAAATATATTTTGAATTTGACCATCAAAACCTCTTGTTGCATCAACGACTAATAAACAAACATCTGCATGCTCTATTGCACGTACGCTTCGCATTACAGAGTAAAACTCTAAATCTTCTTTAACTTTAGATTTTTTACGGATACCAGCAGTATCCACTAAGTTAAACTCAAATCCAAAACGGTTATATTTAGTATCAATTGCATCTCTAGTTGTTCCTGCAATATCTGTAACTATATATCTATCTTCACCAATAAGAGCGTTAATAAATGACGATTTTCCTGCATTTGGACGTCCAACTACAGCAAATCTTGGTAAAGTATCTTCTATTTCTTCTTCTTCATTTTCTGGTAAAGCTTTTACTAAAGCATCTAGTAAATCTCCAGTACCACTTCCATTTATACTTGCAACACTAAAATAATCACCAAGTCCAAGGTTGTAAAACTCTACAGCATCCTCTTCACGTTTACCGTTATCTACTTTGTTTACAACTAAAAATACTGGTTTTGTTACTTTACGTAGTAATTTGGCAACATCTTCATCCATTCCTGTAACACCATCTTCTACACTTACCATAAATATTATGGCATCCGCTTCATCAATAGCCAATTCTACTTGCTTATCAATTTCAGCTTCAAAAATATCATCACTACCTTTAACGTATCCTCCTGTATCAATTAAAGAAAATTCTCTTCCGTTCCAATCACTTTTTCCGTAATGTCTATCTCTAGTCACACCACTAACTGCGTCGACAATTGCCTCACGACGTTGTATTAAACGATTAAAAAAGGTAGATTTACCAACATTTGGTCTTCCGACGATAGCTACTATACTGCTCATAATTTTAAGTTTTTATGCATTACATATCCTGTAAGCGAGTGCAAAGGTAGTGTTTAGTTTGAGAAAAAATAGTATTTTACTTTCATTATGAGATATTTATGAACGAAAACTTAAACCAAGTCGTGCTACGACCACGATTTAAAATAGAAATAAATAAAAAACACAGCACTGTTTTAGAGGCTTTTGAAGCTAAAAAGCATAACCAAAGCCAATTTATTGTCTCAAGAATAGATGATCATGTTTTTATTAAACTACCAAAAGCACAACAGCATTTTTGGTCACCACAATTACATCTAGAAATAAATGAAGTAAATAATAATACAAGTCAGTTGTATGGATTATTTGGACCTAACCCTACCGTTTGGACTTTATTTATGTTTTTACATTTTGTTATTGCTGGTTTATTTATTGCCTTTTGCGTTTGGGCATATTCTAATTATGCGCTTAAAGTAGATTACCATTTACAACTTTGGGGAATAATATTAATGGTTATTTTATGGTTTGTGTTATACTTTTCAGGTCGAATTAGTAAAACCTCCAACCAATCTGAAATGACTAATTTATATACATTTATGAGCCTTGTTTTAGACGAATAAAAAAAGCTTCAGATTAAACTGAAGCTTTTTTAAATGAGTTAAAATGTATTACTACTGCTGATTCTCGTAGAAACTAACTGTCCCACTATCCTCATTAGATACAATTAATAAATCTTTTCCGGTTGGACTATCTGCTGCTGGTACAACTAATAAACCTTCTGGAGCATAATCTCCATCATGAGATAAAATAGATAAAAAAGTAGGAGCTGCTGGATTTGTTATGTCATAAACCATGACTTGACAATTTCTTTCTAAACCAACAAATAAAATATAACGTTGGTCTGCGATATTTAAAACAGTAACACTTTCTGGTTCTGCACCTTTATCATCGCTACGTTTATCGTTTTCGTTATCTTCCCAATCCCAATTAAAACGACTTGGTGTATTAGCTAAAATTTGAGTCGCAATATCATTACCACTATCATACACTTGAGAGCCATTTGCATTCCATATTGAAAAAGAACGAGCTCCATAACTATATATCTCGTCTATATCTCCATCATTATCAATATCTCCTAATGTTGTCGTTGTTTTTAAGCGTCCAAGATTCTCGTCTGCTAAATAATCTAATGTTGCAGGAAATACTGTTGGATCTAAAGTTAAATCTTTTAAACGCTCTTCTTCACTAAAACCATCGTAGTCTCTAGAATCGCCTTCGTTAGCAGAAATCACATAATCTGTTCCGTTAATATTTACAGACACGATAGCGTCTGGCATATAAATACCTTTTACAGGCCAATTTTTAAGTTCTGTCACTTCATCTTTATCACTTGCGTCAATTGAGTTTTGAGCTAAATTATAGTCTTTATAACCTAAAGGATAAATAGCTTCAATCACTTTAGTGATTAAATTAATTTTAGCAATACCATTATTTTCTTGTAGAGAAACCCAAGCAGTTTGAGAGTCGTCAGAAATAGCTATATATTCTGGCTCTACATCTTCTACTAAAGTTGCATTTGGACCAAAAACTCTAAAGCCTTGAGACGTTAAATTAGCTTCTTGGGACGTAAAGGTTGAAAAATCTAATGTGGTAACCGTATCGTCGTTTAAATCTATGATACTAACTGTTCCCATTGGATCTATTGTATAATCATCGTTAGGTTCACCTTCATTAGCAGATAAAATATAATTACCATCTTTTGAAAACGTAACCATATCTGGTAAAGCACCAACAGTATATTGATTATCTAAAGATAAATCTGAAGTATTATATACATGAATTTGTCCAGGGTTTTGTTTTGTTGAAGCTTCAACTGCTACTGCTAATTTTCCGTTAAGGATAGCAACGCTATTAGGTGCACCAAAAGCATTTAAACTTATTGAAGACTCTTGAACTGGCACGTCTAAATCTGAAATATTATAAACTGAAATTTCGTTTAATTCTGCATTAGTTACAAATAACTTGTTTGTAGAAGCGTCAAATGCTGAAATCTCTGCAGAAGCTTCTCCTCCAACATTAATAGTAGTTTTGTATTGAAAATTAACTTCAGTATTAACTGGATCAATAATGATATCTACATTACCATCGTCGTCATCAGAACAATGTAATAATAGTAAAGACGAAAATAATAGTAATGTGTGTTTTAAATGTTTCATTTTTAGTTGGTTTTTATATAAACCATAAAGATGAAACTATAGCTTTAACCAAAAGTTAAGCCTAAATGACGATAACATTAAAATTGCTTACTGATTGTAACCAAAACGTTTTAACTGACGTTGATTGCTTCTCCAGTTTTTGTTAACTTTTACATATAATTCTAAGTGAATTTGCTTACCAAAAAACTTTTCTAAATCTTTTCTAGCCTCAACACCTACACGTTTTAAAGCAGATCCTTTATGACCAATTATGATTCCTTTTTGAGTTTCACGCTCTACCATAATTACAGATCTTACACGTATAATTTGTTCTTCTTCAAAAAACTCTTCAGTATCAATCTCTACTGCATAAGGGATTTCCTTTTTGTAATGCATTAAGATTTTTTCACGAATCGTTTCGTTTATAAAAAAGCGTTCTGGTTTATCTGTTAACTGGTCTTTTGGATAAAATGCAGGCGACTCTGGTAACAGCTCGATAATACGATCAAAAACTTCTTTAACATTAAAGCCTTCTAAAGCAGATATTGCAATAATTTCAGCATTTGGTACTTTTGCCGACCAAGATTGTACTTGCTCTTCTAACTGCTCTTGATTAGATTTATCTATTTTGTTTAAAAGTAATAAAACAGGGATTTTAGCATTGGTGATTTTATTAAAAAAAGCATCATCTTTTAATTCTTTTTCACCAATTTCTACCATATAAATTAAAACATCAGCATCATCAAAAGCAGATTTTACAAAATCCATCATTGAGGCTTGCAGCTCATAAGCTGGTTTTATAATACCTGGTGTATCGCTTAATACCACCTGAAAATCCTCACCATTTACAATCCCTAAAATACGATGTCTAGTCGTTTGGGCTTTAGAGGTGATTATGGATAATTTTTCACCAACAAACGCATTCATTAATGTAGATTTACCCACATTTGGATTTCCGATTATGTTTACAAAACCTGCTTTATGTTTCATTTTACTTTAATTTAATAGACCGCAAAGTTACGACCTTGGTTTGTTTATTCCTCTATCATACATCACAATACTTCCCGCAACAGCTACATTTAAACTTAATTCTGACTTAAATTTAACTAAAAAATGGCTTTTTTCAATAGCTTCCTTAGATAATCCATGGTCTTCTGCTCCTAATAAATACACACAACGTCTAGGATGATGGAAGGTTTCTAGGTCTACAGCTGTGTCATCCAACTCAACACCTACTAACCTTGCTCCTTTGGGTATGTTATTATAAAAATCTTCAAAAGTTTTATAATGGAAATATGGCATTGCCTTTACTGCATTATGCGTATCACAAGCTTGTTTAGCATATCTGTTTCCGATAGTAAAAATATAACTAGCACCTAAATTTTGTGCTGTACGCCAAAGGACGCCTAAGTTTTCGGGTGTTTTTCCGTTTTGAATACCTATTCCGAAATATTCATTTTCAAAATTATCTACCATTTTACAAAAGTAAAATATTTTGAGTTTAGAATTAATTCTTCTTTTTTCAAATTTATAAGTCCAAGTAATGTCTTAAAGTTTTATTAATTAACTGAAAGGTCTGTGTTTTAAAACGACAAATCCATTAGTTTTATATAAAAATATCCCAATGTCAACCTTAAAATCCGTAATAATCACATTTGTAATACTTTTATTTTGTGCTTGCAATAATAAGACTACAAAAAAAGAGACCTTAACAAAAAAAGCCCCAATTACAACGTCTAAAGAGGTTAGTTTAAGTCCTTCGGAAACCATTTTAAAAGCTACAATAGCTGCACATGGTGGTCCATTGTTTGATTCTGCTAATTATGCCTTTAGTTTTAGAGGTGTAAACTACCAATTTAAAAATAACGGTTTAGACTATAAGTACACTAAAAGCTACCAAAAAGAAGGTAAACAAATTACAGATGTCTTAAAAAACGGAACGTTTTTTAGAACCATAAATGATAGTGCTGTAACATTAAGTAAAAAGGACATTAATAGCGCAACAGGAGCTATTAATTCGGTGATATATTTTGCGACTTTACCTTACAAATTAAATGACAAAGCGGTTAACACCAAGTTTATTGAAACCACGACTATAAAAAACAAATCTTATGATGTCATTGAAGTGACATTTGACGAAGCTGGTGGTGGAGAAGATCATGATGATGTCTTTAATTATTGGATTAATAAAAACACTAAAAAAATAGACTATTTAGCTTACAGCTATAAAGTAAACAAAGGTGGTGTAAGATTTAGAAGCGCTTTTAATACAAGAATTATTGATGGCATTACGTTTCAAGATTATGTTAATTACGAAGCTAAAGTTGGTACACCTTTAAAGGATTTACCTAAGTTGTATGAAGCTGGTGAGCTTAAAGAACTTTCAACAATAAAAACAGAAAATATAATTAATCTAAATAACAACTAAAATGAAAAAATTATTATTTATTATCGCAATTATTGTAACAGCATCTACTGTTAATGCACAAGAGTTTAAGAAAATGGATAAAAGCCCAATGGATCGTGCATACTATCCTGATGGAGCACCACACAGAGCTTTTAAGAAAACAGAGGATGAAAAAACTGCTTTAGAACCACAAATACGTGTAACTTATTCTAGACCTGCAAAAAAAGACAGAGTCGTTTTTGGAGAGTTACTTAAATTTGGTGAAGCTTGGAGAGTTGGTGCTAACGAGTCTACTGAAATTTTATTTAATAATGATGTGACTTTTGGAGGTAAAGACATCAAAGCTGGACGTTACACTATTATAGTAATACCTACTGCTACAGAGTGGACTTTAAAATTAAACACTGTTTTAGATGGTTGGGGAAATTATGGTTATGATGCTAGTAAGGATGTTGCTAGTGTGACTGTACCTGTTACTAAAAGTGATAAAGTTATTGAAAACTTATCTATTGCTTTATATGAAGCTTCAAAAAACACAGTACATTTAAAAATTGGATGGGATACTACAATTGCAGAGTTTCCTATTACAACAAAATAATTTTTAGATAATATTAATAAAAAAGCCTGACTATCAAGTCAGGCTTTTTTTATGCTTTTAAATTAAAGTTAAACTTAAGTCTAGATGATAAACATCAGATTTCTATTTATAAAAATTATTGTAATTTGTTGTAAGTTTAGACACCATAAGTCCATTCAATTTATAAAATATGCGCACCTTAATACTTATAATTACTAGTGTTTTTTTATTCGGTTTTACCGTAATAACTACACCTAAAAAAAACACCATAAATTTTAATGTTGTAAGAAACAATAAAATTATTGGCAATCTTAAAGCCACCAAAACAACAACAAATAATAGTATTAACTATCAAAGCGCAACTACAATTGAAGCTAAAATTATTAAAAATATTATTGTTAAATATAATTATGATGTTACGTTTAAATCCAATAATCTTGAAACTGCAGATGTAAAAATTATAGTTAATAATAATCCGCATACTAGTACAAAAACAAAAAAAACAGATGGCAACTATAAAGTATTTATAGATGGTAAAAATGAAGAAACTATTGATGCTGTTATTAATTTTTCTACTATTCAGTTATATTTTAACGAACCCATAAACATCAGTAAATGCTATTCTGAACAAACAGGACAGTTTAATAGTATTATTGCTATGGGAAATCATGTTTACAAAAAAATAAACGAAAAAGGTAAAGCTGGAATTTTTCATTACACAGATGGTCTTTTAACTAAAGCATCAATTGATGGTGGATTAATTAAATTTGATTTAATAAAACAATAGATTTAAATAACAACTATTAAGTTAGCAAAAAAATGAATATAGGCTTAGTATTATCAGGTGGTGGAGTAAGAGGCGCAGCACACATTGGCGTGATTAAAGCATTAGAAGAACACAACATTAAACCAACCCATATTTCTGGTACAAGTGCAGGTGCTATTGTTGGCGCATTGTATGCTGCAGGTGTACATTGGTCAGACATTCTGACTTTTTTTAAAAGTGTTTCAATTTTTAAAACCACACGATATGCTAGAAACAAACCAGGTTTTATAAATTCTGATAAATTTTATGAAGACCTAGAAGCCTTCTTTCCTATTGACGAATTTAATGCTTTACAGAAGCCCTTATACATTACTGCAGCAAATGTTATTGAGGGTACCCTAAAAATTTTTAAAAAAGGACAATTAATTAAACCTATAATAGCATCTGCATCATTTCCTGGTGTATTTACACCCATAGAAATTAATGGTAAATTTTATATTGATGGAGGTACATTAAACAACTTTCCTGTTGAGCCTTTACAACAAGAATGTGATAAAATTATTGGTGTATATGTAAATCCCCTAAAAAAAATAAGCATGAAAGATTTAAGACACTCCTACTCTGTTGTAGATAGAGCGTACAAAATTAAAGTAGCTTCAGAGTCTATGGTAAAATTTAAATATTGTGATCTAATTATTTATCCAGAAGAACTTATTAATTATAGCACATTTGAAATGAATAAAATTGATGCTATTTTTAATCATGGTTACCAAAACACTATTGAAGCTTTAAAAGAAAACCCAAGTTTATTTATCTAAATAGTGAATGTTTGAATAATAGTATTCAAATTTAAAAATATTACACTAGCTAAATACAATATTATGATCTTAAGGAAATAAAACAAAAAAAGCTTCACATTTCTGTAAAGCTTTACTTAGTAGCGGGAACTGGACTCGAACCAGTGACCTTCGGGTTATGAGCCCGACGAGCTACCTACTGCTCTATCCCGCGATTTAATATTCGTAACAATTAATTTAGCTTTTAACTATCGGTTCATAATGCCGACCTAATTGTTTCGGACTGCAAATATACAACCCTTTTTAGATATAACAAGCAAAAAATGTGTTTTTTTTATTGTTCAATATTAATCACTTCAAAACCAACTAATTCTGATTCTAAAAATTCTGGCGTTAGCTGTATTGGATTACAACAAACCTCACAATCTTCTATATAAGTTTGTTTTGAGACGCTAGAATCAAGTAACATTGAGATAGTTTCCCAACAATAAGGACATTGAAAATAATGTTCAAACATAGGTTTACTTTTTACCAAAAATAAAAATAGCCAACCAAAGGTTGACTATTTTAAACATATGTTTAACTAAAAGTTACTCTTTATTTGCTGCTAATGTTGTGTCTTCTAAGAATAATGTTACTTTATTTGGTGCATCATCAACAACAGTTACATAATCATTATTTAGTAGGTTATCACTAACCATTATCAATTTTAATTTAGATAATTGAGATAACTCAAATGGTAATCTTCCAGTAAGATTATTACTTGATAATACTAACTCTTCTAAATTAGTTAACTCTGCTATTGTTTCTGGAATTTGACCTACTAACTGATTATCTAATAAACTTAATTTTTTAAGTTCTGTTAAGTTATTTATTTCAAAAGGGATTTTACCTGTTAAAAAGTTACTTCCTAATTCTAACGATTTCAACTTTTTAAGCTGCGTAATAGATTGAGGAATAGTTCCTGAGAACTTGTTACTATATAAAGCTAAAGCTTCTAAATTAGTCATGTTACCAATCCAACTTGGAATTTCTCCTTCAAATTGATTTAAAAATAATTGAAGAGAATATAGTTTTTGTAAGTTAACAATAGACTCTGGTAAATCTCCTGTAAGCTTATTAAAACTAAGGTTTAAAACTTGTAAGTTACTTAATTGCCCAATCTCTGTAGGTATAGTACCTTGAAGATTATTAAAAGATAAGTTTAAACTTACAACCTTAGAATCTACTACAGTTACTCCATGCCAAGTATCTATTGACGTGTTTAAATCCCATGAATTGTTCCACTCTGCTCCATTTGTATTTTCATACAAAGCTATTAATGCTTCCTTTTCAGAATTTGATACTCCTGCAATAGTTAGGCAAGTAAAAAGAAGTGCTGCTAAAGTAAGTTTTATCGTTTTCATGTTAATGATTTAGGATTAACTGTATCAAATATACCTTTTGACAGGCTTAAAAACAAATAAAATCGACAAAAGACACCAATTAAGAAGAAAACGCTTTAAAAACGTGTGTTTAAAAGTGATTTCTAAAAATTAATAGAAAATCATTCGGTAAAAACAAGCTGTAAATCAGTAATTTACAAATCTACATTTAGTAATTGACCACTCAATTGTAGTAATTGCAATTCGGCTAATTTAGCATCGTATTTAGCATTATTTCGGCTTAATTCTGCATTTAAGAGGTTAAGTTGTGCTTGTCTAAACTCGATTGAATTAACTTGACCTATTTTAAACTGCTCTTGAGTACGTTCAAAATTATTTTGTGAAGTGATAATGTTTTGCTCTTGTATATTAAAGATATTCAGTTTATTAGTGTAATCTTCCCAAGCGTTATCAAAATCACGTTTTATACCTATTAGGATGTTTTCTTTTTGAAGTTTTTGAGTTTCTAAATTAACTATAGCATTTCTAACATTGGTTTTTGTTCTTCCTCCATCAAAGATATTCCATGATAAATTTAAACCGGCTGACAATCCTGTAGTCGTAGTAACAGATGCAAATGAGGCTCCGTTGTTGTTATTTTTATTCCATCCATAACTACCTGTTAAACCTAAGGTTGGTAAATAACCCGATTGATTAGATTTTATACTTAACTGACTAATAGCAATATTTTTTTCGGTTTGTAATAAAGCAACGTTTCTTATTTTAGCTTGTTCAAATAAACTATCTCGTTGAAATTGTAAAGCAAAGTTAACTTCAGTATTTACAGTAAAATCATTATCTAAAGTATTGCCTAAAACAACATTTAAATCACGTTTGGCATTTTTAAGATCTTGATATGACGAAATGATATTAATACTGTCATTATTAATATCTACTTCCGCATTTAAAACCCCTAACTTAGTATTTTGTCCGTATTCAAACTGGTATTCTGCACGTACTAATCTATCTTTTGAAACTGCTAAGGTTTCTTTTAAAGCTTCTAAATTTTCAGTTAACTGTGCAACATTATAATACACAGAAAACAATTGAGTAATTGTATTTTCTATAGTTTCTCTGGCTTGAAGTTCTGACAACTGGTATTGTTCTTTCAAACTTTCGTAATTATAACGTCTACCTAATCCATCAAAAATGGTATAATTAAGATTTATTGATGCATTATAACGGTCACTTTTGGCTCCTTTAAATACTCTTGGTTCTGAGCCATCTGAATATTCTGCTTCAGTATTATCTAAATTATAAGTGGCACCTGCAGCTGCAGTAACCGTTGGTAAATAACCAGAATTTAAAATACTTGTGTTGTTATTAGCGACTTCAACATCATTTTTGGCAATTTTGATTCCGTAGTTATTATCTAAAGCTAATTTTACAGCGTCTTCTTGAGTTAAAATTTGTTGTGCATTTACAATTGAAGCACCACACAATAATACTAGAAGTAAAAGGCTTTTATTAATGTTCATTTTCTTCATTTTGTTCCTTAATTGCACGTTCTACTTCTTCTTTAGTTATATTATCTCCTGTAATTAACCATTTTGTTTTTTGCTTAATAGTATTACTAAACGATAAAAACAATGGTAAAACTAATAAGGTTAATATTGTTGCATAAGCAATACCAAATGATATTGAAATTGCCATAGGTATTAAAAACTGAGCTTGTCTACTTTTTTCTAATAATAATGGTGCTAAACCAGCGACAGTTGTTAATGACGTTAAAAATATGGCTCTAAATCTTGATTTACCAGCTTCAGATAACGCCAAATCAAAAGCCATACCTTCTTTTAAATTACTATTAAACTTACCTATCAATACTAAGCCATCATTAACCATAATACCTATTAAAGCAATGATCCCTAGTAAGGATAATACATTAACCGGAAATCCTAAAATCCAGTGTCCCCAAGCTACAGCAGTCATACTAAAAGGCACTAATAAAAGTAACAATATAGGTTGACTATAACTTCTAAAAGTAAAAGCAATTGTAACGTAAATTAATAGCAATATTGGTATTCCAGCTTTACTTAAAGAACTTACTAATTTGTCTTTTTCACGATTTTGACCTTCGTAAGATGCTTTTATAGTTGGGTATTTTGATTGCAAATTAGGAATGAAATTATTTTTAATATCGTCTAAAATATCTGTCGTACTTGTACTTGGATCTTTTAAATCTGCAGACACCCTAATTTCTCTTAAACCTTCTAGGTGATTTATTGCTACATCTCCTCTAGCTATACTATAATTAGCAATGTCTTTTAAATTTACACGCTCACCAGTTGGTGTTAAAATACGCATGTCGTCTAAATCGTTTATCGAATTACGGTTTGGTCTGTCATAACGTACCCAAACTCTAATTTCGTCTTGTCCACGTTGAAAACGTTGTGCTTGTGATCCAAAAAAACCAGAACGTACTTGTGACATTACTGTTCTTAAATCTAAACCTAATAGATAGGCACTTTCTTTAAGTTGTAATCTAATTTCTTTAATTCCTGCAGGATCATTATCCTCAATATCTTTTAATAGTGGATTGGTAGACAGGTAAGCTTTTAGTTCTAATTTAGATGCTTTAAGCTCTTCGATATTATTACCTAACAAGGATACAGATACTGGACTACCTCCAAAATTACCACCAGAACCAAAAATTAAACTTTCTGTTCCTATTACTGGTCCAACTAACTCTTCTAAGCGATTAGAAACCATTGACGATTTTATAACATCTGGACGTTCTTCTCCTGGTAACATATTTAATCTAAGAGTGGCACTTGAGCTACTATTAATACTTAAAATTGTATTTTCAAACAGCTTTTTACCCGTTCCTCTTAAATATTTTTCGCTTAATTCTTCATTTACTATGAATGATTTTTCTTCAATCATAGAAATTATTGAATCAGTAACCTTAACATTTGTTCCATTAGGCATTTCTAATTGAACTGAAACTCTATCACTAGCTACACTTGGAAATAGTGTCACTCCAATTATACCTCCACCTATTGATCCAAAAGTTAAAACTAGTAATGCTACAAATATACCTAAGGATAACACTTTAAATTGAAGCACAAAATCTAGGGCTGGAGCATACACTTTATCTCTTAAATAACCCATAAATTTATCTCCTGCTCTATTGATCCCTCTCATTTTAGCAAAAAACTGCTTCATCTTTGAAGGATTTTCTTCTTCTACTTGGGGTTGTAATGCTTTAGAATGTGCTAAGTGAGCTGGTAAAATAATTAATGCTTCAACTAAAGACACTACTAAAGTTAAAATTACTATGACTGAAACTTCGCTAAAAAACTCACCAATACGACTATCTAAAAATAAGAATAATGAAAAGGCTAGTAACGTAGTAATAATAGCCGAAACTACAGGAGGAATAACTTCCATTGTCCCATCCAACGCAGCTTGTTTTGGCGTTTTACCTTTTTCAAAATGTTGGTAAATGTTTTCTGCAATTACAATACCATCATCCACCAAAATACCAATAACGATGATCATACCAAATAATGACAATACATTAATTGTGACATCAAATTGTCCTGCAAAAATAAACATTCCTAAAAACGAAATTGGCAAACCAAAAGCTACCCAAAAAGCTAAACGTGTGTTAAGGAATAATGATAAAAACACCAATACCAAAATCATCCCAACTATTGCGTTTTCTGTCAATAAATCTGTACGCTGATTAAGTGTTATAGATAAATCTCTTACAATATGTAATTGTATGTTATTATATTTTTGATTAAAACTTGTGATATACTCCTTAACTTTATCTGCAGATGAAATTAAGTCTTCGTTATTAGTACTGGTTACCGAAACATTTACAGATAACTCTTGATTAAAATAAGATGCATTTGGTGTTTCAGAAAAACGATCTCTGATTACAGCAACGTCTTTTAATCGTACCACTTTACCATCTGCTGAGGCTTTTACAATAATATTAGAAAATTCTGCGCCATAATATTGTTTGTTATTGGCTCTAATCAAATACTCTTCGGCTTCTGTTTTTATATTTCCACCTGTTACTAATATGTTAGACGTACTTACAGCATTGGCAACATCGGTAAAAGTTAAGTTATAGGCTAATAAGCTTCCTTCATTTACAGCAATTTCTATCTCTTCTTCTGGATAACCTGTTACTTCTATTTGAGAAATACCTTCAATAGCACGCAAATCGTTTTCAACTTGACGACCTAATTGTTTTAATGTGGCTAACGGAATCTCTTTTCCGCTTAAAGCGAAAGAAATAGTCTCTCTAACTGCTTCTTGTTTAGAAACTACTAATGGCTCCATACCTGTAGGAAACGTTGGAACTCTATCTACCGCGTTTTTAACTTCTAGTAACATGAAATCTAGGTTTTCACCTTTTTCGATTTCTACAGTAATGGTTCCGCTGTTTTCTCTTGACACAGATGTGACACGATCTACCCCTTTAAGTCCTTTTAAATTTTCTTCTATTTGAAGTACAATACCTTCTTCAATTTCTTGAGGTGAAGCTCCTGGATAAACAATACTAACATTGATTATCTTAGATTCTGTTAATGGAAAAAACGAAGATTTTAAAGACGAATATCCAAGAATACCAAATATTGCAAATGCAATAATAAATACATTTACTGCAACATGGTATTTTATAAAATAGCTAATTATTTTTCTCATTATAGTATGCTATTTAGTTGTCTTTTGTTTCTACAAAAGCTTTTACAATCATACCAGAATAAGCTCCTGGTACTTGACGCTTTAAAATAACTGTTCCGTTTGGTACGTCTTGCAACACGACTTTGGTATCAGAAAAATGTACAGGTTTAGCTGATATTACATCAAGGATAGAATCTTTTATGACAAATATTTCTTGATTATCCGTTAATAGATTTCTATTAATCTCAATTGCATTGTCAATACTTTTAGCATTTAAATTAGCTTCAAGATACATACCTTCTTTTAGGTTATCATCTGTCACCTCTATAAAAGCTGTAATGGTTTGTGTGGTAGCATCAATGCTTCCGTTTACTCTAGACACCTTTCCTGTATAACTTTCGGTTTTATCTAAATTAGTTAAAGCTACAGTTTCACCTACTTTTAAAATATTAGCAAATGTTTTACTTATTGATACTTCCATTTCATAAACAGAAGGATTAATAAATTCGCCTAACTTTTGACCACTTCTAATTAAAGAACCTTCTGTTGCTAAAGCTTCGGTTAAAATACCATTAAAGGGAGCAGATATAGTGTACTTAGACAAACGCTGTTCTAAGTTTTTTACATTGTAATAGCTTGTAATAATACCACGACCTGTTATGAAATAGTTTTCTTTATCAGAACTCATTTCTGGTAACTTGGGTGTTGTTTTATTTAAATCGAAACTATTTAAATAGGATTGCCATTTTGAAAATATATCTGGAAAATCTAATCTTAAATCTGGCATTATTGCAGCTATTGAATTGTACAAGTCACTTTTTGAAGATTGTACACTTGCATAATACTCTGAAGCATCAACACGAATTAAGGTTTGACCTTTACGATACGTTTGACCAGGTTTAAACAAATAGCTACCATTACGAAAAACACCTTGCACTTCTGAATAGATTTCTACACGTTGTTTTGCTGTAAGATTACCATTAGCAGGAATTACAATAGGAATGGTTGTATTTTTAACCGTATCTGTAAAAACAGTTTTAATAACTTTTGCAGCTACTGGTCTTGGCTTATTTTTGTTATCAATAAGATTTTTTGCAATTATAAAAGCACCTATAATAAAAAGAACACCTAAAATTGAAAGGATAATTTTGCGCATGAATTTGGTTTTGATGGTATGACCGCAAAATTAGTTTATAGTTTAAAGGTTAAACGTTAAAAAAAAGCTAAAAGACTGATGTTAAAATTGTTCTAATTGTAGCGTTATATTTTCCCAATCTTCCATTAATTGCTCTAATTTATCTTTTTTAGCTTGGTATTGTTCAAAAAAGTTAGGTTTAGCAACGGTTTCGTCATAATTAACAGCTAATTCTACATCAATATCTTTTATATCTTTTTCAAGCTGTGCGATTTTAGACTCGCAATTACTTAATCTGTTGTTTAATGATTTTTGCTTCTTTTGGTCTTCGTAAGACTGTTTAGGTGTTTCTTTAGCTTCCGTTTTTACAACTGTACGTTTTTCAACCTCTCTAAGGTTTTCTACATTACGTTGTTCTAAATAATAATCAATATCACCTAAATATTTTTTAATATTTCCGTCTTTAAACTCGAACAAAGTGCTTGTTAAACCTTGTAAAAAATCTCTATCGTGAGATACCAAAATTAATGTCCCTTCAAAACGTTGTAAGGCATCTTTTAAAACATTTTTAGATTTTATATCTAAATGGTTTGTTGGCTCATCCATTATTAGCACATTAAACGGTTGTAACATTAGTTTTGCTAATGCTAAACGGTTACGCTCACCTCCAGATAAAACTCTAACATATTTATCTGCTTCTTCACCTCTAAATAAAAATGAACCTAAAATATCTCTAACTTTACTTCTGTTAGTTTCATTAGCTGCATCAATCATTGTATCTAAAACGGTTTTATTTCCGTCTAAATATTCTGCTTGGTTCTGTGCAAAATATCCTATTTGTACATTATGACCTAACTTTAATTCTCCATCATGTTTTAAATCTCCTACTAAAATTTTTGCCAAAGTAGATTTTCCTTGACCGTTTTGACCAACAAAAGCTGTTTTAACATCACGCTCAATCATTAAATCAACACCAGATAATACGTGATTGTCTCCATAACTTTTAGAGATATTATTAGCCTCAACCACAACTTTTCCTGGAGTAATTGATACTGGAAAGTTTAAAGTCATTACACTATTATCATCTTCATCAACCTCAATACGATCAATTTTATCTAATTTTTTAATTAAAGATTGTGCCATAGTTGCTTTGCTAGCTTTGGCACGAAATTTTTCTATTAGCTTTTCAGTTTGTTCAATTTGCTTTTGTTGATTTTTTTGAGAGGCTAATTGTTGTGTTCTAATTTCTTCTCTTAAGACTAAATATTGCGTGTAAGGTTTTGGGTAGTCATAAATACGTCCTAAGCTAATTTCGATAGTACGATTTGTAACATTGTCTAAAAACATTTTATCGTGAGATACAATTGCTACTGCACCTGAATAATTTTTAAGGAAACTTTCTAACCAAATAATAGACTCAATATCTAAGTGGTTAGTTGGCTCATCCAGAAGTAAAACATCGTTATTTTGAAGTAATAATTTGGCCAACTCAATACGCATACGCCAACCACCAGAAAAAGTATCTGTAAGCTTATTAAAATCTTCGCGCTTAAAACCTAAACCTTGTAATATTTTTTCGGTTTCACCTTGATAATTATAACCACCTAAAATTTCATATTGATGCTGGATATCACTTAACTCAACCATTAGATCGTGATAAGCTTCACTCTCATAATCTGTACGTTCTGCTAATTGTGTATTTATATGTTCTATTTTAGCTTCAATCTCTTTAATTTCAGTGAAAGCTTGATATGATTCTTCAAGAACAGTACGACCCAAAATAAAGTCTATATCCTGTTTTAAAAAACCAATTTTCAAAGTTTTATCTGCAGCAATTTGACCTGAATCAGGCTCCATTTCTTTAGATAAAATTTTAAGCATGGTAGACTTACCTGCACCATTTTTACCTATAAGACCAACTCGGTCACCATTTCCTAATTTAAAAGTGATGTCTTCAAAAAGATATTCTCCTTGAAATGAAATTGATAAATTATGAATGTTTAGCATTGAATTGTGACTTATGTTACTTAATATAAAAATTAGAAGTTATATTTTTGTTCTTCTAATTACAAAAGGCAAAAGTACACAAATATTATGTTTAAAAAAGGCTCTAAATTATATTCAATTTTTACAGGTACATGTCCAAAATGTCACGAAGAATCTATGTATACAAACCCTAATCCTTATGCAATAAGTAAGCTATTTAGTATGCATGAACGTTGCAGTAATTGTGATACAAAATATAAAATTGAACCTTCCTTTTTTTATGGTTCTATGTATGTTAGTTATGGAGTAGGTATAGCTTTTGCAGTTGCTGCATTTATAATAAGTTATGTGTTTTTAGGAAGCAGTACAACAACAGCGTTTATTGCTATTGTATTTACATTAGTAGTATTTTACCCAATAATAGTAAGGCTTTCTAGAAATATTTGGATTAATATTTTTATGAGTTATGACAAAAAATTAGCGAAAAAAGATTAATTTAAAAAAAACGACTACAGTCAATCTCTGTATCTAAACTTCCATTATTTTCAATAAAATTGAATAGTTGGTCAGCAACATATGGAGCAATCATAACGCCTCGTGACCCTAAACCGTTAAACAAGTATATGTTTGGTATTGTTGGATGTTTTCCTACCAAAGGTTTACGATCTTTAACAGTTGGTCTAATTCCAGCAACTTGATTAATGATTTCAAAATCGCATTTAACAAACGTTTTAAGCTTGTTTAATAACATTTCCTTTGCTTCCTCAGTAATAGTGTTCGTTTTATCTTTTTGCTCATAAGTAGAGCCTACAAGATATAAATCCTCACCTAAAGGAATAACAAATACACTGGATTTTAACACATAATCTAATTTTAACTCTGGAGCATGAATAGTTAACAACTGTCCTTTAGTACCTGAAAGTGGTAAATCTTTAAAATATGGATTTTGTTTCATACCAAAACCTTCAGCAAAGACAATGTGGTTTGCTTTAATATGTTGATAAATTACTTTTGATTCATCTAGGATTAACGCATCATAATTAAAAGTTTCTGAAATAAGAAGATTATTATCATAAAGCCATTTTTTATAATTTTCAATAAGTTTCTTGGTATCTAATCTTCCCGTTTGAAAGACTTCACCTAATTTAAAACTAGCATCAATATAAGGGTTGTTATTAATAAAAAGATCAGTATTAATAAATGGTTTTAGTCCTTTTTTATCTGAAGCAGAAAACCAATTATTTTGCTCTTCTAGGGACGTAAATCGTCTTTTAACAGGAATCTTATAATCTAAAGTAGAATTTAATTTTTGTTCTAAGAGTTTGTAAATAGGTAAAGCTGTAGCTAACTGTTCTTCACTTTTCCAAACTGGAGTAAAACGTTTTAAAGTTACTGGATTATATAATCCACCTGCAACAACCGAAGATTGCTGAGAATTATTATCTAAAACTATAAATGATTTATTATTCTCTAATAATTTTTCGCAAAAAGATAATCCTGCTAAACCGCAACCTACAACTATATAATCTACTTTCATGATACAAAAATATTGATAAATAAATCAAAAATCTAATCTGAATAAAAACAAAAAACGCTCACTTAAAAGTGAGCGTTTTTTAAAATATTAATTAGTGTGTAACTTAGTAAGACCACATGTCTAACTCAAAGTTTCTAATTTTTTCTTTTATTCTTTCAGACTCTAATAATTGCATTAAAGCATTTTCTGCAACATAATCTTCAACTTTTCTGTCTCCAAATACGTTTTCTTCTTTATAAATTACACTATTAAAACGTCTAGAGTTTAATATGTGATCAAAAGAAAAAGGCATTGCACTATTTTTAGCATTAAAAGCTTTAGACTCATGTAAAATACTTCTTGCATCTGGATAGAAAATCCAAAATAAAGGAATTGGCTCTTTGTTAGCTTCATCATTTGAGTTAACGTAGTTAACATCTGGTGCAGCTGGAGCAAGACCTAACAATCTATATTTTAATTCACCTTGACGCTTATCAAAATACCATAATCCTTTGATTAAGTATGCTGATACATCATAAGAAGCAATAGTTGTAGTTGTAATATACTCAGGATCTACAAAACCATCAGCATTTAACTGATCGTAACCAATATCCATAGTATCAACTGCTGTTCTAATTTGCTCTAATTCTTTTTTAGTACGTCTACCAGTAAAATATGAATCGTTATAAACATTTTCAATTTTACCTTCATCGATAGCCTTAGTTAGAACATCAAATAGAGAACGTCTTTCACTACCTATATTATTAGTATCAACAGGATAATATAATGGAAAGTTTACACGCTCGTCTAAAACAACTTTCTCCCAAGTCATTTTTGCAAACATAATATCTCTATCATCAACATAACCATATTCTAATGGTCTATCATTATCTAATGCTATTTGTTCTTCTGTTCTTACACCAATCTCATCTGGAGATTTAGCATTTAGAATATTAGATTGTGCAACTGATTGAGATGCAAAACATACTCCGAAAACAACTGCTAATAAAGATTTATAATTCATCTGAAATTTATTTTATAATTTATTAATCAAATTTAGTTTGATTAGTTAGATAGCTCAATTGCTATTGGACTAGCTGGTTTAATTCTTGGTCCACCTGAAGATTTAGACTTAATATCAAAAATCTGAATAGCATCACCACGTCTAGCTTTTCTTAAAGCTGCTTTAGCTTGACCATTTAATCTACTACCAGAAACATTTACTGTTGCTTGACCTGGTACTTTAATTTTAAATGATGTTACAGTTAAAGGTAAATCAAAATCAAAATCTTCTAATACTGCTTTAACAGTACCAATTTCAACATTGTTTCTTGGTAAAGAACCTTGAGACTTACCAGCAATAGTACCAGAAGGCTTTGGAATATCTTTAATTCTAAAAACTGCTCTGTCAGAAGCACTTGAACCGTCATCAAGTTTTGCTGTAACATTAATAGTCACTTGCTTACCTGAACCAGGTGTCATAATATACTTACCTCCACCTTTTGATGATAAACCTGATGCAGAAGCATTAACTTTATTATCTGGTACACCAGCGAAAGAGATAGTCATTGGGTTAGCAACACCTCTATAAACTACATTCATTTTATCAGCTGAAATTGTAGCTGAATTTGGTCTTGGAACTACAACATAGTTACCAATAATAGGTATTTCAAGTTCTTTACCGTCCTCTAAGAAAGTAAATTTACCATCTATATCATGTTCTCCAACATTACCAACATTAAAATCTAGTTTAGCAGCCCCAGTAGAATCAATTGCTTCTGTTAGATCAATGTCTTTACCTGAAACGCTCATTTTAGTTGGTGCAACGTTAGCATACTTACCTAGAACAACTCTTCCTTGAAATTTTTCTCCAGCAAAGAATGCTGATTTATCAGCCAAAACAATCGCTTTATAATTTTTTAAAGAAGTAGCATTACTTACTAAGTTACCAAGAAAACCGTTATAAATATTAGTTTCAGTAGCTTTGATATCGTTTTGCATAGCTGTTAACTTTGTATAAGATGCAATAGCTGGAAAACCTTGGAAATGGTAATCTAACCATTTTTTCTCAACACCTTCGTTATCTTTAACTGGTGATGTACTAAAACGTTTTTCAAAGTTCTCAATTACAGGTTTCCACTTTGGTTCTTGTGGTAATACAGCAATTATATCTGACTTATACTTTTCGATTCTATCAAGTACTTCTTGACCTCTTTTGGTAAGTCTATCTCCTGTAAACCATAATTCATCTAGTTTATCTCCCTTATCCATTTCTTCGTAAGGTAAATCACCATTATCTTCAAGCTCGTAACCACCTAATTTTACTATATCATTGGCTTTAACTGTACCTAGAAATTTGTAAAAATCATCTGAAATTAAACTTATTTGCTTTGCTAATTCATTTGCTGATTGAAATTCTTCAGGCTTTTCTTCAGCTTGTGTGTTTAATTGATTTAATATACCATCATTTGAAGCTATTGCTAATTCATTAGCTCTATCAAATTTTTTATCCATTAACCCAAATGCAGATAATACTTCTTTTGACATAGTCATTGCAATCATTGCAATAAATACTAAGTACATCAGGTTAATCATTTTCTGTCTTGCGGACTGTTTTCCTCCTGCCATTTCTAATTAGTTTAATTTATTAATATTAGTTGATATTAATCACTAATTAGTTTTTATTCATTGCAGTTAACATTCCACCATATACTCCGTTTAAAGAAGATAAGTTAGATGCTAAAGATTGCATTTGTTCTTTTAATTTAGCAGCATTTTCAACAGCTTCTTCATTGATAGTAGCTTGACGAGAAGCACTTTCCATTTGCACTTTATATAAGCTATTTAAAGACTCCATTTGAGATGCAGCTAATGTCATTTCTTGACCATATTTTTTAGTTGCAGCAATTGAATCTACAGTTGGAGATATTCCTTTTGCAGCTCCTTCAAAGTTTTTGATACTTGTTCCTAAGCTAGCCATTAATTCACCATCAATTTTAGCTTCTTTTAATAAATTATCTAATTTTTTAGATAATAAACCTTCTGCTTCTGTTGGCTCTTCAGTTTTAACAGCTTTTTTAGTAGTTGCTTGTCCACCTGCTAATTCAGGATAAACAAGAGACCAATCTAATTCACCACCTTGTTTTTCAAATGCAGATAATGTAAATACAACAGCTTCTACAATCATACCTATTGTTAAGATAAGTGAACCGTAAGGCCAGTGTTGGATTTTAAATAAAGCTCCAATAATTACAATTGCTGCTCCTAATCCGTAGACCATGTTCATTGTTGAAATCTTTTTTTGTGCCATAATTTCTAAGTTTTTAGTTGTTAAGTTTTTTAGTTGTTATTAGTAGTAATTATTATTGTCTTGAGTTAGCTGTAACATCAGTTCCCATGTAATCTTGAACCGTTCTGAAACCAATATAACTTCTTGCAGAATCAGAATATTCGTAATCTCTTGAACTTACCTGTAAATAGTAAGCAACATCTTTCCAAGAACCACCACGAACAACTTTACGTTTGTTATTTGGATCATTAACACTTGGATTAATAGTAGATGCGTACTCATATGAACCTGGATCGTAAGAAGAATCTACCCATTCTGACACGTTTCCTGCCATGTTATATAAGTTAAAATCATTTGGTTCATAAGCATCAGCTTCAACTGTATATAAAGCTTGATCTGCTGCATAATCTCCTCTTAATGGTTTAAAGTTAGCCATAAAACAACCTCTATCGTTTTTAGCATAAGGTCCTCCCCAAGGAAAAGTTGCAGCTTGCAGACCTCCTCTTGCAGCATATTCCCATTGTGCTTCTGATGGTAATCTATAACGACCTACGTTGTGTATTTTTCTTGAACGTCTGTAATCATTGTGGTGTTTTGTTCTCCACTCACAAAATGCTTTAGCTTGTTGCCAAGACACACCTACTACTGGATAGTCACTGTAAGCATCGTGCCAGAAATAATCATTATGCATTGGCTCATTATAAGAATAAGCAAAATCTCTAATCCAAGCAGTTGTATCTGGATATATTTCAACCTCTTCTCTAATAACAACGTCTTTACGTCTTAAATTTTTATTTTTTGCAGCTTTTGCAATGTCCATGTAAGTGTATTGAAACTTAAATTTAGTTACATCCCAAGTACGTTGTCCATTGTAAGACTCCTCTAATGGTAAATACATCGTATCCATTACTTCCACATAGTACTCATCTGGATATTCTGCAGTATCAAAAAACAAATCTACATCGTAGTTTAATTTTCTACCTTCATAACCAGTTTCGCCAAGTCCACTATAATTATCAATCATATACTTTTCGTAAGCTGAAGTATCTGTTGTATCTGCATCTTTAAATGCAAATTCACCAATACCTCCATCATCTGGAGTCATTCCTACTTCATCAGCTAAGATTGCTAATTTTGTTCGAATTGTTGAATCTCTTACCCATTCTACGAATTGACGATACTCACTATTTGTGATTTCTGTCTCATCCATGTAGAATGAAGCTACTGTAACTGTTTTAGCTGGTGCATCTTGTATACCTGCTAAATCATCATCTGCTTTACCCATAATAAAAGCTCCACCAGGAACTAATGTCATACCGAAAGGTTTTTCTGGGTGCCACTTTTTTCCTTTAGCACCTACTAGCTGTCCTTTATCTTTTGATCCACAACTTACTAAAAGTGCGAAAACCGCTGTTAATAATACAAACTTCTTCATATCCATTGAAAACTCGAGGTTAATTTAATACTCTTAATTTTTTTAAGAGCGTAAACATATTTATTTATTTAATACAAAACAACTTTTTTAGCAAAAAAAAACACATTTCATCGTAAAAATTTAACGCTTAAACGATCTATAATGTCGTCAATCAGTAATCTGTTAACACATAACAATTACACACTATTTTTTTGATAAGCCTTGTACCATCTTTCAGGTATTTTATCATTACATGCATCAATATAATCTTGATGCGTGCATGGTAATAACGTATGTTTTTTTAATTTATTATTAACATTTGCTAAAAATGGAATTTCTATCCACCAACGTCCTGTTTTTATACTCTTATAGAAAATTAATTCATGAGATTCGGCTAAAGTAATGAATTTTTGGTGATTATCATCATTTGAAAAATCATCATCGTTAACACGACAATTAAAACCTTCAATAAAATACCAAATCATCTGTGAAATTAACATTGAAGTAATTTCGTCATCCTGAGACGGTTTATATTCATAAATACCAAATGATGATACTTTATTACTTATTCCTGCATAACGTGCTACTGCACAAATTTCTTTTCCATCTAAACCGTTTGGTGACACCTTTTGCTTCTGACTAACTTCTGAGGCTTTGATAGCTCCCAAATCAACAGTAACAATATTTGCATCACGCATTACTGGCTCCACCAAAGTAATATCATTAGATATTTCTCCTAAACGATAAGGTTCAAAATACAAACGCTCCATCAAATCTATCTCTTCTTGACTATTAAAATATGTTTGATAGCCTAAAATAGCGTAGTTAAATAAGTTATATGGTTCGTCTAAAATTATTTTACCTACAAAATTTGAATTTTTAGTCGGCTTTGAAGAATCACCTAAATCAAAAGATCTATCTACATTTACAACATTAACCATTGGCATTAAACTATCATAGGCCCGATAATTAGCATAAGCTAAATCTTGACTTCCACCAATAATAACTGGTGTAATACGATTTTGCACTAATGTATTTATAGTTTCTTTTAAAGCAAAATAAGTATCCTCTACCGTTTCCCCTTTTTGAATATCACCTAAATCGGCAATAGACGTGCTCCAACTTCCTGGATACAATGTGTAAAAAGATTTTCTAATTTCGTTTAAATTAAAATCTTCTCCAATATAATTAATATCGTTACGATTTTCAAGAACACCAAAGATGGCTATTTTAACTTTATCCAAATCTGGAAAACCATTCTGTACCGAATGAATTTTAATTTTTTGTCCTAAGCTTAAAGGCGATAATAATTGATTATGCGCTAAAACAGTATCTGAGACTGGAGTAAGAAAATTAAAATTCATTTCTATTATTTCTTTTTTGCTGTAGTTTTTTTCTTGGTCGTTGTTTTCTTTTTGGCTGGAGCTTTCTTTTTAGTTGCAGCCTTTTTCTTTGTAGCTTTCTTTTTAGGTGCTTTCTTTTCTATTAAGTCTTTGACCTCATCCAAAGTCAATGCTTTTGCATCAACTGTCTTGGGCAACTCAATCTTAATTTTTCCTTTTAAGATGTTATGTCTTCCCCAACGCGCTTTTTCGACACGTATACCTTCTTCTTCCCAATTATGGACAACTTTATCAATTTCTTTTTGAATTTTAGCATCAACTAATTCTTCAATTTCTTCGGTAGTTAAATTATCCCAATCGTATTTTTTGTTGACATTAATAAACAAACCATTCCATTTAATGAAAGGTCCAAAACGTCCTTTACCTTTTGTAACGCCATGTCCTTTATAATGATACACAGGAGCATCAGCAATTTCTTTTTCTTTAATTAACTCTATAGCATCCTCTATTTCTACATTTAAAGGATCTTGACCAGGAGCTAATGATACATATTTTTTACCATATTTTACATAAGGTCCAAAACGTCCATTATTAACTTCCACTACTTCATCTTCATATTTCCCTAAAGTTCTTGGCAATTTAAACAAATCCATTGCCTCTTCATACGTGATAGTTGTTAACTGTTGGTCAGGACTTAAACTAGCAAAGGTGGGCTTTTCTTCGTCATCTACAGTTCCCATTTGTACCATAGGTCCAAATTTACCTAAACGCACACTTACCTGTTTTCCTGATTTTGGATCTTTACCTAAAATACGTTCTCCAGATTCTCTATCTGCATTTTCTTTTACATCTTCAACAACAGGATGAAACTTTTTATAAAATGTCTTCATCATCTTTTTCCAATCCTCTTTACCTTCGGCAATATCATCAAATTGGTTTTCAACTTTTGCTGTAAAGTTGTAATCTAGAATACTTTCAAAATGATTTACTAAAAAATCAGTTACAATCATTCCTATATCTGTTGGCACTAATTTCCCTTTATCAGATCCAACTTTTTCTGTTAAAGTCTTATCCTTTAACTCACCATCTTGTAACACTAATTGTGTATATTCTCTTTCAACACCTTCAACAGTTCCTTTTTCTACATAGTTTCTGTTTTGAATTGTAGAGATTGTTGGCGCATAAGTTGACGGTCTACCAATACCTAATTCTTCTAACTTCTTAACTAAAGACGCTTCAGTATACCTGTAAGGCGCACGAGAATAGCGTTCTGTTGCAGTAATAATTTTATTTAGCAATGTTTCATTAACCTTCATTGCAGGTAACATGCCTTCTTGTTCTAAATCTTCATCATCTGTACCTTCTAAATACACTTTTAAAAACCCATCAAAAGTAATTACCTCTCCATTTGCTGTAAAGGTTTGTTTGTGTGTATTAGCTTCTATTTTAACATTAGTACGTTCTAATTGCGCTTCACTCATTTGAGACGCAATAGCACGTTTCCAAATTAAATCATATAATCTTGCTTGATCATAATCTATATCTACAGAATGTCTTGTAAAATCTGTTGGTCTAATCGCTTCGTGAGCCTCTTGAGCCCCTTTAGATTTTCCTTTAAAATTGCGCGCTTTAGCATACTCTTTACCATAGGCAGCAACAATTTCTTTTTCAGCTCCTTTTCTTGCTTCGTCAGATAAGTTAACACTATCTGTTCTCATATAAGTAATCAAACCAGCTTCATACAAACGCTGAGCCATAGTCATGGTTTTACTTACTGAAAAGTATAATTTACGTGATGCTTCTTGCTGTAAGGTGGAAGTTGTAAATGGTGCTGCTGGAGATTTTTTTGCTGGCTTTTTAGTTAAATCTGCAACTTTAAAATCGGCATTAGCATTACTTTCTAAAAAGTCAAAAGCTTCTTTTTTAGTCGAAAATGTTTTTGGCAATTTAGCTTTAAATGATTGACCAGCTTCGTTTGAAAACTCAGCATCAATCCTATAAGACGCTTCAGGTTTAAAATCTTGTATATCACGTTCGCGCTCAACAATTAACCTCACAGATACGGATTGTACACGACCTGCAGACAAACCTCCCTTTACTTTTCTCCATAACACAGGAGACAACTCATAACCTACTATTCTATCTAATACACGACGTGCTTGTTGTGCATCTACTAAATCATAGTCAATTTGTCTTGGATTTTCTACTGCTTTTTGGATTGCAGCTTTTGTAATCTCATGAAAAACGATACGTTTAGTTTTATCTTTTTCAAGTTTTAAAGACTCGGCAAGGTGCCAAGCAATAGCTTCTCCTTCACGATCCTCATCACTTGCTAGCCAAACCATTTCGGCTTTTTTAGCAAGATCTTTTAATTTTTTCACAAGTGACTTCTTGTCCGAGGACACTTCGTATTTTGGATCAAAATCTCCTTCTACATCTACTCCCAATTCCTTAGAAGGTAAGTCTGCAATATGCCCAAAACTGGATTCGACTTTAAAGTCTTTTCCTAAAAATTTTTCAATTGTTTTTGCTTTTGCAGGTGACTCTACTATTACTAAATTCTTCGCCATTCTTCGATTTTTATGAGCACAAAGGTATATCAAAAAAAATTTATCTTCCTAATTTTATAACTTTTAGGTTAAATTTAAGGTCTGTCAGATTGTCATAATTTTAAAATAATCCTATCTTTGCGTACTCATTAGAGGTTAGTGATTTCAACACATTTATGGAAAAGACAATAGACGAAAACAAACAAGGCGAAACATTAGTTATCCCTCAAAAAAAAGAAAACACCAAAAAACTTTTTATTGAAAGTTATGGTTGTTCTATGAATTTTAGTGACAGTGAGATTGTTGCCTCAATATTACAAAACGAAGGTTTTAATACCACACAAAGTCTTGAAGAAGCAGATTTAGTATTGGTAAACACCTGCTCTATTCGTGATAAGGCTGAACAAACTGTTAGAAAACGTTTAGAAAAATACAATGCTGTAAAACGTACCAATCCAAAAATGAAAGTTGGTGTTTTAGGTTGCATGGCTGAACGTTTAAAAAGCAAATTTTTAGAAGAAGAAAAAATAGTAGACCTTGTAGTAGGTCCAGATGCCTATAAAGATTTACCAAATTTAATTGCTGAAGTAGACGAAGGTCGCGATGCAATTAACGTTATATTATCTAAAGAAGAAACTTATGGAGACATTGCTCCTGTTAGACTAAACACTAACGGAGTTACCGCTTTTGTATCTATAACTAGAGGTTGCGATAATATGTGTACCTTTTGTGTAGTTCCTTTTACAAGAGGCAGAGAGCGTAGTCGTGATCCACAAAGTATTATTGAAGAAGTTAATGACCTATGGAATAAAGGTTACAAAGAAATCACCTTACTAGGACAAAATGTAGATAGCTACCTTTGGTATGGTGGAGGCTTAAAAAAAGATTTTGAAAAAGCTTCAGATTTTGAAAAAGCTACAGCAACTGACTTTGCCAAACTTTTAGAGTTGTGCGCTAAAGCACAACCTAAAATGCGTATTAGATTTAGCACATCAAACCCTCAAGACATGCATCTAGAGGTTATAAAAACCATGGCTAAATTTGACAACATCTGTAACCATATACACTTACCTGTACAAAGTGGAAGTGATAGAGTACTTAAAGCCATGAATCGTTTACATACTCGTGAAGAGTATTTTACTTTAATAGATAATATTAAAACAATTATTCCTGGTTGTGCAATAAGTCAGGATATGATTGCTGGTTTTCCAACTGAAACTGAACAAGACCATCAAGATACATTAAGCTTAATGGAATATGTAAAATATAATTTTGGTTATATGTTTACTTACTCTGAAAGACCTGGTACTTTAGCTGAACGTAAATTTGAAGATGACATACCAGAATCAACTAAAAGCCGACGTTTAAGTGAGATTATTGCATTACAACTTAAACATAGTGAATTTAGAACGAGACAATTTTTAAATACAACTGTAGAAGTTTTAGTAGAAAAACAATCCAAAAAATCTGATCAGCAATGGTCTGGTCGTACACAACATAATATAGTAGCCGTATTCCCTAAAGGTGATTTTAAAATCGGAGATTTTGTAAATGTAAAGATAACAGACTGTACAAAAGCTACGTTAATAGGTGAGGCAGTAGGATTATCTAAAAACAACTAATCAGACCATGAAAAAAACATTACCAATACTACTAACCGTTACTTTGTTTACATCTTGTAACAACGAATCTATTGAAGATTTCGAACTAGATGACAATACAACAAGTAATAACGTAAAATTATCCAATTATACTTTTGACGTAGATACTGAAGTTGTTTTTAGGGCACCTACAAATATCAACACAGATTTTAACCCTAATGCTAATAATAAAGCATCAACTTTAAATGTAGAAACTATCATCTCAAACGCTCCATTTTACACCAAAGGAATTATTAACAGAGACAACAGTGACAAAATTTTAAATGCACAGAGCTATGATAGTGATATACCAATTTGTCAAACTAATATAATATATTCGACGGATAGCAACATCTCTCAAATTAATTTTGATGAATTAGCAGACGACACCAAGGATTACACTTACAATTTTACAGTATCAGTTAATTCTATAACTAAAACTCAAGACGAAAACTTTAATTACGTTAACTAACATGGAATCAATACAATCTATAAAACAACGTTTTGGTATTATAGGAAATAGCCATGCTTTAAATCGTGCTATCGAAAAAGCAATGCAAGTCTCTCCTACTGATATATCTGTATTGGTAACAGGAGAAAGTGGTGTTGGTAAAGAGAGTATTCCAAAAATAATCCATCAACTTTCTCATCGCAAACATGGTAAATACATTGCTGTTAACTGTGGTGCAATACCAGAAGGAACTATAGATAGCGAACTTTTTGGTCACGAAAAAGGAGCCTTTACTGGTGCAACTGCTACCAGAAGTGGTTATTTTGAAGTTGCAGATGGTGGAACGATTTTTTTAGATGAAGTTGGAGAACTTCCACTAACCACACAAGTACGCTTATTACGTGTATTAGAAAATGGCGAATTTATAAAGGTTGGATCCAGTAAAGTTCAAAAAACAAACGTACGTATAGTAGCAGCAACAAACGTTAATATGTTTGAAGCTATTAAAAAAGAAAAATTTAGAGAAGACCTTTACTATCGTTTAAGCACAGTAGATATAAACCTTCCTCCTTTAAGAGAGCGTCAAGAGGATATTCATATTTTATTCAGAAAATTTGCTAGTGACTTTGCATTAAAGTACAAAATGCCAACCATAAAATTGACTGATGATGCTATACAGTTATTATTAAAATATCGCTGGAGCGGAAATATAAGACAGCTACGTAACGTTGCAGAACAAGTGTCTGTTTTAGAACAAAACAGAACCATAAACGCTACTACTCTACATGGCTATTTACCAAGCGGAAGCAACCTTCCAGCTGTTATAAATTCGACTAAATCCGAAAGTGATTTTAGTAGCGAGCGCGAAATATTGTACAAAGTCTTATTTGACATGAAAGCTGATTTAAATGATTTAAAAAAGCTAACCATGGAATTAATGAAAAGCGGTAACGCTAATGACGTTAAAAAAAATAACGAAACATTAATTCAGAAAATATATGGCGAAAATGAAAGCGACACCGAGTTTGAAGAGCACATAGAAGATATGGAAGTATTATCCATACCTCAAAATGCAAACAACACCTCTACAATAACAGATAATGCTGCAGACAAATACCATTTTGCTGAAGAAATTGAAGAAGAAGAAACGCTATCCTTACACGATAAAGAATTAGAACTAATCAAAAAATCTTTAGAACGTCATAACGGAAAAAGAAAATTAGCAGCAGAAGAATTAGGGATTAGTGAACGTACCCTTTACAGAAAAATTAAACAATTTGATTTGTAATACAACGTTGTTATTTTAAACAAAACATAAATGAAATACATTAAAAACATATTATTACTTTGTATTACTATAACAATATTAAGTTGTGGTGCATACTCTTTTACAGGTGCTGATACAGGGTCTGCAACAAGCTATCAAGTTAACTACTTTCAAAATACCGCAACATTAATAGATCCAGGTTTAGATTTAGACTTTACTAGAGCCTTACAAGATTTAATACAAAATCAAACCAGTTTAGACCTTGTTAACTCAAATGGAGATTTAGTCTATGAAGGAGAAATTACACAATACCGTATATCACCAACTACTGCAACAGCAAATAGTACAGCAGCACAAAACAGACTAACCATTGGTGTAAAAGTTAGATTTTACAATAAAAAAGAACCAGAAAAAGATTTTGAAAAATCATTCTCTTTTTTCTATGATTATACAGGTACTGAATTATTATCAGGAACCACAAAAACTGTGGCTTACGAAGAGATTTTTGAACGTTTAACACAAGACATATTTAATGCCTCATTAGCAAACTGGTAACCAATGACAAGCCTAGAATTAACAAATATACTCCAACAACCTCAGCTTGTAACAGCAAATCAAACTAACAATCTAGAAACTATTCTAGAGGAGTTTCCGTATTTTCAATCAGCAAGAGCGCTATTTCTTAAAGGTTTAAAAAACAAAGACAGTTTTAAATACAATCAGGCATTAAAAGTAACAGCAGCATATACAACAGATAGAAGTATATTGTTTGATTTTATAACTTCAGAAGTCTTTAATCAAAACGAAATTTCAGAATACATAAAACAAAACTCAGCCTACATAAATAGTTTAGATGTTTTTGCAGAAGACATGACTGATAACACAAATCAATCAGTAAAAGATGCATTAAATATTCAAATCGAAACTACTAAACAAACTTTAAACCCAGATTTATTTCAGCCCAAATCTGAAGTTAAAACTGAAAAAAAACCTGTAGTTGAACAATCCAAAACGGATACTATAGATTCAGAAAAAGTTGAAGCAGAAACCATATTAAAAATAGGAAAACCATTAGAATTTGATAGAAATGAAACGCACAGTTTTAATGAGTGGTTAAGTTTATCAAAACTAAAACCTATTCAAAGGGAAACTTCAACACCAATTGAGGATACCACAAGTAAAGAACGTGCTAAAAAATTTGAATTAATAGATAAATTTATAATCGAAAACCCAAAACTTGAAGCTAAAAAAACAAAAGTATCCTCACACAATATAGCTAAAGCACAGATGATACAGCCAGAGGTTTTAATGACAGAAACCTTAGCTCGTATTTATGTAGAACAAAAAAACTATAAAAAAGCAATTCAATCTTATAAAATATTAAGTTTGAAATATCCAGAAAAAAGTGGTTTCTTTGCAGACCAAATTAAAGCAATACAAAAATTACAAGACTAAATACTATAATATAATGAGCACATTTGCAATCTTTTTATTCTTAATCGTAGTAGTAGCATTTTTACTAATAGTAGTAATTATGGTACAAAATCCTAAAGGTGGTGGATTATCATCTTCTTTCGGAGGTGGTGGAACACAGCAATTAGGTGGTGTTAAAAAAACAACAGACTTTTTAGATAAAAGTACTTGGACTTTAGCAACAATCTTACTTGTATTAATTTTAGCATCAAGTTTAGGAATTGACAAAAATGGTGTCGCTAACGAATCAAAAATTTTAGAAAGTGATTCAATCGAGTTACCAACACCTACTGCTCCTGCTCCAACAACAGATGAGGCAACTAAAGTAATAGAGCCTACATCTGGAGAATAATTCTAAATAATAAAAAATTAAAAAAAATGCCAACTTTTACAGTTGGCATTTTTTATTTCTGAAAGTTTGTCAGTCCATATCTGTTGGCACATTTTTAGCTTATAATAATTCAAATTTTTAAATTAATTAAACCTATATATTATGAGTAAATTAAACATTAAACCACTTGCAGATCGTGTGCTAGTAGAAGCACTTCCTGCCGAAACACAAACAGCTTCTGGTTTATACATACCAGATACAGCTCAAGAAAAGCAACACAAAGGAACTATTGTTGCTGTTGGAAACGGAAAAAAAGACGAACCATTGACCGTTAAAATTGGAGACAAAGTACTTTACGGACAATATTCTGGTTCTGAGATTAAGCTAGATGGTAAAGCTTACTTAATGATGCGCGAAGATGACATCATGGCTATAATCTAAATAGCTATTAGTTTAACTACAATTAATACAAACAAAATTTAGTTAAGCCTAGTGCTTAAACTATAACAAAATTCAAAAAAATGGCAAAAGATATAAAATTTGATATTGAAGCACGTGACGGATTAAAACGTGGTGTTGATGCATTAGCTAATGCAGTAAAAGTAACTTTAGGACCAAAAGGTAGAAACGTTATTATTGGACGCTCATTTGGCGCTCCTGTAGTTACAAAAGATGGTGTTAGTGTTGCAAAAGAAATAGAATTAGAAGATGCTCTTGAAAATATGGGAGCTCAAATGGTAAAAGAAGTTGCTTCTAAAACCAATGATTTAGCTGGTGACGGTACAACAACTGCAACCGTTTTAGCACAAGCAATTGTAAAAGAAGGTTTACGTAATGTAGCTGCAGGTGCAAATCCAATGGATTTAAAACGTGGTATTGATAAAGCTGTAGAAGCTATTGTAACAGATTTAGGTAAGCAATCTAAAGAAGTTGGTGATTCTTCTGAAAAAATCAAACAAGTTGCATCTATTTCTGCAAACAACGATGGTGTAATCGGAGACCTTATTGCTAAAGCTTTTGGTAAAGTTGGAAAAGAAGGTGTTATTACTGTTGAAGAAGCAAAAGGAACCGAAACTTATGTTGATATTGTTGAAGGTATGCAGTTTGACAGAGGATATTTATCTCCTTACTTTGTAACTAACAGTGACAAAATGATTACTGATTTAGAAAATCCTTACATCTTATTGTACGATAAAAAAGTATCTACAATGAAGGATTTATTACCTGTTTTAGAGCCAGTTGCACAATCAGGAAAACCATTATTAATTATTGCTGAAGATGTTGATGGTGAAGCTTTAGCAACATTAGTAGTTAACAAATTACGTGGATCTTTAAAAATTGCCGCTGTAAAAGCACCAGGTTTTGGTGATCGTAGAAAAGCTATGTTAGAAGACATCGCTATTTTAACTGGTGGTACTGTTGTCTCTGAAGAAAGAGGTTTTACTTTAGAAAACACAACTTTAGAAATGTTAGGAACAGCTGAGCGTGTTACTATTGATAAAGACAATACTACTGTAGTTAATGGAGCTGGTGATAAAAGTTTAATTCAAAACAGAGTTAACCAAATTAAAGCCCAAATTGAAACCACTACAAGTGACTATGATAAAGAAAAACTTCAAGAACGTCTTGCTAAATTAGCAGGTGGTGTTGCTGTACTTTATGTTGGTGCTGCTAGTGAAGTTGAAATGAAAGAAAAGAAAGATCGTGTAGACGATGCTTTACATGCTACACGTGCTGCAGTTGAAGAAGGTATTGTTGCTGGAGGTGGTGTTGCTTTAGTTAGAGCTAAATCTGTACTTGATAAAATAACAACAGAAAACTTAGACGAAACAACAGGAATACAAATTGTTGCTCGTGCTATTGAAGCACCTTTACGTACTATTGTATCTAATGCAGGTGGAGAAGGAAGTGTTGTAGTATCAAAAGTAATGGAAGGTAAAAAAGACTTTGGTTACGATGCTAAAACAGAAAACTATGTAGACATGCTTAAAGCAGGAATTATTGATCCTAAAAAAGTAACTAGAATAGCATTAGAAAATGCTGCTTCAGTTGCAGGAATGATCTTAACTACTGAGTGTGCATTAATAGACATTAAAGAAGATGCACCAGCTGGAGGCGGAATGCCAATGGGTGGAGGTATGCCAGGAATGATGTAATACTATCACTCTTAATATAATAAGAAAGCCTCAACACATGTTGAGGCTTTCTTATTATATATATTATTTAGAACAGCAAATTAAGTTAACCTATTATAATAAAATGCAGGTAATAGTAATAGTAATAGGATCGGCTGAATTAAAAAACGTCTGATGTTAAAAAACAAATAATAGTTTTCTTGTTTTGGATTTAAAACAAAAAACATAAATAAAGCTATTAAAATAACAAAAGAAAAAACATAGACTAAACTTGCAAACTTAATCACACTTTTATCTTTAAAAAAAAGATATAAAATTGCTATTGACAACATAGTATTTATCACAAATCTAAGTGTTGTGTTGGCTACTAATTTAAGGACTTCTTGGCGTGGAGAATCCAAGTATAAATAATCGTTTTGAAAGAACAACAAATAGGGATCATAAAACAAATCGTTTTCAAACCATCTAACCAATGCCAACAAAAAAAACAAAGCAGTAATACCTATGTACTTTAAATATTTTTTCATTTTATTGATTAAACTTTGAAAAACGATTCACCCAAAACATCCATAACAAAAATACCATCCCGTAGATTATTGCAGGAAAAACAACACTATGCAATATGGCTTCCCTCCAAGGGTAATGATACAGCCCAATAGATAAGACAACAATCCTAATAAGATTTACAACATACAGCAATACACTTCCGCTTAAAGCGAAAATAATAGTCGTTTTTATTTTGCCAGAAAAAGCAACAATAAAAGATACAAACAAAATAATAATGCTTGCTCCATTACACCCTTCAATAACTCTTGCCAAGTATTTTCCTTCTACTATCACCTTTATGGAGGGTTCATTTGGATGTGGCACAACGATAGTCTCATACCCAACGGTTTGTAGTAAGTTTTCAGATTGTTTAGCGACTAGGTTTGTAATAAAATCCGGATAATATTGTCCAGACTTAGACGCATCTAGATAAAAGCTATACACCAAAGACAAGACACCATATACTATTAAAAAAGTAAGTATAAATTTTATAACAGATTTATATTTTATTATTAACGTTTTCAATAAAAAAGAATAAACTTTAAGTTTTTTTAAGGGTTGAAATTACACCTTTTTAAATACTTTTACCAAAATTTTCAAACAAATGACTTTCGAAACTTTAAAACCTCAAGTTGAAACTATAGTTTCTAATTCTAATTTATCTCATGATGATAAATTGTTACAAATATGTCAACTACTAGAAACTAACATTTCTTATTATAATTGGGTTGGTTTTTACTTCAAAAACGGAGATAAAAACGAGCTTAAATTAGGCCCTTATGTTGGTGAGCCAACAGACCACACTATTATTCCTTTTGGAAAAGGTATCTGCGGACAAGTTGCTGTTAGTAACGAAAATTTTGTGGTACCAGATGTTGCTGCTCAAGATAATTACATTGCTTGTAGCATTACTGTTAAGGCAGAAATTGTAATCCCTATTTTTGTAAACGGAGAAAATATTGGTCAAATAGACATAGACTCTAACACTCCTGATCCTTTTACAGAAGCTGACGAGCGCTTTTTAGAATTTGTTTGCAGTAAGGTTTCAGAATTACTATAGATGTTAATAACTACTTGTTTTAGTTGAAAAAGGACTTAAGTTTTTCAACTAAAACAATTTAGTTTTACTTAAATTTGCTTGCTTATTAACACAACTATAATGAGCAACAAAACAATTAAATCTGCATTAATTTCAGTTTTTAGCAAAGATGGATTAGAACCAATTGTTAAAGAACTAAACAAACAAGGTGTTACCATTTACTCTACTGGTGGAACCGAAACTTTTATAAAAAACCTTGGTATTGATGTCGTTCCTGTAGAGGACGTGACGTCTTATCCTTCTATTTTAGGTGGTCGTGTAAAAACGTTACACCCAAAAGTTTTTGGAGGTATTTTAAACCGTCAAAATCATGATGGTGATGTTAAAGAAATGAAAGACTTTGACATACCACAAATAGATGTCGTGATTGTAGATTTATATCCTTTTGAAAAAACAGTAGCTTCTGGAGCTTCTAATCAAGATATTATCGAAAAAATTGATATTGGAGGTATCTCTTTAATACGTGCTGCTGCTAAAAATTATGCAGACGTCATTTGTGTCTCTTCAGTTGATGATTATGCCGAATTTTTAGAACTAATTACAGATAAAAAAGGAGACTTATCTGAAGCTGATCGTAAACGTTTTGCTGCTAAAGCTTTTAATGTATCATCACATTACGACTCTGCTATCTTTAATTATTTTAATACTACAGAAAACTTAGCATCTTTTAAATTAAGCGAAACTAAAGGTCAAGTTTTACGTTATGGTGAAAACCCACATCAAAAAGGTTTTTTCTTTGGAAATTTTGACGAATTATTTACAAAACTACATGGTAAAGAATTAAGCTACAACAACCTTTTAGATGTTGATGCTGCAGTAAATTTAATTCAAGAATTTAAAGGTGAAAATCCAACTTTTGCTATCTTGAAGCATAACAATGCTTGTGGATTTGCACAGCGTGATACAATCCAACAAGCCTATACTGATGCTTTAGCTGGTGATCCTGTTTCTGCATTTGGTGGTGTTTTAATTAGTAATACGGAAATTGACGAGGCTACTGCTAATGCTATTCATACCTTATTTTGCGAAGTAGTAATCGCTCCTTCTTTTTCAACTGAAGCTGAAACTATTTTAAAAGGAAAGAAAAACAGAATACTATTAGTTTTAAATGATATTGATTTCCCACAAACATCTGTTAGAACTTGTTTAAACGGAGTGTTAGTACAAGATAAAGACAACAAAACAGATGTTGTTGAAGATTTTAAATACGCAACTAATACTAAACCAAATACGACTGAAATTGAAGATTTAATTTTTGCTTCTAAAATTTGCAAGCACACTAAATCAAACACTATTGTTTTAGTAAAAAACAAACAGTTATGTGCTAGCGGAACTGGACAAACCAGTCGTGTGGATGCTTTAAATCAAGCAATACACAAAGCACAATCTTTTAAATTTGATTTAAAAGGTAGTGTTATGGCAAGTGATGCGTTTTTTCCATTTCCTGATTGTGTAGAAATTGCAGGTAATGTTGGCATATCTAGTGTAATACAACCTGGAGGCTCTATTAAAGACCAATTAAGCATTGATTATTGCAACGATAATGACATATCAATGGTTATGACTGGTACACGCCATTTTAAACACTAAACGGTTAGTTTTACAAAGACAACGTTTAAATTTATATACAAAGCTTCGGTGTGATTACCGAAGCTTTTTTTGTGTGTTGGGCTTAATTTCCGTGACAACGAAAACATCCAAATCTACTTTTTAATCGTATCTTTTATTTGTATACCAATTAATAAAAATTGTAAGACATAAAATCCTTATATTACCATACTTTTATTACTTTTACGACATCTTTACAATAACGCCTTATAATTACATTTAACATATGGGATTTTTTGATTTCCTGACAGAAGAAATCGCTATAGATTTAGGTACTGCCAACACATTAATTATTCATAACGACAAGGTTGTAGTTGATGCGCCTTCGATAGTTGCCAGAGACAGGATTTCGGGTAAAATCATTGCTGTTGGTCAAGAGGCCAACATGATGCAAGGTAAAACACATGAAAACATTAAAACGATTAGACCTCTAAAAGATGGTGTAATTGCAGATTTTGATGCGTCTGAGCAAATGATAAGTCTGTTTATTAAAAATATTCCTGCGTTAAAAAAGAAATTATTTACGCCTGCTTTACGTATGGTTATTTGTATTCCGTCCGGAATTACAGAGGTAGAAATGCGAGCTGTAAAAGAAAGTGCTGAGCGTGTTAATGGTAAAGAAGTATACTTAATACACGAACCTATGGCTGCTGCTATTGGTATTGGTGTGGATATTATGCAACCTAAAGGTAATATGATTGTTGATATTGGTGGTGGTACTACTGAAATTGCAGTAATTGCTTTAGGTGGAATTGTTTGTGATAAATCTGTAAAAATTGCAGGTGATGTGTTTACAAACGATATTATTTATTACATGCGTACACAACACAATTTATATGTTGGTGAGCGTACTGCTGAAAAAATTAAAATTCAAATTGGTGCTGCTACAGAAGACTTAGACCTTCCACCAGAAGACATGAGCGTACAAGGTCGTGATCTTTTAACTGGTAAACCTAAGCAAGTACAAATTAGTTATAGAGAGATTGCTAAAGCTTTAGATAAATCTATTTTACGTATTGAAGATGCTGTTATGGAAACTTTATCTCAAACACCTCCAGAATTAGCTGCTGATATTTACAATACAGGTATTTATCTTGCAGGTGGTGGATCTATGCTACGTGGTTTGGATAAACGTCTGTCTCAAAAAACAGATTTACCTGTTTATATTGCTGAAGACCCTTTACGTGCTGTAGTCAGAGGAACCGGAATTACACTTAAAAACATTGCTAAATACAAAAGCGTATTGATCAAGTAGTAACTATAACTAAATGCAACAAATTGTAAATTTTATACTTAAAAACAAATCGTTTTTGTTTTTCTTGTTGCTGTTTAGTATTGCTATTGGATTAACAATACAATCACACAACTACCATAAAAGCAAGTTTATAAACTCGGCTAATAGTATTACAGGTGGTGTTTATAATACTAGCAACTCGGTTACTAGTTATTTTGGTTTAAAAGAAGAAAACGAAAAATTACAAAAAGAAAACACCTATTTAAAGTCATTGTTATATAATCAACAAGATCCTACAAATACTTTTGTGGATACGACTTTGTTTCAAAAAAAATATAAGTTTACCTCTGCTAAAATTATAAAGAATAGTTACAATTTACAAAACAACTATTTAACTATAAACAAAGGAGTAAACGACAGTATTAAACAAGATTTAGGTGTTGTGTCTACTAACGGAATTATTGGAATTGTAGATAATACCAACAGTAGTTACGCAACTGTAATTTCTATATTAAACACAACTAATAAAATAAGTGGTCAACTTAAAAACTCTAATCATTTTGGAACTTTAAGTTGGAACGGACAATCACCAAATTATATACAACTTACAGATATTCAAAAAAATGCAGTTGTATCTAAAGGAGATACTATAATAACATCTGGACGATCGGCAATTTTCCCAAAAGGCATTTTAGTTGGTGCTATTGAAGACTACCAATTGGATGCTACTAAAAATTATTTTGAAATAAATATAAAATTATTTAACGACATGACTAACCTTGAGCATGTCAGTATTATAGAAAACAAAGACAAACCCTTAATAGACGATTTATTAAACACCAATGAATAACCTATTATCCATACATACTGTTAGGTTTATTGTATTAATACTACTTCAAGTATTAGTGTTTAATAATATTAATTTTATGGGTTATATCAACCCATACGTTTACATTTTATTTATAGCTTTATTTCCTGTAAAAAATAATAGACTTACATTTTTATTTTTAAGCTTTTTGTTAGGATTAAGCATTGATATATTTATGGATTCTGGTGGTATAAACGCAGCAGCAGCAGTACTAACAGCTTATGCTAGACCTATTATTTTAAAGTTTAGTTTTGGTGCAATTTATGAGCATCAAGCAGTAAAATTTAATAACATAGATTTTGGCCAACGTGTAACTTATATTTTACTATTAGTTTTAATACATCATCTAACTTATTTTTTATTAGAAATTTTTAACGTTTCTAAAATAATTTTTGTGTTACAAAACACGTTGTTCTCAGGTATATTTACTATTATACTATGTATTTTAATAACATATATTTTTAGTTCAAAATCTAAATGAGAAAATTTTTACTGCTTTTTTCTGTTATCGTTGTTGGCTTAATATTTACAGGTCGTTTATTGTATTTACAAGTTATTAAAACAACAGACTATAATCTATATCAAGATAATGCTATACGTAAAGTGTTTGATTACCCTAAACGCGGTTTTGTTTACGACAGAAATGGACAACTTTTAGTGTCTAACCAACCGTCTTATGATGTGATGGTAATACCTAGAGAAGTCAAAGCATTAGACACATTAGAGTTTTGTAATCTTTTAAAAATAGATAAAGAAACCTTTATTAAAAAATACGATAAAGCATATCGCTACTCACCAAGACTACCTTATGTTTTTGTATCGCATTTGTCCAAAGAAGACTATGCTGTATTACAAGAAAAGATGCGTAAATATGAAGGTTTTTATATTCAAAAAAGAAATCTTAGAAAATACGAAACCACTATTGGAGCTAACGTTTTAGGTGATATTGGCGAAGTTAATAACCGAAATATTAAAAATGATAGCTACTATCATTCGGGTGATTTAATAGGTAAAGCTGGTGTTGAAGCATCCTATGAAGAAACACTGCGTGGGCAAAAAGGAATCAAGTTTATCCAAAAAGATATTTTTAACCGTAATATTGGTCCTTATAAAGACGGAATTTATGACACACTTCCTGAGTCTGGAAAAGATATTAAAATAACCATAGATGCTACCTTGCAAGCCTATGGAGAATTATTAATGACTAATAAACGAGGAGGTGTTATAGCAATAGAACCAGAAAGTGGTGAAATACTAGCTATGATATCAGCACCAACTTACAACCCAAATAGTTTAGTTGGAAGAAACCGAAGTAAAAACTACACTAAACTTTACAGAGACTCAATAGCAAAACCATTATTTAACCGAAGTTTACAAGGGGTTTATGAACCTGGTTCACCTTTTAAATTAATGAATGCTTTAATTGCTCTACAAGAAGGTGTGATTTCTACAGAAGAAAAAATAACATGTTATAACGGTCTTAAATACGGTAAAAAAGCCTTCATGAAGTGTCACTGTGGCTATGGTGTAAAAAATGACTTATCAAGAGGTATCCAACAATCCTGTAATGCATATTTCGGGACTGCGTACAAACGTATACTTGATAAATACGACAATGCCTCTATTGGTATTGACAATTGGAGTAAACATGTTCAAAGTTTTGGTCTCGGAAATTTTTTAAACAACGATTTATATGTTGGTCAAAAAGGAAGAATACCTAATAGAGAATTTTATAGCAACGCTTATCCTAAACGTTTTTATTCTACTTACACCATGTCTAATGCCATTGGGCAAGGAGAAGTTAGGACTACACCAATACAATTAGCCAACATGGTAGCTGCAATTGCTAACAGAGGTTATTACTTTACACCACACATTATAAAAAGTATTCAAGACCAACCTTTACCTGAAAGCTTTACAACACCAAAACATACAACCATAGACAAACAACATTTTGATCCTGTTATAGAAGGCATGTTAAAGGTATATGAAAAAGGTACAGCAGAATCTTTACAAGTTAAAGACATAGAAATTGTTGGAAAAACAGGTACAGTAGAAAATTTTGTAAAAATAGACAGTATTAAAACACAATTAACGGATCACTCCATTTTTGTAGCTTTTGCACCAAAAGACAACCCAAAAATTGCAATAGCTGTTTTTGTAGAAAATGGATATTGGGGAAGTCGTTATGCTGGGAAAATAACCAGTCTAATGATTGAAAAATACTTAAAAGGAAATATTAGCAGAACAGATTTAGAAGATTGGGTGTTAAATCACACGTTAGAAAACGAATATGCCAAACCTTATTCTGGAGAACCTTTTAAAATAAATGGTCAAAGCCAATTACAAGTGGTCAAACCAGAAGAATTTTATAAACTTAAAAAACGACTAAACCAACTAAATTAATGTTAAGACAAACTGATAGACATTACAAATTTGACTGGTTAACCATTCTACTGTTTTTTATACTAGTTATTTTTGGTTGGGTAAACATCATATCTGCTTCACACTCTGGAGAAGCTTTAGAATTTTCAAATTTTTCTCATTACTACAGCAAACAACTTATTTTCATTGCACTTTCTGTAGTACTAATAATTTTGGTTTTATCAATAGAGTCTAAGTTTTACGAACGTTTTTCTAGTATCATATATTTTTCAGCATTACTCTCTTTAGCTGGCTTATTTATTTTTGGAAAAAACATTAATGGAGCCACCTCTTGGTATCCTATTGGTAGTTTTACCTTCCAACCTGGAGAATTTGCAAAAGTAGCAACTGCTTTAGCTGTAGCTAAATATGTAAGCGATTTAAATACAGATATAAAACGCTTTAATGATCAACTTAAAACATTTGCAATAATAGTTGTTCCTGCTTTTTTAGTTTTATTACAACCTGATGCTGGAAGCGCAATTGTTTATGGTGCATTTTTCTTTGTATTGTACAGAGAAGGCTTACCACACATGTATTTAATAGTTGCAGTATTACTTATTTTACTCTCTATTTTCGCTTTAAAACTTGGAGCTACAAGCACACTGTTAATAACTGCAATTATTGTACTAACCTACTACTTTACACGCAAAAAACGTCCTTCTATTTTTCAACCTATTGTAGTAATACTTTTATGTACTGCTTTGGCTTTTAGTGTCCGATTTTTTTATGATAATATATTACCAGCTCACCAAAAAGACAGAATTACAATATGGCTAAGTTTAGAGAAAGATCCTGATAAATTAGAGCGAATGAAAAAAACGGTCGCTTACAATTTAAACGAATCTGAAAAAGCAATAAGCAGTGGTGGTTTTAAGGGAAAAGGCTTTTTGGAAGGCACACGTACAACCGGAAACTTTGTCCCAGAACAGCACACTGATTATATTTTTAGTACTGTTGGTGAAGAATGGGGTTTTGTAGGAAGCTTCTTAACTGTACTTATCTTTTTATTACTAATTATAAGAATTTTAATTCTTGCCGAACGACAAAAAAACCAATTTAGCAGGATGTATGGCTATGCTGTTGGTTCTATTTTGTTTTTACATTTTTTAATCAATATTGGTATGGTTATGGGATTAATACCAACTATAGGTATACCTCTACCCTTTTTTAGTTATGGTGGATCTGGACTTTGGGGATTTACTATTTTAGTTTTTATTTTTATAAAACTAGACTCAAATCGTATTAATGAGTGGTAAAACAAGAAATTAGCATATTATAAAAACATAAAAAAACCCTTAAAACGTAATTGTTAAAAGGGTTTTAATTTAGCTATTAATCAATTTATAGATTGTAAATAAATCTTGCTGTTACAAATCTAGGCTGTATAAAATACTCGCTTGTACTTACAGAGAAGGCTCCATTACTATTTTGTATTCTTGAAGCTGTATCTAAAAGGTTAGTTGCTTTAAGCTCGTATTCCCATTTACTATCACTACTTTTTCTATACGCTAAGTTTGCATTCCATAGACCAAAACCATTACTATCTCCATCAATAGTTTGACGACTATACGTATAATCTGTTTTAAAAGTAAACGTTTTAAAAATTAAAGCATCAAACTCAGCTGAAGGTGCGTTGGTATAAATTTTAGTTGTACGATCTCCTTGATCACTATTAGTTAAACCATAACGGTAACTCAACTCAAAATTTGGTGCATTGTTAAAGTTAGAACGTAATTGCGCAGTATAACTTTGTGTGTAATTTTGATTAACCGAAATTTCTTCATTTATAAATTGACTAAATTTTGTATAACCAAAAGTCCCTCTTGCACTAGCTTGAAGTTTTCCAAATCGTCTTTGAAAACGTCCACTAACATTTAAACTTTCATCTTCTAAACCAGAGTTAAATGGTGTACTTATTCTAATAACAGATCCTGGTTGAAACTCTGATACGTTTCTAATATTATCAATGTTTTTACTATAATTAACAAATGCAAAAACATTAGTATAATTAAACATATTAAAACTAAAATAACTTAAGTTGACATTATGAGATAAAGAACTTTCTAAATCAGGATTACCTGCAAACGTCGAATTATAACTATTTAACACTACTGCTTCAGCAAACTGATTAACATCTGTAAACTGAGTTTGCATTTTATAAGTTAAATTTAAAGTTTCGCTACCTTTTAACTGTACACGTACATTTAAATCTGGTAAAACTCTAAAAAAGTTATCGGTAGTTTTTGTTCCAAATTGTTTATTAACTGCACTATATGCATGTGCTGATACACCTGGACTTATTGTAAATTTACCAGTTTTAATACGGTAATGTGCACCTAAATAAACATCACTAAAAGTATATTTAATATCATTCTCGTCTGACAAACCTTCTAGTGTTGTGTCTGTTTCTAAATCGCTTCCATCATCTAAGGTCTGAAATAAATTAGAATCAAATTGCTGATTACTATATATAGTTCCGACAGTAAAATTAATATCGCTTTTCTTATTTAAAATATTCCAATAATCTACTTTAGCATCTAATTGGTTTGTCTTTACACGCTTTTCTTGATTAACATCATATGTTACTTGTGTACCATCTAATCCTAAGTCTTGAGCTGTATCATCAAAAGGATCATTATCAGCATCATTATTATTTAAAGGATTATTTTGTAGAATAGCATTATAAAAAGGATCTTCATCTTGTAATAAATGTTGAACAGAAAGTGCAAAAATATTATCCTCATCCATGGTATAATAATAATTCAAGTTTTGATTTATTTTAAAGGGAGTTGTCTCTTCGTTTTGATCAATTTGTCCAATAACACTAGAGAAGGTTCCGTTTAACTGTTCATCTTTAGACACTCTTCCAAGTATATCATAATCTAACTGATTATTAGGATTGGGCTTATATTTTGCACTAAATTTAAACAACCCTAAATCACTTTTTTGTTTGGTATTACTAGACGTATTTTCATCCGGAATATCTAAAGATTGATCTGTGTAAAATACTGAGCTATTTTCTTGTAACTCTATTCTGCTACTTGCTAATATTGCAAATCCGCTTAAATCCAAAGTGCTTTTAGGTGAAAAGCTAAAGTTAGCAGCTGCAAATTTTGTATCAATACTTTTAGCTTGATTGTTTTGTAATTGTCTAAACCCTAAATCGTTACTTCCTAAACTAATATTGGTACCACTTTGTTGACTAGGTTGTTGGAAGCCACCTGAAAAATTAAACATATCACGACGTGATAAAGCTAACTCACCAATATTATTTAAGTCACCAATAAAATTGATACTTTTTTCTGGACTATAATAAAATAATTTAGGTTGAAATAAATATAATTCACCAGATTTTGAATCTCCTAAACCACCTGTAACAGTTCCGAACCAGAAGTTTTTCTTTCCTTCTTTTAATTTAATATTTATTGCAATATTATCTTGATTGTTAGTCACACCACTAAGCTGTCCAACTTCACTATAATTTTTCAAAACTTGTACTTTATCTATTGCATTAGCAGGAATATTTTTGGTCGCTAACTTTGTATCTCCATCAAAAAACTCTTTACCATCAATCATGACTTTACCAACAGCTTTACCTTCGACCTCTACTTCACCATCATCATTAATTTCTACTCCTGGCATTTTTTCTAGTACATCACCAAGTTTTCTTTCTGTTCCGTTTTTAAAAGAATCTGCATTGTAAGTAATTGTGTCTCCACTTATGGTTACTGGCATTTCATAGGTGATTTCAACTTCATCTAAACTATTATCTATAGACATCGTATAGTTTTTAGTTATATCAACTTCTTTAGTATTAATAGTTTCAGAAATTTGTTGCATTCCTATATAACTAACCTGAATACTATAAGCCGAATTGACATCTAAATTTAATTTATATCGACCTTTATCATTAGTAATAGCATAAGCTTCTAAAGCCTTAGTTTCTTGATTTATAGCAACCACATTGGCCAGCTCTAAACCAACACCTAAACTATCTTTGACAACTCCCTCAAATTTAACTTGAGCAAAAGAAGTTGTAACCACTAATAAAAGTAGTAGTGTAAATATGTGTTTCATAAGTTTTTTTTTGATTGGTTTATTTAAAAATTAATTACGACCACGTCCACCACGACCTCCTCTTGATCTAAACATTTCGCGCATTTCTTCCATTTTCTTTTTAACAGTAGCTTGATAATCTTCTTGAGAAATTTCTTTACCCTTAGTTGGTTTTTTAATTTCATCTTTATCTGCTGGATTTAACACAATTTTGGTACACAAAATTGTTGTACGCCCAGAGTTAACCTCTAAAATTAAACCTGGTAAACCCCAATATTCGCTTGGCCCACTATTTACTGGAATACTCATAGTATACCAAGCAGTAACCTCTACTTCTTCAGGTATTTCAATATTTTCAAAAGGATCTTTATCTCCTTTTACCTTTGTACTATCTTGTTTAGCTTCAGCTGTATCTTTTTTATCATTATCTTGTCTTCCATCTCTTCCTCCTCTACGTCTCATATTCGTCCAATCAGCATCAACTTTTTTTGTTGCTGTAGCTTTAAAACATGTATATTGTCCAATTTGCTTAGACTCACCACTCATTTTCCATTCAAAAGTTGTAAGACTATCTTTGATTAAAAATTGTTTTCCAAAAAACTCCTGATCTTGTAATAATTGATTGTCTTTAACGTTTTTGTAAATAGTTCCAGCAGAGGTCATTCCTCCAAACCTAAAACCACGTCCACCACCTGGCGACTCTAAAGCTTCATCTTCTTTATATGTTGATTCGGTTTTATTAAAATCTAAAATAAATGTTTTTTCAAGCATACTTTTCATACGCTCTGTGATTGCCTTTTTACGTTCAGGACTCATATCACGACCACCAAAACTATCCATATCTACAGTAGTTTTTGACATGTATATAGCTTGACCCTGAAAACTATCTTGAGCAAAGCTATTAGCGGTAATAACCATAACCAATGCAATAGTTAGGCTTTTAAAGGTAGATTTTAATCTCATTATTATATGTTTATTGTATTAATACTATGTTAAGACCTTATAGAATCTTAATAGTTTAATTATTAAATGTTAAAAAAATGCTAATAATTAAATTTGTAGACTTAAATATTAACTTGTTACGTTTTGGATTACTTTTTGTACATTGGTAATTCATGAAATATATCTTAATCACTATTTATTTTCTATCAGTTTCATTATTGGCGCAACAACCAATAACCACACAACTAATACAAAAAGACAGTATAAATGCAGACCTTTTTATAGCTAAAAATAATTTTGACAATCTTTACATCATTAAAGACAATATTTTAATTAAAAAAAGCAAAAACAACACTTATAACTACAGTAGTATTCAGTTAGGAAACATTACCAGTGTACACACTTTTAATCCATTAAAAATTAATGCTTTTTATGCAGATCTTAATACAGTAGTTATTTTAGACAATAGGTTAACCGAAATATTTAAAATAGACTTTAATGCATTAGATAGTTATAAAAATATTTCACACATAACAACAGGTTTTGACAATACGCTTTGGTTATTTAATCAAGATTTTCAGTATTTGGAGCTATATGATTACAAAACACAAACAACGCGTTATAAAACCATACCAATAACCTCAAAAGTTTTAGACCTAACCAGCAGCTATAATTACTGTTGGTTACTTACACAAAACTACCTGTACTGCTATAATTATTTTGGAAGTTTGGTTTATAAAATAAAAAATGACAACTATTTAAGCGTAAAAGCAAACAATGAAGATCTAGTAATAAAAAAAGAAAACGGATTAATTTATTATAATCACAAAACCAAGTCACTGTCTTCCATAGTATTACCAAATATGTTAATAAGTCAGTTTTCTGTAACCAATCAAATCCTGTATATTTACAGTCGCAAAACACTTTATCAATACCAATTTAAAATAGACTAATCATGCACGTTGCCATAGCAGGAAACATAGGAGCAGGAAAAACAACGCTTACAAATTTATTAGCCAAACATTTTAATTGGGAAGCTCAGTTAGAAGACGTTGTAGACAACCCATATCTTGACGATTTTTACAATCAAATGGAGCGTTGGAGCTTTAATCTACAAGTTTACTTTTTAAATAGTCGTTTTAGACAAGTATCACAAATTCGCGAAAGCGGAAAAGATATTATTCAAGACCGAACCATTTATGAAGATGCACACATTTTTGCACCTAACTTACATGCAATGGGCTTGATGACCAACCGTGATTTTGAAAACTACAAATCCCTTTTTGAGCTAATGGAAGGTTTTGTTGCAGGACCAGATTTACTGATTTACTTAAGAAGCTCCATTCCAAATTTAGTCTCTCAAATACATAAACGTGGACGTGACTATGAAAACTCAATAAGCATCGACTATTTAAGCAGGCTTAATGAGCGTTACGAAGCTTGGATACATGGTTACAATAAAGGCAACCTATTAGTAATAGATGTAGACAATATGGACTTTGTAGCAAATCCTGAAGACTTAGGATTTATAATTAATAAAATAGACGCCGAAATAAACGGTTTGTTCTAAAAAAATAATTTGGGCGTTACCTTTATCCTGAATTTAGTTCAGGATAAACGTCGTGCTATCCGTTATATCTTTTTTATTTGTTTTATAACTATTTTGCTCATACTTCACAAAACAGTAAAACAATATAAAAAAGGATGCCACTACTATCACTAACGCAGGCTTACTTGATAAGTCCATGACTTTTAGCATGTATAATAGCCTCTTTGCTAGAGTTAACTAATAACACAGGTGTGTCTTTATAATTAGACAACAAGTCCTTAACACGTTTAGTCTTACGCTTATCATCCACACTTCTTAAATACACAGCCTTAATCCTATTAGGATACGTATTTACTAATTTTAAGTAAATATCAGGATCGTGCTCTCCACTATCACCAACCAAAATAACAGGTAAATCAGGATAAGTTTTCAAAATATTTTCAATCTCCAACTGCTTATCTGGCTTACAAGTCGAAGACTTTTTTTTAAAAATGGTTTTAAAACTTCTAAGTAAAATAGGACCTTTAGGAAAATTATTAGTTCTTAAAAAAAACTCTAAATAGCGATACAAATTCCATGGACTGTGGCTAACATAAAAAATAGGATTAGCCTTATTACCACTTGGACCTTTATGTAATAAGTGATAAAAATCTGCAGCACCTTCTAACGGAATTCTATTTTGGGCATGTTTTAAAAACGTATTATACAATACACGCCATTTTAAAATAGATACAACACCTGTGTGTAATATTGTATCATCAATATCACTAATCACAGCAAAATCAGAATCTAATTTTGGTATTAATAACTCGGCTGGGAATTTATTTTTATTTTGAATGGTCCTCTTTATGGATGGCTCACTGTAAGATACTTCAAAATTTAACCAACCTTCACTATTAATTAATAGCTCCAATCCATCAATATTTTCTTCAATTTTATAGTAACCATCTTTATCAGTTTGGACATAAAACACCTTATTATTAGGTAAAGTCACCTTTAACTTAGTGTTTTTGATTTCGTCTGTTTCAAATCTTTTCCACGTATTTAAAATAAGATTATACAAACTTTTTTGATCTAAATCAATAGTCTCATCCTCTAACGCACGTCCACGATGATAGAAATGGTTTGACGTACCATAACTTAAAAACGAAATAATTTGTAACGGATCTTTCCTAAACCAACTCATTACCTCAAATATAATACAAAAAAAAACTGCTAATCAAATTAGCAGCTTTAAATTTTTTAATTTTAAAGGACAGATTAACCTTTTGTAATGTTTACGTTCTGAATTATTTTTTTATTAGCTTCATTGGCTTGATTATTATCTTTTTCAAAGTCCTTAATTTTTGCTTCTACATCTAACTTAGAGCCTTCAAAAGTCTCCTCTTTAGTTACCACTTTTCCGTTTTCAATTACAGTATAAACTATTGTAGCTACAGCTGTATTATTTTCAATCTTCATTTCCTTTTCAATAGTAATTTCTTTGGTATTAGCGACACCAGTTTCTGTATGACCTCCTAAAATTGGAGCAATTACTAAACCTATTAAACAGGTTAATTTAATCAATATATTCATAGATGGACCTGAAGTATCTTTAAACGGGTCACCAACAGTATCTCCTGTTACTGCTGCTTTATGCGCATCACTTCCTTTAAAGGTCATTTCGCCATTAATTTCTACACCAGCTTCAAAAGACTTTTTAGCATTGTCCCATGCTCCACCAGCATTATTTTGAAAAATTGCCCATAAAACACCAGACACAGTTACACCTGCCATATAACCTCCTAACATTTCGGCTATAGCCATAGGATTCATTCCAAATAGCATTGGTACAAAAGCAATAATCAAAGGAAATCCAATAGTTAATAAACCAGGCAACATCATTTCTTTTAAAGACGCTTGTGTAGATATTGCTACACATTTATCGTATTCTGGCTTACCTGTACCTTCCATAATACCAGGAATATCTTTAAACTGACGACGGACTTCTTGTACCATCTCCATAGCTGCTTTACCAACCGCATTCATAGCTAAAGCTGAAAACACTACTGGTACCATACCTCCAACAAACAACATTGCTAAGACAGGTGCTTTAAAAATATTAATTCCATCAATACCAGTAAAGGTTACATAAGCCGCAAATAGTGCTAATGATGTTAATGCTGCAGAAGCAATAGCAAATCCTTTACCTGTAGCTGCAGTTGTATTTCCAACCGAATCTAATATATCTGTACGCTCTCTAACGATAGGATCTTGCTCGCTCATTTCTGCAATTCCACCTGCATTATCAGAAATTGGTCCAAAAGCATCAATTGCTAATTGCATAGCTGTTGTTGCCATCATAGCAGATGCTGCTAAAGCGACACCATAAAATCCTGCTAAAGCATAAGAGGACCAAATTGCTCCTGCAAATAGCAATACCGAAGGAAAAGTAGAAATCATACCTGTTGCTAATCCTGCAATAATATTTGTTCCTGCTCCTGTACTAGATTGTTGTACAATTTTTAAGATTGGTTTTTTACCTAAGCCAGTATAATACTCGGTTACAGAAGAAATCACAGCACCAACAAATAATCCAACTAAGGTTGCATAAAAGACACGCATGGAAGAAATTTCTAGAGTACCTTCACCAAAAAATTTCATTTGCATAGTCTCGGGAAGCATCCAAGTTACTAATCCAAAACAAGCTACTGCAACTAGTGCAATTGACACCCAGTTACCTAAGTTTAAAGCTCCCATAACTTGAGCTTCTTTAGCATCATTACTTTTAATTTTTACTAAAACAGTACCAATTATTGAAATAATAATACCTGCTCCAGCTATTGCCATAGGCAGCAAAATAGGACCAATACCACCAAATGCATCAGTTATATTTCCTCCCATATCTTTTATAACATAATTACCTAAAACCATTGCTGCTAATACTGTTGCAACATACGAACCAAATAAATCGGCTCCCATACCAGCGACATCACCAACATTATCTCCAACATTATCTGCAATAGTTGCTGGATTTCTAGGATCATCCTCAGGAATTCCTGCTTCTACTTTACCAACTAAATCTGCACCAACATCTGCAGCTTTAGTATAAATACCACCACCAACACGTGCAAATAATGCAATAGATTCTGCTCCTAATGAGAAACCAGCTAAAGTTTCTAAGACTAAAGTCATATCATCAGTATTGGTCCAACCTTCAGGCATAAACACAAACTTATAAAACACAATAAAAAAAGCTGTTAAACCTAACACTGCAAGTCCAGCCACACCAAGTCCCATAACTGTACCTCCACCAAAAGAAATATTTAAAGCTTTAGGTAAACTAGTTTTTGCTGCTTGAGTTGTTCTAACATTTGTTTTAGTTGCTATTTTCATTCCAATATTTCCTGCGAAAGCAGAAAATACAGCTCCAAAAATAAATGCTATTACAATTAAATAACTAGTTGTTGGCACAAAATAAGCGACCACTGCTAATAGCACACTGACTATAACTACAAAAATAGTCAGCAATCTGTACTCGGCATTTAGAAAAGCTAAAGCACCTTGGTAGATATGATCTGAAATCTCTTTCATTTTTCCATCTCCAGCGTCTTGCTTCATAACCCAAGATTGTTTGACAACCATATAAATTAAGCCTAAAATTGCCATAACAATAGGCATCCATATCATCATTGATTCCATATAAGTTTTTTTGATTAATTAGTATTAATAGTTTTTTAGTTCTCGTAAATGTAACAAAATCAATTAAAACAAAAATATTAATATCTAATATTTTTAACCATTAAATAAAGATATCATCAATAAAACACACCAAGAAAAGCACAATACTAACTAATTCTCAAACAAAACAACAAATATCACAACCAACACTATTAATTGAAACAATAAAAAAAGCCTTTCACTTTTTAAAGTGAAAGGCTTTAAAATTATATTATATTTTTTACTAATTAGATAGCAAAAGTACGTTTGTCTTTATGTTCGCTTTTTTCATAACGATCAACACATTCGTGAAAGATTTTTACAGCTTCTTCAGCATTTCCCCATCCACCTGTATCTACTTTTTTCTTTTCTAAATCTTTATAAACTTTGAAGAAGTGTTCGATTTCTTTTAATCTATGTGGATTTAAATCACTAATATCATTATTATTACTCCAGATTGGATCTGAAACTGGTACACAGATAATTTTTTCGTCTGGTCCTTTTTCGTCTGTCATATGGAAAACACCAATTGGTCTAACTTCCATTACTACCATTGGATATGTTGGTTCATGACCTAAAACTAAAACATCTAATGGATCACCATCTAATGCTAATGTTTCTGGTATAAAACCGTAATCTCCTGGATACATCATTGAAGAAAATAACATACGATCAAAACGGATTTTATTTAATTCAAAATCGTATTCATATTTATTTCTGCTTCCTTTTGGTATCTCTATTAATACGTCAAATGTTAGATTTGCTTCTTGACTCATAAACTTTATATATTGGTTTTATTTAAGCTAAATTATATTTCAAATTGAACTTTTTCAGATTGCGAAAGTACGAGATTTTTAAGGTTTTGACAAGATAATTTTGCGGATTTACATTGACTACTGTAGCTATTGTTAAAAATAAAACCCAAAACTACCTGTAACACCAAATTTTCTGGCGTCAGGATTAGTTATTGGATTTAGATAGTTTCCTCTAAAATTAAAATCTATTCTAAACACTTTAAAGATGTTACCTACACCTACACTATACTCGTAATAAGCTTCTTTACTTGGTGCTCTATACAATAATCCAGAGGCATTAATAGCTCTATTTTCTTGACTTACATCTCCTATAACACCTCTTGCTCCAACTATGGCTCTTAAATTATATTTTTTAAGAAATGGAATACGGGAAAATAAACGACCATTAAAATTATGCTCTATGTGTAATGTTGCATATTCATCGGTTACAAACTCGTAAAAATCTAAATTAGAAAATGTGTTATATATTGAAAAATAACTTTGATTTCCAGGTACTACACTTAGCAATCCTAATGGCACTTCTCCAAAAATCTTACCTGCTTCAATAGTAGTAAACAAGCGTCCAAATCCACCTAAAGACCAAGGTTGTGTGTAAGAAAACTGTAAGCGTGTATAATCAAAATCACTATTTAAAATACTTTTATCTCCTAAGGTTATTTGTGCAAATAGTCTTGCAAAATCATCATTTTTAGTACGTCGTTCTACACCAAAACCTGTCATTTCTCTTTTAGGAAAAAAGGACATTGACATTGAGGTTTCGTATTGTTTAATTTCTGACTCTGTTGTTGTTTGGGTATCGTCTGTGTAATAATCCAAACTAAACGTTTGCGATGCAGACTCTAACGTCCTGTAACTTGTACTTAGACGAGTTATAAAGTTTCTAAAGGGCTCAGCTTCGATTGATAATGTACTTAAATTTATATTTGTTAACTTATCATTAGTCCCAGTTCCAACCACAGAGCTACTGGCTAGACTTCGACCTAAAACATCTGTACTAGTGGTTAAACTGGCTCCTATCTGCTCAACATCTCTTCGATTACCTCCAGAAATAATTAAACGACTTTTTTTATCTAATAACCATTTACCAGATAATCCATATTTAAATTTATTATCTCTAAATCCATAGGCTGTAAATCCTTCAATTCGCCATAAATCGTTTTGTCCAAAATAGGTACGTCCTCCAGCTCTAAGTCTTAAACCTTCAACATCATTGTAACCAAAAGTTGAAAAAATTGGTCCATAATCTAAATTTAAATCAGGAAACTCTATATAACCAGATGCTAAAATACTTCCTAAGTTATACAGACGTTTAAACTTTTTGGTATTTTTAAGCGAGTCTAACATGACGTAAACTCCTTTTTCGTCTTTATTTAAGGATTCCATTCTGTTTTTCTCCCAAAAGCTATCATCTTGATTGTATAAATCTTGGTCAAAACTATATACTTTTTCTTTGTAAAATTTTGGGTCTTTCTCGATATCAAACTTATAATTATCATATAAGGTTGTACGCTTTCCATAAATACCTTTGGATTTTTCTTTTTTATTAAAAGCAAAATCACTCATGAAGTAATCACGTTTTATAAGAAAGACTGAATCGTTTAACACTTCAAACTCTTGTTCTATATAAATTTCTTTTACCCAGTTTATATTAGCACTTTTAGAGGCTTGCATGTTAATTTCTTTAATTGCAAAAGTGGTATCTGCAACCCAAAAATCACCTTTAAAAGTTAGTTCGTTTTTACGTCTTGGATAATAAATAATGTTGTAACACCATTTATTGTCTATATAACTACTGTCTGCTAAAACGTAATTATAGGTTTGGATCCCTGTTCTAGAAATTGGACTTGTAAAGCTTTTGTCAAAAAACTTTAAATAGTTATCGTAGACATCATAATCTGAATACAAATCGTCTACAAAATCTATAATAATTTGGTTATTACTAAAACCAGAGTTTTTGTTTCCTTTTAAAACGTCACGTTTTTGATTAATTAAGTTATCTCCATAAACTTGACTTGAAGACTCATTAATAAACATGGGTAAATAGGTTTTACCAGTAACGCTTGAAGTGTCTACTTGCTCAAAAACAAACTCCATACCTTTAAACAATTTACTTTCTATTAAAGAACTATCTATGGTATTAAGGTCAAATTCTACTTTCTCGTATTTATCGTATTGGTATTGTTTGTATTTTTTTAATCCATTACTACGCTTGTTAGCCCATATTTTTCTTAAAATATCAATAGCAGGATTATTTTTTTTAGGTTGTTTACCAGAAACAATTACAACTTCATCAAGAGCTGCAACTTCTTCTTTTAAAACCACTTTTAAATCATAGTTTACTTTTTTATCCAATGAAATTTCTTGGGTTTCAAAACTAATAAAAGACACTAGTAACGTGTCCCAAGTATTATCATCTTCCATGTAAAAACGTCCATCTTCGTTGGTTATTACTCCAACAGAACTCCCTTTAAACACTACATTTGCAAAGGAAACTGGTTGATTATTCTCATCGTAGACATGTCCACTAACTTTAGTTTGTGCAAATGTGCAAATGGTACCAATAAGAAAACAAAAATAAAAAAGTCTACTAGTCATATTTGGGGATTAAAAAACAAAAAAGCTTCATCAACAAAACGTGCTAATGAAGCTTTTGATATATCTAAATGTACATTTTTTATTTGTACATTACTTTTTTTACAGCTGCAATAACATCTTTATGGTCTGGTAACCATTCTGCTAACAATACTGGAGAGTATGGTGCAGGTGTATCTGCTGTATTAATTTTTACTACAGGAGCATCCAAATAATCAAATGCTTCACTTTGTACTAAATATGTAATTTCAGTTGCTACATTACCAAAAGGCCAAGCTTCTTCTAAAACAATTAATCTATTCGTTTTCTTTACAGACTCTAAAATAGCTTTTCTATCCATTGGACGAACCGTACGAAGGTCTATAATCTCACAAGAAATACCTTCTTCTGCTAATTTATCTGCAGCGATATAAGCTTCCTTTATAATTTTACCAAACGATACAATTGTTACATCTGTACCTTCTCTTTTAATTTCTGCAACTCCTAATGGGATAGTGTACTCACCTTCTGGCACTTCACCTTTATCACCATACATCTGCTCACTTTCCATAAAAATCACTGGATCGTTATCACGTATTGCAGATTTTAATAATCCTTTAGCATCATATGGATTAGATGGGACAACTACTTTTAAACCTGGTGTGTTTGCAAACCAATTTTCAAAAGCTTGAGAGTGCGTTGCTGCTAACTGACCTGCACTTGCTGTAGGACCTCTAAATACTATTGGGCAATTAAATTGTCCTCCAGACATTTGTCTAATTTTAGCTGCATTGTTTATTATTTGATCAATACCAACCAATGAAAAGTTAAACGTCATATACTCTACAATTGGTCTGTTACCTGTCATGGTTGATCCAATAGCAATACCTGCAAAACCAAGTTCTGCAATTGGTGTATCTATAACACGTTTTGCACCAAACTCATCTAACATACCTTTTGACGCTTTGTAGGCACCATTATATTCTGCTACTTCTTCACCCATTAAAAAAATGCTTTCATCTCTGCGCATTTCCTCGCTCATTGCTTCGCAAATAGCTTCTCTAAATTGAATTGTCTTCATCTAAATAATAATTTGAAAAGCAAAAATAACAATAAATGAAAAACTTTTAACTAAAGAATTATTTAAAATTTACTATGCATGCATAGTATTTTTAAGAAATAAATAATTATCTTCGTAACCGTAAGATTTAAGAGCTTTTTATAATCTTAAATTTTATTGAAATTTAAAGAAAAGTTAGACTAACTATATCGTTATAGTTGATTAAATCTAACATAAAAGAACTCATAAAAACAGAATAAATATGAAAATTTTAGTGTGTATTAGTCATGTACCAGATACGACATCAAAAATTAATTTTACAGATGGAGATTCAAAATTTGACACAACAGGAGTACAATATGTAATTAATCCAAATGATGAATTTGGTTTAACTCGTGCTATGTGGTTTAAAGAAAAACAAGGTGCATCTATAGATGTAGTTAACGTTGGAGGTGCTGAAACAGAACCTACATTACGTAAAGCATTAGCTATTGGAGCAGATACTGCAATTAGAGTAAATGCTGAAGCTAAAGATGGATACCAAGTTGCTAAAGAAATTGCAAACGTTGTAAAAGAAGGTAGTTATGATTTAGTCATTGCTGGTCGTGAATCTATAGACTACAATGGTGGAATGGTACCTGGTATGGTTGCAGAAATGATTGAAGCTAATTTTGTAACTAACTGTATTAGTTTAGAGTTAGACGGAACAAATGCTAAAGCTACAAGAGAAATTGATGGAGGAAAAGAAACTGTTAGCACAACTTTACCTTTAGTTATTGCAGGTCAAAAGGGATTAGTTGAAGAAAGTGATTTACGTATACCTAACATGAGAGGTATCATGATGGCTAGAAAAAAACCTTTAACAGTTGTTGAGCCAACAGGTGCTACAGTAGAAACGACTACTGTTAAATTTGAAAAACCAGCTCCTAAAGGTGCAGTAACATTAGTTGCTCCAGACAATTTAGACGAGTTAGTTAGCTTATTACATAACGAAGCTAAAGTGATTTAATTTAAAATTAATTCATCCCAAATTTGATTTGGAATCTTTAAAAGTTAACAAAATATTAATGAAATCCTGAAACAAGTTCAGGATGACAAAACAAAAAAATATGTCAGTTTTAGTATATACAGAATCAGAAAACGGAGCGTTTAAAAAAACCGCTCTTGAAGTTGCATCATACGCCAAAGCAGTTGCAGACCAAATGGGCACAACTGTTACTGCTGTTGCAGTTAACGCTAATGATGTTTCAGAATTAGGACAATATGGAGTTAATAAGGTATTAAAAATATCTGACGCTTCATTAAATAACTTTAATGCAAAATCTTATGCCTCTGCAATTGCTCAAGCAGCAAAAAATGAAGACGCAAAAGTAGTTATTGTTAGCCAAAGTGCAGACAGTAAATATTTAGCTCCAATTTTATCAGTTGGACTAGAAGCAGGTTATGCTTCAAACGTAGTAGAAGCACCAAGCTCTACTGCTCCATTTACAGTAAAACGTACTGCATTTACAAACAAAGCATTTAACCTTACAACTATTGATACAGATGTAAAAATTGTTGGAGTATCTAACAACTCATTTGGATTGGTAGAAACTGCTGGTGATGCTGCAGCAGAAGATTTCTCGCCTAACTTACCAACATCAGGAGTTACTGTAGAGTCTGTAGACAAAGCAACAGACAAAGTAACTATTGCTGATGCTGAAATAGTTGTGTCTGCAGGTCGTGGATTAAAAGGACCAGAAAACTGGGGAATGGTTGAAGAATTAGCAGACGTTTTAGGTGCTGCAACAGCATGTTCAAAACCAGTTTCTGATTTAGGATGGAGACCACACAGTGAGCACGTAGGACAAACAGGAAAACCTGTAGCGTCCAACTTATATATAGCCATTGGTATTTCTGGAGCAATACAACACTTAGCAGGTATTAATGCATCTAAAGTTAAAGTAGTTGTTAACACAGATCCAGAAGCACCTTTCTTTAAAGCAGCCGATTACGGAGTTGTAGGTGATGCTTTTGAGGTTGTACCACAACTTATCGAAAAATTAAAAGCGTTTAAAGCAGCAAACGCATAATTTTTAGTAAATTTAAGTTCTTATTAACAAAGGACTGTTTAAATTATGTACAAAAACTACTTATTGTAGTTTGGTAAAGTCCTAATTTAAACGGTTCTTTGTTTTTTATATACTATGAGTTTAGTCCGATTAAATATTAAAGGTATTTCTTACAGCCAAACACAAAATGGTGCCTATGCACTTATTTTAAATGAAGTCGATGGTGATCGTAAACTACCTATCGTTATTGGTGCTTTTGAAGCACAATCCATTGCTATAGCATTAGAAAAAGAAATTAAACCTCCAAGACCCTTAACTCACGATTTATTTAAAAACTTTGCTGACAGGTTTGATATTGTTGTTAAGCAAGTTATTATTCATAAGTTAGTGGATGGTGTCTTTTACTCATCACTAATTTGCGAACGTGATAAAATAGAAGAAATTATTGATGCCAGAACTAGTGATGCAATTGCATTAGCATTACGTTTTCAAGCACCTATATTTACTTATAAAAACATACTAGATAAAGCCGGAATTTATCTAAAAGTAGATCCTACTAAAGACGAAGATCCTGATAACATTTTAGTAGATGATATTTTAAATGAAGAATTTGAAATAGAACAAACACAAGACGATTATATATCTAAATCTACAGAGGAATTACATAACCTCTTAGAAGAAGCTGTCAATAATGAAGATTATGAAAAAGCAGCTAAAATAAGAGACGAAATCTCTAAACGCTAATCCCTTTACAATGAAACAATTTACACTAGCGATTGTAGCTATACTATTAAGTGCAGCTTCAAGTTTTGCTCAAAATATCGAAAAAGATTGGCAATTAGAAGCTAGTCAATCTAAACTAGAATTAATAAACATCAACCTATCCAATAAAGATGTTTTATCAATAAAAAAAGGAACATTTAGCTACAACAAGTCATCGGGAGATTATATACATCAAAATAATGTTTTAGTATTTTATTACGATACACCTGCAGATCTAGTAAAAAGATTTAAGGTCCAAAAACTTACAGATTCGACTTTAGTACTTAAATCAAAAGAAAACATTTACGCTTTTAATGTTAAGGAAAAACTTGCTGACCAAACCTTAGTGTCAGAAACTGAAAAAATTATTCCAAGTAGTGGTTTTACCTTTACAAGTTTTTGGAGAGGATCACTAGGAATGTTATCACTAATTTTTATAGCATTTTTATTTAGTAGTAATAGAAAAGCAATAGATTGGAAAATTGTTGGAATAGGTTTAGCTTTCCAATTACTTATTGCAATAGGAGTTTTAAAAGTAGAATTTATAAAAACCGCTTTTGAATTTGTTGGAGGATTATTTATAAGTGTCTTAGATTTTACTAGAGCTGGAAGTAAATTTTTATTTGAAGGTTTAGTTGTTGACATGGACACCTTTGGTTTCATTTTTGCCTTTCAAGTATTGCCTACAATTATATTCTTTTCAGCATTAACATCATTATTATTTTATTTAGGAATAATACAAAAAGTTGTACAAGCTATGGCATGGTTGCTATCTAAAGCTCTGAAGATATCTGGAGCAGAAAGCTTAAGCGTAGCAGGAAATATATTTTTGGGACAAACCGAAGCGCCTTTATTAATTAAAGCTTACCTAGAAAAAATGACTAAATCAGAAATGCTATTGGTCATGATTGGTGGTATGGCAACTGTTGCAGGCGCAGTACTTGCAGCATATATTGGGTTTTTAGGAGGTGATGATGAAACATTACGTTTATTTTATGCTAAACATTTATTGGCAGCATCAGTAATGGCTGCTCCAGGTGCAATTGTAATCTCTAAAATATTATTTCCACAAACCGAAGATGTTAATACTGATGTTGAAGTATCTCAAGATAAAATTGGATCAAACATTTTAGATGCTATAGCTAATGGTACAACCGAAGGTTTAAAACTTGCTGTTAATGTAGGTGCCATGCTTTTAGTATTTGTTGCCTTTATAGCCATGGTAAATGGTATTTTAGGTTGGGTTGGAGATATAACTTACATTAATGATTGGATTAAAACCAATACCAGTTATACAGCTTTATCTTTAGAATTAATACTTGGATACATATTTGCACCATTAATGTGGTTAATAGGTGTCGCTAAACAAGATATGGCATTAATGGGTCAGTTATTAGGTATTAAATTAGCTGCTAGTGAGTTTATTGGTTATATACAATTAGCAGATCTAAAAAATGTAGCAAATGCTACGCATTTATCGTATGAAAAGTCTATAATAATGGCAACATATATGTTATGTGGATTTGCAAATTTTGCTTCTATAGGAATCCAAATTGGAGGAATAGGATCTCTGGCTCCAGGACAACGCAAAACGTTATCTAAATTTGGTATGAAAGCTTTACTTGGAGGTACAATAGCCTCATTAATTTCTGCAACAATAGCAGGTATGATTATTGGATAGTTAAGTTAATAACTTTATGATATATTATTTAGGGTTAACATTAAAATGTTAACCCTTTTTTATACTTTTAAATATTAGAAATTTTGTAAAATGAAACAATACCACGACCTAGTTAGACACATATTAGAACACGGAAACACTAAAGAGGACAGAACAGGAACAGGAACCAAAAGTGTATTTGGATATCAAATGCGTTTTGATTTAAGTGAAGGTTTTCCAATGGTAACTACTAAAAAACTACATTTAAAATCTATAATTTATGAATTACTTTGGTTTTTAAATGGTGATACAAACATCAATTATCTTACAGATAATGGTGTGAAAATATGGAATTCTTGGGCAGATGAGAATGGTGATTTAGGTCCAGTATATGGACACCAATGGAGGAATTGGAACAACGATGAGATAGACCAAATAAAAGACGTTATACATAGCTTAAAAAACAATCCAGATAGTCGACGCATGTTAGTCTCAGCATGGAATCCTTCAGTATTACCAGACACTTCAAAAAGTTTTTCTGAAAACGTTGCTAACGGTAAAGCTGCTTTACCACCATGTCATGCTTTTTTTCAATTTTATGTAGCAAATGGTAAATTGTCTTGTCAATTGTATCAACGTAGTGCAGATACTTTTTTAGGTGTACCATTTAATATTGCTTCATATGCTTTATTAACAATGATGATAGCTCAGGTTTGTGGTTATGAAGCTGGTGATTTTGTTCATACTTTTGGTGATGCTCACATTTACAGCAATCATATTGAACAGTTAGAATTACAATTATCTAGAGAGATTAGACCATTATCTACAATGACAATTAATCCTGAGGTGAAGGATATTTTTGATTTCAAATTTGAAGATTTCAAATTAGAAAACTATAATCCACACCCTCACATTAAAGGAGCTGTAGCAGTATAAAAATAATTACATAATAAAAAACGCTTAAAATTATAAGCGTTTTTTATTATAAATTAATTACACTATTATCTGTGTCAGCATAATCACTCCAAGTATAAGCATCTGCTTCTACTTCATTTTGCCATTGTCCATCGACTACATATTTAAATTCGTATGCTTGTCCTGATTCCAGATTTACAGTCCCTTTAAAAGTTCCGTTTTTTAATTTTTTTAATGGTTCAGCTTTGGTGTTCCAATTGTTCCAATTTCCTGCTACAACGACTTCTTCTGCTTCAGCTGCTGGAACTGTAAAGGTAACTTTACAAATAGGTTTACTTTTTAAAAATTGTTTTTTAATAGCCATAATATAAAGGTTTTATAACATCTAAATTAGACAAGATTTTTTCAGTCTTCAAAATAAAAAATAATTAATTTTAAACTTTTAACAGATTATTAAAAATACTAAGGGAAAATATTTTTTTTGTTAATTTAAGTGAAATAAATTGTTATTAATAAAACCACATCAACAACTTAACCAACTGAATATCAATTAAAACGACTTTCATTTAAAAATAAAATTCTTAAATATTATAAAAACACTAACTTTACATCATAAACTTAATATATGTTCGGAAAAAAGAAAAAAGAGACTCCTAAAATCGATCAGGAGCAATTAGAACTTATAAAAAATGCACAACGTAGAATCAAGCAAAAAAAACGTTTATATGCACACTTTGTCATATTTTTAATTGGTGCTGTATTTATAATATTAGCTAATACAGTTTTAGGTATAGGAAAAGAAACAAAGTTTTTTGGTATTGACTGGTTTGTGTTTGCTATTATGGCTTGGTTATTTTTCTTTTTATATCACTTATTTAGTGTGTTTGTAACCTCTAAATTTATGGGTAAAGATTGGGAGAAAAAGCAATTAGAAAAATTAGTTAACAAACAGAAGGTTAGAATTGAAAAATTAAAACATCAAATTGAAAAAGAAGATCTTCATATTGCAAAAAGTGAAGTTTTTGAAAAACAAATTTCATCAAAAACTAACACTTTAACAATGATTGTTGCTGCTGGACAAAATAATGAAATTGGTAAAAACAATGACCTTATATGGCATTTACGTGACGATTTAAAACGTTTTAAGACCTTAACCTCAGGACACCATATAATTATGGGTCGTAAAACATTTGAAAGCTTTCCAAAACCGCTACCAAACCGCACACATATTGTAATTTCTAGACAGACAAATTACAATGCTCCAGAAGGTGTTATAGTAGTAAATAGTTTAGATGCAGCTATAGCACATGCTAAAAACGACACTCAACCTTTTATTATTGGTGGTGGAGAAATTTACAAACTTGCAATGCCTTATGCTACTAAAATAGAATTAACTCGCGTACATTCAACATTTGATGCTGATACCTTTTTTCCAGAAATTGACCTAAACGTATGGAAAGAAACTGAAAACACATTCCATAAAAAAGATAGTGAACATGATTACGAGTTTTCTTTCTTAACTTATGAAAAACTTTAAAACAGAAAAAATATAAACAAAAAAAAGCGCTTACAATAAGCGCTTTTTTTTACATCATTTTTAAAGTATTTACTTCTTGTTGAGATAATATTTTCCAATTACCTCTAGGAATATCTTTTTTGGTTAAATGCGCAATTTGAACACAATCTATACGAACTAATTCATATTTAAAATGCTCAAAAATGGTATGTAAAATTGTATTACCAGTATTTTTTATTTTAACACCAATTTCGTTTTTAGTATTATTAACAAAATCAATTTCTTCAACACTAATTTGCTTTCCTTCAATTTTAAAACCTTCTCTAATTGTTTTTAAATCTTCAAATTTTAAATTTCTATCTAATTCTAAATGAAATAATCTTTCAACCCCTTTATTAGAACTTGTAAATCTGCTAACTACTTTCTCATCATTTGTAAATAATAAAAGTCCTGTAGAGTTTCGTCCCAAACGACCAATTGGCTTTATTCTTGCACTAGTTGCATTAGATACTAAATCCATAACAGTTCGTCCCTTTTGCTCGCTGGTAGTTGTTGCAAAACCTTTAGGCTTATTTAGTAAAACGTAGGCTTTTTTTTCAGGATTAATGCGTGCACCATCATAACGGACTTCGTCATCAAGTTTTACTTTATAACCCATTTCTAAAATCACCTTCCCATTTACAGTCACTAGCCCCATTGCAATATGTTGGTCTGCCTCTCTTCTAGAACACATTCCAGAATTGGCAACATATTTATTTAGCCTTATTAAATCAGGATTACTATTAGATTTTGGTGTAGTTTTCTTTTTAACTGGTGCGTTACCTCTAGCATAAGTTTTGCTTTTTGAGTTATCACGTCCTCTACCAGAGGACTTTCCTTTACCATTAGCACCTTGTTGTCTACTCATAATATTTATTTTTTGCAAATCTACAACGAATTTTTCATTATAAATTAAAAACCTTATTAATCGTTAATTATTAAATAAAATTAACTGACATAATACGGTTAATAACTAAATCAACATCAATTAATAAAATACTAAAAACACCTGCTACAATTATAAGTTTAAGAATATTATGCAGCCACAAATATTGAGTTTTAGTTGAAAAACTCCAAAGTAAAATTAGATATATGATTAATAGAATTTCACATATAAAAAAATACAAATACATGTAACCAATATCAAATTTTGCGATTAAAAAATAAACAGGAAACAATGTTGCGACAACTAATGCTGTAATTATTTGTTTTGAGGTAGCCTCACCATATACAATAGGTACAGTTCTATAATTTTGAGTCAGATCTCCTTTTATATTTTCTAAATCTTTAGTTAGTTCTCTAATTGAAATTATTAAAAATAAAAACGTAGCATGTACTAAAATGACATATTTAAAATTATAATAGTACACGAAAATGACAAAAAACGGAGTTAATGTTAATAACGCTGAAACTACATTACCTATTATTGGTCTTTTTTTAAGTTTATGTGAATAAAACCAAATAGCAAAAATGTAAAATGAAAAAAATAACACAGGCTTAAACGACACATAACTTGCCATAACAACAGCCGAAAAATTAAGCACGAAATAAAATGATAATTTGGTGTTTTGACTTACTAACTTATCCAACATTGTTTTATTGGGTCTATTAATTAAATCTTTTTCAGAGTCGTAAAAATTATTGATTATATAACCTGCTGCAATAACAGCTGCTGTTGCTAAAACTAGCATTAATAAATTAACATCAAACAACACCTTTTTAAGAGGCATATCTGAAGCAAAAATATAAATGGAAGCAAGATATTGTGCGATAACTACTATTAAAATATTGTAGCCTCTTACTACAGAAAACATACTAAAAAACTTAAGTAATATATGTTTTTGTTTCCTGTTAAACATTAAAATTTATTGTAGAGCTTAAAAGTTATAAACTACTTCTAACTTATAATCTTTAAGTGCTTGTTCTGCTTTTTTAATATCTTGAGTAAAACCTAACATGTAGCCTCCACCTCCTGAACCGCAAAGTTTAAGGTAGTAATCATTGGTGTCTATTCCTTTTTTCCATAGTTCATGGAATTGAGCAGGAATCATTGGTTTAAAATTGTTAAACACCACTTTAGACAATTGCTTAGTGTTTTTAAACAATGATTTAACATCACCTTTTAAAAAGTCTTCAACGCAAGCATCTGTATGTTTAATAAACTGATTTTTAAGCATTTTTCGAAAACCATCATTTTTCATGTTTTCCATAAAAATACTTACCATTGGAGCTGTCTCTCCAGTAATACCAGAATCTAACAAAAACACTGCACCTTGTCCATCACTACTTTGAGTTGGTATGCCTGTAGCTTCGATGTTTTCTTTAGAATTTATTAAAATTGGTAAGCTTAAATAACTATTTAAAGGATCTAACCCAGAAGATTTTCCATGGAAAAAAGATTCCATCTCTGCAAAAATCGACTTTAAAGTCAATAATTTTTCTCTAGTTAAGTTTTCTAAAACTGTTATTTTATCTGAAGCATATTTATCATAAATAGCAGCAACTAAAGCTCCGCTACTACCAACACCATAACCTTGAGGTATTGACGAGTCAAAATACATACCAGCTTCTACGTCTTGTTGTAAAGATTTAATATCAAAAACCACTAAATTTTGATCCATTTTAGCTAGGTAATCCGCATAAGCCTTTAAGCTTTTATTGGAGTTAACAGCTTCTTCTGAAGGGTTATCTTCAGTCTTTAGTGCACCATTATAAAAATTATAGGGTATAGACAGTCCTTTAGAGTCTTTGATAATTCCGTACTCACCGAACAATAAAATCTTTGAATAAAATAAAGGACCTTTCATAAGCTATATGATGATTTGATGTATAAAGTTACAATTGTTTTGCACCAAAACCAATTTTATCACAAATATAGTGACCGTTTTGACAATATGCAACTAACTCATCCTGAATGAATTTTAAAATGTCATCAGCATATTGCTCTGGATATAAAACATGTACATTTGCTCCTGCATCTAAAGTAAAACTTATTGGCAGTTTTGTTTCCTCTCTAAAACTCCAAATTTTATTAATTATTTGAAGCGTATTTGGTTTCATTAATATAAAATATGGCATACTAGTCATCATCATTGCGTGAAGGGTTAATGCTTCACTTTCAACCAAGGCTATAAACGCTTCTAAATCTCCAGATTCTAATATTACTTTTATTTTAGATATATTATCTACTGCTTGCTCAAAACGTTGACTAGCAAAAGGATGACCATACATTAAATTATGTCCAACTGTACTACTAACTTGTTTTTCGCCTTTATCAACTAATAAAATTGTGTCTTGATAATTTTTAAAATTATCGTGTACTTTATATGGATATTTAACACCAAACAAATCATTACTACCTTTAATTTCTGGATGAGTTCCCCAAACCACTAAATCTCCTTCTAAGCTTCTGCATGCACTACCAGAGCCCAATCTAGCTAAAAAAGAGGCTTTTTCAATAAACTCTGTCTCTGATAAGTTTGGATTTAACTGTTTTTCTACACTCATCAAACACAAGGCCAAAGCACTCATACCAGAAGCCGAAGATGCTATTCCAGAACTATGAGGAAATGTATTTTTAGTGTTTATTGTAAAATGAAATTGCTTTAAAAATGGTAAATAGGCTTCAATACGATTGAAAAACGTTTCGATTTTTGGATGAAACTCAGGCTTAGGTATTTCATCTAAAAAGACTTCAAAAGAAAATACATCGTCTTGGGTTTCTTTTTTAACAAAATCTAAAACAGTTATTGTTTTACAATTATCTAGCGTAAAACTAATAGATGGATTCTCAGGAATTTGAGTTTGTTTTTTTCCCCAATATTTAACTAATGCAATATTACTTGGTGAAGACCAAGACACAGAACCTTTATTTATGGTATTGAGATAAATGTTACTAGAAAAGCGTGATAAATCCATTTAAATGCTAAATTTTTACAAAGATAGCTTTAAAAATTAAACTATTTTAGTAATTTTGCGTACCGAATGAACATTCAATACGTTACTCCCTTAACAAACAACGTATTAGTGTCTTCAAAACGAATAAACAAGCTAACTGATAGGTAAAATTATTCCCTTAAACATTGCATCACTGCGTTTTACCTTAAAAAACGTCTACTAAATGGACAAAAAACAACGCATAATTATCACTATGTTAGAACTAGTGGTAAAACAAGGTGTACACGCTACTCCGATGTCTCAAGTTGCTAAAGAAGCAAATGTAGCTGTAGGTACAATTTATCATTATTTTGAAAACAAAAATCAAATTATTGAAGAAATTTACATGATGATTGTAAAAGATTATGGTGTTGTACTAATTGCAAATTTACCCGAAGGTGATTTTAAAAAACAGTACAAAACCATGTGGTTAAACCTATACAATTACTTTGTAGGTAACCCTTTAGCATACAAATTTATAGAGTATGTTGCTGTACCACCTATTATCTCTAAAGAAATTGTAAAACAATCTGTACCTTACATTTCAAATATTAGAGATATATTTTTAGACGGGATAAAAAACAAACATTTAAGAGATGTACCTGTTAAATTAATGTTACAAATGACTTTTGGAGATGTTGTGTCTGCTGTTAGACTTAAAATAAAGGAAGAATTAGAGATGACTAATAATCATATTGATTTAGCTCTTGAAATGTCTTGGGACTCTATTAAACACAAGGGTTAACCTTCTGACAAACTGATCATTTTTACCAGTGTTTTATAGTTTCTGGTAGTAGCTGTAAGTTTTATTTTTTTCTCGAAAAAATTATTATTTGCTTTTGCACGACCGTATCCTGTACTTGAATACAAGTAAATACAGTCTTTAATAGCTTCAAATTTTTCGTTTGGAAAACTAAATGTATTAATTAAATTATTTTGGGTTTCAGTTATATCGTTAAATAACAATGCAAAATAACTTGATTCTTTTTCTGTTTGATTAAATGGACATTTTGATAATAGATTTGAAATGTCTTCAGGTGTTTTTATTAAAACAGGAATAGTAAATTGAAAATTTTCTGTTATAGCATTTTCGATTTTCAAAGTCAATTTTTGGATGTCGGTTTGAGTAGTTTTAAATACAACATTACCTGTTTGTATGTAGGTCTTCACGTCTTTTAATCCAATCCCAGACAATAATGTACGTAATTCTTGCATTGGTATTTTATTATGTCCACCAACATTTATACCTCTTAAAAAAGCCAAGTAAGTAATCATGATTTATGCATTTATATGTTTAGCAACTATATAACCACTAGTCCAAGCATTTTGAAAATTAAAACCTCCTGTAACAGCATCAACATTTATGATTTCGCCTGCAAAATACAAGTTATCGTATAATTTACTTTGGTAAGTTTTAAAATTAACTTCCTTTAAGTCTATGCCTCCTGCTGTTACAAATTCTTCTTTAAACGTACTTTTACCATCCACAGTAAAAACAGCTTGTGTTAATTGATTTGCCAAGGCTTCTAACTGAGACTTGTTTAAATCTGCCCAACGGGTTTGCTCTACAATATCTGACGCTAAAACCAAAGTTTGCCATAAACGTTTTGGTATATCAAATTGTGTTGCTTTAAGTACAGTTTTTTTGGACAACTCTTGTTTAATTGTTTTTAATTGAGATAAAACCGAATCAAAATCTTGATTAACAAAATTGATTTCTATTTTAAACTTATAATCTCTTTTTGCCAATTCTAAAGCTCCAAAAGCAGATAATTTTAAAATAGAAGGTGCACTCATTCCCCAATGTGTTATTAGTAAAGGACCGTAAGATTCTAAATTAGTATCCACAACTTTTACAGTTACATTTTGTGCAACAACACCAGGAATATCATTAATCCTTTTATCTTTAATATTAAAAGTAAATAATGATGGTACTGGAGTGATAATATTATGTTTTAATTGTTTTAAAAACGTCCATATTTTAGGATTACTACCTGTAGCAACCACTAGTTTTTTAGACAAAAATGTATCCGTTTTAGTTTCTGTAATCCAAGAAGATTGGTCTTGTTTAAAACTAATTACAGATTGATTGGTCAACACATCCACATTATGTTTTTTAGCTTCATTTAAAAAACAATCAATTATGGTTTGCGAGTTATTGCTAGTTGGAAAAATACGTCCATCATCTTCAATTTTTAGTGACACACCTCTACTTTCAAACCATTCCATAGTATCTCCAGTCATAAACGTATGAAAAGGACCCAATAATTCTTTTTCCCCTCTTGGATAATATTGGGTTAATTCCTGAGGTATAAACTCGGCATGAGTAACATTACAACGTCCTCCTCCAGAAATTTTAACTTTACCAAGTACGTCTTTACCACGTTCTAAAATTGCAATTTTTAATTCAGGATATAACTCTGCACTATTAATTGCAGCAAAAAAACCTGCTGCTCCACCACCTATTACTATTACATCATACTGTTTCATAATCTATCCGGAAAATCACTAATTATAGCATCTACTTGATAACTTTTTATTCTTTTAATCGCTTGTTTTGTATTGACTGTCCAAGCATTTACTAACAATCCCTCTTCCTTAGCTTTTTGTACATTATTTTTACTTAATAGTGAAAAACTCGGGTGAATAGCTTTTGCATTAATCGTTTTGGCAAATACTATAGCTTGATTGACACTTGCTTTTGTTAAAACACCTAACGGAATATTTGAATCATAATTAAACACATCCACTAGTTCGTTTTGCTGAAAACTACTAACCAAAATATTCTCTAATGACCATTTTTTATCATTTACCAATTCTTGAATAATGTTACAAGTCGGTATTGCTGTACCTTCGCCTTTAAGCTCAATATTTATTAATAATTTATTATCAATTAACTGTAAAACCTCTCTTAAAGTCGGTATAGTATATTGATCTTCCACTTGTAAATTTTGCAATTGGCTTAGTGTTTTTTCACCAATTTCTCCAGTACCATTTGTAAGTCTATCTAAAGTAAAATCATGAAACACTACCAACTCTCCCGTTTTACAAACATGCACATCAATCTCGATACCATCAACATTAAAATCCATAGCTTTTTGTATGGATTGTAACGTGTTTTCGGTAACGTGACCTTTAGCGCCTCGATGTCCAATTTTTAAAAATGCACTCATTAAATTTATTAATATTTTAAGATTTCAAACTTCCGTATGGCTTACTATATGCTTACATTTAAGTAAATTTTAAAACATCACAATTTATGACTTTTCCGTTAAAACCAATAGCTGTTTTAGCATTACTTTTTATGTCATGTAACACAGGTAAATTAACTGTTGTAGGGTCTATTGATAGTGACCTACAAGAAGCTTCTGCAGCACAATTAGTTAATACCTCAGACCTATTATGGACTATTGAGGATGCTGGAAACAAAAACAATGTCTATGGTATGGATCTAAAAGGTGATATTATTAGAGATATTGATATTAGCAATATTAAAAACCATGACTGGGAAGATTTAGCAAGTGATACTGATGGTAATTTATATATTGGTGATTTTGGAAACAACTCCAGAAAACGCAAACAATTTTTTATTTATAAAATTGAAAACATTGCCAATATAGATGATAAAACAAATGCTAAAACCATAAGCTTCACGCTTCCAAAAAACATCAAGTCTGAAGATTTTGAAGCGTTTTTTTTATGGAACGATAGTTTTTATGTTTTTAGTAAAGAAAACAAAAAGACTATGGTAATTAAAATACCAAATCAAATAGGTAGTCATGAAGCAACTTACCTTACTGAATATAAATTAAAAGGAAAAGACACACGTGTGACTTCAGCAGATATAAGTCCTGATGGCAAAACAGTAGTTTTATTAAATCACGATCGTATATGGACTTTAACTAATTTTAAAAACGACGCCTTTTTTGATGGTACAGTCAAAAAGATAGATTTAAAACATGATAGTCAAAAGGAAGGTGTGTGTTTTAAAAACAATAGTACAATTTACATCACTGATGAGGATTCTGGTAAAGAGGACAATAATATTTATAGCTTAAAACTATAATTTAAACACTTTCATTTTATTAGAAATCACCTCTAGATCATTGGGATTACTGATGTTATTTTCAACATCAAAATATAATGCGTTTATTTCATTTATAATAACATCTTTATAATTTGAAGCATTATCTAGCTTAGTAAATAAATGCGTATATAAATCTATTAGCTTGCCTATTATGATAACATCGTGTTTTCCATAAGTCCTTATTGGAGTCAACACCAAATAAAGCAATTCTTGGAAAGAAATAGTATTAATTTTCACCAAAGCCTCCTTATCTTCAAATAGCAGACTGGTTTCGTTTTTTTGCAATCTAATTTCGAATAAATTAGTCAAATAATCAATTGCGATAGACGCTGTTCCTGGATCATTAATACCTGGAGACATTGCTTTTACTGCAATTTCTGTTAACTGTTTAAAACCTAACACGTAATTATCATCAATAACTTCTTCTTTTGAAAAATGAAAATAGGATGTTAGGGTTTCAATTTGTTCTTCATTTAGTTCTGATTCACTTTTAAAAAGAGGTTTGTCACTATAAATATACTGTCCTTTAACTGCTAGAACATGAAACTTATTGTTGTTTTGATTAGCAAATTCGCCGAAAGGCTCTAGCATAATATCTTGTAAAAAACCAGTGTTTTTAGAATTAAAAGTTGACCAATTTTCTGTATTTGGGAAATTATTTTTTTTGTTTTTTTCAGAATGTATTAACTGCTCTAATCTATTTTTAGCATCTTTAAAAAGACGATGCATAATATTGTGTACTTGGATTTCTTGAGAAATAGAGTGAATAAAATAAATAAAAGCTGCCAAACAAAAAACCATAAAAACAATAGCTAATAACACTGAAAAACCAGGTAATTGGTTAGTATCTGCATCTGGTTTAATGGCTACCATTGTAAAAATACAAAACAGCAATGTAGCATTGTAAATACCTAAAATCTTTTGGTGCCTTTTATTAGAAATTAATCCAGGTAATACTCTAGGCGAAAAGTTACTTGAAGCTTGGTTTAACAATATCATTACCATTGAAAAACTAAATACCATAATAGATATTAGTCCTGCAATAAAGGTGGTTAATATATTAAATGCTGTTTCTGTATTATTGATAACTAAAAAAGGAATATTGTCTTTTAAATAAGACGATATTCCTTTGTTTTCTGCATAGTACATAAAAAAAGCAAATAACATTCCAGCCAAACTATAAAGTGTTGGGTAAAACGCTATTTTACTTTCTATTTTATTTAAATATTCTAATCCATTGACTATTATTTTCTTCATGCAACAGGGTTTAAAAATTTAAACCAAACCCAAAAGAGAAACGCAATCCTTCTTCGCTGTTAAAAAAGTTGAATGTACCAGAAACACTATCTGCTGCTGTCACCCAAAATCCTATACCATAATCGTTATGCCATATTTTAGACTCACCTTGCTTTGTCCAAACACGACCTACATCACCACCAAGAAAAACACCCAATTGCAATGGTAAGGTTTTAGTTTTAAACTGATTAAAACTATATCTAATGTCTGCACTACCTGTTAAACTGTTTTGACCTGTAAAACGTTGTAACCTGTAACCTCTTAACCCATTATTACCACCAATATTAGCAGCTTGATAAAAGATTAAGTCATCACCAAAACGCAATTGAGAACGTACGTCTGTTTTAAGTACTAGTTTTCGATTGGTTGATAATGCATTGTAAAACCCTAATTCCGAATTTATAAATCCATAAGTGTATTTAGTGTCTTTAACTTCGGTTTTGGCTCCAACATCAATACCTAAAGTCATACCTCTTGTTGGGTTGGCACCATTGTCAAAACTTTTATAATTAAAATTACCTTCCAAACCAGCAAATAAACGTCTGCTGTAAAAATCATCATTTGTTGCTGCTGGTTGAACCGTTTCTATAAAACGGTCAGGAGTTTCACCAATTTCAATAGCTTCGGTTAGAAGTTTAATTCCGTAATCTGATCCAAAATCACCTTTTTTAAGAATACCTACACTTGCTGCATAAATACTTGTTTTTATACGGTTGTAATCCAAATCTAAATCGTCATCATTATTAACGGTTTGGTTACCGTAACCAAAAAAGTTATTGGTAAAATTCTCACTAGTTAATTGTCCAGCAACATGTAGATTCCAATCTCCAAAAAGATTTGCAAACTCTCCATTATAATTTAAACTAAAACCATCTGTTGCAAAAAAGTATCCACTTTTAAAACGGTGTTGTTGCGAGTAAGGGTTACGAGAAAACCCTTTAACGGTATAATTAAACCCAACTCCTACTTTAAATCCATCATCTGGATTATAGCCTAAGCTTGGTGTAATAACACTAGTTTTAACAATGTTTTTTTGAAAGTCAAATAAGTTATTATTGTAAATATCTGTAAAGTTGATTTTGGCTCCTTTGTTTTTTGTGATTGTATTAGGTTTAGATTTATGATCATAAATACGCACACGCCTTCCGTTATTAATAATGTATTCATCGTTATTTTGACCTCCAATAATTCTAGTAAAAATCAAGTTACTAGCTTTACCTGAAACTTCAATAATATCATCATCATCTAAAGCATAAATCCATAGCTCTTTAGTAATATCTTTATCAAAAGTCCTATCTACAATTACATCTGCTTTGTCTCCATCTTTAATTCTAGAAATTACAACTTGTGTTTTATTATCTGCAATACGGTTAACTTCAATATAATCGTCTTTATCTGTTCCTGTTAAAATAACCAACTCGTTTAAATAATCAGAATAGCGTGTTGCAATATCTTGTAGATTAGCACGTCTACCTTTTAAAAACTCTTTAATTTGTTGTAAGGACTGGTCTTGAGCCTCTGTTGGCACTTTACTAAATGCTTTTTGAATAACCTGATCTGTAATATTGTCTTGTAAGTATTGCGCTTGTTTTAACCATACTGCTTTATCAGAATTTTGGATTAATACTTTGTCTAATTTTATTCCTGCACTGTTCATCCATTTGATGTCTTTCAACTCTGCGTCATATACTTGTAATTGTTTTGTTGATCCAGAAATAAAACGCATAATATCTAATATTGCTCCATCAAAATTAGAAAACACCTGATCTCTATCTCTAGGAATTGGTCTGTACAATTTATCTCCATTTTCTTGATTAAATTGAGCCCATCTCCATTGGTCTTGATGCCTATCCCAATCTCCTAAAAGCATATCAAACAAACGTGCTCTAATAAAAGCGTTTTCGTCTATTTTATATTTTTCGTCTGTACGTATTTTTTTGATGATGTCGTGTGTACTTTCAATATCGTCTGCGTATCCAAAATTTTTCTCGTCAGTGTAGTTATCTTCAGGACGCTCTTCAATTAAATACAATTCGCCTCCATAATTACGATTATAATCTTTTAAATATTTGTGTTTAGGGATATAATATAATTTTGGATTGGTATGATACACGTCTGCTGCATGTGATAAATCAGGCACAACTGCAAATGCATATGGATGCGCTGCTGTGTAAAAATCTAGTATTAAATCTTCGACTTTAGTCTTATCAAAATCATCTTCTAAATAGGTTTCTTTAAATAAAACCGTTTGCAAATACTGAGTTGCACTTTTACGTAAAGCTCTCATATTTAATTGACGACCGTCTTTAGTTTGCAATCTTAAAGATCTTGTTTGATGTCCTCCTCCTTCTCTAACAATTTCCAAGCCACCATAAAGTGTATCTAAAGTCGCTACAGGCACATTAACTTTTTGACTATATAATGCTCTATATTTTTCACCAAAAAGCGCTTGATATACTCCTGTTTTACTAGTTTCTTCTTCTGTATAAATAGAGGCATTGGTTGTTGTCTCAAAACTATCAGGTAAAGTGGAAATATCATATTCAGCTTCACGCTTATCAAATACTTGTTTAGTATACAACAGCTTAGCTTGCTGATTGTCTTCGCCATAAAAACTGACATAACTACTACCATCTTTATAGATGTTTAACACTGCAAAACCTTGTCCACCATAGGTAAACAATCCATTATGACTTAATGAGGCTGCACTTGATTTAGCTCCAGAACCTGAAACGATTTGTTTTATCCCTTCGTTTTCTATGTATTGCAAACTATGCTCGTGACCAGATGCAAAAATGATGTTTTGATACTCTAATGCTAATGTACTAATACGATTCATCATTTTATTATAACGCTCGTTATAACGATCTTGGATGGATACTCCACCTTGTGTTCTAACCTGAGTTAAAAGTGATGCAATTATAGGCAATGGTAATTTACTTTGAAAAGGATACAAATGTTTATCAGGACTATAAAATCCACCATGAGAACCATTGGTATACATAGGATGATGCATTGCTACAATAACCGTCTTATTTTGTGCTTTTTTAAACTCGCCTTCCAATTCTAATAAAAAACGCTCTCTTGTTTTAATTTCACATTCATCATTTATAGTTGGATGTTTATTCCAATTTTCTAGATACCATTGTGTATCAATAATAATTAATTCTATTTGATCACTAACTTCTACAACTTCTAATGGGCAACCGTTTTCTGGTTGAAAAGTATTTTTACCTAAAGCTTTTTCTATATATTTTTCTTGGTCTTTTAAACCATGTAATCCGTTTGCATACCAATCATGATTACCAGGAATAAATAATACGTTACCATCAAATCCTTCAACAGAATTTACCTGAGCTTGAATATGATTTTTTGCGTCTTCATAGTTTTCATGATCCTTAGTTGGCAATCCAGCAGGATATATATTATCTCCTAAAAAAACAGTGTAATCTTCTTTAGTATTTTTGTCCTTAATAAAGTTTTTATAAGCTGTTAAACCATCAGAAAACCCATCTTTAGGAGATTTTCCAGCGTCACCAACTAAGTAAAAAGTTTTATGAATTTCTTTATTTGGCAATTGTGTTTTTGTATCAGTTTCATGCTTATATTGAGCTTCAAAACTGGCACAATTAGTTAATAGAAAGGCTAAAATAAACGTTAGAAATATGTTATTTTTTGTCATTAAAGGTTGATAGTTTTATTTTTTTAGTACTTTGGATAAGATTTACTGCACATATATGTCAAAACTTATAGAAAAAACCGAAGCTTTTGTTTTTGAACTCCTTAAAAATGAGTTACCTAACACTATAGTTTATCACAACCATACACATACTTTACGAGTATTTAAAAGTACGAAAGAAATTATAGAAAACTCTAAAATTGATGTTAATGATGCGCAAATACTTCAATTAGCAGCATTGTTACATGACGTTGGATATACACAAACAAGAGAAGGTCATGAAGCTGTAAGTGCGAAAATTGCAAGAGAATTTTTGACGACTCAAAATGTAGACGAACCTACAATTAAAGCTGTAGAAGATTGTATTTTAGCAACCGAATTTAACTCTGAACCAACTACAGAATTAGAAAAAGTATTACGCGATGCTGACTCGTCTCATTTTGGAAAAAAATACTTTCCTGAAGCTAGTGAGTTTTTAAGAAAAGAACTTGAAATTGCAGGAATAGCAAACTATACACCTAGTGAATGGTTAAATGAAAATATAAAAGTATTATCTAAAAAACATAAATTTTACACTGATTACGCTTTAAAAAATTGGCAATCTAGAAAAGAAAAAAACTTAGCCAAACTGATTAAATCTAAAAAGAAACAGAAGTCAAAAATAAAAAACGAAGAGCTTAAGGCTAAATACAAAGCGCAGTACAAAAACGAAAGTCCTGAACGTGCTATACAATCGTTTTACAGAACAGCATTAAAAAACCACATCAAGCTAAGTGATATTGCTGATACTAAAGCCAATATATTATTATCGGTAAATGCCATTATTATATCTGTAGTATTAGCTAATTTAATATCAAAATTAGACACCAACCCTTATTTAACTTGGCCAACAGTTATTTTTACATTATTTAGTGTTATCTCAATGGTAATGTCCATAATTGCCACAAGACCAAACGTGACTAGTGGTCAGTTTACAAAGGAAGACGTTAAAAATAAAAAAGTGAATTTAACCTTTTTTGGTAATTTCCATAAAATGAAATTAGATGAGTTTGAATGGGCTATTAATGAAATGATAAGTGACAAAGATTACATTTATCAATCTTTAACTAAAGATTTATACTTTTTAGGTATTGTTTTAGAGCGCAAATACAGATTATTAAGAATAACTTACACTGTATTTATGATTGGTATTATTATCTCATTAATTGCATTTGGTATTGCAGTAAAAAACAATCCAGGCGTAAATATTCAGGATGTTTTAAACACTACATCTCAAATCAAACAACTAGCACCAAACACCTTTAACTTATTTTATATGGCTTAAGATTTAATGGTGTGCATTAAGTCATCGTAGGTATAAAACTGTTTAGTATTAGTTTCATCTTGATACAAGATATTAACTCGTATTGCTTTTAAACCAGTGACACCTTGAAGATCTTCCAACTCTAAAATTTCGACCTCTTCTCCTAATTTATGCTTAGATTGTAAAAATCTAACATATTTTAAGTATTCATACTCGTCCTCTTGTTGAGAATATACAATTGCCAATTTACCCTTTGCGGTAATACGCTCATCGGTACCTTTAATATTAGCTTTGTCTACACGTTTTTTTACAACCTCATATCTTGCATTGTAAGTTCCGTCAACATCAAAATGCTTTTCGTCTGTTCTAAATCTAATAGATAAAGGTTGATTAAATACCAATATCATTGAAGCAACATCTAATGCAATTGGATATTTGTGTTGCTTGTTATAAAAAGCAGTTTCCATATCTATCATAACTTGCATTTGCCACAATCTAAGGTTATACAAATACAATTCGTTAAACGAATCTTCTTTAGTTATAGACTCTCCAATGTACATATTATGCTCTACTCCATCGGTTTTGAAACGCTCAAAAAAGTGAGGATACATAGCTTGCGCTTCAACCTGCTTTTTATCTAATAAAGTAGACATGTTTTTATTAATCAAACTTATGGTATCATCGTAATTTTTACGATAGTAATAAATCACTTCTAAATTAGTGTCTACTTTACTAAAGTAATCTTCAATATCTTCTGTTATTGACGACTTTGTTTTAAGTTGAAATCTAAAAAGTGGCTCAATTTCATGTTTGAAAAAATGTGTTACTTTTTGCTCACTATCCACCTTAAAACTATCTTTTAAAGCGACTTGATATGATTTAATCTGAAACAATAATTGTTCAAAAATCGGAAGTCTTTCGTTTAAAATGGCTTTTTCAACAATTTTTTCAACTAAAGTTAATTGTAATGCTAAGTCTTTTTGCGTGGCACTATTTCTAGCTTCAGAGGACCCTTTAACATCTATTTGACCAAACAATGGATAAACCTCATCAAAACTAATTTTATTAAATGATGGGTTTTCATTTCCATTATATTGCTCTTGCATAAATTGACGTGCAGCACTTTCAAATTTCCATTTTACACTTGGATGTATTGATGTACATTCACGCTGGATGATTGCTTGAATTAAGTTTTCTTCATCTAACTTAGAGCGTTTAACAGCAGACAAAATAAAAGGCATCACACCTAGTAACTTATTAGCATTAATACTATTTAATGCTTTAGGTGTTTTGGACACTAACTCTAAAACTGCTAATAACTCTCCTTCTTCTGCAATTGGAGCAAAAATAGCACTTTTAAAACCTTGTTCTTTTAAGACTTTAATTTGTGGAGATTGTCCTTCCGATTTTTTAAAACTTTTATCAACATCAGATATTGCAAAATTAGCTTTGCTTTTTAAAATCTTATCATAACTGTAATGACAAAATAGATTTTCGCATTTAAATTGCTCTTTTGCTTTAAGTAAAAAGCTATTAATACTAGAATCATGCACCTTCATTAAGGTGTTTTCTTCTTTATTAAAAATAGAAAAACCAACTTCTAAATCTGTAACAGCAAGTAAAGAACGGAAGACTTTTTGGAAGTCTGCCATAAAACTTTTGTCTTGACGCTTATTGTTACCTATTAAAGTAGTTTTTATATTAGAAATAGACTGATCGTCTGTAACATCAAATATGTTAGAAATTACAAATCCTTTTGAAATGTAACTGTTTGGAGGAAATTTTTCTTTCCAAAGGTCTATATTTTCAAAATTATCTAATAGCTCATCAAAATCGTTTTGAGTTAATTTAGGCGCAGCTTCTGTTGGAATAATTTCCATAAAATCTGCATTATAAGTAATTCTATAAATTCTTAAAATTCCATTTTCATCAGGAATCTCATAATACAATGGTCTTTTAAAGTTGGTATTGAAATTATAACAAAAACTCATGATAATGGTACAACTTAAAATATACCAATCGTTTTCTGGCATATTTTTTATGACCAACTCAAAGTCTGGACCAGCAGTTTTTATTATATTTTCAAATCGCTTTGTGGCATTAAAAATAAAATTATGATACGGTACACTTGCTGTTTTAATTTCGTTTAGCGTCAAAACTTCACTAAACGAATCTTGTAATAAAATTTGAATAGCTTCTTTGTGTTGCTCTAATACCGAAATTTTACTAAAACCATCTTTTAACTCTGGATGATCTTCTTGAAGTTTTAATATACGACGTGCCTTGGCAGCAGTAAATGGATCATCACTATTTACTAATACTTCATATCGTTGGATTAATTTATTAAAACTAATCTGCAACGAAAAAGGTAAATTTATATTGTCGTTTAAGTCAATCATTGTATTATAAAAATTACGCAAAGATACGTATTATTGTGATTAGTCGTAAAGTTTTTAATAAGCTGACACCTTATAAAACCTAATAATATTAGAACTTATCACTACAATGAATTTACTAATAAAAATTGAAATTTTGAGTTAAAAAAAACAAAAAAGAGAACCTAAACGTAGATTTAAATGCATTTTAACCAATTAAAATTATTACAATACTACTTTTTTTTTAATTAAAAAATAAATAAGTCACCTTTTTCTTTTTGTTTTAAAGACAGATTATCTTAAATAAATTAGAATTATTTTAATGGTATAAAACAAAACAATCGGAATAGATTCCGATTGTTTTTTAATGCTAGCGAGTAAAAAAATTAGTCTATCAACTCTAACCCTGTGATTGTATATATTTCTATCTCTACTTCGTTACCTTCAGTGTCTTCACTCATTTCTTGAAGCACCTCATAGGTTACTTTAAATTTGCTTCCAACAAATTCTTCTGAGTCCAAGTCAAAAGCTTCTAAAGCTTCATCAGACAAATATTGAAACGTCATTGACCTGTCGGTTTCATTTATATGAAACACATAATCATATTCTACAACTCCTTTGTAAACACCTGTTACAGTCATAGTATTATTAGAGACAAATGAGGTTAAGCTTAAAAAAGCTATTGCTATGATAATTAATTTTGCTTTCATTTTAAATTTAAATAGTATTTAATTGCTGATGTTTTTTGTTTTTGGAAGTTTGCCACCTCAAGTCCAAAATTGCTTTTAGTATTAAAATCTGTTTTAATACGCGTGGTTATTGTTTTTTGCAGTTTATAAGTTAGATATAAGAATTTAGTTTACAAAATTTTAGCAATAAACATATCAAACACTTCTATGACAATTAAAATAATAATGATCCACTCTAGTTTACTACTTTCCTTATGGTCCATTATATCTTTAAAAAGCTCTAGATTTTCTTTAATAATTTCTATTCGGTCTCTAATTAATCTATACCTATCTTTTAAATCAAATATGGCTTTTAAATCTTGATTAAGCTGATTTAATTGTTGATTTTCCCAAGTGATGTTGGGCGAATCAAATATGTATAAATTTTCAGAAATTCGGTTTTTAATGTTTAATGTTCTACCAATAAAACGTTTTAATTTATTACCAGATATATCAAGCTTTCCTTTTTGCTCTAAATACAAGGTGTGTTTATTGGTTTGTTCTAATAAATCATATGTAATTTCAGAATAACGATCTAAAGCTACACTTTGTGACACGTTAAGCATGACTAATCTTATAGTCTCGTCATTAAGCTCTGGCAATTGAATATGATTATAATCTACTTTTAGACTATTTGGTTTAATAATAACATTAACTTCTTCTGATAATTTTTCTGACAAGTAATTATTTGAAAAAGGTTTGATACGATCTAAAGCTTGCTTAATAGATTGCTCTGTCATATTAAAAAAGCTTACAATACCATACTGAAAAATGTATACAAATGCATTATCGTCGCATTTGTAATACAGCTCATCACTATCATTAAACAACAACTGCCAAGACAGTTGTTGTTTACATTGTTTAATATTGATAGTGCTGGCTACCTGATAGGCAACTACTGTATACATGTTTAATAATCGTGATCTTGCTCTTCGCTTGATTTCACCTCTGGATCTTGTATTGCATCAGGATCGTCCTCTTCAAAATTTTCATAATCATCTTCATCGTAATCCTCCATAGTTTTCACCAATTTGGTGCTAACTTTTACTAAATATTTTGTGTCGTCAGTAGTGACTTCTACAGCTTCAACTAGTTCATTTTTAGCATTTTTAAATTCGATTATATGATCGTCATCATAACCATATGGATATTTGTCTACTAACAATTTCAGTATTTCTGGTGTTAGCTTTTTAAAATCAACAATAACGCGTTTTAAATGGTCTGTTTTTTTCATTTTTAAAAGTAATTATAAGCCTAAAATGTAGGCGAAAATTAATGGAGCTACAATTGTTGCATCACTTTCTACAATAAACTTAGGTGTGTCTATATCTAGTTTTCCCCAAGTTATTTTTTCGTTTGGCACAGCTCCAGAATATGATCCGTAACTTGTTGTTGAGTCACTTATTTGACAAAAGTAGCTCCAAAACGGAGTTTCGGTACGTTCCATATCTTGATACAGCATTGGCACTACACAAATTGGAAAATCTCCTGCAATACCACCTCCTATTTGAAAAAATCCAATTCCGTTTTGAGAATTATCTGTGTACCAATCTGCTAAAAATGTCATGTATTCTATACCTGACTTCATTGTACTTGCTTTAAGCTCTCCTTTTAAAACATAGCTTGCAAAAATATTACCCATTGTACTGTCTTCCCAACCAGGACAAACTATTGGTAAGTTTTTTTCTGCAGCAGCATACATCCAAGAATCTTTTAAATCAATCTCATAATACTCTTCTAAAACACCTGACAATAACATCTTATACATATACTCATGTGGTAAGTAACGCTCTCCTTTGGCTTCTGCGTCTTTCCATATTTTTTCAATATGATGTTGTAAACGTCTAAAGGCTTCGTGCTCTGGAATACAAGTATCTGTCACACGATTTAAACCTTTTTCTAGTAAATCCCACTCTTCTTGAGGTGATAAATCGCGATAATTTGGAACACGCTTGTAATGAGAATGCGCTACCAAATTCATGATATCTTCTTCTAAATTTGCTCCAGTACAAGAAATTATATGTACTTTATCTTGTCTTATCATTTCGGCAAAACTTTTACCAAGTTCAGCAGTACTCATAGCTCCTGCTAAGGATACTAACATTTTTGCACCATTGTCTAATTGCGTTTCATAACCTTTAGCTGCATCTACCAAAGCTGCTGCATTAAAGTGTAAATAATGGTGTTGTATAAATTGAGAAATTGGTCCTTTAGTACTCATCGTCTTCGTTAAATTTAGAAGTGTTATTTTTTTGTGTATTGCTGTCGTATGTGTTGTCGTAATCGTCTTCTGCGTCTTGATTTAAAAACTTATAACTTAACATTTTGTAATATAATTTTGCTGCTAAAAAGTCTGAAGACTTGTCTGTTTTGTTAGGACACAATTCCACTATATCAAAACCTACGACATTTTTTTCTTCAAAAACTTGCTTTAAAAATTCTAATGTTTCATACCATAATAATCCACCTGGTTCTGGTGTACCTGTACTTGGCATTATTGACGGATCAAAAGCGTCTAAATCTATTGTTATAAATACATTGTCTGTCATTTGGTCGACTGCACTATCCATCCAAGTGTCATCCATAGCCATGTCATGCGCAAAGTATGTTTTGTCTTGATCCATGACTGTTTTTTCAATTGCATCCATAGATCGGATTCCAACCTGAATTAAGTTAGTATTTTGACTAGCTTCATACAAAGCACATGCGTGATTACATGTAGACCCTTCATACTGTTTACGTAAATCTGCATGTGCATCCAACTGTAAAACGGTTAGACTTGGGTACATTTCATTAAAAGCACGTATGGTACCAATAGATACAGAGTGCTCACCTCCAAAAATAGTTACAAACTTATTTTTTTTGATGTATTTTTTAGTCGCTTGATGTACTGCGTCTACCATCGCTTCTGGAGAGCTATTTTCGGTTACTGCATTAGCTAAATACACACCTTGATTATATACTTCAGTATCTGTTTCGATATCGTAAAGCTCCATATTTTCAGAAGCATCCAAAAATGCTTCAGGACCTTTATCTGCTCCTTTTTGCCATGTACTTGTACCATCATAAGGCACAGGTATTAATACAATTTTAGCTTTTTCTAGTTTAGCTAATTCTTCTGGAATACCAGCATACGTTTTAGTTTGCATAACCTAAAATTTTAAGTAAGTCTTCACTTTTTTGTTGTTCTGAAAAAATTGTTTTCGTGATGTTTCCATCTTTATCTCTATCTATTAATATGTGTTTTGGAGATGGTATTAAACAGTGTTGCAAACCTCCAAAACCACCTATTGTTTCTTGATAGGCTCCTGTATTAAAAAAACCTATATATAAGGGTTTGTCTTTATTATATTTTGGTAAATAAATAGCATTCATGTGTTGCTCGCTATTATAATAATCGTCACTATCGCATGTTAATCCACCAAGTAAAACACGCTCATAAGAATCGTTCCAACGGTTAATTGGCAACATCACAAAACGCTTATTAATAGCCCAAGTATCTGGTAAAGTTGTTATAAAAGATGAATTTATCATGTTCCACTTTTCACGATCGTTTTGTTGTTTTTGGTATAATACTTTATAGATTGCTCCACCACTTTCTCCAACTGTAAAGCTTCCAAACTCAGTAAAAATATTTGGCACATCTACACCTTCTTCTTCACAAGTCTGTTTGATTTGATTAATAATTTCATCTATCATATACTCGTAATCAAACTCAAAAGCCAACGAGTTTTTAATAGGGAAACCTCCTCCAATATTTAAACTATCTAAACTTGGACAAATCTTTTTTAAACTTGTATATACTTTAAGACATTTTAAAAGCTCGTTCCAATAATAAGCATTGTCTCTAATTCCTGTATTGATAAAAAAGTGAAGCATTTTAAGCTCGACTTTTGTATTATTCTTAATTTGATTTTTATAAAACGGAAGGATATTTTTATAACCTATACCTAATCTTGAGGTATAAAATTCAAATTTTGGTTCTTCCTCTGATGCTATTCTAATACCTACTTTAAAATTACCTTCTATTTCTTCTGATAGTAAATCTATCTCTTCATAATTATCAATAATAGGAATACAGTTTTTTTGCCCATTATTAATTAATCTTGCAATGTTTGTTACATATTGCTCGCGTTTAAAGCCATTACTTATAACAAAAGTTTCATTAGTAATTTTACCTTCTTTTTTTAGGTTTTCGACTATATCAATGTCAAAAGCAGAGGAGGTTTCTATATGTATATCGTTTTTTAAAGCTTCGTTTAAAACATGTTTAAAATGCGAGCTTTTTGTACAATAACAGTAGTTGTACTTACCTTTATAATCATGCTTTTTGATAGCATCATTAAACCAAGTTTTAGCGCGTTGTATATTGTTAGAAATTTGTGGCAAATAGGTGAATTTTAAAGGTGCACCATACTCTTCCACCAAATCCATTAAATCTATATCATGAAATTGAAGCGTCTTATCCTCTAACTTAAATTCTGGTTGAGGAAAATCAAAAGTTTGACTTATTAAGTCTATGTATTTAGTATTCATTGTTGTTTTGAAACATTAAAATTGAAATTGAAATTGAAATCGTGTTATTAAAGGTTTCTTTTAGAATTAAAAAGAAATTTAAACAGTCCGTCAAATCTGAATTTTAAGGTCACAAGTAGGCACAAAGCCAAATTGATGCTGACTAGCATATATAGAAGTAAAAGCGGAAGTTAGCTTTAAAATTCGGTTGCTTAATCTGTAAGCTGCTTTTGAATATGACTTCCTAATTTCCAAAAGCCCGAACATAGAAACAGAGTTCAAAGTGTTCAGCTATTATGGCTACAAATGAAATACTTTTTTTTGAATAAAAAACTTTTTTGCAAAAAAAATAATTTTTATTTAACACACTGAAAACATGAGTGTTTAAAACACTTAAAAACAAAAAAACACTTCCTTTACTAAAAAAAGAAGTGCTTTTTTGAAAAAATAATCTCTAATTTAATCTAAATCAACTCTAAGACCTAGTGAAATATTATTTTGATCAATGGTTTGATTTTTAAAAATTGGTGCTAAATCGTATTTTGCATATAAACTGATATCATCAAAACCAACATAAGCACTTAATCCATAAGTAAACGTATTTGTATTAAAGCTTTTTTTAACCTTATCGTTAACACGATCTCCATTTTCTTTATACGTTAATTTTTGTACTGCTTTACCATTTACACCTACATAACCTCCAATACCTATTTTAAACTTATCATAAGTATTATAACGTATTCTACCATCATCATATTCTTTTTTACTCCATGGTCCAAACTCAAAATGAAGTGGTAAGACCAAACTAGTAGTTCTAAACTTAGCTTGTTTTAAATCTCCATCAAATTCTTGTAATGTTGTTTGATCACCTTCTTGAACAAAGTATAAGTTATCTTTAATATCTAATTTGTTCCATTGTAATGAAAAACCATATTTAAATCTTAAAAAATTAGACTGTTTAAATACTCTTGTTTTCCAAACCCAACCTAGCTCTACAAAACCAGAACCTCCTAATTTGTATGGTGAATCATCTAAATTTACACCATCAATTATAGCATTATTAAATCCCATTGCAAATATCAATTGATTAGACGTACGTATGTCTTTTTTTGGAGGCGTTACAGCTGTATGAATACCTAAAATCTCATTATCATCATCACCAATTTTTAGTGAAAGTAGTGTTTTTCTAGTGTTGACATCAAACTCTTTATCATTACGCTTTAAATAGTCTAATCGGTTTTGAGCAATGATTATTCTGTTTTCAATATTAGATGCCCTTTTTTCTGCAGCAAGTCTTTTTAAAACTTCAGCTTCATCAAAAGAAATCTCATCTGCTTCTAACTGGTCATTAATTTGGTCGACTTCAACTTTTAAAGCTTCTTTTTCTTGAGCTTTAATGGTTGCTTTAATTTCTTCTAGTTTAGTAACCGAATCTTGATCCTGCGCACTGACCTGATAAGCTGTCAATACTAATAACATATATACTAAATGTTTTGTAATGGTGTTCATAATTGTTCGTTTTTTGTTAATGATTAATTGATTTAATAATCGCGTTCAACTACAGTCGTTTTTAAAGTTTCGTAGCCTGATTTTACAGCGTGAAACAATCTGTTTTTTAATGATTTTTCAGATGACATTTCAATATCCTCCAATAGTGAATTAGCGTTTATTTTTTCTGATTTATATTTATTTTTATTCTGTCTTACCTCAGCATAAGCTTTATTTAATAATACTTCCGCTTCATTATTAATAGATGGTTTACTTGAAGCGTTATTAGATTTAATTGAATCTGTAATTGCATTAGCAACTGCAATACTATTATCATTTTCAGAAACAGATGCTTTAGTAGTAAGTTGATTATCCTTTTCTATTTTAGTAGATACTGAAACTTTTGCAATAGTCTTCTTTGTATTATTAGAAGAGATCTTACTTGGTTTTATTTTAGTACTTTCTTCTTGTTTTGTTTTTGTTTCTTTTTCTGTTACTCCTGAGTTTGCAACTTCAATTTTCTTTTTGTTTATTTTTTTAACAGGAACCTCTATTTTTTCTTTTTTAAGATCTATTACAACATTAACGGGTTCTACTTGATTATTATTAAATAGAAAAACAGCTAAACAAACTCCTGTAAAGGTAGCAGCCAACCCTAACAACCAAAACGGAAATTTACGTTTACTTTGTTGGTTATCTAATCTTGAATCTAATTGACTCCAAGCATTTTTACTTGGCGTAATTGTACGACGATCCAAAGTCTCTTTTAAATGATTTTCAAATTTATTTGGTGCCATAATCTTTTGTGTTTAATGCCTTAATTTTTTCTTGTAATAATTTTCTTGCTTTAAATAACTGCGATTTTGATGTTCCTTCACTAATATTTAAAAGCTTTGAAATCTCAGCATGTTTGTAACCCTCAACTGCATACATTATAAAAACCATTTTATAGCCTTCGGGTAACGTATCAATTAATTCTTGTAATTGGGCTACATCATATTGTTGTGAATTTGAATCCTCAATCTCAACATGCTGATAGTCTTCATAAACAAACTGTACTTCTTTTTTTTGTCTTAAATAAGAAATAGACTCTCTTACCATAATGCGTCTTATCCAACCTTCAAAACTTCCTTCTGATTTAAAGTTTTTTAAATTAGAAAACACTTTAAAAAAACCATTTAGCATAGCTTCTTCAGCGTGTTGAAGGTCTTTCACATAATAACGACATACACTTAGCATTTTAGGCGCATGCATTTCAAACAATACGTGTTGTGCTTCACGATTATTCTGAATTGCTTTTTTTATTAGCTTGGCTTCGTTATTAAATAAAGTTACTACCTTCACAAAAATGTTATTTAGTTTGGTCTTCTATTTATAAAGACGCAAACTTTATACTAATGGTTGCCTGAGGATGAAAAAAATTATTTTTTTCTTTCAATAACGTAATTAACCATTAACTCAAGTGAGTCTTTGTATTCAGATTGCGGGAAATTATTAAGTAGCAATAAAGCTTCTTGCTGAAAAGCTTCCATTTTAGAAATAGCATAATCTAAACCTCCATTTTGCTTAACAAAATCAATGACTTGGTTTACTCGTTTTTTATCCTTATTGTGATTTTTAATCGAGTTAATTAGCCATTTTTTGTCCTTTTTAGAGCAATTATTTAAAGCATATATTAATGGAAGCGTCATTTTTTGCTCTTTAATATCTATTCCTGTAGGTTTACCTATGCTTTGTTTGCCATAATCAAACAAATCATCTTTAATTTGAAATGCCATACCTATTAACTCTCCAAATTTACGCATGCTTTCAACCTCAACAGAATTAGGTTTTACTGAGGCTGCACCAAGACTACAACAAGCAGCAATTAATGTTGCTGTTTTTTGTCTTATAATTTCATAATAAACGTCTTCTGTGATATCAAGTTTTCTGGCTTTTTCAATTTGAAGTAATTCACCTTCACTCATTTCTCTTACAGCAATAGAAATGATTTTTAATAAATCAAAATCATTATTATCAATAGATAACAACAGTCCTTTTGATAATAAGAAATCACCAATCAGTACAGCTATTTTATTTTTCCATAAGGCATTAATTGAAAAGAAGCCACGACGTTTATTACTGTCATCAACAACATCATCATGAACTAAAGTTGCGGTATGAATAAGCTCAATTACTGAAGCTCCTCGATAAGTACGCTCGCTAATTTCTCCATTAGACACCATTTTGGCTACCAAAAAGACAAACATAGGTCGCATTTGCTTCCCTTTACGATTAACTATATAATAAGTAATACGATTTAGTAAAGCAACTTTAGAAGACATTGCCAACCTAAATTTTTGTTCAAAAAGTTCCATTTCAAACGCAATAGGCTGTTTTATTTGTTCGGTAATTTTCAATTTAAAGTGCTTTTAGCAAAATTAATGATAATTAAAGAACTTTTTTGTAAGTGATTAATAAAATTAATCATAAAACAAAATTACATATTACTCTGATTTTAATATTTTAAATATTGACCTTTTTAAATACATTATTCATAATATTAGCAAAGACATTCACACAACTTATTAAAATACAGATTCTTGGGCTTAAAAATATGTTAAATCACTTCTAAAAAAAGTATATTTAAATAACTTTAATCAATACTAAACTACTTATACTAACAATATGAAAAAAACTACTCTATTATTTATTTTATTTTTAGGCTTTATAAATTGGTCTTATGGACAATGTACCAATCAAGACTTCCAATGGCCATCATTTAGTGTAAATATTTCTAATGCTCCAGGAGTTCAATCAATTGCTATTGACAATTATGCTGACAACGAATTTTCTATATTAACAGGTATTGTTCCTGGAGAGACATATACAGTAACTGCAGCAATGTATATTACTGTAACTGAAAGTGATGCTACAACAGTAATAACTCACGGAGCAAATTCTGTTACATTTACTGCTGGTACTGGAGTTACTAGCATCTACTGTTTCTGGACTGTTAACGGTATTTGTACTGGTGGAGGAAATACAGATATAGCCACTAACATAGAATGTTCTACCTGTACATGCACAGCGACAAGTGCACCAAATGCCGCAACAACACCAACACCTATAAATGGTGCTACTAATATCCCAATAGACTCGACAGATCCAACAGATCTTTTAATCACACCTTTTGAATGGGTTGATGCAACTTCAGGTGATCCTGCAGAAAGTTATAACCTTTCACTTGGTACAACAACCTCTGCTGTTGACATTGGAACCATCACTGGTGCTACTAACGGAAACGGGATTACTTATGACTGGGAATATGACACAACATATTACTGGAAAGTGGATGCTGTAAATTGTTTTGGTACGACAACAGGAACTGTTTGGAGTTTTACAACAACATCTTGTACAGACAGTGCTCCTGTTGCTGCTATAACTCCTACTCCTGCTAATGGAGCTATTGACGTTGCAATAGATACAACAGATCCGACAGAACTACTTATCACACCTTTTTTATGGGCAGATGACACTGCAGGTGGAATAGCCTCATCTTATAGTTTAAGCTTAGGAACGACGACTTCTGGCAATGATATAGGGACAATTGACCCTGTTGATAATGGTGATGGAGTAATTTATGATTGGGAGTACGATACAACTTACTATTGGTACATAGAAAGCACAAACTGTGCAGGTACATCTACAGGTACAGTTTGGAGTTTTACTACTGAAGCAGATCCGAATCTATCTGTTGAACAATTTAATAAAACTAAATTTAGTATTTATCCTAATCCTGCTAATGATATAATACATATTAAATCTGATGCTGTACTTGATACAGTAGAAATATATAACCAAGTTGGTCAACGTGTTATTAATCTTAATTCAGAGAGTATTATTGATAAATCTATTAAAATAAACAACTTAAATACTGGTATTTATTTTATGACAATTACAGCTGGCAGTCAAGAACAAACCATTAAATTTATTAAGAAATAAGTTTAGTTATAAAACATAAAAAAGGGACTCTAATAAAATATTAAAGTCCCTTTTTTATGTTTTATATTATTTAATTAAAGAATTATTCTTTATTTGCCAATTGTCCACAGGCAGCATCAATATCTTTACCTCTACTGCGTCTTACTGTTACTGTTATATTATTTGATTCTAAAACTTTTTGATACATATCAATAGCTTCTGACTTAGCTTGCTGGAATATTCCATCATCGATAGGATTGTATTCTATTAAGTTTACTTTACTAGGTGCAAATTTGCAAAACTCAACTAATGCATCTACGTCTTTGCGCTTATCATTAATACCTTCCCACACGACATACTCGTAAGTAATTCTGTTTTTTGTCTTTTGGTACCAATATACTAAAGCCTCTCTTAACGTTGCTAAGGGGAATGTTGCATTAAATGGCATTATGGATGTTCTAACTTCATCTATTGCTGAGTGTAAGGATACTGCAAGTTTAAATTTAACATCATCATCTGCCATTTTTTTTATCATTTTTGGCACTCCTGATGTTGATACCACAATACGCTTGGGTGACATTGCTAAACCTTCTGGTGATGTAATTTTATCTATAGCTTTAAGTACATTATTGTAGTTCATCAATGGTTCTCCCATTCCCATAAACACAATGTTACTAAGTGGTCTATCAAAGTATAATCTACTTTCTCTGTCTATTGCTACTACTTGGTCGTATATCTCGTCTGGATTTAGATTACGCATACGTTTTAATCGTGCTGTAGCACAAAATTTACAATCTAAACTACAACCTACTTGACTAGAGACGCATGCTGTGGTTCTAGTTTTTGTTGGTATTAAAACAGACTCTACTATTAAGTCATCGTGTAATCGTACTGCATTTTTTACTGTACCATCACTACTACGTTGCATAACGTCTACCTTGATATGGTTTATCACAAAGTTATCTTGTAGCATTTGACGTGTGTCTTTGGACAGATTAGTCATGTCCTCAAAGGTGTGTGCACCTTTATTCCATAGCCACTCATATACTTGATTACCTCTAAAGGCTTTATCACCTTGATTTTGGAAGAATTCTCTTAATTGGTCTTTGGTTAATGCGCGTATGTCTTTTTTCTTGATTTCCATTGAATTGCAAAAATAGTGAAAGCTTTGCGGATTTACTATACTTTAATTTACTTACTATGCCTTGGCTGCTATTGCATTAGCGATGGAGACATTTGTTGAAGCTCTTGCTTTTGCATTAAAGCAAATGCAAAGCGACTGTCGAGAGCGCGACCCTTGGGTAATGCCATAAAAAAACCTCTTTTACTTTTTAGGGTTTAAAGAGGTTTTATGTTTTGGATGTGCTCCTAAATTAATTTAGGTTTATATGATTAACATCGCGTCTCCGTAACTGTAAAATTTATACTTTTCTTTTACTGCTTCTTCGTATGCTTTTTTCATGAAATCATGTCCTGCAAATGCTGAAACCATCATTAATAATGTTGATTTGGGCGTATGGAAGTTTGTAATCATTGCATTTGCAATACTGAAATCGTATGGTGGAAAGATAAATTTATTGGTCCATCCTTCTATTTCGTTAAGAGTACCGCTTGATGACACTGAGCTTTCTATAGCACGCATTGCTGTTGTACCTACTGCACAGATACGACGTTTTTCTTTTTGCGCTTTATTAATAACTTCTACTGCTGGAGCTTCAATTTTAAGCTCTTCGCTATCCATTTTATGTTTTGACAAATCTTCTACTTCTACTGGATTAAAAGTCCCTAATCCAACGTGTAAAGTTACTTCTGCAAAGTCAATTCCTTTTATTTCTAGACGTTTTAATAAATGTCTAGAAAAGTGTAATCCTGCTGTTGGAGCTGCTACTGCACCTTCGTTTTTAGCGTAGATGGTTTGGTAGCGTTGCTCGTCTTCTGGCTCAACTTCTCTTTTAATGTATTTAGGTAATGGCGTCTCACCTAAGTCTTGTAATTTTTTTCTAAATTCTTGGTATGATCCATCATAAAGAAAACGTAATGTACGTCCTCTTGATGTTGTATTGTCAATGACTTCTGCTACTAAGGTTTCGTCATCACCAAAATACAGTTTGTTACCAATACGAATTTTACGTGCTGGATCTACTAATACGTCCCAAAGACGTTGCTCTTGATTTAATTCGCGTAATAAGAATACTTCTATTCTTGCTCCAGTTTTTTCTTTGTTACCAAATAGACGTGCTGGAAATACTTTGGTATTATTAAGAATCATCACATCTTTTTCGTCGAAATACTCGATTAAATCTTTGAACATTCTATGCTCAATGGTTTGTTCTTTTCGGTTTAATACCATCAAACGAGACTCGTCTCTGTTTTCTGCTGGATATTCCGCTAGAAGCTCTTCAGGTAATTCAAAATTGAAGTGTGATAATTTCATGTAATAAAAAAATGTTTAGTTAAACAAGATTGCAAATATACAATCTGGAGATAGGCCTTGTCAAGTAAATGACCAATTATTATTTATTAAACGCTAAAAATGAAGCCCAAAGCTGCTAAATCGTCCCAAAATGTAGGATAAGATTTAGAAACTACTTTATAATCTTGAATAATTATGTCTTGTTTTAGTGCTAAAGGTGCAAATGCCATAGCCATTCTGTGGTCATTATAGGTAGCAATTGCAATATTAGCATTATGTTTTGTGACTTTTTGTAGCGTTAAACTATTATCAGTAATTGCAACTTGTCCTCCTAGTTTTTCGATTTCGGTTTTTAAAGCGACTAAACGGTCTGTTTCTTTAATTTTTAAAGTATGTAAACCCGTTAAGTGACAACTTAGTCCTAATCCAAACGCTGTTACAGATATAGTTTGTGCTATATCTGGAGCATTTTTTAAATCAAACTCTATATTGGTATCTTGATTTACATCTTTAGTTTTTTCAAGAGTCACAGCATTATTGCTATAAGTTGTAGTCACACCAAATGCCTGATATATTTTAGCTAAAACCGAATCGCCTTGAAGACTATCTTGTTTATATGAGGATAGTTTAATTGTAGTACCTAAAGCAGACATCGCTACTATACTATAAAAATAGGATGCAGATGACCAATCACTTTCAACAGTTAATTGTTTTAAATCAACTTGCGATTGCTGCTTAGGCTGAATAGTTATGATGTTACCTTCAAAAGTCGTTTTAATGCCTATTTGATTTAATAAACTTAATGTCATTTTTATATAAGGCACAGAGGTAATTTCTCCATCTAAAGTTAATTCTAAACCGTTTTCTAATGTAGAGGCTATTAGCAGTAATGCCGAAATGTATTGACTACTTACATTTGCCTTTAGATTAACTTTACTTTTAGTTAACTTTTTTCCTTTTATTATTAAAGGAGGAAACCCATGATTTTCTTTATAAGTTATGTCTGCGCCTAATTGATTTAATGCATCTACAAGAATTGCAATAGGACGTTCTTTCATGCGTTTAGAACCAGTAAGCTCTGTAACACGACCTTCTTTAGTTGAAAAATAAGCACTTAAAAATCGCATTGCTGTTCCTGCATGATGGATATCTACAATTTGATCTTTAGAAGCTAATGCTTTTGACATTAATACAGAATCATCACTGTTGGATACATTTTCAATTTTAATACTTGGATATAAAGCTTGTAACAGTAACAACCTATTAGACTCGCTTTTTGAGCCTGTAATTTGAATGGATGACTTTGACTCTATTACTGATTTATTTAAATGTAAATTCATGTGATATTAATTTTGCTTACGCAGAAATAACGTTACGTTATTTTAATTTTTGATTATTGTGATGTCTATCGTGATCACGCTTAGTTTTTAGGTCTAACTTTTTATCAAAAGCCTCTTGAAGATCTATTCCTGTTTGATTTGCCAAACATAAGACAACAAACATGACGTCTGCTAACTCTTCACCTAAATCTTTATTTTTATCGGATTCTTTTTCGCTTTGCTCTCCATAACGTCTAGCTATTATACGTGCTACTTCACCTACTTCTTCTGTAAGTTGTGCCATGTTTGTTAGCTCGTTAAAATAACGAACACCATGATTTTTTATCCAATTGTCTACTTCTAACTGTGCGTTTTTGATATCCATTTTATTGTTTTTTAAGCACTATTTTTTCGTTATACTTATCGATTACCGATTGATAAAAACTTTTAAAAGTTTTATAATCTTCTGGCAGAATTAGTGTTTTGTTAATATCTAATGTAGCTATTAATTGAAAATTATTAGCGGTTTGTTTTATTAAATAAGAAAAACTAGCTTCACCATCATTAAAACTAACCATAGTTTTTTCAGGAATAAACTCTGCAATGTAACCTTCTGGAAGTTCGAAACCAACCGTTATTTTATTAGATCTTGGAAACACAAAATCTACTGGATACACTCTTGTATCTTGAATAAAAGGATTCTCTTTTTGATTAAAAAATAACAAAGGAGATAAATAAATCTTTTCCGCTATGACCTCTGGCCCATTAGCTATATTAAACTCATAAGAGTTTAATATAGGTTTTGATTTAGAATTAACATTCTTAACCTCTAAATCACTAATAGTCAAATCTGACTGTTTATTCTCCAACTTTTGAATTATCGACTGAGAACTCAAATTATCATCTCTAAAACTTAAAGCTTCGTAATTAGTTTTAACTTCTCTAACTTTTCCTGAAATGGATAAATCTTTATTAAAATGATAATTGGCTAATATCATTAATTTAGACACACTTTTTGGATATAATTCTATCCAAGTAGAAGATCCATTCTCTCTTACCAATCGACCTTTCCAATTGATCACAAATTCAGGAATTATATTTGGTTTTGTATTTGGGTTTGAAGCATCTAATAATGTTACATTATTGGTATCTTCTACAGCACAAATAACGTAGTTAAATCCTGATTGAGTTGGAAAAAGAGGCGCACCATTGTACTTTGTACTGACTAAAACTGGATTTGCATTTAAACCAGCATAACGCAACATTGCAACCAACATCAAATTGACATCTGCTATGTTACCTACTTTATTTTTAAATGCAGATTTTAATCCCTTTGAGGATAGGACACCTACAAAATCATTCCATTTAATATTATTTTGAACGTAATTAAAAATTAAATTTAATTTTTCACTATCAGATTTAGTTTCTTTAATCAAATTATCAATTACTTCTTTAAAGTATTTATCTTTTTTTAATTCTCCACCAAAGTCTTCGTTTTTGTAAATATTTTCTGCTACCTTATCCCAAGTGGTCGTGTAATTTTTAATACTTCTATCAGGACCTTTATAATAAGCGTATTCAAATGCAATTTTAGTTTTATAACTACTTAAATTAGATGTAAAAGGCTCTTTAATCAATGCTGGTAAATCATACATATAAATACTCACAACATTTTCTTTAAAATCAAAACTTGAAACATCTGTACTTGTTTTAACGGTTGCAAAACCTGATCTAGTAGTACTTAGGATTGTTTCTTTCCTATCTCTAACTGTTTCTTCAATTTTTGGCAGAAACGATGATTTTGGATTAACCAACTTATTGTAATTAAAATACTCTGGTGTAATAACATCAAACTCTAATTTATTAATTGGTATTTCTTCCTGTAAAACTAGATCATCAATAGACAAAAATGGTGATTTTATAATATACTCATATTCTATAATACAACCTTCTAAAAGACCAGGCATTGTAAACGTTCTTGTTCTCCAATATTGATTTGTTTTTTTCTCAAAAACACTTTCGCTTTTTAGTTTTGTTTTTTTTACTTTACCGTTTACTAAAGTATAGGTATAAGCTTTTAAGTTCACAACTTTTTGTCTTTTAGAACTGTTTTCATCATATAATTGAATTTTCTTGGTTGCCCATTCAAAACCTTCTTTGTTATATATTTTTACACGTTCATGTACTTTTATATCTTGAGTAAATCCATCATTTTCATTAAAAGGAAAATTTATGTATTGCTTTTTAAATAAAAAAGCTGCATTAGCATCACTATTTGTTGGATGCTCTTCTTGTTGTAGCTCTTCTTTACTGACTTTTCCAAATTTAAAATTTTGAGAATGACTTAAATAAGAGATTAATAAAATTGTGATAATAGCGATTTTCTTCATTTAATTATTGGTTGTTTTTAGTATTATTCTTGAATTATCGTGTTTTGAGATAGCTAGTCTAAATTTTCTAAAAGCTTTATATTCTTCTTTTAAAAATTGACCTTTATTTATAATAACTTTACGTTTGAAAACTAACTGATTGTCATCAAGTTTTGTGATTGAAAAATGGTATTCACCAAACTTATTTTTTATGTTAACTTCATCTTGTAAAGCCTCTACCAATATATTACTAGGTAATATAAATTTATATTCATCTTCATCTATAAAACCTCTATCAATTTCAAAATCCAAATTTCTATTTGTGTATCTTGGTGGTGTTGATTTAAACTTATTAAATACATTTGGTTGTAATATCCATCGACCTCCTGCTTTGGTAACATATTTATCAACGCTCAAATCTACTGACTCTTTAAAAACAACTTGATCCTTATCATTTTCGAATTTGATTTTATTTATTTCAAGACTATTTATATCTGAAAACTTATTTTTATAGGATAACTTATTTTCTTTCTCAGTTTGCACCTCAAATCTTCGGTATTTATCATATTGTGTTCCTTTTGAATGAATATTTAAATTAGCTTTAAAACCACCTAAACTATCCAAAATTATTTTAGCATTGCTAATTTGGCTATTCTCTAAAGTTGAGTATACTTTTGTATGTATAATTTTTCCTCCGGAAGGAGTAATAATCAAAACGTCTCTATCATCTGTAAAGTTTGCATTATAACCAAAAGGTACGGTTTGATTTGTGCACTCCAGAGTAATAAACTGATCTCCATTAGGTATTGATAAAATAGCATGATTACCTTGTAATGATGAAAAACCTTGATCAATATCTCTCAGGTCATGACCACCATAAACTATAGTATAATACGATGTAACACCAACTGCGTCTAATAATGCTTTTGTATAATTAGACAAACCTTTACAATCTCCATAACCTAATCTATCAACATCGCTTGCTAACATAGGCTTCCATCCACCAATACCAATTTGCACACTAATGTAGCGTGTTTTATTTTGCATGAAATTATAAACTATTTTAACTTTTTCAAGATCTGTTTTTGCTTCTTTAGTTAAGGATTTAATTTGGCTAATAACTGATTCTGGTAAAACCTCTGTACCTGATATTAATTCATCACTCATCCACTTACCAAATTCGTTCCAGTTATTATTTTCACCATCTACACCTAACATACTAAACTGTTTAAGTGCGAACTTAACAGATGGAGCAAATTGATAAAACGAAGGACTATAAGCTTCTTTTTTTATAGCTTTAAGGTTATTAGCTTCATAATTGAAATCTGCCAATTTTGTAATTTCGTAGTTTTTAATGTTTTTTTCTTTAAAATCTAATTGGATATCTGTTTGGTTATCAATAGATATTGAAGCATGCTCAACACTTAAATAATAATTACTAACAGGGAACCATTGTGGTATAAATGCTGTATTATTAGAAACAACTTCTGATTCAAAAACAACTGTGTAAGGATAACTTGATGTTGTATAATCAAAATATTTAGCTCTAGTATCATTAAAAATTGAAACGCCATCAGCTACACTTACATCTAAAAAGTCTCTTTTTTTTATCTTCTTAATTTCTTTACCAAAACTATTTAATATAACTGCCTCTAGCTTTTTGATAGTTTTAGATTGGTCATAATAAACAACTGCTTGAATATGTTTTTCTCCACTTTTGTTAAAAACAGTAACTATTCGCTTTTCTGTAATTACTATTTTATCTCTTGCTTCTATGGTATAATTCAGATTACTTGACCTGACAATAGCATTAGCATTTTTTTTTAGTTCTGGATTAAAAATTAAAGATTGAAAATTATCTTGTGAAAAACTGGTGGTTGAGAATAAAAGTATAAGACTTATACTTTTAAATAATTGGTTAAATAGCATTTTGTAAATTTAGCTCTCAATATATAAATAAGACCTAAAAAAAGAAAATTGTTTAGTTTAAATTTATATAAATTAACGATTTATTTTAATCCTTATTTTTAAATAGCAATGGTCTAATTAGCATTTCAAAAAAAGCCAATGTTATTCCATTAAAAACAGACATTTTAACCATCTGAATTTGAGTATAATTATCATTAAATAAATAATTATATAACTTATTATTATGTAAATAATACTAATTAAGATAAATGACGCAACCTTTTTCTTCATGTCACTCTTTATTTTTAGAATCCATAATTATTGTAACTGGACCATCATTTAGTAATCTAACTTTCATATCTGCACCGAATTGACCTGTTTGGACTTTAGATGGTATTACAGATTGTATGTTTTTAATGAATGTTTCATACAAAGGAATCGCAACTTCTGGTCTTGCTGCTTTTATATAACTTGGTCGATTTCCTTTTTTTGTGTTTGCATGTAGTGTAAACTGACTAACAACAATAACCTCTCCTTTGGTATCTAACAACGATAAATTCATGACTTGACTAGCATCGTTAAAAATACGACAGTTTGTTATTTTTTTAACCAACCAATTTATATCATCTTCAGTATCCTCTGATACAATACCTAACAACACTAAAAGTCCATTATCAATACTGGCAACCTCAGTATTATTTATTGTTACACTAGCTTCACTAACACGTTGGATGACTGCTTTCATTTTATTCTTTATCCCAAATATCGGTTCTATAATGCTCTTCGTCTCCTTCTATAATTTGAACATAACTTCTATATCTCGAGGCTGCAATTTGATCGTTTTCTAAAGCTTGTTTCACAGCACATTTAGGCTCTTCAATGTGTAAACAATTATTAAATTTACAGTCTTGTTTTAAAGCAAAAAACTCAGGAAAATAATCTCCAATTTCTTCTTTTTCCATATCTACAACTCCAAAACCTTTAATTCCTGGTGTATCAATAATTTTAGCATCAAAACTTAAATCAAACATCTCAGCAAATGTAGTTGTGTGCTGACCTTGCATATGTTGCATAGATATTGCTTTGGTTTTTAAATCCAAAGTTGGCTCGATAGCATTAACCAAAGTAGATTTACCAACACCTGAATGTCCAGTAAACATACTAACATTCCCTTCCATTAGTCCTTTAACTTGATCTATATTTTTTCCGGTCTTAGCCGAAATACCTATACACTCATACCCTATTTGTCTGTATACGTGAGCCAAATATCTAACTTCGTCTAATGTATCGTCATTGTAAGCATCTATTTTATTAAATAGAAGTACTGCTTTAATATCATAGGCTTCCGCAGTAACCAAAAAACGATCTATAAAACTTGTAAAAGTTGGAGGATTATCTATAGTAACAAGTAAGAAAACCAAATCAATATTGGATGCAATAATATGGGTTTGTTTAGACAAATTAACAGACTTACGAACAATGTAGTTTTGCCTATCATGAATGGTATTAATCACACCTGTTTCCTGATCAGATTTTGTGTCCAATTCAAAATCCACAAAATCTCCAACAGCAATTGGGTTGGTACTTTTAATACCTTTAAGTCTAAATTTACCTTTTATTCTGCACTCGTAAGTTTGACCTAATTGGGTCTTAACTGTGTACCAGCTTCCTGTAGATTTATATACGCGTCCTGTCATTATTACAAATATGAATATTAATATGATCGCATCCAACAAAAATCAACGTCAAATGACATACTTGTGGGATTTTAAATCATTTAGCAATTTTATTACTTAACTAAATAACATATAATGAAATTAGCCTTTATAAATACTGGTATTGAAAATAAAGGAGGTAAAGGCGACGGAAAAGATATACTTTTAAAAAAAGTTTTTAAAATTAAAAGCCTCTTAAACATAAGAGACTTTTAATTTCTCATCTTGATTACTTTTGAGATCTAAATCTAGACAATCGTTAAAAGTAATTGGTTTTTACCTAATAAATTTTAATCAAAATTCACCTAAAATATAAAACTTATAAATGGAACCATTTTAAGTTAATCTGCGTATCAACTCTTTATAAATTTTAAAACTGTATTGGTGTTAAAACAATAAACTAATCTATATTCAGTTTTTCTAAGTGCATTTTTAAAGCTTTGTTCTTTTTATCATATTCTAAAAGTACTACATGACCTAACTTAGCTGGTAATATACCATAAGATTTATCCTCGTTAGAAGTATTTATAACGATTTCATCTTCAGACAATTTACCTTCATTATAAATTATAGTTTTAAGCAAAATACTTTTATCATCTTCGTTGTCTGGAGATGTATTATAGTGTACAAAATTTGAGTAAAATCTATCTCTACTTTTATCTATTTGAGTAAATTCATAATCAAAGAACCCTAATAAATTCAAAACCATTGCATAAGTCTCTGGATTTTTTAAGGTAGTTACCTCTTTCGAAGTAAAATTACCTTTATTAAAAACTTTTATAGCTTTAACATCAAAGTTACTACTAAACTCAAAAAATATTGCCTCTGATGTTGTAAGACTGTTAACCTTTTTTCCTTTTTTATTATTAGTTTGATGGTATTTTTCTGCTATCGCAAAATATGATCCATTTTGAGCACGAATGATATCATGAAATAAAATATACTCTTCATTTTTTTTAATTTCACTACCTAAAACCTTATTGACATCAGATTCCCAATCTATTTTTTTATCAGATAAAACCTTTCCATTTAAATCAAAGGTTTGAGTAAATAGACCTAAACTTGGATTTTCGTAAACAATATCATTTTCAAAATATTCACCCAATACAACTAGACTTTTTTCCTCCGTTAAAAACACATTGGAAACAGCTCTATAGTCTTTTTTATCATAAACATGTTCAAATACCACTTTACCAGTATTTATGTCTAGAACAACTATTTTAGGTGTGCTTTCAAAAGATTTAATACTTATCTCTGCTTCACTGAGCACTATAAATTTCTCATTAGCATCAATTACTTTAATTGACTGTGGTGTTTTTTTTTCTAGAGTCTGATTATACTCCCACGATTTACCTCCATCAGTTGGTATGTATAATAATTTAGAAGCAGAACTTCCAATCTTAAACATAAACTGCTGAAACACAAAGCCTTTATTATCAATAGCAAATAATGGAAGAAAGATATCTGTTTTTAAAGTGTATTCTAAAACCCTTGCGTCCATTTTAGATATTGGAATTATAACTTCTGCTCCTTGCTCACCACTCTTATCAAACGAAAAAACTTTATAATACTTTTCTTCAAGGTTAAGGATTGCGAACATAAGAGTTTGATTATTAAACTTGCTCTGAATTAACATATCATCCTTATCACCGATATAAGACTTTGAAGCGATTTCATTGAGATCATTGTCTAAGATCTTTACAGCGTATTCGCGTTTCCCTTTTTTTAATTTGTCTAATTCATAAAAAAAGTAGTAGCCATCTACATCATTATTTTCATCTAAAAACGTTCCTGAATTTTTAACTTCAAAAGACGTAATATCATTCAATACCTTTTCTTGAGCATGTAATACAAAGGTCAAAAAGCAAAAAAGCGTTAAAGCACATTTTCTAATCATATTATTTTATTTTATTATTTAATTTAAAATAGTTTAAGACCTCTATAAAGTCTTTATTATCATTTACTTTATTAATATTAGTATTACAAAAATTAAGACCAATTTTTCCTATTTCTTTTAACTCTGTATTATTTAAAAATAATCGAATTTTATTTAGCTGTTTTTCTGAAGAAAAACTGCTTGCAGGTTCCACATATTTACCAAATGAATGATTTTTTTTTGTGACGTATATTTCTTTTAAAATATTAGCCATTGAAGAGTAGTACTGTTCTTCTGTTATTAGATTATTTTCAAATTTCTCAACTATTAAATACATAGCAAGGTCAAAAAACCTTTTTTGAATTAGATAGTTTACACTTTTAAAGTGCGATATTGTTTTTATTCTTTTTAAGCTAGAATAGGAAACATCATTATCACTTGTATCAATATTAAATTCTTTGTTTAATGCTTTAATTCTATAGTCTATTCCATAGTGAGTACTAATAGTATCAGAATTTAAACTAAAATCATTAATTACTTCATTGCTATTAAAGATAGATACACTTTCTTCCAACCAAAACTTTTTAAACGGATAGTTATCAAAATTAAAAATACTATCTATTTTAATATTATGAGGCATTGACATATTGTTGACCCTTTTTAACTTTTTAAGTGCAGATATTGCAAAGGACTTATTATATTTAGTTTTATTATAATATATATATCCTAAAGAATCTGCTTCTGCTTCCACTTCTTTAGAATAATTGAGAAAATTCGTATTTAAATCGTCTATAACACTAATAGCAGCTCTAGTTCTTCCGTATCTTTTTCTTTTTAATATTCTTATCTTTTTCTTTGTCTCTTTTGAGTTTAGATCCGTAACTGATTTTATTATACTTTTAAAAGAGTGCTCTAATACATAGTGTGCTATTTCATGGCATATCACAAAAGCCAATTCATCATCTGTCTCTAATTCATTAAAAAGTCCTAAATTAACTTCAAACATCCCATTCCCATAACATGCTGCATTAGGACTATGACTATTATTAATAAAAAAACTAAATTCTTTGGAATCTATTTCTGGATTAGAAATATAAACCTCATCTAATATCGAATTTAAATGCTTATGAATTTCGGAGTTAAAAAGGAAAACACTATCCTCCAATTTTATTATATTTCTTTCATGACTTTTCTCAAAAATCTCTTTGATTTGAGACGAGTGAGATCCATTTATTTTATTTATTTGCTCTTTATTAATTTTAGAAAAATAAGCTTTTATGGAATCTTTATTTTCTGACAAATATTCATTTCTAATATTCTGTGCACCAGAAATTAGAACAACAAATAATAAACAAACTACTAATATGTTTCTTTTCATTTAGAAAATATATAGAAAAATCTGATCATAAAAATGAATCAGATTCTTCAAAAATAACTCTTTTATCAAGCTAAACAAATATGTTCTAACTTTTTATCACTTTCTCCTGATGGTTTATAGACTCTTGATGAATAGCTTTAAACATTTTTAAAATAAACTCTTCACTTAAACCTTTTGACTCACCTTCTAAAACCATTTTTCCTAAAATCTCATTCCAACGTTTGCTTTGTAATACAGCTACGTTTTTTTCCTTTTTTAATCCTCCAATACCGTCAGCAATCTTCATACGCTTACCTAAAGCTTCGATAATTTGATTATCTACCACGTCTATTTGTGCTCTCAGGTTGGTTAACTCTTGGTTGTATTCCGCTTCAGGATCAGATTCTTTTCTAATCTTTAAATCAACCATCATTTGAATTAAAGATTTAGGTGTAACCTGTTGTGCAGCATCACTCCATGCATTTTCTGGATCAAAATGAGTTTCGATCATTAACCCATCAAAATTTAAATCTAATGCAGTTTGAGACACATCAAAAACCATATCACGTTTACCTGTAATATGTGATGGATCGTTTATTAATGGTAAGTCAGGAAATCTATTTTGAAACTCGATAGCAATTTGCCATTCTGGAATGTTTCTATATTTTGTTTTCTCGTAAGTAGAAAACCCTCTGTGAATGGCTCCTAAATTTTTAATTCCAGCAGTATACAATCTTTCAATACCACCTAACCATAACGCTAAATCTGGATTTACTGGATTTTTAACTAATACAATTTTATCTGTTCCTGCTAAAGCATCAGCTAATTCTTGCATGATAAATGGACTAACGGTAGATCTAGCTCCTATCCAAAGTAAATCAACATCATTTTCGATAGCCAATTTTACGTGTGCAGCATTAGCAACTTCAGTACAGGTTTTCATTCCTGTTTCTTCTTTTACTTTTTTAAGCCATTTTAAACCTAAAGCTCCAACACCTTCAAAATTACCTGGTCTAGTACGTGGTTTCCATATTCCTGCTCTGTAGTAACTTACATCTGTATCTTTTAGCTCATGTGCTATTTTTAATACTTGTTCTTCAGTCTCTGCACTACAAGGTCCAGCGATTACTAATGGATGATCTAACTTCATGTCATCCAACCAAGTTCTCATTTCTTTTTTATTTTCCATAATTTTTCACTTTTCAGTTTATTTTATTGTATTCCGTTTAATATTTGTTTTATATAGTTGGTGTCTTTCATTTCGTTAAAAACACCATCAAAATCATCATTTTCTATCAGTTTTTTAAACTGTGTTAAATTAGCTATATAATCGTCAAGGGTTTCGACTACATTATTTTTATTTAGCTTAAAAATAGGCGTCCACATTGCTGGACTGCTTTTGGCTAATCGTACTGTGCTTTCAAACCCTGAACCAGCCATATCAAAAATATCTCGTTCGTTTTTTTCTTTTTCAATAACCGTTTTCCCTAGCATGAAGGCACTGATATGAGATAAATGAGACACATAGGCAATGTGTTTATCATGAGATTCTGGATTCATGTATCGCATGCGCATACCAATTTCGGAAAACAGACCAACTGCTTTTTCTTGAAGTTTGAATGCTGTTTTTTCGACCTCACAAATAATATTAGTTTTTTGTTTAAACAAATCTCTAATAGCAGCTTTGGGTCCAGAAAACTCGGTTCCTGCAATAGGATGCATTGCTAAAAAATTACGTCTTCTAGTATGATGTTCTACTACTTTACATATATCTGATTTGGTAGACCCAACATCTGCAACCAAAGTAAAGTCTGATATTTTATCTAAAACAGTTGGTAATAAAGTCACTGACACATCCACAGGAATTGCCAAAATAACCAAGTCAGCTTTATCCACATCATCTAAAGTTGCTTTGTTATTAATAACACCTAATTCTAATGCTTGATTAAGATGATCTTCTGACTTATCTATTCCAAAAATAGTGACCTCAGGACGTTTATTTTTAATATCTAAAGCTAAGCTTCCACCTATTAACCCTACTCCAATTATGTATATATTTTGTATCATACTCTTGCTATCGCTTCTTCAATTTGTGTTAGTGTTGCACATAGTGAGAACCTTACATATCCTTCACCTTGAGACCCAAAAATGGTTCCTGGTGTTATAAATAGATTTTTATCATGTAACAATTGATCTATAAACTGCTCTGAATTATACCCTTTTGGTGTTTTAGCCCAAACAAATAATCCAGAGGCTTTTTTATTATATGTACATTTTAATTTGTCTGCTAATTGCCAAACTAACTCACGTCGTTTTGCATAAGTTTTGTTTAAATTATCAAACCATTCTTGTGGACTATTTAATGCAGCAATGGCTCCTTTTTGAATACCATAAAACATTCCGGAATCCATATTACTTTTTACTTTTAAAACCGATTGTATGTTTTCTGGACTACCCAAAACCATACCTACTCTCCAACCTGCTATATTAAAAGTTTTACTCAAAGAATTAAACTCTAAACTTACCTCTTTTGCTCCAGGAATACTTAATAAACTTAATGGTTCTTGATTTAAAATAAAACTATACGGATTATCATTTACTAGTAAAATATTATGCTTTTTTGCAAAAACTACTAACTGTTTTAAATCTTCAAAATTTGCTTTTGCTCCAGTTGGCATATGCGGATAACTTATCCACATTAATTTTACTTTAGATAAATCTTGGGTTTCAATTTGCGCTAAATCTGGCAACCAATTGTTAGTAGCATCAAGATTATAAGGTATTGCTTTTGCTTGTACCAATTTAGTGACTGCTGCATAAGTTGGATAACCTGGATTAGGAATTAAAACACCATCACCTTCATTTAAAAAAGCCATAGACACATGCATAATTCCTTCTTTGCTTCCCATTAATGGTAACACTTCTGAATCAGGATTAACTTGCACATTATAATGCGTATCATAAAATTTTGCAATAGTTTCTCTAAACTCAGGTAAACCTTGATAACTCTGATATTTGTGTGCATTATCTTCTACCAATGCTTGGGTTAAAGCATCTATAACTTGGCTTGATGGTTTTAAATCTGGACTACCAATTCCTAGATTAATTATAGGCTTTCCTGCTGCTTTTAAAGCATTAACCTCTTTTAATTTTTTAGAAAAGTAGTACTCTTCAACGCTATGTAATCTGTTTGCTACTTCCATTATTGTTTAGCATTTTTATATTGTCCAATGACTTTAAATGATGTTGCCATAATATCCATTATGGATTTTGCTTTTTTAAAGTTTTGAAAATCTTGAAAAGTTACGTCTACAAAAAAGGCGTATTTCCAAGGAGTTTCTATAATTGGTAAAGATTGAATTTTTGTTAAGTTTAGCTTACAATCACTCATAACATTAAGTATAGTCGCCAAACTTCCTCTTTTATGATCTAATTCAAATTTAATTGAAGCTTTATTAATTTCGGTTTCTAAAACTTCGTCGTTATTTTGTTTAACTATTACAAAACGTGTTTCGTTATGTTTTATAGTTTGTATACTTTCTGCTAAAATATCTAGCTTAAAAATTTTAGCTGCTAATGTACTTGCAATAGCTCCAACTTGCTTTAACTGTTTATTGTGTATACGTTCTGCAACCTCAGCAGTATCCTTATCTTCAATTAATTTTATATGAGGATATTGTTTAAAAAATGTTTTACATTGTAATAAAGCCATCGGATGAGAATACACTTCTTTTATGTCCTGAATACTTTGATCTGGCAAAGCCATTAAATTATGTTGAATGTCCAAATAGTGCTCTCCAACTATGTGTAAATTATGTGTGTCTATTAATGCATAGTTAGGTATAATCGATCCTGCTATTGAGTTTTCTATAGCCATAATTGCTGCATCAGACTCGTTTTTTAAAACACTTCCAACTGTATTATCAAAAGACATAAATGGTAGGATACTAACAGGTGTCTCAAAATAATTTTGAGATACTATGTGGTGAAATGATCCTTTAATACCTTGAATTGCGACTGTCTTTATCAAAATAAAATTATGTATTAATGCTAGTTAAATGTTTCAATTATTAATAAAACCTAAAGGTTTAAACAAAAAAAAGTCTCGATATATATCGAGACTTTTTTTAAAATATATGTTTATAAATTACATATACAACGTCTCGCTCCTTTTGCTAAAAAAGAAGTAATACCAGTTGTAATATGTAGTGTTAATTAAATTCATTATTGTAATTATATTGCTAAAGTAATTAATTAAATGACATAACAAAACACTAAGTCTCTATTTTTATGCTTTTTAAGAAATAATTAAAGATTTATTAATAATCTATGGTATAATTTACAGAATGTCTATTTTTGAGTAAACATTACAAATATGTCGATTAAAGTTGAAAACATCTCTAAAGTTTATGGCACGCAAAAGGCTTTAAACAATATATCCTTTGAAGTAAACAGACCAGAAATAGTTGGTTTTTTAGGTCCAAATGGAGCTGGAAAATCTACAATGATGAAAATTTTAACGACCTATATTAATCCAACCGAAGGTAATGCCTTAGTAAATGGACATAATGTTTTAACAGATACTAAAAATGTACAGAAAAGTGTTGGTTACTTACCAGAACACAATCCTTTATATTTAGACCAATATGTTAGAGAGTATCTAAACTTTAACGCTAACGTCTATAAGATTTCAAAATCTAGAGTAGAAGAAGTCATCACCTTAACTGGATTAACACCTGAAGCGCATAAAACTATTGGACAATTATCTAAAGGTTACAGGCAACGTGTAGGTTTAGCTAATGCTTTATTACACAATCCTGAAGTTTTAATTTTAGACGAACCTACAACTGGACTTGACCCTAATCAATTAATTGATATTAGAAACCTGATTAAAAACTTAGGAAAAGATAAAACCGTGTTTTTATCAACACATATTATGCAAGAGGTTGAAGCTATGTGTGATCGCGTAATTATAATTAATAAAGGTGAAATTGTTGCTAACAAAAAACTTAATGAGTTACGTGATGGTCAGAACCAAACCGTAATTGTCGAGTTTGATTACCGTGTTGAAGATGCTTTTTTACTTAGACTACCAAACGCAAAAAAGGTAAAAAACACACATGATTTTATTTACGAAATCACGTTCTCGACAACTCAAGATATGAGAAGTCATGTTTTTGATTTTGCACATGATAACGAATTAAAGATTTTACAATTAAATCAGAAAAACGCAAGTTTAGAAAGTTTGTTTAGAGAGTTGACTAGTTAATTTAAATATCTTGTAACTGGTACTGTTTAAAACCTGCTTTAGCAAAAAACGGCTTAATTATTAATTACAATTCTTAAGATGCTCTTTACACTGCTGCAACTAATAACAATGATATGGTTTTTGATTTATTAAAAGTAAACTTAGCAATAAACGTCAAAGGCAATTAGTGTTATTCAAAAATCACACGACCATCAAATTGTTCTGTAATATTTATTGTAGGTGGTGTATTTATAGCTATTACATCTCCTGTACTAACCAAATTAGCAGTTAAACTAAGCTGAGGATTAATTATCATATCATTACTACCTCTGTGATAAATATTAACATTATCAGCTACTAAATAACGACCTTCAAAACGACCATTTCCTGACGCATGGTTAATATTTAAGTTTTCAGTATTACCAGAAATTTTGCATGTAGATAAATTATTAATCACGACTGCTACACTTGTACTATTAACTTCTAAATTAAAATCACCTACATTATAATAATCTCCATTATAATCTTCTGATTTTAATGTTAATTCAGGAAAATTTAAAACACCAATACTATGTACATCCAAGGTACTACTATTTCTAATTTCAGTTGCATTGGGTGTTGTAACGTAAATTTTAGTTATTCCATAATCACGCGTTAAATTACACGTATTATTGTCTTTTAAAATTAAACGACCATTCTCTACATAAATCTGGATATCACCAATAAGATTTTCTCCAGTGTTTACAACAACTTTTTGTGTCATACCTTGCTCTACAAATAACTCGATATTTTGATATACAGTTATTTTTGAAAATACATCAACTTTAAACTCTTTTTGAATAATATCTCCTGCACTTTGAAAACAATCTGGCGCATTTTCAGAGTTGCAACCAAATAGTACAATTGTTGTTAAAATAAATATTAGCTTCTTCATATAATTTCCGCAAAAGCGATATGTTTTAATTAAAAAAATTCCGCGTCAAGCGCGAAAAACAAAATTACAGACGTATTCCTATTCCTAGTTCTACAGCTTCTGCTTTTGCACCATGAGATTTTAGTGTTAATGCACCATAGATTTTATCTCCAAAATAGCGTTTTAAACCTACACGATTATACACACGACCTTCAAAATCGAAAGGATAATACACATAATAACCTAATTGTGTTATTAATGATGTTTTGTTTATAAACAATTCGTGACCAACAAATAATCCGATACGTTTATAATCTTCGTCTCCAGACACATTATCTTCAGGAAAAGCTACAGATTTGTATCTGATATGTGTTTTTAAAAAGTTAGAAAAAAACACATCTGTACCTAACTGGATGGCACTTTTATGGTTTAAACGTTTATCAGCATATGCTGAAATAACATAAAAAGCATATTGACCTGTATCAATAACATCACTCTCGTTAACACCTGCTCTAACAGCAATGTTATACTTTACTTTTTCAGTAAATTTATTATCGATGTGCTTTATATACTCCGTTTTTGTTTTGTTATCTAAAATATAATTTACACCTAAATTAAAGGTAATACTATTTATTGAACTATTAGGTGCTTTTACGTTAGCATTACTGTAATGTATTAAAGATAAGCCTGTTTGCAATCCAAAATTATTAAAAATATTTTCTTTTTTATAATTTAACATCAAATAAGTACTACTTAATAATGTTGTCCCAAACGCATTATTACGGTAATTATCTACTTTGTCATAAGGGTTAGTATTATAGGCTAATCCTTGACCTATCCTAAACATTAAATTACGTTTAAAAAAGTAGAAATTATAATGTGCATAAACACCAAAATTATTGCCTAAAGTTTCATTTTTTAAATCTTGATAAATAAAAGATGCTCCATAATCTGGATAATTAAATCTGCTTTCCCAAGCATTTTTTCCAAATGTTTTCTGGTTATAACTTAAAATAACTCCTGTTGGATGTCCTTTTATAAGATGAGAAATATCTGAGTTATGTTCGGCAATATTTCCATAGAAAAAATTGGCATCTAAAGTAAACGGATCTTTTTCTTGTTGTGCAGTAGCAATGAGGACACAACATAAGAATAAGCAATTAAAATAAGATTTCATTAAACACTTTTAGTTAGGCTACAAAAGTACTTAAATTATATAACCCTATAATGTATATTAATCAAATAAAGCTGAAGACAAATAACGATCTCCTCGATCACAAATAATTGCCACTACAACTCCTTGGTCTATAGAGTCTATTAATTTTAAAGCAGTAGCTACAGAACCTCCACTACTCATTCCTGCAAGAATGCCTTCTTCTTTGGCTAATCGTTTAGTCATAGCTGTTGCTTCTTCTTGACTAACTTCAATAACTTGATCTACTTTGGACGCATCAAAGATACTTGGCACATAGTCTGGAGACCATTTACGAATTCCTGGTATTCTAGAACCATCTGCTGGTTGTGCACCAATTATTTGAATGTTTTTATTTTGTTCTTTTAAAAATGTAGAAGTTCCCATAATAGTACCTGTGGTTCCCATCGCAGACACAAAGTGTGTGACTTCTCCTTTAGTATCGCTCCAAATTTCTGGTCCTGTGGTTTTATAATGTGCTTTCCAGTTATCGTTATTTTCAAACTGATTTAATAACAAATAGCCTTTTTCGTCTCTCATTTTAAAAGCAACATCTCTAGAGCCTTCAATGCCACGATCAGAATCTGTTAAAACTACCTCTGCTCCATAAGCTCGCATTGTTTTAACACGCTCTATGGTTGAGTTTTCTGGCATAACTAAAGATATATTTATACCAAACAAACTTGCCACATAAGCCAAAGCAATACCTGTGTTACCACTTGTTGCTTCAACTAAATGTCCTCCTTTTTTAATATCACCACGTTTGACAGCTTCAGCAATCATATTAAAAGCAGGTCTATCTTTTACGCTTCCACCAGGATTATTACCTTCTAGTTTCAAAAATAACTTAACGTTAGGATTTGCAACTAAATTAGTTGCTTCTACTAAAGGTGTGTTTCCTATTTGTTTTAAAATACTCATTTACTGTATTTATTGGTAATTTTAATATCTGATTTATAAGTAACCAAAGACTGTTCTGGGATGGATTTTGTTATCCATACATTGGCTCCAATAACAGATCCTTCGCCAATAACAACGTCTCCTCCTAATATTGTGGCATTAGCATAAATGGTAACGTTGTCTTTAATTGTTGGGTGTCTTTTTGTATTTTCTAAAGCTTTTTCAACTTTAATACCTCCTAAAGTTACACCTTGATAAATAATAACATTATTGTGTATAACAGCTGTTTCGCCAATAACAACTCCTGTTGCATGATCTATAAAAAAGGAATCTCCAATAGTAGCTCCAGGATGAATATCTGTTCCTGTTATGCCATGAGCATATTCCGATATCATACGTGGTAACACAGGAATATCCAATTGCCATAAAATATGACTTAATCTATACATTGCTATAGCATAAAAACCAGGATAAGCTAAATAGACTTCTCTAACACTTTTTGCTGCTGGATCGTTATTATAAGCAGCTTCTGCATCCAGTTGCAATTTTGATTTTAAGGCTTTAACTCCTGCTTTAAATTGTTCCCATTTGGTATTACAAACGCCACAATCCAAAGCTTTAGACACAAAAAAGAAAGATTCTTTTATATTTTCTAATAATTGGTCTTGAGCTTCACTAGTTTCTAAAGCACAGTAAAACAACTCTTTTGCTAAGTCTTCAACTTTTTCTTTAAACCTAAACGGAATTTGCAACGTCTCCTGCATATTATATTGTTATTTGAAGCTATAAAGCTAATTCTATTTTTAAATTATCTTATGCTTTTGTAACAGGAATTTAACAAAAATCATTTAAACAATGGCTTTTACAACTGCTTTTGGAGACTCTTTACGTGTACCATCAAACCCATCAATACCACTAACTGTTGTATATTTTAAAACGAATTTTTTACCTGGATTTAGAATCTTATAAGCTGATTGACACATTAATGTTGCTTCATGAAAACCACATAAAATCAGTTTTAATTTACCTTCATAGGTATTAACATCTCCTATGGCGAAAATACCTGGAATATTGGTTTGATAATCTACAGTATTAACTTTAATTGCGTTTTTTTCGATCTCTAATCCCCAATTTCCAATTGGTCCTAATTTAGGTGACAACCCAAATAATGGTATAAAATAATCCGTTTCTAAAGTTGACTCTTGACCATCTTTAGTAACTGTTATTGCGTTTATATGATCTTCTCCATGCAAAGCAGTAACCTCAGCTGGAGTAATTAAGTTTATTTTATTTAACAACTTTAATTCTTGTACTTTCTCAACTGAATCTAACGCACCTCTAAATTCATTTCTTCTATGCACTAAAGTCACACTTGAAGCTACGTCTGCTAGAAAAATTGACCAATCTAAAGCAGAATCTCCTCCTCCTGCAATAACCACTTTTTTATCTCTATAAATTTCGGGATCTTTAATAAAGTAATTAACACCTTTATCTTCGTATTTTTCTATATTTTCCAACTTTGGTTTTCTAGGTTCAAAACTACCTAAACCTCCTGCAATAGCAACAATTGGCGCATGGTGTTGTGTGCCTTTATTGGTAGTTACAATAAAACTTCCGTCATCTTGTTTCTCTATAGTTTCGGCACGTTCACCTAGAGTAAAACCAGGTTCAAATTGCTTACCTTGTTCTAGTAAATTACCAGTTAAATCTCCTGCTAATATTTCTGGAAAACCAGGAATATCGTAAATAGGTTTTTTAGGATACAACTCAGAACATTGACCTCCAGGTTGTGGTAATGCATCAATTAAATGGCACTTTAATTTTAACAATCCAGCTTCAAAAACTGTAAATAAACCTGTTGGTCCTGCTCCAATTATTAATATATCTGTTTTAATCATTTTATTTTATTTTTTCTACTAAGCCTTTAGTAAATTCATTTAAAGTTTCAACTTTTTGCTCAAAATCTCCTTTTATAGTTTTTCTATATTCATTAAGATTTTTAACCATATCGTCTATATTTTCTGGTATAACATCTTCAAAAAACTGACGTAAACGTTTTGCTGTAGTTGGTGATTTTCCGTTAGTAGAAATAGCAACCTTTACATTTCCTTTGGTTACAATTCCTCCCATGTAAAAATCACAATAAGGTGGATTATCTGCCACATTAACCAACTTACTTTGTGCACGACATGCATTGTAAACTTGCACATTAACCTCTGGACTATCTGTGGTTGCTACAACCATATGCTTGCCTTCTAAATAAGTATCGTTATACGTATCTATTATTCTTGTTACATTTCCGGTTTCGGCTATTTTAATAGTTTCTTCCCTAAACATTGGAGAGACCATTGTAACGTTTGCATCTGGACTTGATTTTAGTAAAAACGTTAATTTTTCTTCTGCTACAAATCCACCTCCAACTATTAAAACCTGTAAGTTTTTCACTTTTAAAAACACAGGATATAAATTATTTCTTTCCATAATTTTTAAGCTGAAATACGTTGCGAAATGCTATTAGTTTGATTTGCTTTTTCATACATTGAAGCTAAATCTACACGTTGATTGACTACTTCTCCAATAATTATAATTGCTGGTGAAGACAATTGTTTTTCTTCAACTATAGCTTCAATTGAACTTATGGTACCAATACCTACTTTTTCGTCTTTACGCGTTCCATTTTGAATAATTGCAATAGGCGTATCTGCTTTGCCTTCCGAAGAAAAAATTGAAACAATTTCTGAAAGTTTTCCCATTCCCATTAAAATAACAACTGTTGCAGTAGACTTTGCTGCTAACGCGATATCTGTAGAAATTTCATGAGATTTTGTAGTGCCTGTAATGACCCAAAAACTTTGAGAGGCATTACGTTTTGTTAACGGAATACCTTGGTAAGCTGGTACTGCAGCAGATGAAGAAATACCTGGAACCACAGCAACTTCTATTGCATATTCTTTAGCATAGTCTAACTCTTCTGCTCCACGACCAAAAATAAATGGATCACCTCCTTTTAATCTTACCACATGATTGCCTCTTAAAGCACTTACCACAATTAACTCGTTAATTTGATTTTGTTGGTAAGCATAACATCCCTTGCGTTTACCTACAAAAATAAGTTCTGCTTTTTTGGATGCGTATTGTAACAACTCCTTATTTACCAATGCATCGTACATAATTACATCTGCCGATGCTATTGCTTTTATAGCTTTTAGGGTTATTAAATCTGGATCTCCTGGACCTGCGCCAACGACTGTTAATTTTGGTGTCATAACGTTTTAATTTTTAGCAACTAATTGCGATTCGCGATAATTTTTCACAACCTGTAAAAAGGTTTTTGCAGATTGTAAATAACTTGTAGCAAATGCTTCAGTTGGTGGAAATACTTTTATTTGATAGATTAAATCTGAAAAGGTGTTTCCTAGTTCTACTTTATTTGTGCTTACAAACAACTCGTCAAACTGACTAATAATACCTGCTTGTGTATTGGTTTTTACATTTTCTGAAAGTAAAATGGCTTTTGCTGCGTTGACAATTGAACGGTAAGTTTCATAGATTGCTCCAGAATATACTTTGTTGTTTAGGGCTTCTTCTGCTTCTTCAATTTTCTCGTCACACTCTAAAAATAATGTGGCAATTAAATCGATAACAACTCCTGCACATTCTCCTACTCCAATTGCTTTTACATAAGCTTCTTCGGTTCCCCAATCAATAAAATCTTCTTGTGTTAGGTTTTCAACATCAGACAAATCTGTAAGTAATTGATAAAAATACTTTTCGCCTTTTTCTTTGTAGTAATCCACAAATAGTTTTCCGTTAGCATTTGCTTCAAAATCGTTTAGAATTCTTCTTAACGCTTCAGGACCTCTTCTACTTGGCACTTTTACTACTTTATCTGCGAAATAGGCATTTCCGTCTCCAAGATTTCCTCCACCTAATAAAACCTGTAATGCTGGAGCAACCAATTTATCTTTTGTACGAATAGACATGCCTTGAAACCCAATATTTGCCATATTGTGTTGTCCACAAGCATTCATACAACCACTAATTTTTATTACTAAATCGTTGTTAGATAAATATTGTGGATACTCTGCTTTTATAACACGTTCCAACTCTTCTGCAATTCCTGTACTACTTGCAATCCCTAAATTACATGTATCTGTTCCTGGACAAGCTGTAATATCTACCGCTTTGTTATAACCAGCTTCTGCAAAACCTAGTTTTTTTAATTCTTGATAGAAAAACGGAATTAAATCTGCTTTTACAAACGGAATTAATATGTTTTGTCTTAAACTTAAACGTATTTCTCCTGCTGCATATTTCTCTACTAAATCTGCTAACAATCTTGCTTTATCTGTATAAAAATCGCCTAATAACACTTTAATACCTATAGCAAAATAATCGTCTTGCTTCTGCGGAATTATATTAGTGGCTTTCCATAAGTTGAAGGCTTCGGTGTCTTTAATATCAACTGTTGGAGCTTCGACTGAAACTGGAGTTGATGTTTGGTATGTGGCTTCATTTATAGCAACAGATTTAAATTCTATGGCATTTTGTTCTTCTTCAACTAAAACTTTGAAAGCCTCTAAACCAATATCTTTTATTAAGAATTTAAGCCTTGCTTTTGCACGACTCTTTCGTTCTCCATAACGATCAAACACTCTTAAAACACCTTCCATTAAAGGAATTATTTTATCTGAAGCTAAGAAAGTATAAAACAAATCTGCATGTCTTGGTTGCGATCCTAAACCACCACCAAGCATAACTTTAAAACCTTTTACACCATTTTCTATTTTAGCGATAAAACCTAAATCGTGCATGTATGATAGTCCTGTATCTTCATCTGTACCAGAAAAAGATACTTTAAACTTACGTCCCATTTCTTGACAAATTGGGTTACGTAAAAAGAATTTAAAAACCGCATCTGCATAAGGAGAAACATCAAAAGGCTCGCTAACATCAATACCAGCAGTTTCGCTTGCTGTAACGTTTCTTACTGCGTTTCCACAAGCTTCTCTTAAGGTTACATTATCACGTTCTAGTTCTGCCCAGAGTTCTGGTGTACGCTTTAAATCGACATAATGAATTTGAATATCTTGACGTGTTGTAATGTGTAATCTGCTTCTAGAATATTCATCTGAAACCTCAGCAATACGACGTAATTGATTGCTTAACACTTTACCATAAGGTAGCTTGATACGTATCATTTGCACACCTTCTTGACGCTGACCATAAACACCACGTGCTAAACGCAAACTTCTAAATTTTTCTTCGTCAATTTTTCCGTTATTAAACAGCTCAATCTTATTGGCTAATTCAATAATATCCTTTTGTACTAAAGGGTTTTCTATTTCGGTTCTAAAACTTTGCATTATTTTATATATAATCCCTATGGATTTAATAGGGTAATTAAAATTAATTATTTTGTAATATATAATTATCTTCTAGTTAATTATTGAAGATGTATACCACATTCTCTATTTTGTAACGCTTTAATTGGATCAAAATAGTCATAGTTTTTAGGTAAATTATTTTCTTTTAAGTAGACATCTAAATCAGCATCTGTCCACCAATAAAAAGGACTAACTTTCAAAATACCATTTTTACTATAACTTAAAATATCTTTTTTATCTCTTAGTTCCGTTTGCCTAACTCTAATGTTAGTAAACCATACCTCTGGATCTGTTTCTTCTAAAGCACGCCTAAAAGGTTCTAGTTTTACAACCTCAGAAAAAACAGCATGATTATCATCCTCTACATTAGGTAAACCTATAGTCTTTTCAACTTCTTGCTTACTGATTAAAGGTTGATATTTTTTAATGTTTAATCTATATTTTTCAATTAGGCTTGAAGCATGATCATATGTACTAGGCAGATTATATAAGGTATCACACCAAACTACATTTATATTATTATCATGTTTTGAAATAGTACTAAGCAAAATTGCAGAGTAAACACCAAAACTTGTTGTAACAATCTTTTTATTAGACAAGCCTAAAGCCCATTCAATGATTTGATCAGGAGATTTATCTCTTAATTTTTTATTTAACTTCTCTATATCCAATTCTATCATAATCGTAAAATAATATTACCCTATTGATTTGGTAGGGTAATAATGCAAACCTATATAATTAATCCTTATAAATCAAGACTTTTAATTAAAAATAACAGGTGTTTTATGAGAATCTGTTAATTACAAAGATCCTCGAGAGAGGTATTTCTAAAAATTTGCAATGTATTATCTCTTACCTTAAGCATCAGTTTATTAACAGCGCAAATACTTTCATCTGGGCAATCGTCGCATTTTTCGTAAAAATTTAAACTTACGCAAGGCACCATTGCTATTGGACCTTCCAGCACACGCATAACCTCAGTCATTGCAATATCCTTAGGCTCTTTAAGTAAATAATAACCACCATTTTTACCTTTTTTGGATCCCAAAAAACCTTGCTTACGAAGCGATAATAAAATGCTTTCTAAAAACTTTAAAGAAATATTTTCACTTTCAGAAATAGTCGCAATTCTAACAGGAATTCTGGTCTCCTGTTTAGCTAAATAGGTTAGCGCTTTAATTCCGTATTTTGTTTTCTTAGATAACATGTTACAAAAGTAAGCGTTTTTTATTATTAAAAAACAGCTTCAGCAATAGCTTTTACATTATCACTTTTTCCCATAGAATAATAATGTAAAACAGGTACACCAGCAGCTTGTAATTCTTTAGATTGCTGGATTGCCCACTCAATTCCTACTTGCCTAACCTGTTTATTAGTTTGACATTGCTCTATATTGGTAATTAAATCTTGAGGCAAATCAATCTTAAAAACTTGAGGTAATAATTGTAAATGTTTTTTTATGGCAATAGGTTTTATACCAGGAATAATTGGCACATCTATTCCTGCTTTTTTTGCAGCATTCACAAACTCAAAATACTTTTTATTATCAAAAAACATTTGCGTTACCACATAATCTGCACCAGCATCTACTTTTTCCTTTAATCGTTTTAAATCAGTATGTAGCGATGGAGCCTCTATATGTTTTTCCGGATAACCAGCAACACCAATACAAAAATTAGATGTATCATCAACCTCAACAACATCGTGCAAATAGGTACCACAATTTAAATTTTGAATCTGACTTACTAATTGCGATGCATATTGATGACCACCATCACACGCTTCAAAATATTTTTGATGACTCATAGCATCACCACGTAAAGCCATCACATTATTGATTCCTAAATAATGGCAATCTACCAACAAATATTCGGTTTCTTCTTTACTAAAACCACCACATAACACGTGCGGAACTGTATCCACATCGTACTTATGCTTAATAGCAGCACAAATACCAACCGTTCCTGGTCGCATTCTGGTAATTTTTCTGTCTAAAAGCCCTTGTTTTTCAATATAAATATATTCTTCTCTAGAAGTGGTTACATCAATAAAAGGTGGATTAAACTCCATTAAAGGATCTATATTATCATACAAATCCTGAATACTTTTTCCTTTTTTAGGCGGAATAATTTCAAACGAAAACAATGTTTTTCCATTTGCATTTTTTATATGTTCTGTTACTTTCATGTATTACCTAAAATTATATCTCTGTTATTTTTGGCGTTACCACAAGGGTCTCGCTTTCCGCTATATCTTTTTACTTGTTCTCGATACAATACTCCTTTCGTCGTATTACTCGAACTGACGTAAAAAGGATGCCACATCAATCCCTAACGCACTAATCTGCCAAATTTGGGTTTAGCCATTTGGTAGCTTCTGCTATGCTAATATTTTTTCGTTTTGAATAATCCAACAATTGATCTTCCTTAATTTTTCCTAAGCCAAAATACTTAGCCTCAGGATTACCAAAATAATAACCACTTACACTTGCAGCAGGCCACATAGCAAGACTTTCGGTAAGTTTTACACCAATATTTTCTTCCACGTTTAACAGCTTCCAAATGGTTTGTTTTTCTAAATGATCAGGACAAGCAGGATAACCAGGAGCTGGTCGGATTCCGTTATAATTTTCCTTAATTAATTCTTGGTTAGTTAAGCTTTCATCTTGTGCATAAGCCCAATGTTTTGTTCTCACTTCTTTGTGTAAATATTCTGCAAAAGCTTCGGCTAATCTATCTGCTAACGCTTTAATCATAATCGAATTATAATCGTCGTTATCAGCCTCAAACTGCTCTGCTAATTCTGCTATACCAAAACCAGTAGACACGCAAAAAACACCAATATAATCTTGTATTCCTGTTTCTTTTGGAGCAATAAAATCTGCTAACGCATGATTAGGCACACCTTCTCTTTTCTTTAATTGCTGACGTAAGGTTATAAATTTAATTTTATCTTCACTTGTATGACCTCTCGACTGCGCTCGAGGCGACAAGCTTACCTCAATATCATCATCATTTATGGTATTTGCAGGAAATAGTCCAAAGATGCCTTTTGCTTTTAAAAGCTTTTCATCAAAAATTCTTTTTAATAATTCTTGAGCGTCAATAAACAAATCTGTTGCTTGAGTACCAACCACGCTATCGGTTAAAATATCTGGATATTTACCATGCAAATCCCAACTTCTAAAAAATGGAGACCAATCTATAAACGACTCTAATTTTGTAATATCAAAATCTTCGATTATTTGAATTCCTAATTGTTTTGGCTTTACAATTTTAGAGGTTTGCCAATCTATTTTATATTTTCTATTTCTAGCCTCTTCAATGCTTATGTATTCTTTTTGTTTGGTTCTGTTTAAGAATTTTTCTCTAAATACATCGTATTCTTCTCTAATTTGCTCCTTATAAACAACATTATTTTTATTTAGTAATTCACCAACAACTGTTACAGCTCTTGACGCATCATTAATATGTACCACAGCATCTTTATAATGAGGTGCAATTTTAACCGACGTATGTGCTTTTGATGTTGTTGCTCCTCCAATTATTAAAGGAATATCAAGGTTTTGTTTTTCCATTTCTTTGGACACGTAAACCATCTCGTCTAATGAAGGTGTAATTAAACCACTTAAGCCAATAATATCAACCTGCTCTTTAATAGCAGTTTCAATAATTTTTTCTGGTGGAACCATAACACCTAAATCTATAATCTGGTAATTATTACAACCTAAAACTACACTCACAATATTTTTACCAATATCATGCACATCTCCTTTTACAGTAGCCATTAAAATTTTACCAGCAAAGGCTTGTTTTCCATCTTTTTCAGCCTCAATAAATGGTTGTAAATAAGCTACAGCTTTTTTCATGACTCTAGCCGATTTTACTACTTGTGGCAAAAACATTTTTCCGCTTCCAAACAAATCTCCAACTACACTCATCCCAATCATTAAGTGACCTTCAATAACTTCAATTGGTCTTTTAGCAATTAATCTTGCTTCCTCAACATCATCAATAATAAACGTATCAATTCCTTTTACTAAAGCATGTGTAATCCTATTTTGTAATGGATCGTTTCTCCATTCCTGAATAATTTCAGAATTTTCTTTTTTGTTACCTTTAACGGTTTCGGCAAATTCCAATAAACGCTCTGTTGCGTCATCATGCCTATCAAACAAAACGTCTTCAACACATTGTAGCAACTCTTTATCAATTTCGTCATAAATCTCAAGCATTGTTGGATTTACAATACCTAAATTCATTCCGTTTTTTATGGCATGATATAAAAAAGAAGAGTGCATAGCTTCGCGCACAGTATTATTTCCTCTAAAAGAAAATGAAACATTACTTACTCCTCCAGACACATTAGCAAATGGTAAATTTTGTCTTATCCACTTTGTGGCATTAAAAAAGTCTAATGCATTTTTACGATGTTCTTCCATTCCTGTGGCAACAGGAAAAATATTTGGATCAAAAATGATGTCTTGTGGAGGGAAACCCACTGTGTTTACTAATATGTCATAAGAGCGCTTACAAATTTCTATTCTACGCTCATAAGTGTCTGCTTGACCATCTTCATCAAAAGCCATTACAATGACTGCTGCTCCATAACGTTTTACCAGTTTAGCTTGATGTATAAAATTAGTTTCGCCTTCTTTTAGACTTATAGAATTTACAACCGATTTACCTTGCACTACTTTTAAACCTGCTTCTATAATTTCCCATTTAGAGCTATCAATCATTATAGGAATTCTAGAAATGTCAGGTTCTGAAGCAATGAGGTTTAAAAAGGTGGTCATTGCATGCACACCATCTAACATCCCTTCGTCCATGTTGACATCTAAGATTTGTGCACCACCTTCTACTTGGTCTCTAGCAACATCTAAAGCTTCGTTATATTTTTCTTCTTTTATTAAACGTAAAAACTTACGAGAACCTGTAACATTTGTACGCTCTCCTACGTTTACAAAATTACTTTCTGGCGTTACAATTAAGGGTTCTAAACCAGATAATGTTAAATATTTATTGGTGTTTTTTTTCATGCTTGATTTCCGCGAAAGCGATCTTTTACTAGTTTTTTAAAACTATTTTATCATTTCGAATAATCTGAGATTTAATTATTAAACAGAAACAACTGTTTGTCTTGGCTTATACTTTTTTGCAACCTCAGCAATTGCTTTAATGTGTTCTGGATTTGTACCACAACAACCTCCAATGATATTAATTAAGCCGTCTTTTAAATAAGCCTCTATTAAAACTTGCATTTGCTTAGGTGTTTGATCATATTCTCCAAAAGCATTTGGCAATCCAGCATTTGGATGTGCAGACGTCGCAAAATTGGTTTGATTAGACAAACGCTTTAAATATGGCTGTAACTGCTCTGCTCCCAATGCACAATTAAAGCCAACACTTAACAAAGGAACATGAGAGATTGAAGCCAAAAAAGCTTCGACTGTTTGACCTGACAATGTACGACCAGATGCATCTGTTATTGTACCAGATACCATAATTGGAATATCAATATTTTGTTCTTCTTTTACTTCTTCAATTGCAAATAATGCTGCTTTTGCATTTAGTGTATCAAAAATAGTTTCGACTAACAATAAGTCTACTCCTCCATCTATTAAAGCTTCCACTTGTTGCTTATAAGCTATGCGTAACTCATCAAAAGTCACAGCTCTAAATTCTGGTCTGTTAACATCTGGACTAAGGCTTGCAGTACGATTAGTTGGCCCAATGCTTCCTGCCACAAAACGTGGCTTTTCAGGATTTGCATTAGTAAATTCTGTTGCAACATATTTAGCTATTTTAGCTGATTCAAAATTAAGTTCGTTAACCAAGTCTTCCATATTGTAGTCTGCCATAGCGATGGTTGTACCAGAAAATGTATTAGTTTCAACTATATCTGCTCCAGCTTCAAAATACTTGCGATGTACGTCTGCAATTGCATTGGGCTGTGTTAATGATAGTAAATCGTTGTTTCCTTTTAGAGAAGTTGGATAGTCTTTAAAACGGTCGCCTCTAAAATCTTCTTCTGTAAAATTATAGCGTTGTAGCATGGTACCCATTGCTCCATCAAGTACTAAAATTCGTTTTTGTATTTCGTTATAAATATTTGCCATATTTAATTTTTTGCTTTTTTACTTAGAAAATTTTAATGTTTTAGTTTTTTTAAATGTAAGCGTCTACGTTTTGCCAAGGACCTCCATTGATTGCATCAATACCTTTGTCCTTTAATATATCTTTGGCACGTTCGCTTCTTGCTCCACTTCTACAACATGTAATTATAGGTTTATCAAGTGCTTTTACTTGTGTAATTTCATCTTCTAAATCGTCTAAAACTATATGCAATGCCTCTTTAACGTGGCCTTCATCAAATTCTGCATCAGTTCTGACATCTAGTATTATAGCACCTTTATCTAGGTACTCTTGAATGTGCTTAAATTCTGGATTACTACTCATAATTTCTATTTTATTTTAAAAAGTCAATGCTTGTTTTAAATCGTTAATAATATCTTCTGGATGCTCTAATCCAACCGAAATACGTACCAAACCACCTGTGATTCCGGTTTGTAATCTTTCTTCTTCTGTTAATTTTGCATGCGTTGTGGATGCTGGATGTGTTACAATGGTACGCGTATCACCAAGGTTAGCAGAAAGCGATAATAGTTTTATACTATTTAAAAATTGTCGTCCAGCAGCGACACCTCCTTTAACTTGGAAAGCAACAATACTTCCTCCCGCTTTCATTTGTTTTTTAGCCAAATCGTGTTGTGGATGTGATTTTAAAAAAGGGTATTTTACAAGATTGACTTTATCGTGACTTTCTAAAAAGGTTGCTATTTTAAGCGCATTATCACAGTGTCTATCTAATCTCACCGCAAGGGTTTCTAAACTTTTGGACAATACCCAAGCGTTAAAAGGCGATAAAGAAGGTCCTGTATTACGAGAAAACAAATAGATTTTTTTTATTAAATCTGCACTACCGACTGTAATACCACCTAGTACACGACCTTGACCATCTATTAATTTTGTAGCAGAATGTATGACTAAATCTGCTCCAAATTTTATGGGTTGTTGTAAATAAGGCGTAGCAAAACAATTATCAATAATTAATATAATGTTGTGTTTTTTGGCAATGCTTCCTATGGCTTCCAAATCCAAAATATCTATTGCTGGATTGGTTGGACTTTCAGCATAAATAACTTTTGTATTGGGTTGAATTAAACTTTCTATTAATTCAATTTCATCTATCTTAAAATAACTAGTCGAAATATTCCATTTTGGCAATATGTTTTTAAACATGGTTTGTGTGGACCCAAAAACACTTCTGCAAGACAAAATATGATCTCCTGAATTTAATAATGCTGCTAAAGTTGAAAACACTGCAGACATACCTGAAGCAAAAGCGTAACCGCTTTCTGCGCTTTCCATTTTACAGATTTTATCTATAAACTCTGAGGTATTAGGATTGGAATACCGACTGTAAATATTACGATTCTTCTCGTCTGCAAAAGAAGCACGCATATCTTCAGCGTCTTCAAACACATAACTTGATGTTAAGTATAAGGGTGTTGAATGCTCTAAAAATTGAGAACGCTCTGTTTGTGTACGAATAGCTTGAGTTTCGAAGTTATTACTGCTCATTATTAAATTGCTTTTTTTAATACTGTATTATACTGCTTCTTTACCTCAAAAATTGGATTTAATAATTTTGATAGCTGATCAAATTCAATTAGAAAGGCATCATGACCATGTATTGATTTTATTTCGCCAATAGTCACTTCTTTTTTAACTGATTTTAGATCCAAATAGGTTTCCCAGTTTTCGTCTGCTTTAAAAAACAAATCACTATTAATCGTTATAATATGTACGTGACCTTTAATTACTGAAGCTACTTCTTTAAAGGATAATCGACCTCTAGTTATATCAATAGTTTTAAGGATTTGATTCATTAATTTATAAGCTGGTAGATGAAAACGCTTGTCTAAATTTTGACCATGATAATTCAGCCAACTTTCGACTTTAAAAACCGAATTTTCTGTTTGATCACGATCAAATTTTTTAGTTAAAGACTCTGGTGTACGATACAATGTCATAGCATGCATCCTAGCATCTTCAAGAGGTTTAATGGAGTTATTTAAAATAGCCTCTTGAATGTGACAATTAGCTATTAACCAGTCGGTAACTTTCCAGTCTGTAGCTATTGGTATTAAATGCTTTGCTAAATTAGGTTGTAAAATAGCCAACTCCCAAGCTATTCCTCCTCCAACAGAACCACCAATAATTGAAAACAACTCAGTTATCTCTAATTGCTTTAAACCTTCAGCAAATAATTGTGCAATATTACGAGCAGTAAATCCTTTGTAATCCTGTATTAAATGTTCTTGTTTATTATCAAACCCATTACCTGGAATATTAAATGCCAAAATAGTATAGTAAGTAGTATCAATACATTTGTTTTCGCCTATTAAATCGTTCCACCAACCGTTTTCTCCAACTACATTAGAATTACCTGTTAACGCATGATTAACCAAAACAATTGGAGCCGAATGTAAAGGTTGTCCGAATAATTGGTAAGACAAATTAATATCAAAAGTCTGTCCATTATTATTTACAAACCCAGGAATACTTATGTATTTTAAGTTTTTCATTGTGAGATCTTTGAAATAAGTTTCACACTTTAAAATGGCAAATAAAAAGCGTGAAACTATTTCGGTATTAAATAACTAAAATTATAGGGTAATTAGGCTAAAACAGATTTTTTGACTTCAGTAAAAGCTGCTTTTAAATCGGCTTTTAAATCGTCTATATTTTCTATTCCAACAGATAATCTAATTAAGTCTTTGGTAACACCTGTTGCTTCTTGAGCTGCATTATCTAATTGCTGGTGTGTTGTGCTTGCAGGATGTATAATTAAAGATTTAGTATCTCCAATATTAGCTAACAAAGAGAATAACTTGGTTGTATCAGCTATTTTTTTAGCCGATTCAAAACCACCTTCTACTCCAAATGTGACCACTCCACTTTGTCCTTTTGGTAAATACTTTTTTGCTAAAGCATTATATTTACTAGTTTGTAATCCTGGATAATTTACCCAAGTCACTTCTGGTTGTTCTTGTAACCACTTGGCTAATATTAAAGCATTTTGCGAATGCTTTAGAATACGTAATTCTAAAGTTTCTAATCCCTGAATAATTTGAAAAGCATTAAAGGGACTTAATGCTCCACCATAATCACGCAGACCTTCTATTCTTATTTTTGCAATAAAAGCTGCTGGACCAATAGCTTCGCTATACACTAAACCATGATAACCTGCAGAAGGCTCTGTAAACTCTGGAAATTTACCATTAGTCCAGTCAAAAGTTCCTGCATCAACAATAATACCTCCTAAAGATGTTCCGTTACCTGTAATATACTTTGTAAGCGAATGGATGACTATATTTGCACCATATTTAATTGGATTTAATAAATAAGGTGTTGCTACTGTATTATCAACGATTAGTGGTACTTTGTGAGCTTTTGCATGGTGCGCTATTGCTTCTATATCTAATACATCTAACTTAGGATTACCTAAAGACTCGACAAAAACTGCTCTAGTATTTTCTTGAGCAGCTTTACTAAAATTTTCAGGATCTGAAGGATCGACAAAAGTAGTAGTAATACCATGCCTTGGTAAAGTTACACTTAACAAATTATAAGTACCACCATACAAACTACTGGATGCTACAATGTGGTCTCCTGCTTTTAATAACGTTAATAAAGTTGTTGAAATTGCTGCAGTACCAGAAGCTGTTGCGACTGCTGCAATACCACCTTCTAAAGCTGCAATACGTTGCTCTAAAACATCATTAGTTGGATTATTTAATCTTGTGTAAATAAATCCAGGAATAGATAAATTGAATCGTCCTGCTGCATCGTCTGAATTATCAAACACATAAGATGATGTCTGGTAAATAGGCACTGCTCTTGTACCTCCTGTTTGTGTGGTGTCGTGTCCTGCGTGTAATGCTTGTGTAGCAAATTTTTGTGTACTCATTTTTCTAATTTTTTCGAGTTAAACTAAATTAATTCAAAAGTCAAATAAGCTTCATTGGAAGCGTACCTAATAGAAAAATGTTAAAAAGAAATTACTAATTACAAATGAGTAATTAGATTTTAGTTATCTATCCAATAGTTGATTAATGAATCATCTATTAAGTAGAATGTAGCACCTTCTTAGTAAGTCTAAGGGTTGCTAAGGTTTCAACGAGTCTATCTCTCCACCTTTCTTGATAACATTTCAGTAAGTGTTTGAACTTTGTGAATACAAATATTGCAAAATTTATTTTTCACAACCAAACAAAACGGAATAATATTCTAAAAAATTAACTTATTTTTATATTTTAAGAAAACAATTCTATTAAATTGAATTTTTAAAGAAAAATAATCTTAAAACAAGTATAGCAAGCTTGAATACATCAAACTTGCTATACACCCTTAGTAAAATAATAATTTCACCTAAAATTTAAGCCGAATTACGACTCGCATTTATATTTCCAAATAACGATCTTGTTACTAGTTTTTCATATACAGCAATTAAGTCTGCATCCTTTTCTTCTGCTTTTTCTAATTCTTGAATTTGTTTTAAAGCAAATTGCTGAATAGTCAATAATGGAAGCACAATGGACTCTCTAACTTTAATTGATGCTTTACCTGATGGTTCTTCCTCCATCAGTTCAGTATAGCCTGTAAGTTTTAAAATCAATCGTTTTGTTGTTAAATATTCTGTATGTATCACGTTCCAAAACTCTCCATACTCAGGATCTTCACTCATATATTTAGTCAAATCAAAAAACGATTTTGATAATGACATCATACTATTTTCTATTAAAGTTCTAAAAAAACTAGACGTTTTAAATAAGCGTTGTGCTTTTTCAAACTCGCCTGCATCTTCGTAATGTTTTAAAGCTGTACCAACACCAAAAAAACCAGGAACATTCTGTTTTAATTGACTCCAAGATCCTACAAAAGGAATAGCTCTTAAATCGTCAAACACTAAACCTTCAGACTTACCACGTTTAGATGGTCTACTTCCAATATTAGTCTTTGCGTAGTACTTAAGCGTACTCATATGCTCTAAATACGAAATAAATTTAGGATGATTTTTAAAGTCTACATACGTTTGGTAACTCAGTTTTGCTAAGTTATCCATAACGACTCTGTTTTCTGGAACCATACTTAAATCTGCATCACTTAAACTATTATAAATACCAGAACTTATTAATTGCTCTAAGTTATATTGTGAGGAATCTAATGTTCCAAAATTAGAGCTAATCGTCTGACCTTGAATAGTTAACTGTACTTCTTTATCCTCTATAGTTGGACCTAGTGAAGCGTAAAAATTATGAGTTTTACCTCCTCCTCTTGCTGGTGGTCCACCACGACCATCAAAAAATATTACGGTTACATCATATTTTCTAGAAATTGCTGTTAAGCGTTCTTTGGCTTTATAAATAGCCCAATTAGCCATTAAGTAACCACCATCTTTAGTACCATCACTAAAACCTAACATGATAGTTTGCTTATTTCCTCTGGCTTTTAAATGCTTTGCGTAAGCAGGATTAGTATATAACTCTTCCATAACAAGATGTGCATTCTCTAGATCTGTTATAGTTTCAAATAATGGTCCAACATCTATTGTTAATTCGTCATGAAAAGCAACAAGTTTTAACATTGCAAATAACTGCATGACATTTAATGTCGTTTGATTATTACTTATTATGTATCGGTTGGCTGCTTGTTCTCCATTAGTTTCTTGAATAGTTTTAATAGCTTTAATGGTATTTAAAGCTTTTAATGTATTTTCATCTTTTATTAAAGACAAATCAACTTTTCCTTTAACTTCAGATAAGATTTTTACTTGTTCTGTTTCTGATAAATCATGGTAATTATTAGGGATATCCTTACTACCATTAGCTATCATAACATCAACCATATCTGTAAATACTTTATGATGTGCACGACTATCTTGACGAATATCTAAACTTGAAAAATGAAACCCAAATAAATGCAATTTATTAAGTAGACTAGTAATCTCAGTAACATATAAAGATTGATGTTGGTCAATTACAACCTGTCTAATATCTTTTAATTCTGAAACAAAAGCTTCTAAAGTTAAACTAGACTCTTCATGAAGTACTTTTTTGTATAACTCTGTTTCTATTTTAGAAATTCGGCTTTCAATACCTTGAAAAGTTAACTTTCGTTTTAACTTACGTATATCTTTATAATAGTTTTTAATAATGGTTTCGTGTAACCTTTTAGCAACTTTAACTGTAATTTCTGGAGTAACAAACGGGTTACCATCTCTGTCTCCTCCAGGCCAAAAGCCAACATTAATTATATTGTTATCTATAGGTTGTCCATCAAATATATTTTGCTGGATGTAATCATAAATTTTTCCGAAAGATTCATAAAACACATTTTCTAAATACCAGATTAAACTTACAGCTTCATCGTAAGGTGTTGGTTTTTCATGTTTAAAAAATGGTGTTTTACCTAATTGAGCTAACAAATCATTAATACGTAATAAATCGTTTTGTTTAACAGCTTCAGTTAGATCTGTTATAATACCCAAAACAGTTCCAGGGTAAAACTGAGTAGGATGCGCAGTTAACACTATTCGCACTTTAAATTCTTCTAAATACTCACGTAATTTGTCCAATTTACCATCTGCAGTAGCGCTTTCTTTTAAACTTCGTAGTGTACCAATACCATCCATATTATTAACTACTGGAAAAGCTGCATCTTCAATTGCATCAAATAACACAACTTGACGCTCTATATATTGTATAAAACGAAACAATAAATCGATCTTACTTTTGTCTGATCGTCTTGCTTGGTATTTCTTAAAAAAAGTATCTACAATTACAGTTGGATTATCTCCATTTTCAAATCCAGTTTTACAGGTTTCATGAAACAACGGAAGTAACACACCTGTTTTTGTAATAGTATCAAAAGGAAGTGTCATAAAAATACCATTGTAAATCTGATATTTAGAGAGTACATTTTGATTGAAACGTGTTAATTTAGGTTGTAAAGACATAGCTTTTATTTAGTTTGTTATTGCTTATAAAGTTAATCAACAATCGTTTACTATTAATATTTTAGGCAAGAATTTACGAATTATCCTACTAAATCGTTTTCTTAATAAGAATTGTATAATTTAAAAGCTTAAAACTGATTTTTACTAAACGCTTAATAGTATATAAAAACACCAATTAACTATTTTTAACTTTATGTGTCTTTAAAAACTACTTTATTTTCTTACTTTTGCATCTCAATAAATTAGAGGACGGATTTGACTGATTGCAACCTCATTAAAAAATGCTAAAGGCAGTGTAAACTTCCTTGGACGCTTTCGTCAAATCTATATATACATTTTAAAAAACAAATATGGCGTATTTATTTACATCAGAAAGTGTGTCTGAAGGACACCCAGACAAAGTAGCAGATCAAATTAGTGATGCTTTAATAGACAACTTTTTAGCTTTTGATAAAGATAGTAAAGTAGCTTGCGAGACGTTAGTTACAACAGGTCAAGTGGTACTTGCTGGAGAAGTTAAATCTAACACTTACCTTGACGTACAAAAAATTGCAAGAGACACAATTAACAAAATAGGTTATACCAAAAGCGAATACATGTTTGATGGTAATTCTTGTGGTGTTTTTAGTGCTATACATGAACAATCAGACGATATTAATCGTGGTGTTGATCGTGCTAGCAAAGAAGAGCAAGGTGCAGGTGACCAAGGTATGATGTTTGGTTATGCAACACGCGAGACAGAAAACTATATGCCTTTAGCTTTAGATTTATCTCATAAAATTTTAATTGAATTAGCAGAGTTACGTCGCGAAAACAAAGACATTACTTACCTAAGACCTGATTCTAAAAGTCAAGTTACTATTGAATATAGTGATGACAATACACCACAACGTATTGACGCTATAGTCGTATCAACACAACATGACGATTTTGATGCAGAAGATGACGCTATGTTATCAAAAATCAGAAAAGACATTGTTGAGATTTTAATACCTAGAGTAATTGCTAAATTACCGGAAGCAACACAAGCTTTATTTAATGATGACATTAAATATCACATCAATCCAACAGGAAAATTTGTAATTGGTGGACCACATGGTGATACAGGATTAACTGGTCGTAAGATTATTGTTGATACTTATGGAGGAAAAGGTGCACATGGTGGTGGAGCATTTTCTGGAAAAGATCCTAGTAAAGTTGACAGAAGTGCAGCTTACGCAACAAGGCATATTGCTAAAAATTTAGTTGCTGCTGGTGTTTGTGATGAAATTTTAGTACAAGTATCTTATGCAATTGGTGTTGTTGAACCAATGGGAATTTTTGTTGACACATACGGAACTTGCGCTTTTAATATGACTGATGGTGAAATTGCTGAAAAAATATCGAAGATATTTGACATGCGTCCATCTGCTATTGAAGACCGTTTAAAATTACGTAATCCTATGTACAGCGAAACTGCTGCTTATGGACACATGGGAAGACAAAGTGAAACTGTATCTAAAACTTTTTCAAGACCAAATGGTGGAGACATTACTGTTGATGTCGAATTATTTACTTGGGAAAAACTTGACTATGTTGATAAAGTAAAAGCTGAATTTGGATTATAATATCCAATCAACATATTAATAAAAAAGCCTCACAAATGTGAGGCTTTTTTATTATTTAGCTTTCCATTTTATTGGTAAATGGACAACTTTCTTGGTTTCAAAAAAGTCTTCTTCATAAAAATCAGAAATATTATAAATAGTAGTTGTTTGATAATCTTTTAACTCTTCTGTTAAATCTCCACCTTTAAGATAAAGAATTCCATTTTTCAAGTCATTTTGTTGTGTCTTGGCCACTTTACCTTTTATCCAATGCACAAAAGTAGGCATTGCAGCAACTGCACGACTTATAATAAAGTCGTAAGTTTCTTTAATTTCTTCAACACGACTATGAGTCACTTTTACATTTTGCAATTCTAAACCTGTAACTACCTCACGTACTACATTCAATTTTTTATTGATACTATCTACCAAATGAAACTCACATTCAGGATATAAAATAGCCAAAGGGATACCAGGAAACCCTCCTCCTGTACCAACATCCATCATAGAGCTTCCGCTTTTAAAACCCATGACTTTAGCAATTGCCAAAGAGTGTAAAACGTGTCTTAAATATAACTCGTCAATATCTTTTCTTGACACCACATTAATTTTCAAATTCCAATCTTGATATAAAGCTTCAAGCTTTGTAAATTGTTCAATCTGTAATGGTGTTAAATCAGGAAAATACTTTAAAATCAGCTCCATAATCTTATATAATTTTCGGCAAAAATATGCATTTTAACATAAAAAAAGGAGCTTCTGTTTTGCTTAATTAATTATCTTTGTTAACAAATATTATTTGACGATTTTTTTCGTTACAATAAAAAAGAATACAATTACAATGACAAAGCAAACAGTAACATTCTCACGAATAGACTCTGCAAAATTTTTTAAAACACTAAACAAACGTGTTAACAATTACTTTAAAGAGAACAACATAAAAAAAACAGGAAACTGGAAATTATACATCAAAGCAATAGTAATGTTCACCCTATTATTAGGCCCATTAGCGCTATTATTGTCAGTTAATTTACCTGCTTGGCTATTAATAATATGCGTTATGATTATAGGCGTAGGTATGGCTGGTGTTGGTATGAATGTAATGCATGATGCAAATCATGGGTCTTTTTCTAGTAAAAAATGGGTTAACAGATTAATGGGTAGTAGTATCCATATTTTAGCAGGAAACGATTACAACTGGAAAGTACAACACAATGTTTTACACCATACCTATACTAATATTGAAGGTCATGATGAAGACATTGATGCAGGACGAATCATTAGATTTTCTAAGCATTCAAAATGGCTAAAAATCCATCAATACCAAAAATATTATGCTTTTTTACTTTATGGTTTACTTACGGTAAATTGGGCAATTACAACAGATTTTAAACAAACCTACAACTACTTAAAAAGAAAATTATCTTATGGAGATTTCCCTAAGCCAGCTACACAATGGACCAAATTAATTATTGGTAAAATATTGTATTATGCTATTTGGGTTGTTTTACCTTTATCTTTAGGATATACTTGGTGGCAAGTTTTAATTGGATTTTTAATTATGCATTATACTGCAGGAATAATTTTAAGTGTTGTGTTTCAATTAGCACATGTTATGCCAAATACTGACATGCCAATTCCTGATGAAAACGGAAACATGAAAAATACTTGGGCTATTCACCAATTATTTACAACTTCTAACTTTTCGCCTAAAAACTGGTTAGTAGAGTTTTACACAGGAGGATTAAACAGACAAGTTGAACATCACTTATTTGCACATATTAGCCATGTACATTACAAACACATCGCTAAAATTGTAAAAGAAACAGCTCATGAATTTAGCTTACCATATAACGAATACAAAACTATGTGGAAAGCAATCTCTGAACACTACAACCAACTTAAAGTTTTAGGACAAAACCCTAACTTAGCTTAATTAATTTCTTTATTAAAAAAATACTATACATTTATGAGCCAATCACTTTCTAACCGTATTTTAAACATGTCCACTTCTGCCACTTTAGCTATGGCAGCAAAAGCCAGAGAACTTAGAGGCGAAGGCAAAGATATTATTGGTTTAAGTTTAGGAGAGCCTGATTTTAATACACCAGATTTTATTAAAAACGCAGCAATCCAAGCTATAAATGATGATTACAACTCATACACTCCAGTTGATGGGTATCAAGAATTAAAAGAAGCTATTATTACTAAATTTAAACGTGATAATAAATTAACATACACTTTACCACAAATTGTTGTTTCTACAGGAGCTAAGCAAAGTTTAGCAAACGTTGCAGCAGTAATGCTTAATCAAGGAGACGAGGTTATTTTACCATGTCCTTATTGGGTTAGTTATTCCGATATTGTAAAGCTAAACGATGGAGTCCCTGTTGAAGTTAAAACGAGTATTGACACAGACTTTAAAATGACACCTGCTCAGTTAGAAGCTGCTATTACACCAAAGACAAAAATGTTATGGTTTAGTAGTCCTTGTAACCCAAGTGGATCTTTATATAGCGAAAAAGAATTAGAGGCTTTAGCCGAAGTTTTAAAAAAACACCCAAACATTTATGTAGTTTCTGACGAAATTTATGAACACATAAATTACACAGGAAAGCCACACGCAAGTATGGCTAATGTAGAAGGTATGTTTGACAACACCATAACTGTAAACGGAGTATCAAAAGCTTTTGCTATGACTGGTTGGCGAATTGGTTACATTGGCGCACCAGATTGGATAGCACGTGCTTGTAACAAAATGCAAGGTCAGGTAACAAGTGGTGCAAACTGTATTGCACAACGTGCTGTTATTACTGCTTTAAATGCTGAACCTACTGTTGTAAAGTTCATGATTGACGAATTTAAAGTACGTCGTGATTTAGTCTTAGATTTATTAAGCAACATTGAAGGTTTTAATACAAACACACCAGAAGGTGCATTTTATGTTTTTCCTGATGTATCTCATTTTTTCGGAAAGACTTTAAAAGGAAAGACCATTAACAACGCTACAGATTTCTCTTTATTTCTATTAGAAGAAGCTTTAGTTGCTACTGTAACTGGTGACGCTTTTGGTAATCCAAACTGTATAAGAATAAGCTATGCAGCTTCACAAAAAGAAATTAAAGAAGCTATAAAACGAATTAAAGAAGCAGTTAGCTAACTGTAACTTTAAAACACAAAAAAGCCTTACATAATTTATGTAAGGCTTTTTTTTATGCAAAATATATTAATGTACCAAACATAACAAAAATGACAAGTGCTAATAATATAATTTGTTTTATACGTCTTTGCTTATGTTCCTTTTGAAGCTTCTGTCGTAATAATAATATTGAAGCTTCAGAAATTTCAGGTAAATTGTACTCTGTTTTCTCAGTAGAATTAGTAACAAAACTAAAAGATTTCTCTTTACGTTTTGCTAGCATATTCCTATTGCTTTTAAGTGACTGGTTTGCAGCCATCATTGATCCTTCTCCTCCCATGATTAAAATATTTTTTATTCTGAAAAACTTCAGACATTAAACTTTATAACCTTCAGATTTTAGTATTCAATTCTAAAATCGAAAAATTACCTCATAAAAAAAGCTGCTTTACTTATAAGTAGCAGCTTTATTATAAAAGTTACATATTTTAATAAAATAAGAATGTAATTATCTGTTTCTCCAGAAAAAAGGTGTTAATAAAATCAAGACTGTAAACAACTCTAAACGACCAATTAACATTAAAAATGCAGACCACCATTTACCTATAGCAGGAAGTGACGCATAATTATTTACTGGACCAAACTGACCTAAAGCAGGACCAACATTTCCTAAACTTGAGGCAGCGATACCAACAGAAGACTCATAATTAATTCCCATCATAGAAAAGCCTAGTGCACCAATAATAAAAGCAATCATATACAATATGAAAAACCCTAGAATATTAAATACAATCTCTTTAGAAATAGCTTTTTTATTATATCTAACAGGTACAATTGCATTTGGGTGAAGGGTACGCTTAAATTCTAAGAAACCGTTTTTAATCAAAACTAAATGACGGACCACTTTTACACCTCCTGCTGTACTACCAGCTGAACCTCCTAAAAACATCAACCCGAAGAAGAATACTACTAAAAATGGTGTCCATAAAGTATAGTCTGCTGTAACAAATCCAGTAGTTGTAATTACGGATAACACTTGAAACAAGGAATGTCTAAAAGCACTTTCACCTGCTCCCCAAACCATTGGATGGTCAATTGTAGACAAGGTTAAATCTGCTCTAAAATAAATTATCAATGCAGCTATTACAGTAAAAATAGCGACAAACTTAAAGTATAATTTAAACTCTTCATCTTGAATTACTTTTTGCACTTTACCTTTAAAAGCAAAGTAACTTAATACAAAGTTAGAACCTGCTAAAAACATAAAAAAGATAATGATATATTGTATAATTGGCTTGTTGTTCCAGTAGGCAACACTAGCATTTTTAGTAGAAAACCCTCCAGTGGACAACGTACACATCGAGTGGTTTACTGCGTCAAAAAAGCTCATTCCTGCTACTTTAAGCAAAATAGTTTCAGCAGCTGTATAACCAAAGTAAATTAACCATAATCGTTTTGCTGTATCTGTAATACGAGGATGTAACTTATCTGCACTTGGTCCTGGTGCTTCAGCAGCAAATAATTGCATACCACCAATCCCTAATAAAGGTAGGATAGCAACTGCTAATACAATAATACCCATACCTCCAATCCAGTGTGTTAAGCTTCGCCAGAATAAAACACCTTTTGGCACAATTTCAATATCATTTAAAATTGAAGCTCCTGTGGTAGTAAAACCTGACATGGTTTCAAAAAAAGCGTTAGTAAAATTAGGTATTGCTCCTGATGCTAAATAAGGTATTGCACCAGAAATAGACATTACAATCCAACCGAAAGACACGACAATGTATCCTTCTCGCTTATTCATCTCTTTGTTATGATTTCGATGGTGATACATACCTATAAGTCCCAAAATTAAAATCCCAGTACCTGAAGACAGTAATTGCAAAGTAACACCATCTTTATAAAAAAAACTTACTAAGGCTGATAACAGAATAAAACCTCCATTAAAAACCAATAATAGTCCAAAAAAATAAAAAATTATTTTGTAGTTAAGGCGTAGTCCTTTTCCCATTATAAAAATAGTTTTTCAACTTCTTTAATAGATCTTGGCAAGCAACAAACTACAATGTAGTCTCCTTCTTCAATCCTAAAATCACCTAAAGCAATAATACCTTTTTCTCCTCTAATTACACCTCCAACAATTGCGGAACGCGGAAATTTAACATCCTTTATTAACTTATTACAAATCTTAGAAGTCGCTTTAACCCTAAACTCGAGAAGCTCTGCATTCATGTTATTAAGTTTAGTCATTGCTACGACTTCACCTTTACGAATGTATCTAAATATATTGTTTGCTGCTAATAGCTTTTTATTAATCAAAGTATCAATACCTATGGATTGTGATAACTCAAAATAATCCATGTTTTCAACTAAAGCGATTGTTTTTTTAACGCCTTTAGATTTAGCTACCAAACACGACATAATATTGGTTTCAGAATTACCAGTAACCGAAATAAACGCATCCATTTCGCCTATATTCTCTTCGTCTAATAACTCTACATTACGTCCATCACCATTAATGACAAGCACTTTTGGCAAATCGTCTGCTAAATCAAAAGCAACATCTTTATTATTTTCTATTAACTTAACATTAAAACCGTTTGCAGATAAGTCTCGTGCAGTTTTATAACCAATTTTACTACCTCCTAAAATCATCACATCCTTAACAGGAGTATTAGTTTTTCCGGTCATTTTACACAACTCATCTCCTCCACTTGCACAGGTAATAAATACAACATTATCACCTTCTCTAAATTGTGTATCTCCTCTTGGTATAATTGTATACTGTGTCCCAAAACGCTGAATAGCAATTGGCACAAAATGAATTTCTGAAAATAATTGAGCTGCCTCTTTTACGGTTTTACCAACAAAACCAGCAGTTCTAGTTAGGTTTAAACTAACCATAGTTAATGCACCTCCTTCAAACTCGTAACTATCTTTAAAAGCAGATTGGTTTAAAAGTAATTCAATCTCTGAAGCTGCTAAACTTTCAGGTGAAATTAGTTCATCAATACCAAATCTGGTAAAACCAACTTCATCTTTGTGCTTAATAAACTCAGTATTTGATATTCTAGCTATTGTACGTTTAGCACCTAGTTGTTTGGCTAAAACGCAAACCGTAATATTTGTAGTCTCTGATGCTGTAACACCAATTAACAAGTCTGCACGATCTATTTTTGCTTCCTTTAGAATAGCTATAGATGTTGCATCACCTTTTATTACTTTGATATCTAAATGGTTATCTGCGTAGGATAGACTGTCTCTATGTGTATCAATAAGTGTTATTTCTTGAGACTCGTAAGACAATAATTTTGCTAAATGAAATCCAACTTCACCAGCTCCAGCAATAATTATTTTCATATTATTTATAAATATAGGGAATACAAAGGTACTTAATTTAAATATTTAAGTGTCAATTATTTATTCTTTTGAAGTTTTACAGACTATTCTGAATGCATTATCTTTGTAAAAAAATTGATTTTGACAAAAGTAAATCCCTACAAAAATAGCGACTTAGGCAAAAAAGAACAGGTTACTAAAATGTTTGACACCATTTCTGGTGAATATGATGGCTTAAACCGAGTAATCTCTTTTGGTATTGATATTAAATGGAGAAAAAAGGTAGTTGCTTTAGTTAAGGCTACTAATCCTAAAAATGTATTAGACATTGCAACAGGAACTGGTGATTTAGCAATTAATTTAGCCGAAACTAGTGCTGAAAAAATTATTGGTCTTGATATTAGTAGTGGAATGCTGGATGTTGGAAAGCAGAAAATAAAAACCAAAAAACTAGATCAAAAAATTGAAATGGTTATTGGTGATTCTGAAAACCTTCCGTTTGATGACAATACTTTTGATGCTATTACTGTAGCGTTTGGAGTTAGAAATTTTGAAACTTTGGAAAATGGTTTAAAAGATATTTTACGAGTTTTAAAACCTGGTGGAATATTTGTTATTTTAGAAACTTCTGTACCAACTAAGTTCCCTTTTAAACAAGGCTATCAATTTCATTCTAAAGTCATTTTACCAACCGTTGGAAAACTGTTTTCTAAAGACAAAACTGCTTATAAATATTTAAGCGAAAGTGCTAATGCATTTCCTTATGGAGAAGCTTTAAACAATATTTTAAGAAAAATTGGGTTTATTAATGTTACAGATATGCCTCAAACATTTGGTGTAGCTACAATTTACAAAGCATCAAAACAATAATGACTACAAAACATATTTACCTTTTAGCAATTGCACTTTTAATTGCAAATGTGTCTCAAGCCCAATTATTTTCTAAAGAAAAAATTAAAAACCTTGAAACTGTTGATAAAGCAAAGCTAAGTTGGGGTTATTACCTTGGATTTAATAATTTAGATTTTAAATTTGATTATAACCAAAACCTTGGAGATATTCAAACAGAACGTACCGTTGGGTTTAATGTTGGGTTACTTGGTAATATACGTCTTAACGATTATTTTGACCTTAGATTTGAACCAGGTTTAGTAATCTCTCAACGTAATTTAAATTACCAAGAAAATTATTTTGATGGTTTTGAAGACGACGTTTCAGATTCTGATTTATTACGTGAAGTTAAATCTACCTATGTCTATTTTCCTTTACTATTAAAGATTTCTACTAAACGTGTTAACAACATCAAACCTTTTATTTTAACAGGAGTCTCTACAGCTATTAACTTATCTAGTAACGAGAAAAATCCTGACGACAATTATTCTGGTGCTTTTAGAATGGTTAAAAACATGCAGTTTTTTGAACTTGGTATTGGTATTGATTTTTATTTGGACCGTTTTAAGTTTACACCTTCGCTTAGAGGTGTTTTTGCAATGAAAGACGAATTAGTAAGAGATCAAGATCCAAACAGTCCATGGACAGGTAACATCACACAAATGCAAACAAGAGGTTTTTTTATAAATTTTACTGTACAGTAAATTTACCCTCTTCTAAATTCACTTAATAAAATAGCACCTGCAGTAGCAACGTTTAAACTTTCTGTAGCTTGTAAGTCTCCAAATCGTGGAATACTAATTTTATCTGTTACAGAAGCTTCAATAGTTTTTGATATTCCGTTTGCTTCGTTTCCTAATATCAAAACTCCTACTTTAGGCAAGTTTGATTGATAAACATTTTGACCATCCATAAAAGCACCAAACACAGGTAAAGTGGTCTCTTTTAAAAACAAGTCCAAATCTGTATATGTAATATTGACGCGTTTTAAAGATCCCATAGTGGCTTGAACAACTTTAGGGTTGTAACAATCTACAGTCTCTGAACTACAAACAAGGTTTTTAACACCAAACCAATCACACAATCTTATAATTGTCCCTAAATTTCCTGGATCTCTCACAGCATCCAAAGCAACAATCAATTCGTTACCAATTTCTGCTTTTGAAATAGGGATTTTAAAAATAGCCAAAGCAGTATTTGGAGTCGTTAAACAACTTATTTTTTTAAGTTCTACTGCAGTGATTAAAGTTTCGTTGTCAACATTAAAAGTTTCGGTAGTAAATAAATCCACCAAACTAAACGACGAGTCTAAAAACTCACGTATCACTTTAACGCCTTCAGCAATAAATAAACCTTCCTGTTGTCTATATTTTTTCTGCTTTAAGCGCGTTATACTTTTGATTTGATTTTTAGAAATCACAATATTTAAAATTTTTATAAAGAAAATGAAAAATTTGCAGTTAGCATTTGTGTGTTTCTATTTATTTAAAATTACTTTATTAATTAAATAGTGTATTTTTGAATACAAAGTCAATTTCAGGCATAAAATTTGCATTAAACACCCGAAACAGTTACATATCTCTTGAAAAATTATCAGTTTAAAGTTGTCCTTTTAGTAGTATTAACTTGCTTGTTAAATGCATGTGATACGGTTAAACGTGTAGCCAAAGACCAGCACCTTCTTACAAAAAACACATTAACTATTAACAATCAAAAAGTAACTAATGATACCATTTCAAATTTATTGTATCAAAAGCCAAATACAAGATTACCAATACCATACACCAACATACCTTTAAGACTATATTTTTACAACACTGCACGTCCAAATATAGATTCTATTTTAAATGCCGAATATTATAGTCAACCAGATAAGATGAAGCGTAAATCCAAATTTTTATCTAGAAAACAATTAGAAAAAAGGTTAGAATCTAAAGCCAACTTTAATAAATGGATCAAACGCACAGGTGAAGCTCCTGTAATTGTTGATACAGCTTTAACTAATAAATCTATAACTAAAATAGAAAACTACTACAAAGTAAATGGATGGTTTAATGCTAAAGCCGATTATAAGATAACAAGAGGTGATGACAAAAAAGCAACCATAGACTACTTAATATCAACAGGTAAACCATACATGCTAGACACACTTGACGTTACTATTGGATCTCCTGAAGTAAAAAAAATATACAACCAACACAAAGAAAAAAGTTTACTTAAACAAGGTAAGCAATACCGTATTTCAAATGTTTATGGAGAGGAAGACAGAATTGTTGATTTAATGAGAAACAATGGTGTTTACCACTTTAGCCAAGATTATGTAAGTTTTGTTGGTGATAGTATTTTGGGTAACCATAAACTAAATATAACCACAGTAATTGAAGACAAACTTGTCAGAGAAGATGAAATTTCTAGAAGAGAAAAGTTTAAAATTTTTAAAGTTAAAGATGTAAACATTTTTACTAATAGCTCATACAAAGACCGAAACGTACCAACAAGTGACACGACTAGCTACGATGGTTATAATATTTACAGTATTGGTAAACTTAAATACAAACCTAGAGCTTTAACTAATGCTGTGTTTATTACACCAAATACTATTTTTAAAGATAAAAACAGACCACTGACATCAAGAAAAATTAGTGATTTGCGCACCTTTAAATACCCTAATATTGATTATATTGAAAATCCAGACACGACACTTACTGCAAATATCTACCTAACACCTTTACAGAAATTTGAATTAGAGTTTAGTACCGAAGCCATGCAAAGTAACATCCAAACTATCGGATTTTCTATAAACCCTAGTTTATTAATAAGAAATGTATTTAATGCAGCTGAAACTCTAGAAATTTCTGGATTCACTTCTATTGGAGCCTCAAAGGATAGTAATAATGATAACGATCAATTTTTTGATATTAACGAGCTTGGTGCTAATCTAAAACTAACAATCCCAAGACTATTCTCACCTTTTAATACCGAAAAAATAATACCTAAATTCATGTTTCCGTCTACCAGCTTAACAGTAGCTGCTACTAGTCAGACTAATATTGGGTTGGATAAACAGAGTTTTACGGGATCTTTCAATTACAAATGGTATCCAAACAATACAGTCACAAATAAGTTAGATTTGTTTAATATTCAGTTTGTAAAAAACCTAAATACAGCAAACTACTTTAATGTATACAATACCTCTTATGAATCCTTAAACTCAATTGCCCAAACAAGCGGATTTATAGATGATACCGAAGATTTAAGTATCCCAACAGGAGCAAATACTTTTTTAAGTCAAGTCGCAAACGGAAGTTACAATTCTATATTATCTACAGACGATTTAGACACAGCAAACGCAATTAACGAACGTAAACAAAGACTAACCGAAGACAACCTTATTTTCGCAACTAATTTTAGCTACGTAAAAGACAGACGCGACAACTTAGCTGACGAGGATTTTTCAATTTTCAGAGCAAGATTCGAGTTAGCAGGAAACTTATTTGCTCTAACATCTAGAGCGTTAGGATTAGAAAAAAATGAAGATGGAAAATATGAAATGTTTAATGTTGCTTTTTCTCAATACGCAAAAACAGAGCTTGACTATATTAAACACTGGAAGCTAGGTTACAAAAACGTATTAGCTATCAGAACATTTTTTGGTATTGCAGTACCTTATGGCAACTCAACAAACATACCTTTTTCTAAAAGTTTCTTTGCAGGTGGAGCCAATGATAACAGAGCATGGTCTGCCTATAACCTTGGACCTGGAAGCTTACAAACTAGTAACGAGTTTAATGAAGCTAACTTAAAAATAGCCTTAAGTGCAGAACAACGTTTTAATTTATTTGGCGCTTTAAACGGAGCCTTTTTTATTGATGCAGGAAATATCTGGAATGTTTTTGATGACATAGAACAAGACGAAGCTACTTTTTCTGGCATCGATAGCCTAAAGGACATAGCAGTAGGTTCTGGTTTTGGATTACGTTATGATTTTAACTTTTTTGTATTACGTGGTGATATAGGTTTTAAAACCTATGATCCGTCCTATACTTTAGGTAACAGATGGTTTAAAGACTACAACTTTGCTAATGCAGTATACAACATAGGTATCAACTATCCATTCTAAATAAAACACCTAATTTGCTATAACGTTTGCGTGCTTTTATTGTTAAAAAGGCAATAAAACATAGCATTTTTTTACTACTTTTGAGGTATATACAAATACAACTAAATACATACAAAATGGCTCATAATATAAAACCAGGAGTTGCAACCGGAAAAGAAGTACAAGAAATTTTTAAACTTGCAAAAGAAAAAGGATTTGCATTACCAGCAGTTAATGTTATTGGATCAGACACTATAAATGGTGTTTTAGAGACAGCAGCAGCATTAAACGCACCAGTAATCATTCAGTTTTCAAATGGTGGAGCACAATTTAACGCAGGAAAAGGACTAAGTAACGAAGATCAAAAAGCAGCAATAGCAGGATCTATAGCAGGAGCAAAACACGTACACTTAATGGCAGAAGCCTATGGTGTGCCAGTAATTTTACACACAGACCACTGTGCAAAAAAATTATTACCTTGGATTGACGGTCTATTAGATGCAAGTGAGCAACATTTTAAAGAAACAGGAAAATCATTATATAGCTCACACATGATTGACCTAAGTGAAGAGCCACTTGAAGAAAACATAGAAATCTGTAAACAATACCTAGCCAGAATGAGCAAAATGGGTATGACCTTAGAGATCGAACTTGGTATTACAGGAGGAGAAGAAGACGGAGTAGACAATAGTGATGTAGACGAGTCTAAATTATACACACAACCAGAAGAAGTAGCCTATGCCTATGAAGAGCTTAGCAAAGTAAGCGACCAATTTACAATAGCAGCTGCATTTGGTAACGTACACGGTGTTTACAAACCAGGAAACGTAAAATTAACACCAAAAATCTTAAAAAACTCTCAAGAGTTTTTATCTCAAAAACACAACTTACCACACAACCATATTGACTTTGTATTTCACGGTGGATCAGGATCAACCCTAGAAGAAATTAGAGAAGCAATAGGTTACGGAGTTATAAAAATGAACATAGATACAGACATGCAATACGCATTCATGTCAGGAGTTAGAGATTACATGGCAGAAAAAACAGACTACCTACAATCACAAATTGGTAGTCCAGATGGACCAGAATCTCCAAACAAAAAATACTACGATCCACGTGTTTGGTTACGTAAAGGAGAACAAACATTTGTAGAGCGTCTTAAAAAAGCATTTGAAGACCTAAACAACGTAGACACACTATAAAACAATTTTGGCGTTACCCAAGGGTCGGGCTTTTCGTTATATCTTTTTTGAAAAAAAACAAAAAAGGATGCCACTACAATCCCTAACGCAAGCCAAGAACATTACATAAAATAAAATTCCGTTTAAACCTAGTATGTATAGGACTTAAACGGAATTTTTTTATACCTCAAAAGCAACAAAAAACAGATAGCCACTACAATTTTTGAGTTTCAGTAATAAAAAATGTAATTTTGTACACTTGCAAAAGCAAACTAAACTAACAAAAAATATAGATTATTAGAAAACATCTAAAAATCTTAATCCCAAAATAGTAAATCAATATGGCTTGGTTTAAAAGAAAAGAAAAAGGAATACAAACCGCTACCGAAGAGAAAAAAGACATCCCAAAAGGACTGTGGTATAAATCTCCAACCGGAAAAATAGTAGACTCAAAAGAGCTAGAAAAAAACTTTTACGTAAGTCCAGAAGACGGTTACCACGTAAGAATAGGAAGTAAAGAATATTTTGAAATATTATTTGACGATAATAAATTTAAAGAGCTAGACGCAAACCTAACCTCAAAAGATCCATTAAAGTTTGAGGATACAAAAAAATATCCAGACCGTTTAAAAGCTGCAGAAAATAAAACAAACCTAAAAGACGCTGTACGCTGTGCAGTAGGTAAATCTAAAGGAAAAGATTTAGTTATTGCTTGTATGGATTTTGCTTTTATTGGAGGATCTATGGGAAGTGTTGTTGGAGAAAAAATAGCACGTGCTGCAGAATATTCATTAGAACATAAATTACCTTTAATGGTCATCTCTAAATCTGGAGGAGCTCGTATGATGGAAGCAGCATTATCATTAATGCAATTAGCAAAAACATCAGCAAGATTAGGACAACTAGCAGACGCAGGTATACCTTACATATCATTAGCAACAGACCCAACTACAGGTGGTACAACAGCATCATTTGCAATGTTAGGTGATATTAACATTTCAGAACCAGGCGCATTAATTGGTTTTGCAGGACCACGTGTTGTACGTGATACTACTGGACAAGAATTACCAGAAGGCTTTCAAACGTCTGAGTTTTTATTAGAACATGGTTTTCTAGATTTTATAACTCATCGTAAAGAACTAAAAAACAAGGTAAATCAATATATAGATTTGATTACCAATCAACCATTAAGAACATAAATCAAAAAAAGCCTTACTTTAAAAAAAGTAAGGCTTTTTTATTATTTAGCATCTTTAATCTCTTTATCTAAATGGTCTAAAAATAAAATACCGTTTAAGTGATCTATTTCATGCTGAAAAATAACAGAAGTAAAATCTGAAATATCTTCCGTTACATGCTGACCTTCCATTGTATCATATTCAATTGTAATAACTTTAGATCTTGAGTTTAAGGTTTCAGCACGATTAGGTATAGATAAGCAACCCTCTCTCCTAGTTTGCTTTTCTTCGGAATAATTAATTATTTTTGGATTTAAATACACCTCAAAAGGTGTATCGTCTTTATCAAAACGTTGTACCCAAATAATATTTTTCAAAACACCTACTTGTGGTGCAGCTATACCAACACCCATTGACATACTGTCTCTAACAGTAGCATATAAACGTTGTGTAAACTGTTTTAAAACGGTATCATTTACATCAGGTTTAACATAAGTACTTTTTTTTCTTAATAATACGGAATCTTGTTTAGCATTAATTTTAAAAACACGCATTGGTTTACTAGCGTCTGCATTAAGTATTAAACTAGTTTGTTTTGCTGTAAAGTTCTGAGTCAACTTATTGTTATTATGTGTTGCACAACTACAAAAAAATATTAGCAATACAATAGAAGTATATATATGGGATTTCATTTAATTAAGTTTATAATATAAAAATGACGATAGCAATCTTAACATTCAGCATTTTTAAAATGAACAGAAAACGTTGTTCCCTGATCTACTTTACTATCTACTTCAATACAACCTCCTAAAGCTTCAACATGATTACGTGTAATAAATAATCCTAAACCAACAGCATCTTTATGTCTATGAAAGGTTTTATACATTTCAAATAGTTTTTCGCCATATTTATCTAAATCAATACCAAGTCCATTATCAGATATATCTAAAATAACACAATCTCCTTTTAACCTTGAAGACATACTAACTTTTAGTTTTCTTTTTTTAGACGCATATTTAATAGCATTAGTTAAAAAATTTAAAATAATACTATCTAAATAAGCTGGTATTGCTTTTATATTATGATTTGGATTGATATTATTAACAATGGTAGCCTCAATATGTTTAGCTAATGCCTTTACATTATACATAGCTTGATTAGCATAACTATTCACGTTTAAAGCTTCAATTTCGTTTAACTCTAAAGATTTAATCTTAGCAATTTTAGATAAATGTGAAACAGTCTCTCCTAGATTAAATACAGATTCCTTTAAAAACATAAAATCTTCAATATCATCTAAATCATTAGCTTCTTCTTCTAAAAAAGAGACTAAAGTCGTTAAATTAGTAGCATGGGTTTTTAAATTATGTGTAATAATATCTGCAAAATTAGATAGCCTATTTTTTTGCTTTTCAGCAACAGCTAGCATTAACTCCAACTTTTCGTCATTACTTTTTCGTTCTGTAATATCTGATATTTGAGAAATAAAATAAAGAGGTTTTTGGTCATCACTTCTAACTAAAGACACACTTAATTTACACCAAACAATATGCCCTTTGTTATGAAAATAACGCTTTTCCATACAATAGTCATCTATAGAACCAGCCAATAACGCTTGCATTTGACTTAAATCTAACTCTAAATCATCTTTGTGCGTGAGTTCTCTAAAGGTCATTTCGTACAATTCACTTTCAGTATAGCCTAAAATATCAGCAACACTTTTATTTACTTTAATCCACTCACCTGATAGACTAACAATAGCAATACCTTCTTTAGCAAAAGAAAAAATATTTTCAAATAGCTTGTCTTTTTCTAGTTCTAGAGACAGGTTTTGTAACATACAAAATTGATTTATAGTGCAATAAATATATGACCTCTTACTTTAAAAAGCAACCAAAACGCCATAAGAAGTACAAAAACTGTTGAAAAAAGTCACAACTAACTGTAAGAAAATACTATATACATTAACAAATTCTTGCTTTGTTAAATTATGTTTAACAATACATTTAAATTGTATAATTAATAATTACACCCTATTTATAAATTAAATCAAATGTTTGCCATTTAATAAAAATAACTATATTTGCAGCTCGAAAGAAAGGCTTTCGTGTACATAACAATCATTTACAATAATATTAGAATGTATTTAGATCAAAAAGAAAAGGAAGAGATTTTTGCTAAACATGGTAAAAACGCTCAAGATACAGGTACTGCTGAAGGGCAAATTGCTTTATTCACTTACAGAATTAACCACTTAACAGAACACTTAAAGAAAAATCGTAAGGATTATAACACTGAGCGTTCACTTGTAAAATTAGTAGGTAAACGTCGTTCATTATTAGACTACTTAACTAAAAAGGATATCTTAAGATATCGTGCAATTGTTAAAGAATTAGGATTAAGAAAATAATCTAAATAAAAAGACCACGCTTTTCAGCGTGGTTTTTTGTTATATCATAACTCGATTTGGAAGAGTCTAAACTCCAATATAGAAGAAGCTAATTACAGTTTTTCATTGGTCATCACAACTACTACTACCACACACAACACAACGACCATTGTTTAATTAGAATTAAAAAAATTTATGATTCCAAAAGTTTTTAAAGAGGTCATAGACCTTGGTGACGGAAGAGAAATCTCTATCGAAACCGGAAAATTAGCAAAACAGGCACATGGATCTGTTGTTGTACAATCAGGAAACTGTATGTTATTATGTACATTAGTTTCTAACTACAAGCAAAGCGACGTAGACTTTTTACCACTAACGGTAGATTATCGCGAAAAATTTGCTGCAGCAGGACGTTATCCTGGAGGTTTCTTCAAAAGAGAAGCAAGACCAAGTGATGGAGAAGTATTAACAATGCGTCTTGTAGACCGTGTTTTACGTCCATTATTCCCAAAAGATTACCACGCAGAAACACAAGTAATGATTCAGTTAATGTCTCATGACGAAAATGTGATGCCTGACGCTATGGCTGGATTAGCTGCATCTGCTGCAATTCAATTATCAGACGTACCATTTGAAACTCCAATCTCTGAAGCTAGAGTTGGTCGTATTAATGGTGAGTTTATCATCAACCCAACACGTGCGCAATTAGAAGAATCTGATCTTGATATGATGATTGGTGCTTCTGCAGACTCAGTGATGATGGTTGAAGGTGAGATGCTAGAAATATCTGAAGAAGAAATGGCTGAAGCAATTAAATTTGCTCATGAAGCTATTAAAGTACAATGTGCTGCTCAAGTAAGATTAGCTGAAGCTTTTGGTAAAAAAGAAACACGTGAGTATGATGCAGAACGTTCTGATGATGAATTAGCTAAAAATATTTACGATTTAGCATATGATAAAGTATATGCTGTAGCTAAAGCTGGATCTTCTAAAAAAGAAAGAAGCAATGCTTTTTCTGAAATTAAAGAAGAAATAAAAGCAACTTTTAGTGAAGAAGAATTAGCAGATTATGGAGATTTAGTATCAAAATATTACGCTAAAGCAGAAAAAGCTGCAATACGTAACTTAACATTAGACGAAGGTTTACGTTTAGATGGACGTAAAACTGACGAAATTAGACCAATCTGGTGTGAAGTAGACTACTTACCATCAACACATGGGTCTTCTGTATTTACTCGTGGAGAAACTCAAGCATTAGCAACAGTAACTTTAGGAACCTCAAGAGAAGCTAACCAAATAGACATGGCTTCTTATGAAGGTGAAGAGCGTTTTTACTTACACTACAACTTCCCTCCTTTTTCAACAGGAGAAGCAAGACCTTTAAGAGGGACTTCTAGACGTGAAGTTGGTCATGGTAATTTAGCACAACGTGCATTAAAAAATATGGTACCAGCAGACTGTCCTTATACAGTACGTGTTGTATCAGAAATTTTAGAATCTAACGGATCATCATCTATGGCAACTGTTTGTGCAGGAACTATGGCACTTATGGACGCTGGTGTTAAACTTAAAAAACCAGTTTCTGGTATTGCAATGGGTTTAATTACAGATGTAGAATCTGGTAAATACGCAGTATTATCTGATATTTTAGGTGATGAAGATCACTTAGGAGATATGGACTTTAAAGTTACAGGTACAGCAGACGGAATTACTGCTTGCCAAATGGATATTAAAGTTAAAGGATTATCATACGAAATTTTAGTGAATGCATTAAAACAAGCTCGTGATGGTCGTTTACATATTTTAGGAAAAATAACTGACACTATTAATACACCAGCAGAGGATGTTAAAAGTCATGCTCCAAAAATGGTTACAAGACGTATACCTAACGAGTTTATTGGTGCTTTAATTGGACCTGGAGGAAAAGTGATTCAAGAAATGCAAAAAGAAACTGAAACTACAATCGTTATTAACGAGGATCCAGTTACAGAAGAAGGTATTGTTGAAATATTAGGAGTTGGTAATAAAGGTATTGATGCTGTTTTAGCAAAAATAGACTCATTATTATTTAAACCTGAAGTAGGAAGCGTATACGAAGTTAAGGTTATCAAAATGTTAGATTTTGGAGCTGTAGTTGAGTATGTTGAAGCTCCTGGAAATGAGGTTTTATTACACGTATCTGAGTTAGCTTGGGAACGTACAGAAAATGTATCTGATGTAGTAAACATGGGAGACGTTTTTGATGTAAAATACTTTGGCGTAGACAAACGTACACGTAAAGAAAAAGTATCTAGAAAAGCTATTTTACCAAAACCAGAAGGTTTTGTAGAAAGACCACCAAGAGATGATAAACGTTCTGGTGGGCGTGATAATAGAGGGAGAGATAATCGTGGACGTGATAACAGACGTGATGATCGCAAACCTAGAGACACAAAAAAAGAAGACTAATTCTTTTTAAACTCAAAATAAATTTAAAAGCTCAACATACTGTTGAGCTTTTTTTATGCTAAAAATTTATATCAATAATCGCTAATACAATAAAATTAAACAGCTAATTATAAAGTTTTCTTAAATAGACCTCAACAAACATCCAAACGCTACTAATGTGACGTAACACTTGTAAACATCAACTAAATATTAAATATTTATATGAATACAAATTACGCTAATACAAATTCAAAAAAAACATTTAAAGAAAAACTAACACAGTATTTTCAAAAATTTAATGGTTCTGAAAACGTATCAACGTCTCAAAACAAAATGGTTCTTTTAAGTACTTTTCTATTAATCATGTTGGGTTTATACTTCTTTTCTGTATTTCATAATGACTTTGAAGTATTTAATGCAATGCAAGCACAATCAGCAATTGGATTAACTTTTATTACAATTGCTTCCTTTTTATTTTTTTATAAAGTATTATTTTTTGCATACACTGCTTATAATTTCTATAAATACAAGCCTATTGCTTCAGTATCTGATAAAGAATTACCAACATGTACAGTCATTGTTCCTGCTTATAATGAAGGTAAACAAGTCTGGGAAACATTAATAAGCTTATCAAAAAGTAATTACCCAAAAGAAAAAATACAGTTATTAGCAATTGATGATGGAAGTCTTGATGATACTTGGGATTGGATTAAAGATGCAAAAAAACAACTTGGTGATACATTAGAAATTTATAAACAACCCAAAAACAAAGGTAAAAGACACGCACTATACAGAGGTTTTAATTTAGGAACAGGAGATATTTTTGTTACAGTCGATAGTGACTCTATAGTTACTGAAGACACCCTAAGAAACTTAGTTAGTCCATTTATAGTTGACGAAAAATGTGGTGCTGTCGCAGGAAACATTAGAGTTTTAAATAATAAAAAAGAAATGCTTCCTAAAATGCTGGACGTTAGTTTTGTAATGAGTTTTGAATTTGTTAGATCTGCCGAAAGTAATTTAAACTCTGTATTATGTACTCCTGGAGCATTAGCTGCCTATAGACGTAGTGCTGTCTTTAAATGTTTACCGGAATGGATTGAGCAAAAATTTATGGGACAACCTTCAGATATTGGAGAGGATCGAGCGATGACAAACATGATTTTAAAACAAGGAGAACATGTACTATTTCAAAGTAATTCTGTTGCCTATACCAATGTTCCTGAAGAATATTTAGGACTATATAAAATGTTTATTCGTTGGGGAAGAAGTAATGTTAGAGAAAGTTTGGAGATGGCAAAATACGTATTTACAGATTTTAGAGAAGGTAATAAAACAGGAACTAGACTTTTATTTATAAGTCAATTTGCAGAACTTATAATGAGTTTCCCTTTTATGCTTTTTATGCTATTTTTTGTATTAGTACATCCTTTACTATTTTTTGGATCTACTTTAGTTAGCATACTAGTTTTATCTACATTTTCATTAATATTTTACACTAATCGTCATAAATCTACTCAAGGGTTTTGGGCATATTCATATAGTATTCTTTACACATTTGGATTGTTTTGGATAACACCTTATGCTATTGCAACAGCAAATAAAAGAGGTTGGTTAACTCGTTAATTGAAAAAAATATTCAAAAATAATATCAAACACCTCTGCTAAAACAGAGGTGTTTTTATTGAAAACAACACGTAATTACAAAATTGTCACCGACAGACTGTCACAATTACCTAGTAACTAGTTTTTACCAAATTATAGATTTAGTTACATATGAAGACTAAATCTATAATTTGATAATTATGATCATAAATCTTTAAAAATATCAAATTAATTTAAATCAACCTTTCACTTTGGCACTATCGCATAGTAATTGATGCTATTATGGTACTGACAGTTAACTTATTAATTAAAACAAACTATGAAAGTATTAGTAATAGGAGCCGGAAACATGGGTTTAACTTATTCTGAAGGAATGATAAATTCTTCATTATTAAATAAACACAAATTAAGAATATTTGATACCGATCCTAAAAAAATTGAAACATTAAAACAAGAACCAAAATTTAATGTTTACACATCATTACAAGACTGTTTACCACAAGCAGACATTGTTTTTTTAGCAGTAAAACCATACCACTGTGAAGATCTATTTACAGAAATGATCAACCTGGTAAATAAAGAACAAATTTTTGTGTCTTTAATGGCAGGTGTCACAATAAAGTCCATTCAAAAAGGATTAGGCATAAAAAAAGTGATTAGAACCATGCCCAATTTACCAGCAAAAGTTGGTAAAGGAGTGACTTCATATACTGGAGATACTTCAGTATCTAAAGTAGAGTTACTAATGATTAGACATTTATTAGATACAACAGGTACATCTATTGAGGTAAGTAGCGAAAACTTTATTGATGCTTCAACAGGAATTTCTGGTAGTGGTCCTGCTTATGTTTTTTATTTTATGCAATCTATGCTTGAAGCTGCTTTAAAAATGGGCTTTTCAGAATACGACTCTAAAGTACTTGTAAGTAACACTTTTGAAGGTGCAATTGAATTATTTAGTCAAAATGATATCTCTCCAGAAAAATGGATCGACAAAGTCGCCTCTAAAGGCGGAACAACTCAAGCTGCAATAGATAGTATGGAAGATAATAATGTAAAACAACTTATTCAAGATGCTGCATATGCTGCTTTTGATAGAGCTGTAGAATTAGGAAAAGAAAAATAAAATGGAAGATGACATTAAGCGCGTGGTTGTAAAAGTAGGTACCAACGTGCTAACAAATAAAGATAATAGAATATTAGGACCAGTATTAAGGGAATTAGTAAGACAAATTGCTGTACTGTATGAACGTGATATTAAAGTCGTTTTAGTATCCTCAGGTTCAGCAATAGCTGGAAAAGAAATTTTAGGAAACACAAAAATTGAAGACTCGTCAATACGACGTCAAGTCTACTCCTCTGTAGGTCAACCAAGAATGATGAGACATTATTATAGTATTTTTCATGATTACGGAATGCGTTGCGCACAAGTATTAGCCACAAAACGAGATTTTGACTTAGGTAAATACAGAGAAAACATGATTAATTGTTATGAAGGTTTACTGTCCGAAGGCATAACACCAATTGCTAACGAAGATGATGCTGTATCATTAACCATGTCTATGTTTACAGATAATGATGAGTTAGCTAGTCTTGTTGCAGAATTGATTGATGCAGATAGGCTAATTATTTTATCAGACACAGACGGATTATATACAGGACATCCAGATGACGAAGACTCTGTTAAGTTACACGAAGTTAAAACCAATGAAAATGTCGAAAAATATGTTTGTGCTTCAAATAAAAAAGAAGGTGAAGGTCGTGGTGGAATGGCTTCAAAATTAAGAATTGCAAAGGTGACAGCACGTAAAAACATACCAACATATATTGCTAATGGTAAACGCAAAAATGTAATGGTAGATATTATAAATAATAAACAAATTGGTACAAAATTTATTTGTGCCTAATTAAAATACACAACAATGAAACTTTTAAATACAGATACTAAAAACAATGTTTTAAAATCTATGTTACAGATTTTAGACAATGAACGAGAAAACATTATTGCTGCAAACAAAAAAGATTTGGACGCTTTTAATAAAGAAGATCAAGCATTATTTGATCGTTTAATTGTAAACAACAAAAAAGTAAATGAAATGATTGAAGCCGTCAAGGCAGTTTTAAACCAAGAAGATCCTGTTGGAAAAGAGCTATCTAACTTAACACTTAAAAACCAACTTAACGTTGTTAATACAACTGCGCCTTTTGGCACTATTTTAATTATTTACGAATCTAGACCTGATGTTACCATTGAAGCTTCTGTCTTAGCGTTTAAAGCCAATAATAAGATTTTATTAAAAGGTGGTAAAGAAGCATTAAATAGTAACTTAATATTAGAAAAATGTTGGCACAAGGCTTTAGAGGACAATGGACTATCTAAAGACTGGATTAAATTATTACACTTAAAAAGAGACGAAACACAAGCCTTTTTAAAAAATCCTACTGAACAATTAGATCTAATTGTGCCAAGAGGTGGTGAACGCTTAATTAATTTTGTAAAAACACATGCTACGTGTGCTGTTTTAGTTAGTGGTAGAGGTAACAATTTTTTATATATTTCTGAACAGGCTGATTGGAGTAAAGCTGTTAGTGTTATTATAAATGCAAAGACTGATAAAATTTCTGGGTGTAATGCTTTAGACAAAGTTTTAATTAATAAGAATATTCCTGAATATGAATTAAAATTAGAAATGCTTCAACAAAAATTAGAACAACACGAGGTTACTGTGATGTCTGACAATAAAATTAACCAAATTTTAAATTCAACTAAAAAAATAACAGAAGCTAATGTTTGGAATGAGGAATTTTTAGCTAGAAAATTACTTATAGGAGAAGTTTCAGATTTAGACGAAGCTATTAAAATGATTAATACACATTCCGGAAAACATTCGGCAGCAATCATAACAGAAAACAACAATGAGGCTTTACAATTCATGAATCAAGTTGATAGTGCAGCAGTATACCATAATGCCTCAACAAGATTTACTGATGGAGGACAAATGGGTGTTGGTGCAGAGTTAGCCATAAGTACAGACAAATTACATCATAGAGGACCATTGGGATTAAAACAACTAGTAACCAATAAATACTATGTTTTTGGTGATGGCCAAGTTAGAATTTAATTAAAAAAGTACGCTTAAATCATCTTTAAAATTGAAGAAATAAAAAAAACCTCAACTTAAATTGAGGTTTTTTTATAATTTGACGCAACCTTTTTGATTTTTACAGACTATAGGTAAAGACAAAAAGCTAAAATCATGAAAAAATCTCTTAATCTATTAATTGCTTTCACATTATTAATCTCTTTTTTTGCTTGCCAAAACGAACCAATTGGCGGAATTGACATCAGTGCAGAAGAAACAATAGCTGTTAACTCTGAACTCTATAACAATTTAGCAAGAATAACAGATAATCCTGAAAGCGACTTACCAACAACATGCGTAAATTTCAATTATCCAATAACAATGTATACTTTTAATCCTGAGTTACAATTATTGGCTACTACTTTAATTGAAAATGACGCTTTATTTTTAACCTACTTAAATAACCTTGAAGAAGATTATTCTATTAGTTTAAGCTACCCAATTACAACCCAACTTGAAGATGGCACTACTTTTAGTATCAACAACAATGAAGAACTAAAAGAAAATATTGAAGCATGTATTGAAGATATTAAACTTATTGAGTCTGAAGCTGTATTGCAATTAATAAACAATTGTGTTTGGAAAGTTGGATACACTAGAAACACAGATAATCCTTACCTAGGTGCTATATTTAATGAAGATAATGGGTCTACTGCATTTACATATAATGAACAATTACTTTTTGGATCATGGACTACATTATTTATTGAAAATGAATTACACATTAACATTAGTTTAAATAATAGTGCAGAAGTTGGCGAATATTTTAACTTTGACTGGAAAGTTGAGTACCTAGACTCTAATTCAATACAATTGACAAATGGTGACAAATCTTTTGTAATACATCAGTACTGTGATGATGATTATGCATTATGTACCAATTTTCTTTTTGAAGAATGTGAACTAGAAGACAATTTAGACGTTGCCGAATTTACCTTAGACGATTATAACTTCTGTATTAATAACATTCTTCAAACAGATGATTCAATTACAGATCTTATATTTTTTGAAACTGAAGATGACGCAATAAATAATACAAATGCTATACCATCTGATCAAGTGTATTTAAACACATCACAGTTTCAATATATTTATGTACGTGTACAAAACTTAACAGATGACAACTATTATATAGTTAACATTTACTTGGTAGCAACACCATGTTAATGACTAATCAATAAATGATTTAAATAATATTGGAGCTAGAGCAACTTATAAAATCCTGCAAAAGGAATAACCTAAAAGCACAAGGTGATTTATACCAAAGATATAAAGACACTTTGTACCTTCAGTGTTTAAAATATTCTAAAAACAAAGAAGAAGCTCAAGACAATTTACACGATTCGTTTATAGAAATATTTAAAAGTATAAAAAAGTACAAAAATAAAGGGTCCTTTGAAGGATGGATGAAACGTATTACCATCAACCTAGCTATTAATAAATATAAAAAAGAAGGACCCTTAAATATTACAATTAATAATGATATATTAGAGGACACCACTGTTACTGACGAGGAATTAAATCTTGAATTGACTAGTATTTTAAACTGTATACAAGAGCTACCTAACCAATACAGACTGGTGTTTAATCTATATCAATTAGACGGTTATTCTCACAAAGAAGTTGCTAAACTTTTAGGTATATCAGTTAATACATCAAAATCAAACTTACACAGAGCAAAAGTTTTATTAAAGGAAAAAATCATTAAATTAAATCAAACCAAACCTAGATTATACTATGGAAGTTAATAAAGACATTGGTAACGGAATTAAGGACCGACTTGAGGATCTTAATATGACTCCTGACACTATGGTTTGGGATAAAATAGAAATAGACTTAAAAAAGAAAAAGAAAAAACGCTTTGCTTATTTCTGGTTCCCTTTAGCAGGTGTTTCAATATTAGCCTTGATTTTTATTTTATTTAACACTAACGGTTCAATCAATAGTAAAACAAACGTTACAAAAGGTAATAAACAAACACTAAGCCCAAAACCTGAATTAAAAACAAAAGACTTAAATGTCATAAGTAATAATTCTAATCTAAACGTTAATTCAACAAAAATCGGCAATAGTAATACTACTAAAAATACTCAAATTACAACTGCTAACAATAGCATTACAGTAAGCAATAGTTATTACATTAATAACAAAACCGCAAGTAACAAAAATAATACACCTTACAACAACCCTAAATTTGGGACTAATAAAAACAATACTAATATAGCATATAAAACTATACCAAAACAACTAAGTTTAAATAGTAGTCAAGAGCTTAAAAATGGTAATGGTAATGGTAATGGTAATGGTAATTTAAAAAATACAAAGAAAACAGATAGTTTAGTCAACATAAAGACTAAAGACAGTATACCAAATGAGAATAAGTTAAAAGAAGAAAAAACCTCAAAAAAAGACAGTATTAACACACCTGAACTTAGACGTTGGAGCGTATTACCTTTTGCATCAATAGATCAATTTAGCAGTTTTAATCATGCTACAACTAATAATACATCAAGTAATTATGGTATTAAATTTAATTATTTGGCTACAGAAGATTTATCGTTAAGAATAGGAGTTTCTAAATTAAATTTAAACTTTACAACCAATGAAGACACCTTTAATTTTACCGAAAAAATAAGCTATATAGAAATCCCTTTAGAAATAAAACAAAAATTAATAAAAGGAAAAATTAACACATCTATTGTTGCAGGTATCAGTTATTTACTACTAGAAGACGCTTCAATATACACTGATGGAATACCCAACAATTTAGGCATAGATAGTATAGAAAATACTAACATGTCTATAAACTTAGGTTTAAGTTTTGATACTTTGATTATTAACAAACTTCATTTTGTCATAGAGCCTATGTTTAAATACCATTTTAAACCCCTGGAAAATAGGTTAAAGTCCAAAACTTATACACTTTCTATTCTTGGTGGTTTAGAGTACAAATTTTAAATAAATTAGTCTACAAAGCCTATCATTAATGATAGGCTTTTTTTTGAGACCATCAAAAACTATATAATATTCTGGGCGTTAAACTTAAATTCCCAATATCTTGCCTTAAAGCGCCTTCTATTTTATAAGGCGTATAATTTAAGCCAATACTAAAGGTTAACTCTTCGTTGTTTCTAAACTTTTTGACATAATCTAAATTTGGAGATAGCAACAATGCTGTCACAACTTCGTATTTTTCCTCATCTTCATTACCTGAATAAAAAGGATTTCTAGCATCCGTTTTAATTATGGAAGCTCCAATACCCAAACTAATATGAAATTGATTGTCCTCCTTTTGACTAAGGTTTTTATTAAACCTCAACATTGGATTTATCATAAAAGAAGCTTTTGCTTGAATGGTATCTAAAGTTCTTACATATTTAAAAGGTTGTTTTTGATCCGGAACTATAAATTGCAATCCAAACTGAAGCGATTTTTTTTCAGTCACCGGAAAATCTAAACTAAGTTCCACCAAAGGAGACACACCAAAATATTTTGATAAATCGCCTTGTGGCAACAAAACACCTCCTCCTATTTTAAAAGTTACACGTTTAAAATAATCCTGATATTGATTACTGTAGGGTTTATAAATGGTATCGTTTTGAGCGTTACTAAAAGGCATAATAATTATAACAAAAAGTATAAATAATATATGTTTCATGATAAAAGGGTTTATTTAATTGAAACCAAAACTATTGTTATAATCACGTTTTAAATGGTCCAATTCACAAATTGAAAAACTAAATTTTGCGATAATCACAAATTTTATTATTTTTAATCATGTTTCAAACTGCCTTTTTAGAATTTTTAAAAACCGAATTACCAACTAACACCTCTACTATTGAGGCTGTCGCTACTGCTTTAGATATTAGTTATGATGCTGCACATAGACGTGTAAGCTTGAAAAGTAAATTGTCTTTAGACGAAAGTATTACCTTGGCTAAATACTACAACATATCTTTAGACAGGTTATTTGAAACAACATCTACTGAGTTTGTTAGTATTGAAAAAACAAAACACATTGAAAACGAGTCGCAATTACAACAGTATTTTGAGGATTCTTACCAATCTTTATTACCCTTATTAACGCTAAAGGATAGTAGTATACTGTATTCGGCTAAAGACATTCCTTTATTTTATAACTTAAATGGTGATGCACTAAGTCGGTTTAAATATTATGTTTGGCTTAAATTATTAAATCCAAAATTAGCAACTAAAAGCTTTGATAATTTTGCACCAAGCACTTCACTAATCATAGCTGGCAAACAATTAGCTAGCTTGTATAATAATTTAAATACTCAAGAAATTTGGGATGTTACAACTATAAATAGTACCCTAAAACAAATTCATTACTACTATCAAGCTGGACAAGTTAACTCTAATACTGCTTTAGAATTGTGTGATTTATTAAAACAATTAATTCAATCTATTTTTAATAAGTTGTTGTCCAACACTAATCCTTTTATGTTATTTTACAATGAATTACATTTAATGAATAATCATGTTTTAGTTAGCGCTACTAATAGCCAACTACTTTACGTCCCTTTTACCTTATTATCTTATTACAAAACCGAAGATAAACACACTTGTCAAGAGGCTGAACGCTTTTTAAAAAAGCAATTACAAAACAGTAAATTATTAAATACTGCTGGAGAAAAGGAACGTAACAGTTTTTTTAATAAGCTATTTGCAAAAATTGAAGCTTTAAAACAACTCATAACTGCTACACAACTTTTAGATTTTGAGTAAGTCGCAACAGTAAGCGCGTTAAGGATGGAAGTGGCATCCTTTTTTGTTTTTTTTTACAAAAAAGATATAACGGACAGCCTGACGTTTTTAAGCCTTTTTTTGGGGATTAAAAAGGGAACGCCAAATAAAAATAGAGAAGAGATTGAAAAATAATCGTCAGTTTTTGTAACAAATTATATCTTTGCTACGTATAACTAATGATAGCAATATATTCATTAAGATTAAATATCACACTTTTTTAGATGAGACAACTTAAAATTACCAAGCAGGTTACTAATCGTGAGACTGCATCGTTAGATAAATATCTACAAGAAATTGGAAAAGTTGACCTAATTACTGCTGATGAAGAGGTAGAATTAGCGCAACGTATCAAGGCTGGAGACCAGATAGCACTAGAAAAGTTGACTAAGGCTAACTTACGTTTTGTTGTATCTGTGGCTAAACAATACCAAAACCAAGGGTTAACACTTCCGGATTTGATTAATGAAGGAAACTTAGGATTAATTAAAGCTGCACAACGTTTTGACGAAACACGTGGTTTTAAATTTATATCTTATGCTGTTTGGTGGATTAGACAGTCTATTTTACAAGCTTTAGCTGAACAATCTAGAATTGTACGTTTACCGTTAAACAAAATTGGTTCTATTAATAAAATTAATAAAACTTTTGCTCACTTAGAGCAAGCTCATGAACGTCCACCAAGTCCAGAAGAAATTGCTAAGGAATTAGATATGACTATTAACGATGTTAAGGAGTCTATGAAAAATTCTGGTCGTCACGTAAGTATGGATGCGCCTTTAGTTGAAGGTGAAGACTCTAACTTATATGATGTATTAAACTCTGGTGAGTCACCAAATCCTGATCGTGAATTATTACACGACTCTTTACGTACTGAAATTGAGCGTGCTTTAGAGACCTTAACACCACGTGAAGCTGATGTTATTAGACTATACTTTGGTTTAGGTAACCAACATCCAATGACTTTAGAAGAAATTGGTGAAACTTTTGACCTAACCAGAGAGCGTGTTAGACAAATTAAAGAAAAAGCTATACGTAGATTAAAACATACGTCTAGAAGTAAAATATTAAAAACTTACTTAGGTTAACACCTAAGTTACGATAACAAACAGTTATTCATAACTGTTCGTTTTTTGATTGATGAAGAACCCGAAGCTGATTACTTCGGGTTCACTCATTTTAGACTTTTACTATTATATTTTATAAACTTTTTTATATTTACTGTTAAATATTACCATTATGTTAAAAACTATCTGTTATAAAAGTGAAGCTAACTCAAGGCTTGAGCTTATGGATTTTGAAGCGCTTTTTAACCAAACACAATTAAAAAATGATAGTCATAACATTACTGGTGTTTTGGTTAAAAAAGGGGATTTGTTTTTTCAGATATTGGAAGGCAATCCAATTATTTTGGACACAGTGTATGAGGATATAAAAAAGGACCACAGACACTCAAAACTCACCGAATTATTAAACAAGCCTATTAAACAACTTAATTTTAAGTCTTTTGATATTGGCTATTCTGTTATTAAGGATACTGAAACCTTATATAGTCTACAAAGTTTTATTAAAACTTTACAGGATAATAATGTTGAGAACAGTGATTTCTTTTTTAAAATTATTGAATCCCTTTTAGAGGACAACTAATAAAAAGTGTAGTTTTGCAAAAACAACACAAAACTAAAATAAATGTCTTCAAAATTAATTGCTCCTTCCATGTTAGCTGCCGATTTTGGCAACCTACAACGTGATACCGAAATGGTAAACAATAGTGATGCAGATTGGTTTCATATAGATGTAATGGATGGTCACTTTGTACCAAACATATCTTATGGAATGCCTGTTATTGCTGCTATTAAAAAACATGCCACTAAACCTTTAGACGTGCATTTAATGATAGAAAAACCTGAACGTTACATTGAGGAGTTTGCTAAAGTTGGTGCAGATATTATTACTGTACACCACGAGTCTACTGTACATTTACATCGTACACTTAGACAAATAAAAGATGCTGGTTGTAAAGCTGGTGTCGTACTTAATATTACTACTCCTGTAAGTGTTTTGGAAGACATCTTACCAGAATGTTATATGGTATTATTAATGTCTATTAATCCTGGTTTTGGTGGACAAAAATTTGAAAATGTAACCTACCAACGTGTTAAAAAACTTAGAGCTATGATTGATGCCCAAGGTCTTGACACAAAAATTGAAATTGATGGTGGTGTTACTGATAAAAATATAAAGCAATTGGTTGATGCTGGTGCTGATGTTTTTGTTGCTGGTAGTCATGTGTTTAAAAGTGATAATCAACCAGAAACAATTAAAAACCTTAAAGCTTTAGCTAACTCATAATATCAAAAAAAGGCTCCAATATTTTGGAGCCTTTTTAAATTACTTAATAAATTGATTATTTCCCCTAAAACTGATTTTTTAAGTAATTTACAAATGTCATTATTATAGACATATCTTTTATTATCTATGATATAAAATTAAGATAATGCTTTGTAATTAAATATGACATATATCAGTTTAAGAGTTATTAATACCCTTTAAAATTAAAGTTAAGCATTTGCTTGACCTTATTATATATTTGAGGAAATTGAGTTTTAAATTGCGTTGGAGTCTCGATAAAGTTCTCTACCACTACTGCAATAAACTCAAAGTTATTTTCAAATGCGTAATCTCTGAAATAATCTGAGTTTACCATTTTATTTTTATAAGATTGGTTAGTCTTTAAAAAAGATTCTAATTCTTCAATTCCTCTTGTAAACAAGTAGGCTGTTACATCGTTACTATATTTAGGCTTTAAGTAGCTAATATGTAAAGCATGTATAAACTCATGTATACCTAAATTTAAATTATCATCCTCAATTTTGTAACCTATTACAAAATCTTCCCATGAAAGGATTACTGCTCTAAAAGCAGGATTAAAATGCCCTTTGTGGTAATTATCATCTAGATTAGAATAAAATACAGAAGGATAAATTAAAATTTTATCTACAAATTTTATAGAATAATCCCGATAACCAAATGTTAACATTATAGCTGTTGCAGAGACTAATACGCGATGATCTTCTTGGATAATGACTCCGTCTTTACCAATAAACTCTGTATATTTTATAAACTTGTGCAATCTGTGCCTAAAATAACGTTGTTCATTTTCATTTAAACTATTATAGAATTTAAACTCAGATTCTAATATGCCTCTTTGAACTGAAGTAACATCATTAACTTTTAAGTACAAATGTCTTATTAATGGTTTTCCTCCAAAATAATCTATATAAATACTTTCAATAAATTTAAACAACCAGATTGTACCAGCGACAATAACAAAACAAACAATTAATATAGTTAATACACCTAAAACATATTTATAGACCAATGGATTTTCTTGAAGCTCGGTATTTACTGATTGAAGCATTAACATTATATTTTTTTATAGAACAAAATACCATTTTAATTACTAACACAAATGTTTTTAAAAACAAAAAAACCTCATTGAAATTAAATTATTCAATGAGGTTTAAATTATAAAACTCCAGAAGAAGCTTACAATATATTTATCTTCTTAATTAAGCCAACTTAGCTTTTACTATTGTTGAAATGGTTTTTCCATCTGCCTTACCAGCTAGCTGTCCACTAACCATTCCCATTACTTTACCCATATCTTTCATGCCTTCTGCACCAATGCTAGCAATAATTTGCTCTACAACTGCTGTGATTTCTTCAACACCCATTGCTTCAGGTAAAAACTGACTTATAACCTCAGCTTCTGCTAATTCTGGCGCAGCTAAATCTTCGCGTCCTTGATCTAAAAATATTGCAGCACTATCCTTACGTTGCTTTACTTGCTTTTGTAAAATTTTAAGCTCTTGCTCTTCAGTCAATTCTTGTTTAGCTCCACTTTCTGTTTGCGCTAATAATATAGCAGATTTTACTGCTCTTAAAGCTGTTAACGCTACTGCATCTTTACTTTTCATTGCCTCTTTTAAGGCAGTCATTATATCTTTAGATAAACTCATTGTAATTTTGTTTTGAAATACGAAGATACTAAATTGTTATTATTTTACTGACTATACTTAACATAGTCAAGAGATAAATTAACACAAATAAAAAGCCAAAAAGCTTTAGTAGGCTTTTTTGCTTTTTGGCTTTTTAATAAATTAATACTTAAGAATTAATCTACATTATCATGTAAAAATGAATTATTACTTCTTAATTGAATATCATCATTATCATCTACACCTAAAGATGTTCTAGAAATATTATTATCTGAAGAATGTTGTCTATTTTCTAACTCTAAACCTTGACGTTTGTAAGCTGGAATTTTCTCGATATCTTCAATTTTAGAACTATTAAATTTATGATTGAAGTTTTTCATTTTCTTTCTACGCTCATCAGCTCTGCTTTTTAACAATTCTGAAATCGGTGTATTCATTGGGTCCACTTCTGTTTCGACCTCTGGTAAAATTTCTTCAATTTTAACCTCCTCGTTTACAACCACTTTTTTCTCAAATACTACATCTTCTTCTACCTTAGGTTTAGACTGATTAGTTTTGTTTACAACAATTTCTTCTTCTTCAAAATCGTCTAAAGTATATCTAACTTCTTCCGTTTGATTGCTTTGAACAGTTGGAGTCACTTCCACAAAATCATTAACATCAATGTTACTAACCTCTTCTGATAAATCTAAAATCACTGGTTTTTCCTCTTCAACAACAGGTGTAGCTTCTGGCTCTGATATAGGCATATCAAAACTTAAAGTTATTTGCTGTTTTTGCTCTTGTGGAATGTCGTCTATTTTTTGTTTTACAGCATTAGTGCTTGTAATATTAAATTGTGCATTCTCATCTACTAAAGGATCAACCTGCGTAAAATTAACATCAATATTTTTTAAGGCTTCAGTTGTTGGAATAACATCATTATTTGGTGCTGTTCGGTTTTGACTGTTAACCTGAGCTATTTCTATATTTGATAATTGATCTTCAGTTTCTTCATCAACATCTAAAGTATGTTTTACAATTGCTTTAGGTGGCTCTGGCTTAATTACTGGTTGACTTGCAACTATTTTTGATGCTGGTACGTTAGGCTTTTTAGTTAAATTTTGTTCCATGTTTTGGTCGTCTTCCAAAGCATGAATTACTTTTTTAGTTTCGGTATTAGAAATTTCATTTTGTTGTTCTACATCAAAACCTGTAGCAATAATAGTTACAGAAATTGATTCTTCAAGATTTTCGTCCTCACCAACACCCATGATAATGTTTGCACCATGACCAGCTTCATTTTGAATGTGGTCATTAATTTCTCCTATTTCATCGATAGTAATTTCTTGAGCACCAGAAACGATTAGCAACAATACGTTTTTGGCTCCTGTAATTTTATTATCGTTTAATAAAGGCGAATCTAATGCTTTTGATATTGCTTCATGAGCACGATTTTGACCTGATGCAGATGCAGAACCCATAATAGCTGTACCACTATTACTTAATACTGTTTTAGCATCACGTAAATCTATGTTTTGTGTATAGTGATGTGTTATTACTTCTGCAATACCACGTGCTGCAGTGGATAACACCTCGTCAGCTTTAGAGAAACCAGCTTTAAAACCAAGGTTACCATAAACTTCACGAAGTTTATTGTTATTTATAACTACTAACGAATCTACTTCTTTACGAAGTTTTTCGATACCTTCTTGAGCTTGCTCATTACGCATTTTTCCCTCAAATTGAAAAGGCATAGTAACAATACCAACAGTCAAAATGTCTAAATCTTTAGCCATTTTAGCAATTATTGGTGCTGCTCCTGTACCTGTTCCTCCACCCATTCCGGCTGTTATGAAGATCATTTTTGTATTGGTATCTAACATACGTTGGATGTCATCAAAACTCTCTACAGCAGATTGTTCTCCTACGTTTGGATTGGCTCCTGCACCAAGTCCTTCTGTTAAATTTAAACCTAATTGGATTTTGTTTGGTACACCACTATTTTGTAATGCTTGTGCATCTGTATTACAAATAACAAAATCAACCCCTTTAATGCCTTGTAAGAACATGTGGTTGATTGCGTTACTTCCACCTCCTCCAACACCAATTACCTTAATGACGTTAGATTGGTTTTTAGGTAGGTCAAATGCTATGTTTTCGAATTCGTTGTTGCTGCTCATAAATTCTATTTTACTGGATCAATTATTATTATTCTAGCGATACATACATCGCTTATTGTATTATTATTTAAATTACTCTGCGTTATCTAAAAAGTCTTTGACTTTATCAGTAAACGTCTCTAAAAACGATTTTCTGCGTTTTTTTGGTGGTTCTATTTTTTCTTCTTCTGGCATTTCTTGATTTGCCTCTTTTACTTCTTGTATTTGTTCTTCAATTTTCTCTTCAATTTTGATACGGTCTTGGCGTTTTAGTCCATCCATAACTAATCCTACTGCTGTTGCAAATAATGGACTTGTGATAGCATCATCACTATCTCCAGCAAGATGCTCGTTTGGATACCCAATTCTGGTGTCCATACCTGTAATATATTCTACTAATTGCTTTAAGTGCTTTAATTGGCTTCCTCCACCTGTTAAAACTATACCTGCAATTAATTTCTTTTTTTGTTCTTCGTGTCCATAATTTTTTATTTCTACAAAAACTTGCTCGATAATTTCTACAACTCTTGCATGTATTATTCTAGACAAGTTTTTAAGTGTAATTTCTTTTGGATCACGTCCTCTTAATCCTGGTATTGAGACAATCTCATTGTCTTTATTTTCTCCTGGCCAAGCACTACCAAATTTTATTTTTAATAGTTCGGCTTGTTTTTCTATAATAGAACACCCTTCTTTTATGTCTTCAGTTATAACATTACCTCCAAATGGTATTACAGCTGTGTGTCTTATTATTCCGTCTCTAAAAATTGCTAAATCTGTTGTACCTCCACCTATGTCTATTAATGCAACACCAGCTTCTTTTTCTTCTTGACTTAATACTGCATTTGCACTTGCAAGAGGCTCTAGAGTGATTCCTTCTAATGTCAAGCCTGAACTTTGTACACAACGTCCAATGTTTCGGATAGACGAGACTTGACCTACAACAACATGAAAATTGGCTTCTAAACGTCCACCATACATACCGATTGGTTCTTTAATTTCGGCTTGACCGTCAATTTTATATTCTTGGGGTAATACATGAATAATTTCTTCACCAGGAAGCATGACTAATTTATGTACTTGATTGATTAGTCTGTCTATATCATTATCGTCAATTACAGTATCACTATTTGGTCTAGTAATATAGTCGCTATGTTGTAAACTTCTAATATGTTGTCCTGCAATACCAACAGTCACACCTTCTATTTTTAGTGCTGCTGCAGCTTCTGCTTCTTGGATTGCTAGTTGTATAGACTGAATGGTTTGCGTGATATTATTTACAACACCACGATGTACACCCAAACTTTTAGATTTACCAATACCTAAAATTTCGACTTTACCATATTCATTTTTACGACCTATCATAGCCACAATTTTTGTGGTTCCGATATCTAATCCTACTGACAAGTTTTGTTCCATAACTTATGCTTTTGTACAAACAACTTGATTACCAAATTGTAAGTTTACTTTACTGTAATTTTTTAAGGTTTTATCTTTTGTAGCCTTAATATAAAACGCTTTTAGATTGTTAACTTTTTTATCTAACTGATCTAAACTGCCTAATTGGACTACAAAATTACACTGTCTTAACTTAAGATCTATAGTATTATTCTTGTTTTGTTGAATTTGTACAACATGTTTTTTTAAAAATTCGTCTTCTTGAATTTTTGATGCTACTATATAAATCTTGTTTAACTCTTTTTTATTAATAAATCCAGTGACAATTGGGACACGCTCTGTGTAGTTATTTGATAATGGCATATAACCACCATTGTTATCTACATAGTAAGTCGCATCTGTCACTACTCTAGCAATTGGCGTTTTTTGTTTAACCTTTGCTATTAAATTACCAGTTACAGTTACATAAACATCTGCATACTGGACCATTGGGTTTTGGTTAAGTGTTGTTTCTAGGATGTTCAAATCTAAAATTTCTTTAGATGTGTTACTGACCTCTTGTTGATTTTGTATTAACAACTTACTAACATCTTCATGCGTGATAAACAGGTTTTTATTACCTATAAATTCAACTTGAGGTTTAGACACCACTCTTTTTGCATTTCTAACTGAAGAAAACGCATACAAAAACACTACTAAAATTAGTAGGACACTCATTTTTATATAGTTCCAGTTAATCTTCATTTATTAATGCTTGTTTTATTTTTGAAACTTCTGCTCCAATATCTCCTGCTCCAATTGTTAAAACAATTTTAGCGTCACTTTGTTTTATATTTTTAATTAATGTGTCCTTAGACACTAATTGTTTGTTGTTATTATCTATTAGACTCAATAACCATTCCGATGTTACGCCTTTAATAGGCAACTCTCTTGCTGGATAAATATCCAATAAAATAACTTGATCAAATTGCGCTAAGCTTTTGGCAAAATCTTGAGCAAAATCTTGAGTTCTAGAAAACAAATGTGGCTGAAAAACAGCTACAACTTTATCGTTTGGATACATTTCTCTAACAGCTTGATGGACTGCGTTAATCTCTTCTGGATGATGTGCATAGTCATCTATAAATACCAAATCATCTGTTTTAATTTGATAAGTAAACCTACGTTTTACACCTTTATAACTTGCTAATGCTTGGATTAGTTTATCATGAGGTATTCCGTACTCCATTGACATTGCTAAAGCCACTAAAGCATTTGATAGGTTATGTCTACCTGGTAAGTTAAACTGAAATTGTTTAAACAAACCTTTTGGTGTCTTTACGTCAAAAACATATGTTCCGTTTTTGATGGTTATATTTTGAGCTGAATAATCTGCATCATCCTCAATACCATAGGTGATACCATCTAAAGGCAATCCATTTTTAACGAATAGCTTTCCGTTAGGCTTTAATTTTTTTGAAAAATCTTCAAAAGTTTTTATTAATTCTGAAGCATCACCATAAATATCTAAATGATCTGCATCCATGGATGTTATACAAGCTAAATCTGGACTTAGCGTTAAAAACGAACGATCAAATTCATCTGCTTCAACAACACTAACCTCGTTTCCGTTAAGGATAAGATTAGAATTATAATTCTCGCTAATACCACCTAAAAAAGCAGTTAAAGACACGTCACAAGCATTTAATAAATGTCCTAAAATACTTGTAGTAGTCGTTTTACCATGTGTACCAGCCACAGCTAAACAATAGGTGTTTTGTGTTATAACACCTAAAATTTCTGATCGTTTTAAAACTTTAAATCCATTGTCCTTAAAATACACTAATTGACTGTGTGTTTTAGGCACAGCTGGTGTGTAAACGACTAAGGTCGTTTCGGGATCTAAATAATTAGCCTGGACATTAGCAATTTCATCTTCAAAAACCACCTCTACACCTATATCTTGTAGGCTATTAGTAATTTCTGTTTGAGTTTTATCATAACCAGAAACCTGCTTATTACTTGCTTTAAAATAGCGAGCAATTGCAGACATACCAATACCTCCAATACCAATAAAATAGATGTTATGTATTTTAGATAAATTCATTATTTATTTAGCAATTTTTCAACCTCATCAACAATATGATTGGTTGCATTTACTAAGGCTAATTTTTTTATGTTATTACTTAATTCTTCTTGCTTTTCTTTGGAAGCAACTAGTTGTCCAAATTTATTTTTAAAATCAACTTTTAAATCTTCTTGAGCTATTAAAACTGCTGCATTTTGTTTAACAATAGCTGTAGCATTTTTAGTTTGATGGTCTTCTGCAACATAAGGAGAAGGCACAAAAACAACTGGTTTACCTACAATACAAAGCTCACTAACCGAACTTGCTCCTGCTCTAGAAATAATAAAATCTGCTGCTGCATAAGCATAATCCATTTTATTAATAAATTGATGCACTTGTACATGCTTAGTATTACCATACAACTTATATGTTTGGTAATACAGTTTACCACATTGCCAAATAATTTGCAGATTTAAAGTTTGCAGATAATCTAGTTCACGCTCTAACAATTCATTGATTGCTTTTGCTCCTAAACTCCCGCCTAACACTAAAAGTGTTTGTTTACCTTCTACTAAATTAAAATGTTTGATAGCCTCTGCTCTTTTTGAGGTTATATCCAACAAATCTTGACGTACAGGATTACCTGTTTTAATTATTTTTTGTTTAGGAAAAAAACGCTCTAAACCATTATATGCAACACAAACTTTTTCTACTTTTTTAGCTAACAATTTATTGGTGATTCCAGGATAAGAGTTTTGCTCTTGTATTAAACAAGGAATACCCTTTAAAGCTGCTACTTGTAATAATGGTCCACTAGCAAATCCACCAGTACCAATAGCGACATCAGGCTTGAACTGTTTTATTATTTTTCTGGCATTCCATAAACTACTGATTAACTTAAACGGAAACATCATGTTTTTTAATGTCAACTTACGTTCAATACCAGTAATCCACAGACCTTTTATGTCAAAACCTGCTTGTGGTACTTTTTCCATTTCCATTCTATCTTTTGCTCCTACAAACAAAAACTCAGATTCTGGAAAACGCGACTTAAGCTCGTTAGCAATAGCAATAGCAGGATAGATGTGACCACCAGTACCTCCACCAGATAAAATAATTTTATATGTTTTATTATTATTTTTCACTTTATTAATCTTCTAATGCTTCAGATAAAACCTCTAACGGATTTTCTGCATCAGATTTTTTTTCTTTTAATTTAATTTCTTCTCTTTTAGCACTTACACTAAGTATAACTCCAATTGCCAAACAAGTCATCCAAATACTGGTTCCTCCACTACTAATTAATGGTAGAGTTTGACCTGTAACAGGAAACAACTCTACAGCAACTGCCATATTAATCATGGCTTGAAAAATGATTGGCAATCCTACACCAAGTACTAATAGTTTACCAAAAACGGTATCTGCTTTTTGTGCAACTATTATTATTCTAAACAACAACCACATGTACAAAATGATTAAAGCTAATCCACCAATCAACCCATATTCTTCAACAATAATTGCAAAAATAAAATCTGAGGACGATTGAGGTAAAAAGTTTTTTTGAATACTTTTTCCTGACCCAACTCCAACAACACCACCTGATGCTATGGCTATTTTAGCTCTTTCGATTTGATAATCTCCTTTAGAATCTTCATCATTAAAAAAGTTATCAATTCTACTCATCCAAGTATCTACACGATTTGGCATAGCTTCTGGAAAAGCTTTAGCAACTAAAACAAATAATGTCAAACCAACTAAACCAGCAAATCCCATAGCTAACAAATAACGTATTGGATAACCACCTAAAAACAGTAACGCACAAGCCATAACAAAAATAATTGCTGTTGTTGAAAAGTTAGACGGAAGGATTAGTGCTAATATGATAAATACCGGAATCCATAACGGTAAAATAGACTCTTTAAACGTGGTACTTTTATCTTTTATTTTTGATAAATATCTTGCGATGTATACCATTAAAACTACTGCTGCTAAAGTAGACGTTTGAAAAGACATATTTACAAACGGAATTCTTATCCAACGACTGGCATTTGCACCTCCAATAGTTGTGCCTTGTAAAATAGTTAGAATTAGCAAAACAAATACAACAGGCATCATAACCATTGATAAACCACGAAAATATCTGTAAGGTATTTTATGGACTCCATACATTATAGAAAAACCTAAAAACAAATGCATAAAATGCTTTACAAAATAGGCAAAGGTACTTCCGTCACCACCAATGTAAGCCAAATTACTGGCTGCACTATATACTGGTAAAAACGAAAATATTGCTAATAAAGCTGAAATTGCCCATATTAGTTTATCTCCTTTAATGTTATTTATTATTGTGTTTTGCATGTAATATTAATACGCTCTATAAATATTATAAACTTCTAACTGCCTCCTTAAATTGACGACCTCTGTCTTCGTAATTTTCAAATAAATCAAAACTTGCACAAGCAGGAGATAATAATACGTTATCACCAGCTTCGGCTATTTTGTATGCTATTTTTACAGCTTCGCTCATAAACTGTGTTTCAACAATAACGTCAACCATATTACCAAAATTATCCATTAGTTTTTGGTTATCTACACCTAAACAAATGATGGCTTTTACTTTTTCGTTAATAAAAGGATACAACTCTTTATAGTCATTACCTTTATCAACACCACCAACAATCCAGACTGTTGGAGCAGACACGCTATCTAAAGCAAAATATGTAGCATTTACATTAGTTGCTTTAGAGTCGTTTATATACTGTACTTTATTAATTTTTAACACGTTTTCTAAACGATGCTCCACACCCTGAAAGTTTTCTAAACTTTCACGTATGGTTTGTTTTCTTATTTTAAGTAAATGTGAAACTGTCGATGCAGCCATAGCATTTTTTATATTATGTTTACCTTCTAGAGCTATATTTTTTGTCGGCATAATTATTTGATTATTATCTATTGTTATTATTATTTTGTCCTTATCCAAGTACGCACCATTTTCTATTTTTTTTGTAATTGAAAACGGTAATACTGTGGCTTGAATGGTATTATTGTTTATGTAATTTGCAATCACCTCATCGTCTGCATCATAAATCAAAACATCCTCTTTGGTTTGGTTTTGAGTTATTCTAAATTTTGAAGCTATGTAATTTTCAAACTCATAATCGTATCGATCTAAATGATCTGGTACAATATTGGTAATTATTGCAATTTTAGGTTTAAACTTAAAACAACCATCTAATTGAAAACTACTAACCTCTAGAACATAATTATTATAATTATGCTCTAAAACTTGTTTAGCAAAACTATCACCAATGTTACCAGCCAAACCTACATCCAACTCTTGTTTTAATAAGTGATGTGTTAACATTGCAGTTGTTGTTTTACCATTACTACCTGTAATAGCAACAATGGTTGCGTTGGTAAATTGATTTGCAAATTCAATTTCAGAAATGACAGGCACACCTTTATTTAAAAGCAACTTTACTATAGCTACTTTATCCGGAATTCCTGGACTTTTCATAACAACATCTGCAGCTAATAGTTTAGCTTCAGTATGTTGCTCTTCTTCCCATTCAATTTTATTATGTATAAGAACTTCTTTATATTTTTCTTTTATTTTTCCTTTGTCCGAAACAAAAACCTGAAACCCTTTTGCTTGTCCTAAAAGTGCAGTTCCTACTCCACTTTCTCCTGCTCCAAGAATCACCAATTGTTTCATCTTATCTTAATTTTAGAGTTACAATTGTTAGTATTGCTAGAAAAATTCCAACAATCCAAAATCGGGTTACAATTTTACTTTCGTGATGACCTTTTTTCTGATAATGATGATGTAAAGGCGACATCAAAAAAATACGTCTACCTTCACCATATTTCTTTTTAGTGAATTTAAAATAGCTAACCTGAAGTATCACAGATAATGATTCAGCAAAGAAAATTCCACATAAAACTGGGATCAATAATTCTTTTCTAACAGCAATAGCAATTACTGCAATCACACCTCCAATAGTTAAACTACCTGTATCACCCATAAATACTTGGGCTGGATAAGTATTGTACCATAAAAACCCAATTAATGCACCTACAAAAGCTGCAATAAAAACCACCATTTCACCCAAATTTGGTATAAACATGACGTTTAAATAGTCCGAGAACACAATGTTACCAGAGACAAAAGCAAAAATGGCTAGCACAAACACTATAATAGCAGAACTACCTGCTGCTAAACCATCAATACCATCTGTTAGGTTGGCTCCATTAGAGACTGCTGTTACAATAAAAATTACGATTGGAATAAATATTAACCATGCGTATTTTGCGTAATCATCACCTAACCATGTTACTAAATCTGAGTAATCAAACTCATTATCCTTAACAAAAGGAATTGTTGTTTTTAGTGACTGTTCTGCTGTATTAAATTCTCTTGGTGAGTTTTGTGTAATTAATTCAGTTTCATAAATAGGGTTTACTTTTTCTGTTTTAATCGTAATTCCTGGATGAAAATACATTACAGCTCCAACAAATAAACCAAGCCCAACTTGACCTAAAACTTTAAACTTACCGCTTAAGCCTTCTTTATTCTTTTTAAATACTTTAATATAATCATCTGTAAAACCAACTGCTCCCATCCACAACATGGTAACAATTAATAACACAACATAAATATTATCTAATTTAGCAAATAACAATACTGGTAGCAAAGTGGCTATAATTATAATAATTCCACCCATGGTTGGTGTACCAGCTTTTTCTAACTGACCATCCAAACCTAAATCTCTAACAGACTCTCCAACTTGCTTTTTTTGTAAAGCCAAGATTATTTTTTTACCAAATATTGTAGAAAACAACAACGATACTATAATTGCCAAAGCTGCTCTAAATGTGATAAACTGAAACACACTAGCACCAGGGAATTGGTAGTTATTTTCTAAAAATTCGAATAAATAATATAGCATTCTATTAATCTTTGTTTTTTTATAGATTTTATACTTTCGTAGAAACCCTTTTTTATTTTTGTAATTGTTTTAAAAACTCTTTTACAATTTTAAAATCATCAAAATCCGAACGCTCACCTTTTACCTCTTGGTACGTCTCATGACCTTTACCTGCAATTAAAATAATATCATTAGGGTTAGCTAATTGACATGCAGTTTTAATAGCCTGTTTACGATCTACTATGGATAATGTTTTTTTAAAATTTTGAGGCTCAACACCTTTTTCTATATCTTCAATAATAGTCTCTGGCACTTCGCTTCTAGGATTATCACTTGTAAACACAACTTTTGTACTTAAAGCTGAAGCAATATGCCCCATTTTTGGACGTTTAGTTTTATCTCTATCTCCACCACAACCAACAACTGTAATAACCTCTTCGTTTTTGGTTCTGATATCATTAATAGTTTCTAAAACATTTTGCAAAGCATCAGGCGTATGTGCATAATCGACTATAGCAGTAATTTTTTGATCAGATATCATAAATTGGAAACGACCACTAACACTTTCCAACTCGCTAATTAAACGTAATGTTTCTTGCTTTTCAAGACCCAACAATTCTGCTGTAGCAAAAATCGCTAGTATGTTATACGCATTAAACGTACCGATTAGACGTACCCAAACCTCATTATCATTAAGCTTTAACAATAAGCCATTAAACTGATTTTCTAAAATTTGCGCCTTATAATCCGCGTAACTCTTTAACGCATAAGTGTATGCCTTTGCTTTTGTGTTCTGAAGCATAACGCTTCCGTTTTTATCATCACCATTAGTTAATGCAAATGCAGTTTTAGGTAATTGATCAAAAAAACGTTTTTTGACATCACGATATTCAGCAAAAGTATCGTGATAATCTAAATGATCATGAGATAAATTGGTAAAAATTCCACCTTCAAATTTTAACCCAAGTGTTCTGTTTTGATGTATTCCATGAGAACTAACTTCCATGAAACAAAACTCAACACCTTCCTCACTCATTGTCTTTAAATACTTATTTATAGTTAAAGAGTCTGGAGTAGTATGTGTTGCTGGATATGTAGTATTATCTACCATTATTTTAACAGTTGATAATAATCCTACTTTGTAACCTGCTTTTTTAAATAATTGATATAATAATGAGGCTATTGTAGTTTTACCATTAGTACCAGTAACACCAACAAGTTTTAAATTTTCTGAAGGATTGCCATAATAATTAGCAGCCATAACAGCTAAAGCCTTACTAGAATCGTCAACTTTAATGTAAGTCACATCATCTTTAATAGTATCAGGAAACACCTGACATACAACAGCTATTGCACCTTGCTTAATAGCACCTTTAATATATTGATGACCATCTGTTGCACTACCCTTAATTGCTACAAACACATCATTAACCTCAACTTGACGAGAGTTAAAATGAATATTACGCACCAAAACATCAGTACTACCTTTTACAGCGTCTAATGTTACCTTATATAGTATGTCTTTTAATATACTCACGAAGCTTCTAAAACTATAGTTTGATTATTTTTTAATTTGGTGTTTTTATTAACCGACTGACTTTTAACCAGACCAACACCATTACATTTTACGGTTACATTTACATTCATATTTTCTAACAAAGCCAACGCATCCATAACTGATAAACCTGTAACATCAGGCATTATAGTTTTGTAAGTATTTGCAGTTTTATAATACCCTTCATATTCTTTTTCAACCTTTGGATCTGCTACGTCTAATGACGCAACTTGATCAATCAAAGGTGTATCTGTAAATATTTTTTGTGCTACCTTTTTAAACACTGGACCAGAAACGTCTGCTCCATAAAATCCTTTTTTTATACTTGGCTTATGTATGACAACAATACAAGAATACTTAGGTTTGTCAGAAGGGAAATATCCTGCAAACGACGAAATATACCTTGGTTTTCTAGCCCAATCATCCATCCAATACTCTACACGTGCTGTTCCTGTTTTACCACTCATTGAAAAATAATCTGAGTATAAGGATTTACCAGTACCTTTAGTCACTACATTTTCCAACATTTGTTTTGCTGCATTTAAAGTTGCATCAGAACATATTTTTGGGTTAATTATTGTTTTTTCAAAAACCTCTATAGGCTTATCTAAGTCTTTGACTTCTCTTATAAACCTAGGTTTAACCATAACACCATTGTTTGCAACAGCGTTATAAAATGTCAAGGTTTGCAAAGGTGTAATTCTTAAATTATAACCATAAGCTATAGATGGCAACGCATTACGACTCCATTTATCATCTCCAGGTCTTGGTATCATAGGTTCTCCTTCTCCCTTAATTGAAATACCTAGTTTTTTATCTAAATTCCAACCACTTAAAATATCTAAAAATCGGTTAGGATTTTTAGCATAAGCAGTATTAATAATTGTTGCTAAACCTATATTAGATGACACTTCCAATGTTTTAGCAACAGATATTTCACCATTACCATGAGAATCTTTTATACCTCTTCCATAAAACACCTTATACCCATTACCTGTATCAATAACATCAGAGGTATCCACCTTTTTATCTTCTAAAGCAGCCATTAAAGCCATAAGCTTAAAGGTAGAACCCGGTTCATGAGATTCATAAACCGCATAGTTTCGTTTTTCGTAATAATGACCAGAACTTGTTTTTCCTAAATTAGAAATTGCTTTTACCTCACCTGTTTCAACTTCCATTACTACAACTGTACCATGCTCAGCTTCATATAACTCTAACTGCTCCAACAATGCATGATGAGCAATATCTTGTATATTAACATCAATTGTGGTGTACACATCAAAACCATCTTTAGGTTCGACTTGATCGTAATCTAAAATAGGCTTCCATTGTCCTTTCCCTATTTTTTGCTTTAAACGCTTTCCGTTTTTTCCTCTTAAATAATCTACACCAAAAGCACCATCAATACCAGCTCTTGTTATATTTCCATCATCATCTGTACGCTCATACCCAATAGTACGCTGCGCAACTTCACCTAAAGGATGTTCCCTTTTTACTTTTTGCTCTACAATTAAACCGCCTTTAAAAGCACCTAATTCCAACAATGGAAAACCTCTAAATTTTAAGTAATCAGAATACCCAATATTACGCGCCAACAAATAGTATCTATTTTTGTTTGCTCTAGCTTTGCCTAATTCTTTTTTATAATAAGTTGCAGGTTTTCCAGAATATTTTGACAATGCCTGACTTAAAGGAATTAAATTAGCCTTAAAGTTTTTATCCGATGGCGTGACAGCATCAAACAAAATATCATATTTAGGAATTGAAGTTGCTAACAAACTACCATCAGAAGAGTAAACATTACCTCTATTAGCAGGTATCACAACATCCTTAATAGCACGTTTATCTGCCAGAGCTCTGTACTTATCTCCATCCACCACTTGAATGGTTAACAATTTTCCAACCACAAGCAGCCCAAAGATGAACATACATCCTGCGACAAAATACAATCTGTTTAATATGTTCTTTTCGTTTACTGCCACGATTTGAACTTAGCTTTCTGGTTTAACAATTATTTTTTTTGGCGGAATTACGGAAGGCGCCAACCCTTTTTCTTTCATTTTTTTCACAACCGAAGACTCCATTTTAAGTTGCATTAACTTGGTTCTTCCATCATACAACTCGGATCGCAATTCTTTGACTTGATTATTAAGCTTTGCTATCTCATGCACTTTTTTATCCAAACTATGTGAACTTGCTATCATAACTAAGGCTAAAGCCGAAATAAATATGATAAGCTTCCAGTTTTTAAACGAATCTTCACTAACTAAAAAAGTACCTCTTAACAGGCTATAGATGCTTTTTTTCATTAATCAAATGTTGTTGCAATTCGTAACTTTGCGCTACGCGCTCTGTTATTTATTTTTATTTCTTCTTTTGTTGGTATTATTAATCCTCCAACTTTTTTTAATGGCACTTCAAAACGACCAAACACATCTCGTTCTGGCTCACCTTCAAACAAACCATTACGTATAAAACGTTTTACCAATCTGTCTTCCAAAGAGTGATAAGAAATCAAACTTAATCGACCCTCTGGTTTTAAAATCTCAGGTGTTTGCTGTAAAAATTCTTTTAAAGCCTCAATTTCTTGATTAACCTCAATACGAATAGCCTGATATATTTGAGCTAATATTTTATTTTCATGCTTTGGCGACAAAAACTTTTGCAACACTTTTTTAAGCTGATCACTTGTTTTTATAACTTCATCTTTACGATGCTCTACAATCAACCTAGCCATAGCAGGAGCAGCACGAAGCTCTCCATATTGTGACAAAACCTGTTTTAATTGCTCTTCATCATACTCATTAACCACATGATATGCCGACAATGCATCATTCTGATTCATTCGCATATCTAAATCTGCTTCAAAACGTGTTGAAAAACCACGCTCAGCAACATCAAATTGATGAGATGACACACCAAAGTCTGCTAAAACACCATCCACTTGTTTTACACCATGAAAACGTAAAAAACGTTTTATGTACCTAAAATTTTCATGTATTAAAGTAAACCTAGGATCGTCTATAGCATTTTCTAACGCATCTTTATCTTGATCAAAAGCATACAACTTCCCATCCTCTCCTAATCGTTTTAAAATTTCTTTACTATGACCTCCACCTCCAAAGGTCACATCCACATACACACCATCAGGCTTAATATTTAAACCATCAACCGTTTCGTGCAATAATACTGGATTATGATATGCTGTCATCGTCTTCGTCGTTACCCATTACCTCTTCAGCTAAATCTGCAAAATCATCTGCTGCATCATCAATAGCTTTTTCATACTTCGTTTTATCCCAAATCTCAACAATATTAACAGCAGAAGACATCACGATATCCTTTTTAATTGATGCAAAACCAACCAAATCTTTAGGTATTAACAAACGTCCGCTTACATCGACCTCCACAATTTTAACTCCAGCAGTAAACCTTCTGATAAAATCATTATTCTTTTTTTTAAAGCGATTTAGCTTATTAATTTTTTGCATCAACACATTCCATTCTTGCATTGGATACAACTCCAAACACTCTTGAAAAACTGCTCTTTTAATAACAAAACCATTTTGCAACTCAGGAGCCAACTGTTTTTTCAGCGCAACAGGAAGCATAAGCCTGCCTTTTGCGTCTACTTTACATTCGTATGTTCCTATTAATGAGTTCACAACCAATTTTTTGTGTCAAAATTTGTAAAAGTCAAATATATTGAAAAAAACACCACTTTTTACCACAATTTACCACATTGTTAATAAGTATTGCAATTTTAACAGAAAAACGAGCATATAAAACCCCAAAAAACAAGGAAAAACAACTTAAAATGAAGATGATAATTGGTGGGATTTTTGAGGAGTGCAAATAAATAAAACTATGTTGAAGATAATTGTTAAAATGTCTATTTTTTAAATGAAATACTTATATTTGCTTTTGATGCAAACTAGTAATCATTAATGAGTCGTACACTAAAAAAAGAAGGAAAATTTAACTACATAGAAGTTGGTGAAGGACAGCCAATTATAGTGCTTCATGGTTTAATGGGAGGCTTAAGTAATTTTGACGCAGTAACAACTTTTTTTAGCGACAAAGGTTATAAAGTTATTATTCCGGAACTTCCAGTATACACTATGCCCTTAATAAAAACTAATGTAAAAGCCTTTGCAAAATATCTTTTTGATTTTATTGAATTCAAAAAACTAGACAATGTTGTTTTACTAGGAAACTCATTAGGTGGACACATTGGACTTTACCACACGAAACTTCATCCAGAAAAAGTTAAAGCATTAGTTATAACAGGAAGCTCAGGGTTATACGAAAGTGCAATGGGTGGAGGCTACACAAAACGAAGTGATTACGAGGTGATTAAGAAAAAAGCACAAGAAGTGTTTTATGATCCTGAAGTTGCTACTAAAGAAATTGTTGATGAAGTTTATGAAACCGTAAACGACCGCAATAAATTAATTAAAACCTTAGCTATCGCAAAAAGTGCTATTAGACACAATATGGCTAAAGACCTACCCAACATGAATGTACCAACTTGTATTATTTGGGGTAAAAACGATGGCGTTACACCTCCTGAAGTAGCTACCGAGTTTAATACGCTTTTACCAAATTCTGATTTATTTTGGATAGACAAGTGTGGTCATGCTGCAATGATGGAGCATCCTGATACATTCAATCAAATTTTATTTGACTGGTTAAAGTCACGACAAATCTAATAGTGTAAAACTATTAAGTAATAACTTTATAAAAGACATTTCTGTTTACCACAGAAATTAAACATAGTATTGTAATGCACATTAAATCTGCCGAATTTGTTACTAGTAATTCTGACGCATCAAAATGCCCAAAAGAAAGACTACCAGAATACGCCTTTATAGGCAGAAGTAACGTCGGAAAGTCCTCACTGATTAACATGCTTACTAGCCGAAAAAGCTTAGCCAAGACATCAGGTAGACCAGGAAAAACTCAATTAATTAATCACTTTATAATTAATCAAAATTGGTTTTTGGTAGACTTACCAGGTTATGGTTATGCACGTGTATCTAAAAGCACTAAAAAGGTATTCCAAAAATTTATCACTCAGTATTTTGAACAACGCGAACAATTAGTTACAGCTTTTGTTTTAGTTGACATCAGACATAAACCACAGCCTATTGACCAAGAATTTATGCAATATTTAGGCGAAAGTGGTATTCCGTTTTCAATTATATTTACGAAAGCAGACAAACTTAGACCAAAAGCAATTGAAAACCATATTGAAGAATACAAAAAAATATTATTAGAAACCTGGGAAGAAATGCCCAATTATTTTATCACTTCCTCAAGTAAAGATATTGGCAAAGATGGAGTTTTAAACTATATTGACAGCCTAAACAACTCTATTGTTATTGAGTAAATTTTCATCGATCTTAATTATTACAAAACTACACCTAAGCATACTAACCTAATTGTAAATATTATGTTTCTTTCTGCTTAAACACAACATAAGTAAAAGACAATAATAGAATTACATACTGTGCTTTATTGACTTGCTAGCTTTGATGGTATATTCATTAATCAAGAGAATTACCTACTACTTATAAAAGAATCAAAGCGTTAACGACAATCTAAACAAAATAGCAAAAGAGCTAATTACTATAAAACGGAAATACTACAACAAGTAAATACTATTGCTTAACATCTAATGCATCACGCAGTGCATTACCTATCAACATAAAAGCCATTACCAATAACATAATACACAAACCTGGTAGTATTGCTAAATAAGGTTTACCTAAGATAATATAATTATAATGATCCTTAATCATTGCTCCCCAACTTGCCATAGGTGGTTGTGCACCAATCCCCAAAAAACTTAAACCAGACTCTATTAAAATTGCTGCTGCAAAATTAGCAGCACAAATAACAATTACTGGAGCCATTATGTTTGGTAAAATATGTTTTGTTATAATTCTAAAATCATTAAATCCTAAAGCTCTAGCTGCTGTTACATACTGCATTTGCTTTGCACTTATAATTTGACCTCTAACAACTCTAGCAACTTCAACCCACATTGTTAAACCAACAGCTATAAAAACTTGCCAAAACCCTTTACCTAAAGCCAAAGTAATAGCAATAACCAAAAGTAATGTTGGAATTGACCAAGTAACGTTTATAATCCACATTATAAAAGCATCTACTTTTCCACCATAATAACCCGCTACACTACCCATAAAAACACCAATAACTAATGAGATGAACACAGCTACAAAACCTATAAAAAAAGAAATTCTTGCTCCCACCAACAATCTACTTAACAAATCACGACCATATTTATCTGTCCCTAAATAAAAAGTTACAGTCTCTATATATTGTTGCGCTGAGTTTTGAATTATAAAATCTGCTGCTATAGTTTTGGTTACCCCTTTTAAACCATCTGAAGCATACTCGGTATACGTTAATTGATTTTGATCAAAACTATAATTTGTAATAGGAATTTCTGTACTCGTATTTTTTGTTCCAAAAAAAACTTTATCTAAAAAAGATTGATTGTTTTCAATTTTAGAAGGAATAGTTAACATATCTACTGTAAACCCAGGTGATTTAGAATGAATAGAAACATGCATTTGGTTTGCATTTTGAGAAGCGTCTGGAGCAATCAAATAAGCAAAAATTGATATTAATCCGATTACAACAATACATGACAAACTAAAAACGCCCCAAAAGTTTTTTTTAAACTTTTGAAGCGCTATTTGAGTTAATGATTTAGCTTTAGTAGTCATCATTACTATTTCTAATTCTTGTTATATAAGAATTAATATAATTTAGTTTTTTATTGTTGCTACTTTTTTGATTTCGTAAGTCATTTTTAAGTCGTTTAACACATTGATTGCTTCTTCAACGTAAACATCTTTACTTAAATTTTCATGCCATCTATTACGTTTATCACGAAGTATTGTGTCTTGTTCAAATAACTTTTGCTCATAAGGCAATGACTCAAAAGTAAGATTAGTTTTATAATCTGAAATTGCATCAAACTGTTTTGATTCTTTTTCATTTAACTCCAATTCAGCTTTATATTTTTCGTAATTAAGAGAATAATGGTTATTATCCATTTTTGATTTTGCCCATCTTGCACTATTTTCAATTAACCTAAGTTGCTCGTTATTTTCCATACGTTGCTTACTTTTAGCAATTGTTGCATCATAGTCAAAATAACTGTTCCAAATTTCAAAATCTACTGGTGTAATTTTGTCCCAAGCTAACGGATTTTCTTGATCGCGCTCACCAATATCAATAAAACTATATCTATCCGGAACTACAACATCACTTTTAACACCCTCTAATTGAGTAGAACCTCCATTAATACGGTAAAATTTTTGACGCGTCAGTTTTAAAGCACCTAAATCTCCGTGAGAACTATTACGTACCATTCTATTTAAATCTAAAACATTTTGTACAGTACCTTTTCCGTAAGTTTGTTTACTTCCTATAATAATTGCTCTTTTATAATCTTGCATAGCTGCTGCTAAAATTTCTGAAGCAGATGCAGATAATTCATTTACCATTATTACTAAAGGACCATCCCAAACAATTGATTTATCCTCGTCACTTAAAACTTCTTTAGGTGCATCCGTAGACCTAACTTGTACAATTGGTCCATCTTTAATAAATAAACCAGCCATATCAACAACGGTTCTTAAAGATCCTCCACCATTGCTTCGCAAATCTAAGACTAAACCTTCAACGCCTTCTTCTTTTAAACGTTCTATTTCTTGTTTAATATCTGTTGCAGCGTTTCTGTTTTTATAGTCATCAAAATCTATATAAAATTTAGGTAGATTAATAACTCCGTAATTTCTATTGTCTTTTTTAACAATTGAAGATTTTGCATAAGTTTCTTCAAGCTCAACAATATCTCTAGTAATAGCAATGTCCTCCATTGTACCATCTACTTTTTTCATTGTCAAAATAACTTTAGTCCCTTTGGGTCCTTTTATAAGTTTTATGGCATCATCTATACGCATACCAACAACACTTATTGCTTCTTTTTCTTTTTCTTGACGCACTTTAACTATAGCATCGCCAACTTCTATCTTACCATCTCTCCAGGCTGGTCCACCAGAAATTAATTCGACTATTTTAATGTAATCCATTTTTTTCTGCAAACGCGCTCCTATACCTTCTAATTTTCCAGACATTTGTTGGTCAAATCTATCTTTATCTGTTGGAGCCATGTAAGATGTATGAGGATCAAACTCTTCAACAATAGTGTTAACATACATTGAGAACCAATCTTCACGATCCATATCCTCTACATAATCTGTAAAATAGTTATCTAAAGTTTTTAAAGTTTCTGCTCTTGCATCTGCTTCAAGTTGTGTCAAACTCTTTTTCACTTTAGGAGTTTCTTCAACTACTGATTCTTCGTCTTCATCTGTGTTTAATTCTTCATTTTGACCTTCTATTAATAAGTCATAACTAGATAATGTATTAAATTTCAACTGTTGTCTCCAACGCTCTTTTAACCCTTTTTTAGTTTTTACAAATTCTAAAGCTTCATAATCTGCATTATAATCTTCGTCTAAATTAAAATTAAACGGTTTAGACAAAATAGACTTATAATATGTTTTAGCTTCTTTTTGACGACTAATTAAACGCTCATGCACAACACTAAAAAATGTTATGTCGTAAGTTTTTAATTGATCATCAATTAAATTTTTATACTTTTTAAACTCCTCTATGTCAGATTGTAAAAAGTATCTTTTAAGTGGATCTACTAATTCTATATAATCTGAAAAAATTTCAGCAGAAAAATCATCATCAAGTTCTTTAGGCTCAAAGTGTAGCTGATCTAAAGCTAGCGTAATGATTTGGATTAGTAATTTATCTTTATCTGGATTATCATCTACCTTAGCCGTAAAACTACATGACCCAAAAGCCAATAGCAAAACAAGCAACATTATGTTATATTTCCTTTTCATTCTGATTATATTAAATTTATAAGAAATTTCTACTAAAGTAATGAAAAAACCATGCCAATAAAACCTTATCCGCCTAATTTTTTGTTAAACTGAATATTTTGGGCTGTAACGCTAGATTTTATGTATTTTAGCTAAGTAAAAAAACTATGTAATTATGAGCAAAAAACCGTTGATTTTAGTCACTAATGACGATGGAATTACTGCTCCGGGAATTTTGGCTTTAATTGAAGTTATGGAATCTCTTGGAGATGTTGTTGTTGTTGCACCTGATAGCCCACAAAGTGGAATGGGTCATGCCATTACAATTAATAATGTATTACATCTTGATAAAGTCTCTAAAAAAGGGGATGAAACTTTACAATATAGCTGTTCTGGCACACCTGCAGATTGTGTAAAAATCGCTATTAATGAGGTTTTGGACAGACGTCCTGACCTTTGTGTATCTGGTGTAAACCATGGTTCTAACAGCTCGATTAACGTGATATATTCCGGAACGATGAGTGCTGCTGTTGAAGCTGGTGTTGAAGGTATTCCTGCTATAGGATTTTCATTATTGGACTACAGTTGGGATGCCGATTTTGAAACCGCAAAAAAATACATTAAACAAATTGCTAAAAATGCACTTAATAACGGTATTGCAGAAGGGGTTGTTTTAAACGTAAATATACCATCGTCTGAAAATACTGAAATTAAAGGCATAAAGGTTTGCCGACAAGCTAGAGCTAATTGGAAAGAAAAATTTGATAAACGACAAACACCACAAGGTAAAGATTATTATTGGCTAACTGGTGAATTTGTTAATTACGATAAAGGCAATGATACTGATGAACATGCCTTATCAGAAGGTTATGTTTCTGTTGTACCTGTTCAGTTTGATTTAACAGCTCATCATTACATTCAAAAATTAAATAGCTGGCAACTTGAAGACTAAAAAAGATATTATTATTGGTTTTATACTTGGTATAATTTCTACTTGTATTGGTTTCATTTTATACATTTTAATTTTTTCTAAATATGGTATTGAAGACACTATTAGACAAGCCTTGCAATTTAAATTTCTTGACAAATTGGTAAGTTTAGGTGCATTGCTTAACTTAGTGCCATTCTTTTTATTTTTAAACAAAAAACAAGACAATAAAGCCAAAGGTGTATTAATAGCAACAGTAATTATTGGTTTAATCCTTATAATAAATAGATTATAATTTGAAATATTATATCATTTCTGGAGAAGCATCAGGAGATTTACATGGCTCTAACCTAATGAAAGCTTTGCAAAAACAGGACGTTAATGCAGACTTTAGATTTTGGGGAGGAGACCTAATGCAAGACGTTGGCGGAACATTGGTAAAACACTATAAAGCATTAGCTTTTATGGGGTTTTCTGAAGTTATAATGAATTTGCGTACCATTACTAAAAACCTATCGTTTTGTAAAACAGATATTGAAAAATATAATCCTGATGTCATTATTTTTATTGACTATCCAGGTTTTAATTTACGGATTGCAAAATGGGCAAAACAAAAACAATTTAAAACACACTATTACATATCGCCTCAAATTTGGGCTTGGAAAGAAGGACGTATTAAAGCTATCAAAAATGATGTAGACCAAATGTATGTTATCCTTCCTTTTGAAAAAGATTTTTACGAAAAAAAGCATAATTATCCAGTTCATTTTGTTGGACATCCTTTAATAGATGCTATTTCTGACAGAACACAAGTTGATGATTATAAATTTAGAAAAGATAATGATCTAAGCGACAAACCTATTATTGCATTACTTCCTGGAAGCAGAAAACAAGAAATTACAAAAATGTTATCTGTAATGCTTAGCGTTGTGGATGATTATCCAGATTACCAATTTGTAATTGCTGGTGCACCAAGTCAAGATTATAGCTTTTACAAAACATTTATAAAACAAAGTAACGTCAGCTTTATAAGTAATAAAACTTACGATTTACTAAGTTTATCAACTGCTGCACTTGTTACTTCTGGAACTGCAACTTTAGAAACCGGACTTTTTAAAGTCCCACAAGTAGTTTGTTATAAAGGGAGTTGGGTGTCTTACCAAATTGGAAAACGTGTTGTAAACCTAGAATATATTAGCCTTGTTAATCTTATATTAGATAAAGAAGCTGTAACAGAATTAATTCAGAATGATTTTAATACTAAAAAACTAAAATCTGAATTAGACAGGATTCTTGATGAATACGAGCGCACTAAATTTTTTATGGATTATTATGAACTTGAAAAAAAATTGGGCGGTAAAGGCGCAAGTCAAAATACTGCTAAATTAATTTATGATGCATTAAACGATTGATATTTAAATGAAAAAAATCGCTATTCTCCTACTTATTAACACTGTTTTGTCTTGCGGAAGCTCTAAAAGCAAACGCGTAGTGACCACCAAATCTGAAAGTCAAACTGTTAGTAAAAACAGAAAAAGACCCTCTAATAGAAACAGTCAAACCAAAACGGCTACCAAAAACAATTCTACTATTGAGACTATTCCTGTAAGCAACAGAACCATAGCCAATATTATAAGTAAAGCCGAAAGTTTTGAAGGTGTAAAATACAAATATGGTGGTACTACAAAAAAAGGAATGGATTGTTCTGGTCTATTATATACTTCTTTTGGATCTGAAAATATAGCTATACCTAGAACTTCTAGTGCATTATCAACTTATGGAGATTGGGTTGATGTCAAGCAAGTACAGGAAGGTGATTTACTTTTTTTTGCTACTAGACGTAATAGCAGAACCATAAATCATGTTGGAATGGTTACCTCATCTAGAGCAGGTCGTGTAGAGTTTATACATGCAAGTACAAGCAAAGGAGTAATGACCAGCTTACTATCAGAGCGTTACTGGTACTTTGCTTTTGTACAAGCACGTCGTATTTTGTAAGAATAATCATTATATTGAAGGATGAAAATATTTCGTTTTTCAATTATTAAGCTTGCTTTTTGTTTAATTATTGGTATTATTATTTCCAAATATTTAGACTTAGGTATATTCATTAGCCTTATTGCTTCGGTTGTACTAACCAGCATTACTGTTCTACTTTATTTTCTTTGTAAAAAGAATACTAGCCTTGTAACTGTTTTCGGAATTTCAACTTTATTAAGCTTTATTGCTATTGGTATTTTTGTTACTAATGTAAATGAAGACTTACGTAAACATTCTCATTTTTCTTCTGTTTTAAGTGAAACTACTTCTGAACAAAACATTACTTTTAGAATTAGAGAACTTTTAAAACCTAATGCTTTTAGCCAACGTTATTATGTAGATATTTTACAAATTGAAAATACCGTTGTCACAGGTAAAGCCTTATTAAACATTAAAAAAGACAGTCTAAATACAATTTTACCTATTGACGCTATATACCTTTCAAAAGCTAAACTTAATGCTTTACAAACTCCTTTAAATCCTGATCAATTTAATTATAAAAACTATTTAGCCAAACAGCAGGTATATTTTCAGTTGTATGAAACTCATCAAACCTTATTACAATTAGATCATCAGACTAGAACTGTATTTGGATTTGCAGCTAAATTTAGAAATCTTATAAATTTTAAATTAAAGCCATATAATTATACTGAAGATCAACTCTCCATTATTAATGCTTTATTATTAGGTCAAAGACAACATATAACTAAATTAGTTTATGACAATTATACAAATGCAGGAGCTATACATATATTAGCTGTATCAGGATTGCATGTTGGAATCATACTACTAATTCTGAATTTTATTTTCAAACCCTTAGAACGTCTAAAAAAAGGATTACTTATAAAAACAAGTATTATATTAATTTTACTTTGGATTTACGCATTAATTGCTGGAGGGTCTGCCTCTATAATTAGAGCAACAACTATGTTTAGTATCGTTGCTATAGGTATGAATTTAAAGCGTCCAACAAACATTTATAATACCTTAGCAATTTCAGTATTTATTCTATTATTAGTCAAGCCAAACTTTTTATTTGATGTTGGATTTCAGTTAAGTTATGCTGCTGTTATAGCTATTGTTAGTTTTCAACCAATTTTAGAACGCCTTTGGTCACCAAAATATTTGTTAAGCAAAAAATTATGGCAAACACTTACAGTCACAGTAGCCGCACAATTTGGAATAATACCTATAAGCTTATATTACTTTCATCAATTTCCTAGTTTGTTCTGGTTATCAAACTTGGTAGTTATTCCGTTTTTAGGTATTATTTTAGGTTTTGGAATTTTAATTATTGTATTGTCACTTTTTGGTATGCCTAAAACTATTGTTTCTGATAGTTTTGGACTGGTTATTGATTGGATGAATCATTTTTTTGGATGGATATCTAACCAAGAAAACTTTTTAATAACTGATATACCATTTACTATTACTCAAGTTATAGTAAGCTACCTTATAATACTCTGTGCTTATAAAATGTTTCAGTTAAAAAATCATAGATGGGTAGCGTTAACATTATTATCTGTTATAATGTTGCAAGTGACTTATTCTTATAATTTTTATAGTACAAAAGGTGATACACTTATCGTGTTTCATAAAGGAAGAAATACACTATTGGGACAAAAACACAATAACACATTAGCTGTGTTTTCTAATTTAAAGTCTGCCGAAAACAATAGTATAATTAAGAGCTATGCTGTTAAAAATAATATTAAAACCATACCATCACAACCTTTACAAGCTATATATAAATTGAAAAATAACTACCTATTAATAGTTGATAGTTTGGGTGTATATAATTTAAAAGGGGTGAAAATTGATTTTGTATTATTGACACAATCACCTAAAGTAAACTTAGACCGTTTGATTGACAGTTTAAAACCAAAAGTTATTATTGCTGATGGAAATAATTACAAATCGTATGTCAAACAATGGAGTAATACTTGTAAGAAACAAAAACTCCCATTTTACCATACTGGCAAAACGGGAGCTTATATTATAAAGTAAAAAAGTATTAAGCGTTGTCCTTAAACTCGGCTTTAAACTCTTTATAATACTTATCAAAATCTGTTTGAGTTTTCATCTCTAAATGTTTATTAGATTCAAACATTTTTAAATACATTTCAAGTTGTTGTGGTGTTTTATATCCAGTAATTGGCGCAATCAATTGTGCGTCTTCATCAAAAAACAATAATGTAGGATAAGCTCTAACACCCAAACCTCTTGATAATTGATGTGTAGAATTACGTCTTGTAGCCTTAGCAGGATCATAATTTGGATTAGTGTAAGTCTTACCTTTAAATTCTATAGTCTCATCACCTTCTGCATTAAACTTTACAGCATAAAAGTTTTTATTTACATAAGCTATAACATCTTTATTAGAAAAAGTACGTGCGTCCAACAACTTACAAGGTCCACACCATGAAGTGTAAGCATCCATCATTATTTTTTTTGGTTCTTTTTTTTGAAGCTCTACAGCTTCTTCTAAAGTTAACCAGTTAATTTTATCTTGAGCAATCGTATTGACTGTAAATAATAAAGCAAGTGCTAAAAGTAAGTTTTTCATTGTAAGACTGTTTTGTTTTGTAGTCGCAAATAGTATTCCAAATTTACAAAAAAAAGAAACGCCTCATGATAGAGGCGTTTTTAATTTATAAGTTATGATGTTAAATTATCTAACACCGTGCATTAATTTTTTTAATAAAGGATTTAAAACTGCAGACACTAAACCAACAGCAATTGGGACTAAAGTAAAAATTAAGAAAAATGTACTTAAAGAATACTCTTCAGTTATTTTATCTATCATTCCTCCCATTGTTCCTGCTGCCTTTTGACCTATAGCTATTGCTAAATACCAAATACCAAACATAAATCCAATCATACGTCCTGGAACTAATTTACTTAAATAAGACAAACCTATTGGAGAAATACATAACTCACCCATTGTATGTAATAAATAAGCTAAAATTAAAAATATCATGCTTACAGATGCTGTTTTAGCGCCTTGATCAATACCTAAAGTACCAAAAACAAGAACACCAAAACCTAATCCTAATAGAACCAATCCAATTCCAAATTTCATTGCAGCACTAGGGTTGTATTTACTTTCCCACCATTTGGAGAAAAATGGAGCTAATGTAATTATAAAAAATGAATTTAGAATTCCAAACCAAGTCGCAGGAACCTCTGTACCTTCTTTACTAAATTCATTATTAATTTTATAAATAACTATTGCCCATAAAAGCACAAATGATAATGCTAACACGATATTAGAAAGTGCAATTTTTTTATAAGTTTTCTGGAATAATAAATATAAAACCCAAGTTATAATTGCCAAAGGTCCAACAGTTAATATTAAATCTACGATTTTAAAAACCATAGCAGAACTGCCAGAAAGTGCTCTAGATGTATAATCTCTCGCAAAAATTGTCATAGACCCTAAAGATTGTTCAAATGCAGCAAAGAAAAACACTGTAAAAACACCAAAAATAGAAACAGCAATAATACGATCCCTAACAATTCTGGTATATCTAGATATTCTTGTTATAATTAAAAACAAGAACATTGCTAATGAGGCTAAAATAATAACATTGGAACCACTTAATGAACCTACATTAAAAGGCACAAAATTGATCCCTGAAATTTTTGCTAATGGATCATTAATCAAATACAATAACCCTCCTACAGAAGATAAAACAATTAATATTTTATCTAACGTAGTGAAAGGGTTTAACTTCTCCACCTCTTCATCTTCTATTTCTAAAACGACACTTTCTTCGTTAATATTTTGAGGCAATTCAACTTGATGAACTTTTGAAGGTTTCTCTCCAATACTACCAAAAAAGTCCTTTGCTAACCAAAATTGAATTAAGCCTAGTAACATAAATATACCTGCCAAACCAAATCCATAACTCCATCCTTCATTTTCTGCAAGGTAACCACATAACATCATTCCAAAAAAAGCTCCTGCATTAACTCCCATATAATATATGGTGTATGCTCCATCTTTTTTAGACTCTTTACCTTTATACATTTCAGAAATCATTGATGTCATATTAGGTTTAAAAAAACCTGTACCAATAATTAGCAATGCTAAACCTATGTACAATGATGCTGGAGTTTCAAAAACCATTGACAAATGTCCTAACATCATAATAAAACAACCAATAATAACTGCCCATTTGTAACCTGTAAATTTATCTGCTATCCATCCTCCTAAAATAGGTGTTAAATATAATAATGCTCCATAGGTCCCGATTAAAGATAAAGCGTGTTCTCTTGGCCATTCCCAGCCTGGATTATCACTTATTATTGGAGCTGTTAAAAATAAGACTAATAAAATACGCATTCCGTAGAACGAAAAACGCTCCCACATTTCAGTAAAAAATATTATAAATAATCCAGCTGGATGACCTATAACCTTGTCTTTAAATAGGTTTTCAATATCTGTATTCATATTTTATTATAGTTAGTTAAAAAAAGAAAACCTCACAAATATTAATTTGTGAGGTTTATGCATGTATATTTATTTAGTTTTCAGCTAATTCAAAACCTTCAGCTTCTTCGTGTTTTAATATGCGTTCGCTCTCCTCAGCACCATGTGTTAATCTTTTAAGTGGTTTTAGCATTGCTATAAATAGCAAACCAATAATTACAGTAAAAATCACGATACCTGTAAATATTGCCAACTCTCCATATTCACTAGCAGATTCTCCTACTATTCCAGCTACTTTATTTCCTAAACCTGTAGCTGCAAAATAAACTCCCATCATTAAGGAGGCATATTTTACTGGTGCTAATTTAGTTATAAATGATAATGCAACTGGAGAGATACACAATTCTCCAATAGTGTGAAATAAATACGCTAATACTAACCAAATCATACTAGATGTTCCAGAATTCTCAAATTCCATAGCTGCAAAAACCATAAATAAAAATCCAAATCCCATTATTATAATACCTAAAGCCATCTTAAACAATGAAGATGCTTCCTTCCCTTTTAGTTTTCGTTTAGCCCATATTCCTGCTATAAATGTTGCAAATAAGATAATAAATCCAGCGTTTAAACTTTGAAACATTACCGTTGGAATTTCCCAACCAAATAGCATTCTATCTGTTTTTGTATCTGTATACAAATTCATTAATCCGCCTGCTTGTTCAAAAGCACCCCAAAATATTATTACCATTATGAAGGATAATAATAATACTAAAAAACGATCTTTAAATAATTGACTATCTAATTCTTTGTATATCATCATTAACAATGCAGTAATTGAAGTTAAAAAAATAAATAGCAATCCAAATCCCCATTCCAAAGTATACCATCCATATACAGATGCAACTAACAATAATAACACTATTACTAGTTGTTTAGGAGAGCTAAACAATTTAGAGTATAGCTGCCCATAAGAAACTTCATTTTTATCTCCAACATTTGGCACAAAATTACCAACCTCTTTTAAATATTTTTGTCCATATAGATAGTTAATTAAACCAAAAACCATAACAACTCCTGCTAAACCAAAACCAGCATGCCATCCCCATTTTGCAACAACTCCTCCAACAATCATAGTTGCTAATAATGATCCTAAATTGATACCGATATAAAAGATACTAAACCCTTTATCTCTTCTAATATCACCTTCTTTATATAAACCACCAACCATTGTTGATATATTTGGTTTTAATAAACCAACCCCTAAAATAACTAATCCTAATCCAGTATAAAAAGCCCAAATATCAGTTAAAACTAAAACAGCATGACCTAAACACAAAACAATAGCACCAGCCAAAACAGCTTTTTTCTGACCTATTAGCTTATCCGCTATCATACCTCCTGGTATAGACATAACATAAACTAACATTGTATACCATCCATAAAGAGCCAAAGCCTCTTGACTAGTCCAACCTAAACCTGCTCCTCTATCATCTCCAATAGTGGCTGTTGTCATATATAGTACTAAAAGTGCTCTCATTCCATAATAAGAAAATCGTTCCCACATTTCAGTTAAAAACAAAATATAAAGACCAATTGGCTGACCAAACAGCTCTTTTTGATGTGGTTTTAAAGTTTTACTTGACATATTAAAAATATTAGTTAGTTTAGTTTAAAGTTTATCGCCTAATGTGCGATTGATAAAGTTTGTCATTTTAGTATACAAATGCAATCTTGTATTACCTCCATAAATACCATGGTTTTTATCAGGATAAATCATCCATTCAAATTGCTTATTAGCTTGTACTAAAGCTTCAACCATGCGCATAGTATTTTGTACGTGTACATTATCATCTCCTGTACCATGTATTAATAAAAAGTCTCCTTTTAATTTATCTACATGATTTATTGGTGAATTATCATCATAACCACTAGCGTTTTCTTGTGGAGTTGTCATGTAACGTTCAGTATAAATAGAATCGTAAAACCTCCAACTAGTAACAGGAGCAACAGCTATAGCCATTTTAAATACATCATTACCTTTAAATAACGCATTACTACTCATAAAGCCTCCATAGGACCATCCCCAAATTCCCATTCGGCTAGAATCGATGTAAGATTTTGCTCCTAATAATTTCGCAGCTGCAATTTGGTCTTCTACCTCAAATTTACCTAATTCGTTTTGAGTTACTTTTTTAAAATCAGCACCTTTAAATCCTGTTCCTCTTCCATCTACACAAGCTACAATATAACCTTTTTGCGCTAACATTTGGTACCAATAGTCATTAGCACTATTCCACTTATTAGCGACTTGTTGAGATCCTGGACCAGAATATTGGTACATAAATAATGGATATTTTTTTGTAGCATCAAAATTAGCAGGTTTAATCATCCACATATTTAAATCGTTTCCGTTCACGTTAATTGTAGAAAACTCTTTTTTAGATAGTGTATAATCTGAAACTAACGTTTTTAAATTAGCATTGTCTTTAATTGATTTTAATACTTGTCCAGTTTTAGCATCATTTAAAGTATATAAATAAGGAGTTGTTGCACTAGAATATGTATTTATAAAATAAGTGAAATCTGCACTAAAATCTGCATAATTAGTACCTGTTTGCTCAGTCAATCTAGTTTTTTGTGTTCCATTTAACTTAATAGAATACACATCTCTGTTTATGCTTCCGTTTTCAACAGATTGATAAAAGATCTTACCAGAGTTAGCATCATAACCATAATAACTAGTTACTTCCCAATTTCCTTTAGTAACTTGATTAATTAATTTTCCTTTACTGTCATAATGATAAATATGGTTATATCCATCTTTCTCGCTAGTCCATATAAAACTATCGTCTTCTAAAAATGTTAAATTATCAGTAACATCAACATAAGCTTTATCGGTTTCGGCTATAGTCAAGTTAGCTTTATTTTTTTTAGCATTTATCATCCATAAATCCAATTGATTTTGATGACGATTCATATATTGTGCACTTAACACATCACCATCATTTGTCCATTTGATTCGTGGTATGTAAAAATCCTCGTAAGATTTATCAACTTTTACTTCTGTTAACTTATTTGCCTCTAAGTTGTATAAATGCAATGATACTTTTGCATTTTTCTCACCTGCTTTAGGATATTTAAAAACGGTTTGTGTTTGGTATAAATCTTTACCGTAAACATCCATAGAAAATTCAGGTACATCTGTTTCGTCAAATCTTATAAATGCTATTTTGTTACTATCTGCATTCCAATCAAAAGCACGTACAAAAGCAAATTCTTCTTCATAAACCCAATCCGTAATACCGTTAATGATTTTGTTTTTTACACCATCAAATGTAAACTGGGTAACTTTTCCGGTTTGTAAATCTTTTACATAAAGGTTATTATTTAAACCATACGCTATTTTTGTTCCGTCAGGTGAAAACGTTGGTTCTTGTATCTTGTCTTCACTAACCAAAGTGGTTTTCATGGTTTTGGTATTGTAAATAAAATATTTACCTAAAGAAGAGTGTCTAAAAATAGACTCTTCTTCGGTTGCCAAAAGCACTTGACTTTCGTCATCACTAAAAGTATAGTCTGTAAAATACCTTATTGCCTCAATATCTGAAGAGCTAACTAAAGTCTTAACTTTTTGTAATGTTTTATAATCATAAATATCAATAGTAGTGGCTCCTTTTGATCTATCAAAATTTAAAACTGAATATTGCTGACCATTATTCATTGAGTGTAAAGCATCTAAACCTTCAGTTCTAAAGGTACCAGACCATATATCTTCAAGTGTAATTTGCTTATTTTGAGCAGTTAAAAAGGAGGTTGCTAAAAAGCATAATAGAGAAAGAATTCTTAAAATCTTCATGTAATATTATTTTATTAATAACAGGATGTCAAGTTTACTAAAAAATAGCCAAAAAACAGTAAATATTAACACATAAATACGCAATATTATAACGTTTAGCAAAAATTGAAACTGTATATAGTATCTTTGTCGTTTAAATTAAAATGTATGAGTGTACTAGTTTCTGGATTTTCTAAATTATCTAAAACCGAAAAAATTGATTGGTTAATAAAAAACCACTTATCAGATCAAAAAAATGCCAAAGACATACTAACACAATACTGGAATAGCGACCAAAAACTGCAACAATTACATGACGAGTTTATAGAAAACACAGTCTCTAATTATTATCTACCGCTTGGTGTAGCACCAAATTTTGTTATAAACAACAAAATTTATACTATTCCGATGACCATTGAAGAAAGCTCAGTAGTAGCTGCTGCCAGTAAAGCTGCAAAATTTTGGCAAACACGTGGTGGATTTAAAACAAAGGTCATTGCAACAAATAAAATAGGACAAGTCCATTTTACTTATCCTGGAGCTTTTTCAGACTTAGAAGACTTCTTTAAAACCATTAAACCCAAACTAATTCAAGATGCTAAACCCATTACAAAAAACATGGAAAAACGTGGTGGTGGGATATTAGATATTCAATTAAAAAATAAAACCAAAGCTTTAGACAATTACTACCAACTGCATGCCACATTTGAAACTCTGGATGCAATGGGAGCCAATTTTATTAACTCCTGTTTAGAGCAATTTGCTAAAACTTTTAAAGCTGAAGCTGAAGCCATGCTGCCAATGCCTGTAACGGTAATTATGAGTATCTTGTCTAATTACGTTCCGGAATGTTTGGTAAGAGCAGAAGTAAGTTGTAACGTGGAAGATTTGGCCGAAAAAGACATAGATCCAAACACCTTTGCTGAAACCTTTGTCCAAGCTGTTAAAATAGCCGAAATCGAGCCTTACAGAGCAGTTACACACAATAAAGGTATCATGAACGGAATTGACGCTGTTGTATTAGCTACAGGAAACGATTTTAGAGCTGTAGAGGCTGGCATACATGCCTATGCTGCAAAAGATGGTCAATACAGTAGTTTAACACATGCTAAAATAGAAAATGGCATTTTCACCTTTTGGATGGAAATACCTTTAGCCTTAGGGACTGTTGGTGGATTAACTAGTTTACATCCATTAGTTAAATTAGCATTACAAATATTGGATCAACCAAACGCAAAACAGTTAATGCAAATTGTAGCTGTTGCTGGTTTAGCACAAAACTTTGCAGCTTTGCGTAGTTTAACAACAACAGGCATACAAGAAGGACACATGAAAATGCATTTAATGAACATCTTAAACCAATTTAATGCTACAGAAAATGAAAAAACTCAAATTATTGAGCATTTTAAAACCAATATTGTAACTCATAGTGCTGTTGTTGAAGCTATAGAAAACATTAGACAATAATGCAAACATTTTATAGTCACGGAAAATTATTATTAACTGCAGAATATGTGGTCTTAGATGGAGCAAAAGCTTTAGCTGTACCAACAATATTTGGACAATATTTAACAGTTGAAACGATTACTGAACCTGAAATAATTTGGACTAGCATTGATAACAATAACAAGGTTTGGTTTGACACTTCTTTTTTAATAGAAAAACTTAACAGTCCACTTCAATCAAAAGATGACATTTTAATTAGATTACATCAAATACTTAATGCTGCTAAACAGTTAAATCCTGACTTTTTAAATAGTAAAACTGGTTATAAAATCACGACTAGATTAGAATTTCCAAAAAACTGGGGATTAGGCACATCATCTACTTTAATAAACAATATTGCACAATGGGCTAAAGTGGACGCTTACAATCTATTAGAACGGTCTTTTGGCGGAAGTGGCTATGACATAGCTTGCGCCAAATACGATTCGGCAATTACATATCAAATTAAAAACTCTAAACCAACTGCTCAATTAATAAATTTCAGACCTTCATTCTCTGATCAACTCTATTTTATTCACTTAAATACAAAGCAAAACAGTAGAGAGGGAATTGCACATTATAAAGCTAATAGAACTAATTTGACAGAAACCATTGAAGAAGTTAATCAAATCACTGCTTCAATTTTAAACTGTATGTCATTAAAAGAATTTATAACTTTAATTGATAGACACGAAGCTGTAATAGCTAAAGTAACAAATCAAAACACTGTTAAAAATAGTCTTTTTAAAGATTTTAACGGAAGTATAAAAAGTCTTGGTGCTTGGGGTGGAGATTTTATTTTAGCAGCTAGTAAAACTAATCCAACAGATTATTTTAAAGCTAAAGGCTATACTACTATTTTAAAATATAATGAAATGGTATTATAGATACAATTAATATTTGAACATAAAAAAAAGCCTTTTCAATAGTTGAAAAGGCTTTTTTAGTTATAAACTTATATCGTTTATTGTACTGTTTTTGCTCTAAAGTCTTCAATTTCTGAAGATTCTTTTAGTGCATTGTACAATCTACTTTGTACCGAACTTAACTTTTGAGTACTTACTTGCTTAGCAAATGGTAAGTAGTTATCAATTTTAGTAGCAGGCGTCTTTTTAGTTACCTGAACCATAAATATTCCAGTGTTTCCTTTAACTATTTTAGACGTAGCACCTTCTTTTAAACCAAACGCTGTTCCAACTACTAATGGCTCTTTTCCTGCTCCAGCAATTGTTGGGTTTTTCATATTAATAGCAGAGGCAGATTTAACCGTTTGCTTTTCTGCAGCAGCAAACGCATCTAATGACGTTGCATTAACTCTGTCCATTATTAATTTAGCTTTTTTCTCTTTTCTAACTGCTGGTAAAGCTGTAACAGAAGCATCTTCAACACTCATTACACCTTTGTCTTGTTTTGCTGTTAATTGAGCAATAACAATTCCACCAGGTACATTATCAAAACGCTTATAGTCACCTATGTTTGTAGCATCTTCAAAAGACCAACGAACAATTTGACGTTGATTACCTAAACCAGGAATACTTTCGTCTAACTCATTAGCTGTCATTGGACGTACATCATAGTTTGCAGCTTTAGCAGCTTCAGCAAAATTACCGTTAGCAATTGCTAATTCAAAGTTTGAAGCATCTGTAAATATTTTGTCTTCAGTTTTTGATGATGGCTCTACTTTTCTAGCAACAGTTGCTATTTTAACAGCTGTATCTTCATTTTTCTTATCATCAACTCTAATGATATGATAACCAAAGTTAGTTAATACAACATCAATGCTTCCTTTTTCATTAAAGAATAAGAAGTTAGCAAAATCAGGATCAAAAGCTGCAGGATTATAAGTTGACAATCTAGTCCATCCTATACTTCCGTCTTTACCTTTAGTTCCGTCTGTATTAATTTCGTTAGCTACTTCAGCAAATTTAGAAGTACTATTTTTTACTAATGGGAAGATACTATCTACAATTGCTTTAGCTTCTTCTTTAGTTCTTGTTACATCTGCTCCTGCTCTTGTTGTTCCAACAAAAGGAACTATAATATGGCTAGACTCGATTGAATCTGCTAATTTTTTATAATCTAAAACTTTAGTCATTTTGTAATAGTTACCTTCTTTGTAAGGACCATACACTTGACCTGCTTCTAATTTAAAAATAGTATCTGCAATTGCAGTTGGTAAGCTAGTTTTATATTGATATTTATCAACATATTTAAAATCGTCTGAATTACTATTTACAAAAGCTTCAATATCTGTAGCCTTTAAAAATCCAACTTTTTTATCTGTTGCTTTTGTCGCTTCGTTATAAACTTCAGAATCGTTAAGTAAAGTTTTTAATTCTGTTTGAATTGTTTGCTCATCTTCTAAAGATGCAACTTCTTTAAAAAACACATATTGAAAACTTCTACTAGCTTCTGCTTGGTATAATTTTGGATTTTCACTAATGTAAGACTTAATCTCTGAAGTACTTACTTTAATTGTACTATCTGCAATAGATGTGTAAGGCACTTGTACATATTTGATATCTACTTTATCACCTTCTAATTTATGTTCTAATTGACCTTCAGCTAAAGTTGCAGTTGTACCAGCCTTAACCATGTTAAAATAGTTAGCTTGTAAAGCGTTTGTTGCTAAAGCTTGCTCTGTGTTAATCCAGTTTTGGTAAGCTTCATTTGAAGAGTTTTTTAAGTTATCGATAAATAACTTTACTTTAGACTCATCAAAAATACCTGCTTCATTTACAAAAGTAGGATCTGTAGCGTAGTTAGTTTTAATAAGATCTCTCATTTGCTCAGACTCGACAGTCATTCCTAACTTATCGATTTGATCATTCATAACAATCTCTCTTACTTTAGTTTCAAAAACGCTATTCATAACTTGACTAGTAGTTGCGTTTGGTCCCATTTGTCTTTGTTGAAACTCAACAAGATTAGAAAACTCTTCTCTTGAAATGTCTTGACCGTTAATTGTTGCTACAACATCTGGTGACTTAGAAAACAATGCATCTTTATTATCAAATAAGCTTGATAAAATAAAAGCGAATAAAGCTAATGCAATAACTAATATTAATACAACTGTTTTTTGTCTAATTTTATTTAAAATTGCCATTTTTTGTTATGAATTTTATGAAATAATGTCTGCGAAAATACCATTTCCAATTCAATAATAAAAGTACTTTTTACAATAAATACTTTAAATAGATAGACTTGAGTAAAAATGAAAGAAATTTGAAGAGTAAGCTTAGTCTTCAGGTTTGATATTAAGTTCTACCAACTCGATTTTAGTGTTTGAGGCTTCTAAAATTTTAAATTCAAATTTATCAGTCTCTACAATTTCACTTTGCAAAGGGATTTGCTCTGTGTGGTCAACAATTAGACCTCCTAAAGTTTCATAGTTTTCACCTTCAGGTAAATTAAGCTTATAAGTTTCGTTGATATAATCTACTTCTAATCTTGCTGAAAACACAAATTTAGTATCACTTTTTTGTTCTTCGATTAAATCAATGGTATCGTGTTCATCTTCAATTTCGCCAAATAACTCTTCTACTATATCCTCAACCGTCATTATACCAGACGTACCACCATATTCATCAACAACAACTGCTATACTTTTACGCTTTTTTATTAACACGTTAAGTATATCTTTAATTAGCATCGTTTCTGGCACAAGCTCTACAGGCATAATCATGGAGCCTATATTTTTTGGTTTTTTAAACAAATCAAAAGAATGTGCATAACCTAAAATATCGTCTATAGTTTCTTTATATATTACAATTTTAGAACATCCTGTTTCGGTAAATAATGCACTTAATTCTTGCACTGAATCTTGAAGTTCTAAAGCAATAATTTCGGTACGAGGTACCATAACTTCTCTTGCTTTAACTTCTGAAAACTCTAATGCATTTTGAAAAATTTGTATTTCAGAATCGATATCTTCATCTTCTTCAACACTTTCCATTTGCTCGCTTATATAGTGACCTAATTCTACTTTAGTAAAAGCTAGTTGTACTTGATCACCTTCTGTTTTAAAGAATTTTTTTAACACAACATCACTAATCCAAATTACAAAATCTGAAATCCAACTGAATAATAAATAAAAAAGATAAGCAGGAAAGGCCAAAACCTTTAATAAGGTGTTTGAATATATTTGAAAGAATACTTTGGGTAAAAACTCAGCAGTAAATAAAATAAGTAATGTTGATAGTATTGTTTGAGTTAACAAACTAAAATCGGTAAAAACATAGGTCAAAAAAGGATTTGTGGTTGGTAAAAAACTTTGGAACCAATCCATTAATAAATCACCCATAAAAAAACCATAAATTACTAATGCTATATTATTTCCAATTAGCATTGTAGCAATAAATTTAGAAGGCTTAGCTGTGATTTTTGATAAAATTTTAGCTAAAAATCCTTCCTGTTTTTTTTCTATTTCAATATGAATTTTATTGGAAGACACGTAAGCTATTTCCATTCCTGAAAAAAAAGCGGAAAGAAACAAACAAACGACAATGATAATCACTGATGACACCATTTATTTACGATTTTTATTATCGAACTTTTTATTAAATTTTTGTTTAAAAAAGAACATAAATACAGCTGTAAGACCTAATAGCAAGGACATGTAAGCTCTAGTCTCTCCCCAACTTGCAAACGCATCGTATAAAAATAAGACAGCAAAAACTAAATAAGCGTATTGAAAAATTTTGAAAACTTTCATTTATAAATTAATAAGTTTAAGTAAATATACTAAAAATGGTAGGCTTTAGAGTTTAAAACCTTAGTTATTCTTGCACAGCAAATTGACCTGTTACACCTAAAATTTCGGCTTTTGTAAAATTTTTATCAGAATCAAAACCATTACCACTAGTAACGTATCCCTTTGATCTGTATGTCGCAGGTTTATTAGTAAACAACCATTCTTTACTTTGGTCATAATATAATTGATCTGCATACAATGTATCCATTGTAGGAGTTGCAGCTATAACATTACCTTGTAAATCTATTAAATTAGTGTTATTGTATATAATTGCATAATCTGATATAACTGTTGTTTTTGCATTTTTATCATCATATAAATACAATACAATTCCGTCAGGAAACTCTGAATAAGAAAACATCCTGTTACTATAATCAAACATTTTAGGACTAACCAAATTTGCAGAAAGTCTACCTGAGTCAGTGTATTTAACATTAATACTGTCTGATACACCTACAGGCTCATTAGCAGACATGCTCATTTTTTTAACGTCCTTTAAATTGCTTTTACATGCAAAAAACAAAGTCATAGCAAATGCTATGACTGAGTTTTTAATAATATGTAAGTTATGCTTTTGCATTATAAACTTGGCACTGTTACACTTCTTCCTATCCAACATCCAATCTTGATTGTTTGTCCTGCATTACCTGCAGAAAAAATCTCTGATTTAGTTGGAGCTTTAGCTTGGTAACTATTTGCTAATGCAGTATTACCTGCTTTTCTAGCTTCAGTAGCTGCTAACCAGAATACAGCACGTTTGTTAAAGTTTGTATCACCACAGCTATTAGCACTTGCAGCATAAGATCTTGAGATATACTCATGAGGCTTTTTGTCTGATGGATTTAAAGATAATGCTTGTTGAAAGTATTGTCTAGCTTTACCATAGCTTCCGCTTTTATAAAAATCTAATCCAATTTTCTTAGTCAACTTAGCCTTTTTAATAGGATCTGTCTCTAGTTGCATTGTTTGATCTAAATATCTTTGTTCACCAGTTATAACATATAAGTAATATGAAGTATCTGCATTAGGCTCTATTGTATTCTTTTGATTTAAAATTTTAACAAACATAGGATCAGACTTACATCCTTTTTCGTAAAGCTTATTCATAGCACGCTGTAACCAAACTGCATTGTCTTTATTTGCCTCATAATCCTTTTGGTATAAAGGAACTAAATTTTGACAGTTTGCTCTATCTCCTAATTTAGAATCTACACTACCTACTATTTGATCAAAAACTTTTAATGAGCTCTCGTAATATTTTTTGTATTGTTTATCCTTTTTAGATAAAGCTGTTCCTGCTTCTTCTTTAGCAATAAGTTTATTCAATCCTTCAGAACTATTTTTTATTTCAGTTTCAATTTTATCTACTACATCATCATACTTGTCAAATAACTCTTGATCTGTTTTCTTTCCAGCATCAAATAAATCAACCATTAGTGAAAAATAAGTATATAATGCTTTAGGATTTTTAAATGTTTTTAAATCTGTTGTATACGCTTTATCAAAAGTGTTATAAACCTCTTCGTTAGATAAACCTAATTCAGTTTTATACTTATACATCAATTGCGCTTTATCAGATATCATATCTCCAACCTTAGTTTGGCTTTCAAAATGCACAAGTCTTTCATCATACATTGATAATAAATCTTTAACGTAAGCTAATTTATCTGCGTCTGCAGCCTTGTCTATATAATGGTTTAATATTTTTTCACCATATACATAAATGGCTTTATTATACTTAGGACACTCTTTTCTTAAGTCCATAAATGGCTGGTAAGCTGCCTCGTAATTTTTAGCCTTTGATGCTTCTGACATTAAAGACAATTTAGTCATGCACTCCTCTGTATTTTGTGCAAATCCAAAATTAAGCCCAAACATCAAAGCTATTAATAAAGTAATTTTAGTTCTCATAGTCTTAAATTTTATGCTGTTAATTATATTTCTTTTTAATAAACCATCTATCGTTAAGTGATAAACTAATCTGGAAGCTTACAAAATTTTCTTTTACTAAATTAGCATTCAAAGTTCCTTTTTGACCAAACTCTAAACCTATGTTTGCATTAGAAAAAACGTTTCCGACTGGTACACCTACTCCAAAAGACATGCCAAACTCTTTAATACTTTCGTTGTTAATGTTTAGACCTGTATTCTCAAAGCGCAAACCAGCCCTGTAAGTCATTCTTTTCCAGTATTTTGAAAACGAATTATATTCCGGAATAAAAAACCCTCCAATTGATAATTTTGAAGCATCCTCAAAGGTTGCACCAACATTATCGTATAATGGATTATAAAATTCACTTGTATTTTGTGTAGTATACTCTATACCAGCAAACCACTTTCTTGGTTGCCCAAGACCAGCTCCAATACTAAATTTTGATGGTAAAGTCAAATTTGTTTCTTGTAAATTAGAGGCTTCAAGATTACCATCAAGCTCGTATAATGTTACATCTGTATCAGATGTTTCACCTACAAAAATAGTAGAAAAAGTACGTTCGTTTTTGGAAGTCAACTCTGTTTTTGGTGTGTAAGTAGCAGAAGCTTGTAACTCTAATTTATCCGTTATCATCTTCTGATAATGTAGTCCAAAATTAAAATTAAGCCCACTTAAGTCAGACCTATTATATTCTTTAGTTTGGTATTGAAGCGGAATACCATCTTCATTATAACCAATATTTACAGTATTATTTTCAATATTACCAAAATTATAATCTGCTTGTAAACCAAAACTTAATGAGTTATCAATTTGATACCCTAAACTTAGAAATACTTTATTAAGACCTCCTTCACCTTCATATCTATTTTCCAAATTACCAGAGTCATTTGTAGTTTCTAACTTGTAACCAACTGCAGAGTAAGGTTGGAGTCCAAAACCAAAACCAAATTTACCAACAGGAATTGATAATGCTAAATACTCAAAGTTTGCACTTTTAGAATTATCACTAGAGGTATCTGTCTTAAGTTTAGTTGTAGTTGCACTTCCAGCTACAGCAAATTTAATTGGTCTAGATTCATTATTAAAAGAGGCTAAATTGTTTCCAGCGTAAGTGGCTGGATTTTGAAAGTTAATATGAATACTATCCTTGTATACACCTAATCCTCCCATGCTTCGATTCTCTACAGAACCTTTAAAATTTAAACTACCTATACCATAAAAAGAATATGGTGAAGATGTTCCATTCTGAGCGTAACTTTGAATTGCAAATAATGCAATAAAAACTAATACAAGTTTTTTAATCATTCGACTGTGTTATGTTGTAATATATAATTCAAACCCTCTAACAGGAAATTTGAGTTGGCAAATATGCTACTTTTTAATTGCTTTGACAAAAAATTAGCATCTCCTCCTGTTAAAATAATTGTTAAATCTAAATATAATGCGCTATATTGTTCAATAATTCCATCAATTTCATTCAAAACACCATAAATAATCCCACTATTTATGGATCCTATTGTAGAATTACCAATAATTTGAATTGGCATTTCAGTTTCTAACAAAGGTAAATTTGCAGTTTGATTATGTAATGCTTTGTAACGCATTCTGACACCAGGAGATATGGCTCCTCCTAAATATTCATTGTCCTTATTTATAAAATCATAGGTAATACATGTTCCTGCATCAATAATTAAAACATTTTTTTGCGAAAATTGTTGTACTGACGCACAAACCAATGCAATCCGATCAATACCTAAAGTTTTAGGTGTAGCGTATAAATTTGTAAAAGGAACTTTTGTATTGTTATCTAATATAGTCAACTCAAATTTCAGGCTTAAGTATTGTAACACCTTATCTTGCAAATGACCAACAGAGGACACAATAGCAAGGTTAAGTTTTGGATAGTCCAATTTTAGCTGTTTTAACGTCTCCAAAACGGTAAAACTATCAGCAATTCTAATTTCTAACAGACTATTTTCATCAAAAACAGCAAGTTTTATTCTAGTATTCCCTACGTCTACAATTAAATTCATATTGCATTTAAAACGGTAAAATTACAAAACCATTGTAATAAAAGTCTTAATAATTTTATAATATTGAAAAACAGAGCAATACCTTTTGATTTTAAAAAAAACGAAAAATAATTTCATTTTTTTTCGTTTTTCTTTTGGTACTTCTAAAATAGAAACTATATTTGCACTCGCAATTTATTGCTACTGGTGCCTTAGCTCAGTTGGTAGAGCAAAGGACTGAAAATCCTTGTGTCCCTGGTTCGATTCCTGGAGGCACCACCACTAAAAACCCGAACTGATGTTCGGGTTTTTTGGTTTTAATACCTAAATGTATTGTATTTTAAGCAACACAACTTGTTTAAGCATTAATATTTAAAATTAAAAACTATGGATAATAAAGACAAATTCATGATAGAAGCTGTTAATGCAGCTTTAAAAGGAATGAATAATAACGAAGGAGGACCTTTTGGATGTGTCATTGTAAAAGACGGAAAAATAATTGGAAGAGGAAACAATAAAGTAACCTCTACTAACGATCCAACTGCTCATGCAGAAGTTACAGCTATTAGAGATGCCTGTAAAAACTTAGATTCTTTTCAATTAGAGGGTTGTGAAATTTACACCTCTTGCGAACCTTGTCCAATGTGTTTAGGTGCTATTTATTGGGCCAGACCAGACAAAGTGTACTACGGAAGCAATCAAGTAGATGCAGCAAATATTGGTTTTGATGATGAATTTATATACAAAGAAATCCCATTACCATACGAAAAAAGAAGTATACCTTTTGAACAATTAGCACGAGATATTGCCTTAAAACCATTTCAAGAATGGTCAAAAAAAGAGGATAAAACAGAATACTAAATTTTTGAATACTGTTTTATTTCAGAAATCTAAAAACAATTAAATTAATTTTTAATTGTTTTTTTTTGACCTTTACCTACAAAAAATTTGGTTTTTAAATAACTTAACAGCTTAAATGAAACAGATTTATACAGTAATTATTATATTAACTTGTTTTACAAGTACAGCCCAAACTATGAAAACCTACACATACGCAACAAAAGGATTAGACACTCTTAAACTAGATGTTTACACACCAGAAAACGTTAAACCAACAGACAGTTTACCTGTTATTATTTGGATGCATGGCGGAGGCTTTTCTGGTGGTGGACGTAATGGCATTGACGAATTTAACATTGTAAAAGCCGCAAACAAAAATGGTTATATTGGTGTTTCAATATCCTATAGATTATTAAGAAAAGGAACCAAAACTGGCTTTGGATGTAATTGTAGCAAAGAAGACAAATTATTCACTTTCAACCAAGCTGTCATAGATTTTTTAGACGCAACTAATTTTGTCTACCAAAATAGCAACATGCTTCAAGTAGATACTTCTAAAATGATTGCTGCAGGAAGTAGTGCTGGAGCAGAAACAGCTTTACATGTAGCTTTTATGAAACGTTTTTTTATCCCAAATGTTGACAGTTATAAAAACATTAAATATGCTGGTGTTATAGGATTTTCAGGAGCGATTGTAGATATTGATTATTTAACTTCAGAAAATGCAATTCCTGTAGCACTTACCCATGGTACAAAAGACTATGCTGTACCATTCGGAACTGCTCCTCATCAAAATTGTAATCCAAAAAAACCAGGATACATAACACTTCATGGTGCAAAAACGATTACCCAAAAATTAGAACAATTAAATTCATCTTACTATTTAAACATAGTAAACGAAGGTAATCATGACGCTGCCAACGTACATCCAGAAGATTTAGATGACGTGTTTTATTTTTTAAATAAAACGGTTTTAAACAACGAAATTATTCAAACTAAAAAATTTACACTTCCTAAACCAACTAACTATTAATTAAAAAAAATATAAATTTTGTTAGTAGTTTTAAACCTTAACGACAAAACGATTTTAGATATCTATCTTTAAAAAAAAATAAAATGGCAAAAACATATTACGATCCAGCAGACCTAAGAAAATTTGGAAAAATAACAGAATGGAATGAAGAACTTGGTAACAAGTTTTTTGACTACTACGGAAAAGTATTCGAAGAAGGCGCTTTAACTGCTCGCGAAAAATCATTAATAGCATTAGCTGTAGCACATACAGAGCAATGTCCATATTGTATTGATGCCTATACTAAAGACGGTTTACAACGTGGTGTTACCAAAGAAGAAATGATGGAAGCCATACACGTTGGTGCTGCAATAAAAAGTGGAGCGACTTTAGTACATGGTGTACAAATGATGAATAAAGTAAACAAATTAGACGGTTAATATAAAACCAAAATAGGTTTACTTACGTAAGAATTACAAATAAGACAACACGATTAATGGCAACAAAATCTCTTAAAAAACTAGGTAGCGATTTAGCAAAAAGCAATAAACAACTAGAAATATTATCTGGCGGAATTTTTGCTGATGGTGAATTACCGACTTTTAAAAATAAAATTTCCGAAACTAATCAGTTTCCGCTTAAAGCAAAACCTTTAGAAATTTTACAAATTAACGTTGGTTACATGTGTAATCAAGTGTGTGAGCATTGTCACGTTGATGCAGGTCCTGACAGAAAAGAAATCATGACCCAAGAGACCATGCAACAAATCTTGGATGTTATAAAAACAACTGGTGCACATACTTTAGATTTAACAGGAGGTGCTCCAGAAATGAACCCGAATTTTAGATGGTTTGTAGAAGAAGCTTCAAAAATTGGAATTAAAGACTTTATAGTGCGTTCTAATTTAACTATTATTCGTGCTAACAAAAAATATTACGATTTACCACAGTTTTTCAAAAAGCACAACATTCATGTTATAAGCTCAATGCCACACTGGACTCGTGGTAAAACAGACAAACAACGTGGTAAAGGTGTGTTTGACATGTCCATTAAAGCCTTACAGGAATTAAATGCTGTTGGTTATGGTATGCCAGGAAGCGATTTAAAATTGGACTTGGTTTACAATCCTTCAGGAGCCTTTTTACCTGGTGACCAAATGGCTATGGAAAAAGATTTCAAAAAAGCATTGATGGAAGATTTTAGCATTCAGTTTCATAACTTATTTGCAATTACAAACTTACCAATTGCTAGATTTTTGGACTTTTTAATAGCTTCAGAAAACTACGAAGATTATATGTACTCATTAGTAGAGGCTTATAATCCTGCTGCTGTAGCAAACGTTATGTGCACCAATACATTGTCAGTAAGTTGGGATGGTTATTTATTTGATTGCGATTTTAACCAAATGCTAGAATTGCCTGTAAACAGTAAATCTAAACATATATCAGACTATAAAACCGAATTACTTGAAGGTAGAAACATTGTAATTTCACAACATTGCTATGGTTGCACTGCAGGAGCAGGAAGTAGCTGTCAAGGTGTTGTTGCTTAATATAAAACTAACTTTTTTCGCTGTCGCGGAAATCCATAAATGAGGACTAAAACTGCCATTTTAATTTTTTCTAATTCTGCTAAAGAGGATGCTAAACGCAAATCTTTTTCAGATAGTCGGTTGTTTGAAACACTTACAAACGAGACTATTAAAAAAGTTAAAAAAACAGGATTACCCTTTTTTCATTTTACTGAAGCACAGCAACAAGGTTTAAATTTTGGTGATCGTTTTACAAATGCTATTCAATCGGTTTTTGATAGAGGTTTTACTAATGTTATTTCTATAGGAAACGACACACCACATCTAAAAACCAAGCACATAAATGATGCTTATCAAAAACTAAACAACAATCAGTTGGTTTTTGGACCATCAAAAGATGGCGGATTTTATTTAATGGGTTTGACCAAAAACCTATATAATGCTAAGCAATTTAAAAATTTACCTTGGCAAACTTCAGCTTTAAAAAGCACAACGTTACACTATTTATCTTCAACTAAAATTACTTTTAGTACGCTTGAAACCTTAAACGATATCGATTCGTTTAAAGACTTAAAAGCTATTTTAAATAGTTATAAAACGGTTTCAAAAACACTAAAAACTATAATACTACAGCTATGTTTTTCCGCGAAAGCGATACTTAAACACATAGCATTACAATACCTATTATTAACACAACAATTACCTTTTAACAAAGGATCTCCTAAATTAGTTTACACCAACTACTAGTGGCTTTTAGCCAATTTTATACTGAAACTAATTTAACTTAAATGAAACACATTTACCTATGTGCTTTGCTACTTGTTTGTACATTTAGCGTTGCACAAACTACAATTACTGGTACTGTAACAAGTGCCCAAGATGGTCAAACTTTAGCATACGTTAATATTTTAGCAGACCCAAATAACGGAACAATATCCGATAATAGCGGTTATTATTCTATTACAATTTCTGAGGAAACGGAAACCTTAACATTCTCATTTATTGGTTACAAAACACAACAAATTGCAATTAATAATCAATCGGTTATTAATGTTATTTTAGAAGAAGACACATCAAATTTAGACGAAGTAGTCATTACTGCATTAGGTCTAGAACGTGACACTAAAGAGCTTGGATATGTGGTACAATCTTTAAAAAGTGAAGGTTTAACCGAAGTTAAAACGGTTAACTTTATTGATAATCTTGCTGGTAAACTTGCAGGTGTTACAGTCTCTCAAGGTGCGACAGGTGTTGGATCGTCTTCAAAAATAACGATTCGTGGTGAAGCCTCTTTTTCTAACAACAATCCTTTATTTGTAGTGGATGGTGTCCCAATTAACAACAATACTGTTTTTAACTTTACAAACGAAGCTGCTGCTGGTTTTCAGGAGATAGATTTTGGAAATGGAGCTATGGAAGTTAATGCAGACGATATCGAAGAGGTTTCTGTATTAAAAGGTCCAAGTGCTGCTGCTTTGTATGGTACGCGTGCATCTAACGGAGTGATTGTTATTAAAACCAAAGATGGTAAAAAAACTAAAGGTTTAGGAATTAGCATTAACACGTCGTTATTTGTTGACAATGCGTTTAGATTACCAGAATTTCAGAATAGTTATGGTCAAGGTAATTCTGGACAATTTGAATACGTTGATGGTCTTGGAGGCGGAATTAATGATAATATCACCTATTCTTGGGGACCACAATTGGATGCTGGTATTTACGTTCCGCAGTTTAATAGTCCAGTGACATTAGCAAACGGAACTGTTGTACGTGGTGGAGACACTGCTTTATATTCTGGTGACGCTATTACACCAACCTTATTCCAGTCTAATCCAGATAACTTAAAAGATTTTTACCAAACAGGAATTACTACAATAAACAATATTGCTATTTCTAATGGTTTTGATACTGGTGATTATAGATTATCGTTTACAGATTTAAGAAGCGAATCTATTATTCCTGGTGTAAATTTAGACCGACAAACTGTTGCTGCAAAACTAAATTTTGAGCCCACAGAAAAAACGACTATTTCAACCTCATTTTCTTACACCAATTCTACAAGTGATAACAGACCATCTAACGGTTATGGTAGCGAAAATGTAAATTACAGTTTGGTAGCTTGGGGACCACGAAGTCTTGATATTAATAGTTTAAAAAACTATTGGCAACCAGGTTTAGAAGGTGTACAACAATATAGTTTTAACTATACGTTTTTTGATAATCCTTATTTTATTTTATACGAAAACACAAATAGTTTTAATCGTGATCGTGTCTTCGGAAACGTTGCTATTACACATAAATTTACAGACCATTTAAATCTTCAGGTTAGAACAGGTATGGATTATTCGTCTGAAAAAAGACTACTAAAACGTGCGTATTCTAGTAATCGTTTTCAAAATGGTGCTTACGCAGAACATGATGTGTTTTACAGAGAAGTTAATACCGATTTTCTATTAAATTACAATAATACGTTTGGCGATTTTAAACTAGATGTATCTATTGGTGGAAACCGATTAAACCAAACAGCATCAACCAAACAATCACAAACGGTTAGTTTGGCGCAACCTGGAATTTTTAATCTAAATAATGCAGCATCACCTATTGAAGTGTTTCAGTTTGAATCTAAAAAACGTATCAATTCCTTTTATGGAATTGCAAAATTAGGCTATAAAGATTTTCTATTTTTAGACATTACTGGACGTAATGATTGGTCTAGTGCTTTAGCAACACCTTTTTCGGTGGATGGTACTTCTTTTTTCTATCCTTCGGCTTCAGCCAGTTTTATTTTATCCAATGTTGCAGAGCTTCCTGAAGCTGTATCTTTTGCAAAACTAAGAGCCAGTGTGGCACAGGTTGGTAACGATACTAATCCATATCAAACTTCTGGAGCTTTTGTATCGCAAACACCTTTTAACAGTCAACCTACTTTTAGTAATCAGGATTTTATTCCTAATTCAGAATTAAAACCAGAAAGCACCACTAATTACGAATTTGGTGCAGATTTACGTTTCTTGAAAGATCGTATTCGTTTTGACTTTACCTATTATAATGCCATAACTAAAGATCAAATAATTTCATTACCAATACCAATTTCATCCGGTTATGAACAACAAGTTGTAAATGGTGGAAAAGTAAAATCGACTGGTGTCGAAATTATTGCTGGCTTCACTCCTATTAAGACGTCTAATTTTAAATGGAATACAACCTTCAATTTTGCTAAAAACAAAGCAACTATTGAAGAGTTACCTCAAGAAGATGGACGTTTAACTTTGGCTTATAGCCGAATTTATGATAGTGCCAATCAAACGGTTTGGTTTCAAGTTGAAGAAGGTGGACAGATTGGAGACATTTATGGTACTGGATATTTAAAAAATGAAAATGGTCAATTTATAATTGATGACAACGGAAACTACATTGCAGATAACAACCTACAAAAACTAGGAAACTATAATCCAGATTTCACTTTAGGATGGAGCAACGATTTTAACTACAAAAACTGGTCTGCTAGCTTTTTGTTTGATTGGAGACAAGGTGGAGAAATTGTATCTAGAACCAGTGCTTTAGGTAATGTTGGTGGACAATTAGCCGAAACAGAATACAGACCTGAAGATGGTATTATTGCAGAAGGTGTAACACAATCTGGAACACCTAATACTATTGCCATTACTGCTGAAAGCTACTACAGACAGTTTTACGACAGAAACCACGAAGAAAACAACGTCTACGATGCCTCTTACCTAAAATTGAGACAATTTTCTGTTGGTTACAATTTTAAATTAAAAGAAGGCTTTTTAGGCTTAAAAGAAGGAGGAGACATTGCAGTATCTTTAATTGGTAAAAACCTATTTGTTATTACTGAAAACCCACACTTTGACCCAGAACAATTAGCAGTACAAGGTAACGGTTTTGTTAGTGGTGTAGAAGACATGAGTTATGCCACATCACGCAGTTTTGGATTAAAAGCAAGTTTAAATTTTTAATAGACACATCATGAAAAACACATTATACATATTAAGTTTTTTTACGCTTCTTTTAATGACAAGTTGCACTAAAGACTTTGAAGACATAAACACCAATCCTAATGCGCCAAACACAGTACAACCTAGTTTGCTTCTACGTCAGGTTATTTATGATTTTGGAGAACAAATGAGTTATGAAGGTTTTGTTGCTGGAGATTTATTATCGCAACACAGGACTGCCTTAGATTTCAATTTATTTGACAGACACGCCTTAAAATCGCCACAATTAGGTGGAAATCCTTGGCCAATATTTTACACCAATTTACGTGATAACGAGATTATATTAACACAATCCAAAACCACCTCAACCTTTAAAGTTTATGAAGGTCCTGCTTTAATTTTAAAAGCATACATGGCAGCAGGATTAACAGATTTGTTTGGTGATGTGCCTTATTTTGAAGCCTTTAATGGAATTGAGGGGACCGTTACACCAAGTTATGACAGTCAAGAATCTATTTATTTAAATGAAAACGGGATATTAGATAACCTTGATAAAGGGATTGAAGCTATTACAAATTACGATTTAGCGATTCCGTTGGAAGGAGATATTTTATTTAATGGAGATTTAGACGCTTGGGTAAAATTTGCAAATAGTTTAAAATTGAAATATTTGCTTCGTATTTCCGATCAAGTGGATGTTTCAACTGAATTACAAACCATATATAATGAAGGTAATTATATTTCAGCTACAGCTGAAAATGCTATATTCAACTTTACTAACACAGATCCAAACAGCTTTAGGTTGGCTCAATTAAGAATAGGAGATTTCAATAATTTTGTTCTATCAGAAACCATGGAAAATATTTTAATTGACCTAAATGATGATAGAATAAGCACGTTTTTCAAACCTTTTGAAAACTCGTCTTCCAATCAATTTAATGGATTGATTAATGGTATTGATGCTTCATCAACATCAATTGCTTTGGCAGACTATTCGTTAGCTGGAAGTGCATTTAGAGAAGACACTTCGGTTTTAGATGCTAATTTTATAACCTCTTGGGAAGTTCATTTTATTTTAGCTGAAGCTGCTTTAAAAGGCTTAATTAGTGCCAATGCACAAGAATTATATGAAACAGGAGTCACACAAGCTTTTGAGTATTGGCAAACCGATTTACCTGCAATGTACCTAACAACCAATGCTGCTTATAATGCACCAGGAACAACGCCTTTGCAACAAATTATCACTCAAAAATGGATTGCTAATCTTATAAATGGCTATGAAGGATGGGTAGAATACAGACGTACAGGTTTTCCTGAGTTTAATGCAATATCTGCAAGTTTAAACAATGGATTAATACCAGTCAGAATGCCTTATCCTGCAGAAGAAGAAGCTTTAAATGCCGAAAACTATAATCAAGCAGCAAGTGCAACTAATGGTAACGATATTAACTTCCCAGTTTGGTGGGACCAAAACTAAAAAATGAGTACAGAAATTTGGCAATGGATTTTAGTAATAGCTTCAAGTTTAATCTTGTTTGCCTTATCACCTTATGCAAAAACCACTGCATCTTTTTTTAAAGCCAATCACAACAAAAAGTCGCCAAATGTTTTAGTCCTAACTGGTAGTTTAATAATCTCTTGGATTTTTGCTAAAAGCATTACTAATGCTGCTAATTTAGGATTAGATTTTGGTCTAGTTGGAGGTGTCGCTTATGCTGGATATTATTTAAGTTTTGCGGTTGCAGGATTACTAATTTATCAATTACGTACCAAAGGTGGATATACAAGTATTCATGACTTTTTAACTAGTAAATTTGGAAAAAAAGCGGTTGCTATTTTCACGTTTTTAATCATTATTAGATTATTTAATGAGGTTTGGAGTAACACCATGGTTATTGGCTCTTACTTTGGTGAAACCGGAAGTGCTAGCTATTACACTGCTATAATTGTATTTACATTACTAACATTAAGCTATGCTATAAAAGGTGGTTTGAGTAGCTCAATATTTACAGACGTGATACAAATGGTCTTATTTTCTGTACTATTAATCATTATTTTATATACTATTTTTTCAGTTGAAAATTTTAATACAAAAGACATTGTAAACTCTGGAACTTGGAGTTTAGATCTAGGTTTAAACCTGTTTTTTGCAGCCATAATACAATCTTTTAGCTATCCTTTTCATGATCCTGTACTAACTGACAGAGCTTTTATCAGTTCGCCAAAAGTGACTAGAAAAAGCTTTTTATGGGCTAGTTTATTAGGTGCTAATTGCATCATACTTTTTAGTTTAATTGGTGTATATGCACAAACTCAAGGTTTAAAAGGGCAAGCAGCTGTGGAGGTTGGAAAAGCATTTGGAGTTGTGGTATTATTAGTTATTAATTTTATTATGATTACCTCAGCAGCATCAACCTTAGATTCAACGTTTTCATCGTTTTCAAAATTATTAGCTGTCGATTTGGGATTAGGTAAAAGTCTAACATTTGGTAGACTAGCAATGGTAGCCATTGCTGTACTTGGTACAATCCCAATCTTTTTTAATGCCGAAATCCTTTCTGCCACCACAATATCTGGAACTATGGTCATTGGTTTAACACCAATATTTGTATTCTGGAATTATAAAGTACCAAAAATTAGCTTCTATTTAAGTATTGGTTGTGGTATCCTTTTTGGATTTTTATTAGTTTTCAAAGTGTTCCCAGAAGCTTTAATTTTCACAAAGGGTCGTTATTCAGATTTACTTTGGGTAAATGTTTGGGGCATTTTTAGTTGTAACCTTTTATATTTCGTTCCTAGATGGATAAAACAATAAATAATATAGGCACATTATCTGGTAAAGTCTTGCTTTTTGGAGGTGTTTACAGTAATCTTCAAGCCTTAGAAGCACTTAAATCTATTACTGAACAGCAAAATATTGCTCCAGAAAACTGTATTTGCACAGGAGACGTTGTTGGCTATTGTGCACAACCTGAAGAAACGGTACAGCTTTTAAAATTATGGAAAGCAAAAAGTATTTTAGGTAACGTAGAAATCCAATTAACTGAAGGTGAAGCAGATTGTGGTTGCGATTTTACAGAAGGCTCACGATGTGATGGATTTTCTAAACTTTGGTATCCTTTTGCACAAAGTAAACTAAGTAAAGACTCGATAGCGTATTTAGCAACGTTTCCGGATCATATCACTTTTAATTATGCTAATAAAAAAGTAACCGTTGTCCATGGTGATTATTTTAATGTGTCAGAATTTGTATTTAAATCTACAGACTGGAATATTAAAGCAAAAACAATAGACGCAACCAAAAGCGATGTTATTGTTGCTGGACATTGTGGATTACCTTTTAGCCATGAGCAAGACAACAAATTATGGCTAAATCCAGGTGTTATTGGTATGCCTGCTAATGATGGATCATCACAAGTTTGGTATGCTATTTTAGAAGACATTAATGGCGAAATGAAATTTACGCATCATACGCTCGACTATAACTATAAGCTAACTAATAGTTTAATGAAAAACGGTTTGTTACCAGAAGAATACGCAAGAACAATAGTGACTGGTATTTGGGATAATACCGAGATTTTACCAGCTATTGAAAGTGGATTACAAGGTTTTGGAATTAATTTATAACATTATGAAAACAATATTATTTTTATTTATAAGTCTTTTTGCTGTACAAAGCATAGCGCAAGAGACATTAGATGAATTACTAAAAAAACACAATAAAAACAGTGTTCCCTACATTACCGTTCAAGAATTGGCAATGCCAAAAACTGATGCTATTATCTTAGACGCAAGAGAACCTAAAGAATTTGAAATTAGTCATATTAAAAATGCAACTTTGGTAGGTTACGATTTTTTTGACATCAAAACGGTTACCGAAAAACACACTAATAAAGATCAAAAAATAGTAGTCTATTGCTCACTTGGAATACGATCGGAAACCATTGCTAAAAAACTAAAAGACGAAGGCTACACTAATGTCTTTAATCTTTATGGTGGTATTTTCGAGTGGAAAAACAATGATTTTACTGTAGTAGATTCCGAAGACAATGAAACAGAACAAATACATACTTTTAATGAAGCTTGGAGCAAATGGTTAACTAAAGGGATTAAAGTATTTGAGACAACTTCTACAAAAAAATAAAAATTCATGCATAAAAATCTAGTAATAACCTTTACCAGAAACCCTGAATTAGGAAAAGTAAAAACACGATTAGCTAAGACTATTGGCAATATTTCCGCTTTAGCGATATATAAAAAATTATTAGAACACACTGAAAGTGTTTTACAAAAAATAGACTGTGACAAAGCAGTATATTACTCGGTTAAAATTAGAGAAAACGACCTTTGGAATGCTGATATTTACCAAAAACACCAACAATCTGGTGACCACTTAGGTGTAAGAATGTCTAATGCATTTAAAACTGGTTTTGATTCTGGCTATACTAAAATAGTTATTGTTGGTAGCGATTTATATGATTTAAAACCCGAACATATTAATCAAGCTTTTGACGCTTTAGATAATAATGATGCAGTGATTGGACCTGCAATAGATGGTGGCTATTATCTTTTAGGAATGAAACAATTGCATCCAGCAATTTTTGAAAATAAATCTTGGGGAACCGAAACAGTTTTTGAAGACACCATGAAAGATTTAGTTAAGGAAAACGTATTTTTGTTAGAACCATTAAATGACGTTGACACATACGAAGATATGTCCAACAACCAAACCTTAAAAGCCTTAATTGAACATGATAAAACAAATAAATAAAACCGTAGAATACCTAAAAGAAAAAGGATTTGACCAACCAGAAGTTGGTATTATTTTAGGTACTGGATTAGGAAAACTAACCGATGAACTTGAAGTTATCCAAGAGGTGAGCTATAATCACATTCCTAATTTCCCTACAGCTACTGTCGAGTTTCATAAAGGAAAATTAATTTACGGAACCTTAGCTGGAAAAAAAGCAATTGTAATGCAAGGTCGTTTTCATGTTTATGAAGGTTACAGCTTACAAGATGTTACTTACCCAGTTAGAATTATGGAAAAATTGGGTATCAAAACACTATTGGTATCTAATGCTTCTGGTGCTATTAATTTAAACTTTAAGAAAGGTGAATTAATGCTTATTGACGATCATATTAACTTACAAGGAAGTTCGCCTTTAGCATTTAAAGGTGTTGCTGAGCTTGGTGAGCGTTTTGCAGACATGAGTGCGCCTTATGATTTAGACATAAATTCAAAAATTAAAGCTATAGCAAAAGCAAATAATATAAAATTACACGAAGGTATATACGCTAGTGTTGTTGGACCACAATTAGAAACTAGAGCCGAATACCGTATGCTTAAAATTATTGGTGCAGATGCAGTAGGTATGAGTACTGTCCCAGAAGTAATTGTAGCTAATCATTTAAATTTAAAGGTAGCTGCAGTGTCAGTTTTGACAGATGAATGCGACCCAAGTAATCTAAAACCTTTAGACATTAGCGAAATTATAGCAATGGCTAATAAAGCAGAACCAGATATGATTACGCTATTTAAAGGGTTGATAGAAAAACTATAACACGATGTAACTTTAGTTACATCAAAAAAGTAACTAAAAGGCTAATTTAGCCAGCTATGGAAAAGTATTTAGAAATAATAAAAAACGCCTATTTTGGCTATTGGAACTATTTAAAACACCAGATTATATTCCCAAATAATTGGGACAACTATTTTTATGGATTAATCATAATCTCACTAGTTGTTTGGGGTTTAGAAATTGTGTTTCCTTGGCGTAAAAAGCAATCTATTTTCCGTAAGGATTTTTGGTTGGATACGTTTTACATGTTTTTTAATTTCTTTTTACTAAATCTTATTGTATTAATAGCTTTATCTAATACTGCTGCAAGTTTTTTTGATGATATTTTAGGTGTTGTTGGATTATCAATTTCAAGTTTTCAACTGTTTGATGTAGATAATTTACCATTGTGGTTAGGACTATTTATTTTCTTTATAATTTCGGATTTTACACAATGGATAACTCACAATTTATTACATCGTTTTGAGTTTTTATGGAACTTCCATAAAGTACATCACAGCGTTAAAGAAATGGGATTTGCTGCCCATTTACGCTACCATTGGATGGAACCGGTTTTATACAAATCCATGTTATACATACCAATTGCCATTATTGGTGGTTTTGATGCACAACACGTCGCAATAGTCCACTTTTTTGCAATAACCGTTGGACACTTAAATCATGCTAATTTAGGTTGGGATTATGGTGTTTTAAAATATGTATTTAACAATCCAAAAATGCACATTTGGCATCATGTAAAACACTTACCAGAACACACAAAGTTTGGTGTTAATTTTGGTATAACGTTAAGTATTTGGGATTATATTTTTAAAACCAATTACATTCCGCATGATGGTCGTGATATCGAGTTAGGTTTTGAAGGAGATGAGAACTTCCCTAAAGATTTTATTAGTCAAGAATTATATCCTTTAAAAAAATGAAACAACTTTTAACCTTAGCATTATTAGTCTTGTTTTGCGCTTGTAAAAGCACAAAACAAACTACATCAAAGACCCAAATAGTAACTAATACAATTAAAAAAGAAGCTATAGCTGAAGCTGAAAGTAAAAAAGATATAGTGAATACTTTAAAGAAGGACACACTTTCTTCTCATACCGAAACTATAAAACTTACAGAAAAAACACCTCTTCCACCTTTGCCTCCTAAGGGAACAAAAACAGAAACTTTTAGTCACCAAAGATGGAATAAGCTTTTACAAAAGCATGTTTCTATCTCAGGAAATGTAGATTACAAAAAATTTAGAGAAGACAAAACTACTCTTGCTATTTACATCGATGCTTTAACACACGCTGAAACAATAGAAGATTGGTCAAAAGAAGAAAAACTAGCCTTTTGGATCAACGCTTATAATGCTTTAACAATAGATTTAATTATAAAAAACTATCCTGTAAAAAGTATAAAAGACATTAAAAACCCTTGGGAACAACGTTTATGGCAATTTGGTGACAAATGGTATAATCTTGAAGATATCGAGCATAAAATACTACGTAAAATGGACGAACCACGCATACATTTTGCTATTGTTTGCGCCTCTTACTCTTGTCCTAAATTACAAAACTCTGCATTTACAGCAGATAATTTAGAACAACAATTAACCTTGGCTACTCAAGAGTTTTTAAGTGATACAAACAGAAATGAAATCTCAGAAAACACATTAAAATTATCTAAAATATTTAGATGGTTTAGTAAAGATTTTGAGCAAAACGGAAGTTTGATTGATTTTTTAAACAAGTATACAGAAGTAACTATTTCAGCGAAAGCTAAAATTAGCTACAAAGATTACAACTGGGACTTAAATGACTAAAACCAACCTAATAAAACTTACGTAAATACAGCATGATAAGTATTATTATTCCGGTTTTAAACGAAGCGAAGCATATAACAGAGGTATTGTATCATTTAATTGATAATGCATCCTTAAATACTATTCAAGAGATTATTGTTGTGGATGGTGGAAGTACAGACAATACCGTTTCAATTATCCAAGCATTAGGTTTAAATATTAAAGTTTTACATTCTGAAAAAGGTCGTGCTAAACAAATGAATCTTGGTGCCAAAGCTTCAAAAGGAGATATCCTTTATTTTTTACATGCAGATTCTTTTCCACCTAACAGATATGACCAGTTAATTTTAGATGAAATTAAAAAAGGTAATAATGCAGGTTGTTTTAGGTTACAATTTGATAGCAACCATTGGTGGTTACGTTTTACTAGTTGGTTAACTCAGTTTTCTTGGCGAGCAAGTCGTGGTGGTGATCAAAGTCAGTTTATAACTAAAGCGTTATTTAATGATATTGGTGGTTATGATGAAAACTATATTATCTACGAAGACAATATTTTAATTAACGAACTATATAAACGTAAAGAATTTGTTGTGATTAATCATAAGCTTAAAACCTCAGCTAGGTTATATCAAAAACATGGCGTTTGGACACTACAATACCATTATTTAGTCATTTATATAAAAAAATGGCTTGGTGCTTCTGCAAAAGAGTTACATAATTATTATTTAAATAAAATATGTAAGCGTTAATAACCTTAAATTTTATTTAGAAGAATTATAAGACGTACTATTTCTCCCTGTTTCGTTTGGATATAGCTTAGGCAAATTATCGCTTTGAAATACGGTTTTGTCATCAATATTTACAGCTGAAACTTTACCAGTAAATGCAGCTCCTGTATCAATATTCCATACATTAATGGCTTGCATTGGTTGATCGGAATTAAATCTAATCGTTGGTGTATGACCTATATAAATTTCGTGATAGTGTTTTAAACGTTTAGGATATAATACAGAGTCTTTTTTTACTCTTTTATCCATAGTGACTGCCATTTCCCAAAGGGTTCTATCAAAATATAAAGTCTCAGGATGTATTTCTTTATCTACTCCATGCATTGATGTAAATCCAGCATGTAAAAAGAGTTGATTATTAGTGTTAAGGTAATACAACTTCATTTTTTTAAAAAACTGTAAATGCATGGCTTTGTCTTCGTCTGAAAACTGATTATAACTTGCTATCGTACCTTCGCCTCCATTAACAAACCAAGCTTGATTTACGGTTTTATCTTCCAACCATTGTTCACACCAAACATCATGATTTCCTTTTATAAAAACACAATTATATTGCTTAGAAAACTCCATTAAAAACTTAATAACCTGTGCAGATTCACTCCAACCATCTACATAATCTCCTAAAAATATAAAACTATCATCTTCAGTCAAACCAATACGCTCTAACAATTGCTTTAACCCTTTTAATCCTCCATGAATATCACCAACTACAAAGTTTCTGTTTGATTTCATATATACTTTAATATTTAATTAAATTAAGACTATTATTAAAAATACTGACCGATACCAAAGACCAATCCTTGACCATCCTTTTCTGAAACTCCGTAACCATAATCTATTCTAAAAATGGCATTAAAGATAGATTTGTGTATAAAACGCAAGCCTAGTCCTGGAAACACTCGTAAGTTATCTGCATCACCAAAATCCCCTAAATCTCCACCAGGATTTCTCCAACTTCCTGCATCTACAAACGCATTACCTTGTAGTGCAAACCAACCTTTTTCGTATAATGTATGTCTATACTCTGTATTTAAAACGACTGCTCCTGTACCTCTATCAATGGTATTACCAACACCTCTAATATTTAAATTATTATCCACTGAAAATGGTGCAAAAGGGGTCTCGTCATTACTTGACAATCCTAATCTAACACGTGTTGCCCAATTCCCTCTTTGCCCTACTCTTTTGTAATAATTAAAATCATTCCATCCAATTAAAAACTCAGGTAAGTCATCACTTGTAGACGTCACATATTGTACATTTAATTGACTTTTAAAACCCGAAACGTATTGGTAATTGTAATCTAGATTATTGTATTCGTATATACCTTTATATAATAATTTATTGACACTTAAATCCTGAGGTACATCTGGACTAGTAGCTCCTGACCTATATTGGTATTCTTCTAAAAAGGAGTTAATACCAAACTCAAAACGATTATTAAAGTTAGGTTGATACAATCCTAAAACTTCAAAAGATTTGTTTCTGTATCTATAATCTGAAGTGGTATTATCAAAAAAAACAGGTTCTAAGGTTTGTAAATCCTGATGATTAATTGCCAAACCAAACTGACGACTAAACAAATAAGGTGCTCTAAAATTTATACCATATGAACTGAATATGTCTTTTTGATAAAATCCACCAAAAATCATATTTTGACCTAAAAGATTAAACTCATACACTCCAAGTCTGTAAGCAAACTCGCCATCATTTGAAGTATACACATTAAAAGAAGGTATTATTGTAAAATTTTCTTCGATATTATAAAATACATTATAATCTCCATTTTCCGAAGGAAATACTTGATAATACGCATGAGAAACTGAAGGTAATCGTTTTAACAACTTAATATCTTCATCCAACTGGACACTATCTAAAACTGCACCAGGCTTAGCATTAGCTACTTTTTTGACAAAACTAGATTTTAGCTTTTTATTGCCTTGTATTTTTAAATCAGTAATGTTTTGCGATTGCGCAATTGTAACTCCAAAAAAGGTTAAAACAAATAATAAATACTTCATTTAATTTACTTTATAATGTTCTTTAATAAGGGTTTCTGCAGGTTTATTTTGTGGTGTAAAACGGTTATTATCCACACCTCCAACTTTGTCATGATTTATAAACCATTTCCAGACAAAACCTCCTGCAAACCAGTCTTCTTTCCAGAAAGCTTCAAATAAGGCTTTAGTCGTATTAACCTGTGCTTCTAGATTAACGTTTTCTGCAACTCTATCCACAGTCCATGGTGCTTTAGCTGCATAATCTATGCTACGATAACCAAACTCGGTAAACAAAATAGGTTTATTAAATTTTTCTGAAAAACTTTTCAGAGTTGTTTTATGTAAAACCCAACCTTTTAAACACTCTTCTACAGTAGGTGTTTTACTATCACTAACCGGAAAATAAGCATCAACACCTATAAAATCTAATTGGTCCCAAAAGGGTGTTTTTTCAAACTCATTCCAATTAGCAGCATAAGTTAATTTACCCTTATAAATTTCACGAATATCTTTAATTAAATTAAACCAGTATTCTGGTCTAGCTTTAACAAATTGTTCTAACTCTGTACCAATACAAAAAATTGGTGTTTTAGTATCTTGAGCTACCTTAGCGAATGTTAAAATAAATTTAGAATACGTTTTTTCAAAGATCTTCCAATCTTCATCAGATTTCATTTTTAAAAAACCAGTAAACTCGCCTTTTCTAACCCAAATTTGAGGCTTTAACATAGCATCAATACTGTTGTTTTTTAAAGTGTTAATGTATTGTTTGCCACCTAAAATAGTTTCACCAAACCATTGTCTTTCTGCATCAAAATTAACAACAGGATGCTCTAAATGTCTAACCATAGCAAAAGGCATAATTGCAGCATAATTAGCATTAACATTTAATAAAGGGTTAATGTTTTTTTGAGTAATACTATCTCTGTGCGCAACAAAACTAACTCCATTTATTTTTTTGTCTTGGGCTGTGCAAGATTGAAGTAATATTACAATAAGTAAAATCTGAATGAAGCGCATTATTTTTTTTGACTAAATATAAATAAATCCCGCTTTTCAGCAGGATATATTTACTTTTAAATTAATGTTACTTATTAAAATAAGGCTCTTAAACCAATATTAAAAGATTGTCCTAAGCCAGTATTGCTTCCTCTAACAAATTTAGAGTACAAAGTTTCAATATTTAACACATCACTAATTTGGTATTTTGCTCCTCCACCAACTGCAGTAAAATCTTGTTCAAAATCATTACCTGTATCTATACGTTGTGAGTGTTGTACTAATCCTAAAACGGTAAATTTAGAACTCGGGAAATAACTTAAAAACAAACCTGGTGTTAAGCTTAAACTGTTATTAGCAAAACTATCTTCTTTTTTACCAAAGTGATATTCTGTATTAAGCTCTGTAAATAATTGCCATTTTGAGTTAAAATTATAATCATAAAAAAAACGATTTTGAAACGTAAACCCTTTTTGGTCTAAAAACACTCCGTTTTCACTTTCGTTATCTACTAAAGGAATATGAAACGCTGTCTGGATAGTAAAATTACTAACACTTTTAATAGGATTAAATTTAACTGCAGGCGCAAAAGAGGTAAAACCAGAACGTGCAGTATTTGTTTCGCCATCAAATTTAAATACATCTAAAGCATCACGATCTCCAATTACATTAGACCTAAACTCTAATAATAAACCAACATTAAAACGGTTGTTAGCACTAATACCTGTAAATACATCTACGGTTGATGTAAAATAAGTTTCTCTAGCTTCTGTACCAGATGTAAACGTACTTTCTGTTTGTGTATAAAGGTTATTAAAAAACTTAATATCCCATTGGCCTTGACTTAATAATTTTGAAGGTGTGTAGGTTTGAATATTACTTCCTGAAGTGTCATCATCTTGAGAAAAACCAGTTATTGAAGTTGCAATAGCGATTAGTAGTAAAGTTAGTTTTTTCATGCTTTTTTTTGTTTTGCTTTCCGCGAAAGCGTTATATTTTTTTTATTGTTTATTAAGTTTCCAGTTATAAGAAAAGTACTTTAACTTATAATTTTCAGGTATTGTATTGGTTCTAAATTTATTTATAAATTGAATTTCGGTCATACCATTTTGTACAAAATCTTCATTGTACCATTTCATGATTTCAGAAGCTTCAACTGTTTTCTTTTTGTCGTTTACCTTCACAAAATAATCACCATTTAACGCTAATTTTGTTTGTTGTTCTAATTGCGCTTCCAATGTTTTTGGTAAATAAGCATTAGCAATTAAAGGCGGACAACCTATAGCACCACAAACAAGTACAAAATGAAATCTTGCATCATTAAATTTGGCTCTTAATAATTTGTTTTCAATAGTATTTAAAGTCACCTTCTGTCCTGCTAAACTGTACGTTGTTTTATCAAAAAAACCAGCTTTATCTAATGGTGAGGCTATTGGGTAATTGTCAACAATACCTTTAATAACAGACAAGTTGTAAGCATTAATCCAAAAGGCTTGGTAATTATTAACATCTGTTTGGTCTACAGTAATATGATCTGCAATAGTTAAAATTGTACTTAAACTAGCTACGTTTTGTTTTACCGCTTTGTAATCTACTTTACCTTTAACCACGTAGGATTTTAAAAAGGCGTCAGTTTGTGTAAAAAAGTCGTTAAGGGTTTGCGCTTTCGCGGAAAATAATCCGCTGACAACAAGCAATAGTATTAGGTTCTTTTTCATCTTTATGTTAGGTTTTAAATCTTTGTAACATTAATTAAGTCTTAACATTTAATGAAAACTTTCAAAAAAAAAGAAAAAAATTGACGTCTAAATATTTTTCAAAACCTTACAAATATTAGTAATTTAAACCCATTCTAAACTACTAAACCAATTAAGTTTTTAACTTTAAAACCGACAGACTATCTAACAATCTCAATTTATGGAACACATCGTCATTATAGGAAACGGAATTTCTGGAGTTACTCTAGCAAGACACGTCAGAAAATTATCAGATAAAAAAATTACTATCGTTTCTGCCGAAACAGATTACTTTTTTTCTCGTACAGCTTTAATGTATGTGTACATGGGTCACATGAAGTTTGAACACACCCAACCTTACGAAAATTGGTTTTGGGAGAAAAACCGTATAGACTTAAAAAAAGGTTATGTCAATAATATAGATGCTGATAACAAAATACTCCATTTTGCTGAAGGCGATACAATGACTTATGATAAATTGGTGATTGCTACAGGAAGTAAACCTAATAAATTTGGTTGGCCAGGACAAGACTTAAAAGGCGTTCAAGGCTTATACAGTAAACAAGATTTAGATAATATGGAGCAAACTGCACCAGATAACAAAACTTGTAAACATGCTGTTATAGTTGGTGGAGGATTAATTGGTATTGAAATGGCAGAAATGCTAAATTCAAGAGACATACCAGTTACTTTTTTAGTTAGAGAGACTAGTTTTTGGAATGGTGTTTTACCTGAAGGCGAAAGTCAAATGATTAACAGACACATTAAAAATCACCACATTGATTTAAGATTAAACACTAATCTAAAAGAAATCAAATCGGACGAAAACGGAAACGTAAAATCCATAATTATTGAAGAAACAGGAGAAGAAATAGCTTGTAACCTTGTTGGACTGACTGCTGGAGTATCTCCAAACATTTCATTTTTAAAAGACTCTAAAATTGAAACCAAACGAGGCGTTTTAGTCAACCGTTACCTAGAAACTAACATCAAAGATGTATATGCTATCGGAGATTGTGCTGAACAACACGAAGCTATTGGTAACAGACGTCCAATTGAAGCGGTTTGGTACACAGGACGTATGATGGGAGAAACTTTAGCACAAACCATTTGTGGCAATAAACTACAATACAAACCAGGTCATTGGTTTAACAGCGCAAAATTTTTAGATATAGAATACCAAACTTACGGTTGGGTTTTTAGCGAACGTGGACGTCCTGATCACGAAAAACATTTCCATTGGAAACATGAGGATGACACCAAATGTATAACCGTAGCTTACAACAAAGACACCAAGACTTTTTTAGGCATTAATACTTTTGGTATCCGAATGAGACACGAAACTTTTGATACTTGGTTGACAGAACAACGTGATGTAGATTACGTAATAAATAACTTAAAAGAAGCCAATTTTGATCCAGAATTTTACAAACATTTCGAGCAGGATATCCTAAAGGCATACAACAAACAACTACAAACAGTATAACAACATCCCAATATGAGTAATAAATTAAATCACAGTATGTCCTTAGCATCACCAGATGCGTTTCATATATCAACAAAACAAAAGTTTGCTTTAGGTATTGGTCTTGTTGGGCTATTAATTTTAGCATTAGCATTATTTAACGTCAATTTACCAAATACAGCATTATTTTTAACGCTAGCATTAGGGTTAATTACAGTTGGTGTTATTATATATTCTAGAGAGGCTTATTTAACCAAATTAGAAGGTATAAAAAACGACGGAGTATGGTATAAATCTATTTCATCCAGAGGATTTTGGGGTTGGGCTTTAGGTATCATACTAACCAGCTTTTACATTGTATTGTACTTTTTTCCTGAATATTTAGGTTTAAGTAAAAATGGTGACCCAAACACTGGTTTGATTGGATTATTTGATCCTTTAAGTAACTTATTAAGTGGTCGTAATGCAAGTCAATGGTTTGTTTATGGGACATTATATACCATTGCTATTTTAGCCTTTGGTTACAAATACATTTTAAAATATAGACATAATCGCTATCAGCAAATCCGAACCGTTTCGGTTATGTTTTTTCAGTTAGGTTTTGCTTTTTTAATTCCAGAATTTATGTACGTCATGAATAATGATTTACCTTATTATGACCTTAAAAGCGTTTGGCCATTAAATTATTACATTTTTGATGAGTGGTCTGTAAAAGGCTTTTTATCTAATGGTAATTTAGGATTAGCATTAATCATTTTTGGGATAGCTTCAACCTTTATCATTACTCCTATTTTAACATATAAATACGGAAAACGTTGGTATTGCTCATGGGTTTGTGGTTGTGGTGGTCTAGCCGAAACAGCAGGTGATAGTTTTAGACATCTATCTTCAAAAAAACTTTCTGCTTGGAAGCTAGAACGATGGTTAATACATACTGTTTTAGTATTTTCTGTAGTGATGACAACAGCAATGGTATATAGTTATTTAGGTAAAGACAGTAATAATTTTTGGTTAACACGTGATGTTTTTATCATTTCTGTAATAGCTTTTTTAACCATCATATTTGCAGGTGTCATGTATTTTAGAGGTAAAGAGCTTGGTAAAGATGCTAAAGCTGGTGCAATTGGTTATGCTGCTGTAATTACTCTATTACTAATTATGCACTTTACATCAACAACAGATCATTTATTTTTTGTTAAAGGCAGTGCTTTAAGGTCTACCTACGGTATATATATTGGCTCTATTTTTTCTGGTGTAATTGGAACAGGTTTTTATCCAATTTTAGGTAGCAGATCTTGGTGTAGATTTGGATGTCCTATGGCAGCTATATTAGGATTTCAACAACGTTTATTTTCAAAATTTAGAATTACAACTAATGGTGGACAATGTATCTCATGTGGTAATTGTTCTAACAGTTGCGAAATGGGAATAGATGTTCGTGCCTATGCTCAAAAAGGAGAAAACATAGTACGTTCAAGTTGTGTTGGATGTGGTGTTTGTAGCGCTGTTTGCCCAAGAGGTGTTTTAAAATTAGAAAACGATACTATGGATGGACGTATTAATCCAACAGAAGTCTTATTAGGTAACGATGTTGACTTAATGGATTTTGTAAACAAAAAATAAAATGAAAACCTTTGTTTTATATTGTTTCATCTTATTTGGTTATAACGCTTACGCGGAAAAAACTTACGTAAGGACATATTATGACAACGGAAACCTATTGTCAAAAGGTTGGATTAGTAATAATCAAAAAATAGATTTTTGGGTGTATTATTACCCAAACGGAAACATAAAACAAAAAGGAAACTATAGTAATAACCTTAAAACAAGCTATTGGATAGAGTTTCATGACAACAAAACAATTAAAGCTAAAGGTAATTACGTTAAAGACTTAAAAGAAAAGTACTGGACCTATTACTATAACAATAATATCTTATATAAAGTAGGTAATTATCTTAATGGCAAAACCAATGGTTACTGGAAAACATATCACAAAAACAGCTACTTAAAAAGTCAAGGTCGCTATTTAAATGGAAAAAAAACAGGTTACTGGAAAACCTATTACGACAATTCAAAAACTAAAAGCGAAGGTCATTATTTAAACGACTTGAAAAATAAATTCTGGAAATTCTATTACAAAAACACAGTAATTTCTAAATTTGGAAGTTTTAGTCAAAACCTAAAATCTGGCTATTGGCAATATTTCCGCGAAAGCGGTAAAAAAGAAAAAGAAGGTCATTATCTCACTAATAAAAAGGTAAAATGGTGGCTATTTTATGATCAAAACGAAAAAATTAATCATAAATGTCAACTTAAAGACAATCAAAAAAATGGGTATTGTCTTATGTATAAAAATGAAGATTTGGTATCTGCAGTAAAATTTAAAGCAGGACAAAAAATAAAAGAATGGACCGATTTAAAGTCCTTTAAAAAAGAAAATAAATTAAGCGACCTTAAATGACCAAAATAAAAGTCATCATTCCTGCCTATAACGAGCAAGACTCTATTGCAAACGTTATAAACGATATTCCAAAATTAGTTGATGAGGTAATTGTAGTTAGCAACAACTCTACAGACCTAACAGAAACTAATGCAAAAAATGCAGGTGCTACCGTTTTAAAAGAAAGTAACAAAGGTTATGGTTATGCCTGTTTAAAAGGGATGGACTACATTGCTAAACAAACTAACAAACCAGAAATAATTGTTTTTTTAGATGGAGATTACAGTGATTATCCAGAAGAATTGACCAAAATAATAGCTCCTATTTTGGACAATAATACAGATTTTGTTATTGGTGCACGTGTTAAAAACCTAAGAGAAGAAGGTAGCATGACACCACAACAAATTTTTGGAAATTGGTTAGCAACAACACTAATGTCTTTATTTTTTGGTGCAAAATTTACAGATCTTGGACCCTTTAGAGCCATAAAATATGATAAGCTTCTAGCTTTAAATATGGTAGATAAAACCTATGGTTGGACAGTAGAAATGCAACTAAAAGCATTGAAGCAAAAACTGACTTATATTGAAGTGCCTGTAAACTATCGTAATAGAATTGGTGTCTCAAAAGTTTCAGGAACAATAAAAGGTAGTATATTTGCTGGCGTTAAAATATTAACGTGGATATTTAAATACAGTTTTAAAAAGTGATTCTCCAGACCATTACCATTATTATTTACAGCATTGCGCTAGTTCTTATTTTTATGTACGCCCTAGCTCAGTTAAACCTGTTATTCAACTACTTAGCTGCTCAAAAAAAAGAAGAAAACGCACCAAAATTCAACTTCAAAAACCCTGAAGAAATCCCATTTGTAACCATACAGCTTCCTGTTTTTAACGAGCTGTACGTTATGGATCGTTTACTAGACAACATAGCGTTAATTGACTATCCAAAGGACAAATTAGAGATTCAAGTACTTGATGACTCTACAGATGAGACTGTACAAACCACAAAAGCACACGTTGAAAAATTAAAGCAACAAGGCCTTGATATCACTCATATTACCAGAACAAATAGACAAGGTTTTAAAGCTGGAGCTTTAAAAGAAGGATTAGAAGTTGCAAAAGGAGAATACATTGCAATTTTTGATGCCGATTTTTTACCAAAACCAAACTGGTTAAAAAAAACAATTCCGTTTTTTAAGGACAAAGCAATAGGTGTAGTACAAACACGTTGGGGACACATCAATAGGGATTACTCTACATTAACAAAAATTCAAGCCTTTGCATTAGACGCTCATTTTACTTTAGAGCAAGTTGGACGTAGTAGCAAAGGACACTTTATAAACTTTAATGGTACAGCAGGTGTCTGGCGTAAAGACTGTATTTTAGATGCAGGAAACTGGGAAGGTGATACTTTAACAGAAGATTTAGACCTAAGTTATAGAGCACAACTTAAAAACTGGAAGTTTAAATATTTAGAAGATGTTGAAACTCCAGCTGAGTTACCAGTTGTTATCAGTGCTGCAAGATCACAACAGTTTAGATGGAATAAAGGTGGAGCAGAAAACTTCCGCAAGATGCTTGGTCGTGTATTAACCAATAAAAATATTTCGGCTAAAACTAAATTACATGGTATCCTTCATTTATTAAATAGCACCATGTTTTTAAATGTATTAATTGTTGGTATCTTAAGTATACCAATGTTGTACATAAAAAATGAATATGCACACTTAAGGCCATACTTTTATGTCATGAGCTTTTTTGTAATAAGTACAGTTATCTTTTTTGTTTGTTATTGGGTTATGTATAAACAAAGTCATGGTAACACTTTTAAAGACTTTTTAAAATACATTGCATTGTTTTTTACATTTTTCTCTATAGCAATGGGCTTTTCTTTACACAATTCTATTGCAGTATTAGAAGGACATATTGGTAAACGAAGTGATTTTGTAAGAACACCAAAATTTAATATCAGTACATTAAAAGACAGCTGGAAAGGCAACAAATATTTACGTAAAAACATATCGGTTAATGTCGTTTTTGAAGGTTTACTAATGCTATATTTTGCATTTGGTATGTACAGTGCATTTATAGTTGGTGATCAAGGTGGAGACTTTGGATTATTTCCGTTTCACTTAATGTTAACTGTTGGATTTGGATTTGTATTTTTCAAATCCTTAACTTCAAAAGGATAATAATTTGGGCGTTACCACAAGGGTCGCGATTTTCATTATATCTTTTTTGCATTTGCACAAACACGCTTAATCTAAACCAAAATTAAGATTAAGTCTTAACGATGTTTAAGTATTTAAACAGCAAAAAAGGATGCCATTACAACCGCTAACGCAGGATGCATCATGCTTAACACTTCTATTTTAAAGATTAACACATTAAGCTTACTGCTAATATTAGCTAGTTGTTTTTTGTACGGAATCTTTGCTTATGACCTGGTAAGGACAGACTACACGACTTTAATGTCGCTTTACCTTGTTTTATTTGGACTGTTTATAAAACTAGTTAACAATAAACAAAACAGCTTTAAACTACTACTGGTAGCAGCAATAATAAGTCGTTTAGTATTTCTAGTTGCAATACCTAACCTATCTCAGGATTTTTATAGATTTATTTGGGATGGACGTATGATTTTAAAAGGGATTAACCCTTATTTATACACTCCAGAAAGTTTTATAACAGCAGGACAATACCCAATACATCAAGCACAAGATCTAGTAAATGGCATGCAAGCACTAAACGCAAGCCACTACTCTAACTATCCTCCAATTAATCAACTACTTTTTACATTAGCTAATCTTGCTTTTAACACAAGTATTTTAGGGTCTGTAATTGGTTTGAGATTGATAATTATAGCTGCAGACATAGGTACGCTTTATTTTGGAAGCAAGTTATTAGACTTAATGAAGCTTCCTAAAAAAAACATTTTATGGTACATATTAAATCCATTTATAATTATAGAATTAACAGGTAATCTTCATTTTGAAGGTGTAATGATTTTCTTTTTAATACTAAGTCTATACTTACTTAAAATCAACAAATGGAAATGGTCAGCAGTGGTTTTTGCTATATCAATTTCAACAAAACTAGTACCATTATTATTTTTACCATTATTTGTAAAATGGTTTAAAACAAAACAAGGTATCGATTACAAAAAACTAATAGCTTTTTATCTGATAATTGGATTTAGTACAATAGTACTATTTGCACCTTTCTTCTCCATACAATTTGTAAACAACTACTCTAAAACAGTTGGATTATGGTTTGGGAATTTCGAGTTTAATGCAAGTATATATTATTTAGCAAGAGCAATAGGTTACTACATTACAGGATACAACCAAATAGCTATAATCGGAAAAATTTTACCTGTAATAGTATTTATAGCCATTTGGATACTTGCATTAGTTAGAAAAAACCAAAACTACAGCACTTTAATATCAAGTATGGTAATCGCAATAACTTGTTATTTACTATTAAGTACTACAGTACATCCATGGTATATAGCTTCGGTATTAATTTTAAGTATTTTTACTAACTATAGATACCCACTAGTTTGGAGCTTTATAATCATAATAAGCTATCTAGCTTATGCAAACTCTAACAATACAGAAAATTTATGGATAATTGGTTTTGAGTATTTTATAGTATTTACAGCAATAATTTTAGAATATTTGACTAAAAAAAAGAAGCTTAATTTTTAAGCTCTAAAAAGATATCAACAGACTTATTAAATAAAAAGCCTTTCACTATTTGGTAATCAAATATATAATCGTAAATTTGCAAACTCTTTTTGAGAGAGGAATGTTTAATAAAAAATAATTAATAACGTGGACACATTAAGCTACAAAACGATTTCAGCAAACAAAGCTACTGCAGATAAACAGTGGGTTTTAGTAGACGCTGAAGGTCAATCATTAGGGCGTTTGTCTTCTAAAGTTGCAAAACTTATAAGAGGAAAACACAAGCCAAGCTTCACACCACATGTTGATTGTGGAGATAACGTAATTGTTATCAATGCAGAAAAAATCAACTTAACAGGAAACAAGTGGAATGACAAAACTTACATTCGTCACACAGGTTATCCAGGTGGTCAAAGAAGTTTAACTGCTACAGAAATGTTTGGAAAAGATCCAGCAAGGTTAGTAGAAAAATCAGTAAAAGGAATGTTACCTAAAAACAAATTAGGTGCAGCATTATTCCGTAATTTAAATGTTGTTGTTGGTACAGCTCATGCTCATGAAGCTCAAAAACCAACAGTGATTAACTTAAACGAATTCAAGTAATGGAAGTAATTCACAAAATTGGTCGTCGTAAGACCGCAGTTGCTCGTGTTTACCTATCTGAAGGAAAAGGTAACATTACGATCAACAAAAAAGATCTTAAAGACTACTTCGATACAGCAACGTTACAGTACAAAGTAAACCAACCATTAGCTTTAACAGACAATGAAGGTAACTTTGATATTAAAGTTAATGTATTTGGAGGTGGTATCACAGGACAAGCTGAAGCTGTTCGTTTAGCAATTTCTCGTGCAATGTGCGAATTAGATGCTGAAAACAGATTAATCTTAAAGCCTGAAGGTTTATTAACTAGAGACCCAAGAATGGTAGAGCGTAAAAAATTCGGACAGAAAAAAGCGCGTAAAAAATTCCAATTCTCGAAACGTTAATATTACCCTTCAACAGCATTGGAATGTCTTTACAGTCTTTTCAATCCTGTTGAAACAAACAAAATTTAAACAGTTATTGTTGTCCTAGTGTTTTTAAATTAAAGCACAGGATTTAGTTTAGCATCTAAATAATTAAGGCAAGTTTATTAAAAATGACCACTTAATTATTGCTAATTCAACAGAACGTAAACTATTACAAAATGGCAGTAGAAGTAAAAGAATTACTTGAAGCAGGTGTACACTTCGGTCACCTTACACGTAAGTGGGATCCAAACATGGCTCCTTACGTATATATGGAGCGTAACGGTATCCATATTATAAACTTATACAAAACAGCAGCTAAAATGGAAGAAGCTGGAGATGCATTAGCAAAAATTGCAGCTTCAGGTCGTAAAATTTTATTTGTTGCAACAAAAAAGCAAGCAAAAGATATCGTAGCTGAAAAAGCTGGCAGCATCAACATGCCTTTCATTACTGAAAGATGGCCTGGTGGAATGTTAACTAACTTTGTTACTATCCGTAAAGCAATCAAAAAGATGGCTACTATTGATAGAATGAAAAAAGACGGTACCTTTTTAACCTTATCTAAAAAAGAACGTTTACAAGTTGACCGTTTAAGAGCTAAGTTAGAAAAAAACTTAGGTTCAATTGTTGACATGACTCGTTTACCAGGAGCTTTATTTGTTGTAGATATTAAACGTGAGCATATCGCGATTAAAGAAGCACAAAAATTAAACATTCCTATCTTTGCAATGGTAGATACTAACTCTGATCCACGTCAAGTAGATTACGTTATACCTGCAAATGATGACGCTTCTAAATCAATCGATAAAGTCTTAACACATGTTACTAATGCTGTAACAGTAGGATTAAACGAACGTAAAGCTGAAAAAGCAGAAAAGGATGCAGCTAAAGCAGATAAAAAAGCAGCACCTAAAAAAGCAGTAGCAGCTAAAGACGAAGAAGAATAAAATAACAATTTCAAAACACAAATCAGTCGTTTAATTCTTTTCTTTGTCGAAAATAAATTAAACGACTTTTTTTTAAATTATACTTATTATGAGTGAAGTAAAAATTTCAGCAGCACAAGTAAACGAACTAAGAAAAGCTACAGGTGCAGGAATGATGGACTGTAAAAAAGCTTTAGTTGAAGCAGGTGGTGATTTTGACAAAGCAATTGACGTTTTACGTAAAAAAGGTCAAAAAGTAGCCGAAAAAAGAGCAGATAGAGATTCTTCTGAAGGTGCTGCAGCAATTAAAATTAATGATGACAATACTGTTGGTGTTGCTATTGTATTAGGTTGTGAAACTGACTTTGTTGGTAAAAACGAATCATTTTTAGCTTTAGCTGCTCAATTTGCAGACATCGCTATTAACTTTGATAACAAAGAAGATTTCTTAGCTGCAGACTTTGGTGGTATGACAGTTGCAGAAAAACTAGTTGAACAAACTGGTGTAGTAGGTGAAAAATTAGAAATCAACGCTTTTGAAAAATTAGAAGCTCCTTACGTTGGTTCTTACGTTCACATTAATAAAATTGGTGCATTAGTAGGTTTATCTGAAGCTAACGAAGAAGTAGCTAAAGATGTAGCAATGCAAGTCGCTTCAATGGGAGCAACTTCATTATCTTACAAAGATTTTGATCCTGCTTTTGTAGCATCAGAAACTGAAGCTAGAATTGCAGTAATAGAAAAAGATAACATCGAGTTAGGACGTTTAGGTAAGACTTTAAAAAATGTTCCTCAATACATTTCAATGTCTCAATTAACTCCTGAAGTTATGGCTAAAGCTGAAGAAGATGCTAAAGCTGAATTGAAAACTGAAGGTAAACCAGAACAAATCTGGGACAAAATTTTACCTGGTAAAATGGACCGTTTTGTATCTGATAATACAACTTTAGATCAAGAACAATGTTTATTAGATCAAAGATTTATTAAAGACGAAAAAGTAACAGTTGAAGCTTATGTAGCGTCTAAAAACGTTTCTGTAACAGACTTCAAACGTGTATCTTTAGGATAATCTATTTAAGTGTGTTATTCTTAGCATAGTAAAGAATCTCATACTTAGAAATATAAATTAAAAACCACTACTCTATTTTTTAGAGTTAGTGGTTTTTTTTATGCTTAAAAACACGTAGCTTTGCTAAACTTTCAGAACGACTTATGAAATACAAACGTATACTCCTAAAACTTTCAGGTGAAGCCTTAATGGGAAACCGTCAATATGGGATTGATCCAGAACGATTATCTGAATATGCTCAAGAAATTAAAGCAATTACAGAAAAAGGTATTGAGGTAGCAATTGTTATTGGTGGAGGAAACATTTTTAGAGGTGTTGCAGGAGCGATGAATGGTATGGATCGCGTACAAGGTGACCATATGGGAATGCTGGCAACCGTTATAAATGGTTTAGCTTTACAACAAGCTTTAGAAGATGCAGAAATTAAAACCAGACTACAAACTGCTATTAAAATTAACGAGGTAGCAGAACCTTTTATACGCAGAAAAGCAATGAGTCATTTACGAAAAGGACGTGTTGTTATTTTTGGAGGAGGTACTGGTAACCCTTACTTTACAACAGATTCAGCAGCTGTACTAAGAGCAATCGAAATTGAAGCAGATGTTATTTTAAAAGGAACACGTGTAGATGGAATTTACAATGCTGATCCAGAAAAAGATAAATCTGCAATTAAATTTGACCATATTACATTTGATGACGTATTACGTAAAGGATTAAAAGTTATGGATACTACTGCATTTACTTTAAGTCAAGAAAATGATTTACCAATAATCGTTTTTGACATGAATACGAAAGGCAATTTGATGAAAGTTGTTTCTGGAGAAAACATAGGAACACAAGTAAGTTTATAATTTAGATATTTTAACCACATTTAAAATTGGCTCGCTTTTTGAAAGTCATTCAATATTAAATTTTTATTACAATGAACGAAGACATTACATTTATTATAGATTCTGCTAAAGAAGCAATGGATAAAGCCATTAAGCATCTAGAAAAGCAATTTGTAAACATACGTGCTGGAAAAGCTAGTCCAGCTATGCTTGGTAGCGTGATGGTAGATTATTATGGATCGCAAACACCATTAAGTCAGGTTGCAAATGTCAATACGCCAGATGGTAGAACAATAACGGTTCAACCTTGGGAAAAAAACATGCTTCAAGAAATTGAAAAAGCAATAATGATTGCGAACCTAGGTTTTAATCCAATGAATAATGGTGAAACTATTATCATAAACGTTCCGCCTTTAACAGAAGAGCGTAGACGTGATTTAGCAAAACAAGCAAAATCGGAATCTGAAGATGCCAAAGTGGGTATTAGAAGTGCACGTAAAGACGCTAACAACGACATTAAAAAAACAGAAGATGCTTCAGAAGATTTACAAAAAAATGCCGAAGCAGATATACAAACATTAACAGATAAATACGTCAAGCTAATTGATGAACTTCTTGCTAATAAAGAAACCGAAATAATGACTGTCTAATAAAAAAAGCGACTTATCAGTCGCTTTTTTTATAACTTTTATTAAAACTGAGCGTTCTACTTCTATAATATTTAAGAAAAAGCTACTTATGAAATTTTTAAAATCATTATCTTTTATAATTTCATTTATATACTTTGGTACATTACAGGCTCAAGATTTTAAATTTATACCAAAAGAACAACGATTATTAACAGACGAAGAAGTAAAAACAATGGAGATTGTAGTTACTCCTGACATTTTACTATTTAATGAGACTGGAGAAATACTTCCAATGTCACAAGTACAGTTAATGACCAACAGTAATTATAAACCGTTGTTTTATGTAGGTGAAAATGAAAGAATAAAATCTATAGTGTTTAAACGTTTAAAACCTGTTAACAATACAATACAAAAAAATCCTGAAGCCGAGTTCATAAAAGGTGAAAAAGCCTTAGATTTTATAGCTACTGACTTAAATGGTAATAGGTCTAAGCTTTCAGATTTAAAAGGTCAAGTTGTAGTGTTAAATTTTTGGTTTACTAAGTGTGGTCCTTGTATCAAGGAAATGCCTGAATTAAATAATTTAGCAGAAGATTTTAAAAGTAAAAAAGTTAAGTTTTTGGCAATAACATTTAATTCAAAAGAAGTCGTCAAACAATTTTTACAGGACACGACTTTTGATTTCGATATAGCACCAAATGCTAATGATGTCATAACAATGTATGGTATCCAAAGTTATCCAACATCTATAGTAGTTGATAAAAACGGAAACATTGTTACCAAAGAAGTTGGTTATAGAACCAATATTAAATCTGTACTTACTAAAGCGATTGATGCTGCATTATAAATCATTAAAACATTTTAATTGTCTAATTATACTATTTTTAATAAGTATAACCTTTAGTCATGCTCAAAAGCCAGAAAACAATTTAAAAGTAACAGATACGACTAGATCAACTGAACTTTTAAAGCAAATTGGAAATGGTTTTTTTCCAACCAAAGTCTGGAATTTTGATTTAAGATACCTAATCAAGTTTAACCAATATGAAGGTTTTAGAACAGGATTAGGCGGAATTACAAATGATGCTTTCTCAGAAAAATATCGAATTGATTCTTATTTAGTTTATGGTTTTAAAGACGACAGTTTTAAATATAAAATTGGAGGAGGCTTTAGATTAAACGAAAAACATAACACCTGGTTCAATGTTTCGTATGTTGACGATTTAAAAGAAACTGGTAGCTCTGCTTTTTTAACAGATAGCAGGTCTTTTTCGTTTTTCGAACCACGCTTATTAAACATCAATTTATTTCATAAGCATATTACATCATCCGTATCACTTGAGCATGAAATCACTCCTCAATTATATTCAAAAACCGAATTAGCAATTAGTAATATTAGACCAACTTACGACTATAATTTTGTTTTAGATAACAATAGCTATAGTGGTTTTGAAACGTCAACAGCAAAAATAGCATTACAGTGGGACCCATTCAAAACACTTGAAAAGGTTGAAAATGGTGAAAAATTTTATAAGGACGGTTACCCAAAATTTACCTTACAATATTCAAAAAGTTTTAAAGATGTATTAAACGCTGATTTTAATTTTTCTAAACTAGATTTTAGGACAATTCATAAAATTAAACACAATAAAGACTCTTATACAATTGGCACAATATCAGCAGGAATAACTCATGGAGATGCTCCTTTAACGCATTTATACCATGCGTATCCTAATAATATTACCAAAGAAACTATACTCCAACGTTTTTCGGTTGCAGGAATAAATAGTTTTGAAACGATGTACTTTAACGAGTTTTTTTCAGATCGTTTTTCCACAGTAGTTTTAAAACATTATGTTAAGCCATTTGCAATTGCAAAACGATTTAATCCACAATTAGTATTAATTACCAGATACGCAATTGGTAATATGAATACTATTGGTCGTCACCAAAATGTAAGTTTTGGAACTTTAAACCATGGCTATACAGAAAGTGGTTTTGAAATCAATAAACTTCTATTTGGTTTTGGATTAAGTGGGACTTACAGATATGGTGCATACCACCTACCAAATGAAGAAGATAATATTGCAGTAAAATTCACTTTTAATATTACATTATAAAACCAAAATTGTATAACTAAATACAATGGTTTTAACTACCTTTGCTCCGTTTTTTAAAGCATTATGTTAAAACTTTTTTCAGCAAATTTTTGGGATGTTGTAGCAAGACTAATTCTTCGCAACAAAATAGCTATTCTTCTAGGTGTCATTTTAGTGACTATATTTTTTAGCACACAATGGAAGTACATGCGTTTTACGTATTCAGAAGCCAACCTTTTACCAGATGACCACGAAGTAAATATAACTTATAACGACTTTTTACAAGTCTTTGGTGAAGAAGGTAATTTAGTCGTATTAGGTGTAAAAGACACAACACTTTTTACTGTTGATAAACTAAATGCATGGAATGCACTATCTGACAGCTTTAGAGATGCTCCAGAGGTTGAAACGGTTGTATCTATTAAGGATCTTCAAAAATTAGTAAAAGATCTTAAAAACGAAAAATTTGCTTTAGAACCGTTTATCAAAGATTCTGTTACTTCAATACAACAAATAGAAAAACTACAAGATCAATTATTTAATCAATATCCTTTTTACGATAATTTTTTATTTAATAAAGAAACCAAAACAGTTAGAACAGCAATATACCTTAAAAAAGACATTGTAAATACGCCTGCTAGAAAGGACTTTATAATGTCCAATCTTGTTGAAAAAATTAAACTATTTGAAGCTAAAGAAGGTTTAGATGTCAGAATATCTGGTATGCCTTACATCAGAACTTTAAATGCACAGAATATTGTAGATGAAATTAATTTATTTGTATTAGCAGCATTATTAGTAACCTCATTAATTTTCTTTTTATTCTTTAGGTCATTTAGAGCCACCTTTATATCACTAATAGTCGTTTGTATTGGTGTTATGTGGACCTTAGGTATCTTAGGATTATTAGGTTATGAAATTACTGTACTAACAGCCTTAATCCCTCCATTAATTATTGTTATAGGAATACCAAATTGTATTTTCTTAATCAATAAATATCAACACGAGGTTAAATCTCATGGTAATAAAGTTAAAAGTTTACAACGTGTAATTACAAAAGTTGGTAATGCCACTTTAATGACCAACGTGACAACAGCTTCTGGTTTTGCAACATTTATTTTAACCGAAAGCACCTTACTAAAAGAATTTGGTGTCGTAGCATCACTAAGTATTTTAGCAATATTTATACTATGTTTATTAATAATTCCTATTATATACACCTTTTTACCTTACCCAAAAGACCGTCATTTAGAACATTTAAATAAACGATGGATTGGTGGTTTTGTTAATTGGATGGAACGTATGGTTAAAGAAAAACGAATCGCAATCTACATTACTTCATTAGTATTGTTAGTGGTTTGTTTAATAGGAATATTTCAAATTAAAATATCTGGTAGTCTAATTGAAGACATGCCTAAAAAAGCAGAGTTTTTTCAAGATATCAGATTTTTTGAAGAAGAATTTGATGGAATAATGCCTTTAGAAATAATGATTGATACCAAGCGTAAGCAAGGTGTAATGAAATTAGCAACTCTGAAGCGTATGGAGAAAATTGAAGATTTTATTAATGAAACTCCAGAATTTTCTAAACCTATCTCTGTAGTTGGATTAGTTAAATATTCAAAACAGGCTTACTATAATGGTAATCCAAAATATTATCAATTACCAACAAGTCAAGAAAATAGTTTCATTTTATCTTATGCTAAAAACTCGACTTCAGATGTAGATTTACTTAAAAACTTTGTTGATAGTACTGGACAATATGCCAGAATTACAACCTTTATGAAGGATATCGGAACCGATAAAATGGAACGTATCCAAGAAAATTTACAAGACAAAATAAATAATGTTTTTCCAGAAGCCAAGTACAATGTTACCATGACTGGTAAAGCGTTAGTATTTCAAAAAGGAACAAAGTACCTGGTTAAAAACTTAGCAATATCACTCTCATTAGCAGTCATATTAATTTCATTATTTATGGCTTATATGTTTAGATCATTTAGGATGATTGTGGTTTCATTAATACCAAACTTACTACCACTTGTGGTAACTGCTGGATTAATGGGTTACATTGGTGTACCTATAAAACCTTCAACCATATTAGTATTTAGTATCGCTTTTGGTATATCTGTAGATGACACTATTCACTTTTTAGCAAAATACAGACAAGAACTTCAAGCCAATAACTGGAAAATTAAAAAATCAGTTTATGGTGCCTTAAGAGAAACTGGTGTAAGTATGTTTTACACATCAATAGTATTATTTTTCGGGTTTTCAGTATTTATAATTTCTAGCTTTGGTGGTACAGTTGCATTAGGTGCTTTAGTCTCTGTAACGTTACTGTTTGCAATGTTATCTAACTTACTTTTATTACCATCGTTATTATTATCTTTAGAACGTAGTATTGCTAATAAAGAAGTATTAAAAAAACCAAAAATTAATATTATTCCAGTTGAAGATGATGACGAAAACGCATCAGTTTCAGAAGAAAAATAAAAGAAAACTCTATTTTTAATCAAATTTTTTTAAAAATGAAAACATATACAGTCGCTTCATTACTAAAGGAGACCAAATTACAAGAAATACAAATTAAAGGTTGGGTACGTACCTTTAGAGCTAAACGTTTTATAGCTTTAAATGATGGTTCTACACTTAATAATATACAATGTGTTGTTGATTTTGAAAACACAGACGAAGCCATACTTAAGCGTATAACAACAGGTGCTGCTGTAGCCATTACTGGAGAGTTAGTAGAAAGTCAAGGAAAAGGACAAACTGTAGAAGTTACAGTAACTAAAATCGAAATCTTAGGAGACTCTGACCCTGAAACTTATCCAATTCAACCCAAAAAACACTCTTTTGAGTTTTTAAGAGAAAATGCACATTTACGCACACGTACTAATACTTTTAGTGCTGTAATGCGTTTACGTTCTGCGTTATCTTTTGCAATACATAAGTATTTTAACGATAATGGTTTTTACTACATGCACACACCTATTATAACTGGTAGTGATGCAGAAGGTGCTGGTGAAATGTTTCGTGTTAGTACTTTAGATCAAAAAAATCCACCTTTAACAGAAGATGGAGCTATTGACCACACTAAAAACTTTTTTGGAAAGGATACTAACCTTACAGTTTCTGGTCAGTTAGAAGCCGAAACCTATGCTATGTCTTTGGGTAAAGTATATACCTTTGGACCTACATTTAGAGCCGAAAACTCTAATACATCAAGACATTTATCTGAGTTTTGGATGATAGAACCTGAAGTTGCATTTATGGATTTAGCTGGAAATATGGATTTAGCTGAAGATTTCATGAAATCTGTTATTTCTTATGTGTTAGAAAATAATGCAGATGATTTACAGTTTTTAGATAAGCGTCTTTTAGATGAAGAAAAAACAAAACCACAAGCAGAACGTAGTGAGTTATCTTTAATTGAAAAATTAAAGTTTGTAACCGAAAACAACTTTAAACGTGTAAGCTATACTGAAGCTATTGATATTTTAAGAAATAGTAAACCTAATAAGAAAAAGAAATTCAATTATATTATTGAAGAATGGGGAGCAGATTTACAATCGGAACACGAACGTTTTCTTGTAGAAAAACACTTTAAATGTCCAGTAATATTATTTGACTATCCAGCAAACATAAAAGCCTTTTATATGCGCTTAAATGAGGATGGTAAAACAGTACGTGCTATGGATATTTTATTTCCTGGTATCGGAGAAATTGTTGGAGGATCTCAACGTGAAGAGCGTTTAGATGTCTTAAAAGAAAAAATGGCTGTACTAGATATACCGGAAGAAGAATTATGGTGGTACTTAGATCTACGTAAATATGGTACTGCTGTTCACTCTGGGTTTGGTTTAGGATTCGAGCGATTAGTTATGTTTGCTACAGGAATGAGCAATATACGCGATGTAATACCTTACCCTAGAACACCACAAAACGCTGAGTTTTAAAATACAGTAAATAAATTTTAATAAACTCAAGTTTATTTAAAATCTAATATCTATATTAAAACAATCTACTATTATCAAAATGTAGATTGTTTTTTTTATTTTTATCATAATTCTAAAACATACTATGCTTAAACAATACCTACAGTTTAAATTATCACAAAAGTTGTCTCCACAACAAATTCAATTAATGAAATTGATACAGTTGCCAACGCAAGCTTTTGAACAACGTTTAAAACAAGAGTTAGAAGAAAACCCTGCTCTTGAAGGTGGTAAAGAAGAAGTAAAAGATGAATTTGATGATGCTTTTGATAATTCTGCAGATGATTTTAATGATAATGAAACCATTGATGCTGGAGACATTAATGTTGATGATTATTTAAGTGATGATGAAATTCCTGACTATCGTACTAGTGTAAATAATTATAGTGCAGATGACGACGAAAAAAGTGTACCCTATGCTGCAGGAACTTCTTTCACACAACATCTTGTTAATCAATTAAACACTTATAGATTAAGTGAAGAAGAACGCAGTATTGCCGAATTTTTAGTTGGTAGTGTAGACGAGAGTGGTTACATACGTAGACAATTAATTGATATTGTAGACGATTTAGCCTTTACACAAAGTGTTTATACAGAAGAAGACAAAGTCGCAGAGGTACTTAAAATTGTACATCAATTGGATCCTGCTGGTGTAGGTGCTCGTAATTTACAAGAGTGTCTAAGCATACAACTACATCGTAAAGACAAACAACCTGATGTCCTATTGGCTGCAAATATAATTGATAATGCGTTTGATCAATTTACTAAAAAGCATTACAAGAAATTAATGCAAAAATTTGACATCACAGAGTTACAACTTAAAGATGCTATTCATGAAATAGAACGTCTTAATCCTAAACCTGGAGGTTCATATGCTGGAAATAATAAAATTGTAGAGCATGTAGTACCTGACTTTGCTATTAGAATTGTTGATGGCGAATTAGAACTTACACTTAATGGACGTAATGCTCCAGAATTACATGTTTCACGAGAGTATAGCAATATGCTTAAAGGCTATAAAGAAAGTAAAGATAAAAGTAAATCTCAAAAAGATGCTGTCTTATTTATAAAGCAAAAACTAGATGCAGCAAAATGGTTTATTGATGCTATTAAGCAAAGACAACAAACCTTATTTGTAACTATGAGTAGTATAATGCATTATCAAAAAGAATATTTTTTAACTGGTGATGAGCGAAACTTAAAACCAATGATATTAAAAGATATTGCTGACGAGATAGAAATGGATGTTTCTACAGTATCACGTGTAGCGAATAGTAAATATGTTGATACACCTTACGGAACAAAATTAATCAAAGAGTTTTTCTCTGAATCTATGACCAATGATCAAGGTGAAGAAGTTTCTACAAGAGAAATTAAAAAGATACTAGAAACTGTAATTGAAGAGGAATCTAAGAAAAAACCATTAACAGATGAAGCTTTATCTAAAATTTTAAAAGAAAAAGGATATCCAATTGCTAGACGTACAGTAGCTAAATATAGAGAGCAATTAGACATACCTGTTGCTAGACTGAGAAAAAAGATTTAAGTAGTTTAAAACACCCTAATTTGACTAAATAGACTAATAAAATTATAGTAATAAACTTAAATCTCTTTTTGAAAAAATGAAATGGCTACTTAAAAGCATATCTTATATTTTTCATCCTATAATAATGCCTTTCTTGGCTGTGCATTTTTATTTTCAAAAATCACCAAGATTTATACCTGAACAATTAATATATGCTAAACAAATCTCTTTGTTTATTCTTACAGCTGTTTTACCAATAATGGTATATTTTTTACTTAAAACGTTAGGTCAAACAAAAAGCATACACTTAAAAACAGCAAAAGAGCGTATATTCCCTTTGCTTGTAAATAGCTTCATTATTGGCTTAATACTATACAGAGTATTTCCGTTAGACCACATCCCAGAATTATATTATTTTTTTATGGGTATTTTAATATCCAATACAACCTGTTTGTTATTAGCTATATTAAAATTTAAAGCAAGCATACACTTAATAGCAACAGGAGGAGTTATCATGTTTTTTATAGCATTTGCTATACATTTTAGTATTAACATTAATGGGAGCTTAGCTTTAATGGTTTTAATAACAGGAGCAGTAGCATCGTCTAGATTATACCTAAAAGCACACACAGGAAAAGAATTAATAGTAGGTTTAATAATAGGGTTAACACCACAATTGATGTTATTAAAGTATTGGTTATAAAATATAAAACATTATACCAATTTTTATTTCACTAACATCCAGGTTTTCATTATTAATTTGAGCATCGTCAAACAAAGTATTTAAACCATAATACAAATGAAAATTCCAAGTAATATAACCAGCACTTAATGTTAAACCATATTGTAACTCATTAAAAGCATCAACGTTATTTAGTCTAAAATCTTCAGGTGACCCCTTATATTTTGTATCGTTAGCAAATTGGTAACCCAACTTAAAACCTGTATAAATCCTCCAAAAATCATACTCAGTTGGTGTAGATGTTCTCCATCTAAATTCAATTGGTAGTTCTATTACGTAAGTGTAAAATTTATTCTTTGAATAATCAGTATCATCATTATCTAATACAGAAAAGGTAGTAGAGTTATTGGTCTTTGAAATTAATAAATTATGATTATATGCATTTAATGATACACCTAAACCAACACCAATAGCTTTATTACGTCTTGTATTAATAGGCATATCTCTAATGATACCAAAATGAACTCCGCTTGAAAAAGAGTTTTGACTAACTCCTGATGGCTTATTATTTAGTAAATTATAAGTAACACCCAAATAGAATTGATCTTCTCTGTAAAGCGAATCAACAACGGATTTATAAGCAATAGTCTCTTGAGCAAAAACCATTGGTGTTACAAATAGTGTTAAACAAAGTAATAAACAATATTTCATTGTAAGGATAAAATTATAAAACAATAAATATATAAAAAACAAAAGGTGTTTTGAAAAATCAAAACACCTTTTGCTATAAAATTAAGAGTAATATTATTTAAGTCCACTACCTTTTTTAGTAGTGTAATTAATTTTTAATTGCCCTACCTTTCTTAATTGTTGCTCTATATCTGATACAAGACCCATATTTGTTTCTTTATCAACTTTCAAAGCTGCAATTAATTGAGGTATTTCAGCTTCACGTTTAGAAGCACGTTCTGCAGCAACAAAAGATGCAATCTCATTAAGATTAGCAAACTTATCGTTTAACTGAATTTTAGCTTCTTCACCTTGGCTTTTGTATTGATCACTAGGTTTTCCAGCGTAGATAAACATTATCAAGTTTTTCTGTCCTAGTTTTTCAGTTTCGGCAGCAGAAGGTAAATTGTTTTTAATTTTCAAACTGCTGTCTCTCATTACGGTAGCTACCATGAAAAAGAATAATAGCATGAATACAATATCTGGTAGAGATGCTGTAGAAATAGCTGGTAATTCTTTACCGCCTCCTTTTTTAAATTTTGACATAGTTTAATAAATTATTTAGGTTCTGCTTTCGAAATAATTCTAGGATATTTAGCTTTAATGTTGCTTATTTTTTCCTTTAATTTTTCGCTTTTAAATTCTGGTGACTTAGAATCATCATAAGAAGCTTCCATTTCTTTAAAAGAACGGTTGTATAGCTTTTTAGCTAAACGCTCTCTTAAAACTGAGTAAGCACTTACTAACTGATCATAAACCACAATAAAAGTTTCGTAATCCGTAGCTCTAGAATGCGTAATAGAGATAATTGCTTTTTCTGGATGATCAGAAGATGCTGGATCTTTTAAACCTTCACAGTAATTACATTTTTCTTTAGCTGCATTCTCTCCTCCTCCATTGTCAATAAATTTAATAGCTGCTGCTTTTAAATCTTTAATTTTCATTAGCTCATCTTCGACCAACATTTCGTTGTCTTTGTTAAGCTCGACAGTAAAGATGTTTTTTTGTTTAATCTTCACATCTGGTGGAGGAATATCTGGTGGTAACTTTGAGCTAATACCAGAATCTACTTCTATAGTTGTTGTTACTAAGAAGAATATTAATAATAAGAAGGCAATGTCAGCCATAGAGCCTGCATTAACTTCTGGTGCTGATCTTTTTGCCATAATTATTTAATTAATTTTTTAATACCTGATAATGCCATTGTAGCAACTGCTCCTAAAATAAGGATATAAAATGCTACTAAACCTGCTCCTACCATTGTTGATTGTCCTTCTGTTGCTGTTATTCCGTTGTAAAAATACTCTCTTGTATCTCCTCCTGAAACAGCATAAGATATTAGTAATATTGCTAAAAATGCTCCAACACCTATTAAAGTGTTTTTCAGAGATTTTCCGCTTGTAAATAAGTTTTTGAAAACAAAATACAAAACAAATAACAATACTAGTCCTAAAATGATATAAGCTATAATAATCATTGGCGCAATAGCAGATGTATCAGGTGTGGCTGCAGCTGCAGCTGCCTTGATAGCATCATCGCCTTTGGCTATGATATTAACTAAAACTCCTATACCAGCAATACTCAATACTAAAGCAACTATTTTTAAAATCTTGTGCATAATCTTTAATTTTTAAAGTTAGTAATTGAGTGAATTATTTTTTGTACTTAGATAACATATCCATTAAGTTAATAGAAGAGTCTTCCATATCGTTAACGATACTATCTATTTTTGCAATAATGTAATTGTAAAAAATCTGTAAAATAATTGCAACAATAAGACCAAATACAGTAGTTAATAAGGCAACTTTAATACCTCCTGCTACTAATGATGGTTGCATATCTCCAGCTGCTTCAATTTTATCAAAAGCTTGGATCATACCAATTACTGTTCCCATGAACCCTAACATTGGTGCTAATGCGATGAATAAAGAAATCCAAGAAACATTTGTTTCTAATTGTCCCATTTGAACTCCACCATAAGCTACTACAGCTTTTTCAGCAGATTCTAAATCTCCATCAGCTCTGTCTAAACCTTGGTAAAAGATAGATGCAACAGGTCCTTTTGTGTTACGACAAACTTCTTTAGCTGCTTCTAAACCACCTGATTGAAGTGCTTCTTCAACATCTTGCGTTAATTTTTTAGAGTTAGTTGTAGATAAGTTTAAAAAGATAATTCTCTCTATAGCAATTGCTAAACCAAGAATTAAACATAATAATACAACTCCCATAAATCCAGGACCTCCTTCTATAAAACGTTTTTTAAGTTCTTGGTGGAATGTTAGGTTTTCAGCATCTGCGCTAGCATCTGCAGTTGAATCATCTTGTGTAAGCACTACAGTAGTTGCAGTAGTCATTGCTGCAGTAGTCGTCGCATTTGCAGTTCCGAATGCCATGATACACGCTATGGCTAGGATAGAAAATAATCTTTTCATTTTTTTGTTCTTAATTTTATTAGTTAAAGTGTTAAAGATATAAAAAAATTGTAATTAAAAATAAAAATAACCAAAAGAGCTTAAGTAAAATCATACAAAACCTACTTTTTTTGCTTTTGAAAACTATCAAAATGTTTTTATACATCTTGCAGAGAGGAAGGGATTCGAACCCTCGATACGCTATTAACGCATACACGCTTTCCAAGCGTGCGCCTTAAGCCACTCGGCCACCTCTCTGTAATTATGGTCAATTACAGTGGAGCAAATAACAAAAAAATATCTGTAACTTAAAATTTTGAAGGTTAATTTTAAGACATTTCTCCACGTAAAGCCGTTTCATATATGGTTTTGAACAAGTTAGGAGAAATATTTTCTCCTAACAAATACATCAATTTTGAGAGTGCAGCCTCTGTTGTGATGTCTTTACCTGATATAAGACCTATTCTTTTTAGTTTTTCACTAGTTTCATATTGTCCCATTAACACACTTCCACCAGAACATTGGGTGACGTTAATAATAGGAATCCCTTTATTTATTGTGTTTTTTAGTAAATCTAAAAACCAATCTTGAGTGGTACAATTTCCGGCTCCATAGGTTTCTAAAATAACACCTTTTAATCCTTCGGTTTTAAATATACTTTCTAATATATTTATTGAAATTCCTGGAAACAGTTTTACTAATGCTATATTAGGATCTAAGTTTTTATGTACAACTAAGTTTTTTCTAGGGTTTGGTTTAAACAGACACTCGTTATTAACTTTTAAATGCACACCACTTTCTGCTAAATCTGGATAATTTAAACTGGCAAATGCTTCAAAATGCTCAGCATTAATCTTTGTTGTTCGGTTAGCTCTGTAAAGCTTATATTCAAAATACAAACCGACTTCTTTTATAACTGGTTTATTATAATGTTGTAAAGAGGCAATTTGTATTGAGGTTATTAAATTTTCTTTTGCATCAGTACGTAAATCTCCAATTGGTAATTGTGACCCAGTAAATATAACTGGTTTTGCTAAATGCTCTAACATAAAGCTTAGAGCGGAAGACGTATAACTCATCGTGTCGCTTCCGTGTAAAACAACAAACCCATCAAATGCTTCATAATTATCCTCAATAACTTCAGCTATTTGAATCCAATAATCTGGATTCATGTTACTAGAATCTATTGGATCGTCAAAAGAATAAGTTTCAATGGTACATTCCAACAACTTAAGCTCTGGAATACGAACTAATAAATTTTCAAAATCAAAAGCACGTAAAGCTCCAGTTTCAGGATCTTTAATCATACCTATGGTTCCTCCTGTATATATAAGGAGAATGTTTGGAATTGTTTTAGTCATATTTAATGGCTTTATTTTAAGTTAAACACCAAAAACTTGCTTTGAATTTTCCGTTGTTAGATCTGCTATTGTTTGTTCTGTTGTCTGGTAAATCTCGGCTAATTTTTCAACCACCTTTATTATATAACTACTTTCGTTTCGTTTTCCTCTAAAAGGCTTTGGTGCTAAATAAGGTGCGTCTGTTTCTAAAACAATATGCTTTAATTCTATTTGATTTAAAAACTGATCTATTTTTCCGTTTTTAAAAGTTGCTACTCCACCAATACCTAATTTCATATTATAAGAAATGGCTTGATGGGCTTGCTCTAAACTTCCTGTAAAACAATGAAAAATACCGAACAGGTCCTGCCCTTTTTCTTCTTCTAAAATTTCAAAAACCTCATCAAAAGCTTCTCGACAATGGATAACTATTGGTAATTGATGTTTTTTTGCCAATTGTATTTGAACTCTAAAGGCTTCTTGTTGAATAGCTAATGTACTTTTGTCCCAATATAAATCTATACCTATCTCTCCAACAGCATAAAATTTATGAGTATCTAACATGTCTGTAACATGCTGTAACTCGGTTTTATAATTGTCCTTAACATGTGTTGGATGCAAGCCCATCATTAAAAAAACGTTTTCGGGATAGTCTTTTTCTAATTGTAACATACTATTTGTGTATGTGCTATCAATTGCAGGAATAAACAATCTTGAAACGCCTGTATCTAATGTACGCTGCATCATATCTGCTCTATCATCATCAAAAGCTTCACTGTATAAATGTGTATGAGTATCTGTAATTATCATGTCGCAAAAATAAAAAAGTCATCATGGTTATGATGACTTTTGACTAAGTATTTTGCATCCGTATATATAAGATTTTTTTACTCCAATTTTTTTAGTAAACGTTGGGCTTGGCTGTAATCATCTGCATCTTCTGGTATTGTTTTAAGTATAGTCGCACATTCTTGTGTATTATCTTGCTTTAGCTTACTTAAAGCTAGATACCACTTGGCTCTGTATTTATAGGCTGAGTTACCTTGTGACATTGGATTTAAAATAGTTTCAGCTACAGTAAAATTATCCAACTCTATATTTGTAATTGCGTAGTAAAAATTATATTCTGTATTATCTGGATTTTCTTCTAATAATTGTTTTAAGTATAAATTTGCTTTATCAAATTGTTTACTATTAAAAGCTTTGGTCGTTTTAATTAGTAAATCAACATTACCTGTTGTACTTCTTACTGAAAAATCTATAGTTTGATGTGTATTATAATCTGAATATGCAACCTGTGTTGTTAATTGATTATAAGCAAAAAAGCCCATTAATATAACAACACTTGCTGCTATTGCATACTTTAAAAAATTAAAGTTTTTTGTACTTGTTTGATTTGATTGTGTTTCTTTTTCTTTATTGAAATACTGAAATGCTATATTATCTAAATTTGCTTTAAAATCTTTAGTTTTATTTTCATTTTTAATATCATGATCTAAGTAATCTGAAAAGTCTTTATAAATAGTAAAAGCCTTCTTAAATTCTGGATCTGAATTTAACCTAGTTTCAAAATTAATTTGATCTTTACTGGATAAGTCACCTGATAAATAGTCTTCAAAAAGGATGTAATCTTGTTCTTGCATAACACTAATAATTAAGTTGATTAAAAGTTGATGACTCTTGAACTAACTTGGTTAATTGCCCAATGCAAAGCGATTTTTTCTTTCGTGCGTAAGCATAACTTATATCTAAACTTTTAGCAACTTCTTCCATGGATTTGGTTTTAAAAGTAGCTTTAAGTAATTCTTTACAGGCTGTTCCTAATTTTTGAAACATTTGATTAAATAAGGCTTGTTTGTTTTCAAAATCTGAGGTTTCAAAAGACAATTCTTGTGCGTCATCATTTTTAGATAAAACCTCTTCATTAATTGTTACCTGATTTTTATTGTTTTTTTTCAAATGGTTTAACCACTTACGTTTACATAACAAAAAAAAATACGCATCAAATGGACATGTTAATTGCAATTTTTTTTGACTGCCTTGATTGTAAATAGTAATTATTGTCTCTTGTATAATGTCCTGAGCACTATGTTCGTCTCCATTATTCTGTTTAATATAATTAACCACTTTGGGTGCAAACTTATCATAAATAGCCTGTATTATAAACGAGTTATTAGCAACTAATCCATCTACGTACTTCTGGTCATCATGTATTTTTTTTTGACTCATAAACCCTTTGATTTCAACGAATTTAAAAAAACTTTATTTAAAAAGGGTAACAATTTTTTAATGGTTTTGATATAAAGGTGTAACAGACAAAAACTATTAATCATTAAACTATAAATTATGAAACATTTAAAAACAATTTTAGGAACCTTTTTTATCAGCACAATGGTATTTACAAGCTGTAATCCAAATGATGATGGAGATAATATTACCCAACAAAACAATGTAACACCTGCTACCGAAGCACAATTTAAAAACATAAGGGATGAAGCCATTAGCAATCACACTCAAAATTTTATTTTTAATGCAGATGATGGTAATATAAGTTTAACTTCTGATAATGGAGTACAAATAAATATTAATGGGAATTGCCTAACACTAAACGGAAATCCAGTCACTGGTCAAGTAGATTTAGAATACATTGAGTTGTTTGATAAAGGTAGTATGCTTACTACTTACAAACCAACAATGGGAACACTACCAAATGGAGACAAAAGCTTATTAATCTCTGGTGGTGAGTTTTTTATAGAAGCTACACAAAACGGAAACCAATTAGCTACCAATTGTGGTCTTCAACTTATAATTCCTGCTAGTCTAACTGGTGGAGCAGATCCGTTAATGTCTCTTTGGGAAGGAGAGATTGACACTGAAGACAACTTAACCTGGAATGAAGTAGATGGTCCTGCTCAAGGTGGAGAAGTATTTGTAGAAGGCAATGAGTACTATGGACTTTTACAAGGTTTTGGCTGGACTAACGTGGACCGTTTTTATAGCGACACTAGACCAAAAACAGAATTATTAGTACAAGCTCCAAACGGTTACAATTTTTCAAATAGTGCTGTTTATTTATCTTATGATGGCGAAGATTCTGGATTAGCATCTTTAGATACTTATGATAATACCCTTAATTTATTTAGCGAACATTATGGACAAATCCCAATTGGATTAGAATGTCACATCATTTTTGTTACCGAAGATAACGGAGTCTGGAGATATGCAATAAAACCAGTAACAATAGCAGCAAACAGCACAATAGTATTTACAATACAAGAAACTACTATTGGTACAGAAGCCACACTAACAGCTTTAATAAATGGTTTACCATAACCACTAACCTACTTAAATTTAAAAGTCAGAAATTAATTTTTCTGACTTTTTCACATATTAATCCTTTACTAAAACTAGCGTTTAATTAACTGAAACCTACCGTTAATAGATTCTCAAACAAGCATCTATTATTTTATTACTAAATTTAGTGTGCTATTAATTAATAACTAACATGAAAAAGCTGTCTTTAATACTTATTATTTTATATACCGTTTCTAGTATTGCACAACAAAAAACAGTTAGCGACACAGTTGCACGCGTTGCAACTATACAACATAAAACTAATGGTAATCAAGTACAATTTAATGCAGATGCACCAACACTAAATCAAATAGCAGGAGCACCAAAAGCATTTTACACCAACTATTGGGAGTTTGGAGATGGTACCTATAGCAAAGAAAACACTCCAACAAAAACCTATAAAAATTCTGGAGACTATCAAGTCAAACTTTGGGCTACAAACAATTACGACACTGGGAAACCACCAACCTCAAGACCAAAAAAAATAAGAATTGATAAAACAAATGATGACTACCAAGAACAGGCCTCTATGGATCAAGCAATTGACTTACAACGTAACAGAGAGCCTGCACCAGAACAAGATATAGTTGTAATATTTAAATATAAAAACACCAAAAACTATACAACAAACGGAAAGTTATACTTGTTTTATAATGAGCAAAAATACAATAATCCAAACTTTACAATCACAGATACCAGAACTCATCATAACGAAACCACATTAGAAAACGATGATTTAGTGTACACCTCTAAACACTACAATACTGCGTATTACGCTTCCGCCGAAAACCAAAGCGTACATGATTATGTTACTTCAATTGATTCAACCGAGAAACAAAATCTTCCGCTTACAATAGAAGAAGCCAAATCCACCTACAAAGATGTAAGCAAATTAAGTTTTGATAATATGCAACCCAACGAAGAACGCAATGTCTTTTACACCTTACAAACCACACCAGAAATGCTTAAGGACACAAGTGCAATAATTTCGGTAAGAGGTGTGTATATTCCGGATAACAACTACGACAATCATAATGTTAAAGACATGGAAATGGAAATTGTTACCTCTCATGATCCAAACAAAATGTCTTCAAACGCTACCTTTTTAAACTATAGATTGGTACGTTATAAAAAACCGAAATTTAAAATTAGATTTCAGAATAATGGAGAAGGTCCTGCAACAACCATAAAACTAGAAACAGACATACCAGATATGTTTGACAAAGCAACTATTGAAGTTTTAGATATGTATCCAAAAGTAAAAATTTGCCCAAAACACGAGGTTGCCTTTAGTTGCTTAGACACAACTTACACAGCAAAACAAGCCATTTTTACTTTTAAAAATATCTATCTTCCTGGTAGCCAACAAAAAAATGTCAAGGTATACGATTCAACTAAAGGCTTTGTGCAATACAGAATTAAGTTTGGCAAGGATTTTCATAAAATAAAAACAAAATCACGTACAGCAATCATTTTTGATAAAAACGACCCTATAATCACCAATTACTCAACTACTAGGTTTTTGCCAGGACTATCCATTGGTGTAAAAGCAGGCTATAATTCGTTTTCAGATTTAGGCAATTCCAAAAGTTATTTTATTGGTGCAACAATTTCACCTTACAAATCCTATAAATGGTATTGGCAAATAGAACTTTTAAATAGTTTTCATAAATACGATGGACAGACTAATGTAACAAATACGTTTGTAGAAAACACACCTGTTGGCTTTCCTTATTATGAACGCACCACAACAACTACAACTTATGACAATATAGATTGGGAAATACCAATTTTGGCTAGATATAATATTAATAATTACATTGGTTTAGGCACTGGTTTACAAGGTATGCTATCTATAAGCGAAAAAAGTAAAAACACTACCACAACTGCATATTTTGAAGATGAAGCTGGAACATTTGCTGTCCCTAATTTAAGTACAAGTAGTAATGAAGACATAAAGTCATCGTCATTTACCAATTTTAGAACAGGTATTTTACTAGAAGCTACAGCTGGTTTTGCTAGAATAGGACCAAGTGTAGGTGCACGTTATGTTTTTAGCTTTAAAGAAAACTATAATTACATGCAGTTTTATGCCATTTGGAAATTTTAATTTTTACAAATGAAACATAGCCTTTTCATAATTACCTTTCTTGTTTTTGGTAGTACACTATCTCAAGATTTAGAAGAAGCTATTTACCTAGCAACCGAAACTTTTAACTCTCAAAGGAGTCCTACTACCTACTCTACACTTTTAAAAACAGAAAACACTTTAAAAAAAAATCTAGTAACTAAAGATCATTATTTTGCTTACTTATTTTTACTAATTAACAAAGCTAATTATTTAGATAATAGTAATAAACAAACTAAAGCTATACAGGTTTACGAAGACGCTTTACAACTATACAATACACAAAAATTAAATACTATTTTTAAATATGATATTACAGAATATTGTTTAAAACCCTTAGGTATATTATACAATAAAATAGGAGATTATACCAATGCAGAAAACACCATTAAACACTATATTTTTCTAGCAGAAAAGAAAAAAAACAACAAACATCGTATTAGTGGAGCCATAAATTTAGCTCAACTATATTACACTATCGGTAATTATAAAGCTGCAATTAAAATTGCTAAAACTGGATTACAACTACACTCTGTTTTAGATACTCAAAAACAAAAATTAAAACGCATCATAACCAATTGCTCTATTAAAACCCAAAATATAAATGAGACTAAAATAGTACACAGTAATCCTGATAACGAAACACAGTATCAATTAGCATTAAAAAACAAAGATTACAAACTAGCATTACATTACTTTCAATTAAAATATGTGTCTTTAAAAAAAGACTTACTTTCGGTTAGAGATAAAGCAAAGTTAGAGTTTGAAGAAGCCCAACTTCATTATAAATTAAACGATTTTAAAAATTCATCAAAACAATTACAACTAGCTTTAAAAACGTTATTACCAAATTACAATTCAAAAACACTTCCTAAACAAGAAGATTTATATGCCGAAAACACCTTTATTGACATTTTTGATTTATTGGCAAGACTGCAAACCAATTATAAAAAAAGTTTATCGTGTTATGACCTTAGTTTTTATGTTTCTAATGTATTAACTAAAAATCTAACCTCTCAGGAAGCAAAATTAATGCATTTGTCCAATAATAGAAAGCGAAGTGAATCTTGCATATCTCTATTATATGACCAATATACTACCAACAAAGACTCGACATTAATAGTTAATGCATTTAAGTACGCTGAAAAAAATAAAGCTTCCGTATTAAAAGAAACCATAGGTAAAACTTCATTATTACAATTACACCCAAAAGACAGTTTATTAATACAAGAGCAAATCCGATTACAGAAACAAGAGCGATTAACCAATAAATTGATAAAAGCACAATACCAACAAGATGCCAAACTAATAAATAGTTTAAGTCAAGATTTATTAGAGGTTAGTCAAACTTTAAAACAGTTAAATCATCAAATTAATTTAAAGTACTCAGGTATAAATCCATCTGAAGTTTCAATTAAAAAACTACAGCAAAAATTAGCAGAAGACCAAGCTGTTTTAATCGAATATTTTTATGGTGAAATAGCTATATTTCAGTTTAAAATTTCCGCGAAAGCGATAGCTTTTTTTAAAATAAAAAAAACTCCTGAATTTGAAACTGCTATAACTAACTACATAACGTATTTTGATAATTCTTCTAACATTAATAATAATATAACCAAATATACTACTGATGCTTATCAGTTATATCAATTGTTAGGATTTAATCATGTGAAGGGACAACCTAATGTTATTGTAATTCCGGATAGCTTTTTAAATTTTATTCCTTTTGAAACACTTTTAAACCAACAAACATCTACACAAAGCTTTTCTAAAATGCCTTTTGTGGCCAAAACACAATTATTAGCCTATAACACAAGTGCATTATTTTACCTAAATCAAAATCCTTTTATTTACAGTAATAAAGTATTAGGTGTGTTTCCTGTTTTTGAAAACACAAATACGACACTAACCCACTCTTTAAAAGAGGCTGAAAGCATCAAAAAAAATAGTAACGCAAAGTTTTTGATGTATAACAAAGCTACTAAAAATGAAGCTTTACAACAGGCAAAAAAATATGATGTATTACACTTATCAACACATGCCAATAGCGGAACTTTTACAATACCAGCTAACATAGACTTTATTGATCAAAAGTTATTTTTAAACGAATTATACAGCCTTAAATTAAACAACAACTTAGTAGTTTTAAGTGCTTGCGAAACTGGTATTGGTAGATTACACAAAGGAGAAGGTAGTATGAATTTACCTAGAGGTTTTCAGTACGCTGGAATAGAGAATATTTTATTTTCTTTATGGAAAATTAATGATTTATCCACCTCTCAAGTCATGGCTTCTTTTTATAAACATTACAAGTCAACACATTCTGCTTTTGTTGCTAATCATTTATCAAAAATAGATTACCTAAATAATAAAGCTATTTCTAACATTAAGAAATCTCCTTATTACTGGAGTCCGTTTATATATTATGGTGCAGTTACAGCAAAAAACAACACTTATAACTTAAATTATCTTCTTTTTACTTTTGTTGGTATGGCAATTGCTTTACTTTTATACTTTGTAATACGAAAAAGATAAATGGATAATAGTTTAAAGGATTTTTTACTTGATAAAGGTTATACTAGAGTCAAATTAAAATTAACAAAAACCAACCATTTTGAAGTCAAAGCTTCTATAAACGGAATTAAAGGTTTTTTTATTTTAGATACAGGAGCATCAAACAGTTGTGTTGGATTTGAAGCGACTCCAAAATTTATACTAAAAAAGGTTAAAGACTCTAAAATATTAGCTGCTGGAGCTGGAGCTACAGATATGCAAACGCAAGTATCCAAGAATAATACCATTAAGATAGGTAAAATAAAAATAAATAAACTAGCTTTAGTATTATTTGATTTAAGCCACGTTAACCTTGCACTATCAAACCACAACGCACAAACTGTTGATGGTATAATTGGAGCAGACATTTTAAAAAAAGTAAAAGCTATTATAGATTACGAAAAAAAGTATTTGTATTTAAAAAAATTAGTCTAACATGTTAGTTTTTTATAATTTTAATACTCTCAATCAACTCCCAAAAAAATAAAAAAACATGAGTGTTTCCATTGTCATCGCAGATGACCATCCTTTAATGCTACGAGGTTTATCAGACTTTATTACTTCTAAAGGTTTTAATATTATAGGAAGTGCTAAAGATGGTCAAACAGCATATAATTTAATTGTAAAATTAAAACCAGACATTGCGTTATTGGATATAAGAATGCCAAAAATGACTGGTTTAGAAGTTGCAGAAGCTTGTTTTAAAAATGAATTAGAAACCAAAATCATACTAATTACCTTTGATAATGAAGAGCATTTGTTTGATAAAGCTAGAGCTTGTAACGTGTATGGTTACATTTTAAAAGAGTTTGCAGTTGAAGAAATAGAAACATGCATTGCTAATGTTATAAAAGGAGAACCTTATTTTAGTGAAGAAATAGCTTCGTATTTAAACTCAAAAGTTACATATAGTAGCGACTCGTTATTAGAAAAGCTTACACCTACAGAAATTAAAGTAGTAAAGCTTTTAGCTGAAAAATTAAGCACTACAGATATTTCAAAACAACTTATGAGTTCTCCTAGAACCATTGAAAAACACCGTAGTAATATTGTAAAAAAACTTGATCTAAAAAGGTCTCATAACGAATTAATGTTATGGGCTAATCTTAATAAAGAGGTTATTAAAAATACGTAGTTCTACGTATTTTATAAGTCCCAAATTGATTATACCTTTACGATGGTTATTAATCAATTTTGGGAGAATTGATAAGGCTCTAAAACAGTTTACTGTTTTAGGGCTTTTTTTTGATACCTACTACAAATAAAAAATACGTAGTTCTACGTATTTCATATATCGCTCATAATCAGTATATTTACAGTGCTGAATAATCAATTTATGAGAGAATTGATAAAGCTCTGAAACGGTTTACTGTTTTGGAGCTTTTTTTTGACACCTACTACAAATAAAAAATACGTAGTTCTACGTATTTCATATCTCTAATATTCACTCTACCTTTACAGTGCTATTAATCAATTTGGGAGAATTGATAAAGCTCTGAAACAGTTTACTGTTTTGGAGCTTTTTTTTTGATACCTACTACAAATAAAAAATACGTAGTTCTACGTATTTCATATCTCCAATATTCACTCTACCTTTACAGTGCTATTAATCAATTTGGGAGAATTGATAAGGCTCTAAAACAGTTTACTGTTTTGGAGCTTTTTTTTTGACACCTACTACAAATAAAAAATACGTAGTTCTACGTATTTCATATCTCTAATATTCACTCTACCTTTACAGTGCTATTAATCAATTTTGGGAGAATTGATAAAGCTCTGAAACAGTTTACTGTTTTGGAGCTTTTTTTTTAACACCTACTACAAATAAAAATACGTAGTTCTACGTATTTCATATCTCCAATATTCACTCTACCTTTACAATGTTAACAATCAATTTTGGGAGAATTGATAAAGCTTTAGAACGATTTACTGTTTTAGAGCTTTTTTTTTGCTTCTATTGGGAAAAAATACGTAGTTATACGTATTTTATATATCCTTAACAATCAATACCTTTACCATGCTATTAATTAGTTCTTAGGGAGAATTATTTAAAAAAAACTCTGTATTGTAATGGTACAGAGTTTTTAACTAAAACAAGTATGTAAATATGATAGATTTAGAAAAAAGAACAAAAGAACAGAATACAATTATAATTGCATGTATTACAATACTAACTATTGTTATTGTTGCATTTAATATTTTTATCTTTTTTAAATAAAAAAAGGGAGCAATTAAATTGCTCCCTTTTTTTATTAATTAATTAGAATTATTATAATTCTAATGCTTTCTTGATATCGTTATTCATTAATAACTCGGTTGGGTTTTCTAAAGCTTCTTTAACAGCTACTAAAAAGCCTACACTTTCTTTACCATCAATTATTCTATGATCATAAGATAACGCAACATACATCATTGGATGTATTTCTACCTTACCATTTACAGCTATTGGTCTTTCAATAATATTATGCATACCTAAAATACCACTTTGAGGTGGATTAATAATAGGTGTAGACAACATACTACCAAATACTCCTCCATTTGTAATTGTAAATGTTCCACCTGTCATTTCATCTACTGTAATTTGTCCATCTCTAGCTCTTAGTGCTAAGCGTTTAACTTCAGATTCAACACCTCTAAAAGTTAAGTTTTCTGCATTTCTTATTACTGGCACCATTAATCCTTTAGGACCAGATACTGCAATACTAATATCTACAAAATCAAAGCTTTTCATTTCTTTTCCATCAATCATTGAGTTTACTGCAGGATACATTTGTAATGCACGAACAACTGCCAATGAGAAGAAAGACATAAAACCTAAGCTTACACCATGTTTAGCCTTGAAAGTTTCTTTATATTCTTTTCTAAGTTCAAAAATAGGAGCCATATCTACTTCGTTAAAAGTAGTTAGCATAGCTGTTGTATTTTTAGCTTCTACTAAACGTTCTGCTACTTTTCGTCGTAACATTGACATTTTAGTATTAGAAGAACCACGATTTCCTCCTGTTGGAGTTCCCATAGACGGTACAGCTTTTACTGCATCATCTTTAGTAATGCGTCCATCTTTACCAGAGCCTTGAATTGTTGAGGCTTGAATATTTTTTTCAGCTAAAATCTTTTTTGCTGCAGGACTAGCAGTACCTGAGGCATAAGTTTCTGTTGCTGGGTTAGCAGCTTTAGCTGAATCATTATTTGGTGTTGATTTTTGGTCTTTAGCCAAATCTTTTTCAGCATTTGAGTTACCTCCTTCATCACCACCTTCAAAAGTGCTACTTGCTGGAGCTTCAGCACTTGTATCAATTAAACACACTACTTGACCAACTGCTACAGCATCTCCTTCTTCCGCTTTAAGCGTAATAATTCCGCTTGCTTCTGCAGGTAGCTCTAAAGTTGCTTTATCACTATCTACCTCAGCAATAGCTTGGTCTTTTTCTACATAATCACCATCTTGAACTAACCATTCTGCTATTTCAACTTCTGTGATAGATTCGCCTGGAGAAGGCACTTTCATTTCTAAAATCATCGTAATGTAATTTTATTTTGTTGTGTTAATTTTATTAGTTGATTGAATTTATTTCTAAAAATTCAAGTTTGTTATCTGTTCCTGCTTTGAAATACGCATTATAAACTCCGTTTTCAAAAACCATTGTATAGTTATTTCCAGATCTAACAGTATCTACATATTCTATTGATTTCATTTTACCTAAAGCATTCATTTTTAATTGATCCTTGAAGTAAGCTTTGGTTTTTTCTAATGTTAAAACCTTTTTGAAATCGCTGTTAAACATACTATAAATACCATCTACATCTCCATTATTATAATGTTTTTGAAAAGTTGACGCTATAGTTTTAGAAGTTTGACTTTCTTGAGCGAAGCCTATTGTTGAAACTAATAATGCTAGTATAAAAAGTATTTTTTTCATAATGGAAATATTTAATTACGTTGGTTATTTTTTGATTTATCAAATACAAAATCGATAACTTCTTTATGACGTTTTTTAGATCTTACAGAACTACCAGCTGCTGGTGCACCATAAGGTCTTCTAGAGGCCAATCTAAATGTTTTAGCTTCGTCTAAATGCATTAACATGTGTGCATACGCTCCCATGTTTCTTGGTTCTTCTTGTGCCCAAACTACATCTTCAACATCTTTGTATTTGTCTAATATATTTTTAATATCCTGTGTTGGTAATGGAAATAGTTGTTCTATTCTAATAATAGCAACATCATCTCTGTTTAACTTAGTACGTTCTTCATCTAAATCGTAATAAAACTTACCTGTTAAAAACACTAATGTTTTAACTTTTTCTGCTTTTACCTCTACATCATCAATTACAGTTTGGAAGCTTCCGTTAGCAAACTCTTCTACTGTACTTACACATTTAGGATGACGTAATAAACTTTTTGGTGTAAACACTATTAATGGTTTACGGTATTTAGATTTTACTTGACGTCTTAATAAGTGAAATATGTTAGCAGGAGTTGTACAATCTGCAACAAACATATTGTCTTTAGCACATAATTGTAGGTAACGTTCCATGCGTGCTGAAGAGTGCTCTGCTCCTTGACCTTCATAACCATGAGGTAATAACATGACTAACCCATTTTGAGTTTTCCATTTATCTTCACCTGCAGAAATGTATTGGTCTAACATGATTTGCGCGCCATTACTAAAGTCTCCAAATTGTGCTTCCCAAATGGTTAATGTATTTGGACTTGCCATAGCATAACCGTAATCAAAACCTACAACTCCATACTCTGAAAGTAATGAATTAAAGATATGAAATTGACCTTGAGTATCACTAATTTGGTTTAATAATAAAATTTCTTCCTCGCTATCTTCTACCTTTACAACTGCATGTCTATGAGAAAAAGTACCACGCTCTACATCTTGACCAGACATACGTACGTTGTAACCTTCTTCTAATAAAGTACCATAAGCTAAATGCTCTGCCATAGCCCAATCTAATCTGTTTTCGTCAAACATTTTTTGACGCTCATTTATTAGACGCTCTATTTTTCTGATAAACTTTTTATCTTTTGGTAAATTAGATATTACCTTAGTAATTGCTTTTAACTTATCTGTAGAAGTTGTTGTATCAACGGGTTGCATCATAACAGTTTCATCAACTTGTGTAAATGCTTTCCATTGTTCTTCCATAAACGGAGTGATTACCGTTTTATCTTCTTTACGAGAATCTTCTAGCTTTTCTTCTAAGCTAGATTTATAATCTTTTTCTAATTGCTTAACATGTCCTTTATCAATAATACCTTCTGACATTAATTTTTCAGCATAGATGTCTCTTGGGTTAGCATGTTTTGCAATTGCTTTATATAATTTAGGTTGCGTAAACCTAGGCTCATCACCTTCGTTATGACCGTATTTTCTGTAACCTAATAGGTCAATAAATACGTCACGCTTAAAATTCATTCTAAAATCTAAAGCAAATAACATAGCATGTACAACTGCTTCTGCATCATCTGCATTGACGTGTAATACTGGAGACAATGTTACTTTACCTATGTCTGTACAATACGTACTTGATCTTGCATCTAAATAGTTAGTTGTAAATCCAACTTGATTATTTACTACAACATGTATTGTACCATTAGTTTTATAACCATCTAATTGAGCCATTTGCACAACCTCGTACACCAATCCTTGACCAGCTATTGCAGCATCACCATGCACTACAATTGGTAATACTTTACTAAAGTCGTCGCTATAAAAATTGTCTTGTTTTGCTCTAACAATACCTTCTACTACTGCTCCTACAGTCTCTAAGTGAGATGGGTTTGGTGCAATACTTAGGTTTATTTTTTTCCCTGTATTGGTTTCTCTGTTACTAGTCCAACCTAAATGGTATTTTACATCTCCATCAAAAACTTCTTGCTCGTAATCTTTACCATCAAACTCGCTAAAAATATCTTTAGCTGATTTACCAAAAATATTTGTAAGTGTACTTAAACGACCTCTGTGAGCCATTCCCATTACAAACTCTTTAACACCAAGTTCTGCAGCTTTTTCAATAACTGCATCTAGTCCAGGAATTAAAGATTCTCCTCCTTCTAGAGAAAAACGTTTTTGTCCTACATATTTAGTGTGTAAAAAACTTTCAAACGATACTGCTTCATTTAATTTTTTAAGGATATGCTTTTTTTGCTCTCCTGAAAAATTGGGTTGGTTATCGTTAATATTTAATTTATTCTGAATCCATTGTATTTCATCAGGTTTTCTAATATACATATACTCCACACCTATAGCATCACAATAAATGCTATTAAGATGATTTAGTATTTCGCGTAAAGTTTGTGCACCAATACCAAGTATATCTCCAGCATTAAAGCTTGTGTCAAGATCTGCATCTGATAACCCAAAATTTTCTAATGCTAAAGTTGGCTCGTATTTTCTACGATCTCTAACAGGATTGGTTTTTGTAAATAAATGCCCTCTGTTACGATAACCATCTATTAATTTTACTACTTGAAATTCTTTCTGAACATGTTCTGGTATTTGACTAGAAACATTTTCAGTTAGTACTCCATCTTCAGTATAGTTTTCAGAACCAAAGTCGTAACCTTGAAAAAAGGCTCTCCAACTAGGCTCAACTGAGTCAGGATTTTTTAAGTATTGTTCGTATAAGTCAGCAAAGTATGCTGTATGTGCTGCGTTTAAAAAGGAGTATTTATCCATTATTTTCTTTAAGACGTGTTCGCTTCAACAAAATTTTATCAAAAATACAACATTTACCAAAAATAAAGATGCTTTTATTATATTTATAACATTGAAAAATTTCTAAATTAATTATTATGAAAATTAAATCGATTAAACTTCCTAAAATTATTGTTTTATCAGTAATCGCTTGTTTTTTATCAACTTTTGCTAATTCTCAGAACAATTTACCTCAGCAAAAAAGTGATTTTTGGAAAAACGTACATTTTGGAGGTGGATTAGGTTTAAGTACTGGAAGTAATTTTTTTAGTGCCACTTTAGCTCCAAGTGCTATTTATCAGTTTAACAATACTTTTGCTATGGGTATTGGTCTAAACGGAACATATAACAAAAGTAAAAACGTTTATAAATCTACCATTTTAGGAGGAAGTGTTATGGGTTTGTTTAATCCTATAGAAGACATACAGCTTTCTGCCGAGTTTGAACAGCTTAATGTTAACCAACAATTTGAAGGTGCTTTTTCTGAAAATGCAGATAGAAACTATTGGGTACCTGCTTTATTTATTGGTGCAGGTTACAGAACTAACAACGTCACGTTTGGTGTTAGATATGATTTACTATATGATGAAGCTGATAGTGTTTACGCTAATGCTTTTGTGCCTTTTGTTAGAGTTTTCTTTTAAGAATATTTTTGCCTAAACCACACTTTTTGCCATTCTCTTTTTAAGATTAAAAATGAAACGTCTTCAGATAATTGTAATGTATCACTACCATCTAATTTTTTAATCGTGTCTTCTGACACATCTATTATATAAAGCAAGTTAAGATACTCGGCAAACTTTTCCTGAATCAGCTTATATACTGTCTCATGCAACATTAGTTTTAAACTTGAAGGTAAAATATCAAGACTAAAATCCAAATCTATATTAGCATACAAAAAATCTTTATTTAATTGTTGCACTAATTTTTGATACAAATTTTGTGTACTTGCCTGCTCTATTAATTGGTTAAAATCTGATGGTAAATCCATAAAAACTAGACACTTCTTGTCATTAAATTAGTCCCAAAAGTTTTAAGCATTTGTTTTTTATCTTCAGATATACTTAGTGTGTCTAACACTTCAAAAGCTTTATTGGTATATTCTTTAATAGCTTCCTTAGTCGCTTCAGCAGATCCAGAGGCTACAAAATACTGTTTTACGGTTTCGATTTTATCACTATTATCTTCTAAATTAACAGAAAACAATTGTTCTAATCTATGTTTATCACTATCATCTAAAGCTTGTAATGCTTTTAAATAAAGGTAGGTTTTTTTATTTTCAATTATATCTCCTCCAACTTGTTTACCAAAAGTTTTTGGATCACCAAATGCGTCTAAATAATCATCTTGTAATTGAAAAGCTATTCCTAAAAGACGACCAAATTGATAAATGCTATTTTGATTGTCTTCAGAAGTTTCAGCAACAATTGCTCCCATTTTCATGGCTGCTCCAACTAAAACTGCTGTTTTGTATTCAATCATTTTTAAATACTCAGGTATAGTTACATCATCTCTTGTCTCAAAATCAACATCATATTGTTGACCTTCGCAAACCTCTAAAGCTGTTTTGCTAAATAATTTTGCTAAAGACTGAAATACTTGTGGATTATAGTTTTCAAATAACTGATACGCCATAATCAACATAGCATCTCCCGACAAAATACCTGTATTTATATCCCACTTTTCATGAACTGTTTGTTGACCACGTCTTAAAGGTGCATCATCCATAATGTCATCATGTACCAATGAAAAATTATGAAACACCTCTATACTCAAGGCTGCATCTAAAGCCTTAGTATGATTAGACCCAAAAATCTCGGCAGTCATTAAAGTTAACACTGGTCGTAAACGTTTACCACCTAGTTGTAATATATAATGTATAGGGTTGTAAAGGTTAGCTGGTTCTTTTGGTGACGCATACCCTTTTAGGTAATCCGTAAAAGCAGTTTGATATGATAAAATATTTTGCATTCTGCAAAAATAACGCAAATCCTATTAACAAACTAAAGTCTATGTAAAGAGCTGTGTTAAAAAACTATTAATACTTTGGAAACTTTTATTGTTTTTAAAGTTTCCTGTCGTACATTTGTGCCAAATTATGAGAGAAAAAATTATACTTAAATCTGCCGAACTATTTTTAACACTTGGTTTTAAAAGTGTTACAATGGATGAGATTGCCAATGCCTTAGGTATTTCTAAAAAAACAATCTATCAACATTTTGATAATAAAACTAAATTAGTGGAGGCAACTACAACACAAATTTTTGAAAATATATGTGGAGGAATTGATTGCATTTGTGATAAATCACATAATCCAATTGAAGAGCTATATGATATTAAAATGTTTGTTATGACGTATTTAAAAAACGAAAAAGCATCACCACAATATCAATTAAAAAAATACTACCCTCAAATACATAATAACTTGCATTTAAAACAATTTGAAAAAATGTATGTATCTGTTAAGGACAGCATGCAAAAAGGTGTAGACACAGGATTGTTTAGAAAAAATATAAATGTCGATTTTATTTCTAGAATGTATTTTAATGGTATGTCTGGTATTAAAGACGAAACTATTTTTCCGACAAGTATTTTTACAATGGAGTATCTAATGGAAAGCTATTTAGAATATCATTTAAGAGCCATTTGTACTGAAAAAGGATTACAAACACTAAATAAATTTATAAACAAAACCACCCTTAACTAATGAAAAACTTAATCTTAGTATTTAGTTTAATTCTGACGTCCATAGCAGTTGGTCAGGAAGCACCAACCAATATGTCATTACAAGAAGCTATTGACTATGCGTTAGAAAACAACAGAACTGCAAAAAATGCAGCGTTGGATATAGAAGCTGCCATCAAACAAAAATGGGAAACTACAGCTACAGGTTTACCTCAACTTAATGCTGCAGTAGACTACCAAAACGCACTAAAACGTAATGTATTTGTATTTGGAGACCAAGTAATACAAGTTGGCTCTAAGCACACATTAACAGGTACTGCTACTCTAAGTCAATTATTATTTGATGGGTCATACTTAGTAGGACTACAATCCGCAAAGGTATATTTAGAGATTTCTAAAAACGCAAAAGCAAAAACCGATTTAGAAGTTAGAAAAGCTGTAATTAATGCCTACGGAAATGTGCTTTTAGCAGAAGAAAGTGTTGCCATTTTAGAACGTAACATTAGTGTACTAGAAAAAAACCTAAATGATATTACCAAGATTTTTGAAAATGGTTTAGAAGAAGAAGAAAGCGTAGAGCAATTAAAAATAACATTATCTAGTGTAAAAAGTAATTTAAATAACACAACACGTTTAAAAGACTTAGCTTATCAAATGTTAAACTTAACTATTGGTAAACCTATTAACGACACTACTGTATTGACTGAAGACCTAGATGCTTTAGCTCTTCAAAACATTAAATTAGAATTATTAGATACTGATAACAACATAGAAAATAATATAGATTATAAAATAGCCCAAAACGACAAAACGTCTAAAGAGCTTTTAGTTAAGTTAGAAAAAAGCAAAGCATCACCTAGTTTAAGCGCCTTTATAAACGGAGGATACACAGGAAACAGAGAGTCTTTTAATTTTACAAATACAAACGAGAAATGGTATGGATCATCAATATTTGGTGTGAGCTTAAATGTACCAATATTTAGCTCTGGTATGCGTAGTGCAGCAACACAACGTGCTAAAATAAATTTAGAAAAAGCAGACATTAACCTTACCGAAACAGAGCAAATGTTAAATCTGCAAATAGAATCTGCTAAAAGCGATTACCAATTTGCTATTGAAGATTACCAAAATAAAAAAGAAAATCTGACACTTGCCGAGCGTATTGAAACTAAAAACCAAACCAAATTTTTTGAAGGAATTGGTTCTAGTTTTGAACTAAGACAAGCGCAAACGCAATTATATACTGCACAACAAGAATTACTTCAAACTATGCTAGATGTCATAACAAAAAAAGCAGAACTAGAAACTTTACTTAACACTACAAACTAATCAACCTTACAAAACAATAATTATGAAACATATAATAACACTTTCATTTGCTGCTATTTTATTAGCTTCATGTGGTGGAAATAAAAAGAATTCAGTCGAAAAAATATTAGAGAAAAACAACCTTGAAGACATTCGTACAAAACGTGCTGAATTAGTTACAGATCAAGAAGCTATTCAATCTAAAATAAAATTATTAGACGAAAGAATTAAAACTTTAGATACCACTCAAAACATTCCTTTAATTACAACCATTAAAGCTAAAGAAGAAGTTTTTGATCACGTATTAGAATTACAAGGTAACGTTACGACAAAAAACCTTTTAACCATTACACCAGAATATAATGGGATTTTGACCAATGTATATGTAAAAGAGGGGCAACGTGTATCAAAAGGACAAACCTTAGCCAAAATTGATGATGGTGGATTAAGCCAACAATTAGCGCAACTTAAAATACAGTCTGCTTTAGCCAAAACTACATTTGAACGTCAAGAAAGATTATGGAATCAAAAAATTGGTAGCGAAATACAATATCTTCAAGCAAAATCGTCTTTTGAGGCTCAAGAAGAGGCTATAAATCAATTACAACAGCAACTAAACAAAACTACAGTTAGAGCGCCTTTTTCAGGAACTATTGATGATGTAATTACAGAAAAAGGTAGTGTTGTAGGTGCAGGACAAACACCATTAATGCGTATTGTAAACTTAAACGACATGTACATTGAAACTGATGTACCAGAAAGCTACATACCATCTGTAGTAAAAGGAAAAAAAGTAACTGTAGAGTTTCCTGTTTTAGGAACAAAAATAGACACTAAAATCCGTCAAGCTGGAGATATTATTAATCCTGCTAACCGTACTTTTAAAGTAGAAGTTGATGTACCAAATAAAGACAAAACAATTAAGCCTAACTTAACTGCAAAACTTAAAATAAACGATTATACCAACCCAAAAGCAATTTTAATACCACAAAGTATTATATCTGAAAATGCAGAAGGCGAACAATATGTTTACGTTGTAAAAGACAAAAAAGACGACAATAAAGGCACTGTCAGTAAAGTCATTATTAAAACAGGAAAAACACAAGGTGATGTTATTGAAGTTTTAGAAGGTATTGCAGGTGGAGCTGAATTAATCCAAGAAGGTGCACGTAGTGTAAAAGACGGACAAACTGTTAAAGTAATTAAATACTAAACCAACTAAATAATGACTAAAAAGAAAAAACAAGTCGATAAAGAATTTGGTTTGTCGTCGTGGGCAATTAACAACAAAACCACGATGTATGTACTAATTGCAGTAATCTTTTATTTAGGGATTTCTGCGTTTTTTGACATGCCAAGAGAAAACTTTCCGGAAGTAAACGAAACTAAAATATATGTTAGTTCAATATATCCAGGAAACACTGCAGAGGATATTGAAAAACTAATTTCCGATCCTTTAGAAGATAAATTAAAAACGGTTAGTAATGTTGTCGAAATTACTTCAACATCGCAAGAAGATTACTCGATGTTGATTGTAGAGTTTGATGATGGTTTAACTGTTGATCAAGCCAAACAAAAGGTAAAAGATGAAATTGACACTGAAACTTCCGGCGAAGATTGGCCAACCTTTAATGGAGCAAAAGTAGAACCAGATGTGTTTGAGTTAAGCTTATCTGAAGAAATGCCAATCTTAAACATTAATATCTCTGGAGATTATCCTATTCAGAAACTAAAAGAATATGCTGAATATCTTCAAGATGAAATTGAAAATCTTCAAGAGATCAAAAAAGCAGATATTCGAGGTGCTCAAGAAAAAGAAGTTGAAGTTGCAGTTGACATTTATAAAATGATGGCTGCTCAAGTTACTTTTAACGATATCATCGCAGCCATAAACAATGGTAACTTAACCATGTCTGCTGGTAACTTAAAAGCAAGTGGACAACGTCGTACTATAAGAGTTTTAGGTGAAATTGAAAAACCTTCAGAACTTGAAAATTTTGTTGTTAAATCAGAACAAGGAAATGCAATATACCTTAAAGACCTAGCAACGGTAACTTTTAAAGAAGAAGACAAAACAACTTTTGCAAGAGAGTATGGACATCCTGTAGTAATGCTAGATGTTAAAAAACGTGCTGGTAAAAATATGGTTGCTGCAGCAGAGCAAATTCAAGTTATAGTTGCAGATGCAATAGACAATGTATTTCCTCCAGACTTAACTGTAACAGTTGTTAACGATCAATCTTCAAAAACTATTGGTCAAGTCGATGATTTAGTAAACAATATCATCTTTGGTGTTATCTTGGTAGTAACCGTTTTAATGTTCTTTTTAGGATTTAAAAACGCCTTATTTGTCGGGTTTGCAATCCCAATGTCTATGTTTATGTCCTTAATGATATTACAATTATTAGGGCAAAGTTTAAATACAATGGTATTATTTGGTCTAATCATGGGACTTGGTATGCTTGTGGATAATGGTATTGTTGTAGTTGAAAACGTATACCGCTTAATGGAATCTGAAGGTATGAGCAGAATTGAAGCTGCTAAAAAAGGTATTGGCGAAATTGCTTTTCCTATTATTATATCTACAGCTACTACAGTTGCAGCCTTTATTCCGTTAGGTTTATGGCCAGGAATTATGGGAGAATTCATGAAAATTTTACCTATAACATTATCAGTAGTATTAGGTTCTTCATTATTTGTGGCTATCTTTTTCAATTCGGTTTTAGTATCAAGATACATGACTATTGAAGACAAGGATATGCCTTTAAAGCAAATCATTAAAACCTCATCTATTATTGCTATTATCGGTATTTTAATATTAATATTTGGAGGTGCTTATAGAGGCTTAGGTACAGTAATGATTTTTACTGCTTTAATGCTTTGGGCTTACCGTTTCTTTATTAGAAAAGCAGCTAATTATTTCCAGAATAAAACGTTAGTTTCTTTAGAAAACTGGTACGAACGAAAACTTCGCGCTGCTCTTTCAGGAAGAAAGCCTTATTTATTAAGTATTGGTACTTTCTTATTATTAATTGCATCGTTTATAGCATTTGGTATGTCATTAGGCGCAAAACGAACCAAAGTAGAGTTTTTCCCAGATAATAAACCAAATCAGATTATTGTTTACATAGAATATCCTGAAGGTACAGCCATAGAAAAAACAAATGCTATTACCAAAGAGATAGAACAACGTGTATTCACAGTATTAAACGATGACCATTACATGGATGATGGTTATAATTATTTAGTAGAAAGTACAGTATCTCAAGTTGGTGAAGGTGCAGGAAACCCTCAAACCGATGGTGGATCTGCTGCAGAAATGCCACACAAGGCCAAGATTACAGCTTCAATGCGTGAGTATAAATTTAGACGTGGTGAAGACAGTGAAGCGCTTAGACAAAAAGTACAAACCGCTTTAGTTGGTATTTATCCTGGAGTTTTAATTTCGGTTGAAAAAGATGCTAATGGACCTCCTGTTGGACCTCCTATTAATATTGAAATTGAAGGAGAAGATTACGACGAGTTAATCGCTACTGCAGAATCTATGCGAGAATTTATTAACACTAAAAGCATTCAAGGTATAGACGAGCTTAAAATTGATGTAAATAAAGCTAAACCAACCATGCGTGTCACTATTGACAGAGAAAAAGCTGGTGAGTTAGGTATTAGTGCTGCACAAGTTGGACAACAATTACGTAGTTCTGTATTTGGATCTAAAGCTGGTGTGTATAAAGAAGATGGTGACGATTACGATATTTATGTTCGTTTTAATAAAGAAAACAGGTATAACAAAAGCGCTCTGTTTAATCAAAACATTACGTTTAGAGATAATACAGGCCAAATAAAAAGCGTACCAGTTTCTGCGGTTATTAAATACGAAAACAACTCTGGTTTTAGTGCTATTAAACACAAAGACACTAGACGTGTTGTAACTGTTTACTCTGCTTTATCACCAGGTTTTACAGATGCTGCTGCTATTGTAAGTCAAATTCAAAACGAAATGAAAAGTTATGAAAACTTACCTAAAGGCATCAAAATAGATTACACAGGTCAAATTGAAGAGCAAAACAAACAAATGCTATTTTTAGTTGGCGCCTTTTTTACTGGACTTGGGTTAATCTTTTTTATATTAATATTCCAATTTAATTCGGTTTCAAAACCAACAATAATCATGATTGCTATTTTCCTTAGTTTTATTGGTGTATTTGGTGGTATTGTAATTTCAGGAAGCTCTTTCGTTATAATGATGACCATGGTTGGTATAATATCTCTAGCCGGAATTGTTGTAAATAATGGTGTGGTATTATTAGATTATGCTCAACTTCTTATAGACAGAAAGAAAGCTAAATTAGATTTAGATGAAGACGACTATCTTACAAATGAAGATTTATTTGAAAGTATTGTAAACGCAGGAAAAGCACGTTTAAGACCTGTATTATTAACTGCAATTACTACCATTTTTGGATTAATACCGTTAGCTATTGGACTAAATATTAACTTCTTTACTTTGTTTGCAGATTTTGATGCCAACATATATATGGGAGGAGATAACGTAATATTTTGGGGTCCATTAGCTTGGACTGTAATTTACGGATTACTTATCGCTACTTTCTTAACATTAATTGTGGTTCCAATATTATTTTTCTTAACCATAAGATTTAAAATGTGGTTAAAAAATAAATTTTCTTCTAATGAAAATGAAGACGAAATTGTAATAGACACTGTAATTGAAGAATAATTTTCAGTTTACAACACACAATTAAATGATTTAAACAAAAAATCCGAAGTCTTTACTTCGGATTTTTTACTTTTGCATTTCTAATAGATAATTATGTACAGAAGTCACAACTGTGGTGAGCTAAACGCATCACATATAAATACAGAAGTTACCCTTTCAGGTTGGGTACAAAAATCAAGAGATAAAGGATTTATGATATGGGTCGATCTTCGTGATCGTTATGGTATTACTCAACTTATTTTTGATGAAGAGCGTACCTCAAAAGACATTCTTGAACAAGCTCAAAAATTAGGTCGCGAATTTGTAATACAAGTAAAAGGTACTGTTATTGAGCGTGCTTCTAAAAATCCAAATATTCCAACAGGAGATATAGAGATTTTAGTATCAGAATTAACTATTTTAAACGAAGCGCTTTTACCTCCTTTTACTATCGAAGATAAAACTGATGGTGGAGAAGATATCAGAATGAAATACCGTTATCTAGATATTAGAAGAAATCCTGTTAAAAACAATTTAATTTTCAGAGCAAAAGTGACTCAGGAAGTTAGAAACTTTTTATCAAATAATGACTTTATTGAAGTTGAAACACCTTACTTAATCAAATCTACTCCAGAAGGAGCAAGAGATTTTGTAGTGCCTTCTAGAATGAATGAAGGTGAGTTTTACGCACTTCCACAATCACCTCAAACCTTTAAGCAATTGCTTATGGTTGGTGGAATGGACAAATACTTCCAGATTGTAAAATGTTTTAGAGACGAAGATTTACGTGCAGACAGACAACCAGAATTTACGCAAATTGACTGCGAAATGGCATTTGTTGAGCAAGAAGATATATTAAATATTTTTGAAGGTTTAACACGTCACTTACTTAAAGAAGTTAATGGTGTAGAGGTTGACAAATTTCCACGTATGTTATATGACGATGCCATGCGTTTATACGGAAACGACAAACCAGACATTAGATTTGGAATGGAGTTTGGAGAGCTTAACGCTGTAGCGCAACACAAAGATTTTGGTGTTTTTAATAATGCCGAATTAGTTGTTGGTATTGCTGTTCCTGGAGGAAACAGTTATACACGTAAAGAAATAGACAAATTAATTGATTGGGTAAAACGTCCGCAAGTTGGTGCTTTAGGTATGGTTTACTCACGTTGTAATGACGACGGAACATTTAAATCTTCTGTAGATAAATTTTACGACCAAGATGATTTAGCAAAATGGGCAGAAATAACTGGAGCCAAAGCTGGTGATTTAGTTTGTATATTATCTGGAGACACTAATAAAGTACGTGCACAACTAAGTGCTTTACGTATGGAATTAGCAGAGCGTTTAGGTTTAAGAGATCCTAAAGTATTTGCTCCATTATGGGTTATAGATTTCCCATTATTAGAACTTGATGAAGAAACAGGTCATTACCACGCTATGCACCATCCATTTACATCACCAAAACCTGGTCAAATAGAATTATTAGACACTAACCCAGGAGATGTAAAAGCAAACGCATACGATTTAGTCCTTAACGGAAATGAAATTGGAGGTGGATCTATACGTATACACGACAAAGCAACACAAGCAATCATGCTTAAACATTTAGGATTTAGCGAAGCAGACGCTAAAGCTCAGTTTGGCTTTTTAATGGATGCTTTTGAATATGGCGCACCTCCACATGGTGGATTAGCCTTTGGACTAGATAGATTAGTTTCTATTTTAGGTGGACAAGAAACTATTAGAGATTTTATTGCATTCCCTAAAAACAATTCTGGACGAGACGTCATGATTGATGCTCCTGCTCCAATTGATGATGCACAATTAAAAGAATTAAATCTTAAATTAGATTTACAATCATAAAAATAAAAAATCCTGCAAATCGCAGGATTTTTTATTACATTTAATTAATGCCTAAACAACCATTACATAAACGTTTTTTTATCTGGAGAATTAAAAACATCTCAGAAAAAAACTTCACTTATATTTTAAGCGGATTGGTTGGACTATTTGCTGGATTAGCAGCAGTAACATTAAGAAACATAACATTTACCATAGAAAGCGCTTTAGATAATTTAGTCGTGTTTTCTAAAAATCAAATCTATTTTATACTACCTGTTTTTGGATTGTTTTTAGTGTATTTATTTACAAAATACGTCACTAAAAAAAAGGTAGAACATGCCATACCTTCCATATTGTTTAAGTTATCAAAACGTAGTGGGTTAATAGAGCGCTCCAAAATATACATACCATTAATAACCGCACCTTTAACTGTTGGGTTTGGAGGATCTGTTGGATTACTAGGACCAGCTATTGCTTCAGGATCTGCAATTAGTTCTAACTTAGGCAAGCTGTTTCATGTCAACCAACAAACGCGTACTTTACTAATTGGTTGCGCAGCTGCAGGAGCCATTTCGTCTATATTTAAATCACCAATTGCAGCAATAATTTTTGCGGTAGAAGTCTTTAGTTTGGATTTAACCTTTGCTTCATTACTACCATTACTTATAGCTTCAGTAGCTTCGGTGTTGACTTCTTATTTCTTTTTGGGTGACGATTTATTATTCAACTTTAATTTCTCTGATAAATTTCAAATTAAAGACACTTTATTTTACGTAGTATTAGGCGTTGGTACTGGCTTTGCATCAATTTATTTTACTAAAATGTATTTCTATATTTTAAAATTCTTTGAACGGTTTAGATCAAGACTCATTAAATTAATTATTGGTGGATTGGCTATTGGTGTAATGTTATATTTTATTCCACCATTATATGGAGAAGGTTTTGGTTTTATAAATAACCTATTAGCCGGAAACCATTTGGCTGCTTTAGGCACGACACCTTTTGACCATTTTAACGACAATATTTGGGTTGTTATAGCATTACTAATTGGTATAACTGTTTTTAAAGCCATAGCCATGACCACTACATTTGCAGCTGGAGGAGCTGGAGGAATTTTTATACCGACTATGGTTATGGGTAGTGCATTGGGTAATGTCGTGGCTAAAATAATCAACAATTTAGGTTTAGGTTTTAATGTTTCAGAAACCAATTTTACTTTAATTGGTATGGCTGGTTTAATAGCAGGTGTATTACATGCACCATTGACTGCTATTTTCTTAATTGCTGAAATTACTGGTGGTTACGAGTTGTTTATTCCGTTAATGATAGCAGTAAGCATGTCTTTCATTATTAAAAAAAACGCAATAGATTTTACCATTTACACTAAAGAGCTAGCTTTAAAAGGCGAATTATTAACCCACAATAAAGATCAAAGCGTATTAACTTTAATGTCTTTGGATAGTGTGATAGAAACCAATTTTGTTAGACTTAACCCAAACATGACTTTAGGTGATATGCTACATAAAGGAGTAGCAAAATCTACTCGAAATTTATTTCCTGTAGTCAACAAAAACAAAGCGCTAGTTGGGATTATACTTTTGGATGACGTACGCGAAATCATGTTTAACCAAGCACTTTACGACACCACTTTGGTAGAAGACCTGATGCATAATCCACCAGATATTATAGATTACAAAACAGATTCTATGAAAACAGTAATGGCAAAATTTCAAGATTCTAACGCCTGGAATTTGCCAGTAATTAAAGACGGCAAGTACATAGGTTTTGTTTCAAAATCTAAATTATTAACCGCTTACAGACGTCAATTAATAAACTACACGACCACTTAACTAAGCATTTTATATCTTTACAAAAAATCTAATTTTAAAACATGAAACACCTAATCGGACTATCTTTTATCGCATCTGTAGCAAGCATAATTTGTGGTTATTGGCTAGAAGTTGACTATGGACAAAAACTAATAGGTTTTGGTGTTTTAGGATTGTTTTTTGTAGTCATCCCGTTATTTACCTATCACAGATGGAAAGACAGAGATGCCAAAGAATACATGTTAACTAAAGAAAAAATAGAAGACATGCGTAAAAAAGAAGGCGATAAAAGACGCTTTTAGTATTTTATTTGGGCATTACCCTTTTCCGCTGAAAAGCTACAAAGGGTCGCGCTATCCACTGTATCTTTTTGTTTTTTTTTAGTAAAACAAAAAGGATGTCGTTACTATCCCTAATGCACTAAACCGCCAACACTGGTCTTTTAATTTAAGTTTCGTTTTTCTATAAAAAAACGTTTTAATAAAGCCGAAGCTTCCTCAGCTAACACTCCTCCAACCATTTTTGTTTTAGGATGTAATTTAGTATTTAATGCAATACACCCACGATCCTCATCTCTTGCTCCATAAACAATTTTAGAAATCTGACTCCAATACAATGCTCCTGCACACATTTGGCAAGGTTCCAAAGTGACATACAACGTACAGTCTTTTAAATATTTTCCACCTAAAAAATTAGCAGCAGCAGTAATTGCCTGCATTTCTGCATGTGCTGTTACATCATTTAAAAGTTCGGTTAAATTATGTGCTCTAGCAATAATGCGGTCTTTTATAACAATTACAGCACCAACCGGAATTTCGCCTTTATCAAAAGCATCCTCAGCTTCCTGAAGTGCTTTTTTCATAAAATAAGTGTCGTCGTATGGATTTATCATAAATTCAAACTTACAAATTATTAATAAAACTATATATTTGATTTCAACTTTAAAAAACCAACAAATGAAAATCAAATTATTATTAGCAGGAATAGCATTATCGTTTATGTCTTGCGCAGGTACTCCTGAAGAAGAAGCTGCAAAACGTTTTTGTGAATGCTCAGGTGATATGGCTGAACTTACAAAACAAATGAAAGAAGATCCTGCAGCAATGGATTTTGCTAAATACACTAAAGTGATGGAAGATTTTCAGAAATGTGTAGATCCAGATGGCGAAATGAAAAAGAAAGAAGATGCCATGAACGAAGAAGAGAAAAAAGCTTATGGAGAAAAAATGAAAGCGTTAGTAGCTGAATCATGTCCTGATGTTGCAAAAGCAATGGGAATGGAATAAGTTTTAATAACATAAAACGACTTACAAATGGGAATTGTCAAAAACAGTTCCCGTTTTTTTTACATAAAAAAACTCAATAACGAACGGTTCGGCAAGGCTTTTGATGCCTATTAAAAAACTATTTTAATATGGCCAACTACTACTCTATTAAAATCCCAAAACCATGTCATGAAAATTGGGATACAATGTCACCACAAGATAAAGGTCGCTTTTGCGGATCATGTAATAAAACGGTTATTGATTTTACTAAAATGGATACCTATCAAATTCAAGATTTTTTACAAGAAAATAAAGACAAACGCATTTGTGGTCATATCAAGCAAACACAACTAGACTCGATAAACTTAACAATTCCGTTAAGCTTAATACAGCAAAAGCATAGTGTTTATAAATCGTTCTTTTTAGCAGCCATGATTATTATGGGAACAACTTTATTTAACTGCTCTTCTAAAAACGGAACACCAAAAAAAATTGACACTATAGAAGTTATTGATTCGACTAAAAATGAAGTTATTGATGTTTTAGGATTAATCAAGATGCCTATTGAGACAGATAGTTTAATTACAAAAAAGAAAGATTGTAAAACTCCACAAATAATTAAAGCTCCAATCCCTCCTCTTGATGGTATGATAGTAATTGAAAACATAACCACAGGAGAAATTATCACAACTCCAGATCCTATAAATATAGATTCGTTAAAAATAGAAATTCCTATACCTGAAATAATGGGTGACATGGTATTAGAAACTGATAACACACAAGAACCTTTTCCTTTTAATACGGTAGACGAGTTACCAAAATTTAAAAACTCACCCGAATTCTCTAACACGCATGATGAAACTAAATATTTTGAATCTCAGCTAAGTAACTTTGTAAAAAACAACTTCAATAAAAAATTAATAACAAAATTTGATTCAGTTTCAGAGACACATCGTATTTATGTGAATTTTAAAATTGAAAATAATGGTTCTACTAAAACACTTAATATTAGAGCACCTCACCTATCACTTAAAAAGGAGGCTGAACGCATAATCAAAAAATTACCAAAATTTATTCCTGCAAAAAAGGATGGTAAAAACGTTTCCGTTTTATACACTTTACCCATAATTTTTAATACAGAAGACTAATAAAATCTTGTATTTTTGCTAAGTGCAAAATAAACTTTTAAATACCATTGATTCCCCAAAGGAACTTCGTCTTTTAAGTCAAGAAAAATTACCGCTTCTTGCTAAAGATTTACGCGATTTTATTATAAATATAGTAGCCACAAAAGAGGGACACTTAGGGGCTAGTTTAGGAGTAATAGAACTTACTATTGCTTTACACTATGTATTTGACACACCAAAAGATCAATTAGTTTGGGATGTTGGCCATCAAGCTTATGGACATAAAATTTTAACTGGAAGACGAGACACCTTTGACACTAACAGGCAAATTGGTGGATTGAGTGGTTTTCCTAATAGATTAGAAAGTGATTTTGACACCTTTGGTGTTGGACATTCATCCACTTCAATTTCTGCTGCATTAGGTATGGCTATTGCTTCTAAACTAAAAGGAGATTGTGACACACAACATATTGCTGTAATTGGTGATGCATCTATAGCTAGCGGAATGGCTTTTGAAGGTTTAAATCATTCAGGAGTTACAGATGCAAACTTACTTGTAATATTAAATGACAACGCAATAGGTATAGACCCAAGTGTTGGTGCTTTAAAACAATATTTAACAAACGTAAAAAAAGGTACAGAAAAGCAAGACAATATTTTTGAAGCTCTTAATTTTGACTATTCTGGACCAATAGATGGTCATGACTTACCATTATTAATCACAGAATTAAAGCGTCTTAAAAATACAAAAGGCCCTAAATTTTTACATGTAATTACAACCAAAGGTAAAGGTTTACGTCAAGCCGAAGAAAACCAAGTTACTTATCATGCACCTGGAAAATTTAATAAAGAAACAGGCGAATTAAATCCTAAATCAAACATTAAACAACCACCAAAATATCAAGATGTTTTTGGACATACTATTGTTGAATTAGCAAAACAAAATAAAAAAATAATTGGGATTACACCAGCAATGCCTACTGGAAGCTCGTTAAAATATATGATGGAACAAATTCCGGATCGTGCTTTTGACGTTGGTATAGCAGAGCAGCATGCTGTGACATTTGCAGCAGGATTAGCAACTCAAGGTATGATTGCGTTTTGTAACATATACTCTACGTTTTTACAACGTGCTTATGATCAAATTATACATGATGTAGCCTTGCAAAATCTTCCTGTTATTTTTTGTTTGGATCGTGCAGGTTTAGTTGGTGAAGATGGCGCAACCCATCATGGTGTTTTTGATTTAGCATATTTACGCTGCATCCCAAATCTAATTATCGCAGCTCCACGTAATGAAATAGAGCTACGTAATATTATGTATACAGCTCAATTAGGACTTAAGCATCCAATTGCTATAAGATACCCAAGAGGTCGAGGTGAAAACTTAAACTGGCAACAACCATTTAGTAAATTAGAAATCGGAAAAGGTGAATGCTTAAAACAAGGAACAAAAACAGCCATTTTATCAATAGGTAATATGTATAAAAATGTTGTTGAAGCTTTAGAATTTTTAGAAGAGGCTTCGGCATTTTCTCATTATGACCTTCGCTTTATAAAACCATTAGATGAGACTATGTTACATGAAGTATTTAAAACTCATGACACTGTAGTTACAATTGAAGACGGGACCTTATTAGGAGGTTTCGGAAGTGCTATTGCAGAGTTTAAAACTAAATACAATTACCTGAACAAATTAATTTCAAAAGGTATTCCTGATCACTTCATAGAACATGGAACGGTTTTAGAATTACAGAAAACAATTAATTTGGATTCTAAAAATTTGAGTTTGTTCCTAAAAAAAATGACAGACTAAATTAGCCTGTCATTTATAAGTAGTTATATATTTATGTAGATTAATTTGTCGTAAACGACCAAACTTGCCCTATACTTTTAGTTCCATTATTATCCTTAGTATCTATCTTCCAATAATAAGTTATACCAGCTACTGTTGCTACATCTAAAGTTGTTGCTGTAACATCAGATTGCAGTAAATCAGGAGTATCTGTTGTACCAAAAAACACATCGTAAGTTAATGTATCATCTACATCAACGTCACTTCCTGACCATTGTAAAGATACACTTCCGGAATCTAAAAATGCATCCATTTCTGGAGCAATAATAGAAGCTGCAAAGGGCACATAGTTAGAAACACCTTCTCCTTCTGTATAAAACGCTAAGGTTGGAGACGCTTCTGCTTCATCTTCACCATCAGAAGCCACAACATTCCAATAATATGCAATTCCTGGATTTAAAGTAATTAATACAGAAGTATTACTAGTTGTTTGTTGAGCTACAATATTAGTTTGGTCTCTATCTGTTGCTACTCTTATTGTGTACTCTAAATTATCATTATCTGCATCTGTAGCTGCTGCCCATTCAAACTCTATATTAGTATCAATACAAAGTAAATCAGAACTTGGATAAATTAAATTTGACACAGCTGTTGGTGCTGTATTTGGAGTTGGAGGAGCTGAACCACCATCATCACTTCCACCACAAGCCATAAATGTAATTGCTATTAGCATTACAGGAACTATTTTTATTAACTTATTCATATGTCTTTATTTTTTTATAATTTTTATAACCTCAGGAGAATCTACATTTAATTTAATGAAATAAATACCTGGATTTAAGTTTGCAAAAGGAACTTTAATAAAGTTTGAATTTCCTTTAACATAGTTTTTATTGACAACCATTTTACCTGTAACATCGTAAACTTGAACAATTACCTCTGATTGAGTTATCGTATTTGGAAACGATATTTTCAAGTCATTTATAACAGGATTTGGACTAGCGATAATACTTAATGAATTTTCTATTGAAGTTTTAAATGTTCCTTCACAAGCTTCTGCTGTTTTAATTTCCAGCTCACCCGAACCTTCTAGGTCCAATTCAAAATTTTGATCACTAGTGATTTTAACAATCTCTCCATTAAATAGTACTGTGTAAGGTGCTGTTCCTCTACTCACTTCCACGTAAGTGGTATCATCATCAATATTGTTGTTTACTATTTGTAAATCAATAACATCAGCTTCATCAATATTAATTTCAAAACATTGCTCGTGAGATGTTCCATTAACAGAGACACAAACGGTATAAGCACCAACTGCTAAATCATCAAAAGTGAATGAGTCAGCTGTGATTTGCTCAGATAAACTTACACCATTACCTACAACAGTTGCTGTGTACGTTACGTAGGTTTCGTTTACATTGACAACTACAGATCCATTATCTTGATTTTCACATCTTTCTGAAATAACTTCTAATGAAATATTATCAGCATTTAAATAACTTGTATCACAAGCATCGCCAATACCATTTCCGTTAGTATCTTCTTGATCTGGATTTGCTGTTTCTAAACAATTATCAACATCATCAAAGACTCCATCACCATCATCATCTTGGCAAGCATCACCTACTCCGTTTCCATCGGAATCTAATTGATTAGGGTTAGCTATTAATGGACAATTATCATCAATATCTAAAACTCCATCACCATCTGTATCTTGACAAGCGTCTCCAATACCATTTCCATCGACATCTGCTTGATCTGGATTAGATGTATTCAAACAATTATCCAAATCATTAATGACACCATCTCCATCTTCGTCTCCATTTCCATCTATTTTAAATTCTCCAGAAAATATTCCACGTCCATAAGTAGCTGCAAACACCATATTGTCATCACGTACATCTAAATCTGTAACTTTCACATTAGACATACCATTAAATGCTTGATTCCAGTTAGGATTTGGATCTGAAAAATTATTAGTAAACCATACACCTAATTCTGTACCAATTATAACTTCATTTGGACTTAAAGGATTCTGTAAAATTGTTTTTACAGGCATATCTGGTAAATCACCTTCTTTTCCTAACCAAGTTGTACCTCCATCGTTTGTATACCAAATACTTTGAACACCATAATTATGTATTGTCAAAAATATTTCGTTTTCAGAAGAACCTATTTCAATATCCGAGATACTTCCAACAATTACGTTATTTAAATCTAACTCTGAAAAAACTGGTGATGTATCAGCGTTTTCGACTTTAAAAACATCTCCTAAAATTGTTCCAATATACAGTGTTGAAGACGTAGTAGTATGTGGCGAAACTGTAAATGCAGTTGGAGTACTATCTAATTCTGGATCAGAAATATTAGATGCTTCTAAAGTACTTTGAAATTTAATACCTGAATATCTCCTTATTTGAACAATTCCATTAGACGAATAATTAGAATATAAAATATCTAGATTAGAATCTAAAGCTTGAGGGTTTATAAAAGAACCATTTGAATCAGATTCGTCGTTAACAGTTATATTGGCATTAGTTGCAAAATTAAAAACATTAATACCCGAATTATATACATAGTTTGTAACTAGGTACTGATCTGTTCCATCTTGATCAAAAAAGGTAAATGCGCCATCACCTCCAGAAGCTTCTTCTGAAGGAGAAGTTTGATTTGGATTTGCATTTTCAAATAATTGTGTACCATTATCTTGTAGTCCTCCAGCAAAATAATCTCCTTCAAATGCTGTTGTTGGAGCTACACCTACTGCATAGAATTGGGATGTATTAAAATCTTTATTTCTTTCTTCTAAAGTAATAGCTCCATTGTTTGAATAGTAAACACCTCCATCATTACCAAAAGCCAATGTCGTAGAAGAACTGTTGGCAAATGTCATAGCATGTTGATCTGCATGGACATATTGATAACCAAAACCACCATACCAATGAGAAAATTGAGTCCAAGAAGATCCACCTGTATTGGATTTAAATAAATCAATTCCTCCTGTATAAATAATTTGATCATTGTTAGGATCGACCTCAATCATTAAATCATAAAAAGCTTGTCCTCTAGTAAAATCATTAGCATCAATATTGTTATCTGCATCATTTGGCAAAGCTAGACTAGTTGACACACCAAAGCCATCCTCTGTTTTTTCCATTACAACTGGGTTAACTGTACCTTGTGCTAATACAAAAACTTTTTCTGAGTCTGATGACGACACAGCAATTTGAGTTCTATTAGCATTTGGTACAGTTCTGACAATATTAAAGTTATTACCATCAGTAGAACGAAATATAACTCCTCCACCTTCACCAAACACAGCACTGTTAGTTGTTGATAACCATACATCATTATCTGCACCAATTTCAATATCATTAGGACAATGCTTTCTACTATTTACTGTTAAAGGCATATTTACCTCGTCCCATGTAGATCCATTATCAACAGACTTATATAAACCATAATCAGGACCTGTCAAAAATGTCGTAGAATTTGCTGATCCATAAAAACTATCTCCTGCTGCAACATAAACCTCAGAAACACCATTATTATTTCTTACTTTTATATCATTAACAAATTGTATTCCAGGCACTAAATTTCCGGTAAATGTATCTATTGAAGGCTTTAAAGAACCATTAACGGTTCCTGATAAAATTGCTTGTTCAATTAAATCTCCATCTTCTTTAGAAATCATAACCGATGGAATAGTTATAGTAGTATCATCTCCACCCATTGGGATTGGAGTTCCGTAAACATTATTTATCATTATTACAGCTATAGCACCTGCATCTTCTGCAAATCTAACTTTATCATCAAAGTTACAACTACCTCTTCTTATTACTGCAATTTTCCCTGTTGCATCTGCGCCAAATGAAACACACCCAAAGGTTGAATCACTTGATTCAGTGTCATTTGCTAAAATTAAATCTGCTGTAATTATAGCTGAAACTTCTGTACCAAAAGCAACTGTAGGATATGATGGATAATCTGTAGCAATATTTGATGGTGAATTAATTGTAATATTTGATGCAGACTCAAAAGTTGTTGGTCCTGATATACCACCAAAAACTTTTGTCCATGTCGTTCCTGCATCCTCAGACTTCCATACTCCATCTCCATTTACATCTCCACTTACATACGACTCTCCTGTACCTAAGTAAAAAGTATTTAAATTATTTGGATCATAAGTTATACAACTTACTGCTAAATTTTCTGGAATATCAATCCTTTGCCAACCAGATTCAGGATTTGATATATTTGTATTTTTCCATAAACCTCCACTTACACCACCTGCAAATAAAGTTTCGTTTGTTGTATCATTAGGATCAAACATTATTGCTCTAGTACGACCACCAACATTATTTGGACCTCTTTCAATCCAACTATTATCTATGGCATCTCCAGGCACTCTCCCTGAAGCCAAAAAGTTTTGTCTTTTTAATTTTTGATCAGCTCTAATTTGTTTTAAATTCTCTGAAGTTGGTCTACCCAGAACAGGATTCATTGTTAGCTCCCATTCTTGCTCATAGTATTTATTAGGAGTAAGACCTGCAGCCTTTCGTTCTGGCTTAGACAGTTTCAACACTTCCTTATAAGGGCTTGCCTCAAGGTGTTTTTTATGAATTTCTTTTACGCTAAGTTGTTTGGAAGTTTCTGATTGTTCAAAATTAAACAAAGCAAAAAACGCAACACATACAATCGCACATGTTGCTAGGATAGTGATTCTCTTTTTCATTAGTTATTTTTAGGATGTCAAAAATAAATGTTTTTATGATTTATTTAAGATTTTTACTGTTAAAATAACAGTTTTAAGACAAAAAAGCTGCTATAAATTAAATCCTCTAACTTTTTTGTATTCTAAAATAGCTTGACTATCCGTCATTAAAGAAACGTAATGACAAACATTTAATAGCCTGTGATACAAACTATCGTTATTGAAACCTAAGACTTTTGGCAAACCTTTTAAAATTAAAGCATCATAATTAGAGTTATTACCTGAATAATTATTGTTCACAGCTTTAGAGTAAGTATGCAAAAGCGTATTTAAGACTTGATAACCAGAAATTTCTTTATCAACAACTTCTTTAGATTGATAAACTTTCTGAACACTAACTTTGATTATATCGTTGATTTGTGCTTCATATTTACTTTTATCTAACAGACCTATATTAAATTCTCCTTTTAATATAGCTTCTTCATTATCCATAAATATACTAACAGCTTCATTTATTAAAGTATTAATAGCTAAAGCTCTTAAATAACTAATTCTATCCTTGGTATTAGTTAATTGATGATATTTGTTAGTATTAATAGTGTCTCTAACCAGATTAATCAAATATTCTAAAGCGTATTCTTCTTCTATTAACCCTAAATTAATTCCGTCTTCAAAATCAATTATTGTATAACATATATCATCTGCAGCTTCAACTAAAAAAGCTAATGGATGTCTAGAATAGCTTACTGAGTTAGCCTCACCTCTACTAGACATACCTAATTCATTTGCTACATCAATAAATGCTTCTTTTTCAGATTGAAAAAAACCATATTTTTTATCAGCAATATGTTTTGTTGGTTTTTTAGGTAAGGATTCTTTTGGATATTTTGTAAAAGCACCTAAAGTTGCATAACTTAGACGCAAACCACCTTCACGACCAGCCCTACTTTGTGTAACAATTTTAAAACCATTGGCGTTACCTTCAAAATCACATAAATCTTGATACTCTTTTTCAGATAAATCTTCTTTATACTTTTGTCCTTCTCCAGATATAAAATACTCACCAATAGCTTTCTCTCCAGAATGCCCAAATGGAGGATTACCAATATCATGTGCTAAAGCTGCTGCTGCTACAATAGCACCAAAGTCATTAGGTTGATAACCATGAACAGTTTGTAAATGTGGGTATTTAGCTAATATTTTTTGACCTACACTACGTCCTAAAGATCGCCCAACAACACTAACCTCTAAACTATGCGTCAAACGTGTATGTACAAAGTCTGTCTTAGACAAGGGTATTACCTGTGTTTTATCTTGAAGACTTCTAAACTCTGAAGAAAAGATAATACGATCATAATCTACCTCAAAACCTAAACGTGTTTCGTCTTGTTCTTTTCTTAATCTTTTATTAGTATCTCCAAAACGCTTCAAGGATAGCAGCTGTTCCCAATTCATATCATTTATTTTATATGGCAAGATAAGTAAATGCAATAAATTCTTGCACATATTTTAATGTTAACTAAATGTTTTCAAAACCTAAAAAATACAAATACCTCATAACATTAATCTAACCTTTTAGTGATTAACAGTTAATTTCTAGTTAACATAGACTTTACAGTTTAGAAGTTTCTTTGTGCAAATATTTAAAACAAAAAAAACACAACTAAATTTTATAAAATGAAAAAAGTATTATTACTATCGATTGTCTCATTATCTATGGCACTTACATCTTGTATTCAGGATGATGACACTCCTATTGTTATTGAAGAAACAACTATAATAAATAACAATAACTCTTCTACTGAAGACACTTCTTGCATAGTAAAATCTGGTGGTATAGCAATTGACGAAACTTGGACCGCAGACAACTGTTATATTATAGACAGAAAAGTAGTTGTACAAGAAGGTGTAACTTTAACAATTGAGCCAGGAACTATCATCAAAGGTCGTGCTGGACAACAATCTTTATCTTCTGCATTAATCATTGCTAGAGGAGGTAAAATCATGGCTGAAGGAACAGCTGACCAACCAATTATCTTTACTGCTGAAGCAGACAATATCGAGATTGGAGCTACTACAGGTACTAACTTAAACGAAACTAACGTTGGTCTTTGGGGAGGAATTATCATCTTAGGAAGAGCTACTTCTTCTTTACCTGGTGATGTTACTGAAGCACAAATTGAAGGAATTCCTGCTAGTGATACTTTTGGATTATATGGTCCTGGTGATGAACCAGCTGTTGATGATGAAAATTCAGGAGTTTTAAAATATGTTTCTATTCGTCATGGTGGAGCTTTATTAGGAGAAGGTAATGAAATTAACGGATTAACACTTGGTGGTGTTGGATCTGGAACAACTATTGACAACATTGAAGTTGTTGCTAATAAAGATGATGGTATCGAATTTTTTGGAGGTACAGTTAACGCTTCTAATTTATTGGTTTGGGCTCAAGGTGATGATGCATTAGATGTTGACCAAGCTTGGTCAGGTACAATTACAAACGCTGTTGTAGTATTAGGAGACGATTCTGATCACGCTTTAGAAATTGATGGACCAGAAGGATCAATAAACGGGTCTTGTATATTAAACGACTTAACTTTAATTGGAAATGGTGATATTGGATCAGAATATGCTGATTACAGAAGTAATGCTCAAGTTTCAACTAACAATGTTTACGCTTATGGATTTGACCCTTCTTCTGATGTAGAATTAGATAATGATGGTGTTGCAACAAACTACAACAACGGTTTAGTTAGCTTTAGTAACTGGGAAGTTGTTTTACCAACTGGTATCACTGCTGTTGAAGACATCTTTGTAAACAAAGCAACGACTGTTACAGTTACAGGTTTTGGATCTGAAGCAACTGCTGTTACACAAGGAAGCCAAACTACAGGAGCTAACACTGCTAACTTAAGCTGGACATACTCTAATGTTGCTGGTGGTTTAGGATTCTAAAAACATTAAATATTAAATGCTCACATCCTTTTGAAATACACTGGAGTGAGCATTATTTTTTATCTCTCATTCATTCTTAATTAAAATGAAAAAACTTAAACACATATTACCTTTTATTCTTTTTCTTGTAACCTTTTCTGTTTTTTCACAATCAGGATATGTTACAGGTAAAGTAATAGATGGTGACATAAACGACGTATTAGCCTTTGCTAATGTTGTCGTTAAAAACACAACAAAAGGGACAACTACAGACTTTGATGGTAGATATAGTTTAGAACTAGAAGAAGGTACTTATACCATTGAGTATTCTTTTTTAGGTTATGAAACTAAAGAAATCACTGATGTTGTTATTTCTGCCAATAAAGAAGTAATTGTTGACGTAACAATAAATCCTGCTAACAGCCTTGATGAAGTAGTTATAACAACTTCAACTAAAAGAAATACAGAAAGTGCGTTACTAAGCATACAGAAAAAATCTGTTGTAATGCTAGATGGACTATCTGCACAATCTATTAAAAAAACAGGTGCTGGTGATATTGCAGCTGCAGTAAAAAGTGTTCCCGGAGTTTCTGTACAAGGTGGTAAATACGTTTATGTTAGAGGTCTTGGAGACCGTTACACAAAATCTATTTTAAATGGTGTTGATATTCCTGGTTTAGATCCAGATCGTAACACAATACCAATGGATATATTTCCTACAAACATCATTGATAATGTAATTGTATTAAAATCTGCTTCTGCAGAATATCCTGCAGATTTCACAGGAGGTATTGTAAATATTGTAACTAAAGATTTTCCTACTAAAGCAGAATATTCATTATCTGTTGGTACAGCATACAATCCTGACATGCACTTTAAAGACAACTTCCTATCTTATAGCGGAAGTAATACAGACTTTTTAGGATATGACAATGGTAAACGCAATAGAAAAATTAACAGATACCAAAACATACCTGGAACTTTTGAAAACAAAATACTACTTACATCTTTAACTAAAAGATTTGACTCACAACTTGGTGCAGACGTTACAACTAGCAATCCAAATTATAACTTTGGATTTACTCTAGGTAATCAATATGATGTTGGTAACGATAACAGATTAGGTTATCAAGCTTCTTTCTCTTATAAAAGTAACACTACTCTTTATGAAGACAGAGTAGATGGAACTTATATAAAAAACCGTTTTGACTCTTCAGTAACAGACTTAGGTATTAACAGAGTTGTAACTGGTACATCTGGTCATGAAGAGGTACTTGTAAATGGACTATTAGGTTTAACTTATAAAACAAATCGTTCTAAATATAAATTAACCGGTTTACATATTCAAAATGGAGAATCTACAGGTGGACGCTATAACTTAGTTATAAGTGAAGATAATGCTGGAGGTGCTTTACTAGATGCTACAGGAGACGAGATTTTATATACACAAAGATCTATTACAAATTTTGCTCTAGAAGGAGATCACTCGTTAAATGGTGATTCTGATTTAAAGTTTGACTGGGTTTTATCTCCATCTTTTTCAACTGTACAAGACAAAGACCACAGAACAACCACTTTAAGAATTGTTGACATAGGAAACGATATTCAGTATCAAATTGACCCAAGTTCTGTTGGTAACCCAACACGTATCTGGAGAAATTTATCTGAAGAAAGTTGGGTGTTAAAAGGAAACATCACTAAAAATTATAAGCTATTTGACAGAGCTGCTAAATTAAAATTTGGAGCTGCATACACTTATAAATATCGTGATTTTAATTCTGATCAATATATTTTTGAAACAACATCTTCTGTTGTAGAAAACGGAGACGTTAATACCATTTTAGCTGATGAAAATATCTGGACACCAACCACTGGTGAAGGGACATATTTAGATTCAAATAACATTTTTCAACCTGCTAACTCATATGAAGGAGAATCTAACGTTGCTGCAATGTACATCTCTAACGAGTTTAATGTAAGTGAAAAATTAAAAGCTATCTTAGGTCTTAGAACAGAACAGTACTATTTATTTTACACAGGTGAAATTGATGGCGAGTCTGTTACAGGAGAAAAAACTATCGATGAGTTTGATTTATTTCCTTCGGCAAACTTAATATTTGCTTTAAACGATGACTCTAATTTAAGAGCCTCTTATTCTAGAACAACTGCAAGACCTTCATTTAAGGAAGCTTCGACTGCTCAAATTTTTGATCCAATTACAAACAGATTCTTTATTGGAGGTTTAGACAACAAAACTTTTGACCCAATCAGACCTACTTATGTAAATAACTTTGATGTACGTTATGAGTTGTTTAGAGAAAAAGGTCAAATGATTGCTTTTAGTGGATTTTACAAAACTTTTACGGATCCAATCGAGTTAACATTTTTCCCTTCTGCTCCAAGACAAATGACTGCTGCTAACTTTGGTGATGCACAAGTACTTGGTGCTGAGGTAGAGTTTAGACAAAATTTAGGATTTATAGCTGAAGACTTTAGCAACTTCAACTTTAATTTTAATGCCTCTGTTATAGAGTCTAGATTAGAAATGACTGACCAAGAATACCACAGAAGAGTCACTAATGCTAGAGATGGAGAAACTATTGAGGACACTCGTGATTTACAAGGTCAGTCTCCATATTTAATTAACGCTGGATTAGATTATAATAATTCCGAAATAGGTTTTAGAGCTGGTTTATTCTTTAATGTACAAGGAGAAACTTTAGAAGTAGTTGGTACAGGAGATGTACCAGATGTTTACACATCACCTTTTAACAGTTTCAATTTTACTTTAAACAAAACTTTTGGCGAAAACAAAAACTCTGCAATTGACTTTAAGGTTAAAAACATCTTAGGTGATAAAAGAGAAAGTGTTTACCAATCTTTTGGAACTGAAGATCAATTATTTTCTTCTAGAAATCCAGGAACTGAAATCTCTTTAGGTTACAGCTACAAATTCTAGATATAGATTTAATTATCATTAAAAAAAAAAGAGCTTTTACATTAAATGTAAAAGCTCTTTTTTTGTGTTTTATACTTTTGTATAATTTAATCTCTTGTAGCAATAGTTGACTTGTTATTCCAAGTATTAACCGTTACAATAGCGTTATTAGAATAATCTACTTCGCTTAAGTTATTGTCTGACCAGAAAAACCACTTTCCAACCTTTACGCCTTTGTTGTACTTACCAACAGCTAATTTCTTTCCTACAATATCATACTTAGTCCAAACACCTTGTAATTTGTTGTTTTTAGTAAAAAATCCTGTCTGTGCAACTTGACCATTGTCATGAAAAAAGGTAGCTTCAAGTAAATTTCCTTTTTTCTCTATAATTGGATTATTAGTGTCCTGTGCAGATGCAAAAGCTGTAAATAACAAAGCTAATGCTAAAAATATCTTTTTCATATTCGTTTGGGTATTAATGATTACATAACAAAGATAACATTTATTTTACAATATACAAACAATTACGTAACATTAAATTAACATTAGAAATACAAGTATCTGGTTTTCAAATGTTTGATTTAAAACCTTCAAACCATTTATAGTAACATTATAATGCTATTAAGTATATAAATAGGAATTTAATAACAAATATTGTGATTTATTATGATTAGAACATAACATTAAATTAACATTGCGTTGGATTTAAAACAAGAAATTTGTCATCTAAAATTACATCCTTTTCAATGGAAAACATTTATCTATTTATGATTATTGCGTTAGCTATTTTAGCTATTGCAGATTTAGTTGTTGGTGTTAGCAATGATGCGGTAAACTTTTTAAACTCCGCTATTGGATCCAAAGCTATTTCGTTTAAAACCATAATGTTAGTCGCTAGTATTGGTGTAGCGCTTGGAGCAATATTTTCTAGCGGATTAATGGAAGTTGCTAGAAAAGGGATTTTTAATCCTGAACAATTTATGTTCAGTGAGATTATGATAATTTTTATGGCAGTTATGATAACTGACATATTATTATTAGACTTTTTTAATACGGTTGGAATGCCAACATCAACTACAGTTTCAATAGTTTTTGAATTACTTGGTGCTGCGGTAGCTGTTTCGTTATTAAAAATATGGAGCGAAGGCGGTTCTTCTTCAGAAGTTATCCAATACATAAATACGTCTACAGCAACAGATATTGTTGTTGGTATCCTACTCTCGGTCGCTATAGCCTTTTCAATTGGAGCAATAGTACAATGGTTTACAAGAGTATTAATGTCTTACGACTTTCAAGATAAAGCTAATTGGGTTGGTGCACTTTTTGGTGGTATTGCATTGACATCTATAACATATTTCATTTTTATAAAAGGAATAAAAGGAACACCATATGCAAATCAACAATTTGATTTTACTGACGGTTTAAAGATTAAAGACTATCTAGAAGCTCATGTTTTTAAAATTGTTAGCATTAGTTTAATACTCTGGACAGCTGTTTCATTTTTAATTATGACTGCTTTAAAAACTAATATTTACAAAATAATCATTTTAGTAGGTACGTTTGCATTAGCATTAGCTTTTGCTGGTAATGACCTGGTTAATTTTGTTGGAGTACCAATTGCTGCTTGGCAAGCATTTCAAGAATACGCTGCGCAAGGTATTCCTGCCAACCAATTATCTATGGCATTTTTATCAAAAGCAGTAGAGACACCTACCTTACTATTATTTATAGCAGGTATGATTATGGTTGTTACTTTATGGTTTTCTAGTAAAGCAAAGGACGTTGTAAAGACCTCATTAGATTTATCTAGTCAAAGTAACACCAAAGAACGTTTTGAACCTAACTTTTTATCTCGTGGATTTGTACGTCTTGCTGTAGCAGCATCAGAAATGAGCAGCTACATTATACCTGAAAAATGGCAGAAAAAAATTGACAAACAGTTTGAACAACCAGCTGAAACCATAGTATATAAAGAAGATGAAAAACCTGCTTTTGATTTAGTCAGAGCTGCTGTTAACCTAATGGTTGCTGCTGTATTAATATCTATAGCAACATCAATGGGACTACCATTATCTACCACATATGTAACTTTTATGGTTGCAATGGGTACTTCTTTAGCCGATAGAGCTTGGGGAGCAGAAAGCGCAGTGTATCGTGTTGCTGGAGTTATAAATGTTATTGGAGGATGGTTTTTTACTGCTTTAATAGCTTTTGTTGCTGCTGGACTTATTGCTTACTTATTAAGTCTAAACGTTAGGTTAATGACACCAATATTACTCCTTGTTTCCTTTGGTTTGTTAATTAGAAATTACGTATCACACAACAAGAAAAACAAAAAAAACAAAGAAGAAGATAGTTTAATAAAGGCAGAAAGCAGTTCTGTACAAGGTGTAATTCAAGAAAGCGCTCAAAATATTGCTAATGTAATAAGACGTGGTAATAAAGTCTATACAAATGCTATTAATGGATTAGCAAAACAAGATTTAGATTTATTAAAGAAAAACAAAAAACAAATCACCAAATTATCAAGTGAAGTTGATGATTTACGTGATAACATTTTCTACTTTATTAAAAATTTAGACGAGTCTAGTTTAAGTGCTAGTAATTTTTATATAAATATTTTAAGCTATTTACAAGACATGACACAATCTTTAGAATACATTTCTAAAGTCAGTCATAAACATGTACATAACAACCACAAAAAACTAAAGTTTAGTCAAATTAAAGAATTAAAAGAAATTGACGAACGTTTTGAGCGTCTGTTTGAAAATACTCATGTCATTTTTGACACAAGATCTTTTGAAGATATTGGCAGACTACTAACTAAAAAGAATGAGATTATAGGACTTGTAACGTCTAAAATACAAAAGCAAGTGGAACGAACTAGAACTGAAGAGTCTAGTCCAAAAAACACAACACTTTACTTTAGTCTATTATCCGAAACTAAAGACTTACTTAGCGCTACAATGAATTTATTAGAAGAATATCATAACGCACATGATAGTTCCGTTCCGCCAGCATCAATAATTGACGAGTCAGAATAAATCATATATAGATTACAAAACACTAAAACCATCAGTTTAACTGATGGTTTTTTTATACATTAGTATCAAACACAAGCATTATCATGAAATCATTTTACATACTAGCATTCATTTTAACATCAACATCAATTACAATTGCACAACAAATATCAGGTCCTCAATTGCTTGATAAAGCAATACAATATCATGATCCACAAGGTCATTGGTCTACATTTAATGACACCCTAAATATTACTATGACTATGCCTGAAAGCAACACTAGAACTAGCCAAATTGTAATAAATCTTCCTAAAGAATATTTTTCTGTTACTGCACAAAAAGATACAGTTACAACGCAATATACCATCATAAAAGACTCCTGTACTATAAGTCTAAACGGAAATAAAAAATTAACAAACAAACAATTAAAAAGTAATAATCTAAGTTGTGATCGTGCGACGCTGTATAAAAACTACTATACGTATTTATATGGTTTACCGATGAAGCTAAAAGACAAAGGCACAATAATAAGTCCTGAAGCAAAAACTGTAAACTTTAAAGGTAAAACCTATTTGCAACTACAGGTAAATTATAATGCTGAAGTCGGTAAAGATGTATGGTATTTTTATTTTAATCCTAAAACATATGCTATGGAAATGTATCAGTTTTATAAAACAGATAGTATAGGCCAAGTGGATACAAATACAGGAGAATACATTATACTTAATGATATTAAAACCGTAAACGGAATAAAAATACCTAAAATCAGAACATGGTATTACAATAAGGATGACAAGTATTTAGCAACAGATAATCTAAATTAATTAACATAAAACATCTAAAAGTACTTTTTCTGCGTAGATACTATAACTAAAAATTTTAAGTATTTATGAAAAAAACATCCTTAGCACTAATCGCTTTAGTATTATTAAGCTCATGTGTTTCTAAAAAGAAATACGTTGCATTAGAAGAAAAAAACGGAGAAATTGCTAGTCAACTACAAAAAACTCAAGTTGAGAAAGAAGATTTGGAAGCTAAATTCGCTAAAATTGAAGCCAGAGTTACCGAGTATAATTCTAAAATAAATAATCTAACTGAAGAAGTTGGTGTACTTACAGAAGAAAATCAAACAAAATTTGATGCAGTTGGTAATAAAGCTGTAGTTTCTGAAAAAGCAAAAATAGAAATGCGTAAAACGTTAAGTGACGTTAATCCTGAAGTAATGAAATATTACACTACTTTGGAAGATTCTATGAACCTAGCCTTATCACTTAACTTAAAGCAATTTGTAGACACTACAGATTTAGATGAAAGTGATGATATCGCAATTAATATTGACCAAACGGTTGTTATGATTTCTATCTCTGATAAAATGTTATTTAACAGCGGAAGCTACAGAATAAGTAATAAAGCAGATAAGATTTTAAAAAAATTAGCGGACGTTATTAATTCTGAACCAAGTATTGATGTAATGATTGAAGGTCACACAGACTCAAGAACAATCAGTACAGACAAGATTGCAGATAATTGGGACCTAAGTGTACTTCGTGCAACATCTGTGGTTAGAAAGCTTCAAAAAGACTTTGGCGTAGCTCCAGAGAAATTAATTGCATCTGGTAGAAGTAGCTATCAACCATTAACAGAAAATGATTCTAAAGATGGACGCTCTAGAAATAGACGTACACGTATTGTTATCTTACCTAACATCGATAAGTTTTTTGCTTTAATGGCATCTAAATAAAACCCATTTATAACACTATTAAGAGCATCCAGAAATGGATGCTTTTTTTGTTTTAAAACGAATAAAAACTATAATAATCCAACATAAGAATTATAAAATTATGTAGAAAATGAATTATAATACCTAACCAAAGCGTATTGTATTTATACCTTAAATAACCCAACAGTAAACCAAAAGGAAAAATCCACAAAAAAGAAAATATTGAAAAATGAATCAATGCAAACAGAAAAGCTGTTGCTATTATTGTCAGTTTTTGATTGGTAACTTTTAACAACTGATTAAACAAAACACCTCTAAAAGCTAACTCTTCTATAATTGGCGGTAAAATAGCAATAAACAATATGGACCAAAATAATGGATAATCAAGGTATTGGTAAGATTCGTAATAATTTGCTGCTTCAACATCTGAAAACAAATAATTAGCATATTCTATAAAAAAGTAAACAAAAAAGCTAGTAATTATTGGCGTAAGCACAGCAAAGCCAATAAGCTTAAGGTTTAATTGTTTAATATTATAGAGACGTAATACTGGTTTAAAATCTAATGAAGCAAAACCTAACACGATACAAGCAAAACCGGTTTCTACTATTAAGTCGGCTTCTAAATTAAAAGGAAAATTAAGATCGATAAAATATACTATTACCATAAACACTAGCATAGCAATGTAAAAACTAATAATAATATTTACATTTTTTATTTTAGTATTGGTTACTGTTTTTACAACAGACTGCCCACATTGCGAGCAAAACTTGACTTCTTGCTCTAATAAATTATTACAGTGCTTACAGTTTATATCCATTAGGCTAATTTATTAACAGAAGATGCTGAGTGAATTCCTTTACCTAAATAAGCTATTATTACAATTTTCCAAATAATACCAGACAGTAAGGTCTTTGGCTCTGCAATAGCTGTTATTACAATAATGGTAAGATACAATAATAGACCTAAAAGTAATGCTATTAAAGGTTTATGTTTAGACCAAGTCCCTAAAACAATATAAATAACACCTACAATAATATTAATAATTAAAGCGGTAACATCTTTACTACTTAAAAATATAAAGAAACCAAAAACCATTATAATTCCGGCTATCACATAAAGCGTTGTTCTAGCAGACTTAATCTTTTTTTCGGCGTCCTTAGATTTTCTTTTATCCATGACACGCTTTGCATAAAATTTAGCAACATCTTCTTCTGTTCCTTTTAAAGGGTAACCACATTCATGACAAAAAAGGGAGGCTTCAGCATGAGGTGTGTCGCAATGTTTACACTCTAATGCATTGGTTATAATTTTTGGTGCTTCTTCCATTATTGATTAGTTAAGGACTAGTAATATACTATAATATTATAGTTTTTAAATAAAAAAAGCATCCATTTCTGGATGCCTTTTAAGATTATAACACTATAATTTGACAAGCCCTAGCAACCTTGTCATTATTTGTGGTGAAAGTTAACTAATTATATACTAACCTTCACAACTTGCGCATTCCTTTTTCTGTTTAAATTTTTGAGCTGCATTCATACTGTGTTGGTAGTACAATGACTTAACTCCTAATTTCCATGCTGTAACATATATACTATTAATCTCTTTTACAGGCATATCTGGATGCACCATAATATTTAAAGACTGACCTTGGTCTATATGATTTTGTCTATTTGCTGCTTGATAAATGATTGTCATTTGATCAATTTCAGAATAAGTTTTAAACACTTCTTTTTCATGCTCTGTCAAACCATCTAAATGCTGTACAGATCCATCAAAATCACGTATGCTTTTCCAAGTCTCTACGTTATTCATGCCTTTTTCTTCTAACAATTCTACTAAAAACGGGTTTTTAATAGTTGTCTTTATTTTAGCAATGTCTTTTACATAACTATTAGACCAAATTGGCTCAATACCTTGTGACACTTGCCCTAAAATAAATGCAGATGATGTTGTTGGTGCTACAGCATTTAGTGTAGTATTACGTCTACCGTATCCTTTTAACACTTCTGGCTCACCAAATAGCTTAGCTAATTCTTCTGATGCTTTTTTAGACTTTTCACCAATAGTTTTAAAAATCTCACTATTTAAATTGAAAGCTTCTTGACTATCAAAAGACATCATTTTTGATTGTAATAAACTATGCCATCCTAAAGCACCTAGACCTAAAGCTCTGTTTTCTTTAGCAAAGTTGTATGCTTTTTCCATAAACATAAACGTCTGTCTATCGTCTCTACTAGGCGAATCTCTATAATCTTCTAACTTAGTAATAAACTCTTCTAAAACAGCGTCTAAAAAGTATACCATTGTCTCTACTGCATCAGTATCTTTCCACTTATCATAATGCAATAAGTTTATTGATGATAATACACATACAAAAGACCATCTGTCGTTTGTTGGCAACATGATTTCTGAACACAAGTTACTGGCATAGATTTCATGATTTTTATCTTGATACACATCTGGTGAAGTGTTATTAGCATTATCTTTAAAGAAAATATAAGGATACCCTATCTCTCCTCTACGCTGTAATACTTTTGCCCAAATGGCTCTTTTATCTGTATCTCCATCAATCATTTCTTGCATCCATTGGTTACCAACAGTAACACCATGCGTCAATTCTTGTATTGGATTACCTTCAGTTCCTATTTCTAAAAACTCATGTATATCTTCATGCTCTATTGGTAAATAAGGCGAAAAACGTCCTCTTCTAACCGATCCTTGACTTACAACATCAACCATTTTTTCAAATAATTGCATGATGTGTACAGCACCAGAAGACTCTCCGTTATTTTTAACAGGAGCACCACGATGACGTAACTTACCAAAGTAACCAGAAGTACCACCTCCTAGTTTTGACATCATACCAACCTCAGATTGTGTATATAAAATATCACCCATATCATCATCTATATGAGATCCAAAACAGCTTATTGGCAATCCTCTTCTCTTACCAAAGTTTGACCATACTGGAGATGCTAAAGAGTAATATCCTTCAGCCATGTATCCGTAAAACTTATCTGCAAATCCATCAATTTTTAAGATAGACTCAGCGCGTTCTGCTATTTCTCTAATTCTTTGTTCTGGAGATGTTCCTTCTGTTAAGTAACCTGACGCTAAAAATTTGCGACTGTTTTCTGTTAACCATTTAATTTCTGGTTCTTCTTTATGGGCTTCTTTTCTGGCCTCTTTTCTAGCGTTAATTAATTGATCATAATTTGAAGCTGTAGCTTCTGGGCTTACATTTGCCTCACTATTCTGTTTTGTTTGATTACTCATATTAAAATAAATCGTCGCTAGTTATACTTTTTGTTCTTTTACTGTAGTTAATTGAACGCTTAACAAAGAAATCTCCGTGTTTTGTTCCAATTATTTCGTCATCAAACCATTCGGTTTGTGCAATTAATGCTTCATTAACTTCAAATACTTTTCCTATACCAATACTTTCTAAAGAATTATTGAAACGGTTTTTAATAAACTCGTTAATCACATCTTTTGGTAAGAAATCTAATTCTCCTGCTTCAAAAATCCAGTCAATAATATCGCTTTCAGAAGCAAAAGCTTCTTTACATAGATCTTGTACTTGTTTTGCATGCGCATCATCAAACCATGTAGGGTTTTCTTCTTTAATAATTTTGATAATATCAATACCAAAATCTCCGTGTATTTGTTCTTCTTTAGAAGTCGCCTCAACTACATTAGATACTCCTTTAAGCATATTTTTATGCTTATTAAAAGCCATAATTATTAAAAACTGAGAAAATAAAGACACATGCTCTATAAACAATGAGAATAATAAAACAGATTCTGCATACTCTTTATTGTCTTCGCTTTTAGAATTTTTTAATGCTGTTTCCAAATAATGCACACGACGCATTATTACTGGTTTTTTCTTAATGTTTTTAAACTCGTTATTAAGACCTAAAATTTCTAATAAATGAGAGTAAGCATCTTGGTGACGCACTTCACTCTCTGCAAAGGTTGCTCCTACAGATCCAATTTCTGGTTTTGGCATTTTGTTATAAATTTCTCCCCAAAAATTCTTTACTGCAACTTCAATTTGCGATATAGCTAACATTGTGTTTTTTATCGCATTTTGCTCTACAACTGTTAACCTGGTTTTAAAATCCTGAATATCACTAGTAAAGTTAAATTCAGAATGAATCCAATAAGAGTGTCTAATAGCATCTACATAGTCATTAAGTGCTGGATACTCATAAGGTTTTAAGTTAATACGCTTTTCAAAAATGTTTGTTTTTCTATTTCTAGTTTGCTCATCTCTGTATAATATGTATGCTTTTGCTACATCATGAAATTGGCTTCCCATTAATTTTTCTTCCACAAGATCTTGTACTTGCTCAACGGTAGGTACGTATCTATAATCTTTTTCTTTTCTGTCTAATAAAGCTTGTAATACATTTCCAGAAATAGTATTTGCATCTGCTTTTGATCCATTTCCAACAGAAAGCATTGCTTTTTCAATAGCGTTAGAAATTTTATTTAAAACAAAGGGACTTGTTTCATAATCTCGTTTAATAATCTGAGTAATCTCCATAATCTTTTAGTTAAATAGCTGGTCATTTTTCCGGAATGAAAACTCATTCTAAAAACGACAATAATAAATCTGTAAAAACGTGTTATATTTTCCTTTTGAGGGAATAAAAAAAGGGCGTATTATTAAAAAAAAATGGATTTATCCTTACTTTTTATTTTCAAAAAAAATATTGAAAATCTATTTTGTTTTTGCCTTGAGCAAAGATTGACATTTAGCCTCTAAAATGAAAGGGGATTCTGTAAACGTTGTCAACAAGTTTTTAACAAAGCTTGTAATCCCTTTGTTTTAGGGGACTCTGACAAAAAACCGCACAACTAATTGATTTGCAGCGATTTTTTAACTTAAAAAAAACTAAAAACAAGCTACTAAATTAAGCGTCAGCGCTTTATTTTAAAGTCTTTTTTAAGCATTTTTTTATTTAGAAAAAAAGAAAAAAAATGATAGTATTTAAGCTTACAATTTACTATAAATAATACTCATTTTTTTAATAAACAAGAGCCTTAAAGATAAATTTTAACAAGAAATTTCATTCTTATTTTTTTTAAGCAAAAAAAATGATAAAAGTTTAAAAAAAATTAAATTTTAAAGTCAAAAAAAACGCTTTTTCTGTTAAAAAAAAGCGTTTTAATTTTATCTATTTAGTTAAAAAATTCTACCTAAAATTTCTAAGTGTTATTTCATCGATTATTTTGTCATTTTATCTGCTACTTTTTCTAATTCAGAGTACCAATCTTCACCAAATTTTCTAATCAAAGCTTCTTTTACAAATTTATAAACTGGCACTTGTAATTCTTTTCCTAAAGAACAAGCATCATCACAAATATCCCATTTATCATAATTTACTGCAGAAAATTCAGAGTAATCTTTTGTTCTAATTGGATATAAATGACAAGAAATTGGCTTTTTCCAATCTACATCACCTTGATTATACGCTTCCTCAATACCACAAAGCGCTGTTTTTTTCTTATCAAAAATCACATAGGCACAATCTGCACCATTTATTAAAGGCGTTTCAATATCTCCAAAAGGAGTCACAATAGTGGTGCCTTGAGCTTCAATTGCCTCTATACCTTCTTTACGCAAATAAGGTTTTACTTTAGGATAAATCTCCTTCATAATTTGCGCTTCTTCTTTACTAATTGGTGCACCTGCATCACCATCAATACAACAAGCACCTTTACAGGCAGACAGATTACACACAAAATCTTTTTCTATTATCTCCTCTGAAACAATGGTTTTACCTAATTGAAACATAAAGTTTTATTTTTTAGCAAATATAAATTATCTTACTAAAGTAAAAAGTTGTTTCGATTAAAACCAAAAAGTAATTTTATATATTATTATTTTTTAGATGAATAAAACTACTTTTACCAAAAATTAAGAACCTTTAATTTATACTAACTATGGCTATCAATTTTAAAGAAATATTTACTGTTTTTATGGTGCTTTTTGCTGTAATAGATATTGTTGGAAACATCCCGATTATTATTGATTTACGTAAAAAAGTAGGTCATATACAAAGTGAGAAAGCAGCAATAATTGCTGGAGTGATATTAATTGCTTTTTTATTTTTAGGAAAAAGCATCTTAAATCTTATAGGTATTAATGTTAGCTCTTTTGCAGTAGCAGGTTCTTTTATACTATTTTTTATTGCTTTAGAAATGATTTTAGGGATTACCTTATATAAAGAAGAAGACACCAACCCAATTACAGCGTCTGTTTTTCCGTTAGCATTCCCTTTAATTGCTGGTCCAGGTAGTTTAACAACCTTATTAGCTTTAAGAGCTGAATATGATATTAAAAACATTATAATTGCTGTTATATTAAATGTTATTGTCATATATATTGTACTAAAAACATCAAGACGTATTGAGCGCTTTATTGGACAAAACGGAATTAGTATTATTAGAAAAGTATTTGGAGTGATACTATTAGCAATAGCAGTTAAGTTGTTTACTGATAATATCAAGATACTGTTAGCCTAATTTTGTATTTTTGCACAAACATTTATTATAATGAAAATCTTTACCTATATCGTTACTGTTTTAGCAATAGCTTTAATTGTTTATAATTCTACTAAGATTGACTTTTCTGCTTTATTTTCAAACGAAAGTATTGTAGCTTTAATCACGATCTTAGCATCATTATGCGCAATTGCATTATTACAGATTTTACGAATTTCTAAAAAAATTGAAGCTAAATCAAGGTTGTAATGGATTTTGACACTTTAATTATTGGTGGTGGAGCTGCAGGATTGTCTTGCGCTTTAGTTTTGGGCTCTGGATTAAGCAAACCTTTTGCTAAAAACAAAACCGTTGGTATTATTACACACCAAAAGACTTCTCACCTACAAAATGCTTTATTTAATAATGTTTTAGGATTAACTCCAGGGACTTTAGGTAAAGATATTTTAGAAGATGGCAAACAACAATTAACCCATTTATATCCTGAAGTTGTACAAATTGATAAAGAAAAAGTTGAAGCTATAACTGAAGTTGAGCAACATTATCAAGTTACAACAAACAAAAAAACATATACTGCACAACGTGTAGTTATAGCTGTTGGCTATACAAACTTATTAAACATTACAGGTTTGGAAAACTATATTAAACCACATCCAAAATCTGCTATTGAAAAAGACCGCATCTGGTTAAAAAATACAGATCATTTAATTAAGGATAACTTATATGTAGCTGGTACGTTAGCCGGTTGGAGAAGTCAGTTTGCTATTGCGTCAGGAAGTGGTGCACATGTAGCAACAGATATTTTAACACTATGGAATAACGGTAAGCATACCAAAGTACACGATAAGACACATAGCTAAATTAATTGCTCTGAACTTGGCTTAACGATATTACTTTATCAATCATAATATCATGCTTATTTAGTATCTTATAATAAGCTCCATATCCATATAATTGTTCAGCAAGTGTTGCTTTTAAATAATGTTTAACTTCGTTTTTATAAGCTACAAATACGATATTAGATCGTGTTTTTAGCTTTAAAAAATCTTCTAAAGACTTTATAACACTATCTGTTACTGTAAAGGTTTCAAAAAACTCTTGTCTAGAAATATCATTAAACTTATTTCTATCTTTTTCTAATTCTTCAAAAACAAAATTATCTAAAAAGCCTCTTCTTTCTAGAAATGTTAAGGTTTCGTTTTGCATTTGCGTATCATAAGGCACAAAAACATCAGGAATAATTCCTCCTCCACCATACACAACTTTACCTTTAGGTGTTGTAAACTTTAGTGAGTCTGCTACTTCAATTTTATTTTCATCTAACAATTCACCTCTATTTAATCTATCAGCATAATCATCATAATAATCTCGGTTTCCGTTTTCATAAGAGCGTTGAATAGATCGACCTGTTGGTGTATAATATTTAGAAACCGTTAATCTTACAGCACTACCATCACCCAAATTCATTTCTCTTTGGACTAAACCTTTTCCGTAAGACCGCCTTCCTACTATGGTACCTTTATCATTGTCTTGTAATGCACCTGCAATAATCTCGGAAGCAGAAGCCGAATTTTCATCAATCATGACATAAACGTGACCTTTTTCAAAATCACCTTTTGTAGTTGCATAACTGCGGTCTTCTTTTCCTTTTTTATTTCTTGTATAAACAATAAGTTTATCATCCTCTAAAAACTCGTCTACAATTGCAACTGCTATTTCTAAAAAACCTCCAGGATTACCTCTTAAATCTAGAGCTAAACTGGTTGCTCCTAGTTGTTTTAATTTATCTAAAGCTGTTTTAAACTCTTGGTAAGTACTTTCGGCAAAACGGTTAACTTTAATATATCCTAAATTATTGGTTAACATATAAGAAGCATCAATACTTTTGATTGGCACAACGTCTCTGGTAACATTAAAAGTCAATAATTCAGGACTTCCTTTTCTAAATACTTTAAGCTTTAATTTAGAATAACGTTCGCCTCTTAATTTATCAACTAAAGTATCATTATTGTAACCTCCACCTAAAAGTGACTCTCCGTTTGCAGATACAATCCTATCACCTCCTTTGATTCCTACTTTAGCACTTGGACCATTTTCTACAGTTTTTATAACTGTTATAGTATCTTTAAAAGTGTAAAAATTAATACCTATACCAACAAAGTTTCCTTTCATGTTGTCGGCAACTTCTTGCATGTTTTCTTTAGGAATGTAAACCGAATGTGGATCTAGATTGTTTAAAATACCATTAACCGTAACGTCAACAATACTGTCTGTATTAACGTCTTCAACATATTCATAATCAATATAATCAATAAGTCTATTAAGCTTATCTTTTTTACTATTAGAAGAAAACAACCTGTCAGACGTATCAGCAAAATCTAATTTTCCACCAATAAAAATGCCAGCTGCAATTGCTGCACCAAGTATAAACGGAAATAAAATTTTGCTTTTTGACATTAATCTTCTAATTCTTCAATTAATTGAATATCGATTCCTGCTTTTTCTAAAAACTTTAAGCCAGAATCATCTTTGTAACCTTGATTATACACCACGCGTATTATTCCTGCTTGATGTATTAACTTACTACATTCTTTACAAGGCGACATAGTAATATACAATGTGGCTCCTTTACAAGATTGAGTGGATGAAGCTACTTTTAAAATGGCATTAGCCTCAGCATGTAAGACATACCATTTAGTGTAACCTTCATCATCTTCGCAAAAATTTTCAAATCCACTAGGTGTACCATTATAACCATCAGAAATTATCATTCTGTCTTTAACAATTAATGCACCTACTTGTTTTCGTTTACAATACGATAGTTTTCCCCATTCTGTAGCAATCCTTAAGTAAGCTTTATCGTATTTAAGTTGTTTGTCTTGTGGCATAATTAATTAAATAGAAATAATAAGCATCAATAGATACTTAACAATACTAACGAAGATACTCGCTTCATATTTTAATTACAATTCTTAATCTTAAGATTTATGAAAACTTTAATGAAAACTAGCCTAAAAATGGACTATTTAACAACATTGGTATTACTAAACCAATAACAATTGCAGAAATTACCATAATCCAATCACGTTTAGAAAACCTAAATACAGTTTGAAAAATATAACCTAAAAATAAGATAATAAAAACAATAATAACTTGAGCAATTTCAATACCTAAAGCAAATTCAATTAATCTTAAAAACTTACTATCTCCTTTATCTAAGCTCATTCTAAATTCTCTAGCAAATCCAAAACCATGAACAAGTCCAAAAAACAAAGTAGAAACAAATAAAAGACCAATTTTCTGACTTTTTGCAGTTTTACCTGCTGTAAACACATTATAAATTGCAACAATCATAATGGTCACAGGAATCAAAAACTCGATTAAATTAGCGTCTACTTTTACTTTTCCGTAACTAGCCAACACTAATGATATAGAGTGTCCAACCGTAAACATCGTAACTAACCAAAGTACACGCTGCCAGTCTTTAAACAAATACGGAACAGCTAATACTATTAAAAATAAAACATGGTCATAAGCGTTAATATCTAGTACATGGTTCATACCATATTGTACGTTTATCCAAAATTCTTGGAACATAAAAAATCAGTTTTAGGGTTGTTGTAAATATACATAAAAACAAAAATGCTAACCAAAATTGTAAACGAAATACATTGCAAAAAAAAGGAATACTCAAAAAACTATTATATATAATGATAGTTTGGTAAATTTGCCACAAATATTATTTCAAAAAACGAAAGTTGTTTGATGCTAAATTACAAGTATTGTTATGAAAAAAACCACATTAAAAGATATAGCTAATCATTTTGACGTTTCAATATCAACTGTATCAAAAGCTTTAAACGACAGTCCCGAAATTAGCAAAACTACTTCTGAAGAAATAAAAGCATATGCTAAAGAAATAAACTACACACCAAACTTTAATGCCTTAAGTTTAAAAAACCAACGCACAAAAACCATTGGTGTAATAATACCAAACATGCTTAACTATTATTTTGCGCAAGTTTTAAAAGGTATTGAAAAGACAGCTACAAAAAAAGGGTATAAAATTATTACTTGTATTTCAAACGATTCTCTTCAAAAAGAAATTGAAACTATTGAAATGTTATCCTCTGGAGTTGTTGATGGGTTTATTTTATCTGTAGCAGAAGAAACAGAAGCAAAAAAAGAATACAACCACTTTAAATCAAGTATTGCTAAAGAGATTCCTTTAGTAATGTTTGATCGTGTTGTTGAAGATATTGATTGCGATAAGGTCATCACCAATGATTTTATGGCTTCAGTAAATGCTGTAAATTATTTAAAAAATAAAGGTTGCAAAAAAATCGCTTTTGCAGCAGCCAATATGGATTTAAGTGTTGGTAAACTTAGGTATGATGGTTATTTAGCTGGTCTAAAAAACAATAATCTAGATAAAGACGATAGCATTATAATTACTACTCATGAAATGTATTATAAAAAACATGAAGCCATCGTAAAGCCATTATTTGATCAATCTTTTGATGCAATTATAGCCTCAAACGAGTCCGTAGCAATTGCAGCTTTAAGAGTAGCCAAAGACAAAGGTATCAAAATACCTGAAGACCTATCTGTAATTGCTTTTTCTAACGGAATTTTAGCAAGACATTCTAACCCAAGATTAAGTACAGTTAGTCAACATGGAGAGATTATAGGTGAAAAATCTGTAACACTGCTTATTAATAAATTAGAAAATAAAATTAAAACAACAACTTCAGAAACTGTAGAAACTGATATTGTAATCAGAGATTCTTCAAAATAAAAAAAGCTTTAAAACATTACTGTTTTAAAGCTTAGTACTCAAAGTGGGAATCGAACCCACACTCCCGAAAGAACTGGATTTTGAATCCAGCGCGTCTACCAATTCCGCCATTTGAGCAATTACGTTTGCAAAAGTAAATATATTTTAGATAAATCATCTAAAAATAACATCTAATATCTTTTAAAGCTCAAAAATTATAGTAAATTTGCACCTCATAAAAAATCACGTAGCCTAAAAAGCTACATAACAACATTTTAACAATGCCCAACACAAAGCCTGAAGCTAAAATATTTTCGATTACGCAAAGTAAAGCTTTAGCAGAGAAAATCGCTGCTGCTTATGGATCTGAATTAGGTAAAGTTATTACCTCAACTTATAGTGATGGAGAGTTCCAACCTTCTTATGAAGAATCTATAAGAGGTTCTAGAATTTTTATTATTGGATCTACAAATCCAAGTTCTGAAAATTTAATGGAAATGTTATTAATGATTGATGCAGCAAAACGTGCGTCTGCAAGACACATAACAGCTGTATTACCTTATTTTGGTTGGGCTAGACAAGACAGAAAAGACAAGCCTAGAGTACCAATTGCTGCTAAATTAGTTGCTAAAATGTTAGAAACAGCAGGAGCCACTAGAATTATAACAATGGACTTACACGCTGATCAAATTCAAGGGTTTTTTGAAAAACCTGTTGATCACTTATTTGCTTCAACTATATTTTTACCATACTTAAAAGAGTTAAACCTTGATAATTTAACCATTGCTTCTCCAGATATGGGAGGATCAAAACGTGCATATGCTTACTCTAAAGCATTACAAAGTGATGTTGTTATATGTTATAAGCAACGTGCTAAAGCCAATGTTATTTCGCATATGGAATTAATTGGAGACGTTACAGGTAAAAATGTTGTATTAGTAGATGACATGGTCGATACTGCAGGAACTTTAACAAAAGCTGCAGATTTAATGATGGAACGTGGTGCTTTAAGCGTAAGAGCAATATGTACACACCCAATTTTATCAGGTAATGCTTATGAGCGTCTAGAAAACTCTAAACTAGAAGAATTAATTGTTACAGATTCAATTCCTTTAAAACAAGAAAGTAAAAAAATAAAAGTATTAAGTTGTGCCGATTTATTTGCTGAAGTTATGCAAAATGTACACTTTAATAAATCAATAAGCTCTAAGTTTTTAATGTAACTTAAAGCTTACAATCAAGTATATTAATAAATAAATATAAATAAAAATGAAATCAATTACAATCAACGGATCTAAAAGAGAAAGCGTGGGTAAAAAGGTAACTAAAGCCTTACGTAATGCTGGTCAGGTTCCTTGCGTATTATACGGAGGAGACAACCAAGTGCATTTCTCTGCACCAGAATTAGCTTTCTCTAAACTTGTATACACTCCAAATGCGCATACAGTTGTTATTGAGTTAGAAAGTGGAGAAAAATTTGATGCTATCTTACAAGACATCCAATTTCACCCAGTTACAGACAAAATCTTACACGTAGATTTTTACCAAACATTCCCAGATAAAGAAATCACAATGGATATTCCTCTTAACTTTACAGGAAATTCTCGTGGTGTTAAAAATGGTGGTGTTTTACGTAAAAACAGACGTAGCTTAAGAGTTAAAGCTATCCCAGGAAACTTACCAGATTTTATAGATGCTGATATCACAGATCTTAAAATTGGAAACAAGCTTTACATTACAGCTTTAGAAACTGAAGGATACAAATTCATGCATCCTGATAACACTGTAGTATGTTTAGTAAGACGTTCTAGAGCTGCTATTACAGTTGATGAAGATGATGAAGATGAAGATGTACCAGCAACAGAAACAGATGATGTAGCTGCTGTTTAGTAATAATAATATTACCATAATTTTATAAAAGCGTCCTGTTAATTCAGGATGCTTTTTTATTTTTACAAAAAACACTTATTATGTTTGAATGGCTTATTAAATTCTTAAAAAACAATAACTCATCAAATACTACTGAAATACAAGATCCCATGAAAAAATTTTTAATTGTTGGCTTAGGTAATATTGGCGAAAAATATGAGAACACACGTCACAACATAGGCTTTAAAATTTTAGATTTTTTAGCTAAAAAGGAAGACATCACCTTTGAAACACAAAAACTAGGAGACGTAGCAACATTTAGATTTAAAGGTCGAACCTTTATATTACTTAAACCAAGCACATATATGAACCTAAGCGGAAAAGCTATATTATATTGGTTAACTAAAGAAAAGGTTCCTTTAGAAAACCTACTAGTAATTACTGATGATTTAAATTTACCATTTGGTAGTCTAAGAATAAAAACCAAAGGAAGTGATGGAGGTCATAATGGTTTAAAAGACACACAAGACAAATTAAACACCTCAAAATACAATAGATTTAGATTTGGTATAAGTGATGCTTTTTCAAAAGGAAGACAGGTTGATTATGTTTTAGGTGAATGGGAAGAAGAAGAGAACAAAAAACTTCCTGAACGATTAGAAAAATCTGCTGAAATAGTCAAATCATTTGGTACAGCAGGTATTAACAATACCATGAATTCATTTAACGGTAAATAAAAAAAGGAAGCTTAATAGCTTCCTTTCTTCATTAATAAACACTTTACTAAATTTACTTGATTACAAGCTTTTTGGTCATTGCTGAATTTCCGTCAGAAACATTTAATAAATATAAACCTGATTCAACGTTATTCAATTTAATTGTTTGTTTAAAATCATTTGAATTCACAAACGAAGTATTGTAAACTTTTCTTCCTCTAACATCATAAACAACTATATTCAATTTATTATTTAAATTATTATTTTTTAATTCAATAGTAAATTCTCCGTTATTCGGATTTGGATATACGTTAAAACTACCAGCAAAATCAAATTCAGATATAGACAGAGAGGTTTGCACATTAACTGTATAGTCTTCAACTTCTGCATCATGATTGTTATCACAAGACCCAGCAGCTGATGAATATTTAGTGGTTATACGCATTGTTGTAGCTCCTATAACTGCATCAGAAGGAACAACTACATTTAAACCTGAATTAGTAGTAGGTCCATTTGCTACGTTTGTCGCAGTACCTAAGTCGTAAAACTCATTAGAATCAAAAATACAATTCTGATTCCAATCAATCCAAACACTAGAAGTACAAAGATAATTACCATCTGTATTTTGATTAACCGTTAAAGTATAAGATTCATCTCTATTTACGTCAGTAGTTTGAGTAGCTGTTGGTGCAATACGATAATCACTATAACCAGATGGTTTACCTGATGAATTATCAATATCTCCAAACTGTACTAAAGTTGTACTTGTATCATATATAGTATTTGCAACTGAAGCACACAAACCATCTACAACTGTTAGTTCTAAGTCTACTGCTTTAGTTTGCGAAGTAGAAGTACCTGTTACTGTGATAGTATAATCACCAGCTGGAGCTCCTGTTAAACCAGACACATTAACCAAAGTTGAACCGTCGGAATTTAAACTTGAAGGTGTAAAGGTTACAGTAGCAGTTAACGCTGGACTTATTGATGATGTAAAATTTGTTGTTTCAGAAAAACCATTAGCAGTTATCATATCAACAGTATATTCAACCTCATCAATAGCACAAGCTGTTCGATCTCCTGATGAATTACTTAAAACAAATGAAGGTGTACTATTTATTGGAAAGACCTCTGATAAAGCATAAAATATATTATCTGCAGCTTCAACCATTACTCTAGCATTATTGGTATCTGCTATACTAGGAATTGTAACCGTTTCTGAACCATCATTTGATACTCCAGAAGCAAGAGTTGTTGGAAAAGTTAATCCTCCATCTGTTGAAAATAAGATATTAACAGATTGACAATTAATTATAGCATCATTAGTATCACCAACATTCCAAACTAACGTTTGATTACTTCCTGAAGCCCAAGCTGGAGGAGTAACAACAGTAAAAGGCTGATCACCTACTACATCAACAGTCATTAAATCAGCATCTGTTTGACCTATTCCATTAGCAAAACCACTAGCATTATCTCTAACTATAAAAGAAAAATTCATAGTACGAGCTACTGATGGTGTCACTTCCCAAGTTGGTGTTAAATTACCTGCAACTACATCACTATAGCTAGGCATGTATCTATCAGGCGAATCTGAAGGCAATATAGATCTATACATTGGACCTGTCGTCCAAGTAGGCTGAGGTGCACCATTTGAAGGGGCTTGAGATGGGTCATTAGGACTCCAATTATAAGTTAAACTTGCTAATCCATCTGGATCAGTAGCAGTACCTCTTAATACATAAGCTGTACTTGGCGGAATTGAATAATCTAAACCAGCGTTAGCAACTGGAGGCTGATTTGTTAATGCCATAGTAGCTCCACAATCACTTGTTCCACCTGGTTGTATATTTGCCGAAATATCTCTTATATTGACATAATTGAAATGTGCATCACTATTAGATTGTACATTGGTAGCACAAATACCTGCATAACCCATTATTGAACTTCCTGAAGCTGGCTCAACTTCTGTCATACCATTTCCTGAACGACTACACGTATTCATACTATGCCAGCCATCAAATTGGTGACCCATTTCATGAGCCACATAATCAATATCAAATGCGTCACCTGTTGGATTTGCTCTTCCTGTATATCCTCTTCCTTTTTGATTTCCAGTATATGGAGGTGCTCCATCCAAACAAACACAGCCTAAACAACCTGCACTACCACCTCCTGAAGTATTGAAATTGTGACCAATATCATACAAACTTTCATCATTTAAAGTGGTTGATATAACTTCTTGAGTTTTAGTATTAAATTCATTAGTCCAAGGATCTGAAGCTGGGTCGTAATAAATTAATTGATCATTTTGATTAATAAAAACTAACGTTACTGCTAAATCTCTTTCATAAACTTCATTAACTCTATTAATAGTTATAGCCATTTGAGCTTGGATATTTTGTTTCTTTTGAGCATCCGTACCTGTTCCTGCAAAAAGAGCTCCATAACTACTATTACAAGTTTGGGCTAACCTATAGGTTCTTAATTGCATATCATCTGTATCTGCTAATTGACTTGCTCTTTCGTTAGTTAATGAAGATAGCTCTACATCTTTATCAGTTAAACATTCAAAACCCTGTAAATCTTGACCTAAGGCATTTCTTTCATATACAATATAAAAGTCGTTAGTGGTTGTATAGGGATCAATAAACAACGAGCTTCTTTTACCTGACAAAGACATAGTGTGTAATCCAAATTGCGTAACACTAAAACTCATTGTGGCAGTTTGGTCATCCAACCCAGTTGCCTTGTATGTTTTAATCATTGGGTGTCTTGCTGCTAATTCAGATTCCATTATAGGTGCTTCGGTAACACTAAAACGTTCTAACTCGCCTTTAGCATTTGGAAAATAGACAATAACATTTGATTTACCGATATTCTCCCCTCTTACTGGAGCATTAACTATATTGGTTTTAAACTTCTCGATATCTAAAGAAAAAATCTGATAATCAGAAGGAAAAGATGCGCGTCTTACTTTATCCAAATTTTTAACTTTATCTTCAGAACTTAGTGTCCAATAATCTTGTTGTCCAAAAGTAACAACGCAGAGCATCATTGTGCTAATTTTAGTTAAATTAAGTAATAGTTTTTTCATATTGAATAAGGATAAAAATTAGTTGTATTCTACTAAAATAGCAATAATTATTACTAATACATTAAAAAAAGGACGTTTAACCAAATAAATTAACAGAATAATCTCAAGAAAAAACTTAAATTCACCAAAATTTTAAATTCCTCCTAATTAATGAAAAAAATTACTTTACTATTTTTTATAATTTGTTTTACACAAATCAATATTTGTCAATCTCAAACAAAAGATAAAAACGCAAAACTGTTTAATCAAGAATTAACAGCATCAAACAAAAAAAGCATTGAAGAAACAGGACAAATCCGATGTGGAACTGTTGAGTATGAAAACTATCTTCAAGAAACAAACATTAACAGAACAAACAAAGCTGAATTTGAAAAATGGTTAGCTCCAAAAATTGAAGATATCAAAGCACAACGTGCAAATAGTCCAACAGTAATTATAACGATACCTGTTGTGTATCATATTTTTACTGATGGTAGTGGATCAGAAAACTTAAGTGCTGCTGCAATACAAGCTCAAACTGACCAGTTAAATATTGATTTTGGTAACACAGCAGGAAGTACTTATTCTGTAGCAGCTGACACTGAAATAAGATTTTGTTTAGCTTTACAAGATGAAAATGGAATTGCTTTAGCCGAAGATGGTATAAATAGAATAACAACTTATGGTGAAGGTCCATTTACCACTGCAGACTTTGAAAGTGGTATGAAAGCAGATACACAATGGGACCCAACTCAATATTTTAATGTATGGGTAGCAAACCTTAATGGTGGTCTATTAGGTTATGCTCATTGGCCTGAAAACACAACCCTTTCAGGTGTTCCTGCAAATTCTGCTGGCTCAACTAGTGATGGAGTTGTTGTTTTAAGTTCATCCGTAGGTAGTATAGCAAACCCAAATCCAAATGGAGGAGTATATGCTTCTGGAAGAACGCTAACTCATGAAACTGGACACTGGCTAGGGTTGAGACATATTTGGGGAGACACAACTGCATGTTCAAATGATGATTATTGTTCTGACACTCCTGATGCAACAGAGTCTCATGGTGGTTGTTCTATAAATACTGACACATGTGACCTTGACGGATTAGGCAATGATATGGTGGAAAATTATATGGATTATTCAGACGATACCTGTATGCACACTTTTACAGCTGATCAAAAAGCAAGAATACAAGCTGTAATGGCTAACTCACCTAGACGTGTAGAATTGGCTAGCTCTGACAAATGCACACCTGGATTAGTATATGATCTAGATGGTCAAATTGAAATTGATGATTTAAATTTAGTAGATTGTGCTACAAATATTTCTCCTGATATAATTTTAACAAATCAAGGAAATTTAAATATTACTTCTGCAACAATCGTTTATGATGTTGATAACAATAATGCTACAAACTATACTTGGACAGGAAATTTAGCTAATGGTGAATCTGAAGTTATTTCATTACCAAGTATTGATCTTAATTCTGGTAATCATATTTTTAATGTAGAATTATCAAATCCAAATGGAGGTATTGATGATAACATCACTAATAATACTGATTCATCAAACTCTTTTTCAGCGTTTTTTGACACTACTACGATAACTTTTGATTTAATTCCAGATAATTATGGATCTGAAACTACTTGGGAGTTTAAAGATAGTAATAATGTTGTTTTATATTCAGGTAGTAATTATCCTGATTCAGATAATACTCCTGTTAGTGAGGTTTTTGACGTTACTATTGGTGAATGCTATACATTTACGATAAATGATAGTTTTGGAGATGGTATATGCTGTTTATATGGTTTAGGTAGTTACACCTTAAGTGATGACAATTCTAATATAATAACCACAGGAGGTGAATTTTCATCTACAGAAAGCATAACTTTTGGTGTAAATAGTTTAAGTACAAATGATTTCGAACTACAAAATTCTATCAACATCTACCCTAACCCAACGGTTACTACTTTAAACATTAAAACAAGTAATAGTAATGATTTACCAAATACTTATAAAGTTTATAACATGCTAGGTCAATTAGTTTTAGAAAAAGCTATAAATACTACTCAAGATTTAGTAATAGACACTACTCCATTTAGCAATGGTATGTATTTTATTAAAATATCTAAAGATGGTAATGCAGCAACATTTCCTTTCATAAAAAAATAAGACGGTAATTTTTTAAATAACTTAAAGGCCAATTGATTTAATTCAATTGGCTTTTTTACTTTTGTAAAATAACTACAAGGCATTGAAAACAAATCCTAAACAACATACTGTATTAACCATCGGAACTTTTGATGGTGTACATATTGGTCATCAAAAAATTATCAAAAGATTAGTTGAAGTCGCTAATGTAAAAGGTTTACAGCCATCATTATTAACTTTTTTTCCTCATCCTAGGATGGTTTTACAAAAAGATGCTAATATTAAATTAATAAATACTATTAGCGAGAAAGAACAACTTTTAAAACGCTTTGGCATTACTAATTTGGTTGTTAAAAAGTTTACAAAAGAATTTTCAAGATTGACTGCTTTGGATTATGTTGAAAACCTACTAGTTAATCAATTAAAATCTAAATATGTTATCATTGGTTACGACCATCATTTTGGTAGAAATAGAAATGCTAATATCAATGATTTAAAACAGTTTGGAGAAGATTTTAATTTTGAAGTTGAAGAAATATCCATGCAAGATATTAATGACGTTGCAATATCTTCAACCAAAATAAGAACCGCTTTAAATGAAGGAGATATTAAAACAGCTAATACTTATTTAGGTTATAATTTTATGCTTACTGGTACAATAGTTAAAGGTAAAGGTTTAGGTAAAACCATACAATACCCAACAGCTAATTTACATATTGAAGAAACCTATAAACTAATACCAAAACAAGGTGTTTATATTGTCAAAGCATTAATTGATGATACTATCCAATATGGCATGATGAATATTGGAAACAACCCAACCGTCAATGGACAATCACAAACCATAGAAACTCATTTTTTTAATTTCAACAACTCTTTGTATGATAAAAACATTAGTATTCAATTACTAGAACGTTTAAGAGATGAACAAAAATTTGATGGATTAAAACAATTAACAACACAATTAGACCAAGATAAAACCCAAGCTTTACAGTATATACAAGACTATGCTAAATAAAATTTTATTTAAACAAATAGACAATAGTGCATTAATAGTATTCAGGATTATTTTTGGACTACTTTGTTTTTTAGAATCCGTTGGCGCAATTTTTACAGGTTGGGTAAAATATACTTTAATAGACTCAAAATTCACTTTTAATTTTATAGGCTTAGACTTTTTACAACCATTACCTACTCCATGGATTTATGTGTATTATATCGTTATGGGAATATTTGGCTTAGGGATTATGCTAGGTTACAAATACAGGTTTAATATCATTGCATTTACCGTATTATGGACAAGTATATATCTAACCCAAAAAGCCTCTTATAACAATCATTATTACTTATTGTGCTTATTAAGCGGGATTATGGCTTTTTTACCAGCCAACACCTATGCATCAATTGATGTAAAATTAAATCCTAAAATTAAAACTATAAGCATGCCTAGTTGGTGTAAATGGGTATTTGTACTTCAGTTATTTATAATGTATACTTATGCAGCTGTCGCAAAAATATATCCAGATTGGCTAGATCTAACAGTCCCAACACAGCTCATGCAAGGTAAAGCTAACTACCCAATTATTGGAAGCGCGTTACAACACCCTTTTGTACCATATTTAGTTGGTTATGGTGGTATTTTATATGATGGTTTGATTATACCTCTATTATTGTTTAAACCAACAAGACGATTAGCCTTCTTTGGTTCAATCTTTTTTCATTTATTTAACTCTATTGTCTTTGGAGTTGGAATATTCCCATATCTAGCATTAGCATTTTCGTTATTCTTTTTTGATGCTAAGATTATTAAAAATCTCTTTTTAAAGAAAAAAGAATTTTATTCTATAAACCAAATCAAACCACTTAACTATAAACCCTACTTACTTACAATAGCTGGTATTTACTTTATCATTCAAATTATTTTACCAATAAGACATCATTTTATAACAGACAATGTGCTGTGGACAGAAGAAGGTCATAGACTATCTTGGCGCATGATGCTTCGCTCTAAATCTGGTTACGCAACATATAAAGTCGTTAATAAAAAAACTAACAAAACAACTATCGTCAATTTAGACCATTATTTGTCAAGAAAACAAAAACGAATGATTGCCACAAAACCCGATGTTATTTGGCAGTTTGCACAACATTTAAAGCACGATTACAAAACTAAAGGTCAAGACATTGCTGTGTACGTTAATGCCAAAGCAAGCGTTAATGGCAGACCCTACAAAACACTTATAGATCCTAAAGTTGATCTGGCTAATGCCAAATGGAACGTCTTTAAACATAATGACTGGATATTACCATCTCAATTAGATAAATAAAATATTTTTAGCTACGCAAAATCTTACTACTTTTACATCATAAATTTGTAGTCATACTATTGCGTCAAGCATTACACGTTAAATTCCATTTTATAAACAAATACTTGTTTTTGAAGTGGCATCGTTTTTTACTGAAATAATCAGCAAAAAATATAACAAAAAGCCTGACCTTTAGGTAACGCCAAAAAACAAAAACACATGTTACAAGTACCATTTATCAGAGAAAACAAACAGCTAGTTATTAACAGATTATCGGTTAGAAATCTGGATGCAACAGCAATGATTGAAGATGTAATTAATTTAGATGAAGAGCGTCGTGCTTTACAAACTAAATTGGATGCTGTATTGGCAGAATCCAACTCAATCTCTAAAGAAATTGGTATTTTATATAAATCCGGTCAAGCCGAAAAAGCAAATACTTTAAAAACTAAAACATCAGAGCTTAAAGAAGAGTCTAAAGTTTTAAACGAAGCTTTAAATACCAAAACCGAAGCTTTAAACCAATTACTTTACAAAATCCCTAACGTACCGCATGAATCTGTACCAAAAGGTAACAGTGAAGAAGACAACGAAGAAGTATATACAGAAGGTAATATTCCAAAATTACACGATGGTGCTTTACCACACTGGGAATTAGCTAAAAAGTACGACATTATAGATTTTGAATTAGGAAATAAGATTGCAGGAGCTGGATTTCCTGTTTATAAAGGAAAAGGTGCCAGATTACAACGTGCTTTAATCGCCTATTTTTTAGATAAAAATACAGCTGCAGGTTATACTGAGTACCAATTACCACATTTAGTAAATGAAGCATCAGGTTTTGGGACAGGACAATTACCAGATAAAGAAGGTCAAATGTACCATGTTACAGAAGACAACCTTTATTTAATACCAACTGCAGAGGTACCAGGAACAAATATTTTTAGAGATGTTTTACTAAACGAAGCAGATTTACCAATTGGTATAACTGGTTACACACCTTGTTTTAGACGTGAAGCTGGTAGCTATGGTGCACACGTACGTGGTTTAAACCGTTTACATCAATTTGACAAGGTAGAAATCCTTCGTGTAGAACACCCAACCAAATCGTACCAAGCATTAGATACTATGGTCGATCATGTCAAAGAGATTTTAAACGAACTTAAATTACCTTTCAGAATCTTACGTTTATGTGGTGGTGATACTGGATTTACTTCCGCTTTAACCTATGACTTTGAAGTGTTTTCAACTGCTCAAGATAGATGGTTAGAAATTTCTAGTGTCTCTAACTTTGAAACTTTTCAGGCCAATCGCTTAAAACTACGTTTTAAAAATAGTGATGGTAAAAATGAATTAGCTCATACCTTAAACGGAAGCTCTTTAGCATTACCTAGAGTACTAGCTGGAATATTAGAAAATTATCAAACTGAAGACGGAATTAAAATACCAGAAGTTTTAGTGCCATACACTGGTTTTGAATACATTAACTAACCTTAATTAATTCTCACTTACTAAAAACTATAGTTTACCGACAAAAAGTTAAAAAAAGACGTTGTTTAACGTCTTTTTTGCATTATAATTTTGTTTTCACTTTAAAATAACCTTAATTTGAGATATAAATTTTTACAACAAATAAATTACTGTAGATAAACTCCAATCAAGTAATTGAATCTTATATTGAATATATATATGATTAATAGCACATTTATTAGATTGGCTTAATGCCTAAACTTTGTTTAGGCATTTTTTTTGCATAATATTTACAAATAGTAGATTTTGTATTTTTATATTTACAGTTATGATGCTTAAACGCCTAATTATATTATTTCTCTTTTTTTTAGCTTGGTCCACACAAGCTCAAGAAGAATTTCTTGCTAAACAATATTTCAAAGAAGGCCAGTTTGAAAAAGCTTTATCTAGTTACAAAAAATTATACATAAAAAATCAAAATTCCGAAAGTTACTTATTAAAAATCATTGCTATTGAGCAACAATTAGAGTTATACAATAGTGCAGAAAACCGCATATTAAAATATCTTGAAAACAACAATAAGCCAGATTTTTTAGTCGAATTAGGATTTAATTATCAATTAAAAAAAGACACTATAAATGCTAATTTATATTATAATAAAGCAATCACTAGCCTAGATACAAAACCTATCTATGCTTTTCGTGTTGGTCAGGCTTTTGAAAAACATTCCTTGTTAAATCAAGCCATAACGACTTATACTAAAGCAATGGAACTAAAACCATCACTAAATTTTAATTTTCAATTAGCAAAAATTTATGGTGCACAAGGTGATGTAGAAAAAATGTTTAATAGTTACATCAGTCTAGTAGAAGACAGTTATGCCTACCTCAATACTATTAAAAGAAACGTAAGCGAATTTATTACTGAAGATAGCAACAATGAATACAACATATTATTAAGGAAAATTCTCTTAAAAAAAATCCAAACTACACAAGATGTCATTTGGAATGAAATGTTAAGTTGGCTATTTATACAGCAAAAAGACTACTATAAGGCTTTTGTACAAGAAAAGGCTATTTATAAACGTGAACAAAAAAGCCTCTCAAGATTAGTTGAATTAGGGTTGATTGCTCAAGACCAAAAACAATATCAAGACGCACTAACAGTATTTAACTACATAACAGAAACCTCACAAGATATGTCTATGCAGTTATCTGCATTAAAAAAAGTATTAGAAATTAAAACTGAAATTGCTACAGCTAAAGACTATCAATCTATTAATAACAAATATATTGAAGTACTTGACACTTTTGGTAAAACACCCCAAACATTAGATTTACAGATTAATTACGCTCATTTTTTAGCTTTTTATTTAAATCAAGAAACAGAAGCTATTAAACTACTTAAGAACACTTTAAAATATAATGCATCAAGATTACAACTAGCTAACGTAAAACTAGAATTAGGAGACATTTTAGTGCTTCAAGAAAAATTTAACGAAGCCTTGATTTACTACACACAAATAGAACGTAATTTAAAAAACAGTACACTTGCTCAAGAAGCAAGGTTTAGAGTAGCTAAAACAAGTTATTATAAAGGTGATTTTAAATGGGCAGAATCTCAGTTAAAAATCCTTAAATCATCTACATCACAACTTACAGCTAATGATGCCTTAGATTTAAAACTATTAATTAGCGATAACAGAGCTGAAGACTCATTACAAATAGCTTTAGCAAAATATGCAAAAGCAGACCTATTAGCATTTCAAAACAAAAATGTTGAAGCTATACAACTTTTAAATCAGATTTTAGACAACCATAAAACCGAAGTTATTATACCTCAGGCCTTACTTAAACAAGCCTTATTATTTGAAAAACAACATAATTACCAAAAAGCCAAAGCTAATTATCAACGTATAATTTCAGACTATAAAGACAGTATCCTTATGGATAATGCATTATATTATTTAGCCGAGATATTTGCAAATAAATTAGCACTCCCAGAAGAAGCAAAAGCACTGTATGAAAATTTGTTATTCAATTATTCTGATAGTATTTATGCTGTTGACGCAAGAAAAAAGTTTAGAGCACTTCGTGGTGATGCAATAAATTAAAAATTATGATAGTAGCAGAAACCCAACGTCTTTTAATTACTAAATTTACATTGGACGATGCTCAGTTTTTTATAGAGTTAGTTAACACTCCAAAATTCAAAAAATTTATTGGTGATCGTAAAGTCCAGACTATTGAGCAAGCGCAAGAGCGTATAAAAAATGGACACCTTAAAAATTACGCACAATTAGGTTATGGCTTTTATAAACTGCATTTAAAAGCAGAAAACAATAAGCTTATAGGTACAAATGGACTAACAAAAAGGGCAACCTTAGAGTTACCTGATATTGGATTTGCAATGTTACCAGAATATGAAGGTAAAGGCTACGGATTGGAATCGTCATTAGCAATATTAGATTTAGCCAAAAACACGTTTAATCTAAAAAAAATTGGAGCAATTACAAAACCTAACAACAAAGCATCAATAAAATTAATAGAAAAATTAGGTTTTAGCTTCACAAAAAAGGTAAAACCCTTTGAGGACGACTCAGAACTTATGTTATTTGCAAAAAACTTATAGACAATGTACATATATAACGTCACAGTAAATATAGATGATAGTGCTCATGACGAGTGGTTAATTTGGATAAAGCAGCACATTCCAACAGTTTTAGCAACTGGTAAGTTTGAAAAAGCAACACTAACAAAAGTGTTAGTGGAAGAGGAAATGGGTGGACAAACCTACTCTATACAATACAAATCATATTCAAGAGAAGCCCTAGATGCATATTACAGAGAAGATGCAGAAAAATTAAGATCAGAAGGATTAAAAAAATTCGCAGACAAAATGTTAGCCTTCAGGACAGAGCTTCAAATTGTAGATGAATATTCTGTAACCTTTAAATAATTTCGGCTTAAGCCGAAAAAACCTCAGTATCATGGCAAAACATAAACAAAATAATGACCATCAAGTCAAAGCAAAAAAATTTTTAGGACAACATTTTCTTGAAGACGAAAGTATTGCTCAAGACATTGCTGATGCCTTAACTTTAAACGGTTATAAAAACGTCCTAGAAATTGGTCCAGGAATGGGTGTTTTAACAAAGTACTTACTTAAAAAACCAATTACGACTTATGTGATTGAGATTGATACAGAAAGTGTAGAATACCTACAAAACAACTACTTAAATTTAGCACCAAGAATCATAGAGAAAGACTTTTTAAAGTATGATTTAAGTCAAACTTTTAACCAAGAGCCTTTTGCTATAATTGGTAATTTTCCCTATAATATTTCGACACAAATAGTATTCAAAACCCTAGAGCTTCGTGACCAAATACCTGAGTTTTCTGGAATGTTCCAAAAAGAAGTAGCAAAACGTATTTGCTCTAAAGAAGGCAGTAAAGTCTATGGTATTTTATCGGTTTTAACGCAAGCCTTTTATGATGCCGAATATTTATTTACAGTTCCTCCAACAGTGTTTAATCCTCCACCAAAAGTAGACTCTGGTGTATTGCGTTTAATACGTAAAGAAAACTACACATTACCTTGTGATGAAAAGTTATTTTTTAGGGTTGTAAAACAAGCTTTTCAACAACGTCGCAAAACCATGCGTAACAGTTTAAAAACATTTGATTTGTCTGATAATCTAAAAGCAAATAGTATCTTTGACAAGCGACCAGAACAAATCTCAGTAGCACAATTTTTAGAGTTAACTAGTCTAATAGAAAACGACAAATAAAGCCTTAGTGGAAGACAATCAAAACATACAGTTTCAGCTTACAGATGCACTTATAGAACAAGTAGAATTGCTTATCGAGCAACAAGACGATAAAGCATTACGTAAAGTTTTAGAAGAGTTTCATTACGCAGATATTGCAGAAATCTTAGATGAAGTTAATCTAGATGACGCTATGTATGTTATCAAACTCTTGGATTCCGAAACCACGTCTGATGTCTTAATGGAATTAGACGAGGATAATCGAGAAAAAGTGCTTAAAAATCTTTCTGCTAAAGAAATTGCAGAAGAAATTGAAGAACTTGACACAGATGATGCTGCAGATATTATTGCAGAGCTACCAGAGTCTCGTCAAGCAGAAGTAATATCACAAATAGAAGACCAAGAACATAAAGCCGAAATCCAAGAGCTTTTAGCTTATGATGAAGATACAGCTGGAGGACTTATGGCTAAAGAGCTTGTTAAAGTTTATGAAACTTGGACAGTTGCTGGATGTTTACGTCGCATACGTGGTCAAGCACAACACGTCAGTCGTGTACATTCCATATACGTAGTAGATAAGCAAGAAAAACTACTTGGTCGTTTATCTTTAAAAGATTTACTTACCGCAAAAAGCGAACAAAAAATAGCCGAACTATCTAACTCAAACGTAGACTATGTTTATGTAGACGAAGATGCAGAAGAAGTCGCAAAAGTCATGCAAAAATATGACCTAGAAGCCATACCTGTTGTAGACCAAAACAAAACACTTTTAGGACGTATTACTATTGATGACATCGTCGATGTTATTCGTGAAGAAGCAGATAAAGATTACCAAATGGCTGCTGGTATATCTCAAGATGTAGAGGCAGATGATAGCATTATAAAACTTACCAAAGCAAGATTACCATGGTTATTTATTGGGATGTTTGGTGGTTTAGGTGCTGCAAGTATTATTGAGGGGTTTAATGGCTCAATGGGTGAGTTTATAGTCCTACTTAGTTTTGTCCCTTTAATTCAAGCCACAGCAGGTAATGTAGGTGTACAATCTTCTGCAATTGTTGTTCAAGGTCTAGCCAATAATAGTATAGATGGCAACATCTTAAAACGCTTATTAAAAGAGTCTATTTTAGGTTTAGTCAATGGTCTAGCGCTAGCCTTAGTCGCAATAGCCATTACACATTTTGCTTTTAAAACACCATATATAATATCAATAACCATATCCATTGCATTGGTTGCTGTAATAATAATGGCTGCATTAATTGGTACATTTATACCTATTTTTTTAGATAAAAGAGGTATTGACCCAGCAGTAGCCACAGGTCCTTTTATTACCACAAGTAATGACGTATTTGGTATATTACTATACTTCGTAATAGCTAAATCTATTTTAGGATTTTAAAATTTGGGCGTTACCCTTATTTACTTTTTTACTAAGTAAATAAGCGTCGTGTCATCCGTTATATCTTTTTTGCTTCTATCTAGTTACCCTTCTGTTTTTGTTTAAAAGTACGCTTTTAAGTAAACATTATACTTTCAAAAAAGTAAGCAAAAAAGGATGTCACTACTACCACTAACGCTTAAAATCCGTACATTTAAATCAAAATCAAACAATTAAATACGACTCTACATTTATGAAAATACTTCATATAGACTCCAATCATCCATTATTACTTAATCAGCTAAACGATTTAGGCTTTACTAATCATGAAGATTACTCCTCTTCTAAAGCAGATATTCAGCAAAAAATTAAAGACTATGATGGATTTATTATCAGAAGTAGGTTTAGTATAGATAAAGATTTTATAGATGCAGCAACAAACCTAAAATTTATTGGACGTGTTGGTGCTGGATTAGAAAATATTGATTGCGATTATGCACAAAGCAAAAACATCACATTAATAGCAGCGCCAGAAGGTAATCGTAATGCTGTTGGAGAGCATAGCTTAGCAATGCTGTTGTCTTTATTTAATAAACTAAATAAAGCAGACAAAGAAGTTAGAATTGGTAAATGGTTGCGCGAAGCTAATCGTGGTTTAGAATTAGACGGAAAAACAGTGGGCTTGATTGGTTATGGTAATATGGGTAAAGCGTTTGCTAAAAAGTTACGTGGTTTTGATGTAAAAGTATTGTGTTACGATTTAAAACCTAACCAAGAAGATCAAAATGCAACTCAAGTAAGCTTAACACAACTTCAAGAACAAGCAGATGTCTTAAGTTTACACACACCAGAAAATCCAACAACAATTAACATGGTAGATACAGCATTTATTAATGCATTTAAAAAACCCTTTTGGTTAATAAATACTGCACGTGGTAAAAGTGTTGTTACAAAAGACTTGGTGTCGGCTTTAAAATCTGGACAAATATTAGGTGCAGGTTTGGACGTGTTAGAGTATGAAAAATCATCTTTTGAAAATCTTTTTAGCGATAATAACATGCCTGAAGCTTTTAAATATTTAATACAATCAGATCAAGTTATTTTATCACCACATGTTGCTGGTTGGACTGTAGAAAGTAAAATTAAGCTAGCACAAACCATAGTGGACAAAATAAAAGCACAATTTGTTAATTAAATTCAAAATTTAAATGACATCAAAATCAAAAACAGCAGAAGAATATATTAGCCAACTTCCTGAAGATAGAAAAACACCTATAACAAAACTGCATAACTTAATAGTTAAGAATATGCCTGAAGGTCTAGAGGCTGGTATGGGTTATAGCATGTTAGCGTATTATGTACCAAAATCAATTTATCCTGCAGGATACCACTGCAAACCATTTCCGCCATTACCATTTATAAATTTGGCCTCTCAAAAAAACTTTATAGCATTGTACCATTCTGGTCTATATGCAAAAAAAGAACTTTATGATTGGTTTGTAGAACAGTACCCTAAACATTGTAAATACAAATTGGATATGGGTAAAAGCTGTATCAGATTTAAAAAAATGGATGATATACCATATGATTTAATACAAGAGTTATTGGGTAAAATGAGTGTTAAAGAGTGGATAACTTTATATGAAGCTGCCATAAAAAAATAGAATAAACATAATTAAACTAACCAAAACTAAAACTATCACAAATGAAAAAACGCGTCACAGGAATTGGAGGTCTATTTTTTAAAACTAAAGACCCAAAAGCATCAAAAGATTGGTATAAAAAACATTTAGGTTTTAATACAGATGATTATGGATCAACCTTCTGGTGGAAAGATAAAGAAGGTAATGACTGTTCAACCCAATGGAGTCCTTTCCCTGAAGATTCAAAGCACTTTGAGCCCTCTAAAAAAGACTTTATGTTTAATTACAGAGTTGAAAATCTAACTGAATTAATTGCAACACTCAAAGACGAAGGTGTTACGGTTCTTGGAGAAATTGAAGAGTATAGTTATGGCAAATTTGGATGGATTTTAGACAACGATGAAAATAAAATAGAACTTTGGGAACCTATAGATAAAGCCTTTCAATAATATATATTTATAATTGTAATATATTAGTGGTCAATAACTAACCTAACAATTATGAGTGAAGATTTGAAAAACCAGGAAAACCAAGCCGAAAATATTGCAGACAATACAAAAAACTCATCAAGTAACAAAACTAGTGAGCCTAATGACGCTTCAAAAGAAACTTTAGATGAAGTAAAAGACAAAACCAATGAGGTCTTAGATAAAGCAGAAGCTAAATTTGAAGATATTAAAACTGAAGCTAAAGAAACCTTTGAAAAAGCAAAGACAAAAGCTACTGAATTTATTAATGAAGACGCTAAAGAGTTTGTTGATGATGCCAAAGAAAAAGCATCTAAAATAGCTAAAGAAGCAGGACAAAAATTAGACGAATTATCTGAAGATGCTAAAGAGACCTATGATAAGGTTAAAGCAAAAGCAACCGAATTTATAAATGAAGATGCTAAAGAATTAATGGATGAAGCTAAAGAGAAAGCTTCAAAATTTGCTGATGAAGCTGGAGATAAACTTGAAGATTTAGCAGATGATGCTAAAGAAGTCATTGAAGAAACTACTAAAAAAACTAAAAACTTTTTCCAAAGATTGTTTAGTAAATAAGAGGATAACGCAAATAAAAAACTGAAGTCTTTGTTGATTTTAGTTTTTTATTTATATTTATCATTGTGATATTGCAATATCACGTTTTATTATTAATAAATAATATCAAATAATTATGGGATTTTCAAAAAGACAGCTTTTTAATGATTCTCAAAATCAAGTAGCAAATTACACTAAAGTATTAGGTCATCCAGCTAGAATAGCAATGATACAACACATTAGCGAAAATAATAATTGCAATTGTAACCAGCTAGTTAAAAGTACTGGTCTATCACAACCTACAATTTCTCAGCATTTAGGAGAGATAAGAAAGATTGGCTTATTAAAGCAAAACGTTAAGGGTAAAAATTTATTCTACTCAATTGATTTAGACCAATTAAATGAATGCAGACGAGTTGTCAATGACTTTTTTGTAAAAACTCAAATCAATTGTAATAAATCTTAACTAATCTAAATTATAATCTGAAGGTAACATATTTACTATACGACTCTGTCCAAAAGTACCACCAAATAAAACACTTTCAATAGGATAATGTATTCCAAAGCTATCTATATAAAACACATTATCTGTAGTATTTGGCAATAAAAAAGCCTGATCTAAATTCTCAAAACTTACAACTATTTTTTTAGTGTCTAAAAATGATACTTGAGTTTTATCTATATCAATTATCTTAGTGTTGAAAACTTCAGATTGTGTGGTTTGAAATAACGGTTTTGATTGCTTTTCATCTTCACATTTAAATAACCTAAATCCATTTTCTTTTAGAGAGTTATCGGCTAAGCTTCTCATAAAATAAAGTAGTGAGGTTTTATAAACAAAGCTTCGGTTTTTAATGTAACGTTTCTTAATGTTCTTCTTACTGAGTTCAGAAAAAACACTTGTACCACTGTAAAGCACTTTATTAATATAGGTAAAACCAGAAGGTGGTGTTTCGAAAATAATTTCAAAATCAATTAAGTTATATTCAACTTTATAACCTAAGTATTTATTTATTATAATTATAGGTTCGTCAGCCATAGCATACAGTGTTTGGTCAACTTTACTATACCTAAATCTGATTTTATCAATGTTAGTAATTTTACAGTCCTTACTATAAATAGATCGTCCTAAAAACTCCCGTTTAAAATACCTTAATTTCTTTTCTCTGGACCAATCGTCATCAGTGACTATAACCTCATCTAAATTTGTAGTTTGTGGCTGTAGTTTTATTATTGGGTTAGTTAAAAGACTTTCCTTAGCTACAACTTGAGTCTTGTAACCTATGTAACTAATCACTAAAGGTGCATTTATGGTCTGCTTAGAAGCTATATTAAACATACCATCAAGATCTGTAATAACACCTATAGTCGTACCATCAAAGTAAACGGTAACACTTGGTAAAGGTTGGTTGGTTTTTGCATCTAGAACTGTACCTGAATAGGTTTGCGCAAATCCAATTGAATGAACAAAAAAAGCAATTAAAATTACTAATTTGTTATTCATTTTGTTCAGTAACTTTACGTTCCAGTTCTGCTTGAAACTCTTCCATAACAGGTCTAACTGTACTTTCTGGTAAGTCTTCTATTTTGATATACATTAATCCATCAACTGCATTATTAAATAATGGATCTACATTAAAAGCTACTAAACGTGCATTTTGCTTGATGTATTTTTTAAGTAAAACTGGTAGTCTAAGAGCTCCAGGTTCTATTTCATCAATAATCTTATCAAACTTATTTAAGTCGGCTTCAGTAGCATCAAAAACAAAATCTTTATCTGCATCTTTAAGTTTAACTTTAAACTCTTTTTTAGGATGTACATATTGTGCTATGTACGGATCATAGTAATGAGATTTCATAAACTCAATCATTAAAGATTTTGAGAACTCAGAAAACTGATTACTAATACTTACTCCACCTATTAGATATTTGTGCTCTGGATGACGTAATGTTGTATGAACTATACCTTTCCAAAGTAAAAATAAAGGCATCGGTTTTTGTTGGTACTCTTTAATGATAAATGCACGACCCATTTCTATGGATTGACTCATCATTTTATATAATTCTGGTTCAAAGCCAAATAAGTCTTGTAAATAAAAACCCTTAATACCAAATTTTGAATAAATTTGAGAACCTAATCCCATTCTGTAAGCTCCTGCAAGCACTTGAGCTTCACTGTCCCATAAAAATAAATGATGATAATAGTTATCAAACTCATCTAAATCAATAGGTTCATTTGTGCCTTCTCCAACTGCCCTAAAAGTAATTTCTCTTAGACGTCCAATCTCTCTTAATAAGTTTGGCATGTCTTCGGCTGTAGCCAAAAATACTTCATAATTTTTACTAGTTAATAGTTTACAGTCTTTGTCTCTTAAAGCATCAACTTCTGCAATCATTGTTTCTTGACTTACAGGAGTTACAATTTGTTTAGGTGCTTTAGAGGATTTAGGCGATTTTAAACTAGACGAAATACTATCTATAATTTTTTCTTTTGGTTGAAAAGTATTAGATAGCATGTATGTTTTTCTACGAATAAATTCAGAAAAATCAGAGAGTGTTTTATGGTCTTGTTGGTCTTTAACAGATATAGGCTTACCTATTCTGACTTTAATGACACGTCTTTTTTGAGTTAATAATTCTGATGGTAATTTAGCGGTTCTAAACGTATCACTTATTTTAGATAACTTATAAAATAATTTACTGTTTTTGGCATGAAAATATATTGGTACAACAGGTACATTTGCCTTTTGTATTAATTTCATGGCTGCTTCTTCCCAAGGTTTATCAACAACCAATTTACCGTCTCTGTAAGTAGATACTTCACCAGCTGGAAAAATCCCTAAAGGATGTCCATCTCTTATATGTGAGATTGCACTTTTAAAACCTGCAATACTTGATTTTACATCTTTCCTGTCTTCAAATGGATTAACAGGCATTATGTATGGCTTCATTGGCTCTATACGATGTAATAAAAAATTAGCAATAATTTTAAAATCTTCTCTTTGTTCAAGCATTAATTTTAAAAGTAATATACCATCAATACCACCTAAAGGATGGTTAGATACTGTAATGTAGGCGCCATCTTTTGGTAAGCGTTTTAAATCTTCTTCAGGAATTTCAAATTTTATTTGAAATTCGTCCAAAATACCATTTAAAAACTCCAAATGTGACAAATGTTTGTTGCGATTATAAATTTTATTTAAAGTAGAAATCTTTAAAACCTTCATCAATAACCAACCAACAAAAGTCCCTAAAAACCCATATTTACTAAGGTTTATAGCTTTTGAAACTTCTTTTGCTGTGACTAATCCCATTTATTTTTTTCGTATTAGAAAGTACAAATGTAATTCATTAGATTTATTTAGTTACTATTTGTAGTGTCTCTTGAAACATTTGTTTTAATAAAACTGTTTTACCTTGCTCTAAATTAGCTACAGATTTTGAGTCGTAATGTCTTATAGTATAAAGTGATACACCTTCATGGCATGTCACTTTAAACTTTGCTTTTAAATGCAATAATAGTGGCTCTAAATTATTAAAATTATTATCAAAACAAACCGAAAAACTAATTGCTGAGTTTTGAATAACATCCACTTTCATTTTATACTGCGATAATAGGTTAAAAATTTCGCTAATATTATCTTCTACAACATAAGAAAAATCTAAGGTAGATAACGATAATAATACTTGATTTTGTTTAACAATAAAACATGGTGTTTTTGGAACTATTCCCTCTGTTTTATTAACCACTGTGCCTTGACTTAATGGTTCTAAAAAAGACTTAACATATAACGGGATTTCTTTACGCTGTAATGGTTGTAACGTTTTTGGGTGTATTACTGACGCTCCATAAAAAGCTAGCTCAATAGCTTCAGTATATGAAATAGAATGCAATAATTGTGTGTCTTTAAAATATCTTGGGTCTGCATTTAATACACCTGGAACATCTTTCCAGATAGTTACACTATCTGCATTTAAACAATAGGCTAAAATAGCTGCAGTATAATCGCTACCTTCCCGACCTAAAGTAGTTGTAAAATTATTTTTATCGCTTGCAATAAAGCCTTGAGTAATATTTAATTTATTGATATCAATAGACTGACTTACTATTTGTTGAGTATTATCCCAATTAACTGTTGCGCGTCTGTAATAATCATCAGTTTTTATTAATTGTCTAACATCCAACCATTGGTTGGCTAAACCTTCCTGATTTAAATATTGACTTATGATTGTGGTAGAAATTAACTCGCCAAAGCCAATCACTTGATCATAAACAAAGTTATAATCAGGAGATTTATTACTTTGTAAAAAGTTTTTTAGCTCGTCAAAAAGTGATGTTATTTGTGCAAATACATAATGGTTTTTAGACTTAAAAAGTTCTAAAGCAATATTATAATGAAAATCTTCTACAGTTAATAAAGTCTCATTAATTTTAGGTTTATCTTCAAAATAACAACCAATAATCGCTTCTAAAGCATTGGTCATTTTACCCATTGCTGAAACGACTATAAGTGTATTATTGTAACCGACTTGCTGTAAAACAGAAACTAAATTTTTAACACCATTAGCATCTTTAACAGAAGCACCACCAAATTTAAATACTTTCATTTATATATTTTCGATATAATTATTGATACTTGCTTCGTCCATTTGGACCAAATACCAATCTTTTAATAACGTAGCACCTTTACTTTCGTAAAATTTAATAGCAGGATCGTTCCAATCTAAAACTTCCCAACAAATGCGCTTTACACCAAGATTATGACCGTATTTAATAACTTCATTTAATAATAAAGTCCCTAAACCAGAGCCTCTGTGTTCTTGATTTACCATAAGATCTTCAAGATGTACTGTTTTACCTTTCCAGGTAGAAAAACGTATATAAACCAATGCTATAGCAACCACTTTTTCATCTTTTTCTGCAACAAAACATGTAAATAATGGCTGATCTCCAAAACCATGTTGTAACAAATCTGCTTCAGTTACAAGGACTGCATTAGGTTCTTTCTCAAAATCTGCAAGCTCCTGTATCAAGCCTAAAATTGCAGTAACATCTTTTTTTTGTGCTAATCTTATTGTGTAATCCATACTAAATTAATTTAATCAAATATAGTTTAAGTATAGGTATTAAACCAAAATAACATATACTACAACGTTATAATTGTTAAAAATTGCGATATTTGTGCAAACAACTACAACTTGAAATCATGTCTAAAAAAAATCAAACTTTAGGAGAATTTATAATAGAAAACCAAGCGTCTTTTAAGTATACTTCAGGAGAGCTATCAAGATTAATAAACTCTATTAGGTTAGCTGCAAAAGTAGTAAACCATGAAGTTAACAAAGCAGGTCTTGTAGACATTATTGGTGCTGCTGGTGACACTAATATCCAAGGTGAAGATCAACAAAAATTAGATGTATATGCTAACGATAAATTTATACAAACACTAACAAATCGTAATATAGTTTGTGGTATTGCTAGTGAGGAAGAAGACGATTTTATTACTATAAATAGTCAAGATGATAACAATCAAAACAAATATGTTGTTTTGATAGATCCACTAGATGGCTCGTCAAATATTGATGTAAACGTATCAGTAGGTACTATATTTTCAATTTATAGACGTATTACTCCTGTTGGAACTCCTGTAACTTTAGAGGATTTTTTACAACCAGGTAATCAACAAGTAGCAGCAGGTTACGTCGTTTATGGTACATCAACAATGTTAGTTTATACAACAGGACATGGTGTAAATGGTTTTACTTTAAATCCAGCAATTGGTACATTTTACCTTTCACATCCTGATATGCAATTTCCTGAAGACGGAAATATCTACTCTGTAAACGAAGGTAATTATACACACTTCCCACAAGGTGTAAAAAACTACATCAAATATTGCCAAATGGAAGAAGGTGACAGACCTTACACTTCTAGGTATATTGGTTCTTTAGTGTCTGATTTTCATAGAAATATGATTAAAGGTGGTATTTATTTATATCCTAAAAGCTCTAAAAACGAAGACGGAAAACTTAGATTATTGTATGAATGTAATCCTATGGCGTTTCTAGCCGAACAAGCTAATGGAAAGGCAAGTAATGGTTTTGAAAGAATCATGGACATGCAACCAAAAGAACTGCATCAACGTGTGCCTTTTTTCTGTGGAAGTAAAAATATGGTGCTTAAAGCCGAAGAATTCATGCAAAACACCGATTAAATACCTTTGTATCTATTTTTTTGGTACTTTTGATAATTAAATTATCCTAATGGCAAATACAGACAAAATCAACGAAGGAGCAACTAACGAAACTGCAGAAGCAGCTTCTAAAATTGACGCAATAAAGCAACTTATTTTTGGTGAAAACATGCAAGCTTATGATAGCGAGTTTGAAACACTTAAAAATGATATATTAACAAAGAAAAAAGAATTAGAAGCTTTAATGGATGACGTTAAGTCTGAAATACTTCAAAATATTGATAATTTAAGTACTGATATTAATATTAGAATTACCGAGTTAGAAAACAGCTTTGAAGATAAAGCCGAAACTTTAGAGGACAAAAAAATGGATCGTAAATTATTAGGCGAACTATTTACAAAATTAGGCGAAAAAATAAGTCAATAATAACTTGGCTTGCGCATGACTCAAGACGATAAATTAAAAATTTTAAAAGACATCTTGCTTAAAGATGAGCATGAATATGCCTCATCCATAGAGATCAAACTTAAAAAGCTTGAAGAGTTAATCACGCAACAAAATAATTTATCAAAACATATAGACCCAATTCTAGAAGAAAAACTAGATGAGTTTATAAAAGAAATGCCACAAACAATAGGACCAACCATTACCAAAACTCTTAAAGAAGAAATTAAAAATTCTCAAGATGAAGTTGTTGAAGCATTATATCCAATCATGGGTAAAATGATCAAACGTTACGTCCAAAAAGAAATACAAATACTATCTGAAAATATTAACCGAAGCATGAGTAATGCTTTTTCTTTTAAAAATATCTTCAGAAAATTTAGGTCAAAAAAATCAGGAGTATCTGAAGGTGATTTATTAATTCAAAACCAATTTAAACCAAAAATTGAACAAATAATGGTTATTGAAAGTGGTTCTGGACTTATCATATCAGAATATTCAAAAACTAATAACATAGATCAAGATACAGTAGCTGGTATGCTAACAGCTATTAAAAGCTTTGCAGAAGATGCTTTTGTGACAGATGTACAAAATCTAGAGTATATCGAATATGAAAACTACCATATTCATCTTCAAAATTTTTCTAAATACTACATAGCTGTAGCAATATCTGGAGCTTTTACTGCAACATTTAGAAGTAAATTAGAAGACAAACTTTTAGATTTTGCGCAAAATATAATTAACAAAACAGACTTAAATAATACTGATCAATTTAATACTAAATTAAAAACCTACTTCCACAATGAAAATTTCTAAAAAAATAGTTTTAATCGGACACTTTGGTGTAGGAAAATCATCTTTAATTAGACGATTTGTAGAAGATACATTTACGGAAGACTATAAAGTAACCATTGGTGTACATGTATTAAAAAAGGAAGTGAAATTACCAGAAACAGATAAAGATATTACATTAGTAATTTGGGATCTTGAGGGTAACGATGATATTACCAACACAAGACCATCCTACCTAATTGGAACTAACGGATTTTTATATGTTTTTGATTTAACTCGTCCAGCAACGTATGAAAAACTATCAAACGATTTAGATTACATCTCAGAACGTTTCCCAAAAACACCAATAAAAGTTATAGGAAACAAAAAAGATTTAGTTACCAACGAGTTTATTAAGCAAAACAAAGAGGTTTTTGGACGTTTCGTCGATTTTTACACAAGTGCTAAGTCTGGTAAAAATGTTGAAGATGTATTTACTAACTTAGCTAAAGCTTTAATAAAATAAGTAAAACATCATGTTAGATAATTATAAAAAAGAACATCCTCAATCTGTCAATCAGTATATGATTGTACAATTAGATGGTACTATAACAGAGTCTGACGACGTTATATACAAAAATATAGTAGGAGAAAATATTTCAGAAATTCATCCTTTTTTTGAAAGCATACATGAAGCTTTACAAGAAAAAAACAAGAGACATGTTTTTTCATGTATACATCTAACAGATCAAAACAATCAAACAATAATTACAGATATTGTAGTAAAAACTTTTGATAACGATAAGTTACCAATGATTGTTATTTTAGATCTAACACTACATTACGATAATTATCAAACCACAGCACAAGTTAGAAATGAATCTGTAATAAACTCGCAGATTTTAGAACTAAAAAACGACTATTTACAAGAAAAAGAAGCCTTTAAAAATGCTTTTATCGCTAATTTTAGTCATGAATTAAGAGACCCTTTAACTGGTATTTTAACTTTTTCTGACATATTAAAAAAAACAGGTTTAAATGATGAGCAACTTAATTATCTTAAGGTAATAGACTCTTCATCAAGCTATTTAAAACAGTTAATTGAAGACATTTTAGACATTTCTAAAATAGAAGCTGGAAAACTAGAATTAGTAATTACACCTTTTGACATTAGAGAACTTTTAGAAGACATTAAAAAAGGGTTTAAAATAAAAGCTGAGCAAAAGGGATTAGAATTAATAACTAATTTTAATAATAACTTACCACTAATCGTAGGAGGAGACCCATTAAGATTACGACAAGTTATTAATAATCTTTTAGAAAATGCTATAAAATTTACAGAGGTAGGTACCATTACATTCAATGTTTCATTAAACCAAATTAGAGCACAAAAAGCAAGTATTCATTTTCAAATAATAGATACTGGAATTGGTATTGCAGAAGATGATATAGAACAAATTTTTACCAGCTTCACACAATTAAACAAGGCTAGCACTTACAAAGGTGCAGGTTTAGGATTAGCCATAGCAAAACACTTAGTAAGTCTTACAGATAGTAAAATAAGTGTAGACTCTACTTTGGGAGAAGGTAGTACGTTTTCAACAAACATAAACTTCAAATTAGACCACAATTACAAATTAAAATCTAAAAAGAAGACCAAAGAGATCAAACCAAAATCAGACAAAAAATACAGTATACTATTAGTTGAAGACTCAGAAATCACACAACTTTCAATACTTAAAATATTAGCGTCAAAAGGTAATTACTTTTTAGACATTGTAACTAAAGGTGAAGACGTTGTACCAAGGATTGAGCAATCAGAATTTGACCTAATCCTCATGGATATAAAATTACCAAATAGTTATGGTGACGAGATCACAAAACTAATCCGTAAAATGCCAGATCGCGATCATAAAAAAACACCAGTAATAGCATTAACTGCACGTGTATTTAAAGACGATTTAAGACGCTACAAAAAAGCAGGAATCAATGACGTTATAAAAAAGCCATTTGATGAAGACGCATTACTATCTAAAATAGAAGAATATCTAAAATAAAAAAAAGCGAACTTTAAAAAGTTCGCTTTTTTAATATCGTTACAACAAAGACAACTATCTGTTCATCGTTTTAATTTCTTCAGTAAAAGTATCTAAATCCACACCTTCATGCACCAACTCTAAAGCCTTGTGCGTGATATATTGTGCATTACTAGAGTTAAACCCTAACCCAACACATAAACGCTCTAAAATAGCTGTTTGCTTAGGACCTTCAATATGATCAGCCCAAACCATTCTAGCCAAGTCGTACAAACGCTCTAAACGTTGGTCGTAAGATGTAGGAGGATTAATTGGATGCTCTTTATAGTCCACTAATATTTGCTTATACTCGCTTTCACTAATATCTAAATTACGTGCTAAACGATCCAAAAACGACTTTTCTTCCTCACTAATCACACCATCACTCATTGCAACACGTACAATTGCAGCAAAATGATCCTCATTACGCTTTTTAAATCCACTATCGAATAAATCTGAAAATGACATACTTTTTTGTTTAATTTTTAGAGTACAAATATAGTTAAACCCAACACCTTTTAAAATTAAAAGTTTCTTTTTTTGGGCGTTTATTTAACACCTTTTCAATAAGGTGTAAAAAACCAGGCTGTCACTACTCGCTCTCTGCGAGGAGCTCAAACAGACCGTTCCATCCTTAACGCAGTAACGCCAAAATGTTTCCTAAAAGTTAAATTTTGTAAATCTAAAAGCAAAGTTTTTAGTCAATGCTTATATTTGCATAAACTAAAATTACGTGAGTAAAACTTTAATCTCGCAAACCTATTTACAGTCTTTGCAATTGCAAAAACTGCAAACTGCTATTGCCCAAACCAAAAGTAAAACCCATTTAAAAGGTTTAGTAGGCTCTTCTCTATCCTACAGTATTACCCAAACATTTAAAAACGTAGACCTTCCGTTTTTGTTAATTTTTAATGACAAAGAAGAAGCTGCATTCCACCTTAACGACCTAGAGCAATTAATAAACAAAACCGATGTTTTGTTTTATCCAGGAAGCTATCGTAGACCATACCAGATAGAAGAGACAGACAATGCAAACGTACTATTACGTGCTGAAGTTTTAAACCGTATCAATTCACGTAAAAAACCAGCAATAATAGTAACGTATCCAGATGCATTATTTGAAAAAGTAGTCACCAGAAAAGAGCTAGAACGTAACACACTAAAAGTAACCGTAAACGATAGCTTATCCATTGACTTTGTCAACGAAATACTTTTTGAATATAAATTTAAACGCGTAGATTTTGTTACAGAACCTGGTGAGTTTTCAGTTCGTGGTGGTATCGTAGACGTGTTTTCTTTTAGTCATGATGAGCCTTACCGAATCGAATTTTTTGGTGATGAAGTAGACAGTATCAGGACCTTTGATGTAGAAACCCAATTATCTACAGAGCAAATTAAAAAAATTAGCATTATACCCAATGTTGCTAATAAATTAATAGACGAATCTAGACAGAGCTTTCTAAAATACATCGCACAAAAAACAGTTGTTTTTGGTAAAAACTTCGATTTAACTTTTGACAGAATTGATGACTTTTTTAATAAAGCCGAAGACGCTTTTGAAAAATTAAACAAAGACATCAAACATGCAAAACCACAAGAATTGTTTTGTAATTCAACCGAATTAAAAAAACAATTACTAGATTTTAGTGTGGTCGAGTTTGGCTCAGCTTCCGTATTTAATGCAACCCAAACTATTGTACACAATACAACACCTCAACCAGCTTTTAATAAACAATTCAATTTATTAATAGATAACCTAAACAGTAATCATAATAACGATTACACTAATTATATTGCTTGTGTAAGCGAGCAACAAGCCAAACGTTTTCATGATATTTTTGATGACGTAGACCAAGAGGTACACTACCAAACCGTAACCTTATCTTTATATCAAGGATTTGTAGATCACGACCTTAAAATTGTAGTGTACACAGACCATCAAATTTTTGAACGCTATCATAAATTTCAACTTAAAAACGGTTATGCAAAAAAACAAGCCATAACTTTAAAAGAGTTAACAAATCTTGATATAGGTGACTATGTTACACACATTGACCATGGAATTGGAAGATTTGGTGGACTACAAAAAATTGACGTTGAAGGCAAAAAACAAGAAGCCATAAAATTAGTTTATGGAGAACGTGATGTGTTATACCTAAGTATTCACTCTTTACATAAAATAACAAAATTTAATGGTAAGGATGGTAAAGCACCTAAGGTTTATAAATTAGGTAGTAAAGCTTGGAAAACGCTTAAAGAAAAAACCAAATCTAGAGTTAAGCACGTCGCATTTAATTTAATAAAATTATATGCAAAGCGTAAACTAGAAAAAGGATTTCAGTACAAGCCTGACAGCTATTTACAACATGAGCTTGAAGCATCGTTTTTATATGAAGACACTCCAGATCAAAGCACAGCAACTGCAGATATAAAAGTTGACATGGAAAGTGAGCGTCCAATGGACCGTTTAATTTGTGGTGATGTTGGTTTTGGTAAAACCGAAGTCGCTATTCGCGCAGCCTTTAAAGCAGTAGATAACGGTAAGCAAGTCGCAGTATTAGTGCCAACAACTATTTTGGCATTTCAACACCATAAAACCTTTTCACAACGTCTAAAAGATTTTCCGGTTACGGTAGATTATGTTAACCGTTTTAGAACTGCAAAACAAAAACGCGAAACTTTAGAAAAACTTGAAAAAGGTCATGTAGATATTATTATTGGGACACACCAATTGGCCAATAAAAATGTAAAATTTAAAGATTTAGGCTTACTAATTGTAGATGAAGAACAAAAATTTGGAGTTGCTGTAAAAGAAAAGCTTAAAACCATAAAAGACAATGTTGACGTATTAACCCTTACTGCAACACCAATACCAAGAACCTTACAGTTTAGTTTAATGGCTGCAAGAGATTTATCTGTAATAACAACACCTCCTCCAAACCGTTATCCGATAGAAAGTAACGTCATCCGTTTTAATGAAGAGTCCATTAGAGACGCTGTTAGTTATGAAATTGAACGTGGTGGACAAGTGTTTTTTATTCATAACAGAATTGAAAATATTAAAGAAGTCGCAGGTATGATCCAACGTTTAGTACCAGATGCCAAAATTGGTGTTGGACACGGACAAATGGATGGTAAAAAACTAGAAAGTCTAATGCTAGGTTTTATGGATGGTGCTTTTGATGTTTTAGTTAGTACCACAATTATAGAAAGCGGTTTAGATGTACCAAATGCAAACACAATTTTTATCAATAACGCTAATAATTTTGGATTAAGTGACTTGCACCAAATGCGTGGTCGTGTTGGACGTAGCAACAAAAAAGCCTTTTGCTATTTTATAACACCAGAATACTCTGCAATGACAGATGATGCTAGAAAACGTATCCAAGCCTTATCACAGTTTACTGAGCTTGGTAGCGGATTTAATATTGCAATGAAAGATTTAGAAATCCGAGGAGCTGGTGATTTATTAGGAGGAGAACAAAGTGGCTTTATAAACGAAATTGGTTTTGATACCTATCAAAAAATATTAAACGAAGCTATTGAAGAACTTAAAGAAAACGAATTTAAGGACCTTTATGACGAACCATTAGAAAACAAAATTTACGTTAAAGATGTTACCATAGATACAGATTTTTCGTTATTATTTCCTGATGATTACGTTAATAATATAGCCGAAAGATTAACCCTTTACACCAAATTAAACGACTTTAAAACGGAAGACGAATTAATTGTTTTTGAAACACAGTTAATAGATCGTTTTGGCGAATTACCAACACAGGTTGTAGACCTAATTAACAGTGTACGCATCAAATGGATTGCTACAACTTTAGGTATGGAAAAAGTAATCATGAAAAAAGGTAAACTAATTAGTTACTTTATAAACGATCAACAAAGCGGATTTTATCAAAGTCCAAACTTTACTAAAATTTTAAAATACGTTCAAACACATCCACAATCTTGCAAAATGAAGGAAAAACAAACCAGAAATGGTCTGCGTTTATTACTTACCTTTGATAACATTAAATCGGTTAAAAATGCCTTACAAGCATTACAGCCAATTTTGGAATAGTTTTTGAAATTACCAAAGAAAATCACACATAATGTATAAGAAATTATTTTTTTTACTAGCCCTATTACCAAGTGTAATAATGGCTCAAAATACCATAAAAGGGACCTTCACTCCTGCTGAGCAATTTAAATTTGCTTTTTTATATCAAGTTACTGCTGACACCTCAATTTTTGTTGACAATGCAGACGTAGCAGCAGATGGCACCTTTACTTTTAACCTTAAAAAAGGACAAACTCCAGGAACATATCGTATAGTTTACGCACAACCACAGGAAGAATACAATTTTGATTTTTTATATAATAACGAAGATATCGAGTTAACTTTTGACCTTGAAAAAGGGTTAGATTTCATCACATCTGATGAAAACAAACTATGGATTTCATACAACAAAAGTATGTCTAGAATTGGACAAAGCTTAAATGCTTTTTATACAGCTGGTGGTAAAAGTGAAAGAGATTTTAAAAAAATAATCAAAATACTAAATACAACACAATCAGAATTTGAAAAAGCAGCTGAAGGCAAATTAGTACTTAATTTTATTACAGCTAGTCAACCTTACACGCCTGAGCGTTTAATTGATGCAAAGACATTTACTAAAAATGCTAAAAACGCTTATTTTAATCATATCAATTTTGGAAATCCAATCCTTCAAAATTCAAATTTTTTAATTGAAGCCACTTTAAATTATGTCTTTAATTTTATTGATAATCAAGATCAAAACACGTCATACATCAATAATATAAACACAATTGAAAAAGCAATTGGAAACAATCCAAAAGTTAAAAAGATTTTATTAGAAATTTTATGGAATCAGTTTGCTGTTGAAGAAATCGAACCTGTTGCAAACCACATTGCAAATACTTACTTATTAGATATTGCAAAAGAAACAAATGACAAAATGTTAGAAAATGACTTAACTTACTTTAAAAACGCGTCCATAGGTAATATTGGACAAGATTTTGAAATAATTGTATATGATGAAGAAGGTCATGCCGAAGTAAAAAAAATGCATGGTTTAGATGAAGCTAACCACTATTTAGTAGTTTTTTGGAGTACAACTTGCTCTCATTGTTTAGAAGAAATACCTGAGTTATATAAACTAGTTGAAACGTTAGATAAAGGCGAATTAAAAGTCATTGCAATTGCATTAGATGAAGACCGTTACAGATGGAAAGACATGACTTATAAATTTCCGGAGTTTTATCATGTTTTTGGCGAAGGAAAATGGGACAACCCAATTGGTGACAATTACAATGTAAAAGCTACACCAAGTTATTTTGTTTTAGATAAAAACAAAAAAATTATCAAGAAACCATACGATGTTAAGGCTTTTGAAACGTATTTTAAAACTTTACCTAAGCCAGAACCTAAAGTCAATAAGGATGAAAAAATTAACTTAGAAAAGGAATAATTATTCCTTTTCTAACAACTCTTCATAACTTAAAAAGTAAGCCTCTTCACAAGGCGTCATTGCATGAGGATAACTAGGTGTTAACTCCACACCTTTTGATGTTAGATTCCATTGCTTATAGTCCCAATTAGCTTCATAAGTAAAGACTTCACATTCTTGTTGGAACTCGTCCTCTGGATCATAATATTTTTCTTTTAGTAATTTAAAGAAATCAAGATTAGGATACAAAGTTTCTATGTCATCAAGATTAGTCAAAGTATTTAAATCAAAATTATAGCTTACTGCACCATGTGATGGATGTGCACCTCCACAATACACACTGTAATGCTGTGTAAAACTCACGTATTTTGTACTAACTAGATTAACTGTATGACCAATTTCAAACCAAGAGTTACAATCTAAACCAGTAATAGCATTTTCTAAATGTAAATTGTCTAAAATAGGATTAAAAACAGCTCTTTGTTGTGATGTAAACCCATTACCAAGTCTAAATAATTTTTGATTGCTATATTTTTCATGCAACCATACTAATTGCTTGTCATTATAAACCGAAATACTATCTCTAATAAAAGTCAGTTTAGGGTTTCTAAAATCTTCAATTGGATCCTCTGCTGTTTCGGTTAATGTAACTTTGTAGCGCTTCTTTTTTATGGTAACAGATCCTACTAATTGGTTTTCTACTTTTTTTAACCTAAATACCTCATCAGACTCCTCAAAAGTATCTTCAAAATAATGATAACCATCCACTATGGTAAATTGCTCTTTATTAAAAACACCTCGTAACGGAATGTTAATTAGTTTAGAATCGTAAAAATAATAACCATCTACTCTTCCTTTTGAGGGTTGATCTTCATCTTGATCTGCATAAATTTCAAAATGAATAGGAATTGTTCCAACATGACCGACATAAGATTGTGACCAAGTTAGTAGCGGAAATAATAATAGTACAAAAAGGTTTTTCATAATAAATATTTAAAACTAACAATATAAGATTTGAAACTTAAAGCTATTGCTTCTTTTTATGCAAAGTCAAGCTTTCCATAATTAACTAATATTATTCATAATACGCAAAAACGCTTGCAATATTGCAAGCGTTTTATTTTAATTAGTATAATGACATATAATTTATTAAAAGAGATTGCTTCGTTACTCGCAATGACGTTTCCCTTTTAATTACCCAACAATATTTACAATTTTACCAGGTACAATAATTATTTTTTTAGGTGTACGACCATCTAATTGCGCTATTGTTTTTTCATGAGCCATAACTGTTTTTTCTATGTCGTCTTTAGGCATATCCATTGGCAACTCTAAAGTAAAACGCATTTTACCGTTAAACGAAATTGGGTAATTTTTGCTACTCTCTACCAAATGGCTAGCATCAAACTCTGGGAATGGTGCAGTACTTATAGATGTTGTATTACCTAATTGGCTATAAAGCTCTTCGGTAATATGTGGTGCATAAGGTGACAACAACACCAATAATGGTTCTAAAACAGCTTTACTTGTACATTTTTGTTGTGTAAGCTCGTTAACAGCAATCATAAAGGTTGAAACCGAAGTATTAAAAGAAAAATTCTCTATATCTTCTTGTACTTTTTTTATGGTTTTATGTAACGTTTTTAGATTGTCTTTTGTTGGCTCAGCATTATTAACATTAACTCCGTTTTCTCCAACATATAATTTCCATAGCTTTTTTAAGAAACCATGCACACCTGTAATACCAGCAGTATTCCAAGGTTTGGCTTGCTCTAAAGGTCCTAAAAACATTTCGTATAAACGTAAACTATCTGCTCCATACTGCTCGCAAATACTATCTGGATTTACGACGTTGTATTTGGATTTAGACATTTTTTCGACTTCGCGACCTACTTTAAATGTTCCATCTTCTTCTGTTATAAATATAGCTCCTTTTAATTCATCTCTCCAATTTTCAGCTTTTGCAATATCTAATTCATCTGAAGCGTTTACAAAAGAAACATCTACATGTAATTCCTGAAATAAAACGCTTGCTTTTGTTAACGTCCCAACATTTTTAGTATCATTATTATAACTTTCAATTATTGGATCCTGAATACTATCAAGAGCTTCAGTTAATTTACTATATTCAACTGATGAATGGTCTTTACTATCTTTTAATTTATCATAATAACTTTTTGTTACAAAAACTTGTTTTAAAGAAGCTGCTGAAGGAAAATTTTCGGTCAAATTATCTGGCATATCTTTTCGATCTAATGCTAAAGGTCTTCTAACTCTATAAACAAAAGCACTAGTCCCAAGAATCATTCCTTGGTTAATTAGCTTTTTAAATGGCTCTTCTACTCCAACAAAACCTCTATCTTTTAAAAACTTCACCCAAAAACGAGAGTATAATAAATGTCCTGTGGCATGCTCACTTCCACCAATATAAAGGTCTACGTTTTCCCAGTAGTTAAGTGCATCTTTGCTTGCAAAATCCTCACCTCTGTTGGCTTTTTCTTCCATATAACGGAAAAAATACCAAGAGCTTCCTGCCCAACCAGGCATTGTGTTTAACTCTAGTGGGTAGATTCCGTTATCTTTAGACGTCTCGACTGCGCTCGACGAGACAAGAGTGTTAGAAACCACTGTATTGGTATTAGTATCCCAAGCCCAAACATCTGCACGACCTAAAGGTGGCTCTCCTGTTTCGGTTGGTAAATATTTTTCTACTTCTGGTAATGTGATTGGTAAATGTTGTTTATCAATCATTTGTGGCATTCCGTTAACGTAGTATACTGGAAATGGTTCTCCCCAATATCTTTGACGTGAAAATACTGCATCACGCAATCTGTAGTTTGTTTTTCCTTCGCCTTGTCCTAATTGCTCCAACTCGAAAATAGCGCGTTTGGTAGCTTTTTTATAGTTCATTCCGTTAAGGAAATCGCTATTTGCAATTTTCACATTGTCTTTAGACGTAAATGCTGCTTCACTAATATCAGCTCCTTCAAAAATATTAGGAATATTAATATTAAAATGTTTTGCAAAGTCGTAATCACGTTGGTCACCACAAGGCACAGACATGACTGCTCCTGTACCATAACCAGCTAATACGTAGTCTCCAATCCAGATTGGAATTGGCTCCTTACTAAATGGATGCTCTGCGTAAGCACCTGTAAATGCACCAGAAATGGTTTTTACATCTGCCATACGATCGCGTTCGCTACGTTTTGAAGTTGCTAAAATATAAGCATCAACCTCTGCTTTTTGTTCTGGAGTTGTTATTTGAGATACCAACTCATGCTCTGGAGCTAAGGTCATAAAACTAACACCAAAAATAGTATCTGGTCTTGTTGTGAAGACTTCTATTTTATGAGACGTCTCGACTACGCTCGACGAGACAGAAGGAATAACATTGAAAGTTACACTTGCTCCAACAGATTTTCCAATCCAATTACGTTGACTTTCTTTAAGCGAATCTGTCCAATCAATAGTATCTAATCCTTGTAATAAACGTTCTGCGTAGGCAGAAATTCGCATACTCCATTGCGTCATTTTTTTACGCATTACAGGATGTCCACCACGTTCTGACACTCCGTTTACAATCTCATCGTTTGCTAAAACGGTTCCTAAAGCAGGACACCAGTTTACTTCTGTTTCGGCTAAATACGTTAATCTATATTGTAATAGTATTTCTTGTTGTTTTTCGGATGAAAACTCATTCCATTGTTCAGCAGAAAATATTTCTATATTATCATCACAAACAGCATTTACATTAGCATTTCCTTCCGCAGAAAATATTTTAATTAAGCTCGAAATTTCTTCAGCTTTATTAGTAGTGTTATTATACCAAGACTCAAATAACTGAATAAAAATCCATTGCGTCCATTTGTAATATTCTGGTGTAGATGTACGTACTTCACGACTCCAATCAAAACTAAAACCTATTTGATCTAGTTGTCTTCGGTAAGTTTTTATGTTAGTTTCTGTTGTAATTGCTGGATGCTGACCTGTTTGTATTGCATACTGTTCTGCTGGCAAACCAAAGCTATCGTAACCTTGTGGATGCAATACATTAAACCCTTTATGACGTTTGTAACGTGCATAAATATCTGACGCGATATAACCTAATGGATGACCAACGTGTAATCCTGCACCTGATGGATAAGGAAACATGTCCAAAACATAATATTTTGGTTTATCACTAGTATTAGAGGCTTTAAAAGTTTGGTTTTCGACCCAATATTTTTGCCATTTGGCTTCGATGTCGTTAAAATGGTATTGCATTTTTGTGTTTTACTGCTTAATTAAGCAACAAATTTAAACTTATTATAAGACTATTAAAAGTTTGACGTTGTAATTATAGAATATATGAATAGGTTTCATTTTTCTTTTATATTTTTACATTATAAACTAACATCAATTTATGAGTTCTTCTTTTGAAAGATATCAAAAACGCAGATTAATATCGTCTTACTTTTCAGTGGTACTTAGTATTGCTTTAGTCCTTTTTTTATTAGGAATCTTAGGGCTTTTAGTCTTAAATGCTAAAAAAGTAGCAGACTTGTTTAAAGAACAAGTTACTGTTACCATTTACCTTAAAGACAATGCTAAAGATGTAGAGGTTAAACAACTTGAAAAAAGTTTAGCATTAGCAGATTATGTAAAGTCAACAGTTTATGTGTCTAAAGAACAAGCTGCCGAAGCTATGAAAGCTGAAAATGGAGAGGATTTTATGGCATTTTTAGGTTTTAATCCTTTACAGAATAACATTGATGTAAATTTAAAAGCCGATTTTGTGACTTCTGAAAAGCTAGAAGAATTAGCAGCTTCTGCTTCTGAAAAAAGTTTTGTTGATGAAGTTAGATATGATAAAGACCTTGTAACCTTAATGAATAGTCGTGTTAAAAAAATTAGCTTCTGGGTACTGTTACTTAGTGCTATTTTTACTCTAATAGCTGTTTTACTAATTAATAGTAGTATTAGATTGTCTGTTTATGCTAAACGATTTACAATTAAAACCATGCAAATGGTTGGAGCTACTAAACGTTTTATAAGACGTCCTTTTGTCTGGAAAAGCATAAGATTAGGTATACTTGGAGCCATAATTGCGTTAATAGGCTTAGGGTTTATTGTATATTATGTAGATAAGACCTTTCCAGAGTTAAGTTTACGTCAAAACCCAATACTAATTGGTGCTTTGTTTGGTATTGTTTTTCTTTTAGGAATTATCATCTCTTGGCTTAGTACTCACTTTGCAACACAACGTTTTTTAAACCTTAAAACAGATCAACTTTATTAATTTAACAGCTTTTAACTTAGGCATTAACAATAGTTTACAACTAAGTATATTATATTTACCTAACCAAAAAATAAAACGCTGTTGATCGAATAATACTTTAATTAATTTTTTAATCTAAAAACTAATAATTATGAAAGTGTTTTCGTACATATTAATAAGTATCGTTGCTGTAATAGCATTTATTGTTGCCTTTTTAAAAGTCAAATTTCCCTTAAAAGCATAATAGTAATTTTATAAAATTATATCAGATATAATTAAATAGTTTAAATTTGTTTTAAATTAAACCAATACAACATTGAAGCCAGACTCTAAAAACAACAAACTAAGTTTAAAATCCGAACCAATTTTTGGAAAGCATAACTATAAATTTATGTTTATTGGATTAGCATGCATCGCTCTAGGGTTTATATTAATGTCTGGAGGAGGTAGTGATGACCCAAATGTATTTAGCGACGCTATTTTTAGCTGGAGACGTATACGTTTAGCTCCTGCTCTTGTAATTATTGGTTTTGGTATACAAGTTTACGCCATACTATCTAAGCCTAAAAAGGACTAACTTTTGTCCAACTCAACGCTATTATGGTTTTGAGTATTAAATTATAACTTCAAATTATCAATTGGTCATAGTATTTTAATACTTTTGCCAAATGGATATTATAGATTCAATTATATTAGGTATTGTACAAGGATTAACCGAGTTTCTTCCTGTGTCTTCAAGTGGTCATTTAGAGCTTGGTAAAGCTATTTTGGGTGACAATAGTATTCCTGAAGAAAGCTTATTATTTACTGTAGTTTTACACTTTGCAACTGCTTTAAGTACTATTGTGATTTTTAGAAAAGATATTTTGGATATCCTTAGAGGGTTATTATCTTTTAAATGGAATGAAGACACAAAATTTACAACTAAAATTATAATATCTATGTTACCTGCTGTTATTGTAGGTCTATTTTTTGAAGAGCAATTAGAACAGTTATTTGGTGGAAGTATATTACTTGTAGGATGCATGCTACTAGTAACTGCAATCTTATTATATTTTGCTGATAAAGCAAAAAACACAAACAAAAATGTATCGTTTAAAAATGCATTTATAATTGGTATCTCTCAAGCAATAGCAATGCTACCTGGTATTTCTAGAAGTGGAGCAACCATATCAACCTCTGTATTATTAGGTAATGATAAAACAAAAGCAGCACGATTTTCTTTTTTAATGGTTGTGCCTTTAATTTTTGGTAAAATAGCTAAAGACGTTTTGGGTGGAGATTTAAGTTTTGAAAGCCAAAATATTACAGCTTTATCTGCAGGTTTTATTGCAGCTTTTGTTGCAGGTCTTTTTGCATGTACATGGATGATTAGCTTGGTTAAAAAAAGCAAATTAAGTTACTTTTCTATTTACTGCGCAATTGTTGGTGTTATTGCTATTATATTTTCTTTTTTAAACTAACGTTATGACAGGAGATGACTACCAAGCAGGACAAGTATTATTAATAGACAAGCCTTTAAATTGGACTTCTTTTCAAGCTGTAAATAAATTACGTTGGGAAATCCGTCAAGCTTTCAATATTAAAAAAATAAAAGTTGGTCATGCTGGTACATTAGACCCTTTAGCTACAGGATTACTTGTAATATGCACAGGTAAAATGACTAAGCAAATCAACACTTTTCAAGGACAAATTAAAGAATATACAGGAACCATTGTTTTAGGTAGCACAACACCTTCTTACGATCTGGAAACAGAAATAAACCAAACCTTTGAAACTTCTCATATAACCGAAGCTTTAATTAATGAAACTACACAGCAATTTATTGGTGAAATAGACCAGTTTCCACCAGTTTTTTCTGCGCTTAAAAAAGAAGGTAAACGACTATATGAATATGCAAGAGCTGGCGAAGAAGTTGAGATTAACTCTAGAAAAATAACCATACAAGATTTTAAAATCACTAAAATTGATGGTTTAAATATAGACTTTAAAGTGGTTTGTAGTAAAGGAACTTATATACGATCTTTAGCTCATGATTTTGGAAAAGCATTACAATCTGGTGGTCATTTATCTGCATTAAGACGTACAAAAATTGGCGATTTTGATGTAAATGATGGACTTACAATAGAAGACTTTATTAAAAATCTACCAAAAAAAGACTAAATCACATCTTTTTAAACCTAAAACACGTATATTAAAAAGAAAGGCAATAGATATTGACTCCCAAAAGATGACATTAAACAATTCTCATAAAGCGTTAGCTATCACATTTTTAATCATAGGCACATTAGTATTGTCTCTGTTAAACTTAACTGTATTTAAAACTAATCCAGCTTTAGCTGAAACCATTTATGATATTGAACAAGTTGAAATTGAAACTCCTGAAGACATTCAAGAGCTAATACAAAATTCAGACTCAAAATCTACAAATAAAGCCTTTAACACCAGTGAAAAGTACAAACATTTTGCTGAAGCTTATAAGCCCATTGCTCCTCCAGAGGATTATGACAATCCAATGTTACAAACATACAAAAACAGTTTAAAGAGTGATGTACCCACTGAAAAAAGTGACGTTAAATCTGCTATATCGGAAAAGACTTTAACAAGCTTTAAGGGTGTTAATGAGGTTTTAAATAAACGTTCTCAAAATAAAAACACTAAGCAAGGTAATACTGCAAACACCAATAGTAGTGTCTATTATTCATTAAAAGGAAGGACTGACAAGTCACTTCCTATACCAATTTACTTGTGTGATGCACAAGGTAAAATAATCATTAATATAACTGTAGACAATCAAGGACAAGTTGTCGATGCTTATGTCAATAATGCATCAACATCTAATAATCTTTGCTTACAAGAACACGCATTAGAATATGCAAAAAAAGCCACTTTTGACAACTCTGACAAGTCCAAACAATTAGGCTCAATAACCTTTGAGTTTAAAGGTAAATAGTTTTAATTATCTAATAAAGGCACCAAGTCAGCAATAACTGTTTGTCCTTTATCTTTATTATACCATTTTTGTAAATCTTCTTTAAACTCTGGTGTTAAACCTCCATGTTTAGCCTTATAATCATTAACTAATGCAGTTGCAGTACTTGGTCTTGGACCGTAAGTAGAAACAACATTTTGTGTCTGATTATCAATAATAATTAACTTAGCAATAGATCTTGATCCGTTGGTTAAAAAATTATCCATTAAAGCTTCATTTTGGTCTCTAAGCACAATTTTAAAGTTAATCCCTTGGTTTAACTCAGCTATTTTGTTAATTACTGGCATTACATGTGCTGCATCACCACACCAACTTTCAGTAATAATTATCCATGTTTGATCCATTGTTTTATTGGCAATGGAAGCCGATAAACCTTCGTCTATTTTAACAGTTTTATCCCAACGTTTCATGCGTCTATCATTCAACATTGTATAATTAGCTAAAGCTTCAGTAACTTGATTACCTGTGTTAGAATTGGTTTCGACTAAAGTTGAAACTAAAGCTCTGTATTCAGCATAACTCATACTTCTGGTTAAACTATCCTTGATAATTTGTTTGATATTATTATGTGTTGTTGTTTCCATATTACAAAAGTACAGCAACTATTATTTTTTTTAAGTTACTGTTGTTACATTAGTAGAAAATATTGAAAATTCCTTACAATGCTTTCTATTCGAAAAATTAAGACTATTTTACTCATTATATTTATAGCTTTATTAGCCTGTAAATATTTTGACTTAATTCCTAATTATCAAATTTTCAAAAACTTATATTTATTTGATTTAAGACATCTAATAGTACTTATTTATATATTAATAAATATTAACCAATATCGTAAAATGAAGAACAATGAAAAAGCATAAATGTGGATGGTGTGTTGGTGATGCACTTTATGAAGCTTACCATGACCAAGAATGGGGAACACCTGTTTATGACGATGACACTCTTTTTGAATTTTTAATATTAGAAACCTTTCAAGCAGGACTTAGTTGGATTACCATTTTACGAAAACGCAATAATTTTTTTGATGCATTCGATCAGTTTGACTATAAAAAAATTGCGAACTACAATGAAGATAAAAAAACTGAGTTATTACAAAATGCTGGTATTATAAGAAATAAGCTTAAAATAAACGCAACAATTACTAATGCTAATTTATTTATTGATATACAAAATGAATTTGGAAGTTTTAGTGATTACATATGGGCTTTTGTAGACAACAAACCCATAAAAAACAAAGTGCAACATTATAAAGACGCTCCTGCAAATACAGAGTTAAGTGACACTATTAGTAAAGCCCTAAAAAAACGAGGTTTTAAATTTGTTGGATCAACAGTTATTTACGCTTTTATGCAGGCTATTGGTATGGTAAACGATCATGAAATAGACTGCTTTAGGTACAATGAAGTTTAAATTAAATACTTTAAAAATTGATCACGAGGTATATCTATAGCTCCTAAACTTTCAAGATGGTTAGTATAAACTTGACAATCTATTAGCTTATAGTTAGTGTTTTGAATAAAACTTATAAAGCCTACTTTGCTAGCATTACTAACTTTAGTAAACATACTCTCACCACAAAACACGCCATTATTTAAATCAATACCGTACAATCCTCCAACCAATTCTTTATCTAACCAAACCTCTATTGATTTTGCATAACCCAATTGGTTTAATTTTGTATAAGCTTCAATCATGCCCTTTGTAATCCAAGTATCATCCTGACCTGGTCTATTAGCTGCTGCACAAGCATTAATTACAGCTTCAAAATTTGTGTTGACTGTGACTTCAAAATCTGTATTACGTAAAACTTGCTTCATACTTTTAGAGACTTTTAAATCTTCTGGAAACAAAACAAATCTTGGATCTGGTGACCACCATAAAATTGTATTATCATCTTCAAACCAAGGAAAAATTCCTTTTTGATAAGCATCAAGTAAACGCTCTGGACTTAAGTCTCCACCAACAGCTAATAAACCATCTTCTGTAGCTTGAGAGACATCAGGAAAATTATTGCTAGTGTTTAAAAAATCCATACTTTATTAATTAATTGAAAAATAAGTAAAAGTGTTATAATAAAAAAACCTCAATACGTTAGTATCGAGGTTTTATTTGTTAATACTGTTATTACAGTATTATATTTACTAAAATGGTAAGTCGTCGTGATCTTCTGACTTTACATCTTTAGCTGGCTCAAAAGCTTGTGCTGGTGGCACTTCTGGCATACCTTGAGGTGCTCCTGCTTGTACACCTTCAATTCTCCATCCTTGAATAGAGTTAAAGTACTTAGTTTCACCTTGAGGGTTTACCCATTCTCTACCACGTAAATTAATATTTACTTTAACATCTTGTCCAACTTGATAGTTGTTTAATAAGTCACATTTATCTTGAACAAACTCTACTAAAATATGCTGAGGATATTGCTCTTCTGTAGTTACAACTAACTCTCTTTTTCTAAATCCGTTACTACCAAAAGTTTGTGTTTCTCCTACTAGTTTTACTTTCCCTTGTACTTCCATTTTCTATATAATTATTAAATATTCGTCTAAATTGAAATCGCAAATTTACGATAATAACACTTGCCAAGCCCCTTCAATATCATTAAAACTTAAAAGGTCTTTTGCTTTTTGGTGTTTTTGTTCAGTGGACAAAGAACTTAAATTATGTTGGTTTTTAAAAGCCAGAATGCTTTTTTCATCAGGGAAGTTTTCAACATTTCCTAAAAGCCCTAAATCATTACCTGTTAAAACTACACTTTCTCTAACAGATTTAGGTAGTGCATCTACACCTATACCCAAGGTTGATAACGGTTTAGGGATTTCAAAAAAACCTGATTTTGCACGACTGTAAAAACTACCTCCTGCTCTAGACACTAAGTCCAATTTATTTTGGTCTATTGCTTTATTTTCATCTAAAACAGATTCTGAAACATGCATTTTTACAACCTCACAGATTATTAAATTACCAGCTCCACCTTCTGTACCAAGTTTTACAATATCGTTGACTTTACATTCCATTTGCACAGGACTTTCTGCAACCCTAAATGGTTTTACAATATCAGATTTAAGCATAGTTAAGCCAGCTTTATCAAATTCGTTTACACCTTCTGCATATTCTGTGCTACTTAGCGACATTTGTTGTACAATGTCATAATTAACAACATTAATCACTACTTCTTTAGTTAGTTCTGCATTGTGCAAAGTATGCTTTGTAGTATTATCCCTAACGCGTCTTGCTGGCGAAAAAATTAAAATAGGAGGATTAGCACTAAACACATTGAAAAAACTGAAAGGTGATAAATTAGGCTTACCATTTGCATCTATAGTACTTGCAAACGCTATTGGTCTAGGTGCCACAGCACTAAGCAAATAGCCATGTAATTTTGCGGTCGGAAATTCTTGAGGAGTAAAAGATAACATAGTTGTCTGTTTGTTTTACACAAAAATACGGATTCTGTTAACCAACCAAAAACTAATAACTATACATGCATCACAATATTATTAACAGAATTACATTATATTAACAACAAAAAATTATATCATGTTTTTTACAAAACATCGTCAGCTGTTTCGCTGGATTATTATTACTGCTTCATTTGCTATTATCTCTTTAATTTTATGGAACACCTATGTGTTTTTTCAAAAGTTTAAAGCTGAAGAACGTAGAAAAATGGAAACTTGGTCCTACGCACAAAGTGATTTTTTAAATAGTTTTAGAAATGGTTTGGATGGCGAAGTTAATAATGTAACCACGTTTATTATAACAGATTCTACCTCAACAACACCAATGATTTTAGTTTCGCCAACAGGCGAAATAAGTAGTTTTAATAATTTAGATACTTTAAAAATCAAACATGTCGAAAAATATTTATTAAAGAAAAAAGAGCAGTTTAAGCAAGAAAATAGTCCAATACCATTATCCTATTTTAATAATACCACTAACAAAGATGAAGCTATAGGGACTTTATACTACGGAAACTCGCCACTATTGAACAAATTAAAATACTATCCGTTAGCTCTTTTACTAATTATAGTATTGTTTGCTGCAGTTGTTTACTTTTTTTACCGAAGCAGTAAAATTGCAACACAAAATAAATTGTGGTCAGGAATGGCTAAAGAAACTGCACACCAGATAGGTACTCCTTTATCTTCTTTAATTGGTTGGACAGAAATATTAAAAATTGAAGATACAAATCCTGAATACATCAAAGAAATTGAAAAAGATATCCATAGATTACAAACTATTACAGAGCGTTTTAGTAAAATTGGATCTATACCTACACTTGAAAAAGCGGATATAATATCTGAAACTCAAGAAGCCTTTGACTATTTAAAATCAAGATCATCTAAGCTTGTAAACTTTGATATCAAATTACCAGAACACCCAATTTATGTTAATTTAAATAAGCAACTATACGGTTGGACTATTGAGAATTTGGTTAAAAATGCAATAGATGCAATGAAAGGAAAAGGTGATTTACAGCTTAGTATATCTCAATTAGAACAACAAGTAAAAATTACAGTAACAGATACTGGAAAAGGGATAAGTAAAAACGAATTTAATACTATCTTTGAGCCTGGTTATACCACAAAAAAACGAGGTTGGGGACTTGGATTGTCCTTGGCAAAACGAATTGTAGAAGATTTTCATAACGGTCAGATTAAAGTATTAAACTCTGAAAAAGGAGTTGGTACAACTATGCAAATTAGTTTAAAAACTATATTATAAATGTCAGAAAAATTAATAACAATAAATACTGTAAATTTAATTAATAATTGTCCTGAGTGCTTTAGTACTAAAGGTTTACAATTAACTTTTAAACAGCGCTTTATTGAAACTATTTTTTATAAAAGCATTACACAGGAGGTAAGTACAGAAATGAATTGTGTAGTCTGCAATACAGAAATATATCCTGCACGATGGACTGATGATATAGAGCGTATTTACAATTACCAAATGAAGGCTTTTCAGCCTAAAAAGTCATCCAAAAAATACAAAAGTCTTTTTTGGATATTATTTACAGTACTTGTATTAAGTCTAGCTGCCGTAATTACTTTTTTAGTTTATAATTACTTATAAATTAGAATTAATAGCTTTAGCTAAAGCTTCAAACTGGTCTTTTTGTAAGGCTACTTTCTTAATAAACCTTGCATCTTCCATAGTGTTTAACGGAATTAAATGCACGTGTACATGTGGCACTTCTAACCCAATAACGCTTACTCCTACACGTTTACATGGTACAGTTTTTTCTAAAGCTATTGCTACTTCTCTTGAAAATTGCATTAATCCAATGTAAGTCGCTTCATCTAAATCAAATAGTTTATCTACTTCTTTTTTAGGTATACAAAGCGTATGACCTTCCGCATTAGGGTTTACGTCCAAAAAAGCTAAAAAATCTTCAGTTTCTGCTACTTTGTAGCAAGGGATTTCGCCATTAACAATCTTTGTAAAAATAGAAGCCATATATTTTAGTTTAAAAATTAAAGATAAAAAAAGATTCCTGCTAATCTGATATTTGTTTCAGAATAAACAGGAATTTTAAAAGTTTATATTTTTAGGGATTTCCGCGAAAGCGAAAACAGATTGTTTAATTTTTATCTTGATATTTCAACAATATCAAATTTAATGATACCACTTGGCACACTAATTTCTGCTACATCACCAACAGATTTACCTAATAAACCTTTACCTATTGGACTGTTTACAGATATTTTTCCTGAAGCCAAATCAGCTTCTCCATCTGCTACTAAAGTGTAATTCATTTCCATACCATTGGTTTGGTTTTTGATTTTTACTTTAGATAGTACTAGTATTTTTGAAGTGTCCATTTGAGACTCGTCTATAACGCGTGCTCCTGCCATTTGGTCTTCAAGTTTTGCAATTCGCATTTCTAACATACCTTGAGCTTCTTTGGCTGCATCATACTCTGCATTTTCACTTAAATCACCTTTATCTCTTGCTTCCGCAATAGCTCTTGATGCTTTTACACGCTCTACATCCTTTAATTGCTTAAGCTCGTCACGCAACTTTTTTAACCCTTCTGCTGTATAATAAGATACTTTACTCATAACTTCATCGTTAATTAAATAAAAAGATGCCGAATTAAATTCAGCATAAAAAAAATCTCGTCGCTACGAGATTGTATTACAAATATACAAAATATTTAATTCAACGTCGTATTTGTTGTAAATTGCGATGCTAAAAAACTATTAAAATTTATATGTTAAGATCTTTATATACACTTATTTTATGTTCTGTCATCTTGTTTTCTTGCCAGAATAACAATGATGATGATAACGGTAGTAATTTTATACCTGATATTACTTTTGACACCGCAAATACTATAAATACTACCTTACCACAATATAATGATTTAGAATTTCCTGGTGGTACTGTTGTATTAAATGGCTATGGTTATAATGGTATTGTAGTTTATTATACCGGAAATCAATATTATGCTTTTGAGATTACAGACCCTAACCATGCACCTACTAACTGCTCTGTATTAACTATTGAAGGAGGCATAGCCACATGCGGTTGTGATGATGCCAATAGCTATAGTATTGCTGGTGGTGGAGTACCTTTTGACGGAACTGATGTACAATTTAGTTTAAAACCTTATTTTGTTGAAGCTAATGGAAACGTTATTAGAGTTTACAATAACTAAAAAAAGCATCTCTAAATTAGAGATGCTTTTGGTGGTTTACTTAAAAAATTGTTGATTAAAATTTTAATGTTGCTCCTACTAAAAAGTTAGTAGTTGCTTGTGGGTAGTATCCTGTACCTTCAATTGTAGTTGTTGTATTTGGATCAGACCAAGTATCATCATATGTGTAATAATATCCATTTGAAATATATTCTTCTCCAAACACGTTATTAATCAATCCTGATAATAGAATTGATTTGAAAATTTTGTTTGTCTTAATTTCATAAGAAACATTAAAATCGTTTACAAAATAACTATCTAATTTTGATACTTGAGAGTCTGTATTACTCATATATTGCTCTCCAATATACTTACTTAAAAACGACAACTGAAGCGCATTTATTGGCTTAAACACTATAGCATTTGACGCTACTATATCTGGTGAAAATGATATGTTAGTTTTACCTAAATTTACTAAACTACCATCTTTAGAAATTATAGTTTCGTCATTTTTATTAGAACTTAATGTGACATTTGGTTGTATTGAAAATTGATCATTTACTTTTACAACTGCTTCTAACTCTAAACCAAGACGAGAGCTTTTTCCTGAATTCTCTCTAATTGGAGCTCCTACATCATCAAGCGTTCCTGTTAAAACTAACTGCTCATTGTATAACATATAATAGGCATTAGCATTAAAAACTAAATTTTGATTTTTATATCTCCAACCTAATTCAAAGTCATTTAACTGTTCTGGTTTTATGTTAGGGTTACTTTCAAAATCACTTCTACTTGCTTCTCTGTTAGCTCTTGCATAAGACAAGTAAAAATTATTATTGTTATTCAAATTATAAGATACTCCTGCTTTTGGATTAAAAAAATTGTACGTTTTATCTATTACAAATAATTCTAAATCAGAATTAATTCCGCTTGTATCATAATTAACACTTCTAAATTGTAAATCTGCAAACAGACTTAATTTTGAATTAAGTTGATAATTAGCTTTTGCAAATGTGCTAAAGTCATATTTATCACCATCACTATCATAATAATGATCTCTTATTTGACTATTACTAGCATATTGAGACCATATAACTTCTCCAAAATGATCTCCATGGTAAGAACTATAAAATAAACCAGAACTTAAATTTAATTTATCGTCTGTATAGTTTACGTTAGCATTTAAAACATAAAAATCATTATCTAACCAACGTCTTCTAATAACATCTGTTTGATCGATAGTCTCACCTCCAATAACCAATTCATCAAAACCATAAGTTTCAAAATCTTCATCTTCTTTATATTGTTCAAAATAACCAGAACCTTTTGTATAGTTTAACCCTAAATTAGTTGACCAATAGTTATTAATTTTTTGATTCCAATGTAATTGATAATGATCTTGTTGGTAATTATCAACTTCATTATCATAAAACTGCAGATTACCGTCTTGATCAAAATAAGCTCCCGACACGTTAAATGTTCGATTTTCTTCAATATTAGGATTAGCACCTAAAGCACCGACATAATCTGGATCAAACCCATTCCAAGATTGATAAGTAACCTCTTTACCTCCAAAAGTAATAGCTTTTATTAAAGTATTATCATCGATATATGCACCTTGTAAAAAATAAGATTTTAGGTCAGAAGTAGCTCTATCTATATATCCATCAGAATTAATTTGAGATAATCGTCCTGATATTTCAATTTGATTATTTAATAAACCTGTACTATATTTTACAGTATGTTTACGTGTATTATAGCTCCCAAAACTATTAGAGACTTCACCGCTAGCCTTTTTGGACACAGCATCAGATAACACATTAATACTTGCTCCAAAAGCACCAGAACCATTAGTAGATGTTCCTACACCACGTTGCAACTGAAGACTTTCTACAGAAGATGTAAAATCTCCTAAATTTACCCAAAAGGTACCTAAACTTTCAGAATCATTATAAGGAATACCATTAATGGTTATGTTAGTTGACTGAGCACTAACACCACGAACACGAATACCTGTATATCCTACTCCTGCTCCAGCATCACTAGTTGTAACTACAGATGGCAAATAATTTAATAAAATAGGAATGTCTTGTCCTAAATTACGAGATTCGAGATTTGCTTTTGTTACATTAGAATGGGTAATTGGAGCATCATCTTTTACACGAATAGATTGTATAAGAACCTCATCAAGTTTAGTCACTTTAGTCGTATCCAATTGGGTTGACTGTTGTTGTGCACTAGCACAAATTGATAACATTAAAAATGTTAAAAAAAGAAATAAATTTTTCATTACGATTACATCGTTAACCGAATAAAAGAGGTAATTATTCTTTAATAATTATTAAAAAATGGTGTGTATACTTTTTCAAAAAGACATTACACGTTAACACAATAAATGTGCTTAAAATTCCTAAACAGCATTACCTGTTCTAGGTTCAATGGGTATGATCTCAGCCGATATAGGCACCCCTTTTTTGAGAACGATGCAAAGGTAGATTAGAATTTTGATTTATGAAATATGAAATTGATTTATTTTTTTACTTTAAAAGAAAACCAATAATCAATTTAAACTACAAACATTAGATTATAAGATCAATCAAGCTCAGGTTTTCTCCTGTTTTCTTTTCGCTGAGCATTGATTTTCTTACTTTTCAAGCGCCTTTTAATAACAGCTTTAGGAACTTTAGTCGATTTACGGATTTTTCTGGGCTTTAAAGCCTCCTTTAGTATTTGCACTAAACGTTTTAAAACAATTCCTTTATTTTTTAATTGACTTCTAGTTTCTCCACATTGTAATAGTAAAACTTGATCTTTAGTTAATCTGTTTGATAGCTTATCTAAAATTATGCTTTTTTGATTTTCATTTAAAACTAAAGAATCAATAACAGAAAAACTTAATTCAATTTTAGTAGCAACTTTGTTAACATGTTGTCCACCACTACCAGAGCTTCTAATGGCTTTTAAATTACATTCGTTTTCTAAAGCTTTTATATCAAACATTTATGAAACCTGGTGTGTTGGTTTTAATAAATCATTAACCGTTTTTACAGGATTAAAAGTAACTAAAGGGACTTCAACAAAAATAGTATTCCAGTTAGCCATACTACCATTCCATAAACCTGGTAACTCAAGCGCTTTAATCTCTTGACCAGATTTGGTTTTATTGGTTATAAATGCTGTTTTATGATCTACATACTTATGTAAATCGTAAGATTCTCCTTTATAATTTTTTGTACTACACACTAAATCCACAGGATTAAAATGTGTCGCGTTTTTGACAATGTTTTTTTGTGACTTTACTTTTTTATCAATTTGTGCAGACTCTACAATTTGTAGTGAAATATTTGCGCCTTCATCTTTCACCCAAAAAGGGCCTCCTCCTGGTTCCCCTTCATTTTTAACCATACCACAAACGCGTATTGGCCTATCAATTTTATTTTTTAAATATTCTATTTGATATTGTGTAGAATATTTTTCAAATTCAGGAGATATAACCACATTCAATTTAGATATTAAAAACTCTGCTATATCAATAATATCTGTACTCTTTAATTCTTTTTCATCTAAATCTTTAGCATATTTAAAAGCCTGATCTTTAACTTCAATTAATAAACCAGCTAGCATTTTTTTATGTTTAGCGACTTCGGCTTGATACTTATTAACAACAACATTATCTATGTTTTTAATAAAAATAATGTCTGCGTCTAAATCGTTTAAATTTTCAATTAAAGCACCATGACCTGAAGGTCTAAAATACAAATCTCCATTTTCTTCTCTAACAATTTCATTTTTAGTAGATACCGCTACTGTATCTGTAGCACCTTTTTGGTAAGAAAATGAAATTTCAAATTTAGTGTTTGTCTTTTGTTCTACAATATTCTGAATACGTGTAAACTCGTTAGTAAATTTATCTTTATGTTTTTCTGAGATAGTGAAATGTAGTTTAGCTTTACCATTTGTAGAAGCATACAAAGCAGCTTCAAACAAATGCTCTTCAAAAGCACTAGCTAAATGATTTCTATACTTATGAAATGGTAATAAACCTTTAGGGTATTGACTAAACGACAATTTATCATCATCTAAAACAGCAGCAATAAAAGCTTCTAATTTTTGATCATTATTAAGGTTTTTATAATTCTTATCATGATTTTTTAAATAATTTATAACCGTATTATAAAAAGGGAATTTTTCTAAAGCTGTAAAAAACAACGAAAGGCTTGATGCTTTATTTTTGTTTATAAAGGCATTAACAGTCTGTTTTTTAGATTTGTATTTCTTAGAAAATTCAAATAAAAATTTAAACATTCTTGTTGCTGCTCCAGAAGCTGGAACAAACTTAACAACCTCTAATTTTTCTTTTTCAGCGTCATACTTTTTAATTAACTGTATAGTTTTTTCTTCTGAAAATTGTAAGATACCATCATCTGCTGTAGCAGCTCTTTCTAAATTAACAAAAGGCAATCCTGTTTTAAACAACTCTAATTGTTGTTCTATTTTTTTAAGTGACAGCCCTTTTTGTTTTAATAGTATTATATCTTCTTTACTAAAATTCATTATTTATTTTTGTTTTGTAATAATTGATCAATATAAGTTGTCGCCATTTTTAATCTTGTTTTCTTATCACCTTTTAACAAAACATAAGGTCGCTTATATTTTATTAATTCTGCCTCAAAAGCTTTAAACATAGCTTCACGTTCTTCTGGCTTATCGCGTAAATCATCAGCTTCCCAAGGTGTATCAATATACGTTAAAAAGTATAAATCATAGGTGTTTTTTAAAGCATATTTTTCTAACACTGGGTCACAAATTCCAGAATAATAAGCTTCGGAATAGACTTTAGTTTCAAGTAAATCGGTATCGCAAATTAAAACTGAGTCTGTTTTTTTAGCCAAATCATTCTCTAATTTCATTTGTCCCTTTGCTATAGGAAGTAAGTCTTTTGTTTCGCAAGTTTTACGCTCGTTATTCCATTTATTTTGCAAATATTCACGTGCATATTCTGGCACCCAAACCGAGTGGTAATGTCGTGCTAATTGTTGCGACAAAGTAGTTTTACCAGTAGATTCTGGTCCAAACAAAACTATTTTTACACAGTTTGAAAGTTGTTGTTCAAGTGCTTTTTCCATGCTAAATAGCCATATATGGCAATAATTGTAAATCCTAAATACTGAAAGGATGTAAATGTAAATCCTTTATAAAAATATAAAGGAACTGAGATAATATCTCCAATAATCCATAAAATCCAGTTTTCAATCTTACGTTTAGCCATTAACCACATACCCACAAAAAAGATGGCTGTAGTAATGGTATCAATATAGGCAACCCAACTTGTCCATTTATCAAATGTTTGATATATAAAAAACACAAAAAATAGTGTTGCTATAAATATTAAGAGACTTATTTTTTTTTCTTTGTTTGTTGTTTTAGAGATTGGTGTAACTTGGCTATTATCAACTTTTCTTGTCCAAATATACCAACCATAAACACTCATTATAAAATAATAAGCATTTATCATCATATCTCCTAACAACTCCCATTTAAGTAATAAATATACAAAAATGATAGTACTTATCATACCTGTTGGAAATACCCAAATTATATTTTGTTTGGAAAACCACACAGATAAAAACCCAAAAACAACTGCTGTAATTTCTAAGATTACATCGATTGTTTCATAATCAAAATATTGTCCAAAAAGGAAATCAAAAATGTGGTTCATAATCGCTTCTGTCTGTTTTAACAACTTTCATAGTCAATACACAAATGTCTTGATTTTCAAACGAAGCTTTAATCTTTTCATTTAAAAAAGGCATTAATTGGTCAAATTCACCAAAAATTTGAGTACTTAACGGGTTTTCTAAAACCGTAAATTCTGAATCTCTCAACATTTTAATAAAATCAATAACATGTTGCTCGTAATCATTACTTAAAGGTGACAAGGTTAAGTCTACCGAAATATTCATATTTATAATTTTAGTTCATTAAAAAAATTAATATCATTTTCAAAAGCAGTCCCAATGACTACTAAATCTGCTCCTGAATGATAAGCTGCATCTAATTGCGCTTTACTTCTTATTCCACCACCAACAATTAAAGGTATACTTAAATCTTTTTTAACTGCTTCAATAATTTTTAAAGGGACTGGATGTAACGCACCACTTCCGGCTTCTAAATAAATTAGTTTTTTACCTAATAACTCTCCTGCTTTTGCTGTGTCAGCAACCAATTGAAGCATATTAACTGGTATTGGCTGTGTTTCAGTTACTTTCTGAACCGTTGTTTCTTTACCGTTTTCAATTAAAATATAACCTGTTGGTATGACTTCTAAATTGGTGTTTTTTAATATTGAAACTGCTTCAATTTGTTTCTCTATTAAGTATTTAGGATTTCTACCAGATATTAAAGATAAAAACAAAATAGCGTCTGCATTTTTAGCTATTTGAGTAACGTCTCCAGGAAATAATACAATTGGTAAATTTACTAGTGGCTTTAATGCTTTTACAAGTTGTTCTGTCTCCTCTTCTTCAACAGTACTTCCACCCACAAAAACATGAGTAATGATTGATTTATTAATTTTATCGGCAAATTGCGATATTAATTTTATATCAAAATTATCAGGATCAATTAATATAGCTAATAATTTCTTTTTTTTCGCTTTCGCGGAAAGTATGTCGTTGTAAACACTCATTATTCTATAACATAAGCACAAGTAAAACCTTCAAATTCCAAGTAATTGGCAGTATAACGCTTTTTCAAACCCTTATAATCTATCCAACATACGGTTTGATTGTCATGCATTGTAAACGGAATAACTAAAAAATGCTCTCTAAACAACATTCCTGGTGTTGCAAACAATTTATAAAGAGATTCTTTAATTCCCCAAATCACTGTTAATTTGTTAATGTAATCAGACGCTTGCTTGTCTAAATATTCAAATTCATACTCTACAAACTTTTTTGCAATTACAGCTATTTTATCTCGTCGCTGCTCTATATCAATACCAACATCAGTATCACTAATAATTACACCAGAAAACGTAAAACTATGCGTTATAGATATATGCTTTCCATCTTTTAAATGTGGTTTTCCATTAGTGTCATAATACAAATCTTGATCTGTGTAACCAAAGGCTTTAAGCAAGTGTCTAACACTTAAAAATCCGCGTTGGTGTAGTTCACTTTTCATACCTAAAACACGAGTTAAGCTTTCAGGTTTTAAATCTAACGGATTGATTAATTGGTCATAAGACTCTTCAATCTTCCAGATTTTAACAGTAGTTTGTGAATTAGGAGTAATGGTTTTATATAGAGGCATTTAATATTCTAAATTCTATTAGTTATCTTTGCAAAGCCTAAGGCTAATTATGCATTTTAGTTAAGCGAATTTAACCATTTTAAGTGCTAATTCCCAAAGGTGTTTCATTTATAAAATAAAGAGATAAATAATATGAGTACAAAAAACGTTGCTTACGTACCTAACAAGGTAAAAGACATGTCGCTTGCGGCTTGGGGAAGAAAAGAAATTAATTTAGCCGAAGCAGAAATGCCAGGACTAATGAGTTTACGTGAGGAGTATAAAGACGAGCAGCCATTAAAAGGTGCACGTATTGCAGGATGTTTACACATGACTATCCAAACTGCTGTTTTAATTGAAACTTTACAAGCTTTAGGTGCAGAGGTTACTTGGAGTTCTTGTAACATTTTTTCTACACAAGATCAAGCTGCTGCTGCTATTGCAGAAGCAGGAACTGCTGTTTATGCATGGAAAGACATGACAGAAGAAGAGTTTGACTGGTGTATAGAACAAACCTTATTTTTTGGTGAAGATCGTAAACCATTAAACATGATTTTAGATGATGGTGGAGATTTAACAAACATGGTATTAGATAAATATCCAGAATTATCTGATGGAATTAAAGGATTATCTGAGGAAACTACAACAGGAGTACACAGATTATACGAGCGTGTTAAAAATGGTACATTAACAATGCCAGCTATTAACGTAAATGACTCTGTAACTAAATCTAAATTTGATAACAAATACGGTTGTAAAGAATCTGCTGTAGATGCTATACGTCGTGCAACAGACATTATGTTAGCTGGTAAACGTGTAACTGTTTGTGGTTATGGAGACGTTGGTAAAGGTACAGCTGCATCATTTAAAGGTGCTGGATCTATTGTAACAGTTACAGAAATTGATCCAATTTGTGCTTTACAAGCAGCAATGGACGGTTTTGAAGTTAAAAAACTTGAAACAGTAGTTGGAAACAGTGATATTATAATTACAACAACAGGAAATAAAGACATTGTACGTGGTGAGCACTTTGAAGCAATGAAAGACAAAACTATTGTTTGTAACATTGGACACTTTGATAACGAAATCCAAATGGCTTGGTTAAACGAAAACTTTGGTGATACTAAAGACACAATCAAACCACAAGTAGACAAATACAATGTTAATGGTAAAGATATTATTATCCTAGCCGAAGGACGTTTAGTAAACCTTGGTTGCGCAACAGGACACCCTAGTTTTGTTATGTCTAACTCGTTTACAAATCAAACTTTAGCACAAATTGAACTTTGGAAAAACAGTGAAAAATACGATAACGACGTATACATGTTACCAAAACATTTAGACGAAAAAGTAGCAAAATTACACTTAGCTAAAATTGGTGTCGAGCTTACAGAACTTGCACCTTACCAAGCTGAATACATTGGTGTAACTGTTGAAGGACCATACAAGCCAGAACACTATAGATATTAATTAAAAGAGAATCTTTTAAATGTAATATTAAAATCCCAAACACTAAGTTTGGGATTTTTTTTATCTATTAACTTACAATATCAATTTTATAATTTTAGATTAATTGTTATCTATAATTTGTACCTTACCTAGTATAAATTAAAATTTATGAGTTTACAAAAGCTAACTACAACCTTAAACACATTAGAATATCATATTAAAAACCAGGAAGCTAACAACAAAGCTATTTCTAAAGAAAATGTAGCTTGGCATATAGATCATAGCCTTAAAGTGATAAACAATGTCTGTAATGCTTTAAAAACATCAGACCCAAGCACATATTCTAATAATTTTAGTGTTTTAGGCAAGGTGTTTTTTACGTTAGGTTTTTTTCCAAGAGGTAAAGCTAAAGCACCTAAACATGTGAAACCTCCAGAAGTTATCTTAAAAGAAGATCTTATAGTTCAAATTAAAGAAGCTAAAAGCAATATTAGTAAAATTACGGATCTAGACACAAACGCCTATTTTAAACATCCGCTATTTGGAGATGTTAATACAAAAAGGGTATACCGCTTTTTAATTCTTCACACCACACATCATTTAAAGATTATAAAAGACATACTTAAATAGTAAACTATAAAAACCCCTTTCTAATATTAGAAAGGGGTTGAAAAATTAATTCAGTTTTAATAGCTCTAAATCATGAAAAAAGAAGTTTTTTTCATCATTCATAGACACAAACAAACCATTAGGAAATTTATTACTTAAAGCTACAGTTGTAACATCACAACCATCAGTTTCAATAGTTCCTAAATTAAGTTCTTTTATAAAAGCATTAGTTTTTAAATCAAAAACATTGAAAGTATGTGCTTGCTGGTTAGAAACTATTAAAAAACCTTTATCTTGGTATTTTGCAATAGCAATACCTTCTATATCTTTAGTAAAATACTGGCTACCAAAACAACTTAACTCTTCGTTGCCCATACTTGGTTCTGCATAATACTTACGTATACAATGTCCTTCATCTGAATAATAAACTATTCCATTTTCATTATCGACAGCAATAGCTTCAATTTCTTTTTTTCCGCTAAAACCGCCAAATTTTCTAACCAAATTAGCATGTACACCTAGACTATCAGAATTTAATTTATATTGATATAAATATCCTGTTTCAGGTCCTGATTTTCTACCAACAATAGCGTAAACAGATTTAGTTTTTGGTGATTTATACAGTGCTATTCCCATTGGTAAATTATGCTCTGGGTCTTTAGCATCTGCAAACACCTTGAAACCACCATTATCTAAAGGCTTTATGTCTGGCACAGAAAACACACGGATTTGTTGACGTTCTCTTTCGGTAAACACAATTATATCTGTTGTAGTAGAATCGTTTAACTTAAATCCATATTCCAAATCCACATTATTAGGACGTTTAATGTTGGTTATACTTTTTTCTTTAATAATTTTTCCGTCTAAATTAAAAGCATAGATACCTCCATTAGTTTCTTTATCAGTACCAAAAACAATACTTTTTGAAGCATCATTTGGATTAACCCAAATAGCTGGATCATCTGTATCATTTGGTGTTTTTTCGGTAATTATAGTTGGCTGGATTACTGGTAATTGTTTTTTACATGAAACAATTACTAGTAAACAAAATCCATATAATAATTTTTTCATATTTATTTTTTAAATAAATCATATTTTAAACCAATTGTAAAGCGTTGTCCATAATGCTCACTTTGCATTGTACGACTACTCACTCCTTGGTAAAAACGTAATGGTTGATTTGTTATATTATTTAAACTTGTGTAAACACTTAAGCCTTTTCCAAAAGCATACGTTGCATTAAAATCTAGAAAAAATTGCTTGCTATAATATCTGTCTTCAAAATCATTTCCTCCAATCTCATCTATATAAGAGTCTGAAAAATTACTTGACAAACGTATGCTTAAGTTTTTGTTAGCATAACCTAAAGAAGCATTAAACATATTTGGCGCTGTGTTAGGTAAAGCTAAATCGTCACGCTCATCACCATCTTCATTTCTAATTCCATTGGCATCAGACGTTAAATGCGTATAATTTAAGTAAACACTAAAATCCTGAGCAAAACCTGGCAAGAAATCTAGTTTTCTTTGAAAAGCAAATTCAAAACCTAAAACCGAAGCATCATCTCCGTTTAATGGTTGATATACTTCGTAACCAGTTGTATCTTCACCATAAGTATCATCTGTTGTTTCAGTTTGGTAAGTATAAATAAAATCGTTTATTTTTTTATAAAACACACCTCCAGAAAGTATACCAACAGATTTAAAGTAATGTTCTGCCATAACATCAAAATTCATTGATGTAGTTGGATTTAAATTTGAATTACCTAATACAACTTCACTGTCTTCGTTTATAATTTCTGCTCTTGGAATTAAATCTACATAATTTGGTCTTGCCAAGGTATTTGTCCAAGCAAAACGAAACACAGTATTAGTATTTAAATCGTATTTAAAATGTAAACCTGGTAAAATATTGACGTATGAGTTATTTTTATTTACTGCCTCAACAATAATGTCTTCATCAATACCTGCATCTTCATCTTCTTCTATAAAAGTTAATCTATATCCTTCAGAATCTAAATTTGTACTTTCAACTCTTACACCAGCTAAAACACTTAATTTATCTGTTAATTGCTGATTAGTCATGATGTAACCAGCAAAAACATTTTCATTAACATCAAAATTTCCGCTTTGGTATTCATCTACTAAATCCTCACTTTCAAATTGTGCTATATTATTTAAATCTAAACTCCCTATAAACTCTGGTGTTGCAAAAGTCCCTATTTGATATTGACTACCTGCCAGAAAATTAGTATCTGTGTAGTTTTTAGTTGGTAAATTACCCAATAAGTCAAAAAACGCATTTTCTGGAGAATACTCGGTAAAATCGTTATCTCTATTTTTATTTTTAAATCGACCACGAACACCAAATTTTAATGATCCATCTTCGCTATCAAATAAATTTAATGGTAATTTGAAGTTTACAAACACATTCAAGTCAGTTTCTTCTGTGTATTGATTTTCCTCGGTTAACTCACCAAACTCAAAATTGTTGTAAGCAGCATCATCTGCATCAACTGGCGTGTAAAGCGGAAATTCTGAATCGTTATTATAATTAATAAGATATTCACTTTCGTGTACCAAATAACGCTCATTTAATCGCTCTTCTGAAGCTTTTGCAAAAGAGGTCATCCAGTCTATTTGTAATTTGTTTGCTAAATGGTTTCCACCTAAACTAAAGTTAAACATACGTTGATCTTCTAAACGTCTATTTTTATTTCGATTATTATCGATACCAGCTTTAGTTTCGCGTTTTACTTCAACAGGAAACATGGATAAATTACCATTGGCATCAACAGTAAAGTCATCAGCTTCAATATCTTCTCCATCAAGAATTGCATGTTCTAAAACAAAACGATTTTCTCTGTCATCTCTCCAATTATAAATAGACTTAAAATAAACACTGTTATTGTCGTTTAATTTATAATCTAAATTTGCTGAAAAACTTCTACGGATACGTTGTACTAAATATTGTCTTACTTCAAAAACGTTGGTATATGGACTGACCTCAACTTCTTCTAAATTATCTTCATCACCATTATTGTATTCAAACTCATCAGTCCATTCGGCTTCAAAATTATCACTCCCAAAATCATTATCGTTTATTGATGCAGAAACCATCCAACCAAATTTACCGTTATAACTTCTGTCTCCTAATAAAAACTGACCGTTTAAAATACGTTTACCTGTAATTGAATTTACTCCAGAGCCAGCTGTTGCAGACAAACGAAAACCTTGAGGCGAGGTACGAGTAATTAAATTTACAGAACCACCCAAAGCGTCTGCATCCATGTCTGGAGTAACTGCTTTATTAACTTCTATTGTTTGGATCATGTCTGAAGGAATTAAATCCATTTGCACTTCTCTATTATCTCCTTCAGCAGAAGGTATCCTGCTTCCGTTTAACGTCACGGAGTTTAATTGTGGTGCTAAACCACGAATAATAATATTTCTAGCTTCCCCTTGATCTACCTTCATCGTTATTCCAGGAATACGTTTTACTGCATCACCAATATTAGCATCTGGGAATTTACCAATTTGGTCTGTAGATACAATATTAGTAATGTTTGTTTTATTTTTCTGAGTATTTAAAGCTCTAGCTTGACCATCTATATAACCTGTGATTTCAACAGTATCAAGCTTTGTGTTTTGAGATGACAAATGAATAACTACAGAAATGGTCTCTCCTAAACTAATCGACACAGTTTTTTTATAGTCTGCATATCCTAAATATTGAATTAATAATGTATAATTTCCTTCAGGAATATCTACTAAAGTAAATTTTCCATCAAAATCTGATACTCCTCCTTTTTTTAATTCTTGTAATACCACTGAAGCTCCTGGCACAGTAATACCATTATCATCTGTAATAACACCTTGAATATTTCCGTTTTGCGCAAATACAAAAGCTGAAATTAATAGTGTCAAAAATGATAAAAAATGATTTTTTTTCATGTTGTTGTTTGATTAATTTTTGTTTGACACAAAGCTATATTTAGTCGCTATTGTTTAGATAAAATTGAGGTTAACAAACAGTAACAAGCAAGTCAATTACACCTATAAATGATAGCAACATTAACAATGCAATAACATTGGATTAATGTTGTTTTAAAACTCACTAAAGATTTAAAATGTAGGATTGCAAATCGTCTTTAGACGTTAACGGAAGCTTCTTACGCATTCTATAGCGAGCCACACGAACACTATCAGGTGTAATATTTAAAATTGAAGCTATAGCTTTTGAAGACAAGTTTAAACGCAATAACATACATAAACGCATTTCAGAGGATGTTAACTCTTCATGTGCTTGAGATTTTAAGTCTTTAAAAAAATTAGGGTTAATTTGACTAAAATAGATCATAAGTTCTGACCACTCATTTTCTTTTGATAAGTCAGAATTTATAGTCTTAACAAGTTCTATTAACTTCGTTTTTATCAGTTCAGGATTTCTACCTTTTATATTGTTAAGTGTTCTAGAAACATCTGCTAACAACTTATTTTTATGAGCAAGGTTTAAACTGTAATTGGTTAATGCCGAAATTTTAATATCAATTTCACGTTTTAAGGACATTTCTTCGGCTATTTTAATATCTAAATCAGCTTGTAGTAATTGTTGTTTATAAGTTAGTAGTTTTTGTTCGTGCCTTTTACGTTTTTTTAAATGTATTAACCCAATAACAAATACTAAAATAACAGCTAAACTTATAATAATTATAGCAATTTGTCTTGTCCTATTTAATTGGTTTTGTTTATTAAGTATAGCTAATTGAGCTTCACTTTCCTTAACATTATATAACACTTCCATAGCACTAACCAGTTGTAAATTTTGATTTTTAAACTCTTTATGATTTATTAGATTTTGTTCATTTAAATACTTGTAAGCATTCTCAAAATCTTCTAATTCCGCATATGTTCTAGCCAAATCTTTAAGTGCACTTTCTTCTTGCTGTTTATTATTTTTATTTCTTGCTAAGCGTAAAGCTATGTTTGTTAATTTAAGTGCTTGATCATATTGTTTTAGTTTTCTAAAGACATCAGACTGATTATTAATAATGTTAATTTTTAAATTTGAAGTGGTTGATTTTTCAAAATCATGGGCTATATTAAAATAATTTTGAGCTAAATCATATTGCTCCAAATCTTCATATATACTACCTAGATTTTCATTAGTTAAAGCTATTCCTGTACTATCATTTAAAGACTCAAAGAGCGATAAACTTAGGTTTTGATAATTTAATGCATTTGTATAACGTCCTTCTTTTTCGTTAACGCTACCTAAAATAGCATTGGCATTAGCTAAACCTCTATAGTAATTTAATGATTTTGCTATATAAATACTTTTTTTGGCATATTGTGATGCCTCAGAAAATTGTTTTAATTCTAAATGTATAGATGCAATCTGATTATTAGCATATACAAAAAGCGTATCTTTTATTAAATAAAGTTCTTGAGCATTATGATAGTTTTTTATAGCCTCACTACCTAAGCCTAAATCTTTGTAGAAGTCAGCTAAAAAAATAAAATTTTCAGCAATACCTAGTGTATCGTTTATATTTTTTGCAGAATTTAGATTGTACTTAATTCTGTTAATTTTAAATATCGCCTTTTCAGACACACTATCTTGAGCAATTAATAGTGTTATAGAAAAAAAATAGAACATTAAAAAAGAAAGAAAATTGAGTAAGTTAACCATTGGGTATAGTATAAATCTTCAAAGTAAATTTTACACTTTAACCTAATGTAGGTTTAATATTAATTTTCTATTAATTAAATAAAAAAAGCCCTTTCCGTATTAGGAAAGGGCTTTTTATTTTTTAGGAAATAAAATTATTAAGCTTGGAAAGGCTCAATAGAAACGTAAGACTTATTGTCTCTTTTCTTTGTAAATTTTACTAAACCATCAACTTTAGCATGTAAAGTATGATCTTTTCCTTGGTATACGTTTTCACCTGGATGGTGTGTATTACCTCTTTGTCTTATGATAATGTTTCCAGCAATAGCAGCTTGTCCACCAAATATCTTAACGCCTAAACGTTTCGATTCTGATTCTCTACCATTCTTCGAACTACCAACCCCTTTTTTGTGAGCCATGATCTTAAGTTTTTAAATTGTTATACTTAAAGTGATTTAGCAATTATGCTTTACCACCATCTAATTCGTCTTGCCATTTCTTTAACTCATCCCACTTACCATCAGCAGCTAATTGTGCTTGTGCTGGCCAAGTATCAGTTACGTGATTACCACGTACACCTGCAATGATTTCAGAAATTTTAGCTGCATCAGTTTTAGCTAATTCAGCAAAAGTACTAATCCCAGCTTCTACTAAAGTAGATGCAATTTTAGGTCCAATACCTTCAATTTTCTTTAAATCGTCAGCTTTCCCTGTAGCTTTAGCAGCTTTTTTAGGTTCAGCTTTCTTAGTTTCTTTTTTCGGAGCTGCTTTTTCAGCTTTAGCTGCTGGCTTTGCTCCTGAAGCTACTATATTTTCAATTACGATTTCAGTTAAGGCTTGTCTGTGTCCATTTTTGACACGGTAACCTTTTCTTCTTTTCTTTTTGAAAACAATAACTTTATCACCTTGAAGGTGCTTTAAGACTTTTGCACTTACTTGTGCTCCGCCTATAGCTGGGGCGCCTACAGTAATGTTAGAACCATCTGCTACTAAAAGAACGTTATCAAATGATACGTTTTGTCCTTCTTCTGTTGCTAAACGGTTAACAAAAACTTTTTGGTCTTTTTCAACTTTAAATTGATGCCCTGCTATCTCTACAATTGCGTACATAGCGTAACGTTTTTATTAATTAATTTGTATAAAATAATCTCATTTTCCTTAGAAAACGGATGCAAATATACTGCTAATTAATTAATCTACAAACGTTTTATACATTTTGAGGGATATTTCTACTCTTTTTAAATAACTGCATGCAAGTTAGTGTCATTACAACCGTAGTTGCAAAACCCATAATAGCAACAACAAAAGCGACTAAACCTATGTGCACGTTATAATCGCTTTCAAAAACGGTTAGTAATTGATTTAAAAAATCAGGATTAATTTCGGTAGCATAAAAAGTAAAAAAAATGGTAAATAGTACTGAAGCAATAAAACCTGCAACAATACCAACTGTAAAACCTCCAGTGTAACTAAAATAGTCTGCTTGTTGTAATTTATAATATTTTATGGTTTCATAAATCCCAAATCCCGTTATAAAACCATTAAATAAACTAAAATAAGGATTGGTATGTAAGTTAAATAATGCTAAAATTAAAAAGAAAGCTATTAAGCAAGCACTTATAACTAAGCCAAAACGAATTGGCAATGATATATTTTTCATAACAATTTGATTTATTGGTTAATACTTCCTTTAAATTTCGTAAAAACAAAACAATTATTTTACAAAATGATGTTAATTTTTAATACATTAAGCAGTAAATACGCACATGTATTGTTATTTTTGTTAAAATCATTGTAACAAAATCTTGCAATGGTATACTAATACTTAAACTGATAAATTAAATAATCAAAACATGAAAAAAAGTTTATTCTCATTAGCTGCTTTGCTTTTAGCTGGTTTTACCGCTTCTGCACAAGAAGTTAAGTATGAAGAGTTAGATTTAGATAACGGTTTACACGTTATCTTACATCAAGACAATTCCGCTCCAGTAGTAACAGTTGGCGTTATGTATGACGTTGGTGGTAAAGACTTAGGAGGAACTCCTGAAACAGGATTAAGAACTGGTTTCGCTCACTTTTTTGAGCACCTTTTATTTGAAGGAACAAAAAATATTGATCGTGGTGAATGGTTTAAAATCGTATCATCTAATGGTGGAAGCAACAATGCAAACACGTCTTTAGACAGAACGTATTACTATGAGGTATTTCCTTCAAATAATTTAGAATTAGGATTATGGATGGAATCAGAACGTATGCTTCACCCTGTAATTGACCAAGTAGGTGTTGATACACAAAATGAAGTTGTAAAAGAAGAAAAAAGATTACGTTATGACAATTCTCCATACGGACAATTTTTATTTGCTGTAAGCGAAAACTTATTTCAACAACACCCTTACAAGCACAAAAACATTGGAGAAATGTCTGATTTAGACGATTCTACTTTAGAAGAATTTCAAGCTTACTTTAAAAAGTGGTATACACCAAATAATGCTGCTTTAGTTATTGCTGGTGATATTGATGTAGCTGAAGCTAAACGTTTAGCTAAACTTTACTTTGAGGAAATCCCAAGTGGTGAAGTACCAGTTAGAAACTTCCCTAAAGAAGCACCAATTACAGAAGCTATTGAAGCTAAATTTTACGACGCAAACATCCAGATACCTGCAATTATTACAGGATACAGAACACCAGGATTTGCTGAGCGTGACTCGTATATTTTAAACATGATTTCTACTTACTTAAGTGATGGTAAATCTTCTAAATTATATAAAAAATTAGTAGACGACCAAAAAATGGCTTTACAAGCAGGAGCTTTTAACCTAGCACAACAAGATTATAGCGTGTATGCAATTTACGGTTTACCTTTAGGTGAAACATCTTTAGAGACATTACTAGCTGAAATGGATGAAGAAGTTGTTAAACTTCAAACAGAATTAATTTCTGAAAAAGATTTCCAAAAGCTTCAGAATAAATTTGAAAACCAATTTGTAAATTCAAATTCAAGTGTTCAAGGTATTGCAGCTTCATTAGCAACAAACTACATGTTATACAAAGATGTAGATTTAATTAATACCGAAATTGACATTTACAGATCAGCCACTAGAGAAGATATTCAAGCAGTAGCTAAAAAATATTTAAACCCTAATCAACGTGTTGTTTTAGAGTATTTACCTAAAAAAGACGATAACTAATAAAGAAATTTTAATAGATATGAAAACAAAAATAACAGCCTTATTAGCGGTATTATTTATATCCATTTCGGCTTCAGCCCAAATAGATAGATCTAAACAACCTAAACCAGGTCCTGCTCCAGCAATTACATTAGAAGTTCCTGGAGAATTTGAATTAAAAAATGGACTTAAGGTCTTAATTGTAGAAAATCATAAATTACCAAGAGTATCTTACTCATTAACAATAGACAACCAACCAATTACTGAAGGAGACAAAGCTGGTGTGGCATCACTATTAGGTACTATGCTAGGTAATGGTACAACAAGCATTACTAAAGATGTCTTTAATGAAGAAATAGACTTTTTAGGTGCTAGATTAAGTTTTAGTTCTGATGGTGCTTTTGCAAGTGGTTTATCAAAATACTCTGATCGTATTTTAGAATTAATGGCAGATGCAGCAATGAATCCGTTATTTTCTCAAGAAGAATTTGAAAAAGAAAAAGAGCGTATTCTTGAAGGTTTAAAAAGTAATGCTAAAAGTGTTGACGCTGTAGCTAGTCGTGTTGGTGGTGCTTTATCTTACGGTAAAAAACACCCTTACGGAGAATTTGTAACAGAAGAAACAATTAACAACATCAACCTTGATAATGTTAGAGCGTTTTACCAAAAATACTTTAACCCAAACAATGCTTACTTAGTAATTGTTGGTGATGTAGATTTTAAAACGGTTGAAAAACAAGTTAAAAAGTATTTCAAAAAATGGGATAAAGGAATCGATTTTTCAACAAATTTAATCGAGCCTAATCCAAACGTTGCAAGTACACAAATTAACTTTGTGGATATGCCAAATGCTGTACAATCAAACATTTCATTAACTAACAATGTTAAGTTAGAAATGAATGATCCTGACTACCACGCAGTTTTAATTGCAAACAAAATTTTAGGTGGTGGATTTAACAGTTACCTAAACATGAATTTACGTGAAGCAAACGGTTGGACTTATGGTGCACGTTCTGGTATTGGTACTTCTCGTTATGGAGCATCAAGATTTACAGCAGGAGCTGCAGTACGTAACATGGTTACAGATAGTGCTGTTGTAGAGACATTAAAAGAAATTAAAAAAATTAAAACAGAACCTGTTACTGCAGAAGCTTTAGCTAACGCAAAAGCTAAGTATGTTGGTGATTTTGTTTTAGCTTTAGAAAGTCCTCAAACTATTGCTAGATATGCATTAAGAATTAAATTAAACAAGTTACCAAGTGACTTTTATAAAACATATTTATCAAAAATAAATGCAGTTACTGTAGAAGATGTACAGCGTGTAGCTAACAAATACTTTAAGCCAGAAAATGCTAGAATTATTATTGTTGGAAAAGGTAGCGAAGTTATTTCTGGATTAGAAGCAACAGGAATACCTATTAAGTATTTTGACAAATTTGCTAATCCTGTAGACAAACCAGTATTTTCAAAACCAATCCCAGAGGGTGTAACAGCAAAATCAGTAGTTGATAATTACATTAATACTATTGGTGGCACAGATAAAATCAATGCTGTTAATACAGTAAAAATGAATGGAGATTTTGTTGTTCAAGGTGCTCCACCATTGACCGTTGAGATTAAGCAAACTAAAAACAATAAAGAGTCTATGGAAGTTGCTATGCAAGGTATGGTAATGATGAAGGCTAAATGGAACGGAACAACTGGATACAGAGAACAACAAGGTCAGAAAATGCCTTATTCTGAAGCTGAAGTAACTGCTAAATTAGCAGATTCTGGTTTATTTCCAGAAACTGGTCTTGACATGGCTAATGTAACTTTAGAAAGCATTGTGTCTATTGATGGTGCAGATAACTACAAACTAAAAGTTATGAAAGGTGAAGACGCTTCTTACCGTTATTATAATGTTGAAACAAACTTATTAACGCAAGAAGAAAGCACAACTGAAGCGCAAGGTAAAGAGATTAAAACAACAGTAAAATATGACAATTACTCTGAAGTTAACGGAGTTAAGTTTCCATATGCACAAACTATCATGACTGGTCCACAAACCATGTCAATGAATATTAAAAATGTAGTTGTAAACGAAGGTGTTACAGACGCAGATTTTGAATAATTAAAATCTATATAATTTTTAAAAGTCCGAAGCCTAAACGCTTCGGATTTTTTTTGCTTTTCTATTAGCTAAATACACACCAAAAAGTATAACCAATGTTCCTAAACCTTGAGTCCAACTAAAAGACTCACCATCTAGCAAACCCCAAATTAAAGCTACAATAGGCATAATATAAGTAACAGAAGACGCAAAAACTGGTGTAGATATTTGGACCAGAGTATTAAATAAAACTTTAGCCAAAGCCGTACCAAAAAAAGCTAATATGGTGACATAACCTATAGATTTGGCAACATCAGGATTATTAAAATTTTCAGCAGTAAAAAACTCAGTTAAAAACAAAACAATTAAAGCCGGAATAAATATCACAACATAATTACCAACAGCAATAGCTAAAGGCTTTACATCTTGCAAATAACGCTTTATAACATTAACATTAATAGCATACATAACTGTAGAAGCAATAACAAAACCTGCATACCAATAATTTTGATTTGGATTAAGATCTGCACCTTCTAAAATCAATATAGAAGTTCCGATAAAACCAATAACAACACCAATAACTTGTCGTGTGGTACTGGCAATTTTAAAAACAGCAGCTCCAAGCAAAACCGTATTTAAGGGTACCAAACTGTTTAATACAGAAACAACAGCACTATCAATTTCGGTCTCAGCAATAGCAAAGAAAAAAGCAGGAATAAAAGACCCAACAAAACCTGATAATGCAATCCATTTCCATTGTTCTTTTTTAATAAATCGTATTTTTTTATAACCTGCTGCAAACAAAAACAAACCTGTAATCAAAGTCCTTAACGCACCTAATTGGTAAGCATTTAAACCTATTAAAGCTTTTTTAATTAATATAAAAGAAGTACCCCAAATAAGAGATAAAACAAGTAAGTACACCCATTTTGATGTCGCTTTTTTTTGCATAGCTAAGTTTTAACACTACAAAAATCCAATTTTAAAACTTAAAAAGTATAATATTTAGTAATTTTGTATCAATATTTATATCAATTAATTTTATACAAGATGAAATCATTTAAACACATATTAGTACTAGCCATAGTAACTGTATTTACATTTAGTTGTAAAAACGAAGCACAGCCAGAAGTTAAAACTGCTCCAGCATCAACAAATACTAAAGTAGAAACAAAAAAAGCAATTAACCCAAATGCTAAATTAGCTAAAGCCGAATTTAAAATTGAAGGTATGACTTGTGCTATGGGTTGCGCAAAAACTATTGAGAAAAAAATGGCTAAGATGGAAGGAGTAAAATCTGCAGTTGTAGATTTTGATCGCGAATTAGCGATGGTAGAATATGATGAAGCTATTGTAACTCCTGCTTCGTTAGAAACTACTGTAACTAGTGTTGCTGACACATACAAAGTTAAAGACATGCAAACGGTAGATGATTTTTCTTCTGTAAAAAAATAACATTTAAAACACCTTAACCAATTAAAGCCTAGAATTATCTAGGCTTTTTTTTGTTTTAATTTTACTATTTTAGAACAATCAAAACAGTGTGCTATGCAACAACTTCCAACAGTTACTTTAAATAACATTTATTATAAACAAGCACATCAAATCAAAATTAGTTTTAAGTATAACACTACACTTATAAAAATATTAAATAAAATTCCAAATGCTACTTGGAGTAGAACTTTAAAAGTTGGTATATAAAAAATACCTCTCAAAATTTACACCTTCTCCATAAAGTATTAGAAAATAAAGCAAATATTGATGATAAAAATTTGTCAATCCAAAAATACCCTCAAAAAAGAATAAGAAACCTATCTGATTTCAACAAAAACTTGCTAAATAATTTCTATAAATACTTAAAAGGCAAACGTTACAGTAAAAGCACTATAGACACTTATACACTGCAAATAGCAGATTTTGTAGAATATTACAACACGAAATTAAATTTAGTCACAAACAAAGATGTAGAATTATTTATAGAAGATATTTATATTAAAAGAAATTACAGCATCAGCACACAACGCCAATTTATAAGTGCATTAAAATTATTTATCCTGTATTACCCAAAGCTTAATATAAATAATTTAGAACTAGCTAGACCTAAACAATCAAAAAAGCTACCAATTGTATTATCACAAGCAGACATTTTAAATTTAATTTCAAATACTAATAACTTAAAACACAAAACAATAATAACACTACTATATTCAAGTGGATTAAGGATAAGTGAATTAATTAATTTACAATTAAAAGACATCAGTCTAGACAGAAAACAAATACATGTACAAAGCGGTAAAGGCAGAAAAGACAGAATTGTAAGTATTGCAGACCACTTTATTCCAATGGTTGTAGAATACTACCGTAGCTACAAACCTAAAATTTATCTTTTTGAAGGCATAAATAAAGGTAAATATAGCGCACAAAGTGTAAGGCAATTTATTACAAAAAGCTGTAAGAAAGCAAAATTAAACAAGCCTGTAACACCACACACATTAAGACATAGCTATGCCACGCATTTATTAGAAAACGGTGTAGACATCAGGTATATCCAATCACTATTAGGTCATGCTAAGCCAGAAACAACCATGATATACACTCATGTACAACGAAAAGATCTTATGTCAATTTCTAACCCTTTAGATATAGCAATACAAAAATTTAACAACACTAATAAAACAACAAAAAAGTTGTCATAACGGGAAATATAACCCCAAAAACAACTATATTAGTTGTCATATAACCAGTTGTAAAACATTTCGAAACGCACTCTGAATGGAAATAATAAACAAAAATGACATTAAAAAATACTATAAAATTTTCGGATATATAAATCTAATTTTCAGCATTCTACTTGTGCTTTTTTTACCTGATATTGACTTCAAAGAACGGATAACAACCGTAATAACAATTAATGTTGGATATCATATGCTCTATTGGTTTTTTTCCAGTATTCCAAAAGACTCGATACGAATGAATAATAATTTTAATAAAATTGTCGGAACTGGAATGATAAAGCTTTTTGCGATATTTGGAATCATTTGTTCATTCACTATAATCTACTTTTTCATTTCGAAAGCTATTTCTGAAAAGGAATATATCGGTTTGTTTGGAATATGTATTCCATTCGGGCTTTTTTTCGGAGCATATTCTTTATGGGTTGATTTGAAAAATGAATAAAAAACGTTTTACAACACCATGTATAATTAATTGCTTGTTTTAAGCCTGCTTACGAACATTCCTACGGAATATTCTATCTGTGATTTATTTGCTAACTTAGTTCCTTAAATCACGCAACTAACCATACACAATCACGTTGCAAGTAATAGCGGAAACTCACTCAGATTCTAAAAATACCGAATTTGAAACTTTAGATCTTTTACAAACTCATCTCTGAATTCATTACTCAAATGTTGAATTTTACTCTTGTGAATTTTAGCCA